>Connie_p1__coassemble_858_pt1 | contig 188826 bp, 153 predicted proteins | sample Connie_p1__metabat2_low_PE_017 | metagenome-assembled genome bin Connie_p1 | reverse complement strand
TTCCTGCACAAGGATGAAGGGCATTGGCTGAACGGTCAACCGGAAGCGGAAGACAAAGAGAGCTTCCAAGTCGGTAACAGATGGTTCAAACCAAACTATCATGCTCATGTCGTATTCGACTGGATGAACCATGAAACCGGAAAGAGCCGAAAGCTCAATGACGAAGATATGGCAACCATGCAGACCTTGGCTTCCGATATTCTCCTAATGGAACGTGGGCAGGCAAAAGCTGTCACAGGTAAGGAGCATTTGGAGCGAAACGACTTTATCATTGAGAAACAGAAAGCCGAACTGCAACGTATAGAGGAAACCAAGCGACACAAGGAGCAACAGGTAAGCCTTGCCGAACAGGAACTCAAACAGGTAAAAGCAGAGATACGCACGGACAAACTCAAAAGTGCAGCTACCAATGTAGCCACTGCCATAACCAGCGGTGTAGGTTCTCTTTTCGGAAGTGGTAAATTAAAAGATTTGGAACAAGCCAACGAAGGTTTACGGTATGAAATTTCCAAGCGTGACAAAAGCATTGATGACTTAAAAGTTCAGATGCAACAAATACAGGAGCAGCATGGCAGACAAATTCGTAATCTTCAAGGAATACATAATCAAGAACTTGAAGCCAAAGACAAGGAAATTTCACGATTGAACACCATTCTTGAAAAAGCATTCTGCTGGTTCCCATTGCTCAAAGAAATGCTGAGAATGGAAAAATTATGTTATGCCATCGGATTTACCAAAGATATGGTAAACAGTCTTTTGATGAAAAAAGAAGCTATCAGATGCAATGGGAAAATCTATTCCGAAGAACACAGACGGAAGTTTGACATCAAAAACGATATTTTCAAAGTTGAAAAAAATCCAACCGACAACAATAAACTCGTTCTAACTATAAACCGACAACCAATAGGCGAATGGTTTAGGGAACAATGGGGAAAATTAAAGCAAGGCTTATATAACTCCGTACAGACAGAGAAGAGAGGCAGAGGATTCAGAATGTAATCCTGATAGTACTTGATTGGATTTCAATAAAATTGCGTATCTTTGCAAACGGATAGAAAAAATTCTATCCAAGACATATTAGAATTTTGAAGAAGCGTTATGCGAATCGTTCAGTCGGAAACCTAGGAAATTTCCAAAGACATATAAACGATGATTGCATAGTGGTTCTCACGCTATAGCGTGGGCTGCTATTGTTGCATCTGTTTATATGGGCTTTCCTAGGGCCTCCGATTGAAGATGTGAATGGTACAGTTCACGCTTCATGCATTAGGAATGTCAATTAACCTATAAACATAGTTCATATGAACATTAAGCATTACATCTATTTATCTGCCGCAATCGCATTTTCACTCTCATCTTGTAGTGATGACAACGGCATGGAAAATGATTTTGAGCCTAAAACGTATAATGTATTGGGCAAAGTTGAAAAAGGTCCGTTTGTCAGCGGTTCTACTATTACCATTCAACCGATGGACGGCAATCTACAAGTATTAGGAAGCTTATATTCTGCTACCATTCAAGATGACTTAGGTAATTTTTCATTCGGCTCCAAGTTATTTGAAGCCCCCTATGCAGAATTAACAGCTAACGGTTATTTCTTTAACGAAGTTGAGGGTGAGTTATCATCTGGCACATTGAGTCTACGCGCCTTGGTAGATTTATCTGATGAAACTACAGTAAACGTAAACCTGCTTACACACTTAAAGTATCAAAGAATACAGAAACTCATTGTAGAAGGGATGAAATTCGGAGAAGCCAACAGACAAGCACAAAAAGAATTGTTTACCGCTTTCGGACTTCAAAAATATGCAGAAAAAGATGCGTCCACATTTTCCATTGCAGGAGGAACAGATGAATCAGCCGCATTGATTGCCATATCTTCTCTACTGCTTGTAGATAGAAGTGAAGCTGCCTTGACTGAATATTTGGCAAAATTATGCAGGGAGTTTGGCGAGAATGGAAAGTTTGGAAGTAGCACATTACAGCAAATCAGTGAAGACAAAAAGTCATTGAGTAATCAACTTTCTTCTGTAAGAGGAAATGTTATAGAACGCTATGACGAACTTGGATTAAAAATTGAAGTAAAAGAATTAGGTCACTTCATAGACTGGGATAATGACGGGCTTGCAGGAAATGAAACTTTACAAGATGGGCAAGAAGTCAAATTAGAAACATCAGAAATCAATGTACCCAATGAAGGAGGAATTTATACAATCAACATATCTTCACCCATTCCAGTATATCTAACGCCAATAGTTAATAAAGACGATGACGGACCAATAGACAACATTACGGAAGAGACCTTTTTCACTGAGATCTATGAGCACATAGAAAATGATGACATTTCAATAGAAGAAAATATAAACGAAAACAAGTTGACGATTAAAGTCTCTCGACTAAATTCAAGAACCGCCAAATCGGCATCTGTAACCCTATATGATTGTCTGGGCAATATATTAGGCGAAGTTAAAGTAACACAAGAAGGAAATGGAAACACTTCAACCCCCAAATTAGGACGGACAGGAGAACAAGTTGTTGCAGGTTTTGCATTACAAATTGCTGGCGGATTTTCTGATATCAATCTTATTGAGCAGTACTATCACTATAATAAAGAAGCGGATTTGGTAAGTCAATACATTTACCCTAGCTGTAGTAATGTAATAAACATTTGGAGTGATTTTTATAGAGCCAATAGAACGATTATGTTATTTAAGGAAAAGGAAGCTGAACAACTCGGTGTTTATCAAGACTATCTTAATGTATTCAGCGCAATGCATTATTACTATATGGCAGTGGCTTGGAAAGATGTTCCTTATATAAATTACGTGCTTGAAAATAACTCATATAATATCAGCAGAACTCCAATACATAATATTTTCTCGGACTTAAAAGCCAATTTGGAAAAAGCCATAGACAATCTCGAAGAAAAAAAGAATGAATCGCTTAGTGCGGATGTAAATGAATTTTTCTTCTTGTCAAAAGATGTAGCAAGAATATTGCTTGCAAATATTTATATGTATCAAGGTGAATACAACCAAGCAGAAAAGCTCTTGGGAAAGGTTATCAGCAATGGTTTCTATGAGCTGGATGCTTCAAATTATAACGATAAGGAAACTATTACCAGTTTATTTAATAACGGAAGCGACAAAGAGACCATATTTGCAACTCATAACGAACCTCAGATACGTGGAAATATTTCACTTGGCACACCCATGTTAGTTCCTATAATGACTTACACAGATGTAGTTTTATCTTATGCTGAAAGCCTTTTTAAAAACGGTAAAACAACAGAAGCCGAATCACAGCTGCAAAAAGTAGTCACAGCTAAACACATCAGCATAACAGGTGGAAACACTTTGGAAAAGATAAAGAACGCAAGATTGCAGTTGATGCTTTATACCAATACAAACTTCGCATTCATGAAGAGAAACAATTTTGCAAAAGACGTATATGGAATCGAAGAATACAGGCAGCTATTGCCAATACCAGAACAAGAACTAATGACTAACCCATCAATGACACAAAATCCGGGATATTAAAAGGATACGACTTCAAGCTAAAAAGCTCCGCAATTCGCTATTGAATGGTGGAGCTTTTTATATTTACAAACGATACGTTTTCAGCTAAAACATTTCCTCTGCTGCATTATCACAGGTCTATAAAAAAACAATAACCCTGAAGTTTGCTTGTTCAGCAGGGACAACAGGGTCTTACGCTTGCAAATATAGGCATTAATTTCTATATTTGCAAGAGAAAATTCGTTTTTTAAACTTATACCAATCAAATGAAATATGACAAATGTTTGCAGGTACTATCCCCAGCAAGATTAAATAAATACGCACAAGCAAGTGGCAATGAAAAAGCCAAGACCTTGCGTCTATATCAATATAATATCAAGTTGAGCCAACGTTTTTATGGAGTTATCGGTATGTTTGAAATAATGCTACGTAATGCCATAAACGCTCACTACAAACAATACTTTAATGATGATAATTGGATAATCAATCAAGCAAGACCCAATGGATTACTTGAACAGGAAGCTTCCGAAATAGTACGCATACAGCGTACTTATACCAATATGGGAGTGTACAACAACGATAAGATGGTAGCTTCCTTTACATTTGGTTTCTGGACTTATCTGTTTACAAGACGCAATTACCGCATAGGAGGAAAAACACTTCTTCAAATATTCCCCAACAAAGCGCATGGTCTAAAGCAAACAGACATCTATAAACAACTGACTGCCATCCGTGAATTTCGTAACCGAATAGCACATCATGAACCTATCTGCTTCAACGCTACACGTGTGATAGATACAAAATATGCTAAAGAGCATTATGAGTTAATACGAACCTATATAGAATATATGGGATTTGATTCGGATTCTGTATTGCGAATGGTAGAAAAACCCGATTCTATACTAAAAGTAATAGATGGCATGAAATAAATGCCACATCTTTGGTGGAATGCATAAGGATGATTGGGAACAATTTGGGAACATCTCCAACAAAAAGAAAAAGCTAAGTAATTGATTTCTCAATACTTAGCTTCCATCTTCGTACCCAGACCCGGGATCGAACCGGGATGGATTGCTCCACTGGTGTTTGAGACCAGCGCGTCTACCGATTCCGCCATCTGGGCTTCTTTGCGGTGCAAAGGTAATGACAATTTTTCTCTTGTGCAATATCGGAGCGACTAATTTTGTGACAACAGGCGATTTTGACAGCTGTTTTTGTGCCGGAGCTTGCGTTTAAGCTGGTTTAAACTGCTGTACGGCGTAATTAGGCATAGTGTCATATTTATGCGCAGGTATGTTAAATATTGGAAAAATGAAAATAGTACAGATTGTTTTAAAGAAAATTGCTAAAATATTTGTTATTTTAATATCTTTTGACTTATTTTGCGTCAAATGATTTTAACTTATTGTTGTTATGAGTTTCTTTACTGCTAAAAAGATTGATTTAGGATGGCTCACGGCATTTGTGCTTATGATTGCCATTAGCGTTGTTGGCTTGTTTGTAAGTCCCGGAGAAGGCATTTTCGATATGCCTAACGATCATCTGTATGCCAATGTGGCATGGATGATAACCGCTACTATTTTTGTGTTGATGATGACTCCAGGGCTTTCGTTTTTTTACGGAGGCATGGTCAGGGTCAAGAATGTGATTTCGACGATGCTTCAAAGCTTCATTGTCATGGGATTTGTAAGTGTAATCTGGGTTGTGTTTGGGTTCAGCCTCGCTTTCGGAAATGATGTGTGGCATGTCATAGGCAATCCTGCTGACTTCTTCATGTTTGAGAATGTGGGAGTGCTCAATGTCACCGATCCGAGCCGTGAGGGCATGAGTCAGATTGGCATTGCCACGACCACGATTCCGCTTGCGTTGTTTGCGCTGTTTCAGATGAAATTTGCCATCATCACCCCGTCGCTTATCACCGGATCCTTTGCCGAGCGAGTGCATTTTGCAGGCTATCTGCTGTTTATGGTGTTGTGGACGGTGTTTGTCTACTGTCCTCTTGCTCACTGCACGTGGCACCCCGACGGCTTGTTTGCCATGCTTCATGTGCATGACTATGCCGGTGGCATCGTGGTTCATGCCGCATCGGGTATTGCGGCTCTTGCCGGAGCTATATTTCTCGGCAAGCGTTCGTCGAAGCGTGACGCCAAGCCGGCCAATGTGCCGTTTGTGTTGCTTGGCGCTGCGTTGCTGTGGCTGGGATGGTTCGGATTCAACGGCGGTAGCTCGCTTGCCGCCGACGGCATCGCGGTTTCGGCATTCTTGAACACCAACACTGCAGCTGCAACGGCCATGGTTACATGGGTGGTGTTTGACGCATTGCGCGGTCACAAGCCGTCGGCAATGGGCGCGGCCATCGGTGCTGTTGTGGGGCTGGTCGCCATCACTCCGTGTGCCGGATGGGTCACTGTGGGACAGAGCGTGTTCATAGCCTTCGTGATAACGATATGCTGCAACATGGCAGTGAGCTGGAAGAGTTACGGACAGATGCTTGACGATGCACTCGATGTGTTTCCCACTCACGGACTTGGCGGAATTCTGGGAACGGTGCTGACAGGAATATTCGCATACGACTTTTTTGCAGCCGGCGATGCCGAGATGATTTCGCGCACCGAATTTTTCTGGAATCACATCCTGGTGCTTTTGATGGTGTTTGCCTATACGTTTTTAATGAGTTACGGTCTTTATTGGATAACCAACAAGTTGGTTCCGCTGCGAGTTTCACGCCGCAGCGAGGAAATCGGCCTTGACCGCTCGCAACATGACGAGGAGTACGGCATAGAGGGCGTCACGGGCCTTGCGGAGGATACCCCTACAGTCGATGAGTGGTTCAAAGGCATGGAGGAGAGTTGATCCCCTAACCGAAGGGAGTCTAATCCTTATCATTATTTCGGTTCAAAATCCGGTTGCGGCCATGATGTCGCGGCCGGATTTTGTACTTTAATAATGTCACGCACTCTTTTTTAATGACATGACGATAACTTTCGGCTCGATTTTTGTTATATAGGGTAGAAAAAGAATATTAACATACAAAATTCAAGTATTATGAACGAAAACCATAAATCGGGTTTTGTTAACATCGTAGGCAATCCAAATGTAGGAAAATCGACGCTTATGAACGACCTTGTGGGTGAGCGTATAAGTATAATAACCTCAAAGGCGCAGACTACGCGTCACCGCATAATGGGCATAGTCAACACCGACGACTACCAGATTGTGTTCTCCGACACCCCCGGAGTGCTGAAGCCCAACTACAAGATGCAGGAAGCTATGCGTGAGTTCTCGGAGGGTGCCTTGACCGACGCCGATGTGCTGCTCTATGTGACTGATGTTGTAGAGGATCCCACCAAGAACGCCGACTTCCTGGCAAAGGTGGCAAAGGAAACCGTGCCCGTGCTGCTTGTCATCAACAAGATTGACTTGCTGAAGGGCAACGATGAGCTGGAGTCGATAGTGGGACGCTGGAAGGATCTGCTTCCCAACGCCGAGGTGTTCCCCACATCGGCCAAGCTGAAGTTTAACACCGATACGCTGATGAACCGCATCATTGAGCTGCTCCCCGTGGCTCCGCCATATTTCGGTAAGGATGCGCTGACCGACAAGCCGGCCCGATTCTTTGTCACCGAGATAATACGCGAGAAGCTGTTGCTTAATCTCGACAAGGAGGTGCCTTACTCGGTAGAGGTAGTGGTGGAGAAATTTGAGGAAAAGGAGGATTCCATCCACATAATGACAGTGATCTACGTTGAGCGTGACTCACAGAAGGGCATTATCATAGGCAAGGGCGGCACAATGCTCAAGCGCATAGGCACCGAGGCCCGTAAGGACATCGAAACCTTCTTCGGCAAGCACGTTTATCTCGAACTGTTTGTCAAGGTGGAGAAGGATTGGCGCAACCGCGAAAACAAACTGCGTTCGTTCGGATACATAGAGTGACAACCGCCTGCCGTCAGGCATGTCACGCTACAGCATAATAAAAAATGAGAATCGGAGGAGCCGTTTTACCGACTTCTCCGATTCTGCTGTCTTTAAGGATTGTTGCTTTTATTCAATCAGTTGTTCCAACCGGCAGGCATTGTTATTGACTCCCAGTTGCGGGCGAGCAGTGCGAGATTGGCACCGTTGTAGTAGGCGAGCTGCTGAAGGAACACCACATCGTCGCCGTCGACATAGGACTGGCTCAGATTGGGAAGATAGTAGGTGAGGTCGCCTTCATCGTAGTAGCCTGTGGCCTGAAGCGGGTAGTACTGTACCTGTGAGTAGGTGTCATCGAGCATGAACCAGATGTTGTAGCCTGTCGCGATGAGATTCTCAAGCATGAAAGCGTGAGGATTCTCCTGTGCGCGATACACGGGCTGAGGCCACTGGTCGCCGAATATATTGGTAGTGTAGACACCGTCGCCTATGTAGTTCCATGTGAAGTCCTTGTACAGGCTTACCGTGATTTCTCCGATTCCCGAAATCGAAGTGTCATCATCGGTAATTGCCAGTTCCACTGTTATGTCCTCGGCAAACGGGATGGATGCTGCATCGACAGTTATAGGATATTCCACGCAGCTGACTCCGGCAGGGAATGTGACCTGCGAGGGGCATGAGATTCCCGCAGCGTCGGTTGTGGCGGTTACGGGGAGTGTAGCCTCGCCGTTGGAGTCGTCACGTGTTATCTGAACCGTTATGGTCGACGGGAAATCGGGACTACTGTACTTGTAGGATACGCTCGATTGCTGGAAGCTGAACTTGTTGTCGGCTTCGGAATATTGGTCCCAGTATCCGTCCTCGCTGCACGACGACAGTGCGGCCATAGCAGCCAGGGCAAAAACAATATGTGATTTTAAGAATTTCATTATTCTGAATGTTTAAAGTTGAGTGATTGTTACTTCACCGCATTCGGGCGTGTAGCCGCAGGATTGATTTCTCCGAGCAGCGGATTGCCGTTTTGCTCGCCTTGCGGAATCTGGAAAATCAGACACGGGTCGCCGGCGGGGATGTTGTAGGTCTGCGCTGCGGCAAATCCGGCTCCTCGGCGATCGACACCTCTCTTGAGGCGCATCATGTCGTACCATCCGAGTCCCTCGCCCCAGAATTCGATGCGACGCTGGCGATATACTTCATTCTGCACTCCTTCGGCCGATGCTTCGGTGCACACATAGTCGGGGTCGCGATAGGTCTGGACGAAGTTGGTGAGTGTCTGTGCTCCGAGCGACGGATTTCCGCCCATTGCCTGTGCCTCGGCGATGATGTGATACATCTCCTCGACACGCATCAGCGGCACGTCGCAGGCGTTGTTGCTCTGGTACATCAGATTCTCATAGGGAGCATACTTGACCTGGAGGTAGCTGCTTGAGCCTCCCGACAGGTAGTAGAGATACTCGTCACACTGCATCTGGCCCTTGTACCATGACTGCTTGGACAGAGAGCTTGACACCGGAAGCGAGGCTATGCCGGCATAGCTGCCATTTCCGCTCTCGTCGATCCACCATCCGCTGCGCACATCGGTCTTCGAGAGTGTGCGGTAAAGATTCTGGTTGACGCGGCGCCATCCGCCCACCGATGCATATCCGTAGCAGAGCGAGCCCATCATCGACGGGAAGTTGCATATACCTGTGGTGACGCAACGGTCGGACGGCTCGATGTTGACCGACCACATCCATGAGTGCTCGCTTCCCGAATTGAAAGCGGGTGTCGAAAGCTCGTCAAAGCTGTAGGGCGTAGCCTTGGAGTTGGTGATGGCATATTGAGCGTCGGCTGCGGCCTCGTCCCAACGGCCCATGCACATGTAGACACGTGCACGCAGTCCGTGAGCGGTGGAGGCGGTGACAAATTTCTTGTCGTTGCGTGAGGTGGTGCCGAGTCGGCCCGAGTTTTCAAGGAGTTCGATTGCGGTGTCGATGTCGCCCAGAATCTGAGTGTAGACATCCTCAACCGATGCGCGTGGCATTCCGTTGGCGGCAGCCTCGGCTTCGTTCTGCTCGGTGATTATGGGCACGCAGGGCTTGGTTTCGTTGCCGAGGTAGGTGTGCTGATAGAGCTGTGCGAGTACGTGGTAGTCGAAAGCTCTCACGGCGTAGGCCTGACCGAGATAGTACATGTTGGTCTTGTCGGTCGACTCTTTGTCGAGCGATGAGATGAGGCTGTTGCAGGCATATATCTGCTTGTACATCGTGTACCATATAATGTTGGTAATCGATGAACCTGCGGTAATGTCGCTGTAGGCCACCTGTGCGTAATAACGGTTGTAGCCGGTGTAGGCGCTCACCATGTCGGCGCCTCTCACATCGAGAGCAAGCATTATCGAGGGGTATCCGAAATCGGTGTGCTCGTCGGAGTAGACCTTTCCGTATTGCTTGAAGTTACTTGCAATGGTGTTGACTCCGGCCTCGGCCATTGCCGGGTTTCCTCCAAGCACCTCCTCGCGCTGGTCGGAGGTGATGGTGCTTCCCATCGGGGCGGTGTCGAGGTCGTTGCATCCGACCACGGCGATTCCCGCAACGGCTATGGAAAATATCTTGTTAAGCAGTTTCATTGTTCAATAAAATTCAATTGGTTGTTAATCATTATCAGAACACGACTTTCACGCCACCCGATATGCAACGCATTGCAGTGTAGGTTGATGTTGTCGATGATGTGTAGCTCTGTCGCGGGTCAAGGCCCTTGCGTGCGCTCCAAAGGGCGAGGTTGTCGGCTGCTCCGTATACGCGTATGCTTTCGATGCCTATGCGCTTGGTGACGGAAGAGGGCAGCGTGTAACCCAAGGTGATGTTGTTGATGGCAAGGTAGTTGGATGTTATAAGACCGCGAGTTGTCGTGTAGTTGAAGAAGGGGTAGGCTTCCTCGGCGTCAAGACGGGGAACATCGGTGTAGGGATTCTCGGGTGTCCATGCGTTGAGAATGTCCTTGTGGAATGTCTGTCCGTATTCGCCCGATGTGCCGGTACCCATCATTTCCTGATAGCCCGAATCGAATATCTTGCCTCCGAGCTGGTAGGAGCATGCTATGGCGAGGTCGAAACCGTAGACTTTCAGCGTAGTTCCGAAACCTCCGTAGACTACGGGAAGAAGGTTGCCGGTGGCGCAGCGGTTGGCCTGGGCTCCCGAAGCGGTGTCGCCGTTGTAGGCTACCGACCAGTCGGTGGTGGGGAACTCGTTGCCTTCAGCGTCCTTGCCCCAGTAGAGTGCGCGTCCTGTTGCGGGATCCACGCCTGCATACTTGACCATGTAGAGCTGATACATCGACTCGCCTTCGCGGTAGATGCGTGAGCCCGAGATGAGTTCTCCTTCAAGTTCGGGAGCGAGTTTCAGGATCTTGTTGTTGACAAATGTAGCGTTATAGTTGATGTCCCATGTGATGTTGCGTGTGGTTACGGGACGGTAGTTCAGCTCTATTTCAAAACCGCTGTTGCGCATCGAGCCGATGTTCATAGGTATCGATGAGTAACCGAGCGACGGAGCCACTGGCTTGTTGTAGAGCATGTCGCTCGTCTGGCGGTTGAAGAATTCAGCGCTACCGCTGAGCATTCCCTTCCACAGGCTGAAGTCGACACCTACGTTGAATGCGTTGGATGTTTCCCATGTGAGGTCGGGATTTCCCTTGTAGCTCAGAAGTCCGTCACTCCACTCGGTGGCACCTGAAATGGTGAACTGGTCGAGATAGGCGTAGTTGTTGCCGATTCCGTCGTTACCCTGCTGACCGAATGACGCGCGCAGCTTCAACTGGTCGAGCCACTCGCTTGTCGACATCATGAATGCTTCGTGGGCAATGTCCCAGGCTGCCGACACGGAGTAGAAGTTACCCCAGCGGTTCTTGGGATGGAAGCGTGACGAACCGTCGCGACGGTAGCTGAAGCTTGCGAAGTACTTGCTGTCGAAGTCGTAGTTGATGCGGCCGAAGTAACCGCGGGTAGAGTAGGCACCATAGGAGCCGTAGCCCTTGCGTCGGTCGTCGTTAAGGGTGTTGTTTACCGCCCAGCTGCCGGGGTTGTAGAGGTTGTTACCGATGGCCTGGGTGTACTCGTCGTTCCACTCGTAGCTTTCGTAACCGAGGAGGAAGTCAAAGGTGTGCTTGTCGAAGAATGTCTTGCGGTAGTTGGCGAGAGCCTGCAGGTTGAGTCCCTTGATGCGCTCGGCCACCTGAAGAGCTTGACCGTTGTAGGATGCCGACTGTCCGTAGAGGGGATTGGATATGATGTGGGTGCGGGTGTTGTCGATTGTCAATCCCACGTTGCCGGTAATCGAGAGTCCTTCGATGGGTGTAATCTGTACAAACCACTTTCCGTTGAACAGGTCGGTAAGATACTCCTCGGTGTCGTAGAGAAGCGACGACGCGGGGTTGGCCATCGACATGTAGGCGCGGGTGAAGTTGGTGCTCTGTCCGTCGCCGTAGTCATATACGGGGCGGTTGTAGGTAGTGTTCATCATCAGCGAGCCGTCGGCGTTGCGCACGAAGATGGGGTAGACGGGAGCAATGTAGTTGGCCACCTGGAAGGCGTTGCCCGATGAACCGCTTTCGGTCTGCAGGTCGGGATACTTTGACTTGCTGAACGAGTAGGAGATGTTGGTGCCGATCTTCAGCCACTTCTTGGCCTGATACTCGACGCTTGCACGTGTCGACAGACGGTCGAATGCCGAGTTGTCGATGATACCCTCGTCGTTGAGGTAGGCGGCCGACACGTAATAATTGAATCGGTCATTGCCTCCCGACACGCTCACGTTGTACTCCTGACGGAGTCCGTTGCGGAATGTGGCCTTGCTCCAGTCGTCGGGGGTGTAATAGTAGGTGCCGTCGCTGTAGCCACGTGTGGCGTTGGGGTTGAATGTTCCGTCGGGGTTGATGAGCGACTGTCCGTCGGGAATTGTGTAGATCAGATAACCTATGGGGCCGTTCTCGGAAGTGTCGAGAAGCTTGCGGTTGGCGTAGACATGTGCGTCGGCAGCGCTGTAGCCGAGGTGGTATATGGCTGCGTTACGCTGAGCCGCATAGGTGAGCTCCATGAATTGCTCGGGGCTTGTGATGACATCGTAGTTTGACACCTGGCGTGAGTTGGAACCCCAGCGGGCGTCAAATGTCACCTTGGCGTTGCCTTCCTTGCCTCGCTTTGTGGTGATGAGGATTACACCGTTGGCACCGCGCGCTCCGTAGAGGGCGGCTGCGGCCGCGTCCTTGAGCACTGTCATCGACTCGATGTCGGCGGGATTGAGTCCTGCGATGTCGCCGTCGTAGGGCATTCCGTCAAGCACGTAGAGGGGAGCCATAGATGCGTTGATTGAACCCACACCGCGTATGCGCACGGTCGACGATGTACCGGGCTGGCCGTTGCTGTTGAGTGTCTGCACACCGGCCACCGTACCGCTGAGGGCGTTGGTGATGTTGGACACGAGGTGATCCTCGATGTCGGCTGCGCTTACCACTGATGCCGCACCGGTGTAGGCCGATTTCTTGGCTGTGCCGTAAGCTACTACCATGACTTCGTCAAGCTTGTTCTCCGAGTTGGTAAGACGGATGGTCATGTGTCCGTCGGTGATGGGTACCTCCTGCGTGAGCATTCCCACGTAGGACACCAGGAGTTTAGTGACGCTTGACGACACTTTCAATGAAAATTCGCCTTCGATGTCGGTAGCAGTTCCGAGGCCGCCACCTACGGGGAGGATGGTCGCGCCGGGAAGCGGCTCGCCGTCGCCGGCATACACGACTGTTCCCGTCACGGTGCGTGTCTGTGCCGACACGGCCGTCACGGTCAGGAGTGCAAAAAGTAAAAGAATGAACTTCTTCATACTACAATTTTTAATTAGACATATAAAGTTTTTAAATGTTGTATAGAACTGAGCTTAGTTATTAAGCCTTATTTGCACATTTGGATAGTATCTTTTGCCGAGAGATACTAATTGGTGATTCTGTGCGCGTCTAATCAAATGATTCCCACTGCGTTACTTCCCGCTTTTGCAACATCAATTGTGTTAAAATAGTGCTATTTGAGCCACAAAATGTGAAATTTTCTTGTTAGCTTATTTTATTTAAAATGACAAAATGGATTTTTGAACGTGAACAATTTTAGCTACGTATAACTGTATGATTATTAGGAGTATATCGGCGGTAAAATGTGCAAATGAGTGCGTTTTCAACGGTGCCAAAATGTTAAAACAAAGAAAAAAAATGCTACAAATTGTTTATATTACAGCTTTTTGTACTACCTTTGTAAGGTGTTTTAGTATCTCTCGGCAAGAGATACTACGTGTAAGTGCAAATAAGGCTTAACATTAAGCTCAGTTCTATACAACATTAAAAACTTTATATGTCTAATTAAAAATTGTAGTATGAAGAAGTTCATTCTTTTACTTTTTGCACTCCTGACCGTCGTATCGGTTTCGGCGCAAAGCCGCAGCATACGCGGAACAGTCGTGTCGGCGGCTGACGGCGAGCCTCTCGTGGGCGCGACGGTAGTCCCGGTGGGAGGCGGCAGCGGAACGGCTACCGACCTTGACGGAAGATTCCACCTGACAGTATCCAACAATGTAAGTCAGCTGACGGTTTCCTATATAGGAATGAAGCCGGTGACCGTGCCCGTACAGGACAACATGACCATTCGTCTTGAAACCTCGGACACTCGCCTCGACGAAGTAGTCGTGACCGGTTATGGTTCAGGCAAGAAGCTTGGTTCGATCGTCGGTTCAGTGGCTGTCATCGGTGAGCAGAATTTCGAGAACCTTACCACTCCTACTTTCGTGGACGCCCTTCAGGGTCAGGTGGCCGGTCTTTCGATTTTCTCGTCATCGGGTGACCCCTCTTCGGTTGACAACCAGATTCGTCTTCGTGGTTTGAACTCTCTTAACGCAGGCACCACTCCGTTGTTTATCCTCGACGGTGCCCCCGTTACCCAGACAGTGTTCACCACCCTCAACCCTAACGACATCGAGAGCATCACCGTGTTGAAGGATGCCGCATCGGTAGCCATCTACGGTTCACGTGCCGCCAACGGTGTTATCGTTATCACCTCGAAGAAAGGTAAATACGGACAGCAGGCCCGCGTTACCATCCGTGCAAAGTATGGTTGGTCGCAGCTTACTCCCGACAAGGTCGACATGATGAACTCTGACCAGTACATCGAGTATCGCGACAAAATCGGTCAGCCTGTTTCTCAAGGCATCAAGGATCTCGTAAACAAGCATGGCATCTCCACCAACTGGCGTGATGAGATATTCGACGGCAGCGCTCCCACCTATTCACTTGAAGGAGCTGTTACCGGCGGTACCGAGCGTACATCTTATTATATATCGCTCAACCACCTGAATCAGGAAGGTATCATCGCTCAGTCGGGCATGCGTCGTGAAACTATGCGCGTAAGCATTGACTCAAAGGTTACCGACTGGTTCCGCGTAGGCTTGCAGACCAACCTCGGTTACACCAAGTATGAAACCAACAACGAATCGGGATCGGTTTATTCCGCAAGCGGCAGTATCTATGTTACCAACCCGATGGTGTTTGCCCGCAAGGCTCTCCCTTACGATTCTCCTTATTATTATACATTCGACGACAATGGTAATATAATGTGGGGCGACCGTGCCGAATATCTACACTATTCCGGTATGCCTACTCCCGACTACATCCGTAGCGGCCGTAGCGTGCTTCGCAATCGTCTTACTATCAACGCCGCTCTCTATGAGGCGTTCACTCCCATAAAGGGTCTTACCCTCCGCGCTCAGCAGGCTGTCGACGCTTACGACACCCGACTGAAGAACCTCGGTTTCCCGAAAGAAACCCTCTACACCCCGATGGGCGATGTATATGCCAACGGTGGTACTGCCGGCGAGCTTGTAACCGGTTACAACCAGCAGTCATTCTCACGCTACTATGCGTTTACCTACACCAACACTGCCGAGTATAACTTCAACATCGCCGATGTTCACAATGTAAGAGCTCTCGTCGGTGAAGAGTCGATCATCTCTCAGAGCGAAGGCTTCGGAGTATTCTCGGAAGGTCAGAGCGACCGTCGTCAGATGCTCCTCACCCAGGGTACAAGCGTCGCCATCAGCGACTTGAGCGAAAGCCTCGTTCGCACTGTGATGAACTCTATATTCGCTCAGCTCAGCTACGACTACGACAGCAAGTATTTCTTTGACTTCACTTATCGTCGCGACGGTAGCTCGAAGTTTGCTCCCGGTCACCGTTGGGCCAACTTCTTCTCGGTAGGCGGTATGTGGAACATCAAGTCAGAGAAGTTCCTCCAGCCCTACACATGGCTCGACGACCTTAAGTTCCGCATCAGCTACGGTACTACAGGTAACTCTTCAATCGACAACTATATGTACTACGGCCTCATCGGTGCCGGAAACGTATATAACGGACAAGGCTCACTCGGCATTTCTCAGGCCGCCAACAGCGACCTCACCTGGGAAACCGTGAAGTCATTTGACCTCGGCTTGAACTTCGGCCTCTTCAACATCCTTGATGTCGATGTCGACTTCTACAACAAGCAGACTTGCGACATGCTTCTTGAGATTCCTTACAGCTACACTACCGGTTTCGACGGTGGCTGGGGTAACGTAGGCGGTATGCGCAACCGTGGTGTCGATGTTGATGTAAAGGCCAACATCATCAATACCCGTGACTGGACATGGAATGTTCGCGCCAACTTCAACTACAACAAGAATGAGATCACCGACCTCTACGACGGTCTTGATGAACTTCCGTTCCTCAACGCCAACGTTATCTATAAGGTCGGTCACGATGCAGGTTCGTTCTATTGCGTGAAGTACGCAGGTGTTGACCCCCGCGACGGTCAGCAGATGTGGTACACCAAGGACGGCAACCTCACCAAGGTGTTTAACGAAACCCGCGATTCACAGATTCTTGACAAGTCGCAGTATTCACCCTGGTCGGGCGGTTTCGGAACCGACTTGCGCTGGAAGGGTCTTTCACTCCGCATGGACTTCACCTGGGCAGCCAAGAAGTACATGATCAACAACGATCTCTACTTCATCACCAACAATAACTTTGCTACATCCTACAACCAGCGCGTTGAGATGCTTAACGTGTGGACCAAGCCCGGTGACATCACCGACATCCCTGCTCCCGGTCAGGCTCTCCAGTTTGACGACCGCTGGCTTGAGGACGCTTCATTCGTTCGTCTGAAGAACCTCACTCTTCAGTACTCACTTCCTAAGGCATGGGTGAATAAAGCTTGTCTGTCAGGCGTAAATCTTCACTTCACCGGCCGCAACCTGTTGACCTTCACTTCGTTCACCGGCTACGACCCCGAGCCCGAAAGAAACCTTGTGAAATTCTACTATCCCAATACCCGTCAGTACGAGTTTGGTATTGAAGTTAGTTTCTAATCTATTATTGAAATCGTAATATGAAAAAATATCTTTTATACGCATTGTTCGCTGTGGGCTTGCTCTCATCATGTAACATGGACGAGGCACCTTACGGAGCACTTGATGACGACAACGCCATCCAAAGCGCAAACGACGCACAACGCTATCGCAACGGATTCTACAGCGGATTCCGTTCGATGACCTCGGGCTCTTATATCACCAAGCCTGAGCTTCAGGCCGATATGTTCAACGGCATCACCATCAACGGTAACCGTAACGGAACAATCGCCAACGGAAATCTGCTTGCCGGCGACGGCGATGTGCTTTCATTGTGGAGCACCTGCTACAGCCGCATAGCATCGGTCAACTACTTCCTGTCAAAGGCCGAGCCCCTTCTGGAGAATACCGAGGATGCCGACGACCGTCTTGACATTGAGCGTTACATCGGTGAGGCTCACTTCACCCGTGCATTCTACTACATCGCACTTTTCGATCGCTTCTGCCAGGTATATTCTGCCGACAAGGGCGACACTCCCGCTCTCGGTGTGCCCATCACACTTGAGTACAATCCTACTGCCGACCGTAGCAAGTACCCCGGCCGCAGCACAATGAACGAGTCGGTAAAGCTTATCAACGACGAGCTTGACCTCGCTCTCACTGCAATGCAGACCTACGAGGCTTCCGACAAGAAGCACGTTGCTCCCATGTCGCCCTACATCTGCTCTTACACTGTAATGGCACTGCAGGCACGCTTTGCCCTCATGATCGGTGACTACCCAACCGCTATCAGCAAGGCTGAGTCGGTTATCAACTCCAAGGTCTACACTCTTGCCAATACCGATAACTATATCGACATGTGGGTCAATGACGAAAGCTCGGAAATCATCTTCCGTCCCTTCGCTTCAAGCTCTGAGCAGCCCAACTTGAATTCTACCGGTAGCGCCTGGATTTCAATCTATGACGACCGTGCCGATTATATCCCCGGCTTCGAGGCTCTTGCCATGTATGAGGACGGTGATGTTCGCTTCGATGCATTCTTCAACATTCGTGGCCTTACCGTCGACGGTGCCGAATATCCTTGCTACAACTTCAACAAGTTCCCCGGCAACCCCGCGCTTAAGACTTCGACTGCCAACAACCTCATGAACATGCCCAAGCCCTTCCGCTTGAGCGAGCAGTATCTCATCCTTGCCGAGGCCGCTGCCATGAACAATCAGCCCGACAAGGCCAATGCAGCCCTCAACACTCTTCGTGCCAACCGTATAATCGATTGGGAGGATGCCAACTACTCAGGTCAGGTTCTTATTCAGCAGGTTCGCGACGAGCGCACCAAGGAGCTTATCGGCGAAGGATTCCGCATCACCGACCTCCGTCGCTGGAAGCAGGGATTCAAGCGCAGCTACGACTATCCCGCTGCCTGGGGTCTTGATCCTATACTTGTAACTGCCGGACTTTCGGTTCAGTACTCAGCCGACGACCACCGTTACACTTGGCCCATTCCTTCTGATGAAATCCAGGTTAATCCTCAGTTGAAGGGTCAGCAGAATCCCGGTTACTAATCAATGTAATTGTAACATTCTAAAACATTATTATTAGTCATGAAATTAAGCAAAATATTAGCAATCGGGTTAGCTGTCCTGACCATGACTGCCTGCTCCGATGACGACGAATTCAATTTCAACTCCGACGGCAACGTGACCGTTGACATGGCTCAGCCTTCAATCACATTGAAGGAAAACAAGGGCTACTTCAATGTTCCCGTAGTCGTTTCGGGTGAAGCCAACGGATATGTACAGGTTACTGTCGAGGTTCAGGAGGCTACAGGCAATCCCGCCATGGACGATGTTCACTATATCGTAACATCAAAGACTATCAACATTGCCAGCGAAGACAAGGTGGGCAATGTTGAAATCAAGACCGTTGATGACGGTGAAATCAACGAGAACCGCGAGTTTATCGTGACAATCGTTGACGCAAAGGGCGCAAAGATCGGTAACGAGCGCTCTACCACCGTTACAATCCGCGACAACGACTCTGAGTTCTATGAAAAGCTGATGGGCAAGTGGGCTCTCAACTTCGTTTCAAAGGGTGCTCCCGACAAGTGGGATGTTAATGTGGTAGGTTATGAAGAAACTGAGGCCGGTTACAACGAAACCCTATACATAACCGGTATAATGGGTTATAGCTGGGCTCAGCTCGAAGTAAGCTACTTCTTTGACAAGGCCACCAATGTAGGTTATCTCGAAGTGCCCCTCGGAACACTTGTTGCCGACGGTGTAGACTTCGGAAGCTTTACCGGCACAGTGCTTGCAGCTACGGTTGAGGACGGATATGTGGTTACCGACGGAACATTACGCGCCGAGTGGAACGACATGTTCACTGAGATTACATTCCAGGATTCACCCGTGCTCTACCTCGCAGTGTTTGACGAGGCTACCGGTGACTTCATGGGAGGATGGAAATCGCTGAATCTTGTCAACATGACACGATAAATTATCTCATACCCAATTTGAATATTAGGGAAAGGCGTGCGAGTCATTGCACGCCTTTCTTTTTTTGTATGTAATCATCGTGAAATTATGCCGGGGACCCCGTTTGTTTATAAATAAAATGCTATCTTTGTGATACGCACCGACTGTCATGTCATCGCGTTTCAACGTAACTTATGTTTTAATCTCGGATAACAACCAATTTGACAATCACTTAAAAAATCTGATATAGTAAATTTCAATTCATGACAAAGCGAATACTATCAATTCTCTTGTTGACGGCCGCCACCGTTGTGAGCGTGTGGGCCGGTCCGGTCGACCGACAGCGTGCCGAGGCCGCCGCCGTGGCACAAATCAAGGGCGTGACAGGAAAGAGCCGCACGGTTAAGCAGGTGCAGGCGGTGGACGATGCTTTTTATGTCGTCAATCTTGCTCCCCAAGGATGGGTGATGGTGTCGGCCGACGACAAGGTCGACCCTGTAATCGGATATTCGGCCACGGGAGCGTTGTCCATGTCGGCGATTCCCGACAATATGGCCTATATGCTCGATTCCTATAAGAAGCTCGTCAAGCTTGGCACCGACGAGGAGATGTCGCCGCGCACCCGTCAGTGGGAGTCGGTGGGCAAGGAGATGTCACGTGCCTCGGGATCTGCCGTAGAGCCTCTTATCAAGGTGAAGTGGAACCAGCCCGCGCCTTTCAACAAATATTGCCCCGGCGAGGGTGACAACAAGGCTCTTGTGGGCTGTGTGGCCGTTGCCATGTCACAGGCCATGAGCGTGCAGGCCTATCCTTCGCGTCCCACAGGCTCGGTGAAGTACACTCCGGTAGGCTACGGACAGCTCAGCATCAACTTTGACGAGGAGCGCGCCTACAATTGGGACGACATTCTTTCGGGTGCCAACACCTATGACGAGGCTGCCCGCCTGATGTGGCATGCCGGCATGAGCGTGAGAATGGGCTACGGCCCCGACGGCTCGGGCATCCCCTCCAACGAGGTCAATCGTATAACCAACGCCCTCCGCGACAACTTCGGCTACGGCGACGAAGTGGCCTATGTGTGGAAGGACGCTTATCAGGGCGATTGGGAACGCCTCGTGCTCAACGAGCTTAACGCCGGCCGCGCCGTGATATACAATGCTGTCGACACCAAGCTCAGTGCAGGTCACAGCTTCAATGTCGACGGCTATGACGGCAATTCGGGCTATCATGTCAACTGGGGATGGGGCGGCAACGGCGACGGTTACTTCCGTCTTGACAACCTGCGTGACTCTCCCTACTACTTCGACGACTATCACGTGATTGTGATAGGCATCGGCGCTCCCGACCGTCTGCTGCGCAGCATCGGGCTGAGCGGTACGGTGATCGAGGAGGGACTTCCCGCCGGATCTACCGTGGCCACCGTCACGGTCAACGGCGAGGCCCCCACATCGGGCATGACATTTGAGCTTCGCGGACTATATAACGCCGGCACCGACAGCTATGCCGAGGCTCCCTTCGTAATCGAGAACGGAATGTTGAAGACCACGCGCACTCTCTCATGCTCGGCCGACGGCGTGATCGCTGTCGACATAACGGTCACCGACAATGCATCGGGCGAATCGCTCACTCAGGGATTCTCTATCGAGGTTCAGCCGTGGCGCAGCATCGCCGAGGCAACATCGATGTCATTTAACCGCACGACAGGCGAATTCCTCCTGAAGACAAAGCACAACGTGAGCTACACGCTCAAGTCACCCACCGGCACCGTAATCGCATCGGGCGCTCTCGACCCGCTGCCGCAGCTGCAGTTCAACCGCTCGCAGCTTGCCGATGGAGTTAATGTGCTCGAGCTTCGCTGCAGCACTGAAGTCAAGACTATTAAAATCACCAAATGAAACACCCGATTATGAAACTATACAATCTTATCAACGGATGCACCGCTCTCCTTGTGGTCGCCCTAATGACAGCTTGTAGCGACAAAGGCGGCGACTCGCCCGACACGGGCAACACCGGCACTCCCGACGACGACCAGACCGTTGCCGTGGGCATCACTACCGAGGTCATCACCCGCGCCAATGTCACCACCGAGTTTACATCGGGTGCCGAGATGAACATATACCCCAAGACCTACGGACGCCTCGATGCGCCCAACATGGTTGAGAACGTGAAGGCCACCATGGGTGGCTCGGGCTGGACGATAGCCCCCGAGATTCGCATCAAGAAGGGTCAGAATGCATTCCTCTACGCCGTGGCTCCGTTCAATGCCGCCTATACCGACCCTGCGGCGATTCCCGTCAACATCACCGAGCAGGTCGACCTGCTCTACTCGGGCGAGTATGTCCCCGCATCGTTCACCACCCACAACGTGAAGCTCAACATGAAGCATGCGCTCGCTCTCGCCGCCTTCAACATTGCGTCGCAGGGCTACACCGGTGCCGGCACGCTGACTTCGCTCGGCATCTCGGGCGAGGAGGTCTACACCTCGGGTAAGATGAATGTAAGCACCGGAAAAATCACGGTCGAAGGCAAGGATCCCCTGAATGTGGGCGTTAGCAAGACTGTTGCGGCCGGCGGATGGAACTCCGATTTGCCCCGCGTGTGGGTGATTCCATTCTCGACCAAGGGCAAGCCCGCCACTCTCACTGCCGTGATCGACGGCAAGAGCTATGTCATCGACTTCCCCGAAGTGGAGATGCGTACCGGATTCCAGTATGTGTTCCACCTTGTGCTCACCAACACCGGACTCGTGTTCATCCCGTCCATGACCGAAATCGTGTCGCTTAACGTGGCCGATGACGCAATGGAGGCGATGGAGGGTTACGGAATATTGAAATTCGGATTCACCGGCAGCACATTCACGTTCCCATATTTCACGGGCGACAACGTGTTTGGCACTATTCTTCCGGCATCGGGTGCGGGTGCAAGCTACGCAATAGGCGGTTCGCTCGATCTCGCTACTCCCGACACCAAGGATATTGTAGTTGAAACATGGAATTCGACAGGCTTTGAACTGAACAATCTCGAAGGTATCGAGTCAATCGACATCTCGGGTTATTGATGTAATCTGTCACCATTGAAATAAAGGACTCCGCGCCCCTTGTCACACTCGACGGGCGCGGAGTCTTTTTTATGAGCCGGCTCTTATGCCATGTCGGCCGACATTCAATGACGCTCTATTCCCATGGCGCGCCTGTCGAGCTGCGAGTAGCGGCAATTCAGTATCAAACATTCGTTTCCTATTATCGACATTATTATTTTGGCCTTGTCGCTCGATGTCGACAGCTTTATCAGCAGGGCCGCGCTCGTGCCTCCGGCCACACACCGGGCGGTAATCGATATCTCGTCAGCCGACTGCGAGCGGTTTATCTCTACGAGCCTCCCGAGGGGTGACAGATTGCCGTTGTCGTCGGGGCTCATCAAAAACAGCGACCCCGATGCCGTGCGGTGTATTTCGATAAGCGCGTAATAGTCGTCGGGCGGCATGGGACTGCCCGTGTCGACGCTTACGCTGTTTACTGTAAACCGGCACGCGGTCACTATGCCCGTCGACGGTTTCAGATGCTCTACTAATGATTTCAGCCGATTTATAATCATCGCGATGCGAGAGGCCCCTCATCCTCGGTCGAGGCCCGCAAGTATACAAAAAAAGGTGTGAGGAATTTCATTGTCCTATCGTCACCTCAGGCTCTCGCATGGCCTTGTTCCACCGATAAGACAACAGCCCCACACCGTATGCGTATATTGTTCCCGCCATGTTTCATGACAGGAATAATAGGCACGCGATGCAGGTGCCATTGTCAATCATCTTTGTGGAACAGTCAAATTTGCGAGATTTGAGTTGAAAAAGATAATTTCAATAACACCTTTCAATTAATATGTGCAGATAAGGAGGCCAGCTCTATGGCCTCCGGGCTATCTGTTACAAAGATAAGGAAAAATGTCATTGGTGGGGCACTATTTATTACACTTTATTGCACTTCACGGGATAAATTTAACGACAACTGTTGATTTAATTGCTGCGGATGATGATTTTTTGACTACTTTTGCAGGATGTTTCATTCATGGGCATCAACTAAGAATCACAATATTGCTTATTTATTATGAAATCATTAAAATTTCTTGCACTCGCCGTGGCTTTCGGCTTTATGCTGAGCGCATCGGCCGAGGAGCATCTCAAGAGCCTCAATCCGGCTTACTTTGACAAGTCGACACCCGCCGGCGAGGATTTCTACAAGCATGTCAACAAGGGTTGGCAGGAGAGCCATCCGCTCACACCCGAACATGCACGTTACGGTAACTTCAACATCCTCAGCGACTCAAGCGAGGCTCGCGTGAAGGACATCGTGCTCAACCTCGGAGCTACAAATCCCAAGCCCGGATCGGTTGCCTTCAAGGTGTGGACAATCTACAGCCAGGCCATGGACTCGGTTAGACGCAACGCCGAAGGCGCTAAGCCCATCCTTGCCGACCTCAAGAAAATCGAAACCACTCCCGCCGACAGCATGGAGAACCTCTTCTTGTGGCTGCACGCCAACTACGCAAGCCCCTTCTTCAGCGCAGGCCCCATGGAGGACCTCGCCGACAGCAAGGTGTATGCCATGTATGTAAGCGGTGGCGGCATGGGTCTTGGCGACCGTGACTACTATCTGCTCGACGACGCCCGCAACAAGCAGGTGCGTGAGGCTTACAAGAAACTCATCGTAACGCAGATGCGTAACGCCGGTTACTCTAAGAAGGATGCCAACCGCGTGATGAACAATGTGATGAAGATTGAAACCGCGCTTGCCGATTCAGCCTGGACACGCGAACAGAGCCGTAACATCCCGGCCATGTACAACCCCCGTTCATTCGAGCAGCTCAAGGCCATGTATCCCAATGTCAACTGGGACCGCTTCTTCATCGAAACAATGGGTATCAAGTCGCCCGAGAGCGTCATCGTGACCGAACTCAGCTCGGTGGCTCAGGCCAACAACCTCATGGGCTCGCTCACCGATCGCGAAATCAAGGACTACTACCTTTGGAAATATGTGAGCCAGGCCGCCGGAATGCTCAGCGACGACTTTGCCAATGCCGCATTTGAATTCAACAAGGTAGTGAGCGGCGTGCAGCAGCAGCGTCCGCGCTGGAAGCGTGCACTCGGTGCTGCTGAAGGTGCGATGGGTGAGGCTGTCGGACAGCTCTATGTCGAGAAGTACTTCCCCGAGTCGTCAAAGCAGTATATGCTCGGCCTTGTCGAGAACCTGCGCACCGCACTCGGCAAGCACATCATCAACCTTCCCTGGATGAGCGACGACACCAAGCTCAACGCTATCAAGAAGCTCAATGCCTTCACCGTGAAGATCGGTTATCCCGACAAGTGGAAGGACTACAGCTCGATGACAATCGACCCCAAGTTGTCCTACTACGAGAATATGCACAACGTATCGATGTGGCACCAGAAGGAAGAGCTCGCCAAGTGGGGCAAGCCCGTCGACAAGACAGAGTGGGGTATGACTCCTCAAACAGTCAACGCCTACTATAATCCTCTTGCCAATGAAATCGTGTTCCCCGCTGCCATTCTTCAGGCTCCCTTCTTCGACCCCGAGTCGAGCGATGCCGAGAACTACGGCGGTATCGGTGTGGTGATAGGACATGAGATGACTCACGGATTTGACGACCAGGGCCGCAACTTCGATGCCGAGGGCAACATGGTCAACTGGTGGACTCCCGAGGACACCGAGGCATTTGCCAAGCTCACACAGGGTCTTGTTGCCCAGTTTGACGAAGTGGAAGTGCTTCCCGGCCTCCATGCCAACGGTCAGTACACTCTCGGTGAGAACATCGCCGACCAGGGCGGACTTCGCGTGGCAATGACCGCATTCCTCGACTCACAGAAGAAGAAAGGTGTCGACATCAAGAGCCCCGAGGCCAAGATCGACGGTTACGACCCCATGCAGGTGTTCTATCTCAACTATGCCAACCTTTGGGCACAGAACACCCGTGAGGAGGAGATTCGCTCACTCACCTCGGGTGATGTTCACTCACTCGGCGAAAACCGCGTTAACGTAACGTTGCGCAACCTCACTCCTTTCTTTGAGGCATTCGGCATCAAGAAGGGTGACAAGATGTATCGTCCGGCTGAGGAACTCGTCGTTATCTGGTAAACCGTTACATCGTAAAATCGACTCTATAAACGCGGGTCGGGGCTTTAAGCCTCGGCCCGTGGTTTTTTCTGCATCTCCATGAAGAGCAGGCGATTTTAACCCAAAAAGTCGCGTTACGGAAACCAATTTTTCACGGCTTCCTCTTGCCGATTGGCGTTTTTTTGATAGTTTTGCATTATATTATCACATAATCCGCTCAATCATCTTCAAGACAGATTCTATCATGAAAAGGAAAATTACATTTCTTGTGATGGCGTTACTTGCCATACTGCCAATTTTCAAGGTTTCAGCGGCTGCGGAGAGTAAGCCCGACCCTAAATTTTACATTTACCTCTGTATCGGTCAGTCCAACATGGAAGCCGGTGCCACGCCTGCCGAGCAGGACAAGGATTTCAACGATCCGCGTTTCCAGTTCATGGCAGCCGTCGACATGCCCAACCTCGGGCGTGAGATGGGAAAATGGTACACTGCCGTGCCGCCTATCTGTCGCGAAGGCAACAACCTCGGTCCGGTGGATTTCTTCGGACGAAAAATGATTGAAGTTCTTCCTCCCGACTATCGCGTGGGCGTAATCAACGTGTCGGTTGCGGGAGCCAAAATCGAGCTTTGGGACAAGGACGATTATAAGGAGTATATCGACAACGAGCGCGACTGGATGAAGAACATCGTCAGCCAGTATGGCGGCAATCCTTATGAGCGTCTTGTGAAGATGGCAAAGCTTGCCCAGAAGGACGGTGTCATAAAGGGCATCCTCATGCACCAGGGCGAGTCCAACTCGCAGGACCCCCTATGGCCCGAGCGCGTAAAGCGAATCTACGATAACCTGTGTAAGGATCTTAAGCTCAACCCCAAGCAGACTCCTCTTCTTGCCGGTGAACTTAAGTATGCCGAGCAGGGCGGTGTGTGCGCGGCGTTCAACACCACCATTATGCCCAACCTTCCGAAGGTTCTTCCCAACGCACACATAATTTCGGCTCTCGGTTGCGAGAGCACGGGCGACCAGTTCCACTTCAGCACCGAGGGAATGAGGCTCCTCGGACAGCGTTTCGCCGACAAGATGCTCCAGCTTCAGGGATTCAAGCCCGAGGAGAAAAGAACTCTCACCCTCAAGCCCGACAAGCTCGGAATCGAGATTAGCCCGACACTCAGGGGAATATTCTTTGAGGACATAAACAACTCGCTTGACGGCGGTATATGTGCGCAGCTCATCCAGAACAATTCGTTCCAGGCCTACAATGTGCCCGATGCTCCGGCTCACGAATTTTCAACTTGCGACAGCGTGTTCTTCGGTTGGACGGTCGTAAGCAAGGGTGATGCCAAGGGTAGCGCAAGGGCTGTCGCCGACAAGCCTCTCGTGAAGAATCTGAAGCGTCACTACGATTTCGACCCCAATGACAAATATGACGACGAACAGCGTTACAAGCAGTACAGCGTACGCTTTGAAGTGGAGAATCCCGGCGACGGTTTTGGAATTGCAGCCAACGGCTTCGGCATCGCCGAACACGGAAGAGGCAAGGAGTTCTACTATTCCAACAATACTCAGACCCCGTCGATTCCGGCCGTAAAGGATGTAAGTTACGACCTCGGAATGTTCCTTCAGGGTGAGGCCTACAAGGGTGGTTTCAAGGTCTATCTTGAGGATAAGGACGGTAATATAAACTCCAATGTACTCACATTCACAGGCATCCCCGACGACTGGAAGAAATATGAAGGAACCCTGAAGGCACTTAACAGTGCTGACAGCCGCCTTTGCATCGTCGCCGATGCTCCCGGTGTCTTCTACCTCGATTTCGTCACTCTGCTTCCTGAAGCGTCACAGCTCTGGAACAATGGAAAGAGCGGTCCCTTCCGCAAGGACCTCATGCAGGCGCTTGCCGACCTTAATCCCACGTTCATGCGTTTCCCCGGCGGATGTGCTTCCGAGGGACCCAACTATTTCGGACAGGTGTTCTGGAAAAACTCCATCGGCTCTCCTGAGGAGAGGATAGGATTCCGTAACCATTGGGGCTACTGGACTTCACAGTATGTGGGCTTCTACGAGTATCTCCTTATGGCCGAGGCGCTCGGCGCAACTCCGCTGCCCGTGCTTAATAACGGCGTTACGTGCCAGTTTGCCGGACATCAGTATGTAGCACCCCTCGATACCGACGAGGATAGGGCAAGATTCAACAGCATATTCGTACAGGACGCTCTCGACCTTATTGAATTCTGTAACGGCCCCGTCGACAGCAAATGGGGTGCGCTGAGAGCTGAAATGGGACATCCCGAACCATTCAACCTCAAATACCTCGGAATCGGCAACGAGAACAGGGGCGATGCTTTCTGGGAACGCTTCGACATCATGTACAATGCTGTCAAGGAAAAGCATCCTGAGATTGTTGTCGTTTCAACTTCCGGTGCCGCTGATGCAGGCCGGGAGTTTGACGCCAACATGAAGGAGATCGATTCAAAGTATGCCAATACGATAGTCGACGAACACTACTATAAGAACAACGACTGGTTCTACAGCCACCGTGACCGATACAACTCCGACAAGGTGCGCGGTGCCGAGGGACTTACCTACGACCGCAACCGTCCTACGAGAGTATTTGTAGGCGAGTTTGCCAACAGCATGGCCAACAATGACTATGCTTCCGCCATGGCCGAGGCCGCCTATTGGACCGGACTGGAGCGCAATTCCGATATGGTTGTCATGGCGGCTTATGCACCTCTCTTCTGCAAGAAGGGCTACAACAAGTGGAACTCCAACCTCATCTGGTTTGACAACCGCGGAATGTGGCGCTCATGCAACTATTACTATCAGAAACTGTTCTCCGAAGCAGGTGACAGAGCATTCTTCATGTCCGATGCCATGAAGGGCAGCGCTCCCGACACCACTATATACACATCGCCCACTATCGACACCGCCACAGGTGAGATTTTCATCAAGTTTGTCAACTCGGAGGCTGTCGACAAGCGCATCACCGTCAATGCCGGTTCGGGAACACGTTATGAGGCCGAAATGGAATTCATCTCGTCACATGACACTTCGATTAAGAATCAGAAGGAGCAGAACTACTATTCCAGCCATCCCGAATATAATAAGGATCCTATGGATAACGTTCCTCCGGGCCTGAAGGAACGCCCCGGTATGCGGGAAATGGCATGGCGCTTTGCAAAGCGGGTGTCATATAACGAAGCGGTGGTTCCCCACACAGTAGATCTCGGCACGGTTAAGGGCAAGTTTGAATTCACCATGCCTGAAAATTCGGTCGGAATCCTACGCTTGAAACCGGTGAAGTAAATTTACCTTCCCCGGAAAATACACTACATTGTCAATATTTACATATATTATATAGATCCATTATCCATTTCACACATCTATGAATCTGTTAAAGAATTTATTTATCCTATCATTCGCGACAGCCGGAACCCTATGGGCTTCGGCTGTCGTTCCACGTCTTGTAAAGGCAGCCGACAACGGGTGGGGAAGCACCTCGGTCAACACCACGGTGTTTCGCAACAACTCACTCGTCACCCATGACGGCGTGCAGTACATCAGTTACTATGATGCCGACGGCTATCTCACGCTCGGCAGCCGCGATGTCGACGCCGACCGATGGAACATTCACCGCACTCAGTATAAAGGTAACGCCGCCGACGCCCATAATGTCATAAGCATGATGGTCGATGGCGACGGCTATCTTCATGTTTCGTTTGACCATCACGGCCATCCGTTGAAGTATTGTCGCAGCGTTAAGCCGGGGTCGCTTGAACTTGGTGAGCTGGAGTCCATGACCGGCATCGACGAGGACAATGTCACCTATCCCGAATTCTATACGCTTAAAGGCGGCGACTTGCTTTTTGCGTTCCGCTCGGGATCATCGGGCCGTGGCAACCTGGTCATGAACCGCTATGACCTGAAGAGCCGCAAGTGGCATCGCGTGCAGGATGTGCTTATCGACGGCGAGGATGAACGTAACGCCTACTGGCAGCTCTATGTCGACGCGGCGGGCACGATACACCTGTCTTGGGTGTGGCGTGAAACGTGGCTTGTGGAAACTAATCACGACCTGTGCTATGCGCGTTCGCTCGATAACGGCGTGACATGGCAGCGTTCCGACGGCACCCCTTACACTCTGCCCATAACGCAGGACAATGCCGAATATGCTTGGCGCATACCCCAGAACTCCGAACTGATAAACCAGACGAGCATGAGCGCCGATGCCGAGGGACATCCTTACATAGCTACATATTGGCGTGACGCCGACAGAGAGGTGCCGCAGTATCGCATCGTGTGGAACGACGGCGCGAAGTGGAATGCTCGTCAGGTGACGCAGCGCACACAGCCCTTCTCGCTCGCGGGCGGAGGCACCAAGATGATTCCCATAGCGCGTCCGCGCATGGTGGCCCACGGTGACTCCATATATTATATATTCCGTGATGCCGAGCGTGGAAGCCGCGTGTCGCTGGCTTATACCGATGCCGGCCCGTCGGGTGAATGGAAGGTTGCCGACCTCACCGACTTCGCAGTTGATGCATGGGAGCCCTCGCTCGACTCCGAGTTGTGGAAAAGCTCACGCCGTTTGCACGTATTCGTGCAGCCGTCGTTGCAGGGCGACGGTGAACGCATGGTCGACTCGCCCGAGCAGCCCGTCTATGTGCTTGAAGTGACGAAATAATCGGAATTTTAGAACATTTTAGCTTGTAACCCACCGATTTTTAACAATATATGTCAGTCAAAGGCCGATAATGATGTGTTTTAAATACATCATTAATCAATTAAAACGGACAAAATTATGGCTGACAAGGATTTTACCCACCGAAAGCTTCAAGGGCATCCACAGCCCAAGAGCCTGAATGCCAAGGAGGTTCAGAAAGAACTGCCGGGGCATATACAATCAAAGGAGTTGGAAGTGCATCCCGAACCGATGGGGCTTCCCGCTCATGAAAATAGCGGCGCTGCGGATGCTGCAGGAATCGCCGCTGCGGCAATGGGAGCGACAGCTGCCGCCGCAGGTGCTGCAAACAAACCGTCGGCCGACGTTGAAACCGCCGATGTTGACAATACTCCAAAATATGTGAAGTGGGGCGCTATCGGCGTGCTTGCTCTCGTTGTGGCCGCTTTGGCCGGATTGTTCCTGGGTGGCCGTCACTGGAATCTCGCTTCGTCGGAACCGCAGATGGCACGTAACACTGTCGTCACTAAGGTAAATTCGCCTGCAGGCACTTCGTCGACCGTCGACTCGCCTGCTCCCACATCACTGTTCCTCGTCGTCATGGGCGATGACAAGAATGTGGAGATAGGCGATGAAAATGCCGATGTCGCAATTAACACTACATCGGTCACACTCCCCGATGTCGATGTCATAGCACAGTATGACGAAGGCGATAACGTTGTCGCCGCTCCTTCCGATGCCGCCACGGCTTCGGCAACTGCAGTCACAGCTCCGACAACTTCGGCCACCGCTGCCGCCCCGACAACTTCAGCAAGCAATAACGTTGCCGCTTCCGGTGCATCGGCCGATAAGATGAATGTTATTTGCCTTTTCGGATTTGACAGCTCCGAAGTACAGGATACCAAGGCTCTTGAGAACCTTGCGACCGAAGCAAAGAATAGCGGGCGCAACGTAGTGATAAAGGCCTATACCGACGAAGTGGGCAATGTCGAATACAATAAGGCATTAAGCATGCGTCGAGCAAAAGCTGTCAGCGATTATCTCGTGGCTCACGGCGTTCCTGCCGATCACATCTCGACTCAGGGTATGGGCCCGACTCACGCATTTGCAACCAATACACGCGACCGCTTTGCACAAGTGACTCTTAATTAGGTGATTTAGCTATATTGACTGTGGCAGTCCGGAGCTTCAATGCTTCGGGCTGTCTTTTTTATGTGATGTAGTGAACTGTTATTTATAGTTTATTAACACTTGACAGTCTTGCATAACTAAAAACATTAGTTTATATTTGCAACAGATAATAAATCATCTCAGTTTATGGCAATCAAAGAACTTACAAGAAAAGAGGAAGAGATCATGAACTTCTTCTGGGCTCACGGACCGTTGTATGTAAAGGACATCCTTGAATTCTACGACGACCCAAAGCCTCATTTCAACACTGTGTCAACCATCGTGCGCGGTCTTGAGGAGAAGGGATTTGTGGCTCATGAGGCTCACGGCAAGACCTACCGTTACTATGCCTCGGTATCGCAGTTTGACATGGGTCGTCGCACTCTCAAGTCGATTGTTGAGCGCTTTTTCAAGAACTCCTATCTCGGCGTAGTGTCATCGCTGGTTAAGGACGAGGACATAACGGCCGATGAGTTGCGCCGTCTTATCGATGAAGTTGAACGTAACGAAGAGAAGAAATAACGCATCATGGGCGCTCTCCTTGTATATTCGATTATCGTCGGCGTTACGCTCATCCCCATCTACCTTATAGTGAGGTTGCTCATGAGCGGGTTGACATGCTGGCGTTTCAACCGGGGACTGATATTGTTCGGTTACCTGATAGCATTGGCTATGCCATTTGTCATCGGCTGGATTCACTCGATTGACTTCGGTGACGGTGCCGTGCTCGACATTGAAGTGGGGCTGCCGTCGGTCATGGCTGTCGTTGCCGACGGTGAAGTCGATGCGGTTTACCCGGTCAAGTGGTGGTGTGCGGGTGTGATGGCTCTATATTTCACGGGGCTTCTATTCTTCCTTTTGAGGGAGCTGTTCATCTGGAGCAGGATGCACTCGGTCATCTCACGCAGCAGCCATGTCACGATGCCCGACGGCAATGTGCTCTGCATCCACTCCGATGAAAGCATCGCACCGTTCAGCTGGTACCGTTACATCGTCATGTCGCAGAAGGACTACGACGAGGGAGGCACTACCGTCATCATGCATGAATCGATGCACATAAAGGCGAGGCATTGGCTCGATCTGCTGCTTGCCGAGGCTGTGGCTCTTCTCGTGTGGTATAATCCCGCAGGATGGCTTATGCGCAACGAGCTGCAGGCCGTTCACGAATACGAGGCCGACAACGGAGTCGTGACCGGTGGCGCAAATGTGCGTGACTATCAACTATTGCTAATACAAAAGGCCGTTGGCTCCAGATTCCCGTCCATCGCCAACAGCCTTGACCATTCTAATTTATCTAAACGTATTAAAATGATGCTACGTAAAAAAAGTTCTCCCGTGCAGCGTTGGCGAGCCATAGCCGCCGTGCCTGCCTTGGCGTTGACCGCCGTTGTGTTCTTTAATCCCGGTGTCGCAGAGGCTCTTGAGTCGCTGTCGACTGCCAAAGTTACCAATTATGTCGCAATTATGCAAGAGGAGCCGGCTGCTGCTGCGGTTGCCGAGCCTGAACAGTCGCCGCTTGCCTTGCCGTCACAGTCGGGCGAAGGTGACGACGCATATACCGCTGTTGAAACTATGCCTCGATATGAGGGCGGCGAGGCGGCTTTGATGAAGTTCATCGCCTCCAATCTTAAGTGGATTCCCGGCGGCAAGAACGGCAGGCTCATCATGCAGTTTGTAGTGAAAAAGGATGGCACTGTAGGCGATGTCAAGGTTCTGCGTTCTCTTTCGCCCGAGCAGGATGCCGAGGCCGAGCGCGTAGTGCGCATGCTCAAGTTCACTCCCGGCATGATGCAGGGCAAGCCCGTCGATGTTTGGTACACCCTTCCCGTGTCGTTCCGCAGTAAGGCTGATGCCAAGCCTGCATCCCCCAGAACAGCTCCGGCAGCCGGAGAGAGCATAGCCGGTGATGACGCATATACCGCTGTTGAAACTATGCCTCGATATGAGGGCGGTGAGGCGGCTTTGATGAAGTTCATCGCCTCCAATCTTAAGTGGATTCCCGGCGGCAAGAACGGCAGGCTCATCATGCAGTTTGTAGTGAAAAAGGATGGCACTGTAGGCGATGTCAAGGTTCTGCGTCCTCTTTCGCCCGAGCAGGATGCCGAGGCCGAGCGCGTAGTGCGCATGCTTAAGTTTACTCCCGGCATGATGCAGGGCAAGCCCGTAAATGTGTGGTACACTCTTCCGGTGTCGTTCCGTGAAACCAAGCAGTCCAATTCAAACACCAACTCCAATACGGCTCCCGGTACTACGACAACCACCACGACCACTACCGACGGTGTGTCGACAACCGAGGTTTCCTATAGCCCGGGCAATTGATTGCAATCTACTTTTTAATTAGATATATTGACACCGGCCGTCCGTTGAGGATGGCCGGTGTTCTGTTATGGGGCTGAGGCTGTTAGTCAAGCCTCCGATAAGGCGCAAAAAAAAAGCTGTCCACTTTAGAGTGGTCAGCTTATTTCATTTGTGGGAGAATTCTAATTCTCTAAATTACTTTACAGAGTCAGCGGGAGCAACTACAGAGTCAGCGGGAACTGAATCAGCTACTTCTACAACTTCTTCTACAACTTCTTCTACAGCAACTACAGAGTCAGCGGCAGCAGCCTCAGCAGCGTTGTCAGAAGACTTGCAAGAAAACATTGATACGCTGAATACAACAGCAAGTAATAAAACTAACTTTTTCATTTTCTTTTTAATTAATAATAAAACAATTTCTTTTAGCTTCAAAAACGATGCAAAGTTAATATAAAAATATTATACGCAAACAATTTTTTAGAATATTTTTCGTCGTAAAATTGCATTTCTCTAAAAAATCTCAAATTTTGTATCTAAACATCGCTTATTTTAACATTTACGCATCGTGATGACGGGCGCGATGCTTGTCGGCGATGCGGTTGGCCATGACAACGGCGCGTGATATGTTGTCGCAGATGTGATCCTCGCCGATCATGGTGTCGATGCCGGCTTTGAGAAGCACCTGACGCACCTGCTGGTTTACGCCCGAGAGCACTATGTGTATGTTGTCGCTTTGCGATGATTTGATGAGTATCTCAAGGTTGTGCACGGCTGTCGCGTCGATGAAGGGCACTTTGCGCATCCTTATTATACGCACTATCGGCTTGGACCCGAGTGTGCTGCGCATCATTTCATCAAACTTAGTGGCTACACCGAAGAAGAACGGGCCGTCGATTTCATATACCTCTACGCCGTGTGACACATCGAGCACTTCATGGGTTGTGGCATCGGTGCCTTCGGCCACGTCAAGCTGCTCGGAGTACACCTTGATTTGTGTATTCTCCATGACACGACGCAAAAACAGGATTATGGCGAGCAACAATCCTATTTCGATGGCTATCGTAAGGTCGAAGATGACGGTGAGCAGGAATGTGACGAGGAGAACCGATATGTCGCTTTTGGGGGATTTGAATATTCCCACTACGGTGCGCCAGCCGCTCATGTTGTACGACACGACGATAAGCACTGCGGCGAGGCAGGCCATGGGCACCATGTTGATTAACGGCATCAGGAACAGGAATATCAACAGCAGAACCACTGTGTGGATTATTCCGGCCACGGGGGTGCGTCCGCCGTTGGTGATGTTGGTCATTGTACGGGCGATTGCACCGGTTACGGGTATTCCGCCGAAAAACGGCACTACCACGTTGGCGATTCCCTGGCCGATAAGCTCGGTGTTGGAGTTGGTGTGCGATCCGGTGACACCGTCAGCCACCGTAGCCGATAGCAGTGACTCTATGGCGCAAAGGATGGCGATTGTAAATGCCGACGGGAGCAGAATGTTGATTGTGTTCATCGACAGCTCAAAGCCCTTGGGCTGAGGAATGTCGGTGGGAAGGTTGCCGAATCGGTCGCCGATTGTTTCTACGGCTATTTCGGGGAATGTGGCTTTGAGCAGATACACGGCCGCCGTCACGATGATTATTGCTATCAGCGAGCCGGGCAGCTTCTTTGAAATCATGGGGGTGAGAATGATGATGAGGAGTGACACCACACCCACACCGAGAGTGGGAAGGTCGATATTGGCTATGTTGCTCAGGTAGACTCCCCATTTCGACAGGAAGTCGCTCGGTACATCGGTAAGTCCGAGTCCGAGGAAGTCATTGATCTGGGTTGAGAATATCGTGAGGGCTATACCGCTGGTGAATCCCACTACAATAGGATAGGGTATGAACTTGATCACGGTTCCGAGGTGGAATATACCGAGCAGTATGAGTATCAGTCCGGCCATTAGGGTTGCTATTGCAAGGCCCTGAAGTCCGTAATTCTGGATAATGGAGTAGACGATTACGATGAAAGCACCTGTAGGACCGCCAATCTGGACTGAGTTGCCTCCAAATGCCGATACGAGGAAACCTCCGATTATGGCGGTAATCAATCCGATTGTAGGGCTTACGCCTGATGCTATACCGAATGCGATTGCGAGAGGAAGGGCCACGATGCCCACAACAATACCTGCGATAAGGTCGTCCTTAAAGCGGCTAAGCGAATAGTGACTTAACGCCGAAATCAGCTTCGGCCTGAAATCAATTGTACCTGAAAGGTTCATAATGTAATGATTGTAAGTAAATACCCTGTTTTGATTTTGAAGCCGCAAAGATACGAAATAATTATATATTATTTATGCTTTTTAACACAAAAAGCGGCTCCGATTACAATTAAAGCTGCCTTATTATATCTTCAATTGCAATTTGTAGGGGCTTAAGGTCATTCGATACCGTATCAAATACGAATTCGGCATCGATTTGGAAATATCCGCGTGCAATATGATCCCTCATACCCATAATCTCTTTCCAAGGAATATCGGGATGCAAATTATTGAGAAGTGTTCCGTTGGTGCGTTTCTCGATTTTTTAATTCCCTCACTTATAGCTTCGATCAGCATACATGTTGCTGCAAGAGTCTTCACTCAGTAGGTGGTGGTCGCATAATCATCAGGAGTGGAAATATTTTTATTCCACTCAATCAGTTGCTCCATAGCTTCGCAAATCTGGAGAAGAGTGTCCTTTACAATATCTTTATCGAATGACATATATTGCATCTTCTTCGATTTTGGATAAAAATAGCGGGCGCAGATTCTTATGTCGGCGTATCAAGTCAACCGAGGCTCCTAATGTTTTCTGTAGGAAATTTTTAAGAGCCAATACTTTAATGGCTTTAGGAGGCATGTCGACACATAAATCGACATCGCTCTCTTCATTGTTGTCGCCACGGGCCATTGAACCAAACAAGCACAACGACTTTACTTCAAACTCCGCCTTGATATAGGGCGCAGCCTGAGTCAATTTGTCGATGCAATCTTGTCGTGTACACATAATAAATATAGCTGTTAATGCAAAGATATAACAATACAAAGATTAGTGGCCCGAATTTGGGCTACATTAGGGCGAGAATCACTATTTGGACTAGGATTACGCGGGCAAACATGCTCAGAGGGTAGACGGTGGCGTAGGCTATTGACTGGTGGTCGCCGGGCAGGATTGAGTTGGCGTAGTCCAGTGCCATGGGGTTGGCCATTGAGCCGCAAAGCATTCCCGTGGTGGTTCCGAAGTCAAATTTCAGCACTTTTACTGTGAATAGTCCGAGTATCAGCACCGGCACTATTGTCAGCAACATTCCGAGCAATATCCACAACAGGCCTTCGGAGCGGAATACCGTTTCAAAGAAGTGTGCTCCCGATTCAAGTCCCAAGCAGGCGAGATAGAGCGCAAGGCCGATTGCGCGGAGCATGAGATTGGCGCTCGTGGTGGTGTAGGTGACCATGTGCAGTCGAGGACCGAATGTTCCCACGAGTATTCCCATGATGATGGGGCCTCCGGCAAGTCCTATGCTTATGGGAACTCCTATGCCGGGGAAGTGGAAGGGAATCGAACCCAATGCGATGCCGAGCACGATGCCGATGAACACGGCAAAGAGGTTTGGCTCGTTGAGTACGTTTATGGTGTTGCCTATCATGGGCTCAATCTTGTCGATTGCCTTCTGCTCGCCCACTACTATTATCTTGTCGCCAAGCTGCAGGCGAAGGTCGGGGGTTGCCAGAAGCGCGAGTCCGCTTCGGTAAACGCGGCTTATGTTGACACCGTAGAGGTTACGCAGCCTTAGTGAGCCGAGAGTCTTGCCGTTTATCTGTCGGCGTGTGACGATGAAAGGCTGTGACACGAGCTGGCGGTCGACGGTGTTCCAGTCGATATCGTTTGCGTTCCAGTCGGTCTTGTCCTGTTCGCCGAATACTATATGCAGGGCCTCTACATCGTCGGGAGTGCTCACTACGAGCAGTCGGTCGCCGGCTTCAAGGCGTGACGACGATGTGGGTATCGACACCGTGCCGTTGTGCCACAGTCGCGATATTACGAAGTGACAGTTGGACAATCGTGCTATCTCCTCGATTGTCTTGCCGTAGATTCCGGGGTTTGACACCTCAAACTCGGTGATTTTAGGCTTCGGAAGCGAGCCTATGGGAGCATCGCTTATCTCATTGGGCTTGATGAAGAGCTTTCGCATTATGATGACGGCGATTATCACTCCCACAACACCGAGCGGATAGGTGACGGCACATCCAAGTGCGGGTGTGCTCGACGGGATGCCGAGCTGCGACAGAGTCTGTTGCACGGCTCCGAGCGCCGGGGTGTTGGTGGTGGCGCCGCAGAAGAGGCCCATCATGTCGGGGATGCTTACCGGCGTGACATAGGTCAGGGCTATGGCGGTTATGAGCGTGAGCAGAGCCAGCGACAGTCCGAGAACATTTAGCTTGACTCCGCCGTGGGCGAGCGAACTGAAGAATCCCGGACCCACTTGCAGGCCCAGCGCATAAACAAATATCACCAATCCGAAATTCTCGGCATATTTCAGCATCGCCGGGTCGATTGACAATCCTATGTGACCGGCAATGATTCCGATGAAGAACACGAATGTCACGCCGAGCGAGATGCCGGCTATCTTCACCTTGCCGAGTGCCATGCCTATAGCGCATATAAGCGACACTATCACGATGGCCTGCAGCGACGAGTGTTCTATCAACAGTAGGTTTATCCAATCCATTGCGTTACAGTTGGATTAACGAGTCGTAGGGGAAGTCACGAGTGGCGCGTTGGCCTATTACCGAGTCCCACAGCATGGGGCTTATGCCGTTGCCCGGACGCTTTACCGTTATGTTCTCTTCGGTGAATGTTTCACCCGCTTTTATGTCACGTGCCGCCACGATGCTTTTGCGGGCTATGGTGATGTTGGCTGCTTCCGAGGGCGACACGTGCTTCTCGGCCGAGCCTGTTGCCTGCTCGATGTTGCGGATGGCTGCCACCATCGCCTTGAGCTCCTGAGGATCGAGCGACGCCTTGTGGTCGGGGCCGGGCATTGTCTTGTCGAGGGTGAAGTGCTTCTCGATCACTTCGGCGCCCATTGCCACCGCAGCCACAGGCACTTCGATGCCCACGGTGTGGTCGCTGTAGCCCACGGCTCCGCAATGCAGGGTGCGTAACGCATCCATCGCTTTAAGGTTGACGTCACACATCGGGGTGGGGTATTGGGTGTTGCAGTGCAGCAGCGTTATGTTACGGCGCGGGATGCCTCCCTTTTCAAGCACTTCCACAGCCGCCTCTATTTCGTCGAGCTCACACATGCCGGTCGACATTATCACTTTGCCTCCTTTGGCGGCTATCTTGCGCAGATAAGGCAGGTTGGTTATCTCGCCCGAGGGAATCTTCCAGTAGTCCATGTCGAGGCGGTCGAGGGTGTCGATTGACACGAGGTCAAACGGGGTGCTCATGAACCCTATCCCCTCCTTGCGGCACAGCTCGGCAAGTCCCTCGTAGTCGCTGAGCGGCAAGTGTATGGCGCGACACATCTCAAGCTGGCTTTCATCGTTGCCGGTATTCTCTTTCTGGTATTCGGCTTTGGGTGCGATGGACGATATCACAAGTTCGGGCACGGCTGTCTGAAACTTTACGTAGTCGGCACCCGCCTCCTTGGCGGCATGCACCATGCGTTGTGCGAGTTGAAGGTTGCCGTTGTGGTTTACTCCGGCTTCGGCTATGATAATGACTTTTTTGCTCATTGGTCTTTATTTGTCGTTCGGATTGTTGTAGAATACCACTTCCTGCTGGTAGCGGCTTATTTCGGTACCGTCACGCCAGTTGTCGCATGGAGTCAGCGACATTCCCGCCCATTCCGACAGGATGAATGACGGCAGGTCGGCGCCGGCGTGAACCGAGCACACGGCTCCGCCTCCGAGTCGGGGATTGATCTCCATGAGAAGCAGCCGGTCGGTGGTGATGTCACGCAGGAATTGCAGCGTGACAGCTCCGCGTAGATGCAGGCGGTCGATGACCTTGCGTGACAGCTCCATGATGCGGTCGTCACGCAGCGTCACGGTGCGAGATACCTCTCCGCCCACCACTTCGAGCCGCTTTCGCGGTACGGTGCATATCGGTGTGCCGTGGGCGTCGATGTAGCAGTCGACGGTGTACTCCTCGCGTTGCGCTATGTACTCCTGGATGAGGTAGTCGGTGATGTTTTCGGCTATTTCATCAAACTCTTTGTCCGATGATATTATCCTTATGCCGCGTGACGCAGAGCCGAAACGCGGTTTGGCGATGAGCGGAAATGTGCGGTTGCCGTCAAATGTGGCCGGTATGGGAAGGCTGTTGCTCTCAAAGAGTGTTGCCGAAGCCGCTTTGTCAAATAAAGTTTTCATCGTTTCGGCATCGCCCGAAGGGGTCCATGCGTCACCGTAGGTGCTGCAATATAGCGATGCAGGCTCGATTGCTCCGTCGACAAAGGGGATTATGATGTCGATCGAATGGGCCGTCACGGTGTCGTGCAGGTGCTTTAGCAGATTAGGGTCGCGCCAGCGCAGCCCGATTATGATTTCGGCGATGACGCTCACCGGCACATGACTCTCAAGCTCGTAGCTGAACAGGTAGACTTCAAGCCCCAGGCGACGGCCGGCGTCGATAAACATGCGTCCTATCGACACCCGCTTTGCTCCTCCGAGAAACAGTATGTTGACGCGACGGCTCATCGGTTGTAAACGTTGTATTTATACTTGGCGAGATTGTCGGGATTTCTGAACCAGTCGACAGTGGCGCGCAATCCCTCTTCAAGGCTCCACTCGGGTCGCCAGTCGGTGAGCGTTTCAATCTTGGTGTTGTCGCCGCACAGGCGGAACACCTCGCTCTTGGACGGACGGATGCGCTCGGGATCGACCACCCAGTTTATGTCGGCATCCATTATTTCGGCAATCTTCATCAATGTCTGCTTCATGGTCACTTCGGTGCCGGTGGCTATGTTTATCTCTTCGCCCTCGACACCTTCGGCGCGTGCTATTGCGAGAAAACCCCGGCAGGTGTCCTTTACAAAGTTGAAGTCGCGGGTGGGCGACAGGTCACCCACCTTTATTTCACGCACTCCGTTGGCTATCTGGGTGATTATTGTAGGTATTATGGCACGTGCGCTTTGGCGGGGTCCGTAGGTGTTGAACGGGCGGGCAATCGTCACCGGCAGGTTGAAGGCGTTGTAGAAGCTTTTGGCTATGGCATCGGCTCCTATCTTGGTGGCCGAGTAGGGCGACTGCGGCTGGCGAGGATGATTCTCATCGATGGGCACGTAACGTGCCGTGCCGTAGACTTCGCTGGTGGATGTGACGATAAGTCGGCGCACATTGTGGTCGAGCGCCGCCTGACACATGTTGAGTGTGCCCTTTATGTTGGTGTCGACATAGCTTTCGGGGGCGACATAGCTGTAGGGGATGGCTATCAGCGCAGCGAGATGAAACACCGTGTCGCATCCCTGCGTTATGTGACGGCAGAACGCCGCGTCGCGTACATCGCCGCTCACCACTTCAAGGCGCGGATGCTTTATGTCATCGAGCCAGCCCCAGTAATTGAATGAGTTGTAGACGCTTAGCGCCCTCACTTCGTAGCCCTCTTCAAGCAGAAGTTCGGTGAGGTGCGAGCCTATGAATCCGTCGGCTCCTGTCACGAGTACTTTCTTGTTGCCTTCGTTTGCCATGTTACCATTTGTTTAGGAAGTAAATATATAGAGTGCCGTCGTCGGCCGTATATTGCAGTCGCATGTCGTCGACTTCGAGTTTCAGCACCTTCAGTTCGGTTATGCCGCGCGTTATGTGGGTTTCGGGCCAGGGTGTGTACATGTCTTTACCGTCGGGATGACTGTCGTCGGTGTGGGTGAAGTCGAGCTGCAGCGTGTTGTCGCCGAGCTCCTTCCATGTTCCCCAGCGCTCTTCGTGTTCGTTATACGGGAGAATCTTGCGCATGCAGAATACCGACGACTGAAACTGCCAGAAGATGTCGCCTTGATACTTTTCATCGATCAGTCCGTCGATGGTGATGCGCTCAAGTTTCCAGCTTCCAAACCACGTGCCTATGTCGCCGTCGTTACGGGTGCAGCCGGCAATGACGGGAAGCAGAATCGCTATCAGTAATGTGATTATCGTTCGTTTCATCGTCGGCCTCCTATGTTGAATGAACCTTTATAGGATATTGTCACCAGGATGCCGAAGTTGTTGCCGTACATGTTGCCGTGGTCCCATGCCAGTTGGCATTTCAGGTCCATTTCAGGCGTGTTCTGCATCTTGTATATGCCCTCCAGCATTATTGAAGTGTCGCGCACTTTGTGAAGTCGCGGCAGGTAGGAGTCGCCGCGTCCCGTGCGATGTGAAATCATCATGCGGTAGTCGACCTCCGACGATATGTTGCCTCTCAGTGCCGCATGAAAGCCGCGCACGCGGGTGTCGGCATAACGCATGTATCCGTCGAGGTTATAGAGCGGCGACGGAATGAACGGAGTGCCCTGCGACATTCCGTAACAGGCATATCCGTTGTAGAAGTAGTTGTTATAGTAAGAGTCAGAGCCCGTGGCCTCGTCGGTTATGGTAGTTCCCGGATGATCGCCGGTCGACCAGTGCAGCGGCCCCGATTGGTTGGTGAAATCGAGGTACTCAAATACCGCTCCGGTTATGAAGCCGGGCTTTGAGGCGCGGAACTCCAGGCCCCACAGTCCGTCAAATCCGTTCATCTTGCCTATTCCCGAGCCGTCCTCCCACGGCGATTGCAGGTAGGCTCTCACCTCATTGCCGTTGCACAGCCGGTAACGCAGGGCTATGTCCCAGCTCCCGAGGTGGTTGCCACGGTAGAAGTATTCGCCGTGACGGGGTATTATCATCTGGTAGAAGTCACGCAGCTTCAGCGGCGCTTTCACTTCCGACATAATCTCGCCGTTGCGGTAGGTGACGCATGTTCCGGCAAATTGGGCCGCCGCCTGCATTCCGAATGTCGCCGAAAACGGTTGCGACGGATTGGTGCGCAGATATAGACGCTTGTAGTTGTTCCAGCGTCCCGAGGTTATGAACGAGTTGTAGTGGTTGAAGTGGTCGCGCAGCCAGTTGTTGTCGTGAGGTTTGCCGTAGAACAGCACGGCGTCGATCTGCAGCCAGCCGTTGGTCAAGGGTATATTTTGGAAATCGATGAATCCTATCCTGATTCCCGGCATGGGGCGGGAGTTGGCGCTCCACGTTATGTCGCCGCTCGACAGGTTGTCGTCGAGCATTGCCGACCCTGTTTCTTTCATCCCGGCAGTCATGAACAGGCCGCGGAACTTCACTTCGGCATATAGTTGCTGTAGCCATATCGGTGCCGGGCCTTGGCCTCGTGTCACCCACTTGCCGTCGATAAATGCGTCGTAGTTGGTTTTCGACGAGTAGCCTCCTATCACATCGGCTCCGAAGCCGTAGCTAAAGCGGCTGTCGCGTGACATGGAGTGGCTTAATGACGCTCTAAGTAGCGTGGAGTAGGGCTGGGTTACCGTTCCGTAGACATTGGATGCCATGTAGTAGGGTGCAAAGTCACCGGTGCCGAGATTCTCGATTATCTCGCCACGGTAGTCTATGGTCACCTCCGAGTGCACTGTAAAGGGCCACGTGACGGCTACGATTGCTGCTGCCGCGCATTTCAGGCTTAGTCGCATGGCATTGACTCGGGAGCGTGGTAGGTGTCGATGTGACGTCCTTTTTTCTCCTCGAAGATTTCCGATACAGCAAAGAATATTCCGCTCTCCTCGACATTGCCAAACTCATCGTTGATGGCTGTGCCAAACATTCGCATCGACGGCGAGAGGCTCATGTAGGCGTTTACGAGCGGCGGTATGTTGTAACCGTGTTCGCGTATGGCCTTGTTGAGGATCTTGTAGTCCTCCTTGAATGTGGTGCCGGTGAAGAGCCGGTCCATGGCCTCGGTGTCGGTGTGGGTGTCGAGCGGCGTGATCGGTGTCACGAGCGAATCGTTGTCGGGGAAGTGCTTCGACAGGAAGTAGAGTATCATGTTGCGGCATTCGGCGTTGTAGCTCGGATACATCGTCACCTTGCCGAAGAGATATTTTACCTTGGGGTATATGACGGTGAGGGCGCCCAGACCGTCCCAGAGATTGTCGAGGGCGTAGAGTGCGTTGACCCCTGCGCGTGTCGACTGGTATTCGAGTCTTACAAATGAGCGTCCCAGCTCAAGCGTGTAGGGCAGGAATTCGTCGAGAAAGCGCTGTGAGAAGTTAAACATGTGACTTGTGGCCAGCCTCGGGCGTCCGTCGGGCTGGATGCGTATGTCGTCGCCGGTAATGAATCGGTAGCCGCCGATGATTTCACGCTCGCGGGGGTCCCACACTATGAGCTGCCGGCATGGCGGAGTCATTGTGTCAAACTCGTCGATGTCACACTCCTTGCCGGTGCCGCCACCTGCGGCGCGGAACGCTATTTCACGCAAGCGGCCTATTTCGCGCATTACGTTGGGTGAGTTGTGGGCGTCAACGATGTAGACATTGTTGCCCCCTTTATTGGCGGTACGTAGAAACTTGTCGGGCGTAAGCTCCGCTTCAAGTACCTCGACGGGTATCGGCTCAATAATCTTCTGGTCCATTTATGCGGTTATGCTATTATTGGATTTTAGATTTTAAATCATAAACTATGCGCTTCATCGCCTTGGCTTCGATAGCGGCGTTGCGCCCTCCCTTGAATCGATTGTAGGGAATGGGCTTGCCGGCCACTATTGTAAAGCGGGCGTGACGGCTTCGGAATATTTCGCGCGGCAGATATATCATTTCGATATTGAACTTGAGGCCGACACGAGTCCGAAGTTTTGCAAAATTATAAAAAAACGGCGAATTTTTGCCATCAAAGTACACCGGAATTATGTCGCGGTGGTATTGGACGGCTTTATTTATGAACATTTTCTGCCATTTGAGGTCACGTATGCCTTCGTCGCGTTTGCGTGACACAAGTCCTGCCGGGAAAATGATTATGGGGTCGTTGCCGGCAAACACCTCCTCGATGTTGCTCGATGATTTACGGCTCTGCTTGCCGTGCTTGTTGATGGGCAGAAACACGTTGTCGAGCGGCTTGACGGCCATAAGCAGGTCGTTGACAATGAATTTCACCCCGGGGCCGTAGATCTTGCTCACCCAGTCGATGAGGGTTATGCCGTCGAGTGCGCCGAGCGGATGATTGGACACGATTACGACACGGCGGTTGTCGGGCAGGTTGTCGCCTCCTATTACATTATACTTTATGTCAAGGTCGTCGAGTACCGCGTGGCAGAATTCGGCTCCCCGCTTCCCGCTTGTGCGCTCGAGTATTCCGTTTAGCTCGTCCTGGCAGATGGTGTGTTCAAGCCATTTCACCATAAATCCGGGAATGAACTTGGCATACTTTGACGCGCGGCTGTTAAGCGTAGCCGATATGTCCACTCTCAAATTGTCATTTTTTGCCATATACTTTCTTGGATTTACGATGCAAAATTAATCAATTATTTAAATTTAAACGTTTGTAGAGGTGATTTGACGATGTAAATTGTTACTTTTGTAGATTAAAAGTGTGTAGCGACATGGAGGAAGCGCTTAATCTATCATTGCAACAGAAACTGCAGCAGAAGCTTTCTCCGCTTCAGGTGCGTTTTGTCAGGATGCTTGAAATGAACGGACCCGAGGTGGAGGATGAGGTTAAGCACGCCCTCGACGACAACCCGGCGCTTGAGGTGGCCGAGGAGTCGGAGCACGAGGAAAGCGACTTCAATGAGTCGGCCGAGGACATGCAGCTCGCCGACTACGGCTCGGAGGACGAGATTCCTTCCTATCGCCTTGAAGCACGCAACCACAGTGCATCCGACACCTATTACGAGCCGGTGGCTGTCGACTCGTCGTCGACACTGCTTGAAACCCTGATGTCGCAGCTTGCCGAGCATGATCTTGACGACACGCAGCTTACCGTGGCTCAGTATGTCATAGGCAATCTTGACGACAACGGCTATCTGCGGCGTGATGTGGGGTCGATGAGCTACGACATAGAGTCCCAGACGGGGCGTCATGTCACCACCCGTCAGGTCAGGGAGATGCTCGACCTTGTGCGCACTCTCGACCCGGCCGGAGTCGGGGCTGTCGACTTGCGCGACTGCCTGCTGATTCAGCTGAAACGCAAGGATGATTCGGTGGCGGTGAGGACCGCACGCGAGATTGTGGCTCACTATTTCGACCTCTTCTCTAAGAAGCATTACGACAGGTTGTGTGCCGCGCTCGACATAACTCAGGAAAACCTGCGTGACGCAATGGCGGTGATACGCTCGTTGAATCCCAAGCCGGGAAGCTTCATAGGCGGTGACCCTGCCGAGGAGCGTACGCGTCACATCGTGCCCGACTTTGCTGTGGATGTCGAGGGCCGCGACATAACGCTGTCGCTGCTCAACAACATCCCCGAGCTGCAAATCGAGGAAACATTCCGTGAGGACGATGTGGAGCGTCCCGATGCCACTTCTCGTGAACGCGAGGCCTCGCTGTTTATAAAGCAGAAGCGCGACGAGGCAACGGAGTTCATCAAGATACTCAGGATGCGTCAGGAAACCTTGTTCAATGTCATGCACGCCATTGTCAAGATACAGCGTGACTTTTTCCTGAACGGTGACGATGAAACTCTCATACGCCCCATGATATTAAAGGATGTCGCCTCGATTACAGGCTACGACCTTTCGGTGATATCGCGTGCCACGGCCGCGAAGTATGTAGCCACAGCCCGCGGAGTCTACCCGTTGAAGATGTTTTTCAACGAGCGTCCCAAGGACGACGAGGACACTTCGACTCATGAGATACTGGCGGCCCTGAAGGCGGTGATCGACAAGGAGGACAAGCGTCATCCGCTGAGCGACGAGGCTATAACATCGATGCTTGTTGAAAAAGGATATGATATAGCCAGGCGCACGGTGGCAAAATATCGCGAAAAACTCGGGCTTCCGGTGGCGCGATTGCGTAGAGAACTCTAAACAATTAAAACTAAGAGGCGTTAAACATTAATAAAGAATATTGTTTATGAACAAGATAGCACATATTTTCTCTTGGATACTGAGTCCGGTGCTTATTCCCACTTATGCGGTGTTTGTGGCATTGTGGGTGACTCTGCTGAGTTTCCTGCCCGTTGATGCCAGGTGGGGTGTGGTGGCGATGACATGGGTAATAACCTGTGCCATACCCGTGGTGGCCATACTGCTGCTCTACAAGTTCAAGGTAATTTCGGCTCCCGGACTTAACCAGCAGAGAGAGCGTTACATACCCTATGTGGTGACTGCGCTTTGCTATCTGGGATGCGGATTGTACATGTATCGCGCCCATGCGCCCATGTGGCTTGTAATGTTCATGGTGGGCGGTGCCGCCGCCGCGTTTGTGTCATGCTTCATAAACATCTGGTGGAAAATCAGTGCCCACGGAGCCGCCATGGGCGGATTGCTTGCATTGATGTTCCGCATCCTTGTCGACGGATTGAACGTAATCGACATCTGGCCTCTTATTTCGATTACCATACTGCTCACCGGCATTTTGGGCTCGGCGAGAATAGTGCTCAACTGTCACACCTTCTGGCAGGTGATCGCAGGAGTCGCCAACGGCTTCTTCTGGGTGTTCCTGCTCACATGACAATGAATGTAATTCATCACTTGACAATAAAAAATTATGAAACCAATCGTTAGCATCATCATGGGTAGCACTTCCGACATGCCTGTAATGGGCAAGGCCGCACAGCTGCTTGATGATTTTGAGATTCCGTTTGAAATAAACGCATTGTCGGCTCACCGCACGCCTGCCGAAGTCGAGCGATTTGCAACCGAGGCTGCGTCACGCGGGCTGAAGGTGATTATCGCCGCCGCCGGAATGGCCGCTGCTCTTCCGGGCGTGATTGCCGCCAACACTACGTTGCCCGTAATAGGCGTGCCCATCGCATCGACGCTCGACGGCATCGACGCTCTGCTCTCAATCGTACAGATGCCTCCGGGCATTCCCGTTGCCACAGTAGGCATAAACGGCGGATACAATGCAGCACTGCTTGCAGTGGAGATGCTTGCATTGAGCGACGAGCGCATCGCAGCACGCTTTGCCGAGTTCAAAAAGGGCCTTGCCAACAAAATCGTGAAGGCCAATGCCGAGCTCGCCGAAATCAAGTATAAATTCAAAACCAACTAACCACAACTTAACACCCATTCCTGTGTTTCGCTTCAATTATATGCGCCGCCGGTCAAGGGCGGTCAATGTAGGCGGTGTGCCGTTAGGTGGCGACAACCCCATACGCCTGCAGTCGATGACCAACACATCGACCGTCGACACCGAGGCTTCGGTTGCGCAGTGCCGCCGAATCGCCGATGCCGGAGCCGATTACGTGAGGCTTACGGCTCAGGGAGTGCGCGAGGCCGAGAACATCGGCGTGATACGCTCGGCTCTTCGTGAGCAGGGTTGCAACGTGCCCCTTGTCGCCGACATTCACTTCAATCCCAAGGCTGCCTTTGCCGCCGCCGAAGTGACCGACAAGGTGCGCATTAATCCCGGTAACTTCGTGGATCCGGGCCGCACATTCCGCAAGCTCAGCTACACCGATGAGGAGTATGCTGCCGAGATTGAAAAAATCGACCGTGCCGTCACTCCGTTCTTTGAACTTTGCAAGGCTCACGGCACCGCAGTGAGAATCGGTGTAAATCACGGCTCGCTCAGCGACCGCATAATGAGCCGTTACGGTGACACTCCGGCCGGCATGGTGGAGAGCGCGATGGAGTTTCTGCGCATAGCCGTGAAGCGTGATTTCCTCGACATAGTAATCTCAATCAAGGCAAGCAACGTGGTGGTGATGGTGGAAACCGTGCGCCGTCTTGTAAAGGCCATGGATGCCGAGGGCATGGATTTCCCGCTTCATCTCGGAGTCACCGAAGCAGGCGACGGCGAGGACGGCAGGGTAAAGAGCGCCGTAGGTATAGGCACTCTGCTTGCCGACGGAATAGGTGATACGATACGTGTATCGCTCAGTGAGGACCCCGAAAACGAGGTGCCTGTGGCCGCCGCTCTCGTGGAGTATATATGTCGGCGCGAAGGTTCTCCCGAGATAGACGGAGTTCCGGCCGACGGATATGACCGCATTGCGCCGCAACGCCGCGAGAGTGTCGAGATTGACGGCGTAGGCGGCAACCGCCCACCCGTAGTGATAGCCAAGGTTGAGCGTGAGCTTGACGACTATCTGTTGATTGATGCTTCGCGGTCTGTCGACGACTATGTGGAGTTGCTCGCTGCCAATCCCGACAAGGTGGTGGTGATTACATCGTCACACATTAACGTTACCGGCTCGATAGAGGCTATGGCCCATGCCATGACCCGCAAGGGATTCCGCAATCCTGTAATCCCGATGATTGATTACGGAAGTGCCGGTTATGAGGATGTGGCTTTGATGGCTGCCGCCGATTTCGGGGCATTGTTGCTCAACGGATTGCGTGACGGCATGTGGCTTAAGGCTGCAAGCCTTGATGATGACGCTGTAATGCGCCTGTCGCTCGGCATATTGCAGGCTACGCGATTGCGCATAAGCCGCACCGAGTACATCGCCTGTCCCGGATGCGGACGCACGCTATTTGACCTGCAGTCGACATTGAAGGCTGTGCGTGAGGCTACATCACATCTTAAAGGATTGAAAATAGGCGTGATGGGCTGTATAGTGAACGGTCCGGGCGAAATGGCCGATGCCGATTACGGATATGTAGGTGCCGCAGCTGGTCACATAAGCCTCTACAAAGGCAAGGAGTGTGTCGAGAAGAACATTCCTCAGGCCGAGGCGATTCCTCATCTCATTGCTCTCATCAAGGAGTGTGGCGACTGGGTCGACCCTTGATCGGCGTTTAAAACTTATAACAAAAGGGGAGAAGCTTCACATGAAAAAAAGCTTCTCCCCTTTGTTATTGTCGCAGCGGTCAACGGTAGGACGATATAAGCTCACGGTAGTTGTTCATGATGCGGTAGTAGGCGTTTAATCCTACTAAAACTCCTATAATCAATCCGCACAAGCATCCGGCAAGCATGTATTTGTCGTTTATGTTGTGAATTATCAGCATTGTCAATAGTGGAATGGCAATGATAATCAGTATCACCTGGAAAATATGGTGACGCTTGCGATAGAATCGAGCCTGTTCGGCAATGGTTTCAACTCCCATTGTGTTGAAGTCGAGCCGTTTCAATGATTTCCACAGGTAGAGGTCCATAAGTCCTGCAATTGCAAAAAACACCATGAAATAACAGGCAATTGTAGGGCCTATAAAGCGGTTTTCAATCCACATTAACGACAGGAGCACCATTAACGGCGCGATTATGGAGAATCGTTGATAGGTCGATACGAGCCGATCTTGGGCTGTTTTCAGTTTTGAAAGACGCATCCGGTCGATTTGCCATGAATTGGCATCCTCAAGAGCTTCAATACGCTTGTTTAGGTCGTTCCATTGTTGTTTCATTTCTTCGGGATCCATATTGTGAATATTTAATAATTATTCATTGGAATATTTTAACAGTTTCTCCTTGATGCGATGCAATCGCGAGGCCACGGTGTTGCGCGGAATACCCATGATGTCGGCTATGTCGTCATATTTGCGGTCGCTAAGCCACAGCAGTATAAGAGCCTTTTCCACTTGGTCGAGGCGGTTGATAAGATTATACATCTCGCGCAGTCGGTCGGGCTTTTCGATGCCTGAATCGTAAATTTCAGGAATGGAGTCGATGGAGGTGTATTCGCTCTGATGCCTCTTGTGCTTGCGGAAGTAGCTCACGCAACTGTTGAGGCTCACACGATAAATCCATGTCGACGGCGACGACTCGCCGCGATAGCGGTCAAATCCGCGCCAAAGGTTAATCATAACCTCCTGCCTCAGGTCGTTGAGATCGTCGGAGTCCACGGCGTAGAAGTAGCATACTTTGGTTATCGTAGGCCCGTACTCCTTTATCAGTCGGATGAATGATTGTTCTTTGGCGTCGTTGTTTTGCATCGTTGATAGGGTTGTTTATCCCGTTAGACGCATCGTTTTCTATATAGTTCCCGAAAAGTAAAAATTTTTTATGCGGGGAGGGGGTGCTGCATGATGAAGGTGAATATGCGGCCGGAGTTGATGCCAAGCACGCGTGCCGAGAAGAGTTGCGATGGATTGCAGCGTGTGCAGCTCGGCGGCATTGTTATGTTGTTCTCTTTTATGCCGGCTTCTATAAGTGACTGTCGCAGATAGGCGGCGAGGTCGACATGTGGCTTGCCGGTAGCGAGGTTGCGTGTTACGCAGCTTGCGGGGAATTGCGATGCCACTTCATCGCCCACCTCGAAGCATCGGCTGCATATACACGGCCCCATTGCGACTTGGATGCATGAAATGTCGGCGCCATTGGCAAGCATTTCCGACAGCGTTACGTTGGCGATGCCTCTTATGGCTCCGCGCCATCCGGCATGAGCCGCCGCTATTATGCGGTTTACAGGGTCGGCCATAAGCACAGGCACGCAATCGGCTGTGGAGATGCCTATTGCTGTGTTGTCAAGCGATGTGACAAGTGCGTCCACGCCCTGGAGCGTGTCGTTGTCGACGGGCAGGCGGTCAATGGTGACGCAGTTGACCGAGTGGGTCTGTCGCGGGACGATGAGCCGTTCCGGCTCTATGCCAACGGCATTGCATAAAGCATGGCGACAGGAGGCAGTGTGAGCCTCGCTGTCGCCTGTGTAGTGACATATATTGAAGTGAGAGTATGCGTCGTCGGTGTCGGCGTTGTCGCCACGTGAGGTGTACCACGCCTTTACGCCGTCACACAACTCTATCGTGTTAAGCCAATCAGGGTTGGGGCTCTTCGCTGTCATAGTCCTTCCAGTTGTCATCCCATTCGTCGTCCCACTCTTCGTCATCGAGCATATCCTCGTCGGGTTCGGGAGCCGGCGCGTTTTCGAATATGAATTCGTCCTCTTCGCGCACACGGTGATGGCCGTCGAGGCGTCGATGGGTTATGGTCATGGGCTCGGCGCGGTTGGCTTCGTCGGTTATGGCGCGCCACAGGATGTCCTTCAGTGCCGTGAGTCCCATACCCGACACCGCCGAGATGAACACATGGGGCAGGTCGTCGGGCAGCTCCTTCTCGATTTCGGCCATAAGCTCTTCATCGAGCAGGTCGCTCTTGCTAATGGCGAGCACACGCTGCTTGTCCATCAGTTCGGGATTGAAGCGGGCAAGTTCGTTGAGCAGAATCTCATACTCGTTGCGGATGTCGTTGGCATCGGCCGGAACCATGAACAGCAGCACTGCGTTACGCTCGATGTGACGCAGGAATCGAAGTCCGAGGCCTTTGCCTTCGCTCGCACCCTCGATTATACCGGGGATGTCGGCCATTACAAACGAGCGGTTGTCGCGGTAGCTCACTATGCCCAGCTGCGGCTCCATTGTGGTGAAGGGATAGTCGGCAATCTTGGGGCGTGCCGCCGAGATGGCTGAAAGCAGTGTCGATTTTCCAGCGTTGGGGAATCCTACAAGACCCACATCGGCGAGCAGCTTCAATTCGAGTATTACCGATTTCTCGATTGCGGGTTCGCCGGGTTGTGCGTAACGCGGAGTTCGGTTGGTCGAGCTTTTGAAGTGCCAGTTTCCGAGTCCTCCGCGACCGCCGCGCAGAAGCTTTATCTCCTCGCCGTCCTGAGTCACCTCACACAGGAAGTCGCCGGTTTCGGAGTCAAACACTACTGTGCCGCAAGGTACTTCGATTATCTTGTCCTCGCCGTCCTTGCCCGAACTGCGGTTGCCGGTTCCGCTCTGTCCGTTGCCTGCAAACACGTGACGCTGATACTTCAACGGCAGGAGTGTCCACATGTTTTTATTGCCGCGCAGGATTATGTGGCCTCCGCGACCTCCGTCGCCACCGTCGGGACCGCCTTTGGGAATGTACTTGGCGCGGTAGAAGTGACGCGATCCGGCACCGCCTTTGCCTGAACGGCACAGGATTTTTACATAGTCTATGAAATTGCTGTCAGCCATAAATGCTTGAGTTTTGTCGATAAAAATGAAACGTTTTATTTCCCGATAGGGTTCAGTGGGTGAGGTCGTGGTGATGACGCATAAGTTCCTGAGCCTGTTTGAAGTCCGACGGTGAACCGATGTCCATCCACAATCCGCTTATGGGGAAGAAGCTCACCCGTCGGCCGTCGGCTATGGCGCGTTCGATCAGTTCGGGTGTGTCGATGCGCTCTCCCGGCTTCAAGGTGTTGAGCAGGCTGTTGTTGATGAGGTATATTCCCGCATTGGCCTGATAGGTATAGGTGGGCTTCTCCTCGATTGAGTTGACATGATTGCCGTCGGTCATCAGTATGGCGTAGGGCACCGACACCATATAGGGCACCGATGCAACCGTTATGTCGGCCTTATCCTCGATGTGCTTCAGATACATGTCCTCATAGGAAATCGTGGTGAGGAGGTCGGAGTTCATCACCAGTGTCACTCCGTTGTCGTCACGCTCGACGAGCGACACGGCACCGAGCGTACCCAACGGGGCTGTTTCGCGCAGACATTTCACGTTCACGCCGTAACGGGGTTCGCTGAAGTGCTCGTGAATCATCTCGGCCAGATAGTTGGTGGTGACCGTTATGTCGGTTATGCCGTGGGCCGCGAGCGACTCGACATTGTAGTCGATGATAGGGCGCGACCCTATCTTGAGCAGGGGCTTGGGCGTAATGAGCGTAAGCGGGCGCAGGCGTTCGCCACGGCCTCCGGCCATGAGTATCGCCGAAACGGGCAACACCGACCGGCAGCGCGTCAGGTCGATTATGCGCTGTATGCATCCATTGTCGTCGAGCACCGGCAGCAGCGATATTCCAAGCTGACGGCAACGGCGCAGCTCGGCGACATTGCTTTCGCCCGAATGCAGGTATCGGAAATTGCGGTGCATGACGCTGCGCACCTTGTCGAGCAGTCCCGAGCCTTGAAGCAGGCATCGGCGAATGTCACCGTCGGTGAGTGTGCCGGTCATGCGGCCATCGGCGTCGACGGCGAGGAGTGTCATTACTTCGCCCGACAGCTTGTTGAGAGCGTCGAGAGCGTCAAGTATCGTTATGCCGTCGCTTATTATGTGTGGATCGTCGTAGCTCATTTCGTGTTGTTGTTTATCATTGATTCGGCAATCAGCCAGTCGGTAGGTGTATCGAGGTCGATGCTTCGCTCGCGTGGCATGACAAATGGCAGTCGCTTAGGCATCATGCCGAGCGGATAGCGGCGAAGGCTCTCGGGATTGATTACGTAGACGGCGCCGTTCTGCTCCCATGCCTTGGGGACATCCTGGCGGCGGGTGTAGAGGCCGTCGCCCTTTGACACGTGGAGGCATCCGTCGTCGCCCGTTTCAAAGCAGTTGTAGTAGGGATTGCACGACGCTTCCATAACCGAGAGCACCATGTCGACATTGGGCGAGTATAGCTCCAGGCATCCTCTTACATCGTCGACTGTGCGGAACGGCGATGTGGGCTGGAGCAACACCACTTTGTCGAATGGACGGTGAAGCGTGTCGCGCCAGTAGTCCATGATGTCGATGATGACCTCGCGCGACCCTGCAGTGTCGGTAGCAAGCTCGGCCGGGCGCATATAGGGTACTTCAAGTCCGGCCCCGCGCACTACATCGGCTATGGCCGGGTCGTCGGTCGACATGGCGATGAGGCTGTCGGGGGCAAGCTGTCGGGCTATTTCCACCGAGTAGAGTATCAGCGGTTTCCCTCCGAGCGGCTTGATGTTTTTGTGGGGAATGCCCTTGCTGCCGCCTCGGGCCGTTATTACATAGAGTGTTGATTGGTCGGTCATACTATGGTGTCAATGGTGAATGTCGTGAAACTTCTTTCCCGATAGCTCCGACAACGGAGTGTTGGCTATCGCGTCGACTATCAGTCGCAATGTATCGGGCTTTGCGTAGGGATTTTCGGCGACGGCGGCCTCATTGCGCCCTTCCTCGCTGAGCGAATATGCGATTCCACGTGCTATGTCGTCGGGCGTGCAGCTGTAGTGACGCACCGACGAAGCGGCGAGCCGTCCGCGCTGGCGTATGCCTATGTCGACTGTGGGGATGTGCATCGAAGGCACCTCCACGATGCCGCTCGACGAGTTGCCAACAACCGCGCCTGCATAGTGCAGTGCCGAGAGGTAACGCCGTTTGCCAAGTGAAGGCACCACCTTGACGCGATGCTGCCGAGTGGCGGCGTAACGCTCTATCATGTCGATTATCACTTGTCCGGCGGTGTCGCTGTTGGGGTAGGTGATTATGACATTGTTGTCGGGGAAGCGGTCGAGAGCTTCAAGAAGTGCGGCGCATTGTTGATTTACGGGTGTAGGGTCGAGCGTTGCCGGATGATAGGTCACGAGCAACGTATTGCGGTCGACGGTCATGCCTATCGACTCTTCAAGCTCCTCGCGTGACATGACAGGTTCATGAATGATGTTGTACACGCCTATCGCGCCTGTGTTTATGACACGTTGCGGTTCTTCACCCATCTGGATTACGCGATTGCGGTTTTCCTCGGTGGCCGTCAGGTGTAGTGACGCCATCTTTGTTATGGCGTGGCGTATGCTGTCGTCGTAGGCTCCTTCCGATATTTCGCCTCCGGCAATGTGTACTATGGGTATTCGGAAAATCAATGCCGCCGAGGCCACGGTGAGCATCTCGTAACGGTCGCCGAGCACAACAAGCAGGTCGGGCGACAGTCGGCTCAGGGCATCGGCTGTTCCGGCCATGCACCGGCTCATGGATCGCACGGTGGCTGCCGCGCTGTCATCGTCGTTGTCGTTGAGCATGGGCACTTCGGCATCGACTGTAAATCCGTCGGCGATGATTTCGTCGACGGTGTGTCCGTAACGGTCGCTGAGGTGCATGTTGGTCACGAGCAGCTGCAGCTCGATGTCGTCGCGCGACGCGAGCTCGCGGGCAATGCCGCTCAACAGTCCCCATTCGGCACGGGTTCCGGTTGCAATGCACACTTTTCGCTTCATAGGCAGTCGATTTGTGTAGCCGTGACGGGCGCTCCGATGAAGAGCGATGCCAGTTCGGCAAATTTGTCGGGGCTCTCGGTCGTGCGGTAGCTGCATGTGCCGCCTTTGCTGCACTTCGCCTCCATCTCGGGATGACGCTGCAGGTAGGCTACGAGGCTTTCGGCAACAATCTCGCCTTGCGGAAGCACACGTGCGCTTTCGGGCACATAACGGCGTATCTTGTCGTAGAGCAGCGGATAGTGGGTGCAACCGAGTATGATAGTGTCGATGGCCGGTTCTTTGGCCATAAGCCGGTCGACCTCCTGCTTGACGAAGTAGTCGGCGCCGGGCGACGAGGCTTCGCGGTTTTCAACGAGCGGCACCCACATGGGACATGCCTGGGTGTAGGTGTGAAACGTGGGATGCAGCTTGGCTATCTCGAGCTCGTAGCTGCCGCTGCGTATTGTGCCGGGCGTGCCCACGATGCCTATGTTGCCGTTGCGCGATATTTCGCCCACCTTTTCGACGGTGGGGCGTATGACACCGAGCACGCGGCGGTCGGGGTCGATGAGCGGCAGATCGTTCTGCTGAATCGTGCGAAGCGCCTTGGCCGATGCGGTGTTGCAGGCGAGAATCACCAGATGACATCCTTGGTCGAAGAGGTAGCGCACGGCTTCGAGTGTGAAGCGGTACACGATGTCAAACGAGCGCGTGCCGTAGGGCGCACGCGCGTTGTCGCCGAGATATATGTAGTCATACTGCGGCAGCAGCTCCCTTATCTGGTTCAGTATAGTGAGTCCGCCGTAGCCTGAATCGAAGACTCCTATAGGCCCGGGTACACTGTGTCGGTTGTTGGCGGTTGATTTATCCATTCGGCATTTCGTTACGTGAAATCGCGCGAAGTCGGTTGCTCGATTTGCAGGTGGGATTATTGAAAAATAGGCCGCACCGGTTAAGGGAGCGGCCTATTGTGCTTTTAGGTCGATGAAAGTCGGACTATCAGATACCGAGCTTTGTGCGCACCATTGAAGTTACATCGGTAACATCGGTGCCTACATAGAGGGGAACGTTGCTCTCGAAGATGAATGTGAGGTTGTTCTCCTTACCTACTGCCTGGATGGCGCTCTGAATCTTCTCCTGGATGGGAGCCATCAGGGCTGCCTGCTGACGCTGAAGATCCTGCATGGCGGTAGAGTGGAACTGCTGCATCTTCTGCTCCTGCTGCTGGATGTCCTGCATGCGGCGCTCCTTGATTGATTCGGGAGTGTTGGCATCGAGAGCCTGGAAGTCGGCAAAGTCTTTTTCAATCTTTTCCTGAAGCTTCTTGAGCTCTTCTTCATACTTCTGGGTTGAAGCCTGAACCTGCTCCTGTGCGGCTTTGAGTTCGGGCATTGCCTCAGCGATGGTCTGGGTGTTTACAACACCGAATTTGGGAGCCTGCGCAAAGGCAAACATAGGAATCGCTACAAGGAGAGCGAGTAAAATTTTCTTCATATCGGTTTTAGAATTGTTAAAATTTTCCGGTTAAGTTAATTTGTCGTTGCAAAGATAATAAACTATATTGATTTATGCCAATGGACGCAAGCAAAAATGCTTAGTTGCCTATGCCCAGCTTGGCAAGAACCTCGTTGCTCACATCGATGCGCGGTGAAGCAAAGATTATGTTGGCCGACGATGCACGGTCGAAGATGCACATGTAGCCGCGTTCCTCGCTCACTTTTTTCACTGCATTGTAGATTTCGTCCTGAATGGGAGCGATAAGCGACTGGCGCTTCTTGAACAGTTCGCCTTCGGGACCGAAATATTTGTAGCGCAGCTCGGTGGCCTCTTTCTCCTTGGCCACGATCTGAGCCTCTTTCTGCGACTTCTGCTCATCGGTCATGAACACCATGTCGTTCTGGAAGCTCTTGTACATGTTCTGGGCTTCGGTAGCTTTGGCCTCGACCTCTTTCTGCCAGCGTTGCGACAGTTGGTCGAGCTGTTGGTTGGCTATTTCATAAGCCGGTATGTTCTTTAGGATATACTCCATGTCAATGAGCGCAAACTTCTGTGCCGATGCGCCAAATACGCAAGCCATTATTGCGATGAGCGCGATTGTCAATTTTTTCATGTTGTGATTCAATTAAATGGGTTTATGATAATATGACGCTTGGGCGCGAAATTGGTTTATCCTTTTTAAGAATTTTTAGAACTCCTGACCGAGAATGAAGTGGAATTGGCTTCCTCCCTTGCGGCCGAATACTGTGTCGAAACCGTAGGCCCAGTCGATACCCATCATACCCACCATAGGCAGATAGATGCGCACACCGGCACCGGCACTGCGCTTGAGGTCGAAGGGCGAGAAGCTCTTGACATCGGTCCATGCGTTACCGGCTTCGAGGAATGTAAGACCGTAGATGGTGGTCGATGCCGACAGCATGAAGGGGAAGTGCAACTCGACTCCGACACGCGAGTAGGCGTAGCCTTCCTTGGTCCAGGGAGTGAACTGTCCGTTCTCGTAACCGCGAAGACCGATGGTTTCGGTTGCGTAGGTGTAGGAGCCCGACATACCGTCACCTCCCACGTAGAATGTTTCAAACGGTGACTTCAGCCACTTGTTGTAGCTGCCGAGCAGACCGAAGTCGGCGCGGGTCATGAGCACGAGGGTCCACTTGCCGTCGGGATCGGTGAGCGGTGTATAGGTGCGTGACTTGATGCGGAGCTTCCAGTACTCGATCCAGCGGTAGAGCTGCTTCTTCGACTCGACGGTGTTCTCCTTGTAGAGCTTCTCCCAGTTCTTCTTGCCGCTGAAGAGCGATGCAGGAGGAGTGAGCTGAAGGTTTACCGAGAAGATTGATCCGCGGCGGGTGTAGAGCGGCTGGTCGATTGACTGACGGGCGAGAGTAAGACCGAGTACAATCGAGTTGGATGTACCGTTGTTCATATAATAGAGGTAATCCCAGTTCTTGAGGTAGTACCACTGATAGCCGATTTCGGCCTGGAATGTGAATGCGTCATCGGGCCAGTGGAGTCGCTTACCGATACCTACGTTGATACCCACCATCTGGAGTACCTTGTTGGGGTCGTAGGCATCTTCGATGGTACTTTGGTAATAGTCGTTGCCCAAATAGCCTCCCCACATGCCGCCGTAGCCGTAGCCTGAGTTCATCCAGCGACGGTTGTAGAACGAGGAGTTGATACCGGTCTGACGGCTGTACCATGCCGAGATGGATAGCGAGTTGGGTCGCTTGCCGCCAAACCACGGGTCGAGGAACGATATTGCGTAGCTCTGATAGTATTTTGCGTTGGTCTGTGCGCTGATGGTGAATGTCTGTCCTTCACCCTGAGGTATGAGTCCCTTGTAGGAGCCGGGGTTGAACAGGTTCTTGATTGAGAAGTTGGTGAACTTGAGGGCGAGTTTACCGATAAGACCGGTCTGTCCCCAACCGAACGACACCTCAATCTGGTCGTTGGCCTTTGACTCGAGGTCGAAGATGATGTCGACTGTACCGTTCTCTTCGTTAGGCTCGGGGCGTATGTCCATGTTTTCGGGGTCGAAGTGGCCTGTCTGGGCTATTTCGCGGGCCGAGCGGATGAGGTCCTGCTTGTTGAACAGCTCACCGGGCTTTACAAACAGCTCACGGCGTATGACCTTTTCATAAAGGCGGTCGTTACCGTTGATGATCACGTTGTTGATGGTGGCCTTTGGTCCCTCGATCATTCTCATCTCAAGGGCGATTGAGTCGCCGTGTACGTTCTTCTCGATGGGTATGAGCTGATAGAAGAGATAACCCTGATTTTGATAGATGTTGGGTATGTTGTCGTCATCGCCCTTGTTGGGGTCGGTGCGCTTCTCGAGAATCTTCTGGTTGTAGACATCGCCGGGCTTCATGTCGAGTACATAGTCAAGGAAGTCGCTCGGATAGACGGTGTTGCCCACCCAGTCGATTGAGCTGATGTAGTACTTCTTGCCCTCTTCAAGGGTGATGTAGACGTCGACGGTCTTGTCGTCGTAGGGGACTACGCTGTCGCTCAGGATTTTTGCGTCACGGTAGCCCTTTTCGTTATACTTTTCGATGATGCGGTTCAAGTCGTCCTGGAAGTCGCTTTCAACAAATTTCTTCTGGCGGAAGAGGTTGATGAGCTTGCCCTTCTCGTTGGTCTTCTTCATCGTGCGCTGGATGGCGTTGTCGCTCAACACCTCGTTGCCGTCGATGTAGATTTTGTGTACCTTCACCTTGTTGTTCTTGTTGACATAGATGTCGACAATGTCTTCGCCGGGTGCCGACAGGTCGGGAGTCTGCTCGATGCGCACATCGGCGTTACCGAAGCCCTTCTGCGAGTAGAAGGCCTTTATTATCTGCTTTGCGCGGTTTACGATGTTGGGGGTTATCTGGTTACCCTTCATCAGCTGCAGCTTCTCTTCGAGATCCTTGCGCTCACCGCCGCTTGTGCCGTGGTAGTTTATGGCTGCGATGCGGGGCTGCGGCTTCAGTGCGAATTCGAGCCACACCTTGTCGCCATACATCTTCTCGACCTTTATCTGAATCGACGAGAAGAGTCCCTGACGGGCAAATCGTTTTGCGGCATTGGTTATGTCGTTACCGGGTATTTCGATGAAGTCGCCTACGTTGAGTCCCGAGTATCCTATCACGATGTCGTCCTCGTAGTTGGGTACTCCGGTTACCTTGATGCCTGCGATTTCGTAGGTGCTCGGCATTCCGGTGTAGATTATCTTAGGGTTGTAGACGGTGTCAGTGGGGGCATTCTGTGCGAATGAACTTGCACTGAAGAGAGCGATTAATATGATTAGCAGCTGATGACGCATAATCTGACTTTGAGTGATTTATTATCTTGTTTTGTCGTTATTGTTGTTTATTGTTGTTGCACCTGGTCGCTTGTGAGGCCAAACCTGCGCTCGCGCGACTGAAATTGCTCCAGGGCGTCAAGAAAGTCGTCCTTGGTGAAGTCGGGCCAGTAGGTAGAGGTGACATATATTTCGCTGTAGGCAATCTGCCACAGCAGGAAGTTGCTCACGCGGAAGTCGCCGCCGGTGCGTATGAGCAGGTCGGGGTCGGGCATGTCGGCGGTCGACAGGTTGCGGCTGATGGTGTCGTCGGTGATGTCGTCGGGGTCGAGGCTTCCGGCCTGTACCTTTGCGGCGATGTTGCGCACGGCCTCGGTTATCTCCCATCGCGACGAGTAGCTCAGGGCGAGCACGAGAGTGAGCCCGGTGCATTGGGCGGTGTCGTCCATGCACTTGCTAAGACGGCGGCGGGCAAAGTCGGGCATTCGTCCGAAGTCGCCTATCATTGTCAGTCGCACGTTGTTCTTTATCAGGTCGGCGGTTTCACGCTCGATTGCGATGACTATGAGGTTCATCAGAGCGTCGACTTCCTCCTGCGGACGGTTCCAGTTTTCGGTCGAGAAAGTGTAAAGTGTCAGGTACTTTATGCCGATTTCCGAAGCGGCTTCGGTAATCTTGCGCACAGTATTTACCCCTTCCACGTGGCCCTCCGATCGGTCGAGGCCGCGTGCACGTGCCCAGCGTCCGTTGCCGTCCATGATGATGGCTACGTGACGCGGAAGTCGCTTGGGGTCTATGTTGTGGTTCCGTGACATTGTCGGTCGTTTATGTTTAATCAATATAGAAGCAGTTGCGGCAACGTTGACCTATCTCGTAACTGATTGTAATCATTATTGTCGAGTACCAGTCGGTGTTCTTGATAAACGAGCTCTTGATCATGTAGGGATCGTCGAGGACTTCGCCGTCGACACGATCGCCGAGCACCTTTGTCATCGTCCATTCAAGCCCGAGATTGATGCGCTGTTGCAGCTTGTACTTCACTCCTGCACCCATAGGCAGATTCATGGCCGTAAACGTGCCTCCCGACGATGCCACCGTGACACCCGCACCCAGTGCGATGTAAGGGCTCCATCGGCTCAGCTTACGGTAGGATTCGCCTATGCCGTAGTTCAAAAAGTTGAATTCGACTCGCGCTCCGAGGTCGTAGACCTGTGAGGTGAATCGGTATTCCGCCCCTCCGGGCAGAACGTTTGTCATGTCGGCACTGTTGCCGCTTAATCCGGCGGTGAGAAGCGTAGCTCTTATCGACCAGCGGGGATCGATGAGGTAGCGGAAGCTCACCTGGGCGGCAAAGCCCGGATGCTTCAGGAAGTTGCTCGTGTTGGCGTCACCGAGGTAACCGCTTGTTCCGAGTCCGGCTCCGAGGTCAAATCGATAGGCCGTTTCCTGTGCTTGCGTCGGCAGCGTTGCCGTTACCGACAATATGATGGCAATCGCCCAAGAGGCGGCACTTGCTATGATGCAACGTGACATGGCCGGAAGGACGATTGGCTGTGGCTTATTGCAGCGGCTTGAACGTGAGTCGGTTTATGACTCCGCGCCAAACCGTGTTACATACATTGCCGTAGCGGTCGATACCTCCGTATAGATATACATAGGGGCATTCCCACTCTTTTATGGGTGCTATCGCGCGGCTTGAAGCTCCGTTGTCGGCAATCATCCACCATGCCGGCAGGGCGATGGGCGCTGTTTCCTGCCATTTGCCTGAAGCGGAGCGGGCGGTGAGAATGCTCTTGCGCACTATTGCCTGCGAATAGGCCATTGACGGAATATACATCGGCAACTTGGCGAGCTCGTCGGCTTCCTTCCATGTTATGCCCTGGTCGAGCGATATGTACACGGTGGGTGAGTTGACGCCGTCGGCTTTGCGTCCGCCGAGTGCAAAGAGTGTGGTGTACTCGGTCACGTGCCAGTTGGATGTCGAGGTCTTGAACGTGAAGTAGGGGAAGAGTGACATGCCTTCGCAGGGGGTGGGGATGCTCTTTTCGCTGATGCGCGACCATTTCGATCCGTCAAATCCCCATGCTTCGCCTGTCAGTGAACCGTCGGCTTTGCGGCCGCCCACCATGAGAGTCTGCGGGTTGGTGCTCCATTTGTTGTCAAACAGCAGCATGTCGCTGGTGCCCGATACGGGGCAGTCGGTTGCGACTTCGCTTTCGGTGAAGTCGGCCGAGGCGGGATACATTGTGTGGATGTATTTGCCGTTTTCGTACTTGTTGCCTATTATCTTGTCGCCGTAACCGCCGTAGATGTGGTTCCATTTCATGCCTGTGGCGCTCCATGACTTGCCGTCGGTCGACTTGTACATGTCGCCTGTGGTCGACAGCACGTAGAGTGCATTGGACGATGCAGTGAGAGAGCGCAGGTTAGGCTCGGCCGGGAATGTCACGGATTCGGTCATTTCCATGTCACCGTCGATTACGGTGAGCGAGTAGTCGGTGGTCTTTACGAAGCTGTACACCTTGTCGAGGTATTCGACAGCCTTCTGAGCTGTGGGAGTGCTGTTGTCGGTCAGCTTCGCCCATTCGGTCTTGCCCCAGTAGAGTGAGTCGGGCTTTACATCATACACGTTTACCTTCACGTCGTAGGTGCGTTTCTGCAGCTCGTTGAGCGATGTGACGATGATTGACACATTTGCGCTGAAGTCGATACTGTCGATCGACGATGTGTTGTAGACGAGCGTTGTGTCCTTCATCACCTTGCTGTCGGTTACCTTCACCTCTATTTTGGAGCTTCCGTTGGTGCCTATGTCGGCAAGAAGCTTGGTAATCTTTGTGCCGTAGGGGAGCGGCTGGGCGTTGAATATGCGTGCGCCCACAAGGTCTATTGTAAAGTATACCGAGTCGAGATTGGCAAGTACTTTTGTGTTAGGCTTCAGGCTGAACGATGTTATGGCCGTGTTGGAGTAGAGCACCTCGATGTTATAGCCGTTGTCATCTATCTCGATGGGATCGCTGCTGTTGCACGCTGTAAAAGAGGCGACAAACATGATTGCCATCAGAGCGTATGCTGTTAATTTTCTTGTCATATTATATACAGGCGTTATTTTTCAAACTGCAAATTTAGCAACAATTTCATAAATTGAAGTGAGATTATTGCTAAAATCGCATCAGGCATATTGTGAAAATTGACCGTAAAATTACAATTTATCCTCAAATCGGCATCGTAAATGTAGACAATTAGGTCTATATTGACGCTTTTTATAGGTTTTTAACGCCAAGAAGGCCGTCACGGACAAAATAGTCGATGCGGTTGTTGTCGATTGTTAATGATTGTGAGGGAATTTTATCGACCTTGGGGGCTTTTACGCCTTCGCCGAGTGTCAATGGTGATGTTTCGACACGCATCATGTCCCAAAGTCCCGCATCGATGAACGACTGCAAAAGCTTTGCTCCCCCCTCGACAAGCACCGATGTGGTCCCTTCGGCATAGAGCCTCTCAAGCTCCTTGGCCACGCTACCTGAGCGTGACACGGTGACGGGCAACCCGTCGGTGAGCAGTAGGCAGTCGGCTGGAATGGAGTTGTGACGCGACATTATGACTCTATTGGGATTGCGTCCCGGCCATAGCCGTGACGTGAGCGAGGGGTTGTCGCTTATCACGGTGCCGCTGCCCGCCATTATGGCGTCATGCATTGTGCGCTGACGGTGCATGAGCGTGGCGGTGAGCGGTGTCGACAGCTGTGCGGGCGGCTGCGACGGGTCGCGAAGCCTGTCGATGTAACCGTCGGCGCTCTGGGCCCATTTCAGCGTTACCCAGGGGCGGCGCAGCGAGTGGGCTGTCATAAACACCGGGTTGACGGCCCTGCACTCCTCTTCGAGGACTCCGGTCGTCACCTCGATGCCGGCGTCGCGCAGCATCTTGACTCCGCGTCCGCTAACTTTTTCGTAGGGGTCGAGCGAACCTACGACTACACGTGGTAGGCCCTTGTCGATTATGAGCTGCGAGCATGGCGGGGTCTTGCCGTAGTGGGAGCACGGCTCGAGCGTCACGTAGATTGTCGAGTCCTTGAGCAGCTCCGGGTCCGATACCGATGCGATGGCATTGACCTCGGCGTGCCCCTCTCCACACCGGCGGTGGTAGCCTTCTCCTATTATCATTCCGTCGCGCACTATCACAGCGCCCACCATGGGGTTGGGCGATGTGTTGGCTAATCCCGCGTGTCGCGCAAGCTCGATGGCACGCTTCATGTATCGAGTGTCGATTTCCATCATTAATTAATAGTGTTTCGTCAAATATTCTTATATTTGTAATTGGTAAAATAGTACTGTTATGACAGCTGACATTACATTGAAGCAATGTGCCGACGGAGTGCGTGACCGCTTGTCGGCACATTATCCTCCCGGCGAGGCTCAGGCCCTGACGCGCATAGTCGTCGAGGAGCTGCTTCACTATGAGCCGGTGGATATTGTGCTGCACAAAGATAGCATAATTTCTCCTTTTATGCAGGAGAAGATAGATAAAGTTGTGGAGAGGCTGCTTGATGACGAGCCTGTCCAGTACATATTCGGCAAGGCCCGTTTCTGCGGACTGGAGATAAAGGTGACTCCCGATGTGCTTATTCCGCGCCCCGAAACTCAGGAGCTTGTCGACTGTATAGTGAAGGAGTGGGGCGGTCGTTCCGACCTGTCGGTGCTGGATGTATGCACCGGTTCGGGGTGTATCGCCGTGGCTCTCGCACGCGGGTTGAAGTGGGCCGATGTTACCGCAATCGACATTTCGGAGGCTGCGTTGGGTGTAGCCCGTGATAATGTCACGCAGTTGAAGGTGAATGTGACGCTTCGTCAAGGCGATGCGCTCGCCCTGGAGAGTCCGGCCGAGCCGTTGTGGGACATTATCGTAAGCAATCCTCCCTACATCGCCGAAAACGAGAAACGTGACATGGAGCAGAACGTGTTGCGCTACGAGCCGCATTTGGCGCTCTTTGTCCCTGACAGCGACCCGCTGCGCTTCTACAAGGCTATAGGGCGTTATGCCTCGGCCTCGTTGTGCGCGGGAGGAGAGCTCTACTTTGAGATAAATCCGCTCTATCGCGACGCTCTTGTGACGATGCTGGAGGGCGAGGGACTTGTCGATGTGGAGTCGTGGGCCGATGCCGAGGGGCGTCAGCGGTTTGTAAAGGCTAAATCACCGCGTGACGATGGCTAAGCGTGCCGTTACCGCCGATGAGGCCCGCGTGAGGCTTGAAACGCTGTGCGCCCGTTCCGAGCAGTGCAGCGGCGAGGTGCGCCGCAAGCTTGTGACATGGGGCATCTCTGCCGCAGAGCGCGAGGCCATTGTGGAGCGGCTTATCGAGCGGCGATTTGTCGATGACGAGCGTTATGCACGGGCCTATGTGCGCGACAAGTTCATATTCAGCCGATGGGGTCGGCGCAAGATTGCTCTCGGGCTTGCCTCCAAGCGCATCCCGCGTGATGTGGCCGATGAGGCGTTGCGTGACGAAATCGACGAGGAGGCCTATCTTGCTGCCCTGAGGTCGCTGTTGCGGGCTAAGGCGCGCGGCATGGAGCGGCCTGTCGGGCGTGACGACCGTATGCGCCTGTTCCGATTCGGCGTTCAGCGAGGGTTTGAACCGAGCCTTGTTGGCGACGCGCTCAGGACGGTCGATTGTGATGATGACGATGATTAATGACTAATGTGCGCAGTCATGGATGTGAAGTGGATCGACGGGGTGTTGAGGATGATATATCCGCAGGTGTGTGAGGTGTGCGGACGCTCGTTGTGCCGTGGCGAGGATGTGATGTGCCTGCACTGTTTGCGGCAGCTGCCGCGCGTAAGCTCCAACGGCGACGACTTCAACCTGCTCCATGAGCGTCTGGCTTCCACTGTCGCGATAGAGCGTGCCGCCGGATATTTTCATTATTATAAAGAGAGCCCTTATGTGAAGCTGATTCATCAGGCCAAATACTCGTCACGCCCCGTGGTGGCGCGAAAGATAGCGCGACGGTTTGCAAGGGAGCTGTCGCTTGACGGATTCTTCGACGGCATCGACATGATTGTCCCGGTGCCTCTTCACCGGTGGAAACTGATGCGTCGCGGATACAATCAGAGCGACTATATAGCACGGGGCATTGCCGATGTCACGGGGATTGAGGTGTCGCACTCGCTTGTAGCGTCGCGAGGTCACGCCACGCAGACGGCGCGTAACAGCTATCAGCGATGGGTGAATGCGGGAAGTGTCTACGAGTTGCGCGATGGAGCATCGGTTGCGGGGCGGCATGTATTGTTGGTCGATGATGTCATCACCACAGGAGCCACGCTGCTTGCCTGCTGCGAGGCTATTCACCGTGTCGAGCCGTCGGCGCGGCTGTCGGTGCTTGCCCTCGGGGTGGCGCATATGTCGTGACGGACAGCTCTATTGTTTTTGTGTCACAGGCACCACTGTCAGCTCGATTCCGAGCTCTTCGATGCGGTTGGCTATTTTGTCCGATATTCCTTCGTCGGTTATTATCAGGTCTATTTCATCCATGTTGGCGATTTTGCTGAATCCTCGGCGGCGGAATTTCGACGAGTCGGCAAGCACGATTGTCTTCTGAGCCGTGTGCATCATGGTCTTGTTGAGGTCGGCCTCGCGTATGTCGGTTGTGGTTATCCCGAAGTCGAGGTCTATTCCGTCGACTCCGAGAAAGAGTTTGCTGCATGAGAATTCGGCGAGTGGCGACTCGGCGTATTTGCCTACGACCGAGAGGCTGCTTGTGCGTAACGACCCTCCCAGCTGCACTACATCGATCGACTCGTTGGCGGCAAGTATCTCCGACACCTGAATCGAGGCCGAGATTACGGTAAGCCGGTGTATGGGGCGTATGCAACGCGCAAAGGCAAGCACCGTGGTGCCCGATGCTATTATTATGGAGTCGTCCTTGGTTATCAGTGAAGCTGCCATTCGGCCTATGTGCTCTTTTTCGCTGCGTGCGAGTTTCTCTTTTTCGTTTACCGAGCGGTTGTTGATGTAGGGGTTTATAAGGATGGCTCTTCCGTGGCTTCGATATAGCTTGTTGAGTTTCTCGAGCTCGGTCAGGTCCTTGCGAATCGTAACCGCCGACACATCGAGGAGTAAGGAAAGGTCCGATACTTGGATGGATTCATGCATCATCAAGGTATCGATAATAAGCTTGTGGCGCTCGTCTTTGGTCATTTGTAATGATTTATATGTAGGATATTTTAGTTTCGAAAATTTAGTGAAAATAATTGAATGAGCAATATTTATACGCTTTTCGTCGGCGTTTTTTATTAAAGTTTTGAGCCGACTTTTGTGTGGCGTGGATTTATGTTTATAGGTTTCGATATGATAGTATCGGATGTTTTGTGAGGTTGGTAATTGAAACTGTTTTGAAATATATATGTTTCGATATAAAAGTAACGCGCTTTTTGGGGTGAGATTTTATCTTGAAATAACGTGCTGATAATAAAGGAGGTATGAATTAGATTTAAAATTTTTGTGAACTTTTTAATAAATCTTTTTTTTTTGAATAAAAAAGTTTCTACTTTTGTAGCGAAAGTAAATCTTTCAAAGTGAAACTTAATCGATAAATCTGCCGAAAAACTCAATAAACATCTTATTAGTCATTTTGTCGGATTGTCATTGAATAAAAATAAAGAATTAATGAACAAAGACTTTTGAATGGTAGTTAAAAGTTAAGTGTTACCTTCCGGACCATGAAACACCTCCGGTTTGTTATGCTGCATCAATATCAATCAAAAAACATAAAATACATGGATAATAATCTCGGCAAAAAGCATTACGATGTCATCGTGATAGGCGGCGGTGCCACCGGAGCCGGTACGGCACGTGACTGTGCGATAAGAGGGTTGAAGACTCTGCTTGTCGAGCGATTTGACTTTACCGCCGGTGCCACAGGACGCAATCACGGACTTCTACATAGCGGAGCCCGATATGCCGTCACTGACCCTGAGTCGGCCGCTGAGTGTATAAAGGAGAACATGATACTCCGTAAAATCGCCCGTCATTGTGTTGAGGACACCGGAGGATTGTTCATAACTCTTCCCGATGACGATCTTGGCTATCAGGCCACATTTGTTGATTCGTGTCGCAAGGCCGGAATCAACGCTGAGATCATCGATCCTGATGAGGCTATACGCATCGAGCCTGCTGTCAATCATCGGCTCATAGGAGCGGTAAAGGTTCCCGACGGATCCATTGACCCGTTCAGGCTTACGGTTGCCAATGTGATTGATGCCCGTCGTCACGGGGCCGACATTATGACTTACAATCAGGTCGTGGGATTTGTAATTGAACAGAATCGTGTGATGGGAGTCAAATTGCGCGACAACAAGACCGGCGAAGAGTCGACCGTTTACTCCGACCTCGTGATAAATGCCGGCGGTATATGGGGGCATCTCATTGCCGAGCTTGCCGGTGTGCGCATCAACATGTTTCCTGCCAAGGGCGCGTTGCTCATCTTCGGTCACCGCATCAACAATGTAGTGATCAACCGCTGTCGCAAGCCGGCCGATGCCGACATCCTTGTGCCGGGCGACACAATTTCGCTCATAGGCACAACTTCGAGCCGCATACCTTACGATCAAATCGACAATATGGAAGTGACTCCCGAGGAGGTTGACATACTCATGAGGGAGGGAATAAAGATAGCGCCGAGCATCGCCTATACGCGCATTCTGCGAGCCTATGCCGGTGTGCGCCCCCTTGTGGCCGCCGACAACGACCCGTCGGGCCGAAGCATAAGCCGAGGCATCGTGTGTCTTGACCATGCCAAGCGTGACGGTCTTGAGGGATTTATAACCATAACCGGCGGCAAGCTCATGACCTACCGTCTGATGGCCGAATGGGCTACCGACATGGCATGCCGCAAGCTTGGTCGCGATGTGAAGTGCGTTACGGCTGAAACCCCGCTCCCGGGCTCGGAAACAGCCGACCTGGCCGAGGCCAAGCAGCACCACAAGGCCCACATCATAGAACTCAGCACCGACCAGAAGGCCGCCGAAGGGCGTCACGGCACACTGAGCAGCCACATTGCCTATCAAACCGAGGAGGACGAGGCTGTGGTGTGTGAGTGTGAACAGGTTTCGGTGGGCGAGATAAAATATGCCATCGACGAGCTTCATGTCGAGAACCTTATAAATCTGCGTCGTCGCACACGACTGGGAATGGGCACGTGCCAAGGCGAACTGTGTGCCTGCCGCGCCGCCGGAATACTTGTTAAGGCCAACAAGTGTGTCGACCGCACGTTGCGCGACCTGTCGGCGTTCATCAACGAGCGCTGGAAGGGAATGTACCCCGTGGCATGGGGCGAGTCGCTTGTCGAGGCGCAGCTCATGTCGTGGCTCTACGAGGGTGTGTGCGGACTTGACCGAATAGCCGAGCCTGAGGATAAGATTGACGAACAATAACATGAATCACGTATGAAGTACGACATTGTAATAATAGGAGGCGGACTTAGCGGACTCGTGAGCGGTATTTTGCTGACAAAGGCAGGCCGCAAGGTCGCCATAGTATCTTCGGGACACAGCGCGCTGCATTTCAGCTCGGGCTCTTTCGGCCTGTTCGGGCAGCGTGACGGAAACTTTGTGGAGCGTCCCCTTGAGGCAATCGCAAAGCTCCCCGCGTCGCACCCCTACAGCAAGGTGGGCATTGATGCGATAACCGATTACGTAAAGCGTGTAAAGCCTCTGTTTGCCGAGGCGGGAATCAACACCCACGGCAGTGAGGAGCGCAATCATTACCGCCTCACTCCCATAGGCGCTTTCAAGCCTGCGTGGCTCACGATCGACGACTATGCCACAGTGGGAAAGCCTGACAATCTTCCATGGGGGAAGGTGGCCATAATCAACTTCAACGGCTATCTCGATTTCTATCCGAGTTTCATTGCCAAGGGGCTTGAGGAAGCCGGTTTGAGCTGCTCGCTGAAATCGTTTACGCTGCCTGAGCTCGAAACCCTGCGCAAGAGCTCAACCGAGATGCGCGCCGCCAATATAGCGCGTGTCATCGTGGGCGATGTCATCGGCGATGTGGCTCGTGAGGTAAACCGCCTTGCCGGCGATGCCGACACGGTGCTGATGCCGGCCGTCATCGGACTCTTTGACGATGAACCCGTCAAGCTTCTGCGCGAGAAGGTTGACCGTCCGCTCTACTTTGTGTCGACGCAGCCCATGTCGGTGGGCGGAATGCGCTCGCAGATACGCCTGCGCCGTTACTTTAAAAAGCTCGGCGGCACCTATCTGCTTGGCGACAGCGTCACCAACGGAGTTGCCGAGGGCGACAGGATGATGAAGATATCTACGGTCAATCTCGGTGACATGGAGCTTTCGGCCGACTACTTCATCCTCGCGAGCGGAAGTTTCTTCAGCTACGGCATCATGGCCAACCCGGTGTCGATATACGAGCCTATATTCGGGCTTGATGTTAAGGCTCCGACAACGAGGAGCGAGTGGTATCATAAGGATATTTTCAAAGATCACGCCTACATGAGGTATGGAGTGACGACCGATGATGAGTTCCGCGTCATGAAGGATGGCCGGACTCTTGACAACATGTATGCCGTGGGCGCGGTGCTCGGCGGCTGCAATTCGATGAAAGAGGAGTCGGGCGCAGGAGTTGCGCTGATGACTTCAATGAAGGTTGTTGATAACATTTTAGCCCGATGACACTATGGACGATTCGACAGTTAACTATCAGAAAAGCAATATAAGCGACAATAACTTCGAGCAGTGTATAAAGTGTACCATCTGCACGGTCTATTGTCCCGTAACGCCGGTCAATCCCGATTTCCCGGGTCCGAAGCAGGCCGGCCCCGACGGTGAGCGCTACAGGCTTAAGAAGCCCTTCTTCTATGACGAGGCACTTAAATACTGTCTTAATTGCAAGCGATGTGAGGTAGTGTGCCCTTCCAACGTGAAGATTGGCGACATAATCCAGTCGGCACGCATCAAGTACAGCAAGAAATCGCCCGGATTGCGTGACCGCATGCTCGCCAACACCGACTTCATGGGCAACATGGCCACCTTGGTCGCTCCCGTAGTCAACGCCACGCTGGGATTGAAACCGGTGAAAAAGATAATGGATGCCACTCTCGGCATCGACGCCCACCGCACATTTCCCTCCTATGCTTCCGAGAAGTTCACGACATGGTTCAAGAAGGAGGCACGGCTCAACCAAAGCCGCTATCCCCGCCAGGTGGCCTATTTCCACGGATGTTACGTAAACTACAACTATCCGCAGCTTGGCAAGGACCTTGTCACGGTGATGAATGCGGTAGGCTACGGCATCAAGCTGCTGGAGGACGAAAAGTGCTGCGGCGTTGCAAAGATTTCCAACCGATTGATCGACGAGGCCAAGCGTGACGGCAAGATAAATCTCGAGCAGATACGCCGTGCCGTGCTTGAGGAAAATCTCACCGTAATAGGCACAAGCTCCACTTGCACGTTCACGATTCGTGACGAGTATCCCCACCTGCTCGACCTTGACAATGCCGATGTGCGCGACGAGGTGATGCTTGCAACCCGATTCCTCTACAATCTCATCGACTCAGGCAAGGCTAAGCTCGTGTTCCGCGACGATTATAAAAAGAGGGTAGCCTACCATACGCCATGTCACATGGAGAAACTCGGATGGACCATATATTCGACTTCGTTGCTGAAGATGATTCCGGGACTTGATTACGTGGCTCTTGAATCGAACTGCTGCGGAATCGCCGGAACCTACGGATTCAAGAAGGAGAACTACAACTATTCGCAGGGCATAGGCCGACCGCTGTTCAACCAGATTCTCGGAGAGCATGTCGACCTCGTGGCCACCGATTGCGAAACTTGCAAATGGCAGATAGAGATGTCGACAGGAGTGCCCGTAGCCAATCCCATTTCCATAATCGCCGATGCCCTTGACATAGAGGCCACCCGACGCGCCAACTCAGTAAACGGACAATAACAACAAACCAATTAAAACTATAGATTATGTGGAAATTTTTAGCTCCACCGGCTTATAAGGCTGAAATGCCGGCGGAAAAGGTCGATTCTAACTATAAGAAACTGCGATGGCAGGTGTTCTTGGGCATATTCATCGGTTATGCGGGTTTCTACATCGTGCGAAAGAACTTTTCCATGGCCATACCGGAGCTTGCACCGTTCGGCTTTGAAACCGGAGAACTTAGTATCGTATTGTCGATGAACGCAATCGCCTATGCTTTGTCTAAATTCCTGATGGGCAGCGTTTCCGACCGAAGTAACGCACGTGTATTCCTGCCACTCGGACTTGTGCTGGCCGCTATTTCAATGGCGTTCATGATTGTGCCTGTGACTGCTATCGGTCCCGAACACAAGATGTGGGCCATTGCGCTTATGGCAATGTTGAACTTCCTTGTAGGATGGTTCAACGGAATGGGATGGCCTCCCTGCGGACGCGTCATGACCCATTGGTTCTCAATCAAGGAGCGCGGCACAAAGATGTCGATATGGAACTGCGCACACAACGTTGGCGGCGCACTCGTGGGCCCCATGGCCGTGTATGGAGCTATATGGTTCGGTTCATGGTTCTACGGCAGCCAGACCCAGTACTACTTCCTTATAGGTACCTATGCTTTCCCGGCAGCCGTGGCCATATTCATAGCGATACTTGCCTACATCCTCATTCGCGATACTCCGCAGTCGTGCGGACTGCCCTCGATCGAAAAGTATCGCAACGACTATCCCAAGAACTACAGCGAGAAGCACGAGCAGGTGCTCACCGCCAAGGAGATATTCTTCAAGTATGTCTTTAACAACAAGATGCTCTGGTTTATCGCCATTGCCAACGCATTCGTCTACATGGTGCGTTACGGATGCCTCGACTGGGCTCCGGCTTTCCTTAAGGATTCACAGGGCTACGACATAAAGGATGCGGGCTGGGCCTACTTCGCCTATGAGTTTGCGGCTATTCCCGGCACGCTCGTGTGCGGTTGGTTGAGCGACAAGGTGTTCAAGGGCCGTCGAGCCATTACTACTATCATATTCATGGCTCTCGTGGCTGTGTTCATCCTGCTTTACTGGCGTTTCTCCTACAATTACACCATCGTGACCCTGTCGTTGATCGGTATCGGATTCTTTATCTACGGCCCGGTTATGCTTATCGGTGTCCAGGCTCTTGACCTTGCGCCAAAAAATGCAGCCGGAACCGCTGCCGGACTTACGGGATTCTTCGGATATTTCTTCGGAACAGCTATTCTTGCAAATATAGTTATCGGTTATGTGGCCGGCAGCGTGGGTTGGGACTGGACTTTTGTCCTCCTCTTGGCGGCTTGTGCGCTCTCCATCCTGTTTATCTCGTTTACCGCTAAGGAAGAACGTTATCTCTTGCAAAATAAAAATCAATAAACTATCTAAATAATAAATTTCACGTTTATGAGCAAATGTTTTATTAAAGTCGGTTTAGTTTCCGCTTTGACAGTTTTGGCCTTCACTTCATGCCAGGAGGAACAGGACTTTACAAATGAAAATGTCGATGCCACACGCGTACAAGTCAACACCATTTCCGAGGAGATGGCAAAGGTGCGTGACTACGTGCCCATGTATGCAGTGATGGCTCACCGAGGGTCAACATTCTGGGGACCCGAGGAAACCGAAGCTGCATGGCGATGGGCTCGCGAAATGGGTGCCGACTACCTTGAATCGGACCTCCAGTGTACGAAGGACGGCGTTATTCTTGCCAACCATGATGAAAACCTGTGTCGCACGACCAACATCGAGAATGTCTACGGTGAGTATGTGCCGCAGACCCGCAAGCAGTTCTACATGGACCACGGCTGTACTGCCGCCGAGGCCGAGGAGCTTTATAAAAAGGATGTGGCAAGTTTCCGACCCTACTATGCCATGTCGTATATGTATGACGAGCTACTCGCCCTTGATGCCGGAACATGGTTCAACCAGTCGAGCCTTGAACAGGCGCGCCCCAACTTTGAACCTGCTTCGCCTTCCAATCCCATGGGACAGCATCAGTATGTGTCGGCACTTTCCGACCAGATTGCATTTGCCGAGGGTAAAATTCTGAAGAGAAACTCGCAGGGCGAGCGCATATACAGCATCACCGGCAAGTGGGATGCCAACAATCCCTATGACTGCCTTACCTATAATCTTGAATACGAGCCCGATCCCCAGGATACAGGCAACCGTCCCGGTGTCTACATCGAGTTCAAGGAGTCATGGCTGAATCCCAAGGACTTTGAACATCGTGTTTATCAGGAGCTTGACCGTCTTGGATGGAACATAATCACCAAGCCTTGTGACGGTGTGCCCAACTATAAGGACGGTAAGGTCAACGTGGGCAACTCCAACGGTAAGGTAGTGCTGCAGACATTCTCGCTTGAATCGCTGCGCCGCACGGCCGATGAGTTCCAGGGCAAGATTCCTATGTGCTTCCTGTTGTGGGAAGGAAAGGGTGCTACCGACCTCAAGTTCAACACTCCTCAGGGCTATGCCGACTTCATCAACATGGCTCTCGAATACAAGGCCCACATCATTGGCCCATCGATTGCCGGCGCTCCCAACAACTACGGCGAGCTTGACGCTCCCTGGCAGGCCTATCTTATCGCTCGCTCCGGAATGCTCAACCACCCCTATTCATTTGACTCCTACGCCCAGATGGGCAAGTACATGGGACAGTACAACTTCGGTAATCCCACCCAGTTTGACGATTTGCTCGGCGTTACAGTCAACGGCAAGCTGTGGACTGTGTACCTTGACGGTCTTTTCACCAACCGCTCGGAGCTGACACTGCGTTATCTCATCGAAAACGGCTTCCGCTGCAATCCGCAGTTCGGCAACGAATACGCTCCCGCTTATGTCCCTGATCCTCTGAAAACTCTTGAACGACTTGGCTACTAAAGTTAAACATACTTCACTAACACGTATATCAAAATGAAAAAACAAATATTTCTCTCGTTGATAGCAGCATGTTCACTCTCGGTAGCTGCACAGGATTTTGACACCAATCCCACAATAAAGATTGATAACAAGGACGAGGACCTACACTTCACGGTGGGTGCGCGCATGATGATGGATGCGGCGTGGTATCACACCGATTACACTCCCATGAAGTCGGGTGCAAAGCTTACCGATGCCCGAATACGTACCTCGATGACATTCCAGGACTGGTACTTCTATGCCGACTTTGACTTCTCGGGCGGCAAGTTCACCCAAAAGAATATATTCCTTCAGTATTCATTGGCTCCCGACAAATATGACGGCATAAGCTCGTTCAAGGCCGGTTATTTCAACGACCCGCTCGGATTGTCGCGCAACACTTCGATGGGAAGCTATCACTTCATCTCGCGTGCGGCGCCTGCCGTGGCTCTGTGCCCCGGCCGTGAGCTCGGACTCGCCTACCGTTACTATAATAATCCGTTCTACTCCAATATCGGTGTGTTTGCCGAGAATCCCTATAACAATCAGATCTCGGGATTCCAGGGCGTAGCAGTGGGCGGACGCTGGTTGTATCGACCCATAAATGACGGTACTACGGCTTTCCACATCGGTGCGGCTTTCCATTACGGTCACCTTAATTCGGGTGAAACCGTCGATAATGTAAAGAAGACTGTGCTGATACTCGGTACTCCGATGGAAACAGCGGTTGATCCCACCGAGTTTGTTCAGGCCATACTCCCTTACGCCAACAATGTCTACAACATCAACGCCGAGTTGATGTATGTAAGCCCGAAGTTCTTTGCACGCGGTGAGTACATGTGGAAGCATGTCACCAAGAAGCGCGACGACCAGACTCTCTTTGAGGCCAATCTCGGCTCTATCGACTCATGGGGAACCCTTGAGTCATGGCAGGCCGGAAATCCGCTCGGAAGCAACAGTTTCAACGGTGCCTATGTCGAGGCAGGATACAAGATTTTCGGCCCTGACTACAAGTACAACAGTGCCGAGGGATTGCTCGGAGGCCTTAACGGACGCTCGCTTGAAATCGTGGCCCGTTACAGCTACACGGGATTGAACGACCTCGTTGACGGTGAATATTATTCGGCCGGACGCGACCAGTACTATCCCAACGGTGTAATTGCCGACTATCCCGCGACATCGCTTAGTGTGGGCGGCGGTAACCTGCATTCGGTAACTATCGGAGCCAACTATTCGTTCAATAAGTTTGTCCAGGTGATGCTTGAGTACAATTACAATCATCTTGACCGTGACAAGTATATGAGCGATTCCAATTTCAATTGCATCCAGGGGCGACTCATGTTCTCTTTCTAAAAAAGCAAGCGACACACAATAAAAATAAAATCTTTCAATTAGTCTGTTGGCGGCCGTGTCATGTGACACGGCCGTTTTTTACGCATTTTAACTCCGAAATAGGTTGTATGGCTGTGGCTTTTGTGCCATTTATAGGATGTGCGGTCGACCTGATAAGGTGTAAAAGTGTTATATTTGCATATCCCAAAATTCAGTGACATGGAACTACGACGACAGCAGGTCACACGTTATGTGACACCATTGCGCGAAGGAGGTTCGCTTCCGGCTCTTGCCGAGGCCGACGACGGATTCAAGTATGTGGTGAAATTCAGGGGTGCCGGTCACGGCACCAAGGCGTTGATTGCCGAACTGATAGGCGGCGAGGTGGCGCGTGCGCTGCGGCTTAAGGTGCCCGAACTCGTGATGCTCGACCTCGACGAGGACTTCGGCCGCACCGAAGGCGATGAGGAAATTCAGGATCTGCTTCAGACGAGTCGCGGGCTGAATGTGGGGCTTCATTTCCTGTCGGGAGCGTTGACGCTCAACCCGGTCGTGAATCAGGTCGACGAGCGCCTTGCTTCGCGTATCGTGTGGCTCGACGCGTTCCTGACCAATGTCGACCGCACGGTGCGCAACACCAACATGCTGATGTGGAATCGTGAGGTGTGGCTTATCGATCACGGCGCATCGCTCTACTTCCACCACTCGTGGCGCGACTGGGAGAAGGCTATGTTGTCGCCGTTTCCCTACATAAAGGAGCATGCGTTGCTGCGAAAAGCGTCACATCTTGAGGAAGCCGACCGGGAGTGTCGCGAGCTGCTTACACCCGACAAGCTCGCCGAGATAGTTGATCTTGTGCCCGACGAGTGGCTGCAATGGGACGGCATGGAGCTTACTCTCGATGAGATAAGGGATGTCTACAAGACTTTCCTCACCGAGCGATTGAAAAATTCTCACATATTCTTAAAACAGGCGATAGATGCACGACAAGCACTTGTATGAATACGCGGTAATACGCTATGTGCCTCGCGTGGAGCGTGAGGAGTTTATCAATGTGGGGCTTATAATGATGTGCAAGCGCCGGCGATGGCTGCGCGTGGAGCTGTGGATCGACGAGCGCAAGATGGCCGTGCACGACTGTGAGCTGACTCGCGACGAATTGGCGCAACAACTCAGCGCGTTTACCCTCATCGGGGAGGGACAGCGCGAAGGCGGCAGCATAGCGTCGCTGGAGGCTGAAGAGCGTTTCAGGTGGCTGACGGCGGTGAAGAGCGCGTGTGTGCAGACATCGCGTCCGCATCCGGGCATCACCGACAATCTTGATGCCACGTTTGCGCGGCTTATGGAGGAGCTTGTGAAGTGACGCTCCTTAGCCCCCAATGTTAACGAATATCGGGAAACAAGATATTACTCGATATATAGCTTGGGAAGAGAAGCTGAGTCGACCTCTTCCTTCACCCAGAATGTAGCCTTGTCGATGGGCTTCTTCTTGACCTTGCTGTTGTGGGAGGTGAATGTGTTGTCGTCCTCAGTGGGGGTGACGGCATCGGATGTCGACATGGCCATTTCATGCGACGAGCCTCCCTTGCGTGAGGCTACGGTGCCTTTGACGGTGCGTGTGGTGGTGGGAATCTTGCCGAGATCCTGCATCACATGAGGCTGGTCGGGATTTTTCAGGTCGACGATTATAGGCACATACTCGCTCTCGCCGAGAAACTGGCCGTTGCGGCCCGGATTGCAGTAGAGCGACACCTTGGCGTAGATGCGATATTTGCGGCCGGGCTTCAGGTGCAGCTCGTCGATGGGTATCAGAATCGATTGGTCGGGCACGTTGTACTCATCCTTCTTGGCCTTGAACATGCTTTGGGCCGCCACGTAGTTGAGCGACGGCGACAGGCGGTAGTTGTCGTTGGCGTCACGCAGGGCCCAGCCTCCGGGGCTGCTGTAGAATATTGCCTGACACTCGATGTCCTTTCCCTTTACTCCTGCGAGATCGAAGTCGACATGGATTGCCATGCACTGGATGCTGTCGTTATCGACTTCGGGGAGTATCCACACTTTTTTTATCGTAGATGCTGTTTCGGCCGAGCACATTAGCGCGGCGCATGTCATTATTATGGCTGAAATGAGTATTCGCATTTTGATTTTCATCGTATTGTTTTTGTAACGGGAGTGCAAAGGTAAGCATAAATTTCGTGCCGTGAAAACGCGTTTGCCGCTTTTAACGCCACTTTGGCTTATTTAAACATGCGTCATGTCCCGTTGACCTCGGACTATGTTAGATTGGGGTTACGAGGTGTTATATTATGTCATTTATGATACAAAAATTCGTAAAGATAGGGGATTGTTTTGGCGGTTAACCGATTAATCATTAAATTTGTAAGCTGAAACGGAAAGACGCTTCGTTGCATCATTCCGTTGATACGATTAAGTAATTTAATATTCATATTTTCCATAAAATAGATTACAAGATTATGAGTAAAGAAAAGAAATTCTTGACCTGTGATGGTAATCAGGCTGCCGCTCACGTGAGCTACATGTTTTCGGAAGTTGCTGCCATTTATCCTATCACTCCTTCGTCGACAATGGCTGAGTATGTTGATGAATGGGCTGCCGCAGGACGTAAAAACATCTTCGGTGAAACCGTTTTGGTGCAGGAAATGCAATCGGAAGGTGGAGCCGCCGGTGCTGTTCACGGTTCTCTTCAGGCCGGTGCCTTGACAACAACTTACACTGCTTCGCAGGGCTTGTTGTTGATGATTCCCAATATGTATAAGATTGCCGGCGAGTTGCTGCCTTGCGTATTCCACGTGTCGGCTCGTACATTGGCTTCTCACGCTCTTAGCATCTTCGGCGACCATCAGGATGTGATGTCGGTTCGTCAGACCGGTTTCGCAATGCTTGCCGAGGGTTCGGTACAGGAAGTGATGGACCTCGCAGGTGTGGCTCATCTTTCGACCATAAAGTCACGCGTGCCCTTCGTCAACTTCTTTGACGGATTCCGCACATCTCACGAAATCCAGAAGATCGAGATGCTCGAAACCGACGATCTCGCTCCGCTTCTCGACCGTGAGGCTCTTGCCGACTTCCGCTCACGCGCCCTCAACCCCGAAAATCCCGTAGCACGCGGTATGGCTGAAAACGGCGACGTATTCTTCCAGCATCGCGAAGCCTGCAACAAGTACTATGATGCAGTGCCCGCAATCGTGGAGGATTACATGAACAAGATTTCGGAAATCACCGGACGCAAGTATGGCTTGTTCAACTACTACGGAGCACCCGACGCCGAGCGCGTAATCATTGCCATGGGTTCGGTTACACAGGCCGCTCAGGAAGCCATCGACTACCTTGTAGAGCAGGGTGAGAAGGTGGGTCTTGTTTCGGTTCACTTGTATCGTCCCTTCTCGGCAAAGCACTTCCTTGCCGCTGTGCCCAAGACTGCAAAGCGCATCGCCGTGCTTGACCGCACCAAGGAGCCCGGAGCCAATGGCGAGCCTCTTTACCTCGATGTAGTTGACTGCTACTACGGAGTTGAAAACGCCCCCATGATTGTAGGCGGCCGTTACGGTCTTGCTTCAAAGGACACCACTCCCGCTCAGATACTTTCGGTTTACGAAAACCTCGCTCTTCCCGAACCCAAAAACAACTTCACTCTCGGTATCGTAGACGATGTTACCTACATGTCGCTCCCGATGAAGGCTGAGGTTGCTCTCGGCGACAAGAGCACCTATGAGGCTAAGTTCTTCGGTCTTGGTGCCGACGGTACTGTAGGTGCCAACAAGAACTCTGTTAAGATTATCGGTGACAACACCAATAAATATTGCCAGGCTTACTTTGCCTACGACTCCAAGAAGTCGGGCGGTTTCACCTGCTCTCACCTGCGTTTCGGCGACAAGCCCATCCGCTCGACCTATCTGGTGACCACTCCTAACTTCGTGGCATGTCACGTACAGGCTTACCTGCACATGTATGATGTGACTCGCGGTCTTCGCGACGGCGGTACATTCCTTCTCAACACCATCTGGGAAGGCGAGGAGCTTGCAAAGAATCTTCCCAACAAGGTTAAGCGTTACTTTGCCGAGCACAACATCACCGTTTACTACATCAATGCAACCCGCATTGCTCAGGAAATCGGTCTTGGCAACCGCACCAACACCATCCTTCAGTCGGCATTCTTCCGCATCACCGAGGTTATCCCCGTTGACCTTGCAGTAGAGCAGATGAAGAAGTTCATCGTAAAGAGCTACGGCAAGAAGGGCCAGGATGTTGTCGACAAGAACTATGCAGCTGTTGACCGCGGTGGCGAATACAAGAAGCTTGATGTTGATCCCGCATGGGCATCACTTCCCGATGATGCAGTGGTTGCCAACAACGACCCCGAATTCATCAACAAGGTGGTTCGCCCCATCAACGCTCAGGACGGCGACCTTCTGCCCGTATCGGCATTCATCAACGATGCCGACGGTACTTGGGCTCAGGGTACTGCCAAGTATGAGAAGCGCGGTGTTGCCGCATTCGTTCCCGAATGGGACAAGGACAACTGTATACAGTGTAACAAGTGTGCCTACGTTTGTCCTCACGCTTCTATCCGTCCGTTCGTCATCACTCCCGAGGAACTCGCTGCAGCTCCTTTCGGCGAAGATGCTACAATACCTGCAATCGGCAAGACATTCACCGGAATGCGCTTCATGCAGGCTGTCGATGTTCTCGACTGTCTTGGTTGCGGCAACTGCGTCGATGTATGTCCCGGCAAGAAGGGCGTGAAGGCTCTCGCTATGAAGCCTCTCGAAACTCAGCTTGATATCCAGAAGAACTGGGATTACTGTGTTGACAACGTTAAGTCAAAGGCTTCGCTCGTTGATGTAAAGGCCAATGTCAAGAACTCGCAGTTTGCAACTCCGCTCTTTGAATTCTCGGGCGCTTGCTCGGGTTGCGGTGAAACTCCCTATGTTAAGCTTATAACCCAGCTCTTCGGCGACCGTGAAATCGTTGCCAACGCTACCGGTTGTAGCTCAATCTACTCGGGTTCTGTTCCCTCGACTCCCTACACCAAGGATGAGAACGGCCGCGGTCCCGCATGGGCTAACTCGCTCTTCGAGGACTTCTGCGAATTCGGTCTTGGTATGAACATCGCCAACGAGAAGATGCGTGAGCGTCTTGACGCAGCTATGCGCGGCGTTCTTGACTGCCCCGTATGCAGCGAAGAGATCAAGGCTCTCGCCACCAACTGGCTCGATGAGAAGAACGACGCTGCCAAGAGCCGCGAAATCGCCGACAAGCTCGTTCCGTTGATGGAAGCTTGCGGTTGCGACGCTTGCAAGAAGGTTCTTGAACTCAAGCACTTCCTCGTAAAGCGCAGCCAGTGGATAATCGGTGGTGACGGTGCTTCCTACGATATAGGTTTCGGTGGTCTTGACCACGTTATCGCATCGGGCAAGGATGTCAACATCCTCGTTCTCGACACCGAGGTTTATTCAAATACCGGTGGTCAAGCTTCAAAGGCTACTCCTATCGGTGCAATCGCCAAGTTTGCCGCAGCCGGTAAGCGTATCCGCAAGAAAGACCTTGGTCTTATCGCAACAACCTACGGTTACGTATATGTGGCTCAGATCGCTATGGGTGCCGACCAGGCTCAGACCCTCAAGGCCATCCGCGAGGCTGAGGCTTACGACGGACCGTCGCTTATCATCGCCTACGCTCCCTGTATCAACCACGGTATCAAGGCCGGTATGGGTAAGGCACAGCAGGAAGAGGCTAACGCAGTAGCTTGCGGTTACTGGCAGTTGTGGCGCTACAACCCCGCAGCCGAGCTTGAGGGCAAGAATCCGTTCACTCTCGACAGCAAGGAACCCAACTGGGATGCATTTGAGGACTTCCTCAAGGGTGAAGTGCGCTACGCTTCAGTAATGAAGCAGTATCCTGCTGAGGCTCAGGAACTCTTCCAGGCAGCCAAGGCTAATGCCAAGTGGCGTTACAACAACTACCGTCGCCTTGCTCAGCAGCAGTGGGGTGTTGATCCGGAAGTTGAAACACTTGAAAACAACTAATAAGCCGCTCCTTAAAAGAGTGACCCAATAGACAAAGGCGGTCGGTTCTTTATAGAATCGACCGCCTGTTTTTTTTTGCATAAAAATGCGCTTCGCGACATTATGGGGTGAAATCGGGGGGCTCGGTGCACTATATTTGCTAAAAAAAAGTAATTATGGAAAACGCAACAACCAAAACGTCGAGCCGCAAGGGCAAGAATCTGAAGTTTGATCAGGAATGGAAAGATGCAGTCGACCGCCTGCCTAAACACTATCGCGACGAAATATGCGCCGCAATCGAAGCCTATCAGCGCGACCTGACGATAATCGAGGTGACACCCGGAGTGCCCCACGCCATATTCATGCTCATCATGCCCACAATCCGTCGCCGCTACCGCGCCCGTGAACTGCGACGCCTTGCCCGCGCCCGCAAAACCGCCACCAAATCCGCACCTTCACGCCCCACAGAACCCACGCAGCCGGCACCCACGCAGCCGACAACTGCTCAACCGACACCCACGCAGCCACAGCCTGTCATTCAACAACAAAAATACGGCCGAAGCAAGCTTGACAAGCTGCTCCGCCGCAAACGTAGGGACGCGATACATCGCGTCCGCAAATAGTTAATGCCCATAAATGTTGAACGGGGTTGAATTGCCCATGTTGCCCGTGAATTACCCGTTGTTGATGTGGACGCGATGTATCGCGTCCCTACAATACGTGGGTGCATAAAATAAGCAAGGAGCCAAGCGTGTTGCTTAGCTCCTTGGGATAGTGTTGTCTTACCAGGATTCGAACCTAGACAGGCAGAACCAAAAACTGCAGTGCTACCATTACACCATAAGACAATCCTTATTGCTCAAGCCGTTAGGCCTAAAGCGTTGCAAAGGTAAGGAGATTTTTCGACCTATGCAATATTTTGCTGCTAAATTTGGTTATTTGGCAATCAAAAGGAAGTAATCTTGAACGGGTTTATGCTTTGTCGTTGAGCGCGGGCTTTGTCGTTGAGCGCGGGCTTTGTCGTTGAAAGGAATCCGCGAAGCCTGATGCTTAAAGGTCAAGGGTGAAATAGCCTGACAGATGAAGCATTGACAAGAAGTAAACCATGCCTTCGTAGTAACGGTATTTTCCGGTAGGAGGTTCGGTATCCCACAGCCGTTGTATGAATTCTGCTGCGAGAGCGCGTTCGTCCGGATCATCCGATTTTGCAAGAGCGATCGCGCCTACGGCATTTGAGCCATCCATGCCGCGTGAATACCTTCCAAACGGTTTGCTGCCGTCAACGGGGAAATGACCATGGGTAAATCCGTCATTTTTGAAAAATGCGAGCATGCGTTTCATCACATCGCTTTGCCGTGACTTGTCTTTACCGGTAAGATAGTAATCCATGCCTATGTTCATAGCACATCTAATGGCGTCATACATGTAGACTGATGTGTCATATCCTGCATGCGGCCACCTATACGGCGAGCCGTCGTAGTTGCTGTAATCGGGATGTAGGCCGGTGACCGGATGTGCGCTTTCGATGAGATGGTTGCGAGCTGCGTTGGCCGCTTCTTTCCAGAACTCGCGGTCGGTAGCTGCTGTCACTGCCCAATAATCAAGAAATGCGGGAAGTTGGTATGACGGGTCGGTAAATCTGTGTCCGACATTGTCGGGAACAAAGGTGATAAGGTTGTGGTCACGGTCGAAGAGGTCGTATACACCTGTTGTTTTCCCGTCTTTTGTCATTATTTTTCTCAGTATATCGTTTGCTTCATCTATGTAACGCGGCTCATTCCACCGTTTGCCGGCGAGAAACAGTGAGGTGACATAATATAATTCGCCGTCGGAGGCATTGCTTGTGCCGATTTTAGTGCCGTCGGGGGCGCATTGCCAACAAAAATATCCGCTCCAGGGCGAATCGTCGCTGTAAGCCATGTGATCCTTGCTCCACTTCCACAACTTGTCAAATTCGTTGCGCTTGTCAAGCTGCACGCTTATCATCATGCCGTAAGACATGCCTTCGGTGCGCACATCATTGTTGCCCGTATCCATTATATATGCCTTGTCGTTGTCGGTAAGGTAGTATATGCTGCGCTGTCCGTCAGCTTCATATTTTGTTATGTCGCCGGGTGTGAAGAAGTGGCTCCATATTTTTTCTATTTTCTCTTTTGTTTCGTCTTCCGTTTTACCCAGAACTGTGGCAAACATGTTTTCGGCACTTGCAACAGTGGCCGTTAATGCTGTAAATGCTAAAATTATACTTCTAAGCTTATTCATGATTATATGTGATGATGTTATAATCGATTTAGGGTTAATCGTTATTTCGGTTTTTCCGCGTGGGTTATGAAAAGAGCGTCTTTGAACACATTCATGCGCTCAAAGACGCTCTTATTTTCTCTCTATTCGGCATTTCAAATATTGCCAAAAAATGTTTGGAACCCTATTTGAAAAGAATAGCTGATGTCAGCTATTGGCTGAATTTGATTTATTTGGCAATCAAAAGGAAGTAGTTCTTCTTGCCCTTCTGGACGAGTATATACTTGTCGTTGAGGAGCAAACTTTGAGTTGCGGGCTCGTTGATTTCAGTCACTTTCTCCTTGTTGATGGAGAAGCCTCCCTGCTGTGCAAGCTTGCGTAACTCGCCTTTGCTGGGGAACACGGCAGCCTTTTCGGTAAGCAGGTCAACGATTTTGACCGATCCGTCGAGGTCGGCCTTTGCAATCTCAAATGTGGGCACGCCTTCAAATACGGCAAGGAGTGTGTCCTCGTCGATGCGGCGCAGGATGTCGCCGGCCTTGTTGCTGAAGAGAATCTGCGATGCCTCCACAGCGGCTTCGTAGTCGGCAGCCGAGTGTACCATAGTGGTGACCTCCTTGGCGAGGCGCTTCTGCAGCGGACGCTGTCCGGGATCCTTGGCCTGCTCGGCAACAAGTTCGTCGATCTCTTCGCGGGTAAGCTCGGTGAAGATCTTGATATATTTCTCGGCATCGGCATCCGACACGTTGAGCCAGAACTGGTAGAACTTGTAGGGTGAAGTGTATCGGGGATCGAGCCATACGTTGCCGCTCTCGGTCTTTCCGAATTTTCCACCATCAGCCTTTGTGATAAGCGGGCAAGTCAACGCGAAAGCCTCACCGCCGTTGGTGCGGCGAATAAGCTCGGTGCCGGTTGTGATGTTGCCCCACTGGTCAGAGCCGCCCATTTGCAGCTTGCAGCCCTTGGTTTCGTATAGGTGGAGGAAGTCGTATCCCTGAAGGAGCTGATAGGTGAACTCGGTGAATGAAAGTCCGTCACGAGCCTCACCGTTGAGGCGTTTCTGCACCGAATCCTTCGCCATCATGTAGTTGACGGTGATGTGCTTGCCCACGATGCGGGCAAAGTCGAGAAACGAGAAGTCCTTCATCCAGTCGTAGTTGTTGACGAGCTCGGCCTTGTTGGGAGCGTCTGACTCGAAGTCAAGGAACTTTGCGAGTTGCTTCTTTATGCATTCCTGATTGTGACGCAGGGTGGCTTCGTCGAGCAGGTTACGCTCGGCCGACTTGCCCGAAGGGTCGCCTATCATGCCGGTAGCGCCGCCCACGAGTGCCAGCGGCTTGTGGCCGCAACGCTGAAGGTGACGGAGCATCATCACTCCGCACAAGTGTCCTATGTGAAGTGAGTCGGCAGTGGGGTCGATACCCACGTAAGCGGTGACCTGCTCTTTTTCAAGCAGTTCTTCGGTGCCGGGAATCATGGTGTGTACCATCCCGCGCCATTTAAGTTCGTCGATAAAATTCATCGAATGATAAAAATATAGTTTGTATCTAAATGTATCAAGTGTATTTTGAGTTGCAAAATTAATCATTTATCATGACATTGCGCAATGTAATTGGCGTAAAAAGCTTAAATTTGTGCAATTATGATTTTGAATTGTAATGGCGGCGATTGCCGTCAGGTATAAAAGGCATTGAAATGAATGACTTGATAAAGCTTGAAAGCGATAAGTTGCGTTATATGGGGCTGTCGGTTGACAATCCCTGCCATGTCACCGTAAAATCGGGGGTGACTGCGGTGATAGGCGCCAACGGCTCGGGCAAGTCGACGCTCGGGCGAATACTTGAGAAAGGATGGAACATTGCCACCAATATTGTGCGTCCGTGTCGTCCCGATCTTAAGGTGAAGTTCATCGAGTTTGGCGATATACACTCATTGAGCGGTTTCCATGTAGAGTACTACCAGCAGCGTCATGAGGCGACGATGAACGATGAGGTTCCCACAGTGAGGGAGCTTATGGGACAACGCATCGACATGCCGCAATGGGACGTCTATTGCCGCCGGATGCGTCTTGAGGGAATCGAGGACAAAAAGGTTAACTTCCTGTCGAGCGGCGAGCTGCGCAAGCTTCTTGTGGTCAATGTGCTGCTTGAGTCGCCCGACCTGCTTATAATGGACAATCCCTACATAGGTCTTGATGCTGCGTCGCGCGACTTGCTCGACGAGGCTATAGCCGACATGTCGTCGCGCGGCATCTCGGTGATGCTGCTGTTGTGCAATCCCGGCGAGATACCTACAGTGGTCGACACGGTGATACCGATGATCGACATGCGCATAGGCGAGCCGATAACGCGTGAGGGCGATGTGCAGCTTGTGCGCAACCGCGTCATGTCGCTTATGGATTATGCTGTCGACCTTGAGCGCATCCCCAAGTCGACTCGCGTGACAAAGCCTTACGAAGTGGCTCTTGAACTTCGCGGCTGCAATGTTAAATATGGCCGACGCATGATTCTTGAGAACGTGTCGTGGACTGTGCGCCGCGGCGAGTGCTGGGCCCTTGCCGGACCCAACGGTGCCGGAAAGTCGGTGTTGCTCAGCCTGGTATATGCCGACAATCCGCAGGCCTATTCCAACGACATCACAATCTTTGACCGCAAGCGGGGAAGCGGCGAGAGCATCTGGGACATAAAGAGCCGCATCGGCTATGTGTCGCCCGAGATGCACCTCTATTTTCGTCACCATGGCACTGTGGCCGATGTCGTCGCTCAGGGCCTTGGAAACACGCTGGGAAGCTTCGGCCGCACCAACGCCTCCAACTATGAAGCCGCTATGCGCTGGCTTGAGCTGTTTCATCTTGAGTCATTCGCCGACAGGCGCTACTCTACATTGTCGACAGGCGAGCAGCGGATGGTGCTGATTGCACGCACGCTCATCAAGCACCCCGACCTGCTGATTCTCGACGAACCCCTGCATGGACTCGATGCCGCACGCAAGCGCAGTGTGAGGGCGGTTGTCAATGCGCTTGTGCATCGCGACTCGCCCACATTGATATATGTGACCCACTTCCTGCCCGAGGTGCCTGAGTGTGTTTCGTTCACCAAGACCCTTGAAAGGTTAAAAAATGTATAAAAGCGGGTGGGGCGAGAGATCGAATCGTTGTCAAACTGTTACTTTTTTGTAACTTTGACAAATTGGATACCTATAAATATATGAAATCACTCCATTTTGCTATATTCATTCTTGCAATGTTTATCGCAGGCTGTAAAAGCGGCAAGAAACAATCGACAGTTGAAGTCATCGAGGCTCCGGCGACTATCGACATCGTGAATTTTAATGCCGACAGCGCGTATAAATATGTCAAGACCCAGGTCGATTTCGGGCCGAGGGTTCCCGGCTCGACGGGACACGCGGCTTGTGCCGACTACCTGATAAACAGCCTGTCGCGCTATGGCGCCGACACTGTCATCGTGCAGCGGGCTGCCTTGAAGAATTATCTCGACGGCGACATGCCCATTATAAACATAATGGGCCGATACGGAGTCGACAAGCCCGAGAGAGTGCTGCTCGTGGCGCATTGGGACACACGCCCCTGGGCCGACAGCGACCCCAATATCGAAAACAGGGCGAGGGCCGTGCCCGGAGCAAATGACGGAGCCAGCGGAGTGGGCGTGCTGCTTGAGTTAGCGCGTCAGATGAGCGCCAAGCGTCCTGATGTGGGAGTCGACATCCTCTTTGTCGACGGTGAGGACTCAGGCCGCTCCGACGGATGGGGCGCGTCGGAGGAAACGTGGTGCATCGGAACCCAGTACTGGATTAAGAATATGCCTTACACGCAAAGCACGCTTCCCCGCTACGGAATATTGCTCGACATGGTGGGCGGCATCGATGCCACATTCCCGCGTGAATATGTGTCGGACTACTATGCCCGCGCGGTCAACGACAAGGTATGGAGCATGGCCTCGGCCTCGGGTTATGGCAAGGTGTTCAGTAACGATCAGCGCGGCGGTCTTATCGACGACCACACGTTTATCAACCGTGCCGGCATCCCCTGCATCGACATCATCGAGTGTGGCCATCCCGAAACTGGTACATTCTCGCCTGTGTGGCACACCGTCAACGATGACATGGAGCACATCGGAAAGAGCACGCTAAAGGCGGTGGGACAGACTGTGGCCAATGTAATATATCACGAAAAAGCCGAATAACAACAAAACTGCACATACAATGACTATAAATCAGCTACAAGACGAAATAATTGAAGAGTTTGCCGACATCGATGACTGGATGGACCGTTATGCCTATATAATCGACATGGGCAATGCGTTGCCTCCCATCGACGAGGCCTATCGCACACCGGAGCATCTTATCGAGGGTTGCCAGAGCCGTGCATGGCTACATGCCGAGTTGACCCCCGAGGGAAAAATCGAGTACACTGCCGACAGTGACGCTATAATCGTGAAGGGAATCATAAGCATGCTTGTAAAGGTGCTGTCGGGTCATACTCCGCGTGAGATAGTTGACAGCGACCTCTACTTCATCGACCGCATAGGCCTATCGGAGAACCTGTCGCCGACGCGAAGCAACGGACTCGCCGCCCTCGTGAAGCAGATGCGGCTCTATGCCGTGGCGTTCCTTGCCAAGCAGCAGGCTGAAGGCGCGGCCCAATGAAGCCCCCACAGTCACATGTAAAGAAATATTCCAATCATTATAAATAATTAAAAGTCAACTTATGTTTAAGAATCAACCTGCGGGCTTGTACGTGCTGTCGCTTGCCAATATGGGCGAACGTTTCGGCTACTACACCATGCTCGCGATCTTCCTGCTGTTCCTGCAGGCGAAATTCGGCTTTGATGCCGCAGTTTCAGGTCAAATCTATGCCATTTTCCTTGCTTTGGTCTACTTCATGCCTCTGATTGGAGGTTGGGTTGCCGACAAGTGGAGTTTCTCAAAGTGTGTCGTCACCGGTATCTGCATCATGTTTGTGGGCTATCTTATAATGGCCATCCCAACAGAAATACGCAGCACATCGTCGCTTGTAGTGCTATGTGCCGCTCTTGCGCTGATTGCCGTCGGCACGGGATTGTTCAAAGGCAATCTCCAGGTTATGGTGGGCGACCTCTACAACGATCCCCGTTATTCGTCGCAGCGCGACTCGGCGTTCTCGATTTTCTACATGGCAATCAACATCGGCTCGATGTATGCACCCATGACCGCCACAGCCATGTGTAACATGGCCATGAAGGGTCAGGGTCTTGTCTATAATCAGAAGCTTCCCGCACTGTGTAACGCATATCTTGACGGACATGAAAATGCCGCCGATCTCGTGGCTACGATCAATGAGAGCGGAATGCAGGTGGGCACATCACTCGGCGATTTCTGTATGAAATATATCGACACGTTGTCGACCGGCTACGGCTACGGATTCGGTGTGGCATGTGTTTCGCTCATTGTCAGCTTCCTTGTCTACATCATCGGCCGTCGCGCTTATGCACAGGTAATCACCGACAAGAAGTCGGCATCGGCCGCATCGGCTGTCAACAACGGTCCCGAACTCACTCCCTCGCAGACCAAGAGCCGCATCATCGCTCTTCTTCTCGTGTTTGCTGTTGTCATTTTCTTCTGGATGGTATTCCATCAGAACGGTGCCACTCTCACTGAATTTGCCAAAAGCTGTACTTCGCCCGAAGCTACAGGATGGACCCGAATCGGATTCAACGTGTGGGCTCTTACCGCTATATTCATCGGCGTTTATGCACTTTTCAACCTGTTCCAGACCCGCAGCAACTCAGGCCGCGCAATATCGGCTCTGATCCTTGCAGCCGTGGCAGGTGCTCTTGTTTACATCTACAATATAACTCCCGAAGTGGTTGAGGGCATCCAGCCTCAGCAGTATCAGCAGTTCAACCCGTTCTATGTGGTTGCGCTCACTCCGGTGTCGCTCGCGTTGTTCGGATGGCTCGCTTCGCGCAAGAAAGAGCCTTCGGCTCCCCGCAAGATAGGCTACGGTATGGTAATGGCCGGTATCGCTTACGGTGTCATGGTTATCGGTTCGCTCGGTCTTGCCGGAACTCAGGGAGCCGTATCGCCCAACTGGCTGATTTCGACCTATCTGTTGCTCACGTTTGCCGAGTTGCTGTTGTCGCCTATGGGTATCTCCTTCGTGTCGAAGGTGGCTCCTCCCAAGTACAAGGGTGCCATGATGGGTGGATGGTTTGCAGCTACGGCCATCGGTAACTACCTCGTGTCGATACCCATGTTGCTCTGGGGCAAGATTTCGCTTGCATGGCTTTGGGGAATCCTCATCATCATCTGCGGCATCTCGGCTACATTTATCTTCGCTATAATGAAGAAGCTCGAGGCCGCTACATCCGATGCTCCCGCGCTTGACCCCGTTGACAATGTTGAGGATGACGCTATATGATGTAACCCGTCGACTTGACTAATAAAAACGGCAAGGCAACCGCAGGTATTTTACCGCTACGGTTGCCTTGCTTGTTAATTTTAGTTGACAAATTGCCGCTGGTTAGCGAATAAATGATTAACTTGCACTCGATTTAAAAGAGAAAAAATATACCTGTAATGCGAAATTTTACCAATGTACATGACATAGGCGACCTCCGCACTGCTGTGGCCGAGGCGCTTGAAGTGAAGGCCAACCGATTCGGCTATAAGAATCTCGGTGAGAACAAGACTCTGCTCATGCTCTTTTTCAACTCATCATTGCGCACCCGATTGAGCACCCAGAAGGCTGCTATGAATTTGGGCATGAACGTCATGGTGCTCGATGTCAATCAGGGAGCATGGAAGCTCGAAACCGAGCGCGGAGTAATCATGGACGGCGACAAGCCCGAGCATCTGCTTGAGGCCATTCCGGTTATGGGATGTTACTGCGATGTGATAGGCGTGAGGTCGTTTGCGCGTTTTGAATCCAAGGCCGACGACTACGAGGAGAAGATAATCAACCAGTTCATCCGATATTCAGGCCGCCCCGTGTTCTCGATGGAAGCGGCTACGCGTCATCCGTTGCAGTCGTTTGCCGACCTGATAACAATCGAGGAGCACAAGACCGTGGAGCGTCCCAAGGTGGTGATGACATGGGCTCCTCATCCCAAGGCTCTTCCCCAGGCTGTGCCCAACTCGTTTGCCGAGTGGATGAACGCTGCCGGCTACGACTTCGTGATAACGCATCCCCACGGCTATGAACTCGCTCCCGAGTTTGTGGGCAATGCCAAGGTTGAGTATGATCAGGACAAGGCTCTTGAGGGTGCCGACTTCGTATATGCCAAGAACTGGAGCGCCTACATGGATCCCAATTACGGCAAGGTGATAAGCACCGACCGCAGCTGGACCGTGACGGCCGAGAAGATGGCGCTGACCAACAACGCTTACTTCATGCACTGTCTGCCCGTGCGTCGCAACATGATTGTTAGCGACGATGTAATCGAGGGCCCGAGGTCGCTGGTGATTCCCGAAGCCGCCAACCGTGAGATTTCGGCTCAGGTGGTGTTGAAGCGTATTCTTGAAGGATTGCAGAAATAGAGCCGATGAGTACGAAGAGCCCCAAGGAGGTGATAGATGCCGCTCTTGTCACAGGATGCAACAAAGTGGCGTTGCCGTCGCGTGACTTCGGCCGATTTGCGTTGCTTACGGTTCTTGCCGGGGTCTACATCGCATTCGGAGGCACGCTGTCGGTGATTCTCGGGTACGGATTTCCCGAACTGACGGCGGGCAATCCCGGTCTTCAGAAGCTGCTTAGCGGAGCCGCGTTCCCTATAGGACTTATACTTGTGGTGGTGCTTGGCGCCGAGCTGTTTACCGGCAACAATGCGTTGCTCATGCCGCCGCTCATGGCCGGTAAGTGCTCATGGCGCGATGTCGCCGTTAACTGGGTGCTGGTCTATCTTGGCAACTTCGTGGGAGCTATCGGCTTCGTATATGTGTTTGTCTATGTCACGGGGCTTATGTCGCCCGAGCCTTATCATGCCGCGATAGTGAAGATAGCCGAGGCCAAGGTGTCGATGCCGTGGCTTACGGTCATGGTGAAAGGCATCGGAGCCAACTGGTGCGTGTGTCTTGCGATATGGCTTGCCATGGCGGCCAAGAGTAGCGGGGCCAAGATGTTTGGCTGCTGGCTTCCTGTCATGGCTTTCGTTGCGCTGGGCTACGAACACTCGATTGCCAACATGTTCTTCATCCCTTGCGGAATGCTTGAGGGGGCATCGGTCACTCCGTGGCAAATGGTGTGCGACAACCTGATTCCCGCCACGATAGGCAACATTATAGGAGGTGCCTTGCTGGTGGGATGTGTGCACGTATATCTACATCGCGTCAAGTCCTGAATTACTGAACGATAAAAACAACAGGCGGCGTGTCGGGTTATTGAAAACGACACGCCGCCTGTTGTTATCTTGCTTGTTGATATGCTTATTCGGCGCACACCGATGCGAGTGCGTCGGCAAGCGATTCAAGCGAATAGCGTATTACCGAGCGCGGAGAGCCTATGTTGAGGCGCATGAATCCGCTGCCTTCGGCTCCAAACATCGCTCCGTCGTTGAGCGCGAGATGAGCCTTGTTGACAAAGAGCTTTATGAGCTCGTCGTGCGACATGCACAGCCCGCGGCAGTCGAGCCACACAAGGAATGATGCCTCGGGACGAATTACCTTTATGTCGGGCAGCTTCTCGGCTACGATCTCCTCCACTTCGGCGATTGTGCCTTCGATGTATTCAAGCATCTCGTCGAGCCAATCCTCGCCTTGGGTGTAGGCGGCTTCGGTGCCTATGGTGGCTATGAATGTGGGAGCATCAAATTCATTCACCATGAGCCAGTGGAAGAAGGGTTCGCGCAGCTTGGGATTCTTCACCACGCACCATGAGCTTACAAGGCCGGCGATGTTGAATGTCTTGGAGGGGGCTCCCAGGGTTATCGACACTTCGGCTGCCTCGGGGCTTACCGATGCAAAGGGGAAGTGGGGCTTGCCGTAGAGCATGAGGTCGGCATGGATTTCGTCGCTTACCACCGTCACGCCATACTTCTTGGCGAGTCGTGCAACTTCCTGAAGCACCTCGACGCTCCACTGAATGCCCACGGGGTTGTGGGGGTTGCAGAGAATCATCATCTTGGGGTGCTCGTCGCGGAATATGCGTTCAAGACCCTCGAGGTCCATGCGGTAGTTGTTGCCGTCAAATATCAGGGGATTGTTGACCGCTACTCGGCCGTTGCCTTCGGTCACCATGCGGAACGGGTGGTACACGGGCGGCTGTATCACCACTTTGTCGCCGCGCTGGGTGAAGAAGTTGATAGCAAGCGCAATGCCTTTTACAACTCCGGGTATATAGGTAATCTCTTCACGTTTTACATTCCAGTTGTGACGGCGGGCAAGCCATCCTGTGATTGAGTCCCAATAGCTTTGGGGAGCTCCGGCATAGCCGTAGACGGGGTGCTCGATGCGTCGCGACAGTGCTTCGCGGATGCGTGGCGACACGGCGAAGTCCATGTCGGCGATCCATAGGCCGAGCAGGTCGTCGCGTCCAAAAAATTCATTCAGTGAATCTACTTTCATAGCACCACTTCCGTGGCGGTCGATAAGTTGATCGAAATTGTATTTTCCCATTGTGGTATTTAATTTACTAAAGAAACCTCGCGGGTTTCACTTACACTTTATTTTTTTGCAAATATACTATTTTTAGTGCGATTGATTCAATCTTTTTTGCTAAGTTTGTATTACATTACAACAAAAACTGGCTTACAGCGATGGACGAACGCAGAAAACTTACTCCCGAAGAAGAAGACAGGCTCGTCGAAGCCGAATTTCAGGATGTGCTTAACGGCTATCTTGCGAGTAATCACCGCAAGAAGGTGGAAATAATAGAAAGAGCGTTCCGATTTGCAAAAGAGGCCCATAAGGGCATCAGGCGCAGGTCGGGAGAGCCTTATATATTGCATCCTATAGCCGTAGCCAAGATCGCGAGTCAGGAAATCGGCCTTGGCTCGACCTCGATTTGTGCCGCCTTGCTGCATGACGTGGTGGAGGACACCGAGTACACGGTGGAGGACATAGAGCAACATTTCGGCAAGAAGATTGCACAGCTCGTAGCCGGACTCACCAAAATTTCGGGCGGTATATTCGGCGACAAGGCATCGGCCCAGGCCGAGAATTTCCGAAAGCTGCTGCTAACCATGAGCGAGGACATACGCGTGGTGCTTATAAAAATGGCCGACCGACTGCACAACATGCGCACGCTCGGTTCAATGTCGCCCAACAAGCAGTATAAGATAGCCGGTGAAACTCTCTACATATATGCTCCGCTGGCCCATAGACTCGGCCTGTTTGCAATAAAGACCGAACTTGAGGATCTCAGCTTCAAATATGAGCATCCGGCCGCATACTCGCGTATAAGCGAACAGATAAGGGAGTCGGAGTCGAGGAGTGCCGCCGTTTACAACGACTTCTCGCTGCCCATCAAGGAGAAGCTCAACGAGATGGGAATAACCTATGATGCCAAGGCTCGGCTTAAGTCGGTCTATTCTATATGGCGCAAGATGGAAACCAAGCACATCCCGTTTGAGGAGGTCTATGACCTCTACGCCATGCGCATAATATTCGACTGCCCCGACCAGAGCAAGGAGAAGGCTATATGCTGGCAGATATATGCTGCCATTACCGACCTCTACAAGCTGCATCCCGAGCGCACGCGCGATTGGATAAGCAACCCCAAGGCCAACGGCTATCAGGCACTGCATCTTACCGTGATGGGTCCCGACGGCAACTGGATTGAGGTGCAGATTCGTTCGCGACGGATGGATGAGATTGCCGAACTCGGATTTGCCGCACACTGGAAATATAAGATAGGCGAGGGCGACGAGGAGAGCGAGCTTAATGCCTGGCTGTCGACAATCAAGGACATCCTTGACAATCCCGAACCCAACGCCATCGACTTTCTCGACACTCTTAAGCTGAATCTGTTTGCCTCGGAAATCGTGGTGTTCACCCCTAAGGGCGAATTGCTCACGCTCCCCAATAACTCGACGGTGCTCGACATGGCATTTGAGCTTCACTCGCAGATAGGAATGCACTGCATTGCCGGAAAAGTCAATCATAAGCTTGTGCCGCTGAGCCACAAGCTGCGCTCGGGCGATCAGGTGGAGGTGCTCACCTCGCAGTCGCAGACCCCCAAGCCCGAGTGGGTCAACTTCCTTGCCACCGCAAAGGGCAAGACAAGGTTGCGTGCCGTGCTGCGCAAGGAGCTGCAGCCTATTATCGAGAAGGGTAAGGAGATATATGATAATTTCCTGAAGGAGCATTCGATAATGGAGAATAACGAGGTGCTTACCAAGATTCTCGGAGCGCTTCATTTCCAGAATCGCGAAACACTGTTCACCGCTCTCGGCAACGGAGAAGTGACGCTCCCTCAGTATCTGGTCAAGATGCTTCGTCCGGTGTCGTCGTCGCTTATATCAAAGATACTCCGTCCGCTCAAAGGTAACAAGGGAAAGAAGTCGGGCGAAAACAACGAGGATGTCGCGCCCGCCAAGGCTCCCATCAACATGAAGGAAACCTACATTCTGCGATGTGGCGAGGATGGCAACAACTTTAAGATATCGGATTGCTGCAGCCCCATTCCCGGCGATGATGTAATGGGATGGGTAAACGACGACGGCGATGTGGAGTTGCATGCGCTCACGTGTCCCCGCGCACAGGTGCTGAAGGCAAGTTACGGAAGGAGAATATTGAATACGGAGTGGGCCGAGCAGACCCACAAGTTCCTTGCCAATATAAGAATGGAGGGTATCGACCGATTCGGCATCCTTCAGGAAATCATACAGATGATATCGATGCACATGGCTATCGACATCCGCAAGCTTGACATCGAGGCCGAGAACGAAGTGTTTCATTGCGACCTTTCGGTGCTTGTAAGTGACACAAATGTAGTGACCGACCTGTGCAATAAGGTGAAGCAGATACGTGGTGTGCAACGAGCCAGCCGAGTGAACTGACATTATTTCCAATGATGATGAACAACCTTTTTTCAAGAAACAATATCATAAAGGCGCTGCTATTCATCGGCGCCGTTGTGATTATCATAGGGTTCCTTCCCCGCAAGGACACCAACACCTACCACTACGAGATGGGAAAGCCCTGGGCCTATTCGCTGCTCACTGCGCCAAGCGACATGCCAATATACCTTGACACTATAAGTGCGCGTCACGTGCGCGACAGCATTGACGCGTCGTTCCGTCCCGTATATGAGCGTGACCAGAACATCGAGAAGTCGGCAGTGGCCGCCTACGCTACGAGAGTCAACAACACCGAGTCGCTCGGCCTGAGCCCGCTCGAACGCAACCGACTGATAAACACGCTGCGCACACTGCTTGAAAGCGGCATCGTGGATCAGGAAACCTATCAGGAGGTTAAGTCGGGGCGATTGCCTGAGGTGCGTTTCATCCATGACAATACATCGATCTACATACCCACCGACGGATTCATGTCGGCCCGCGTGGCCTACGAGAGGCTCGACAGCATATTCAACGAGGAGCATTACCGCCGTGCGATAGAGCTGACGGCCATGTCGCAGTTCCTTGTCCCCAACATCGTGCGTGACACTGTAGCCACCGAGCGTCTTTACGACGAGATGCTTCAAAAGGCCATGGCTCCCGTGGGCGTGATTCAGCAGGGTGAGCGAATAATCGACAAGGGCGACATTGTCACCCCCGAGCTTTACTCGCTGTTGCAGACCTACGACTCGATGACCGGACAACGTTCGGCGAGCAAGGTCGACCGTCACTATTACCCCATCTTAGGACAGCTGCTCTATGTGATGATACTGCTTGCCTCGCTCTATTTCTTCCTCGGATATTTTCGCTGGCGCATATTCGGCAACACCCGTGCCATGGTGCTTATAATGGCCCTTATCACGGCGTTTGTTGTATTCTCCTATGGCATGGGCGACACGTTCCGCAGCGGATTGTATATGGTGCCGTTTACCATCGTGGCTATCCTGATGGTGGTGTTCTTCGACGGCCGCACGGCATTCTTTGTCTACATCACCGAGATTATGCTGTGTACGATAATCTCCAATTTCCCGCTCGAGTTCATCTTCGTGCAGTTGATTGCCGGAATCACGGCCATAACCTCGCTCAAGAATCTCGACCGCCGGTCGCAGCTTGTGCGCTCGGCACTATTTATTTTCCTCGCCTACAGCATCTCCTATACGGCTGTGGAGGTCATGCAGGTGGGAACGCTTGAGAAGCTGAACACAAGGATGTTTGGCTGCTTTGCGATCAATGCCGTGCTCATATCGTTTACCTACATACTGGTGTTTGTGCTTGAGAAGATTTTCGGATTCGTGTCGTCGGTTTCGCTTGTCGAGCTGAGCGATGTCAACAATCCCATTCTCCGCGAGCTGTCGGAGGAGTGTCCCGGTACATTCCAGCATTCGATGCAAGTGAGTACGCTCGCTTCCGATGCCGCCCACCGCATAAACGCCAATGTGCAGCTTGTGCGTACCGGAGCTTTGTATCACGACATAGGCAAGATAAACAATCCCGCGTTCTTTACCGAGAACCAGCATGGCGTGAATCCGCATGACGCACTCAACCCCATGCAGAGCGCTCGCGTGGTGATAGGCCATGTCATCGACGGACTGAAAAGGGCCGAGAAGGCTCAGCTGCCCGATGTGGTTAAGGACTTCATCACACAACATCACGGAACCGGAAAGGCGAAATATTTCTACAACACCTATTGTAACGCTCACCCGGGCGAAGAGGTGGATGAGGCTGCGTTTACCTATCCCGGTCCCAATCCTCAGACACGCGAGGCTTCCATATTGATGATGGCCGATGCGGTTGAGGCTGCGTCACGCTCGCTGAAGGAGCATACGGTGGAGAACATAACGGCGCTTGTCAACCGCATAATCGATGCGCAGATTGCCGAAGGACTTCACAACGAGTCGACCATTTCGTTCCGTGACGTCAACATCATAAAGGAGGCTTTTGTGGAGCGACTGCGCACGATGTATCACGTGAGAGTGAGCTATCCCGACCTGAAAAAGCCGGCCGAGCCCACACAGCCCGCCGATAAAAAGCCCGAGGTGAAAACCGAGGATTAAGCTACCGCGACATCGAAGTGACCTGCGCTGTGGCGTTAAACTACTTTTTATGATTGAGTTAATACTTGTTTAATCGGGACGATATTACAAAAATTTCAGTAATTTTGTTAATGACGACCGGATTGGCGAGTGCGTGACTCCCGATTGCGTGTTGTCGCATATTTTTATAATATTGGTTCCGTCATGAAAAGAATTGCATTACTGTTTATATCAGTCATCGTCCTTGCTTCGGCTTCAGGGATGGGTGCGGCACCACGTGACACTAAAAAGCAGAAGTTTGAGAAGCCCGATATGGAGAAGATTCGCGAGGAGGTCAACGACCCTTCGTCGAAGTATTACTACCCGCTGTTGATGAAGAATTTTGAAACCAACGATACTTTGCTCGACCTTGACCAATACCGTCACCTCTATCTCGGCTATGTATTTCAGGAGGATTACAACCCCTATCGCAAAAGCGAACACACCAACAAGGTTGAGGATCTTTACTATAAGGATAAGCACACTCCGGCCGAGTGTGACACTATCATAAAGTATGCCGAGCTGTCGTTGAAGGATGATCCTTTTGACCTTCGTCAGATGTCGTTTCTCATATATGCCTATCGAGAGAAGCAGAAGAACAATCTCGCCAATATATGGCAATATAAACTTAATCACATCCTTGAGGCGATAGTGTCGACCGGCACCGGTCTTGACGAGGAGAACGCCTGGATAGTGATAAATCCTCAGCATGAATACAATCTGCTGAACTTCAAGAATTATATTGCCAAGTCGCAGGAGTATAAGCCGCCACATTACGACTATATAACGGTGAACCAGGAGGACTCCAAGGACCCGAAAGGATTCTACTTCAATGTGCTGTACATATTGCAGGAGTACTACCGAAAGTTCCCCGACAGCAAGTAACGGCAAGCGCAATAAATGGAAAAGGCTCGGTATTCAATCCGAGCCTTTTCTATATCAACATGGTGGTGTGACGACAGCGTCACTTCCATTTCATCTTGAGCGAGCCGTACATTATGGCTGCGAGTGCGATGAACAATCCCACGCTTCCGGCAAGGAGCGCATAGGTTTCGAGGTTGAGCAGCACATAGATGTAGATGTATATTATCGACAGCAGTCCGCTGATGACCAAGGCGGCCTTGCGTGACTTGAGCACACCGAAGATGTAGAGTCCCACGAGCGCGATGGTCATCACTGCCGCCACAAGATAGCTTAAGCCGAAGCCGATGTGCTCCGACAGCGACAGCAGCAACGAGTAGAATAGCACCAGGGCAAGGCCTATGAGCAGGTACTGGAACACGTATATGGGATGCTTGGTAATCGTTTCGGCAAACAGTGCGGCGATGAATGTGAGCAGTATTACGAGTGTCGCATACTTCAATGCGCGCGATGTTTTCTGATAACGGTCGACCGGAACAAGCATGTCCACGCTTACAACCGATTCATTTATGTTGTAGGTGTTGGAGCCGGTGAATGCTTGCGGATAGTTGCGGTTTATGGCATTGAGTTTCCAGTTAGCGCTGAATTTGCCGTCATCGACAGTGCGCTCCGAGGGGAGTATCATGCCCTTGAACGAGGGTGACTTGCAGGTGCCTTCGATGGTTATGTCACTTGCCTTGCCTACGGGAGCAAATCCTATCTCCTTGGAGCCTTTGGCCGTAATCGACAGTGAATAGGGTACCGATGTCGAGTCGGCCAACTGCGAGAGGTTGATCGGCGCCGACAATGCGTTGCGCCATCCCCGGCTGTCGCTCTCTTTGGTGGAATAGGTTGATATTACCTCATAGTCCTCGATCGGCTCGTAGTCGGAACCTCCTTCCATTTCGCAGCTTTCACTGCCCATGCGGAAGGCCGACAGAGTTTCGATGCCCTTCAGCTCACCGATGACAACGTTGACGCGCGCGTTGTCGAGCTTAAGAGCGGTTAACGGGATTCCGGTCTTTTCGAGATAGGTCATGTCGAAATTTCCTGAGAGCGTTATGTCGCTGTTGTAGACGATAGTTTCGTAGATGCTGCGTGACAGCTTGCGCGATTCGATCGCGGCCTTTGCATCAAGTGAGGCCGGGAGCAGCGTCACTACGCCCACCGAGTCGACAGCGCCCTTGTTGTGGTAGGGTATCGTGACGATTGGGCCTATTATCGTCTGGGGGCCGCTCCATGATTCGCTGATTTCGGTCACGGTGTCCTTTTGACGCTCCTCGCGGTCATCGGTAAGCGCGAAGAGGAAGGCATCGGGAATCAACAGCAGTATGCACAGGATTACAATGAATATAATCTTGAATGTAAGCGTCGATGTGAACGGCACGGGATTGTAGCCCGACGGCCTCGGCGGTATGGGAGGCATGGGCGGTACAGGAGGAGGAATTGTTTCCATTGTAATGTGATTTTAGATGATGTGATTGGTTTATTTTTGCGTGAAATAGTAGTCGAGCACATCGCGAGCCGCCGTGAACGAGCTTTGGACATTGGAGAGCACGCGGTTCTCCTTCTCGATCAGCAACCGTTCTACTTCGGGATTGCTGTAGAAGTGGTTGCGCAGTTGCTCGTTGATTGTTTCATACATCCAGTAGCGGGCCTGTTCCTGACGCTTGCGCTCGAAGTAACCGTTGTCCTTTACAAACTTGAAGTAACGGTCGATCATCTCCCACACTTCGGCGATGCCGAGGTCGTAGTAACCCGAGTAGCACAGCACTTCGGGAATCCATCCCGACATTGTGGGCGGGAAGAGGTGCAGTGCGCTGCGGAACTGGGCCTGAGCAAGACGGGCGCGGTCGACATTGTCGCCGTCGGCCTTGTTTATCACTATTCCGTCGGCCATCTCCATGATGCCTCGCTTGATGCCCTGCAGTTCGTCGCCTGTTCCGGCAAGCTGGATGAGCAGGAAGAAGTCGACCATCGAGTGCACGGCGGTTTCGCTTTGTCCCACGCCCACGGTTTCCACAAATATGTTGTTGTAGCCGGCGGCTTCACACAGCACAATTGTTTCGCGGGTCTTGCGGGCCACGCCGCCGAGGCTTCCGGCCGACGGGCTGGGGCGGATGAATGCCGACGGATGCACGGCAAGACGCTCCATGCGGGTCTTGTCGCCGAGAATCGAGCCTTTGGTGCGTTCGCTTGATGGGTCTATGGCGAGGACGGCGAGTTTGCCGCCATCCTTCAGTATGTGCAGTCCGAATACATCGATCGATGTCGACTTTCCGGCACCCGGGACTCCGGTTATGCCTATGCGTCGTGAATTTCCCGAGTAGGGGAGGCACTTCTCAATCACCTCCTGGGCTATCGCCTGGTGCTCGTGCGAAAGGCTCTCGACAAGCGTGACGGCGCGGCTCAGGATTGTGACATCGCCTTTAAGTATTCCCTCGACGAGCTCTCCCGAAGTGGGAAGCGGCTTGCGGCGTCGGGGTTTCAGGTAGGGATTGACCGATGGCGGTTGGGTGACACCGCTGTTTACGGTCAATCCACTGTATTTGTCGTCGTTTTCTATGTGATGATGTTGATTCATGGGTGAGGTTTTTGGGTAAAAGTTTAGTCAATGTATTCTCCCACGACGCGCACGGTCGACTGTGGACGGTCGGGGTCGTTGGTTATTATGATGACGCGTGCGTTGAGCAGCTCGTCGGCCGACTTTGACGGGTCAACCTTGATTTCAATCTTTCCTTGGCCGCCGTTCTTGATTTTGTCCTTGTTGACCTTGACGGTCACGGCGGGATCGACCGAGTAGGCCTTGCGGATTATGAGCGGCTCCTTGCCGAAGTTGTCGACAGTCACTTCGGCTGTGTGAATCTTGTCGCGTGACATCTCCTCAAAGTCGACGGCATTGGTCGACAGTGCGATGCGCGGGGCTTTTTCGCGCTGCTCGGGAGTGAGCTTGCTGAAGTCCTCGTTCAGGATGGCGGTCAGCGACACGGGCATTGTCACCGGTGTTTCGTTGTCGGAGAGGATTATGATTTCATCAGTGCAGAGGCCCCAGTCGTCGGAACGTGACGAGTCGTAGAAGAATGTGAATGTCATCTGCTCGCCCGGGGGTACTGCCGCAGGAGCTGCATCGACCTTGATGTAGTCGGGCAGATTGGATACCGAGGGATAAATCGTGTCGGGACTCTGGTTGTAGGCGTCGAGGAATGCTGTCTTTACGCGTCCCTTGGCTATTTCGCCAAACGGCACCATGGTGTTGCGGAGCTTAAGCGGGCCCACTTCGATGGGGAAGCGTGCGCGGAGGGTGTTGGTGGCACCTATCACTACTCCCTTTATGGCCAATGTCATGCGGCTCGGCTCGGTGTTGGTGTCGACATGGATTTTCTTGGTGAACTTTCCGGGTCGGCCTGCCGGGTCGTAGGTCACGGTGATTGTGGCTGTGTCGCCGGGGGCTATGGGGTCGCGGGTGTAGGCGGGCACAGTGCATCCGCAGGTGGCGCGTGCAGCAAGAATCATGAGCGGCTCGTCGCCGGTGTTGACTACCTTGAAGTCACACGACACTTTGCCCATGTCCTCGTCAAATGCTCCGAAATCGTGTGACTTTGTAAGCCAGGTGGCTTCGGGGGCGGCCTGTGCGACAGCCGCAATCGCCATCATAGATGCGCACAATATTGACTTGCAGTTGATCATCGTTGTTGTTTATTTCTTGGGGATTACACAACCTGTTATCTTGATGTTTTTTCGCTTCTCCTTGGTGTTGGATTTTACGCGGATGGTCTTGTCGAAGTCGCCGGGTCGTCCCGCGGGGTCGAATGTCACGCGTATCTTGGCGCTTGCGCCGGGCTTGATGGGCTCCTTGGGGATTACCGGGGTGGTGCATCCGCAGCTTGCCGATGCCGATATGATAATGAGAGGATCGGTGCCTATATTCTCGATTATGAAGTCATGGCTCACGGGGCCGTCGGCTTCACGGATGTTGCCGAAATCGAATGATGTTTCCTTGAACTTGATCTGTGGATTGCCTGCGTAAGCGATTGCGCTCATGGCGACAGCGATGATTGTGATAAGTATTTTTTTCATTGTGATGCAATATTTATGTCTAACCATTATAACACGTAAAGATACAAAGTAAGATTTTCAACCTCGGGATTATTGCGTTAATTTAGGTTAACGTAACTTCGGGGAGCATATTGTCGACACCGAGCCCGAAGAGTGCGTAGTCGTACAACACCGGGTCTTCGGGACGGAAGTCACGCAGCCGCGAGGTGAGCTCGAGCACGGCCTTCTTGTCGTCGGATCTTCGGTTGAGCAGTCCCAGCTCGCGGGCGGTGTTGCCTACGTGTACATCGAGCGGAATGTAGAGCTGCGAGGGGGTGATGACATTCCACACGCCCATGTCGACGATTCCGTCGTTGCGCACGAGCCATCGCAGGGCCATGTTGACGCGCTTCAGTGCCGTTGTCGTGAGGTTGCCGGGCAGGCAGCGGCAATCGGCCTCGCCGTTGTTGGCGGCGGCAAGCTCGCGGTTGAGCGAGGCGACAAGTTTCCACGACGGCAGCTCGTCGTCGGCTATGGCCTCGGCTTTTGCAAAGTCGGCAAGTGACGCATGACGGCTGTAGACGGCGTGCAGTCCCCTGAGGAAGTGACGCAGATTCTTGGAGAAGAATGTGCGGTGGATGTTCATGTCGGGCAGCTCCTCATATCCTTCATCCATGACATAGTTGTAGGGGTCGTTGTCCATAAGCGCGAGCATGCGGTCGCAGTCGCGGCATATCATTTTGCGGTTGCCCCATGCTATTGTGGCGCTGAGCAGCGATGCTATCTCTATGTCCTGCAGCTTGCTGAACCGTCGCGGAAACTGCACGGGGTCGCGGTCGATGAAGTCGATGTTGTTTATGCGCATGGCCTCGCGGTCGAGGAGGTCCTTTAAGTCATTATCGGTCATTGTCGGTAAATTGAACGGGTTATGTCGTCGCCTGTAGGGCTTTGGAATATCTTGAGTCCGAACTCGTTGATCATTGCTATTACGTGGTCGAATATGGCAGCCTGGGTGTACTCATAGGCTTTCCATTCGGTTCCGTCGGTGAAGAAGTATAGTTCCACGGGGAGTCCGTTGGCCGTGGGTTGCAACTGGCGTATCATAATCATCATTGCGGTGTTGACATCGGGATGTGACGCAAGATAACGCTCCACGTAGTTGCGAAACACGTGAAGGTTGACCTCGGCGTGTCCCGTGCGGGTGAATCCTTCAAGCCATCCGAGCTCTTCGTAACGCTCCATTTCCTCGGGCGTGCAGAAGCGTATCGTGTTCATGTCGATGTTCAGCGAGCGCATTACACGTCGTCCGCCGCTTTGCTGCATGCCGCGCCAGTTCTGGAACGACTCGCTCACAAGCGCGTAGGGTGGCACGGTGACGATGGTGTTGTCGTAGTTCTGCACCTTCACGGTTGTCAGCGTCACCTCCTTGACAATGCCGTTGACATTGCGTGACGGTATTGTGATCCAGTCGCCGTCGTGGAGCATGCTGTTGGCCGAGAGCTGCACGCCGGCTACAAGTCCGAGTATGGTGTCCTTGAACACCAGCATCAGTATGGCCGCCGATGCTCCGAGTCCGGTGAGAATCGTGATGGGATTCTTGTCGAGCAGAGTGCTTATCCCGATGATGACGCCTATTCCTATGGCGATGAGCTTGAACATCTGATAGAGGCCGCGCAGCGGATGATGACGCAGTCCTTCCTCCTCGGAACCGGCCCGGTAAAGCCCTTCAAGGAATGAGCACAGCAACCTGATGATCAGGACTATGATGTAGAGTTGGAGCAGTTTCAGGACATAGGATAGTGCGGTTTCGCATCCTTCAAGCACTATGGGAATGAAGAAGTAGATGATTATGGGCGGGATGAGGCTGCAAGCATTGCGCAGTATCTTGTCACTGAGCAGGTAGTCGTCCCACTTGGTTGTTGTGGCCGAAGTGACGCGGTGGATTACGCGGATTACGACCTTTCGGCAGAAGAGGTCGACGCCGAAGGCTACCAGCAGCACTATTGCCAGAACGACAAGCCTGTGGGTGATTGTGGTTAGAGAGTCGGAATCGATGCCGAATGTGTCGGCAATCCAGATGTCGGGGGCCATTGATAGAATTGTTATTGTTGTGTAATGACTGAGGGCGACAGGATATCCGGTCGCCCTCAATAGTCTATGGGTTGGTTGTTGAGTTGTTTACTCGGAGTCGTCCTCTTTCATGTTGTGGAATACATTCTGGACATCCTCGTCCTCCTCAAACTTCTCAAGAAGCTTGTCGAGCTGCACGCGCTGCTCGGGAGTCACCTCCTTGAGGTCGTTGGGGATGCGCTCAAACTCGGCGCTGATGATTTCGTAGCCGCTCTCCTCGAGATACTTCTGGATGTTGGCAAACTCCTCAAATGCGCCGTAGAGTACGATTTCCTCTTCATCGGGCTCAACTTCGTCGACACCGTAGTCGATGAGTTCAAGTTCAAGATCCTCGATCGAAACACCGTCCTTGGGCTTGATCTTGAACACGCTCTTGTGCTCGAAGAGGAATGAGAGTGAACCCTGTGTGCCGAGTGTGCCGCCGTGCTTGTTGAAATAGGAGCGCACGTTGGCCACGGTGCGGGTGTTGTTGTCGGTTGCGGCTTCCACTACGATTGCGATTCCATAGGGGCCGTATCCTTCGTATACGATTTCCTTGTAGTCGCCCGCATCCTTGTCGGTTGCCTTCTTGATGGCGCGTTCAACGGTGTCCTTGGGCATGTTGGCGGCCTTTGCGTTCTGCATCAACACGCGCAGACGCGGGTTGGTGTCGGGGTCGGGGCCTCCGGCCTTGGCTGCAATTGTTATTTCCTTGCCTATGCGGGTGAATGTGCGGGACATGTTGCCCCAGCGTTTCAGTTTTCTTGCTTTGCGGTATTCAAACGCTCTTCCCATATCGGTTTGTTATTTTGAGTTTTTATTGTTGATTTATTTATCAGTTTATCGAAGTGACGCTCCGAGCTGTTTCTGCAGGTTGTTGATGATTTTAGTCATCATTGCTTCAATCTGCTTGTCCTGCAGGGTCTTTTCATCGTCCTGGAACATCATTGTTATCGCGTAGCTCTTTTTGCCCTCTTCAAGGTTCTTGCCTTCGTAGACATCAAACAGGGTTACTTCGCGAAGCAGGCGCTTTTCGCTGTCACGCACCACCTTCTCGACCTGAGCCATGGTCACGGCCTTGTCGAGCAGCAGCGCGAGGTCGCGTTTTACGGCCTGGGTCTTGGGCAGGGGCGAGAATGTCACCTTCTTCTTTATCGAGAGCTTGACGATTGCATTCCAGTCGAGCTCGGCGAAGAACACTTCCTGCTTTACACCGCAACGCTTAAGCATCGACTTGCTCACGATGCCCATAACGCCGAGGCTCTTGCCTGAACGGGTGTTGATCGACAGAGCTGCGCTGTAGAGCTTGTCGTCGGTCTTCTTCAGCTCGATTTCACGCTTCGAGATGCCGAGGCGCGCCAATGTGTTGGCTACGATGGCCTTAAGGTCGTAGATTGTGGCTTTCTCTTCGGGACGGGCCCAGTTGCCGGTGCGTATGTTGCCGGTGAGCCACAATCCGAGGTGTTCCCACTCCTTGTAGGGGGCTATGGGATTTTCGGCTGTCGACTCAACGGTGTTGTCGCACTGGTAAACCTTGCCGAATTCATAGAGCATGAGGTCGCCGTCGCGACGGTTGACATTGTGCTCGATCACTTCAAGACCGCCGAAGAGGAGCGACATTCTCATCACGTTGAGGTCGTTGCTGAGCGGGTTGAGGAGCTTTACGGGTGCGCTGTGCTCGTCGGTCAAGCCTTCATAGTAGCTTTCGGCTGTGAGCGAGTTGTTGAGTATTTCGTTGAATCCGGTTGCCGACAGCTGGTTGCTGATAAGCTCGCGGAGGTCATTGGATGAGTCGGTCATGGTTTTGAACGACAGCGACGAGTGAAGCTCGCTGGAGAACTCCACATTGTTGTAGCCGTAGATGCGAAGCACATCCTCAACTACATCGCAGGGACGCTGCACATCGACGCGATAGGTGGGCACGAGAAGGTTTACGGCATTGTCCTCGTGGCCGGTAATCTCCATTTCAAGCGAAGCGGCTATGGAATCGATTGTTTCGGCGGGGATGGCTTTTCCGACGAGGGCGTTGAAGTAACCGTAGTCGAGCTTGACGGGGAAGGGCTTGATCGCTTCGGGGTATAGGTCGATGATGTCGCCGCATATCTCACCGCCGGCAAGTTCCTTGATCATCAGTGCTGCAAGCTTGATGCAGTAAACGGTGGCGTTGGGGTCGGTGCCGCGTTCGTAGCGGAATGAAGCGTCGGTGTTCAATCCGTGACGGCGTGCCGTCTTGCGCACCGATGTGGGGTTGAAGTAGGCGCTTTCGAGGAACACAGAAGTGGTTTCTTCTGTTACACCTGAATCAAGACCTCCGAATACACCGGCGATGCACATGGGCTCCTCGGCGTTGCATATCATCAGGTCGCGAGAATCGAGCTTGCGCTCAACACCGTCGAGAGTGGTGAATGGGGTGCCTTCGGGGCAGTGACGCACTACCACTTTGTCGCCCTTTACCTTGGCGAGGTCGAAGCAGTGCAGGGGCTGGCCCATTCCGTGCAGGATGAAGTTGGTTATGTCGACAACGTTGTTGATGGGGCGCTGTCCTATGGCCGAGAGTAGTGTCTTGAGCCATTCGGGGCTTTCGGCCACCTTGATGTTGCGTATGGTGAGTCCCGAGTATCGCGGACAAGCCTGGGCATCGGCCACTTCCACGGCTATGGCTCCGTCGTTGCGGTCGGCCTTGAATGAATCGACCGAAGGGCGGTGAAGCTGTGAAGCGTTGTCGTGACAAGCGAGCCATGCGCTCAAGTCACGTGCCACGCCGTAGTGCGATGCGGCATCGATGCGGTTGGGGGTGAGATCCACTTCAAGAACGTAGTCGCTCTTGAGGTTATAGTATTCGGCGGCCGGAGTGCCGGGCTTGATCTCTTGATCGAGGACTATGATGCCGTCATGGCTTGTGCCGATGCCGATTTCATCCTCGGCGCATATCATGCCCATTGACTCGACGCCGCGAATTTTGGATTTTTTGATTGCAAACTCCTTGTCGCCGTCATAGAGCGTTGTGCCTACAGTGGCTACGACCACAGTCTGTCCGGCAGCAACATTGGGTGCACCGCACACAATCTGTGTGGGTTCTCCCGTGCCGAGGTCGACCGTAGTTATGTGAAGGTGGTCGCTGTTGGGGTGTTCTTCGCAAGTGAGGACTTTGCCTATTACGATTCCGCGCAATCCTCCGCGAATCGATTCGACCTCCTCTACGCCTCCCGTTTCAAGGCCGATTGATGTGAGTGCATCGGCGAGCTTCTCGGGCGTGAGCGAGAAGTCGATGTACTGTTTAAGCCAGTTATATGATATGTTCATTTTATAATGTCTTGATTGTGGAGGTGATGAATGGATGCTCCACACATAAATTCGCGCAAATTTACAAAAAAAAAGTGGTAATCACTCAACCTGAGATAAAGAATAATGGGGCGGGTGTTAAAAAGCGATGGCGACAGTAGGGTCTACTGCCGCCATCGGTTATGGTGATGACTATGAGTTATCGACGAGGGGGACGACCTCCGCCTCCACTGGGACGACCTCCGCCATGGCCGGGTCCGCCGAATCCGCCGGGACCTCCGAACTCTCCTCGGTTGGAGTTTTTGCTACCCTTGCCGAATGTGTTGAAACGGTAGGAGAACGAGAGCATGAAGTAACGGGTGAGCGAGTTGTAGCTTGAGTCGTCGATGTAGTTGGGGGTGACGCTGCGCGATATGTTTTTGCGTTGTTGCAGGAGGTCATATCCGCGCAACATTACAGTGGCTTCGCGTCCCTTGAGGAACAGATAGGAGATCGATGCGTTCCACATCCACTGCTTCTGGTCGTAACCTGCCGAGTAACCGCTGGTTGTCGAGAAGGTCAAGTCGCTGTTGATTACGAGTCCGAACGGAGCGTACCATACTGCGTAGAAGCTTCCTCCGTAGTCCTGTACATTGCGGTTGACGGCCGATTGCAGGGTGTTGCGGGTGTTCTGCAAGCCGTAGTAGGGGCGGAGCTCAAATTCCCAAGCCTCGGGACGGAATGCAATAGCTATCGACGGGCGCAGATTGAGCGAGTTACTGCGGTTGCGAAGACCGTTGTTGAAACCTATGTTCTGGTTGTAGGATGCGTGCATATTGGCGTTGAACTGCCAGTTCTTGTTGCGGAAGGGGAGCGACAGCATCGAGAAGAGTGACGAACTCCAGTTGCCGTTGACATTGGTATAGGTAGTCACCTGACCGCCGGTTTCGGGGCTGAACGTGGTCTTGGAAACGATGCTGTTCTGTCGCATGCTGAAGTTGAGCATCGCCATGATTGAACGCTGTGCCTCCATGTTGAAGTCGTTGAAGCGGATGCGGATGTTGTGGGTAAACGCGGGCTTCAGGTCGGGATTACCGATTACGATGCGCAGCGGGTTGCTCTTGTCGGCCACAGGCTGTAACTGTTGCATCGAGGGCTCGGAAGTGTTGCCTCGGTAGTCGACATTGAGTGTGCGTGACTTGGTGAACTTGTGGCGATAACGCATGTAGGGTGCGAGATTCCATACCCAGCGGGTGGGGATGTTACGCTCCGAGTTGATCAAATCGTCGCTGCGTGACATCGAAGGAGTAAGTGTCAAGCCGACTTCCATGTTGTAGTTGCTGCGCACCTGTCGGAAACCAAGCTGTATGCGCTGGGTGAAGAAGTCGTTGCGGAAACGGTTGCTGAGCGAGTCGTTGAACACGAGGTTGTCGTAGTCGATTATCGGGTCGCCTACCTCGGGATATGTGACGGGATGGTCGTAGACGAGCTTGTCGGCATTGTTCCAGCGGTAGTTCAGGTTGTAGCTGAATATAAGGAAGCGGGCGTTCTTGATGTTGCCCAGCGGCTCGGTCCAGGTGGCGCGCAATCCCACGCGGTTGCTCCAGGTGTGATTGTCGGTGTACTGGTCGTAGAGGTCGATCGAGTCGTTCAGCAGGAAGAAGCGGTTGAACGAGTAGCTGTCATAGTCCTCGGTTGTATTGCTGAGGTTGTAGTTTAACGACAGCGAGAATGATCGTCCGGGATGTGAGCCCGACTTGCGGTTGAACCAGATGTCGCCGCCTGCGCTGTAAGATGTACCCTTCGATGAGCCGGAGTTCAAGCTTCGTGTCACTTTGGAGCGGTTGGCATCGCCTGCGAGAGTGAGCGAAGAGTCGCCGCTGAGGTAGCGGTTGTAGTTTAACGAGAATCGGGGACGGAACTCAAATGTAGTGAGGGTGTCCTTTTCCCACTTGATGCGGAAATTACCGCGTATGTTGTGACCCTTGTTGCGGGTGCTTGACGCGCTTTCATTGAATGATGTAGAGTCGGGGAAGAGGTACTGACGGTTTCTGCGTGTACGTGTGTCACGGTCGGTGTGGCTGTAGTCGACATTACCTCCCACGCGGAATGTTTCATCGGATTTTCCTACGTTGAAGTTCACGCCCAGCGACTGCGAAGTGGTTATACCGTTGCCACCGCCGAAGTTCATGAATTGTCCGCCACCATCGGTGAATCCAAGCTGATTCACGTTGTTGAAGTTGCCGATGAATGTAAACTGATTGTCGTTCCAAAGACGGTTGATATAGAAGTTGCCGGCATAGCGGTCGTCGGTACCGTAACCTGCGTTCACAACGCCGTAGTAGCTGTTTTTCATATCCTTCTTCACCGTCAGGTTGATCACGGTTTCCTCCTCGCCGTCGTCGACACCGGTGAGTCGTGCAAGGTCGCTCTTGCGGTCGATCACCTGAAGCTTTTCAATCATGTCGACAGGCAGGTTCTTGGATGCCACCTTGGGGTCGTCGGCGAAGAACTCCTTGCCGTCGACAAGAATCTTGGTGACGCTCTTACCTCCTGCGGTAATCTTACCGTCGGAGTCGACATCGACACCCGGAAGCTTCTTGAGAAGGTCCTCCATCACGGCATTGGGCTGTGTCTTGTAGGAACCGGCATTATACTCAATGGTGTCCTCCTTAACTGTGATTTCGGTCTTGACGGCCGTGACAACGGCTTCCTTAAGCATGATCGATGACTCCCGCATGACAATGTCCTTGAGCTGCAGGTTGGATGATCCTACGGTTAAGTTGGAGTCGGAGTTGGCGTAACCGATGTATACGCATTGCAGAATGTATTTTCCCGACTTGACATTGGAGATGGTGAATCGTCCGTTGACATTGGTTGTCACTCCCTTGATAAACGCACTGTCTTTTGCAGCAAGCAGCTTTACGGTAGCTTCGATTAGGGGTTCACCGGTTTCGTCGATGACCTTTCCTTTTATGTCGGCGGCTGTCACGGCCGCGGCACAAAACACCGTAAAGAGTAAGGCGATGAGTATTCGTCGCATTTTAAATCAGTATAAATAGGTTGGTAATTAATTTCAATTTACAGTTACTATGACTTTCTAACTAAATAAAGGTTTAATTTATTTTGGCGAAAAAATGGCAAATTTCTATAAACGGGCTGATATTTACGACAATTGCCCTGTATTTACGGTTGTTAATAGACATCAGCGGGTGAATGTGACGCTAAACGTGAACGAGCGTTGACGCAGCCTGTAGGAGTAGCTATAGGTGTCGAGTGCGCTGTAAACGGTGTAATAGTAGTTGCGGGTGTCGAGGATGTTGTCGGCGCGTAACGTGAACTTGAATTGCTTCAGCTTGTAGCTTATGCCGAGGTCGAAGAGCGATATGCTCTTGTGTTCGTCGGCGGTTATCTGCTTTCTCAGCAGTTCGGTCTGTCCGAAGAGCTCCATTCCGTCAAGCGGATAGAGCGATAGCTTTATGTCGTGTGACATCATGTCAAATGAGCTGTGACTTGAAAGGTAATGGCTGAATGACTTGCTGTAATTCCCGTAATAGCGAATCTCGATAAGCCGCCAGGGAGCCAGCGTTATGTCGGCACTGATGCTGTAGGATTGACCGTAGTAGGGTATGGGTCGGTTTTGCTGCATCATTTTGTTGCGCGACCACGAGTAGTTGCCCGACAATGTGATTTTTGCTCCAATGTGGATTATCTGCTTGGTGACGGATGCCGATGTCGACAGCGACTGTGAGGAGTTGTCGGCGGCTATTGCGCTTGTGGCAATATCGCTTGAGTCGACAATCTGAGAGCTCATGAGATTGCGCTTGGCGTCGGAGTAGTTGGCCGATGCGTTGAAAAACCAGAAATCCATGGGCTTCTTGAATTCAAACCGAAATCCCGATGAGAAGGTGCGGCTTCGTGCGAGCAGTCCCGATGCTGCCCTGTTGGTGCGATAGGATGTCATGACGGGAGCCGTCATCAGGTCGAGCACATCACCGATGCTGTGGTTAAGCGATGAGTTCACGGTCAGTGACGAATTGCCCGAAATGTTGTACTTCAGGCGCATCGAGGGGTCAAACAGAGGGCGGTCGTAGTCGATTTTGCTTCCTGTGGCGTGATTGCGGGCGTGCATGACCATCATTCTGAGCGTCATGTGGAGGTCGAGTTCCACTTTGCGAGCCGGGGCTACGTATTGGTAGCTTGGCGACAGGGATAAGTTGCCGAAATTTCCCGTAATGTCGTTGAGATGCGATGTTCCGACGAGGTCGCTTTTGAGCCGTGAGCGTGAGTATTTCACCGAGAGGGGCAGATACATTGTGGAGCGCCGTCGGTTGTAGGCTGTCGATGCATTGGCCGAGAACTCGAGCCGGTTGCTTGAGAGGTGCTGCGTGGCCTCGGTGTCGTTGTCGTCGCTGTTTTGTAAGGCGACATTGAGGTCGGCTTCGGGTGCGATGCGGTATCTCAGTGACGATGACAGGTTCCACTGCATGGGGCCTCGGTTGATGCGCCATGAAAATGAGTTGGAGAGGTTGACCGTGCGTGCTTTGCGCAACTGGTTTATGTCACGGTTGTCCTCGATTGTCGAGATGCGTTCGGTGAGGAAGTCGGCGCGGGCCGAGAAGCGGTTGTCGACATAACGTGACGCGCTGTTGTGGTTGTAGGTGACATCGAGCGACGGGCGATGGGTGCGACTGTAGGGCGATATTGCTTCATTGAATGTCACGATCTCCTCGCCGGCGTAGTATCGGCTGAACTGACTGTAGGAGTAGTCGGTTGCGCTATAGGCGTAAGTGGCGTTGGCTTTCAGCGACGACACATCGGTGAACTTGCGCATGAATGACGCATTGACAAGCCGGTCGTCGGGCGAGATGTAACGGTAGCCTTTCAGGGGCGGTCGGCTTCCCGACAGTGAGCCGAGCGCCTGTGAGGCCAGGCTTTCATTGTCGGCTCCCGGGATTGTGATGTGGTCGTAGGCATCGGCTATGGCAAACTGGCGATCGTTGCCTGCCTTGGCCGAAACGATTGTCTGGAACTGCGGGGTGAACATCATGCCTGTGACTCCGATGCGATAGAGCCACTCGTCGCCGTAACCGACGAGCATCTCGGAGGTGCCGACCGGCTTGAACCTCACGCTGTTGTCGAGCGTGACATTCAATGCTACATCGTCACTTGGCTTGCCCTTGTCGACGAGTGCATCGTGATGGTTGCTCAGCACCTCTACGTTTTTGACATACTTGGCCGGCATGTTGCGGGTGGCGAGATTGTATTTGCCTCCGAGCATGTTCATGCCCTCGATGTAGAAGTTGCTGATGCTTTTGCCGAGGTAGCTGATTTGGCCGTTGCCGCTTACGTTTATTCCGGGGAGTTTCTTCAATCCGTCCTCAAGCGTCACATCGCTCTTGCCGAGGAACGATGCCAGCCTGTAGACGAGTGTGTCGCCGCGCTCGTTTATCATCGGGGCCGCTACGGTGACCTCCTTCAACTTGTTTTCGGCGGGGTGGAGCGTTACGCTTAGGTGCTGCTGCCTGTTGGCAATGCGCAACGTCGCCTTGTCGTAGGAGATGCATTGTGCCGTCACATCGAGCGAGTCGGCTGCAAGGGCAGGGACTTTAAGCGAGAACTCGCCTTTGGAGTTGGCTGAAGCGAAGGCCTTTATGCGGCCCTCGGAGTATAAGCGCACGACCGTTCCCGGAAGAGGCTGCTTGTCGGCATCTTCAACATTGCCTGTTATCGTCACCTGGGGCAGGGCGGTGACGATGCCGAAAATAGTCATGAGAAATGTGATCAGCGGTCGTGCGTTCATGGCAGCGGTTATTTAAGTTCGATGGGGGTGTAGCCGTTGGGGCGCTGTATAAGCGGTACTCCGTTTATGAGTATCGATTTGTTGGCGGTGACGGTTATGTTGCTGATCGATTCGGTTGAGATGCGACGCATCGGGTCCTCCTCCATGTAGTTCTTCGATTGAAGGAACTTGTCACGCGAAGTTTTCTGGATATTTATGTTGCGTAACTTGCCCATGGGCATAGCCGATTCACGGAACGATACGGCGGTGAATGTGTGCCGGCCTTTGTCGTCGCTCACCTTCATTATAAGTCCGGGCAGGCCGGCGAATTTCCACGGGCCGTTGCTCGATGCAATCTCTTCGGTGTACCAAGCTTCCCAGTTGCGGCCTCCGTAGGTCATTGTGGCTTTCATGCAAGGATATCCGCACACGGTGAGCGTGTCCTCGGTCAAAGTCCATTCAAACGGTGCGAAATCCTCCTCATACTCCACGATGTTGGGAATAACTATGTCGGTATAGGTGATTTTTCCTTCAGGAATGTTTTGGTAGACCTCTCCGGTAAACAGGAATTCTTTTTTGTTGCGTTTGTTGGTGAGTTCGGCTATCTCATTGCCGTCGGCATCGGGCTTCATCGCGAGAGAGTCGATGCAGTAGGTGGCCATGTCGGTGAATTTTGCCGAATTGTTGCCAATCTGCAGTATGGTCGAGTAGGTTTCGGGAACTGTTTCGCCGCTTTTGGTGGTTGCCATTATGTCGTACTGATAGACACATTCGTATAGTGAATTGCCAAGGGCGGTGTATTCCTTAGGAGGGTTGTCGGAAGCAGGATTTTTCTTGACGGCCGAAGTCCCTGTTACGCGTATCCCGTCGGATTGCGCTTGGACTGCGAATGTGGACATTGCAATTATGGCAAAGACCATTGCATGGATGTGAAATGATTTCATAACGATAACTATAATCTTAGTTTGCGCTGCAAATATATCTCTTTTCCGAGATAACCTAAAAATTTAGCTATCGATTTAACATACTTTATGTCAAAAAATCGTGATGACTGTTGCCGTGTCGGTATGTCGTCATACCGTAATATACATATATGTAATGGCGAGTAGGTAATGGCGAGTAGGTATAATATTATAGCGAGGCTGTGTCAGTGATGAAGTGACCCCAGAAAGTTGGACAAAAAAACTTTTGGAGTGCAGTTCAGTGGATTTTGTGACACAGCCTCGCTCTTTATGGTTTGGTTATGCTTGCCTCGTTTACTCAAACTCGGTGAACGACAACGGCATGAGTGATTTTACCGAGGGAAGGATGTAACATTCGCCGGCTCCGGCAAGAATCACTTTCACGTTGTGGCCCGCGAGCGTTTCATACTCAAGCAATGCCTGCCTACAGGCTCCGCACGGCGATATGGGCGTCTTGATTTCGTTGCCCGATGTTTCGCGTGCAGCTATTGCGATGGTCATGAATTTGGCATCGGGATAGCGCGAGTGAGCGTAATAGGCGGCGGTGCGCTCGGCACAGAGCGACGACGGGTAGGCCGCATTCTCCTGGTTGGAGCCTGTGACTGTTTCTCCGTTGTCGAGGAGTATCGCAGCGCCTACCGAGAAGTGGCTGTAGGGCGAGTAGGCGCGGAATGTGGCCTCGCGTGCGGCATCGACGAGCGAGCGGTCGGTCGGGTCGAGTTCGTCATATTGCATGACTACTATCGGGGTGGTTATTTGCAGTTCTTTCATATCGCAAGCGTGTTATGTATTAATGCAAATGTAACGCTTTTGTTCGTGATTATGAAAAACTAAAGGAGAATGTAGGAAGTATTGCGGAATGATTTAACACGAAGCCTGCGATTATTAGTAAGATGCCTATTATCCAGAGTGAGAGGAGAATGATGCGGCCGGCCTTGCTTATCGGCTTAGATGAGGCGAAGATGATGTTGTAGATCAGCATGATTAAGGCGAGCAATGGAATGCCGATGAAGAGTATTGCGCCGATACAAATGAACGGGAGATTGGGGAATGTGCATACTCCAAAGGAATTAATGCTCATAGAGAATAGGCCTAAGATGGGGTCCAAAAAAATGGAGCTGAATCCGACGATGATATAGCCGAATAAAACAATGCTTGCTATGGCTATTAGGATAAATAAAACCTTGAAAATTGTATTAAAAACCGATTTTGTGCCATGACATGCATTGTTGAATTTCGATTTGACATCATTAGAATTGATGTAGTCGCGTGCCTTGTCATACTGCCGGGTCACTGTCAGGGCTATGTTGTCGAGTGTAGGGGCCTGGCCCTCCATTGCCATTCGGTCGGCCGGAGTTTTGGCTTCGGGTATTATGATGCACAGGACTACATAGAGGACTACAGTGATTATATTGGTGAAGAGAGTGAGGCATACAAAGAGAATGCGTATCCACATGGGGTCGACATTCAGGTAGACTCCCAATCCGCTGCACACTCCGCCCAACACCTTGTTGCAAGGATCGCGGAAAAGCTTGCGGCATTTGGCTGATGATGCCTGATGACATTCGTCGCCCTCGTCGTTGTCGCATGACGAAAAGTCCTCGGGGCGTCCGACGCGGTTGATGACCTCGCGTACATCATCGATTGTTATCACTGTTCCGGGCTCGGTACCGTATTTTTCGGCGAAGATGTCGCTTATGCTGCTTTCGATGTCGCTTATGATTTCATCGGAGCTGTTGTTGCCTGCGAAAACCTGTCGGAGGGTGGTGAGGTAGTCCTTGAGCATATAGTAGGCATCTTCGTTGATGACGAATATGCGTTGGCCCATATTGATGGTGATTGTACGTTCCATTGTTTTGTCGATTAATAGTTGCGTAGATGGTTTACTGTGTTGTTGATTTCATTCCAGGATTTCTCGAGCTCATCGAGAAATGACTCGCCTTGGGGAGTGAGAGAGTAGTACTTTCGTGGAGGGCCTAATGTCGACTCTTTCCATTCGTAGGTCAGCAGCCCGTCGTTTTTGAGCCGGGTGAGGAGAGGGTAGAGAGTCCCTTCTACGACAATCAGCGACGCTTCCTTCAGGGAGCTTATGATGTCGGTAGAGTAGGCCTTGTGCCTGTGCAGCAAAAGGAGGATGCAGTATTCAAGCAGGCCTTTTCGCATTTGTGATTTGATGTTATCGGGATTCATTTTATGTGAAAAATGGTTATTACGCTGCAAAGATAAGAGCGATTATAGTACTATGCAATACAAAGTACTATAATTAACAGAAATTAACGAGAGGAGGCGGATAACCGGATTGAAGTATTTTGGGTAAAACAACGCAAGGTCAGCGACCCTGAACAGACATTTGAATAACGCATGATATTTGTAAAATTCTAAAACTTGAAGATATGGCAACGAGAATGACCGCCCACGGAGAAAGCACTATCAATATGACTATCGCCACACTGATGGGGAGTTGTTCTCCTGCGTGGCTGGAACACTCAAAGAGTGCAGGCAACGCCGTGATGAATGGCTGAACAAGAAAAAATAATTGACCTGCCATAGTCAATCAGCAAGGCGTGACGACCTCGTGATGAAGTCGCCACGCCTTATTTCGCTCAAAATTTCAGCCGCCAAAAGGCGGTGATGGCATTTGCAATTTATAATAATCTACTGATTATAATATAAAAGCATTGGAATAACGGACAAGACCTGCCGGGATGCCGGTTTCTACAAACGGGAATACCATGTAATATTTATCCGGAACATCAAATGGAGCGTGGATGTCAAATTTTGAGGCTTCTATATATCCTGATTTTGAATAATATTCCGGCGACCCAAGTACAACACAACATTTATATCCATATTTCAGTGCCTTGCAGTGAGCTCCTTTTATCAAAGATTTACCGATACCTATGTTTTGAAATTCAGGAAGAACGGATAGCGGGGCAAGAGCCAAAGCAACAGTGTTGCCAATCCATATTTTCGACAACATTATATGTCCGACAACCTTGCCCTCATGAGTTGCAATCAATGTCAGCTCAGGAATATATTCATCGGTTTTTCTAATACGGTCGACAAGATAGTGTTCGTCACCGTCAGAATGTTGTGCTGACATAAATGCAGTTTTAATCAATGTGCGGATTTCTGCAAAATCAGATTCACGCTCCTGCCTGATTTCAATGCTCCGGGATATAAAATTGGTTGTGTACATACGACAAAGTTAGTGATTTTATCGGACAAACAATGCAATAAACTCCGTTAACCTGCATTGATGTAGCTGCTTATGGATTACAGCTCTGTTATCACCCAAAATGTCCAACCTGCCAAGTATTAAGAACTCCGTGTTGACAAATATTGGGGAACGGGGCGCTGAAGGTTATCGCAGGGACAATAAAAAACGCCGTGTCAAAAGGCACGGCGTTGTATTGTGAGTGATGAATGGAGTCAGAGCATCAGAGGTCCCATATAATATATAGAGCACCCCAGGTAAATCCTGCTCCGAATGCGGTGAGTATAATCTTGTCGCCCTTCTTGATGGTGTTCTTGTACTCATCGATGCACAAGGGTATCGATGCGGCCGATGTGTTGCCGTAGTGCTCGATGTTGACGAGTACCTTGGAGTGGTCGATGCCTGCACGCTCGGCCACGGCTTCGATTATGCGAAGATTGGCCTGATGAGGAATGAGCCAGTCTACATCGTCCATAGTCAATCCGTTGCGTGTTGCGACATCGATTGACGAGGTGAGCATGTCGGTAACTGCGTGCTTGTAGACTGCACGGCCTTCCTGATAGATGAAGTGCTCGTTGTTGTCTACTGTTTCGTGAGTTGCCGGGTGAATCGAACCTCCCGCTTTCATGAGCAGGTGAGGGAGTCCGGTGCCGTCGATGTGGAACACACCGTCGATTATGCCCACCTTCTCTTCCGAAGGCTCAATGAGCATAGCGCCTGCGGCATCGCCGAAGAGAGGGCATGTGGTGCGGTCGCTATAGTTGGTCATCGATGACATTTTTTCAGCAGCCACGACGATGACTTTCTTGTATATTCCCGAGCGGATGTAGGCTGCTGCATCTTGAAGGGAAACAAGGAATCCCGCGCATGCGGCCTGAATGTCGTAGGCGTAGGCGTGGGTGAGCCCGCAGTTGTGGGCTATTATCGAGCCTGTGGAGGGGAATCGGTAATCGGGGTTGGAAGTCGCACATATCAACAGATCCACTTCCTCGGGATTTGTGCCTGTTGATTCAAGAAGCTTGTTGACAGCCTTGATGCCAAGGTAGGACGAACCTTCATTCTCCAATTTCAGGATGCGTCGTTGTTTGATGCCGACACGTGTTGTAATCCACTCATCGCTGGTGTCAACCATTTTCGACAGCATTTCGTTGTCGAGGATGTCATCGGGAGTGTATGAGGCAATGCCTGCAATTCTTGGGTAAAGCATGCTTTATCTTGTGGTTTATGGCTTCAGAATGAATAAATCATCGCCCGGGCAAAGCCTGATGCCCGGTGACGATGTTGTTTTTTTGACGGCTCAAAACTTGAGCCCAAATGCCGTGATAAAGCTACGTTATACGGCAGCACTCTTTTCGATAGCCACTTTTCCGCGATAGTATCCACATTCGGGACATACGCAGTGGTATACGTGCCATGAACCGCAGTTGGGGCAGATTGCCAAAGTAGGAGCTACAGCCTTGTCATGAGTTCTACGCTTAGCTGTACGAGTCTTTGATTGTTTTCGTTTAGGATGTGCCATTTTTGTTTATTGTATTTATTTAATTGTTGTCGTTAAGTTTCTTAAGTTCGTCCCAACGAGGATCGGTGTTGTCGTCGGATGATGCGTCGTCGATAGTGTCGTCGACCTCCTCCATGATTTCGTCCATCATCTCTTCATCCTCGTCCTCTTCGCCGGCACTGCCTTGTGCGCGATGCTTCTTGAGCAGTGTGCTCATGGCGCGGTTGCACTTTCCGAGCGGGTGCACGTGCTTGATGGGGATTGTGAGAGCAACGGTGTCATAAATCATGTAGGCGATGTTGAGATAGGCGTCGCCTTCGGGAATTTCGAGCAACTCGTCGGAGTCGTCGTTGAAGTCGGGCCCATACTTGACGAAGATGTGGTAGCTCGTATCAACGGGCCACTCAAGGTCGTCAAGGCAGCGGTCGCATACCAAGGTTATCTCGCCGGCAATGTCTATGGTCATGTCATAGATGTCGCCTTTGTTGACTACTGTTACATGCACATCAAGATTGGCTCCGTGGATGTCGGAACTCTCCATATCCACGAAGAATTGCTTGTCAAGATGGTAGTCAAATTCTTGGCTGCCAACAGGCAATGACTTTAACGGGAGCTTATAAGCTGAAAATTTTCCCACGATAGTTTTTTGAAAATCCGCCGCAAAGTTATACATTATCTTCCAATTAATCAACTTTTGCCGCATTTTTTCGTGCAAGACGGGTGTGCGGGTGGCTGTTGACGGCTGCGAGGGGCCTAAATGTGCATCAGGTCGCGGAATATGTCGAGTGCTGTCTTTATGTCGTCCTCACTGCATATCGAGTCAATGTGTACACGGCCAATTTCGCTCAGGAGGGTGAAATTGATGTCGCCCGAGGTGTTCTTTTTGTCGTGATGCATCAGCTCCAGCAATGCGGGGTAGTCGTCGCAGGTTATGGGGAATATGCCGTAGTTGTTGTAGACATAGTCGGCAAACCGCTTCAGCTCCGAGCTGGGGAGTCCCATGGCAAGATGACTCAGCACGAGTTCCACGACACAGCCCCAGGCTACTGCGTAGCCGTGAGGCACGGGGTTGCCGCGTCGCATTGCGAGGCTCTCGAAGGCGTGCCCTGCGGTGTGACCCAGGTTGAGGGCGCGGCGTATGCCCTTTTCGGTGGGATCCTCCTCCACGATTCGGCGCTTTACGCTCACCGACTCCTCAAGCAGTGCAAGCATGCGCTCGCTATCGATTGACGTGACATCGCATTCCAGCAGGCGGTGGTAGGCTTCGGCGCTGTCGATGAGTCCGTGCTTCAGCATTTCGGCATAGCCCGAGCGGATTTCCTCTACGGGCAGTGTGTCGAGGAAGCAGGTGGAGATTATTACGGCGTCGGCTTCGCGAAATGAGCCTATCTCATTTTTAAGCCCGTTGAAGTTGATTCCGGTCTTTCCGCCCACGGCTGCGTCGACGGCCGACAGCAGGGTGGTGGGGACATTGATGAAGTGGATGCCGCGCTTGAATGTGGCGGCGGCGAAGCCTCCCATGTCGGTGACCATGCCTCCGCCGAGATTGACCATCAGGGAACGACGGTTGGCTCCGGCGCGCTGCAACTCGTTCCATATATGGACGAGCGAATCGAGATTCTTGTTGACATCGCCGGGCTTTACTTTTATGACTGCAGCGTTGTCGATTGCGGGAAACTTCCCGACAATCTTTGACAACACATGATTATCGGTGTTTTCATCCACGAGGATGAATGTGCCCGAGCAGTTCATGCTTTCAATAATAGAGGAGAGTCGCTCGGCAACGGAATTGGTGAATATTATGTCTTGATGTTTCATCATCGTCATGTATTTCAGATTGATGTGTTGAAAGTGTCGAGCAGCAGGGGGAGTCGCTCGGCGAGTTGCGGCATCGAATGGTAGATGATGTCGGCTCCTGCATCGATGAGCTGTTGTTCGGGGATGGGGCCTGTGACAACTCCTATGGTGAATGCTCCCGATGCGTGTCCCGACATGACCCCGAGCGGAGCGTTGTCGATGGCTATGCAGTTTTCGGGATATGCGTTGACAAGTTCCATGGCCTTGAGGAAGGGCTCGGGATTGGGCTTGCCGTGTTTCACATCGCGCGAAGTGACCCTGCGGTCGGGCGGGAACGCTCCCGGGTAGTCGGCATCGAGGCGGTTTAGGAGCGAGTTCTGGCCCGAACCGGTGACGAGTACCGTGGTGATGTTGCGCGACATGAGCAGGTCGACCATGCGCGTTGCGCCCGGCATAGGCTCGACCGGCGGCATGGCGCTGAAATATATCGTTTTGCGATGATATAGCTCGGCGGCCTGTTCGGGAGTCGCATCATGGCCGAATGTGCGCTGAAACAGCAGGTTGATGGTCGACACTCCCGTGCGGCCTTCATAGAGGTAAAACTCGTCGTGATCGGTGGGAATGCCCTCCTCGGTCATGAGGCGATGCCATGCGTCGGCATGGTGTCCCATCGAGTCATAGAGGGTGCCGTCCATGTCGATAAGCGCCGCCACAGGGGAGAAGCTCATCAGGTCGCGTCGTGCGAGGTAGTTAAGTATTGCTTTTTGCTCGTCAATCATTTCTTGCGTGATTTTTTCTTGTTGTCCTTTTGCTCGTCAGGGATGGGCTCGGGTTTCGGCGGAGCCGGAATAAGCCCCTCCTTTATAAATATGAGCGAGTCGGCGTGGGATATTGTGTCGCCCTCGGCACTGAAATTTATGGCTTCGGGGCGACGGCTTACATTCAGTCGGCCTACACGGGCGGCGTTGGTGCCTCGGCGGAATACGCGCTCGATTTCGCGCATGAGGTTGATGCGCGTGGTGTCGACGATCGCTATGCGCTCGCCCGACTGATTGGGTTTGTATTTCGCGCCTCCGAGCCTGATTTTCATCTTGTCGGCGTTGCCCGAAATGTTGAGTCCGAACTTGAACGGCAGCGGTGACTTCAGCACCGATATGTGATACTTGTAGTTAAGGGCCAGGTCGTTGGAACCCATCACCGCAAGCCGGTAACGGTCGAAGTCGAAGACGAAGGGGAACATCTCGACCGTCGAGTTCTCGACAAGCATCTCGACATCCATCGATGCGATGCGGTTGACTTTCTTGTCCTTGAACATGAGCCACTTGGATAGAGTGCGGAAGGTTTCGGCATCGAGAAGCACGAGGTCACGCCCCGAGAGCTTTATCGCCGCTTCAAGCGACGGTAGCTCGATGTTCATCAGCGAGTCGATGTCGGCGGTGGCCGCTATGTCGGCGTCGATTATGCCCTCGAAGCTGTTGAGCAGCGGCATCAGCGAGTCGACTGCAGGCATCATGTTGAGGAACTGGTGCACGTTGACACCGTTGAGCACGAGTCCCATGCCGAATCGTATGTCGCTCTTGCGGGGTGCCGAGTAGAGCGCGGTGAGGCGAGCGCTTCCTATGTCGGACGACGCCGAGAGGTCGCGCAAGTTTATGGCTCCCCGGTTCACGATAAGTTCACCGTTGAAGTCGTGCATCGCCACGTCGGAGTATATGATGTTACGTGCCTTGACCGATATGTTGGCCCGCAGGTTGGTGGGGACAAGCAGTGCGCTCGTTTCGCCTGAGGCCGCAGCCGCCGATGCGAGGCTGTCGAGCTGACCGGTGTTGTCGACTGTCGCGGTTGTGACAACTCCTTCGCCGGCCTTCTCGGCGAAAGCCGATCCGGCGTAGGCGGCTTGCACGATTTCGTTAACGTTGAGAGAGTCGCTTGTCACGTTGAGGTCGGCCTGCAAAGTGCCGCCCGAGGAGAATGCGCGCCTGATGTTGCGCAACTTTCCCGAAATCAAGAAGTCGGAGCGGCCGACATCGTATCTCACGCTGTCGAGCGTGACGCTGTCGGTGGTAAATTCAAGGACGACATTGCTGAGCCTGTTTCTCACGGGGAAGAATGGCGTGAACATGCCTCCGCGCTTGGCTTTTATGGAGCCCTTCACATCCCATTGGCGCAGAAGCCGCTGCATGGAGGTGCCTACTGTGAGATCGAGGGTTTCGTAGTCGTGACGGCTGTTGCGTGACGACATTTGCCGCATCATGGCGATTATGGAGTCGGTCGAAAGGGTGGGATGTTGTGCGCGCAGTGAGTCGTAACGCATTTTCAGTCTGCGGTTCACGACGGGGGTCTGCCTGAGGTGAGCCGATATGTTGAACTGTCCGTCACGCAATATGAGGCGATTGTAACGGTCGGCATACTGGGCCTGTTCGGTGGCTATGTTCATGCCGAGTTGCGGTACTCGCGCCTGGCCTTCGTAACGCTTCAGCGCGGCATAGGCGCGGATGTTGTTCAGCCTCACCTTGGTGGAGTCGTCGCTTGACAGGAAGTTTATGTATTCGGCACGGAATGTTGCGCCGATGGGTGTCACGACAGTGGTGTCGGATGACGATGAGTTGTTGCTGCATCCGGCTCCGAGTTTCAGCGACCTGGCGAAAAGCGACACTCCCCGGCCGGTGAAGGCGGCGGTGTCGATGCTGACCGATGCCGTAAGCAGCGAGTCTACGCGATTGGTGTCGCGGACGAAGCTTTCGTTGGTGCCGAGCTTGAACTCCGACAGGTGAGTGTAGATGTGCGTGTCGGTGTCGGGTGAGTCGTAGTCAAACTCTTTAAGCGTGAGCGTGCCGTTGAGCAGCATGTTGTGGAAAGAGTTTTTGTTAAGGTGACTCAGCTGCATCTTTACGTGGGTGTCTATGTCGAGCTTTCCGGCGATTGTGCCTGGAATGTCCGATTTCATGGCCTTGGCAATTCGGTTGAAGTCGGCCGATGCCGTAATGTCGGCATCGACAGCGGGGTCGGTCATCAATGCCGTGGCCGTGCCGTTGAGCGACAGTTTCACGCCGTCGGCCGATGCGGTGAGCGATTTCACCGTAACCACCGACTTGTCGATGTCGTCGCCGTTGACATTTGCCTCGGCCTCAAGGGATAAGGCATCCCAATGATATTTGTCGTAGTAGCCCGAGCATCGCGGAATGTCGACGGTCACGGTCATCGAGGGCAGGCTGTCGGTGGCAGGAATATAGGGCTTGGCAAGCTTGGCCGTCATCGCTATACTCATGTCGGTGTCAAATGCAGGCAGTTGGGGCCTCCATTGTGCGGGGATTGAGGCAAGTGCCTGAGCGGGCGAGAATGGCGTTACGGTCAAGTCGAGGTCATCGACGGTGAATTCGTCCCAAAGCTTGAGCCTGGAGTCGAAACGTGTCGACAGCTCGTTGACAGCCAGGGTGAAATCCTTCAGCTCGAGCTCCTGCGGGCGGTCGTGGTGCCAGTTGAGCCGTCCGTTGATGCCCACGCGCAGCGAGTCGATGTTTATGTCGGGCGAAATCATGGCCGACAGGCGGCTGTCCATCGTTATGTCGTAGCCAGGGTCGTTGCCCTTAAGGCGGGAGTTGCTGAGCCGTAGCGCGACATCGATGCTGTCGGCTGCCGAGAAATATCGCACATCGAGAGCGTCGATTATGTCAAACCGGTTGATGGTTATGTCGGGAATCGAAGTGGCGGACTCCGGATTGTCGTCGGCACTTGGCGGAACGATGTTGTAGTTGGCCGTGACACTGTCGTAGACAACTGCGTTAAGCTGCATCGACTTAAGCTCCACATCGTAGAGGCGTATCTTGCCGATGAGGAGCGCCATCACGTTTACTCCGCCGTGGAAGCGGTCGACGGTGGCTATTGTGTCGGCATACACGGGCAGCGACTCGCGCTGAGCCGGGTCGAGTGAGTTGAATGCGTTGCCGGTGAGAGTGAGCGAATCGATGTCGATGTAGAGGTGCGGAAATGTTTTCCACACGGTGAGCTCGGCGCGTGACAGGTTGAGGCGTCCGTCGATGTAGCCGTTGGCTGTCTTTTCGATCAGCGGTGTCAGCTTTTGCGGCGTGAGAATCCACACAATGCCACCCAGCGTCAGCACCATGAGGAGCAGCACCACGCCTACAATCCAGGCTGCGGCTTTCAGCAGCTTGCGCCAAAGGGGCTTAGGACTCTTTTGCTTGTTCTTTTCCATCGGATGATGATTCTATGTTGTCGTTTTTAGGCCGTCGGGCGGTTATGTGGAAGCAACCTTGCTTGCGCTCATACTTTACATAACAGCGTTGCTCGTCGCGAAGTTGCTTCAAAACCTCGGCAAGCAGGTTTTTCAGGTCCTCCTGTGTGCGTGCCACCGTCACTGAGTCGCAGATGAACTTGGCATAGCTGATGTCGAAGGTGGTTCCGTACTGATGGGCCGAAGCCTCGACCGCGTTGACATTGCGGCGGCGCAGGCTGGTGACGCTGCTGCCTGTGCGGAGTACGCTCGTCACTTTCAAGCGGTAGCTGCCGCCACCACGGGCCATGAGCGAGTCGTTGAAGCGTTGGCCTATGTCACGCAGCAGGTCGGCCGCTTCGGGCACGAGAAACGGGAGCGAGTGGGTGAGGTCGTCGAGGTAATATTCGCGGCAGGTGCCTATGTGACGCAACGGACGCTTTATGTGCCATGCATCGGCCGGATTGGAGATGGGCTTGATGCCTATAGCCTGTGCTTCGTTCAGATGAATATAGTTGCTGTCGTTGAACACTCGCGGCAAAGAACCGCCTATGGGGTTGATTTTCAACCTGACACATCCGCCGTCGGGCATCGAATCAAGATGAGTGTAGAAGTTGTTGATTGTATCGACTGTGGACGGAAATACCTGAGAAGAGTCGGCTTTACAGCTCTTTGCGCTTATTGCGATGAGCCAAATTATGGCAGTCAATGCTATTGCCGCAGTGATGTATCGGGTTATGCTGGTCATTTTGCGATTACTGTGATTGTGATGTTGTTGACGGCAATCGGCCGTTTAAGGGTGTAAAATTACACATAAACCGTCTAATACACAAAAAACAGACGTCATTACTTATCACAAGCCCTGCCGTCCTTACATTCATGAGAAATCTATCTACTATTATTGATGGATTCTTTGAATGTTTTACTTGAATGTTGTCTGGTGGTATTTACATGATTTTTTCAGGTCGCCTTTTTTCGTGCTACAAAAATAAACAGGCGCGTTTTATCATCTGTTTTGCTTAGGTGAAAAAGAGGGTTAAAAATAACGATATAATTGTTGTTTTAGTTAATTGTTTTGGTTTGTATAATTTCACAGTGCAAGTTTAAGTATTTTTGATTGTATTTACACAATTTTTATCGGCAAAAAAACGCATTTATGTTTTATAACATATATTTTCGATGTCACGTTATCAAAAAGACACATTTAATAATGAATTTTTTCTTTAATATTTGTAGCAGCGCATAAATTATCTTAATTTTGCATAGTAATCGATAGCTTTTAAGTAACTTACAATAATCAATTAATTTTCTAATTTTCTAATTTCAAAACTACTATGTGGTTAACAAGCTCATCTATAGGAAGGAAGCTCGTCATGGCTATCACCGGAGCGTGCCTCGTCCTATTTGTAACGTTTCACTGCTTGATGAACGCAGTAGCCATTGTCTGGCCGTCATCTTACAATGTAATATGTGAGTTGCTTGGCGCCAACTGGTATGCACTTGCTGCCTCGGCCGGTCTTGCGCTTCTCTTCATCATACACATTATTTATGCAGTGTGGTTGACACTTCAAAACCGTAAGGCTCGCGGTAACGACCGCTATGCTGTAACCGCCAAGCCCAAGAGCGTAGAATGGTCGTCGCAGAACATGCTCGTGCTCGGTATCGTTGTACTTGCATTCCTCGTTGTGCATCTCATCCAGTTCTGGGCCAAGATGCAGCTTCAGGAAATTCGCGGTGTGGAAGGCACACTTCCTCCGTCGATGGGTACGCTGTTCATCCAGGAGGCTTTCTCCATGGTTTACACTCCGATCGTCTACATCATCGGCTTCATCGCATTGTGGTTCCACATGAACCATGGTTTCTGGTCGATGTTCCAGTCATGCGGTTGGGACAATGACACATGGCTTCCCCGCCTCAAGAAAATTTCGTGCTGGTGGACAACAATCGTTATTGCCCTCTTCATTGCCCAGGCTGTAGTGTTCACAGTAAACGCTCACAACGATTTCTACAAGACTGACGACGCACTCCGCAGCCAGTATGTAGGCGTTATCGGCAAGATGGTAGGTCTTCCCGTTGACCGTGTTTCAAGCGAGCAGCTCCCGATGGTTATCGAGCAGAACCTCGATGTGCTCAGCGATCCTCAGTTTGCCGCTCAGCTCAGCGATCCTCAGGTTCAGATGCAGACCGGACTTACTCCCGAAAGCCATCAGGAATTGCTGTCGAAGTATCAGCATGCCAAGGCGTTCCTCGACTACTTCATGATTGACAATGAAGCAGCTCCTGCCGCTCAACCGATTGAAGAACAACCCGAAAACTAATTAGCGATATGGAAAATACTAAAGAAAACGTTAAAGTGATGAATCCGGCTGATTCTAAAATCCCGGAAGGTCCTATCGCTGAGAAATGGACCAACTACAAGGCTCATCAAAAACTCGTGAACCCCGCCAACAAGCGTCGCCTCGACATCATCGTCGTAGGTACCGGTCTTGCCGGAGCTTCGGCTGCCTCTTCGCTTGCCGAAATGGGATTCAACGTATTGAATTTCTGCATTCAGGATTCGCCCCGTCGCGCTCACTCAATTGCAGCGCAGGGTGGTATAAACGCAGCAAAGAACTATCAGAACGACGGTGACTCGGTGTATCGTCTATTCTATGATACAGTAAAAGGTGGTGACTACCGTGCACGCGAGGCCAACGTTTATCGTCTTGCCGAGGTGTCAAACAACATCATCGACCAGTGTGTGGCACAGGGCGTACCTTTCGCTCGTGAATACGGCGGCTTGCTTGCCAACCGTTCATTCGGCGGTGCCCAGGTGTCACGTACATTCTATGCCAAGGGCCAGACAGGTCAGCAGCTCCTTCTCGGTGCCTACTCTTCGCTTAACCGCCAGATTCAACTCGGCAAGGTGAAGAGCTACAACCGTTACGAGATGCACGACGTGGTTATGATCGACGGCCGTGCCCGCGGTATTATCGCCAAGAATCTTGTGACAGGTAAGTTTGAGCGTTTTGCCGCTCACGCAGTGGTTATCGCCACCGGCGGTTACGGTAACGCTTACTTCCTTTCGACCAACGCAATGGGATGTAACTGTAGCGCGGCTATGGCATGCTACCGCAAGGGCGCATACTTCGCAAACCCCGCCTACGTTCAGATTCACCCCACCTGTATTCCCGTACACGGCGACAAGCAGTCAAAGCTGACCCTCATGTCGGAGTCGCTTCGTAACGACGGCCGTATCTGGGTGCCCAAGAAGCTTGAGGATGCTCAGAAGCTTCAGGCAGGTGAGATTCGCGGTTCGCAGATTCCCGAAGAGGATCGCGACTACTATCTCGAGCGCCGCTACCCGGCATTCGGTAACCTCGTACCCCGTGACGTTGCATCGCGTGCCGCCAAGGAACGCTGCGACAAGGGCTTCGGTGTCAACAACACCGGTCTTGCCGTGTTCCTCGACTTCAGCGACGCCATCAACCGTCTTGGCAAGGATGCAGTGGCACAGCGCTACGGCAACCTCTTCGACATGTATGAGGAGATCACCGATGTATCGCCTTACGACGAACCGATGATGATATTCCCCGCCATCCATTATACAATGGGTGGTATCTGGGTTGACTATGAGTTGCAGACTTCGTTGAAGGGCTTGTTTGCCATCGGCGAATGTAACTTCTCGGATCACGGTGCCAACCGTCTTGGTGCTTCGGCTCTTATGCAGGGTCTTGCCGACGGTTATTTCGTGCTTCCCTACACAATCCAGAACTATCTGTCGGATCAGATCACAGTTCCCCGCTTCTCTACCGACACCAAGGAATTTGACGAAGCCGAGGCCAAGTGTATCGCCGCTCAGGAGAAGCTTCTCAAGACCAACGGAAAGCGCTCGGTCGACTCTATCCACAAGGAACTCGGACACGTTATGTGGGAGTATGTCGGAATGGCACGTAACGAAGAGGGCTTGAAGATTGCTCTTCAGCGCCTGAAAGAGATACGTAAGGAATTTGAAACCAACCTTTATGTGCCCGGCACTGCCGAAGGCATGAATGTTGAGCTCGACAAGGCATTCCGCCTGAACGACTTCATCACCATGGGTGAGCTCATCGCTTATGACGCTCTTAACCGTAACGAAAGCTGCGGCGGTCACTTCCGTGAAGAGTATCAGACTGAAGAGGGTGAGGCCAAGCGTGACGACGCCAACTACTTCTACGTTTCATGCTGGGATTACCAGGGAAGCGACGAAAAGGCGCCCGAACTCATCAAGGAGCCCCTGCACTATGAGGCTATCAAGGTTCAGACACGTAACTATAAGTCATAAAATTTCACACAACATTAGAAAGTAAACTCAAATGGCAAATATAACTGTTAATCTTAAGATTTGGCGTCAAGCCGGGCCAAAGGCTAAGGGTGAATTCAAGACTTATACAGTCGAGACCGATACCGACACCTCTTTCCTTGAAACTCTTGACATCCTCAACGAGCAGCTCGTTGAGAATCATGAAGAGCCCGTAGTCTTCGACCACGACTGCCGCGAGGGTATCTGCGGTATGTGCTCACTCTATATCAACGGACATCCCCACGGACCCGCTACCGGAGCTACAACATGCCAGCTCTATATGCGCCGCTTCCACGATGGTGAAACAATCACCGTAGAACCCTGGCGTTCGGCTGCATTCCCCGTTATAAAGGACCTCATGGTCGACCGTAATGCATTTGACAAGATTCAGCAGGCCGGAGGTTATGTATCGTTCAACTGTGGCGGTGCTCAGGATGCCAACAGCCTTCCCATCGCCAAGACTGCAGCTGACGCTGCTATGGACTCGGCTACCTGTATAGGTTGCGGTGCCTGTGTGGCTGCTTGTAAGAACGGTTCGGCAATGCTCTTCGTTTCGGCTAAGGTAAGCCAGTTTGCTCTTCTTCCCCAGGGTCAGGTTGAGCGTGCCCGTCGCGCTCGTGCAATGGTTAAGAAGATGGATGAGCTTGGATTCGGTAACTGTACCAACACCGGTGCTTGTGCTGCTGAATGTCCCAAGTGCATCTCGCTGAGCAACATCGCTCGTCTTAACCGCGAGTTCATCAAGGCTAAGATCAAGGAATAATAAATTCCTTATCCAATACTTAAAAAGGATTCAATTCCCTCATTGGGGATTGAATCCTTTTCTTTTAGAGGTGTATGCGGTTCATGATCGGTTCCCGCAAGCGAGGATATAAATAGAACAGGGGATGCCCGTAAAGGCATCCCCTGCTTATTTTAATCAAGATTGTCGATGCAAATTATTTTGCAAGATAGGCTTTAACCTGAGCGAGAACTGCAGGAGCGGTGAAGCCGAACTTCTCATCAAGTACCTTGTAGGGTGCCGATGCTCCGAAGTGGTCAAGACCGAATACTTCGCCGTTGCGACCTACTACGCCGCGAAGGGTAGAGGGAAGACCCGCGGTAAGACCGAATACCTTGCCGTTGGCGGGAATAACGCTGTCGCGGTAATCCTGAGGCTGTACTTCAAACAGACCGATTGATGGAACTGACACAACGCGTGCAGTTACGCCTTCGGCGCCGAGAAGCTTGGCAACCTCTACGAGAAGTGATACTTCTGAACCGTTGGCAACGAGGGTTACATCGGGGTTGGCTGCGTCTACTACCACATAACCGCCCTTTTCAGCACCGAGTGCTTCGTTGTAGCGGTCGCCGCTTGCTGCGGGCAGGTCGGGGATGTCCTGACGGCTGAGGATGAGGGCGGTAGGAGTCTTGGTGTTCTCCATGGCCATCTTCCAGCAAACCGATGTTTCAGCAGCGTCACCGGGACGGAGAACGAGCATGCTGGGTTCGCCCTTGAAGTTGCGGAGCTCTTCCATGAGGCGTATCTGGGCTTCCTGCTCAACGGGTTCGTGAGTCGGGCCGTCCTCGCCTACGCGGAATGCGTCGTGTGTCCAGATGTACTTAACGGGAAGTTCCATAAGGGCTGCCATACGCACTGCGGGCTTCATGTAGTCGGAGAATACGAAGAATGTACCGCAAGCTGCGATGCAACCTCCGTGGAGTGCTATACCGTTCATGATGGCGGCCATTGTAAGCTCGGCAACACCTGCCTGAAGGAATGCGCCGCTGAAGTCGCCGTGAGTGAGGGCGTGGGTGTTCTTGAGGAATCCGTCGGTCTTGTCAGAGTTGGCAAGGTCGGCTGAAGCTACAATCATGTTGCCAACCTTCTTTGCAAGCTCGCCGAGTACATCGGCCGATGCCTGACGGGTTGCGATGTTGGGCTTGTGGGCGATAGCCTTCCAGTCGATTTCGGGAAGCTTGCCTGCGATGTAGCTGTCAAGAAGAGCAGCCTGCTCGGGATTGGCTGCACGCCAAGCCTTCTCCTCTTCGTGACGGAGCTTCACTGTTGCGCGAAGCACTTCGGCACGGTCGGCATAGAGCTTCTTGGTGTCTTCCCAGATGTGCCAGGGATCCTTGGGATCGGCTCCGAGGTGTTCCATGGTCTTTTCGTAGGATGCACCTGACTTGCTCAAGGGGTTACCGTGGGTTGAGCACTTGCCTTCGTAAGACTCGCCTTCAGCGGTGACTGCGCCGCGCCCCATAACGGTCTTGCCTATGATTATTGTAGGACGATGCTTCTCCTCGATGGCGGTTTCGAGAGCTCCTGCCATTGCAAGGGGATCGGTACCGTCAACTTCGATTACGTTCCAGTTCCAAGCGCGATACTTGGCAGCGGTGTCTTCGGCAGTAACGGCCTTAACCTCGGTAGAGAGCTGGATGTCGTTGCTGTCGTAGAACATGATGAGGTTGTTCAGTCCGAGATATCCTGCAAGACGGCCTGCGCCCTGTGAAATCTCTTCCTGTATACCACCGTCGGAGATGAATGCGTAAGTCTTATGGGCAATCCAGTCTCCGAAACGAGCCTGGAGGAAGCGCTCGGCAATTGCGCTACCCACTGCCATTACATGACCTTGTCCGAGGGGACCTGAGGTGTTTTCAACGCCACGTTCGGGGTGAACTTCGGGGTGACCGGGAGTTACGCTTCCCCACTGGCGGAATTCCTTAAGCTCGTCAACGGTGTACTTGCCGGTAAGGGCGAGCACTGCATATAGCATTGATGACATGTGACCGGGATCGAGGAAGAAGCGGTCACGTGCAATCCAGGTGGGATTGTCAGGATCGGTTACTAAGAAAGAAGAGTAGAGCACGTTGACAAAGTCGGCACCGCCCATAGCACCTCCGGGATGGCCTGACTTGGCCTTTTCCACCATTGAAGCTGCAAGGACACGGATATTGTCGGCTGCGCGATTTAAAACGTTTTTGTCCATAAGGTTAATTAAGTTTAGGTTGTTATATTAGGATTAATAATGTTTATTTACATTACACGAGTTCCTCTTTAAGTTCGTCCTCAAGGTCGACGGGAATGTCGGTGTTGACATTCTTGCATCCTACGAGGCCGTAGATGAGAAGATAGCCGAGGCATGCCACGATGAGCCAGTAGCTTGTCATGTAACCGGCTTCCTTGGCTATGAATTGCTGAACGAGAGGCAATACGCCGCCGCCTACAACCATCATCATGAAGATGCCCGATGCCTGAGCGGTGTATTTGCCAAGGCCTTCGACTGCAAGGTTGAAGATGCCGCCCCACATTACCGATGTGCAGAGTCCGCACAATACGAGGAGATAGGCGCTTACGGGTACCGAGGCTATTTCGCCGGCAGGGCCGCTGTAAATGAATGAGGGCACGCTTACGGTGATGCTCTTGGGGAGGCATATAGCGGCGATGACGAGGCATATACCTACTGCCGACACGGTGATGAGCTGAATGCGGGTCGATATCTTGCCGCTGATGGCACCGCTGAGGCTTCGGCCTACGAGCATGAGCAGCCAGTAGATTGCTACGATGGCTCCGGCGATTGTCGATGCGTCACCTATCACGCCTGCTCCCGATGCCTTCTGGTCGGCAAGGTAGAAGTTGAGGGTGCCGGGGATGCCGATTTCGATACCTACGTAGATGAATATACCGATTACACCAAGCACGGTGTGACGGAAGTTCCAGGGGCTGTGGCTGTATTTTACTTTCTTGGCACCCGACTTGGCAAGGTTGGGTTCGGGTATGCTTACGAATGAGATTACGATGAATGCTGCAACGAATACTCCGATTGCGATGAACAACAGGGGTGCAACGGCCTGCATTGTGGTTGACTTGGAGAGCTGGCCGATGAGTGCGCCTACGAAGAGGGGAGTAAGAGTTCCCGAGAGTGAGTTGAGCGCACCGCCTGTCTGAAGAAGCTGGTTGCCCTTGTTGCCGCCGCCACCGAGAAGGTTGAGCATGGGGTTTACGACTGTGTTGAGCATGCACACGCAGAAACCGCAGATGAATGCTCCGAGCAGATATACGAAGAAGTTCAAGCGAACTACAAATTCCTTTGTTACCATTTGTCCGCCTTCATCGATGCTTGATGTCATCGAGAAGAGGGAGGTGTCGGTACCGATCACTCCTGAAAGATATTGAACGAAAAGACCGATTACGCCCACTGCCATGGCCCACAGTGCGGTCTTTTTATAACCGATTTTTACGAGAAGGTTTCCTGCCGGGATACCCATGAAGAGGTAGGCGAGGAAGTTCATCATGTTGCCCATCATTCCGAGCACGCTGTTACCTTCAAATTCATTTCCCCATATAGTGCCGATTGGGGCCGCAAGATTTGTGACGAAAGATATCATTGCAAATATGAAGAACATTGCAATGATTGCGATTAATCGTCCGTTCGATTTAGATTGAGTTGTTTCCATTGTTTGTTATGAACAGTTGGTTATTTGATGATTAATTTAAGATATTAGTATAATCGCGTAAATTTAACTAAAAAATTTCAGCCGACATTGCAATGATGCTATAAAACATAATGCAAATCGGCTGAATTACTAATATTCTCTCTCTCCAAATATTGTTGTTCCTATTCTGACCATGTTGCTGCCGCATTCTACGGCAATTTCATAGTCGTGGCTCATGCCCATGCTTATGATGTTGAAGTCATTGTCGTCGGCGAAATATTTCACTTTTAGCGCGTCGAAAGCCGATTTTATAGCCATGAAATCCTGTCGTATTCTGTTCTCGTCGTCGACATTCGAGGCCATGCCCATGACGCCTCTTATCTTTACCATGTTGAGTCGATCGAGCAACCCGGTGCCGAGCAGCTCGTTGATTTCATCGAGTGTGAATCCGAATTTGGTTTCTTCCAAGGCCACGTGAAGCTGAAGGAGCACATCAACCTGACGGGATGTGTCGCATGCAGCATTGTTGATCTTAATGAGCAGTCGCTCCGAGTCGACACTGTGAATCATCTTCACGTAGGGCACTACGGTTGACACTTTGTTGGTCTGCAGGTGGCCTATGAAGTGCCACTCTATGTCATCGGGCAGTGAACGTGCTTTTTCTACCAGTTCATTGGCACGACTTTCGCCGAATACTCGGTGACCACCTTCGTAAGCCTCCATTATGGCTTCCTTGGGGTGGAATTTTGACACCGCTACCAACTCCACGTTTCCGGGGAGATTGGCTTTGATGTCGTGTATGCGTTGCGCTATGTCGTTCATGGCGAGCCGAGGAGTGATTTGTTATGCTTCAGCAGGTGAGGTAGATGACAGCTTGGCCTTGTAAACATCCATTATAGTGGTTTCGGCGATGGAGGCTATCTCGAAGTCGGCCATTGTGCCTTTCATGCCTTCCATGAAGTTGTCGAGTGCGCCTTTGAAGTCGGTTGCGGCTACGAGTATGTGGGATGTGGTTTTCTTTTCTACCGCGCTTTTCTCATCGATGGTGATGAAGTTTACCTTTACGTGATACCACTTGTCGGCTGAGTCGTCCCAGAATATTTCCGATATGTTGGTGCGCTTTACAGCCGATACTGAAAAGTCGCCTGAAATGAACGGGGTTACCTCCTCGATTATGCGTGCTTCGGCTTCGGTAAAGCTTAGAGCGTCAACCATGTAAGGCTCGTTGACCTTCTTTTGCATACCGTTTTCCATCAATTTATCGTAGCGCACTTTACATTCAAACCATTGTGCCATTTTTTCTGTTCAGTTTAATTATTAAATGAAATTGTAATTGTAATACAAAGTTACGAAAAAAAGTCAATCACACTATAGAGCCGGTACGACAATAAATGTTAATGGCAGGGCGGTCAATTGTTGAGTGATTTTCTTTAGCTATTGAGGGAGCGATGGGGTTCCATCGTGACCGAAAGAGATGAGGAAAATCGCCAACGAGTGGCCGAGGCGAAGGTAACTTCCGCCGGCAATGCTTAAACTTTATTTTCATGGAGTCAATTCTTAATGAACCATAATATTTCCGCTCAATCAATGCCCGCCTGGAGGTAACTTTTCAATCGTGTGCGATATATCAGTCGATATGTGCGTTTTAGCTCATCCGACAGGAACGAGGCATTTAGTTATTACTTCATTTGATGCAAGAGAAGTATAGGGGAGCACGTGGCTTACCGGAAGTCCTGATGTGAGCCTTTTCAACGCTGTTTGAGAATAGGTTGAATAACCCGGAATGAGAAGTGAGGGGCAGTGATTTATTTCCATCATTTAATGGGCTTTATGGTAATGGCTCCCGGAGTGTCGTATTGTGCAGTTGCCAACAATAGTCCGAAATTATCGTTTTCGTCAATTTTAAGGAATCGGGACTGAATGCGACGATTGCTTCCTTCCGATAACATGTTGGAGAAGAACGGAAACAGGTGAGTGGAACGATGCTCTTGCCGAGTAAGCGGAAGCGTCAGGCTTACCGGTGGATTTGAACGGTTTTGATAGTATGTGTTATCATACCGGAATATGTAATCATTGCGATTATTTTCAACGATTACTCCGGCCAATACATTGTTTATATATACGTTTGCCATTCTCATTATTGATTCATAGTTTTAATGGTTATTTTTATTTCAAGGCCGAGGGTGTCAAGTACTTTTAGCAGGACTTTCAAGGTCGGATTTCCCTCGTCACGTTCTATTTTCGTCAAGGTGTTTATGCCTACTTCTGCAATGTCGGCAAGCTGCTCTTGGGTTATGTTGAGCATTTTGCGGCGTTGTTTTATTCGTTCTCCTATGGATTCCATTTTCACAATATATTGTGGTTTTTGCAAATATACGAAAAAATATTTGATAAATGGAGCAAAAATCACAATATGTTGTGATTTTGTCGTCGAGCCCTCTGCGAGATAAAAAATAAGCCTCGGCACACAGCCGGGGCTTATGATAAGTTTGTCGTCTGACGGAAACAAAGCTACTACCACCCTATAATGCGGATGTGTTGATGCTCAGCATTATATGCTATCCTCGTCATTGACGGGGTGCTGTTTTGATCGAATCTTTGTTTATTTTAAAACCGAAACAAACGTTGGGATAAATTGGATACCAAGCACGGCAGCTATGCGAAAGAAACTCGATAATTGTATGTCGGTTTTGCCTTGTTCTACTCGTGCGATATAACTTTGCTCACGGCCAATTTTGTCAGCTATCTGCTTCTGGGTCATTTTCAATTCTTTACGGCGTTCACGAATCATATTGCCATAGAACCACGCGATAGATTCCTCGTTGAACTGTTCTCGCGAAAGAGAACCCAATTCGCCGTATTTTTCATCGAGCATCTTATTTGCAGTAGGGAGCGTGGCTAATTTCATGTCGCAAATATAACTAATTAGTAATAATCAGACAAATATTATAGAGTAAATGTTCAGCTGTTTTTTATGATTTTATGGCGTTTGCGTTGCGTTGGTTTACTCCAACTCGATAATGCAGAAGGATTGATTATCAGCATTATAAGTTAGTTTTATCATTGTCAGGGCGCATTTTGGCACGATTACGAAAATCTGGTTGAGGTTAACCCTCTGTAGATTAGCTATATTCCAGCTAATTCAAATGAAATAATCTGAAAATAGCAGGTTTCTTCTACTGCAAATAATTAAGCAAACAAAGAACTTTGATAAGTTGCCTTGATAGGCTCCTTGTTTTTTATAAGGATACGAAAGTAAGGACATTTACCGTTGATTGAAAGATCTTTACCATCATTGCCTTTTCTGAACTGAATAATCTCAAATTGTGATGGATTATATTTGTGTAGAAAAGTTATAGGCACACCTATGGCACCTTCATAGTCCATTGGTATATCTTGAGTTCTGTTGACATTAATGCCATCGTAATTATCATATTTAGGGTATAAATCCTCATTTCCACGGTATATTTTTGTCAGCGGTAGAAGATCATGTCTGGATTGAATATCAATATTTGTGAGCCATAAGCAATTGTTTGGTGAAATAATTCGATCACCGTTACTTGATATATGTGTTTCAGTTCCATACATTTCATAATGATCGGGAACTTTAAACCCTGAGATTCCCCTCCCAAGATGTATTCCCAACCATGCTCTGTTTGATTGTATCAGATTAAATACCTCTTGATATGTAATTGCATTTATGTTGCCAATAACAAGAAATTGTTTTCTATATCGAACAATTTGTGAAATATGTTCCCTAAAAAGAGAAAATGGTGGATTTGTTACGATTATGTCAGATTGCTTCAATAATGAAGTACATTCATAACTTCTGAAATCACCATTCCCTTTGAGAGGTTTGCATGGCAAGTCTGATATATTGGTGTCGAGGTCGTCTAAAGTTACCGATATATAACTGCCATGCTTAGGCTCTGATTCGTTAAATAAATCTTGGGTATTAGGAACAAAGTATGATGCAATAAGCTTTTTTAAACCGATGAGCTTAAAATTCTCAAAGAAGTATTTGAAGAAATTACTTTCCTTTGGATTATCACAGTTGCAATATACAGTTTTTCCGTGAAAGGAATCTTTGTAAAATGTCAGTTCTCGCTCAATATCTTCACGCAATGTGTAGAACTCATCACTCTTTGAGCTCTTTGCTTTATGTAAAATCGTATTAGTCGCTTTTCTTGCCATAAAAAAGTAACTTTATTTGTTTTGAACCTGACAAAATAAATCGCTGTAAAGAACTTGGATAGATGTTCTTGCAATTTCTAACATGATATAGAACATCTGCTCAGTTGCCCAATGCCCTCCGTCACCTTGGGTGTAAATGGATGCAGCTTGGATCATTATTGTTCTATCTTTATGGTGAACAAACCTATTTTTACATAGATTTGTATTTATAGGCAATCCATAATTTGCAGCAGTTAGTCGGTCTAATCTATTAAGCATTCCAGAATTATACTCAAGAACAACCATACGCCCGTCAGGACGGGTAATTCTAATTGTTTCCGTCAAAAAGTTGGAGCCCTCCAGAAAAAGGACATAGGGAAAGTGTGATTCACCTAACATAAAATTTGCTATCTCTGAGATGTTTTTGTGAGATCTCTCAATAGCATTTCCGGCCGCCATTAAATCTTGGTCATTATTCTTGCCAACTAATTTACCTGCCAATATATTTTCTATATCTTTCCCTTGATGTTTAGCTTCTGATACCAAGATTACGCGCCATTCGTCATAATCATCTTTGACTTCTATTATACCGCCATCTGGAATAATACTGGAATTTGGAACAAATAATGTTTGACCCAATTCTTTGTCAACTTTTTGTAGTGCCAAATTAATTTCTTCCTTGCGAATACTATTTCTATATCTAAACGATAATGTAGGAAAATCAGTTTTAAGTTGAGTTAGAACCATATGTGATACCTGCCCAACTGTCATGTCGTGCAATTTTGCTCCTTCACCAAATATACCCACTACACCGTGAGTGGTTTTATGTTGTTGGGTTAATCTTTTAGATTGGTTCTTTTTTGCCATATTTTTTAGTCTATAATGCAAAAATACGAAAAAAATGTGGGGTGCAATTACAGTATGCTATTAGAAATTTTTTATTATGCATTTAGATTAATAGCAGTTGCTTAGATTCTTAAATGTAGAATATAAGCAACTGTATAATAGCCATTTGCGTTTGTGACGAAAAATTCGAGTTTACTCCCACTCGATTGTTGCCGGTGGCTTGGAGGAGATGTCGTAGCAAACTCGGTTTACGCCTTTCACTTTGTTGATGATGTCGTTGCTCACTTTCGCCATGAAGTCGTAGGGCAGGTGGGCCCAGTCGGCGGTCATGGCATCGGTTGAGGTGACTGCGCGAAGTGCTACGGCGCGTTCATAGGTGCGCTCGTCGCCCATTACGCCTACGCTCTGCACGGGAAGCAGTATCACTCCGGCTTGCCATACTTTGTCATAGAGGTCCCAGTCACGAAGTCCCTGGATGAATATGTCGTCGGCATCTTGAAGTATGCGCACCTTTTCGGGAGTTATGTCACCGAGTATGCGCACTGCAAGTCCGGGGCCGGGGAAGGGATGACGCTTGATGAGATGCTCCGGCATTCCGAGCTCGCGTCCTACGGCGCGTACTTCGTCCTTGAAGAGGAGGCGAAGCGGCTCGCAAAGCTTGAGGTTCATCTTTTCGGGGAGTCCGCCCACATTGTGGTGGCTCTTGATTGTGGTTCCTGTTATGGAGAGCGACTCGATGCAGTCGGGATAGATGGTTCCCTGGGCAAGCCACTTTACATCCTTTATCTTGTGGGCCTCTTCGTCAAATACATCGATGAAGCCTTTTCCTATGATTTTGCGTTTGCGCTCGGGCTCGGTAACGCCTGCAAGTTCGCTGAAGAATTTCTTGCTTGCGTCAACTCCTATGACATTCAGTCCAAGACATTCATAGTCGTGAAGCACATTCTTGAACTCGTTTTTGCGCAACATTCCGTGATCGACAAATATGCAGGTGAGATTTTTGCCGATGGCCTTGTTGAGCAACACTGCCGCTACCGATGAGTCGACACCGCCGCTAAGTCCCAGCACAACCTTGTCGTCGCCGAGTTGCTTTTTGAGTTCGGCCACAGTGCTTTCGATGAATGATGCTGCGCTCCAGTCCTGACGGCTGCCGCATATATCGACTACGAAGTTCTTGAGCAGCTGGGTTCCGTCCTCGGTGTGATATACTTCGGGGTGGAACTGTACTCCCCATAGCTTCTCGCCTTCAGCCTGATAGGCTGCAACGGCTACTTTGTCGGTCGATGCTATGATTTTGAAATTGTCGGGGATGGCGGTAATCGTGTCGCCATGACTCATCCACACCTGTGAGTTGTCACGTAGCCCGTGGAGCAGGGGATTCTCGTGATCAAACTTTTCAAGGTGGGCGCGGCCATATTCACGAGTGCCTGCCGGCTCTACCTTTCCGCCGTTGGTGTAGGACATGAATTGAGCGCCGTAGCAGATGCCCAAAATGGGATATTTGCCGCGGATGTTGCTCAGGTCGACCTTGAAGGCTTTTTCGTCATAAACGGAGAACGGGCTACCCGAAAGAATGACGCCTATTACCGACGGATCGTCATGCGGAAACTTGTTGTAGGGCACAATTTCGCAATAGGTGTTGAGTTCGCGCACTCGACGGCCTATTAGCTGTGTCGTCTGACTGCCGAAGTCAAGAATGATGATTTTCTCTTGCATAGTCCAAATGTGATGGATTGATGAAAATTACTTTGTGCAAATTTACAAAATAAAAATGATATATGCCGACATAGGCTCGACCGAAATCAGCGGCTTCCGAGAACAAGGCATACAAGTCCCACAAGAAGTACCGACAGATCGATCAGTTTCATCTTTACATTCTTTTCGTGGAGGGCCATGACTCCGTAGAGGAATGACACGATGACGCTGCCTCGGCGTATCATTGAAATCACCGATATCATTGAGCCGTCGATCGACAGTGAGTAGAAGTAGGCGATGTCAGCTATGGTGAGGAAGAGTGATATGCACGGTATGGTCCACCGCCACTGGAATTTGGTGTGATTCTTGGTGGCGCGCAGCATTATGGCTATCGTTATGCCCATTATTATGAACTGGTAGAACGAATACCATGCCTGAACCTCCAGCGGCTCGTAATGTTTCAGCAGATATTTGTCGTAGAGTGCGCTCACCGCTCCCATGAAAGTGGCTCCGAGGCTCATCCACAACCAGCGGCTGTGCTTGAGCGAGAATCCCTCCTTGCCTCCTATGCGGCTGATGAAGTAGAGCGACCATAAACCGAGCGCGATACCTATCCACTGCAGGAGATTGAGCCGTTCGCCGAATATTAAGAGTGCGCCCACGAGCACAATTACCGGTCATGACGCATTGATGGGGCCGGCTATCGTGAGCGGAAGATGCTTGATGCCGTAGTAGCCCAACAGCCAGGAGGTGAGCACGATAAATGCCTTGACCACGATGTAGAGGTGACCCGTGATGTTGCCGCCGAGCCCTATGTCACCGTCAACGAGTCCGCTTACGATGATGGGCGCCATCAGCAGCGAGCTGAAGAGCGTGTTCAGGAAAAGTACGATGAGTACATTGTTTGCGTTGAGCGACAGTTTCTTGAACACATCATAGACGCCGAGGCACAACGCCGATACTATGGCAAGGACTATCCACATGGTCTTATTTCAGTGATTCTAATTGCTTGGGGTCGCCTACGAGCCACAGTATGTCGCCGGGATTGAACAGGTTGTTGCCTGTAGGGTGGTCGTAGGTACCGTCGGAGTGCTGTATTGCAACCAGCAGCGCCTTGTATTTGTCGCGAATCTGCGAAGTGGCCGATGTCTTGCCTATAAGCGGTGATGTTTCCGACAGCAGGATGTTGGTCAGCTTTATGTCGTCGGCGCGGTTTTCGTTTTCGCCGCCGGTTTCGTTACCTTGCTCGATAATCGGGAGCAGAGCCTGTATCTGTTCATCGGTACCGATTATTCCGAGGATGTCGCCGGGGAATATTCGCATTGTTCCGTTGGGCACCGCTATGAATGAGCTGCCACGCTGTATGCTGGCCACGTTCACGCCATATCGCTGTCGAAGATTTGAATCAATAAGTCGGTCGCCGACAAACGGACATCCGTAACCCACTTCGATGTAGGCGAGGTGCATGTCGCTTACAAGATTGTTGTTGCGTCCGCTGCGGCGCAGCTCACGCTCGTTGAGGTTGTTGAAGAATGTCGATTCAATGCGACGCATGTGCTTGCGCAGTCGTCCCGACAGTGCTATGAGCATCAGCATGAATATCAGGAATCCCACTATCCAACCCACGCGCATTGAGTGAATTGCGCTCAGGGTGTAGATGATGAAACCGAGCGACAGCAGCATGCGGAACAGCGACATGACGATGAGCGGGACGTCAAATCGCGCATTGGCGGCTATGAGTCGTTCACGCTCGGTCTTGCGTGATGCCGGCATGGCCAAGGCGAGCAGGAAGGGTGACATGCATGAAAGTGCTACGATGTCGGCTATAAGTCGGCTCCATGACGGAATGATGGTTTCAAGCCATGGAAGCAGATATCTGAGCGTGATCAATATTATTGCGATGATGACGCTTGAGTACAGCAGTATGCGCCATAAGTAGCGTTTCAGCACCGTTTTCCAGAGCACTCGTGTTTCACATTCCGATGTCGCGTTGGTGGTGTAGCGGTTGATGAGGAAATGCAGTTTTCGTGGCAGATGCTTCTCCACGAAGTTGTAGGCCGGGTCGGCCAAACGGATGAAGTAGGGGGTAGTGAAGGTGGTTATCACCGATACGGCCACCACGATAGGGTAGATTATCGGGTTCAGGACACCGAGTGACATACCGAGCGATGCGATGATGAATGCAAATTCACCGATTTGGGTCAGGGAGAAGCCCGACTCCATGGCTATGCGCAACGGTTGTCCGGTGATGAGCATTCCGAATGTGCCGAAAACTATCATGCCTACGATTACGACACACGACAGTATGAGTATGGGTGAGATGTACTCTTCGATTACATGCAGGTCGACCATCATTCCCACCGAGATGAAGAATACGGCACCAAACAGGTCCTTGACCGGTGTTATCACCTGCTCGATACGCTCGGCATAGCTTATTCCGGCTATTATCGAGCCCATGACGAATGCTCCGAGAGCGAGTGAAAATCCGCAATAGACCGAGAACACCGCCATGCTGAAGCACAATCCCAGCGACACCACGAGTAGCGTTTCGTTGTTGAGGTAACGGCGTATTGCGTTGAGCAAAGTAGGAAGCAGGTAGACTCCAACCAAAAACCAGATGACGAGGAAGAACACCAGTTTGCTGACGCTGAACAGCATCTCTCCGCCTTCGACACTGTTGTTCACTGCAATCGACGACAGAATCACCATCATGAGGACGGCAAAGAGGTCTTCGACAATGAGGACGGCAAATACAAGTGACGCAAACTTTTTCTGCCGCAGATTCAGGTCGGTGAATGCCTTTATGATGATCGTTGTCGATGACATGGAGAGCATTCCTCCCAGAAACAGGCTGTTCATGTTGGAGAAGTTAAGCACGTGACCTATTCCGAATCCGGCCGCCATCATGCCTATCACGATTATCAACGCCGTCACTACGGCCGATCCTCCGGTGTTGAGCAGCTTCTTGAAGCTGAATTCGAGTCCGAGCGAAAAGAGCAGCACCACGATTCCAAGCTGGGCCCAGAACTCGATGTTGCTTTCGGTGGTCACCGACGGGAGATATTCAAAGTGAGGGCTGGCGAGAAATCCTGCGACGATGTAGCCGAGCACGACAGGCTGTTTCAGCCATTTGAACAGCACGGTCACTACTGCGCCAAGTATGAGGATGAATGCAAGGTCGGATATGAGCGTTTCCAGTTGTATGTCCGACATTATTTCAGGATTTTCGGCCGTTGCATCAGTTGCCGTAGATACAAGTGCCGAAATGAGGTTGAATATCATTGTCAGTGATGATGTTGTGATGGGTTGTTATGGCGTTATATGCTCACTTGGTTGGCCAACGATATGGCTATCGTAGGCTTTACCTGACGCAAATCCTTGAATAGCATCATGTAGTTGGTGCTCTCCTTCATGAGCACGACAAGATTCAGTCGGGTTACCGGCTCCATGTAGTCATACTCCACATATACGTTGCTCAGGTGTACGTGATGACGATTCAGCACTTCGCGATAGCCGTCGATGTCCTCGGCTATGACCGACAGTTTGATGCGTATGATGCGTGACTCCACGCCTGCACTTATGCGGTGTTCCCAACGCTCCACCACGACCAGCACTACGAGTATGAGTCCGGTGGCTATGATGGCTATCGTGTACATGCCCACGCCTACGGCCATGCCTATGGCTGCAATCATCCATATTCCGGCCGCCGTGGTGAGTCCGCGCACCGAGCCTTTCATCTGTATGATGGCTCCGGCACCGAGGAAACCTATACCTGTCACCACCTGAGCCGCGATTCGGCCCGGGTCGCCGTTTTTCAGCCCCATGTACTCCTGCGGAACGTAGATCGACAGGAGCATTGCCAATGTGGCGCCCATCGATATGAGTGCGAATGTGCGCACTCCCGCTATCTGGCCTTTGCGTTTGCGCTCAAAGCCCACGCAGCATCCGAGCATGAGGCTAAGACACAGCTTGAAAATCGACGACACGACATTGACCTCGATTGAGTTGACGGAGTCGTATATGGTTGTGAACAGGTTGATAAGTGTCGACATCGGGGTCTATTTGCGCAAAGTGAAGCGGCGTGATATAAGTCGGAAATTGTCAGCGAACAGTTCAACGGTGTAGTCGCCCGGGGTGAGGGTGGTGTTCACATCCCAGTAGATGCGTAATCCGCCAATCTCTTCACCGGCATATTCGATGGTCTTGCGTGCGGTGCATTGCAGCGATGCGCCTTCAAAGTTGAATGTGCCGCCTGCTCCGAGAAGAGCACCTTCGGGGTTGGTTATGCGCAGGTAGATTGTCTTTTCGCCTACGGGTGTTGAGTTGTTCTGGGGTATGGTGAATGTCACTTCAAGCTGCTTGGCCTTGGTAACGTTCTTTTCAATCTTTCCGTTCTTCTTTAGCGCATTTAGCGTGACGCCGGTTACATTCAGCTTCTCGGCGAGAGTCATGCGCTCCGACAGAATCTCGTTGCGCTTCGATTCTGTTGCCACGCGGTTGCTCAGCTGTTGGTTGCGTTGCTTTATTTCGGCGTTCTCGGCACGCAGTCCTGCATTTTCTTTTCCGAGCGAGTCGATTTGCGCTACATAGTGACGCAGGATGTTTTTAAGCGTACCTATTTCGTCCTGCAGTTTCTTTATGTGCTGTGCGCTTTTCTTCTTCTCGGAGTTTAGCTCCTGAAGCAGCTTTTCCACTTTGCTTTTGGCAGCGGCATATTTTGTCACGAGCGAGTCGTTGGCGAGCAGCTGTGACTGGTTTTCATATTGTTGGAACTCTACATTGAGAGCCTGATATTCGTTGGCGAGCTGTAGCTGTTCATTGGTCAGCTGTAGCTGCTCGTTGGCAAGCGCAGCCTCTTCAGCCTTGTCGTTGATTGATTTTGTCGTCAGGATGAAAGCGGCAATAATTATCACCAGTAGCGTGGCTAAGGCGAGTATACCCCATCGGAGGTATTTGGGATTCTTCATTTTATCATTCATGATGCGTGCAAAATTTGTGCAAATTTACGAAATATCCCTTATAGAAGAGCCTCTTCGGCGGTAAAAATTGAAAGTCCCGTCAACAACTTGGTCGACGGGACTTCCTTTATTAAAAAATTGTTATGACTATCTTGTTGATTAGTCCTGGTTGAGGTTGACGCGCTTGAAGTCAACTGCAACAAGGCCTTTTTGTACCTTGTCGAGATACTTTCCTACGGTCAACTCGCCATCCTGGATGAAATCCTGCTCCATGAGGCAAGATTCCTTGAAGAACTTGTTAAGACGGCCCTGAGCGATGTTGTTGACCATCTGCTCGGGAAGGTTGGCTGCCTTCTCTTCGGCTACCTTAGCCTTGAGTTGGCGAATCTCCTCGGCCTGAGCCTCGGTGATGTTGCCCTTCATGATGCCTTCGTTGAGGTGTTCTTCATTTTCGGCGATATAGAGGTTGAAGCCTGCTTTCTTGAGGGCTGCCTCTACGGCTTTCTTTACTTGCTCGGCCTTTGTCTTGTCGATTGCTACGCTGAGCTCGGAATCCTTTACCGACTGGGGAACGCTGTCGCGGTCAACTGCAACGGGGTTCATTGAAGCAACCTGCATTGCAACATCGCGGCCAACCTTCTCGTCAACGCCTTCAAGGTTGAAGCCTACGATGGCTGCAAGCTTGTTGTTGAAGTGGTTGTAGGCGGTGGTTGAAGGAGCTGCGATGCACTCGTAAGCGCTGATTTCGGTCTTTTCGCCGGTCTTTCCGCTTTCCTCTACTACGAGAGCCTCGATTGTCTGGCCGTCGAGCTGAAGAGCCTTTACTTCTTCAATTGTCTTGGCCTCGGCAGCTACTGCTGCATCGAGAATCTTCTGGGTGAGGGCTACGAATCCTGCGTTCTGTGCCACGAAATCGGTTTCGCAGTTAAGAGCTATGATAGCGGCAAACTTGCCGGTGCTCTTTGAAAGCACGCAACCTTCGGCTGCCTGACGGTCTTCGCGCTTTGCTGCTACCGCCTGTCCTTTCTTGCGGAGGATTTCTACGGCTGCCTGGATGTCGCCGTCGGTTTCTGCAAGGGCTTTCTTGCAGTCCATCAAGCCTGCGCTGGTGAGGGCGCGGAGCTTGGTAATATCGGCCATTGTTACTGCCATATCTGTTTTACTTTTTATCAGGGTTTATAAAATATTGTTTTTGAGGAGAGTGTGCGCTTTTTAGGCTTCTGCTTCAGTAGCTTCGGTAGCCTCGGCTGCTGTTTCTTCATCTGCGGGAGCCTCTTCAGCACGACGGTTTACGCGACGGCGACCACCCTTTGCTGCTGCGGGAGCCTCTTCGCCTTCGGCTGCGGGAGCGTCAACCTTTTCAGCCTTACGCTCTTCAAGACCTTCGGCCATTGCCGAGCATACGGTGTCGAGGATTATCTCGATTGACTTTGATGCGTCGTCGTTGGCGGGGATTACGAAGTCAACGTTGGTGGGATCGGAGTTGGTGTCAACCATTGCGAATACGGGGATTCCAAGACGGTTGGCTTCGGCAACTGCGATGCGCTCCTTAAGGACATCGACTACGAAGAGAGCTGAAGGAAGACGGCTGAGGTCGGCGATTGATCCGAGAGTCTTCTCAAGCTTTGCGCGCTGACGCGAAATCTGAAGCTTTTCACGCTTTGAGAGGTTGTCAAATGTTCCGTCCTTGGTCATCTTGTCGATTGATGCCATCTTCTTCACTGCCTTGCGGATAGTGGGGAAGTTGGTCAACATACCACCGGGCCAGCGCTCGATTACGTAGGGCATGTTGATTGATGAAGCCTTGTCGGCGATTACTTGCTTGGCCTGCTTTTTGGTGGCAACAAAGAGTACTTTCTTGCCTGATTTTGCGATGCTCTTCAAGGCAGCAGCGGCTTCTTCAACCTTGGCTGCGGTCTTGTAGAGGTCTATGATGTGGATACCGTTGCGCTCCATGAAAATGTAAGGAGCCATGGCAGGATTCCATTTTCTCTTAAGGTGACCGAAATGGCAACCTGCCTCTAAAAGTTGGTCAAATGTGGGTGTTGACATTGTTTTGGTTGTTGTTTACGTTCTTTTTTAATTTACAATCCGGGGGTAGGGAACGTGTCCATCTCCTGGATTTAGATACTAAACACGATTTTATCTGAAAACAGACTGTTGATAGTGACTGTCCAAATATTAACGCTTGGAGAACTGGAAGCGCTTGCGGGCCTTGGGCTGACCGGGCTTCTTACGCTCTACGGCACGCGGGTCGCGAGTCATGAAGCCTTCCACGCGAAGTGCATGCTTGTCCTCGGGGTTGATTTTTACAAGAGCGCGGGCAATGGCAAGACGAAGTGCCTCGGCTTGGCCCTTGTAGCCGCCACCGTCAAGGTTTACGTTGATGTCATACTTTGATGCTGCATCAAGTGTGTTGAGGGGCTGCTTTACGATATATTGAAGTATAGACGAGGGGAAATATACTTCGAGGGGACGCTTGTTGATGGTGATTGCGCCATTGCCTTCACCTACGATTACGCGGGCGATAGCGGCCTTACGACGGCCTACTGCATTTACCTTTTCCATACTTCTTATTTGATTGTGTTGATGTCAATAACTTTGGGATTCTGTGCTGCATGGGGGTGCTCCGGTCCGAGATATACATGCATGTTCTCGATGATGCGGCGACCAAGACGGTTCTTGGGAAGCATACCCTTCATTACCTTGATGAACAAGGGGTTGTAGCCGGGCTTGATGTGCTTGTTGTGGGCCTTCTTCATGAGAAGCTCGGGGGTTGTAACACGCTGTCCGCCGGGATAGCCGGTGTATGACAGATATTCACGGTCGGTCATCTTTTTGCCGGTGAGGCGTACCTTGTCGGCGTTGATGATGATCACGTTGTCGCCACACTCTACAAAGGGAGAGTAGGTGGGCTTGTTCTTGCCTCTCAGGATGAGAGCTACTTTTGCACAAAGGCGACCCAGTACCTGGTCGGTAGCGTCAATTACTACCCATTCCTTCTCGATGCTCTGTGCATTGGGGGTAAGTGTCTTGTAACTTAAAGTATCCACGTTAAATGTTTAATTAATAGATGAATAAGTTGATTCTCCATCGGCGGCGGTTCGGCCAAAAACCTCGCCGGCTTTGAATCGGGTTATTAATTTGGACATAATCGGTGTGCAAAGGTACGACTTTTCTGCCGCTTGACAAAACTATTTTAACAATAAATAACATCATCCCTCGGCGACGGCATAAAAAAGTCAGGGTTGTCAACATCGATGTTGACAACCCTGACTGTCGCGCGGTGCGCACGAAGGGACTCGAACCCCCACGTCGTCAGACACTAGATCCTAAGTCTAGCGCGGCTACCAATTACGCCACGTGCGCTGAATTCGGTTGCAAAGGTAGTCATTTAAAACCGACTTTGCAACTATTTCGGGTGCTAATTTTACTCTACGGTCACTGATTTTGCAAGGTTGCGGGGCATGTCCACGTTGCAGCCTTTCATTACAGCGATGTGATAGGCGAGGAGCTGAAGCGGAATCGAAACGATGATGGGCGACAGCGCCTCGGGTACCGGTGGAATCTCCAGTGTGTGGTCGGCTATCTCCGGAATGGTTGTGTCGCCGCGTGTCACGATTGCTATCACCGAACCTCCGCGGGCCTTCACCTGCTGGATGTTGGAGATGATTTTCTCATGCAGCTCATCCGACGGGGCGATTACAACAGTGGGCATCTCGCGGTCAATCAGGGCTATGGGGCCATGCTTCATCTCGGCTGCGGGATATCCTTCGGCATGTATGTAGCTGATTTCTTTTAGCTTCAACGCTCCTTCGAGTGCGCTCGGGTAGTTGTAGCCTCGTCCAAGGTACAGGAAGTTGCGCACATAGGTGTAGGTGCTTGAAAGCTTCTCGATGGCATCGTTCAGCTTGAGTGTTTCCTTGATGAGCGATGGAAGCTGCTCGATGGAGCGTGAGAACTCCGACAGCTTCTCCTGTGAGATGGTGCCTCGAAGCTGAGCCACGGCGAGTGCGAGCATTGCAAGCACTGTCACCTGGCCGGTGAATGCCTTGGTTGATGCAACACCGATTTCGGGGCCGACATGTATATAGGTGCCGGTGTCGGTTTCGCGTGCAATCGATGAACCCACTACGTTACATACGCCGTAGACGAATGCTCCGTTTTCGCGTGCCAGCTTGATGGCGGCAAGCGTGTCGGCTGTTTCTCCCGACTGCGATATGGCTATCACTATGTCGTCGGATGTCAGCACGGGGTTGCTGTAGCGGAATTCGCTTGCATATTCCACCGAGGTGGGTATGCGGGCGATGTCCTGAAGAAGACGTTGGCCTATCAAGGCTGCGTGCCATGAGGTGCCGCATGCCACGATTATTATGCGACGGGCGTTGATGAAGCGGTCGGAGTGGTCGATTACTCCCGAAAGCTTTATTTCGCTGGCATTGTTGACCACGCGTCCGCGTATGCAGTCGAATATCGTGTTGGGCTGCTCGTATATCTCCTTGAGCATGAAGTGGGGATAGCCTCCCTTCTCAAGCTGTGACACTGACAGGCGCAGGGTCTGGATGTCGATCTTCGAAGGCTCGTTGGCGTTGGTGATTACACGCAACGGCTCGCCGCGCTTGATAATCGCGATTTCATCGTCACGCAGATAGACTACCTGATTGGTATAATCGATAATGGGGGTTGCGTCGGAGGCGATGAATGTTTCATTTTCACCGATGCCGATTACGAGCGGAGAACTCTTGCGCGCCGCGATTATCGTGTCGGGCTGGTCTTTGTCGATTATAGCGATTGCGTAGGCGCCGATAACCTGATTGAGGGTTTCGCGCACTGCGTCGATGAGCTCGCAATTGTTGGTCGACTGGATGTATTCGATTAATTTCACTACAACTTCGGTGTCGGTTTCGCTTCGGAACGTGCATCCGTGTTCATGAAGAGCTTGCTTGAGCACGTTGTAGTTCTCGATTGTTCCGTTATGCACGATGGCTATTTTGCCGTTGGTGCTGTAATGGGGATGAGCGTTCACATCATTGGGCTCTCCATGAGTTGCCCAGCGTGTGTGTGCTATACCGATTGTACCGGTAGTGTCTTTGGATTCACAGAAGTGCTCAAGGTCGTTTACCTTGCCATGTGTCTTGTAGACATGAAGATCTCCGGTGGCATTTATCAATGCCACGCCGGCGCTGTCATATCCGCGGTATTCCAATCTGTGTAATCCTTTTATAAGGATGGGATAGGCCTCTTGTTGGCCGATATATCCTACTATACCACACATAATATTATATTAGCTAAAAGTGTTTATAAACGTTAATATGAGGTCGGCAATTGAAAATTGGTATGCAAAGGTATGTAAAATATCCGAATATTCAATAAGATACACCCTTAAAGTTGGTTTAACCCCATGGCGACGGCCGCTATCGGCCTACTATGTCGGCGTAGATAATTCGAGTGGCACCGAGATTCTCCTTTACATAATTCCCGGCGTTTTTGCCGTATTGTTCGCGAAGTTTTTTGTCATTGACAATGGGTTCGATTATGGCATCAAACTCCTCTTTATTGCTGAACGAGAATCCGCCCTTGCACTTGATTAAGTCGCGGGCTTCCTTGAACTTGTGGTAATGCGGGCCGAAGATTACGGGGATGTCATAGACTGCCGCTTCGTTGAGGTTGTGTATGCCTACGCCGAATCCTCCGCCTATGTAGGCGATATTGCCGTAGCGGTAGGCGCTCGACAGCTTTCCGTAGCAATCCACGATTATGCAGTCGCACTTGGCGGCTTCCTCGGGAGTGGCTGTCGACAAGCGGCACGAGGGGCGGTTGAGCTGCGACTCTATCGCGGCGATGCGCTCCTCATTTACCTCGTGAGGCGCTATTATGAGCTTCATTCCGGGATGGGCGTTGAAGCACGGCAGCAGATTCGATTCATCGGGCGGCCAGGTGCTTCCTGCCACAATCGTGAGCGACGCATCGCGGGTAAGGGCTGCGGCTTGGGGTATCTCAACGCAGCTCTCCATTATGTCGGTCACGCGGTCAAAGCGGGTGTCGCCTGCCACTGTTACATTTTTGATGCCTATTCCGGCAAGGAGTTCGCGTGAACCTTCGTCCTGCACGTAGATGTGGGTGAAGTAGGTGAGCATTTTGCGGAACTCACCTCCCCAGGGCTTGAAGAAAGGCTGCGACTTGCGGAATATGGCCGATATTATATAGGTGGGAATCCCGCGCAGCTTCAGCTCGTTAAGATAGTTGCCCCAGAATTCGTATTTGACAAATATCGCCATGCGCGGCTTTACCGTGTCAAGGAATTGTCTTACATTCTTCTTCGTGTCAAAAGGCAGATACACAACTGCGTCGACAAGCGGGAAGTTGTGTCGCACTTCGTAGCCCGACGGTGAAAAGAATGTGAGCAATATCTTGGCATCGGGATGATTGCGGCGAATCATCTCGATCAACGGACGCCCCTGCTCAAACTCTCCGAGCGATGCGGCGTGAATCCAGATGTAACCTCCTTCGGGCGACAGTTCCTTCTTGAGGCGCTGCATCGTGACTGCTTGCCCGTCGATGATTTTGCGGGCTTTCTCATGTCGCAACGATGCTATTTTTACGCCTAATGAGTAGAGGTGTATTGCGAAGTCGTAGAAAGGTGTCATTGGCACGTGCTAAGACGATGTTGTTTATGCTTTGATGCGCTCGACGGCGAGATTGATGCGGCGTATAGTTTCGTCTTTGCCAAGAAGTTCCGTGATGTCAAACATGTGGGGGCCCTTGCATTCGCCTACTACCGCAAGACGGAACGCATTCATGACATTGCCGAGGTGATAGCCCTTGGAGGCGATCCAGTCGAGCACTATCGGTTCGGCCGACGCGCAGCTGAAGTCGTCGATGCCGCGCAGCGTTTCGATCAGCTCGCCCATGATGCGGGGAGTGTCCTCGCTCCAGCGTTTCTTGATGTCCTTGGGGTTGTAGCTGTCGGGCTCCTTGAAGAAGAACTTGGCCTGGTCCCAGAGATCACGCACAAAGTAGATGCGTCCTTTTACAAGACCGCAGGCGCGTGCGATGTAGTCGTCACTGAAATTATCGGGGTCGATGCCGTTGTCGCGGAGTACTGGCTTGAACAGCTGTGCGAGTCGGTCGTCGGGTATCTGCTGAAGATACTCGTGATTGAACCAGCGGCCCTTCTCGTAATCGAAGCGTGCGCCTGAACGCGAGCAGTGGGCGAGGTCGAATTTCTCGATAAGCTGGTCCATCGACATGATTTCGCTGTCGTCGCCGGGATTCCAGCCGAGCAGGGCGAGGAAGTTGACAACGGCTTCGGGAAGATAGCCCGATTCGCGATAACCCGATGACACTTCTCCGCCTTCAGGATGCCATTCGAGGGGAAATACGGGGAACCCGAGGCGGTCGCCGTCACGCTTGCTGAGCTTGCCTTTGCCGTCGGGCTTGAGCAACAGGGGAAGATGTACAAACGAGGGTGCGGTGTCGCTCCATCCGAATGCCTCATACAGCAGCACATGAAGCGGTGCCGAAGGCAGCCACTCCTCGCCGCGTATCACATGAGTTATCTCCATCAGGTGATCGTCGACTATATTGGCGAGATGATAGGTGGGCAGGTCGTCGGCGCTCTTGTAGAGAACCTTGTCATCGAGTATCGATGAGTTTATGGTCACTTTTCCGCGCAGGAGGTCGTTTACCTCTACATCTCGTCCCGGCTCTACCTTGAATCGCACGACATACTTCTCTCCGTCGGCGATAAGTCGGTCGACCTCTTCCTTGGGAAGGGTCAATGAGTTGCGCATCGACATTCTTGTTGATGCGTCATATTGGAAGTTGGGAATTTCGGCACGCTTTGCCTCAAGCTCGGCGGGGGTGTCGAATGCTATGTAGGCTTTGTCGTTGTCGAGCAGCATCTTTACGTGCTCACGATATATGTCACGACGCTCGCTCTGCTTGTAAGGGCCGTATTTGCCGCCTTCGCGCACACCTTCGTCGATTCCTATGCCCAGCCATGCCAGTGCTTCGTTGATGTAATCTTCGGCACCGGGAACGAAGCGGGTCGAATCGGTGTCCTCGATGCGGAGAATCATGTCGCCGCCATGCTGACGGGCAAAAAGATAGTTATATAACGCTGTGCGTACACCTCCTATGTGAAGGGGTCCGGTAGGTGACGGTGCAAATCTTACTCTTACTTTACGGTCCATTTCTACTATGATTTTTAGACAATGTTTAAAAGTGGTTGCAAAGTTAAGAATAAAATCCCAAACTGCATCCACATGTTAGGTTATTGAGGCGTTTTTGACCTACTATTCCGCGTTTTGTGCTCCGGTAAAGTAGGCGTGTACCTTTCCGAGGGCGAGTATGCCTTCAAGTTTTATTGGAATTCGGTTGTCATCGGCCGATATCCATGTTGACATTGAGTCCGATGATTGTTCGCCGTTATGAGTGAATGCAAAGCTGAGGTGGTAGGCCTGCCATGCTTTTTTCTCGATTTTTATCGTTTCGATTCCGTCATATCTAACTCGAAGTTTCTCTACTTTCTTGCCCGAGAACACGTTGAGGTGTATCTCCGAGCCCACTGCCATGTCGGCGAAATCGATTGTGCGCAGGTAGTAAAACACCGACAGCATGTCGACCGTCATTCCTATGGCGTGCAACACGGTGTCGGACTCGGATACCTGTCCGTTTTTCTTGCGCCGGTAGCGTGACGCATATCCCGACACTTCGTCGCCGTTGCGGGAGTAACGCACTATGTCACGATTGTAAGTGCCGCCCTCGTGGGTGTTCTTCTTGTAAATCTGCGGCAGGCATCCTTGTCGCAGCATGGTCGATTCGAGAGTATCACGCACGCGGAACACTCTGTCGGCCCAAGGCACGGTCTTGGCTGCCAGCTTGGCGTGATAGTGTTGGCCGTCGCTGCGCAATGACAACACGGCGGTTGCAGCCTGCTTGTTTATAAGCCCCCATTTGTAGAGGATGCTGTAGTGGAGGTCTTCATCGGGCAGGTCGTAAGCGAGCATTTGTCCCGCTACGGCTGCAATCATTAGGAGGGTTAGATAAATGTGTCGCATTACAGTGCTATTTTTACGCAAAATTTGTGGTGTGTTCCGTCACCTATGTTTGGCGCATGGGCGTCCTCGGGAAACAATATTATATATTGTCCCGGAGTTACGGTGACATAACATTGCGGCTTGTCGCTGAAGAAAGCCACGTCACGTTCCTTGTCGTAGGGTTGCTCGACAAGGCTGAGGCCGGAGGTGACCGACCATCCTATCGTTTCGGGACCGCTCAGCGGCACATGGATGTCAAGATAACGGCGATGTGCCTCAAGCAAAGCATCGTCGGCGTTACGCAGATTGACCTCCTCGCGGTTGACGCGGATGTCGCCGTTGTCATCAAGCAATATCGAGCCGGTCATGAACGGGTCGTGACGATGCTCATTGATCCATTTCAGCGCACGTGCTATTTCGGGTGACAGGCGGTCGCTGTAGGTTGTGTCTTTTAAATCGGCAAGTATCATAGGGTAAATCGGTTATTATCGGGTCGTGTCAAATGAAAGGAAGTGCGTGACGGGTGGCCTGCTCGATGCGCTTGTTGCGCCAACACTTGCGGCAAACGGCTATGTAACGGTCGTTACCGCCTATCTCAAGCTGGTCGCCTTCGACAACGAAGTCGCCGTTGGAGTCGATGCGTGCATTGACGATTGTCTTGCGTCCGCAGCTGCATGTGCTCTTTATTTCGTCGATTGAGTCGGCTATCTCGAAAAGTCGGCGTGATCCCTCGAAGAGGTGGGTCTGGAAGTCGGTGCGCAATCCGTAGCATATTACGTTGCTTCCGTAGTCGTCGACTATTCGGGCGAGCTGGTCAACCTGGTCGGCACTGAGAAACTGCGCTTCGTCGATTAGGAACCAGTCGATTACCGTCATCGTTTCCTCAAACATCTCCTGGGCGAGAAGGTAGAGGTCGGTGTCGGGATAGATCCATCGGCATTTGCGCTCGATGCCTATGCGCGAGCGTATTACGTTATCCTTCTCCCTCGTGTCGATTATCGGCTTCAGGCAGGAATAGGTCATGTTGCGCTCCTCGAAGTTGTAGGCTTGGGTGAGCAGCAGGGCGGTCTTTGCCGACCCCATGGTTCCGTATCGGAAGTATAGTTTGCCTTTTCGATTCATCATTGTCCAATTGATATACAAACGTAAAATTATGAAAAATAGTTGATTCGCTTTGCAGATTAGCGTCACGGTGCGTCATTTCCCGCCGCCCGAGGTGAGGTACTCTATCGCAAAGTCGAGTATGGTGTCGTGGCCGTTGATGGCCGCCGCAGGATCGAGGTTTATAGCGCATCCGGCAGTGGGCTCGATGCCGTTTTCAGTGGTGTTGCCCTCGGCGTCAAGCACCGAGCAGGCCGAGAACCTTACACCCCAGCCGCACGGCAGTTCCGAGTTGAACGGCATTCCGCTTCCTCCGCCTGTGGTCGAACCTATCATGGTGACGCGGGGGAGCAGCTTCATTATCGAGGCGAAGTTGTTGGCTGCGCTGAAGGTGCCTCGACTGGTGAGTACGGCTATGGGCTTGCCCCACATTATGCGTCCCGACTCGGCCGGGTCGAAATAGTAGGCGTAGGGCTTGGAGAAATCCTTGTGACCCGGGCCGGTCTTGTGTGAGATGTAGCCCACAAGGGTGCGCTCGGTTATGAATCGGCGCACAAGAGTTTCGACATTTGTCATGTTGCCGCCGCCGTTGTCACGTATGTCTATTATAAGAGCGTCACATGAGTTAAGGTAGAAGAGTATCTGGTCGAGATTGCCTTCGCCTATCGTGTAGCCGAAGCTGCCGTAACGCATGTAGCCTATGTTTTCGGGAAGAATGGCATAGTCGATGCCCGAAGTCGACAGGTAGTTGAAGTTGAGGTAGTGCTCCTCGACAAGTCGTGCGCTGTAGTTTTCGGGATAGTCGCTCCACCATTTGCGGTAATACGATGTGTTGAATGTGGCGGTGAGATTGGTGTGACCGTCACGTAGTTCGTTGAGCATATCGGCACACATGTCAAATAGTTCCTTGGAGGTCATCTGGTTGCTCACCTTGGGGCTGTAACGTGCATAGACTTCATTCCAGTCAACGCCCTTTTCCTCAAAGAAGCAGTAGTGCTCGTCCATTATTTTCCACAGTGACTCGAAGTTGCCCCGAGGATTGTCGTCCCACTCTTCAAGGCTGTGACATGATGTGAGCGTGAGGAGTGCCAATATCAGATATGCATATATACGGTTCATGATTCAGTGTCAATATAGTGCTGAGATAATGCGTGCGTTGTTGTCGGCTTTGCGCGACGGATTGAGGCTGATCCACTCGGTTGTCACGCCTATCACGGCCGAGTAGGTGATTGTGCGTGTCGTGATGTCGTTTATCGATGTCGACAGGATGTTGTTGCGGAATCCGACACGTAACGATGTCGCGCCGAGATGCATGTCGGCCGTCACGAGATTTTCCATCCTGAAGTAGTTGCCCCACCATGCGCAGTGGGCCAGTCCCGAGTGGTTGCCGAGGTAGATTTCATAGAACAGCTCACCGTAGTCGGGCGAGAAGAATACTCCCGTCAAGGGTATTGTGGGCTGGTAGCGCAATGTCACGGGCAGGCGTCCTATCTTGACATTCCACGATGCGTAACCGGTGAGGTTGACTGTCCAGGCGGCTTCTACGGCTACGGGATTGTTGCCGTTGCGTGCGTTATACACGCATCCCAGGTCAAGGCTTGTGCTGCCGCCTCCGGCCAGCGTTATGTTGTGGGGGAGCTTGAATCTGTAGGTCATTCCCCATGAGAAGTCGGCTACAAGCCTCCACATTGTCGCGTTTTTGGCGGGGTTGTCGGTGCGGTTGAGGTCGATTCCCGCAGTGAGCCTCATCACCCACTTTTCAGGATTGAACTTCATCGCCTGCATGCGCTCGTAGTTCAATGCCATGTCCCATCCTTTGTATTTGAGCGGAGTGAGATAGGTGTTGGCGAGTGTGGCTTCTCCTATTTCGTAGGTGTAGGACGATGTCACGGGGCGCAATGTGGTCGGCTCATCCTGGGCGAATGCCATAGCCGACAACATCACGCACAATATTGATAAAAGTAAACGTGTCATGATTCTATTGGTCTTGTCGCATTAAAATATGCGTTGTTGTCCGTTGATTTCGTCACGCACTTCATCGTCGGAGCGTTCGGGCTCTACGGGTGCGTCATTGTCATCGTCGGGGGCCGGCGGTTCGTCGTCGTGCAGGTCGACTTCGCGCGGCTCGAGCTCGGTTATCGATGCCACTTCGTAGGTGGTGAGTCGCTTGCCTTTGGCCTTGTAGCTCTTCACCGCTATGAAGTCGACTGCATCCACCTCCATTGAGCCTCGGAATTCATCGCCGCCGCCAAATGTCACGCACAGTCGGCAACCTTCAGCGTCGCTAATCAGGAGCAAACGTGACTTTTCGTTGTCGCCGATGAACCGTGTGCGCTTGTTGGTGGGCTCGAATGTGAAGCGCTTCAGATAGGGGTAGCCTTGGTCGGCATCGTAAAGCACGGCCGTCCACACATGCCCGGGGCGATACTTCTCTATGCGCAGTATGTTGTCCTCGTAATGGTTGGTGGCGTCGAATGTCGACATGTAGTATTCGCCGGTTTTCAGCACTACGAGTATCTGGTCGTTGCCTGCAAACTCGCCGAGGAATGTGCCTCGTTTCTCGTAGTTGAGTCGCAATATGTCGGGGTCAAACCACACTTCGCGGCCTCCAAGCGTTGATGCGCCTTTCTCTTTCAGCGAGAAGCGGTGTACTTCGTTCTTCGTGACGATGTTGCCTTGCGACTGCTTTCCCTTTATGGTGAGTTCGCTGAAGTCGACATCAAACTGCAGTGTCTTCAGGCGCTGCTTGGGCTTCAGGATTACCTTCACCACTTCGGCCTCGCCGTTGGGATTGGCGGTGAACCACATTACCTTTGAGCCGGGCAGTCCCTGCGTCAGGTCATATTCCTTGTCGCGCGTAATGCCCGTTACGGCAAATCGCTTCATATAATAGATGCCGCCCTTTCCGTTCTGATATATCACATTGTATATCGTACGCTGGTCGTTGCGCTTGAACACGTTTACATAGAGCACGTTCTTGCCAATGAACATCTTCTCCTGCACCTTGACGATCTTGTACTTTCCATCTTTATAGAATATGATTATGTCGTCGATGTCGGAGCAGTTGCACACATATTCGTCCTTTTTAAGCGATGTGCCTATGAATCCCTCCTCGCGGTTGATGTAGAGTCGCTCGTTGGCTTCGGCCACTTTTGCGGCCTCGATGTTGTCAAATCCGCGTATCACGGTGCGTCGCGGGTAAGCGTCGCCGTATTTCTCCTTAAGCGAAGTGTACCATGCTATGGTGTAGTCGACAAGATGGGCGAGATGATCGTTTATGGCGGCTATGCGTTCCTTGTAGGATGCAATCAGCCGGTCGGCCTCCTCGCTGTTGAACTTCAGGATGCGCTTCATCTTGATTTCCATGAGCTTGAGCAGGTCGTCGCGGGTAATGTCACGAATCAACGACTTGACGAAGGGCTCGAGTCGCTTTTCGATGTGCAGCAACACGTCGTCCATCGATTCACCCTCCTCAAATTCCTTGTCCTTGTAGATGCGCTCCTCGATGAATATGCGTTCGAGCGATGCAAAGTGAAGGTTCTCCTCGATTTCCCCGCGCTGTATCTCAAGCTCGCGCTTGAGCAGATTCTTTGTTGTGTCGACGCTGTGACGCAGCACATCGCTCACGCCGAGGAAGTGAGGCTTTTTCTCCGAGATGACGCAGCAGTTGGGCGATATGCTTAGCTCGCAGTCGGTGAAGGCGTATAGTGCGTCGATGGCTTTGTCCGATGATGTGCCGGGAAGCAGATGAACAAGGATTAGCGCATTTTCCGAGGTCATGTCCTCGACCTTGCGCACCTTGATTTTGCCCTTCTCGGCCGCACGTATTATCGAGTCGCTTATGGTGCCTGTGGTCTTGCCGAAGGGTATTTCGGTAATGGCGAGCGTGCGGTTGTCGATTTTCTCGATTTTGGCTCTTATCTTCACCGAGCCGCCTCTCTCTCCGTCGTTGTACTTGGTGACATCGAGGAATCCGCCCGTCACGAAGTCGGGATAGAGCGTAAACGGCTCTTCTCGCAGATAGGCGATTGCCGCGTCGATTATCTCGTTGAAGTTGTGGGGCAGGATTTTCGACGACAGACCCACAGCGATTCCCTCGACTCCCTGCACGAGCAGCAGCGGGAACTTTGCCGGCAATGTCACGGGCTCGGGCTTGCGTCCGTCGTAGGACACTGTCCAGTCGGTAGTCTTGGCATTGTACAGCACCTCAAGAGCGAAAGGCGAGAGTCGCGCCTCGATGTAACGCCCTGCCGCAGCCGAAGCTCCGGTGAGCACGTTACCCCAGTTTCCCTGAGTTTCCACGAGCAGCTCCTTCTGTCCGAGCTGAACGAGCGCATCGTTAATCGACTGGTCGCCGTGAGGGTGATACTGCATGGTGTTGCCCACGATGTTGGCCACCTTGTTGAAGCGTCCGTCGTCGAGTGTCTTCATCGAGTGCAGGATGCGTCGCTGTACGGGCTTCAGACCGTCGGTTATGTGGGGTACGGCACGTTCAAGTATAACGTAGGAAGCATAGTCGAGAAACCAGCTTTGGTACATTCCACGCAGCTGATGGCGCACGATGTCGTTGGATGTGTCGACCGTGATGCGTTGCTTGCCGTGGGATGAGGTGACGCCTTCGTCAGGCATCGTTTCTTCGGCGTCGTCGGGAGTATATGTTTCGTCGCTCATTTGGTGATAATGATTTCGAGGGTAAAACTTTATGCATGTCATGCATTCCTACAAAAATACTAAAAAAATCGCAAATGAGCCGTTGTAAAGGGATAATTCTTTAATTTCGGCGATGGAATGATGCTGTGTGGCGATTGAAATTTTGTCGATTCAAGCATTTTTGTGTATCTTTGCCAGCTGAAAATCATTGATTAATAACATAAATAAGATGGCACAACAAGAAGACTCATTCAAGAAGATTGTATCACATGCCAAAGAATACGGCTTTGTGTTCCCTTCCAGCGAAATATACGATGGACTTTCGGCTGTTTACGACTACGGTCAAAACGGCGTGGAGCTGAAGAATAACATCAAGCGTTATTGGTGGGATGCCATGACATTGCTTCACGAAAACATCGTGGGCATCGACTCGGCTATCTTCATGCACCCTACGATATGGAAAGCGTCGGGACACGTTGACGCATTCAACGACCCGTTGATCGACAATCGCGACTCCAAGAAGCGTTATCGCGCCGATGTGCTGATCGAGGAGGAGATTGCCAAGATGGACGACAAGATTGAGAAGGAAGTCGCAAAGGCTCGCAAGCGTTTCGGCGAGAATTTCGATGAAGCTCTTTTCCGCGAAACCAACCCCCGCGTACAGGAACACGTGGCAAAGCGTAACGCACTGCATGAGCGTTTCGCCAAGGCGATGAACGACAACGACCTTGATGAGCTGCGCCAGATAATAATCGACCAGGAGATTGTCGATCCCATTTCGGGGACCAAGAACTGGACCGAGGTGCGTCAGTTCAACCTGATGTTCCGCACCGAAATGGGCTCTACCGCCGAAGGTGCAATGACAGTCTATCTGCGCCCTGAAACCGCTCAGGGTATATTCGTAAACTACCTTAACGTGCAGAAGACCGGCCGCATGCGCATCCCGTTTGGTATCGCTCAGATAGGTAAGGCTTTCCGTAACGAGATTGTAGCCCGTCAGTTCATATTCCGCATGCGTGAGTTTGAGCAGATGGAGATGCAGTTCTTTGTGCGTCCCGGTCAGGAGCTCGAATGGTTCTCAAAGTGGAAGGAAACACGCTTGAAGTGGCACAAGGCTCTCGGTCTTGGCGATCACAAGTACCGTTACCACGATCACGAGAAGCTTGCCCACTATGCCAACGCCGCTACCGACATCGAGTTTGAGATGCCTTTCGGTTTCAAGGAGGTTGAGGGAATCCACTCGCGCACCAACTTCGACTTGTCGCAGCACGAGAAGTTCTCGGGCAAAAAAATACAATACTTCGACCCCGAATTAAACGAAAGTTACACTCCTTACGTTATAGAAACATCTATTGGCGTCGACCGCATGTTCCTTTCGGTGCTCTGTTCAAGCTACGAGGAGCAGCAGCTTGAAGGCGGCGACACCCGCGTGGTGCTGCATCTGCCCGCCGCTCTGGCTCCGGTAAAGTGTGCCGTTATGCCCCTTGTCCGCAAGGACGGTCTTCCCGAAAAGGCGCGTGAGATTGTCAATGACCTCAAGTTTGACTTCCCGACCCACTATGAGGAGAAGGATTCAATCGGAAAGCGTTATCGCCGTCAGGATGCCATCGGTACTCCCTACTGCGTGACAGTGGACCATCAGACACTTGAGGACAACACCGTGACACTGCGTGAGCGTGACTCCATGGAGCAGAAGCGCGTCAACATCGACGACCTGCATCGACTGATTCACGACAATGTGAGCATGAATGCTCTCCTCCGCAAGCTTGGTTAAAGAGTGCATGAACATAAACTTACATTTACTAAAACCCCCTCCTTATGAATCTTAACAGACTTAAATTCATGGTAGTCGGAGCCGCTTGCGTGCTCGGCCTCTCGTCGTGCAACTACAACTCGCTCGTTGACAAGCAGCAGAGTGTCGATCAGAGTTGGGCTGAAGTGGAAAACCAGTATCAGCGTCGTGCCGACCTCATACCTAACCTCGTGGCCACCGTAAAGGGCTATGCCGCACATGAGCAGGAAACCTTCACCAAGGTGACCGAGGCGCGTGCCAAGGCTACATCGGTCAACATCGATGTCAATGACCTGAACGAGGAAACTCTTGCGCGTTTCCAGGAGGCTCAGAACGAGCTTACCGGTGCGCTGAAGTCGTTGCTCGCCGTTACCGAAGCCTATCCCGACCTGAAGGCAAATGAGAATTTCCGTGACCTCCAAGTTCAGCTTGAGGGAACCGAAAACCGCATTACCACAGCTCGCGGACGCTACACTGAATCGGTCAAGGACTATAACACATCGATAAAGAAGTTCCCTACAAATATTTATGCCGGATGGTTCGGATTTGATCCCAAGCCCCAGTTCAAGGCGGCTGCCGGTGCCGAGCAGGCTCCCACCGTCCAGTTCTAAAGCGATAACACCAATTATTTTCAATGAAAAAATTACCTCTGATATTTTTATTTATCGGACTCGTAGTGGGATTCATTTCTTGCAGTGAGGAAGATGAAAACTGGAATGAGTACAAGGAGTGGCGCAACACCAACAATGCCTGGCTTACCGAGCAGGGAAAGCGCCTCAATCCTGACGGTACTCGATATTATGATACTATTCGCCCCGATTACGACAAAGGCCAGTATGTGCTTGCACACTGGTTTAACGACCGCAAGCTCACACAGGGCAATCTGAAGCCCTACTATACTTCGACGGTCGATGTCAAGTATATCGGACGACTTTATAACGATGAGCCGTTTGACTCAAGTTATACGCTTATGGCCGATTACGGCGATTCGATTTTCCGCACAAAGGTAGGTCGTGTGATTGCCGGATGGACCATTCTCCTTCAGGAGATGCATGTGGGCGACTCGGTGGAGGTATTGATTCCCTACCAGTCGGCTTACGGAGCATCGGGTTCAGGCTCGATTCCTCCCTACAGCAACCTGAAGTTTGGGGTCAAGCTTGTAAACGTTCCTTTTTGGGAAATTGAAGAATAGTACATTATTTTTACTGACTCGATAAACGGCGAGTCAGTGTCATGATAAACTGCACCCCAAAGACCGATACAAGGCCTTTGGGGTGCAGTCCTTTTTATGCTCTGACCTATACATGACACGACGACCGCAGGAGCAGGCATAAAATAGCATCGCCTCCGAATGTCAGTAGCGACACATCGGAGGCGATTTAACGATAATGAAGTCGGTCGTTATTTTGCGTCGATTTCCTTCAGGAGCTCTTCGACTGCTTTGCGAAGCTGCTGATCCTCTCCTGTCACGATGACTCCGGGCTCGTTGACAACCTTGAAGTCGGGCTCAAGCTGGCTGTTTTCAAGATAGTTGCCTTCGGCTGTGCGGTAGCCTATGACGGGGATTCCGAATACGAGCGAGGGATCCTGCATGGTCACCCAGTTGACGCTGGTCATTGTGCCGGGTACGGGCATTCCCACGAGTTTGCCGAGGTTGAGGTGCTTGTAGACCCAGGGAGTTCCGTGTGCGTTACTGTAGTTGGCCTCACATTGTACCATGATGCTGGGCTTGTTCCAGCGACGGCTCGGCATGTCGCATATATCCTCTCCGCGTATAACCTGAGTGAGATATTTTTTGCCGCTGAACAGCACTTCGATATCCTCGTGGAGTCGTCCGCCACCGTTCCAGCGTGTGTCGATTACGATTCCGTCCTTGTCGACATATTTTCCGAGCAGGTCGGCGTAGATTGTGCGGTAGCTTGCATCGTCCATTGACTCAAGGTGCACGTATCCAAGACGGCCACCCGACCACTTGTCGACATCGGCTGCGCGTTGCTTAACCCAGCGGTTGTAAAGCAAGGTGTTCATAGTACCCGAGCTGATGGGGAGTATAACCTCGTCCCAGGTCTTGTTGTCGGCCGGATTGTGGATTGTCACGAGCGTCTTCTTGCCGGCAATATCGTTGAATATCGCGGTGTAGTCGGTGTTGTTGTCGATAGTTTCGCCGTTGATTTTTTCGATTATGCATCCTGCGGTTATGTCGCTGTTCTTGCGGTCAAACGGCCCTTTTTCGATAATTTCGTCCACTTTAAGACCCTTTCCGGTATAGGTCCAGTCGTAGAGCAGGCCGAGGCTTGCCGTGCGGTCGCCCGACGATGAGGGGCGATAGCGTCCGCCGGTGTGCGACACATTAAGCTCGCCGAGCAATTCGCTGAGCAGTTCGGCAAAGTCGTAGTTGTTGTTGATGTGGGGCAGGAACTTGCGGTAGGCCTTGGTCATTGCTTCCCAGTCGATGCCGTGCATGTTCTTGTTGTAGAAACGCTCCTTCTCCTCCTGCTTAACGTAGTCAAACATGTACTCGCGCTCGGCTGCGGGGTCGAGTTTCAGTGTGGCCGAGAATGTTATCGGGGTCATTGACTCGGAGTTGGCATTCATTTTTTTGAGCGACGAGCTTCCGAGCAGGAATATGTTGTCGCCCTTCTTGTCCATCTCGAAATTCAGAGGCGATGTGTTGAGCTTGTTGATAAGCCTTACATCACGCTTGCGCAGATTGATTTTCCACAGGTCGTAGGCTTTTTCAAATGCAGCGAGGTAGTAGAGGTTTTCACCGTCCTTGCTGAAGATGTATCCGCCAAGGTCGCTTGACGCGGGAGTTACGCGAACGATTCGGTCCTCGATTCCGTCAAGCTCTACAACAATGTCCTCGGTGTCGTCATCACTGTCGGCCGACTTCTCTTTCTTGTCGTCGTTCTTCTTGTCCTTCTTGTCGCTCTTCTCTTTTTCGGCTTTCTCCTTGTCCTTCTTCTGCTGCTTTTCGAGCTCCTTGCGCAACTCGTAGTCCTCCTTGCTAAGACGGTACTTGTCGTAGGCGTCCTGGTTGAGGAATGCAAGCATGATGTCGTTCTGCGAACCCCACGATGCGTGACTTCTCAAGCCGTAACGGTCGGAAACAAAGGCAATGGCGTTACCGTCCATTACCCATTGGGGTTCCATGTCGAAATAGGATGAGCGGGTGATATTGGTGACTTTCGGAGTGCCGGTGGCGTTTACGATTGCGATGTCGCTGTAGGGTTCGTGTCCGTTGCCGGTCAATTCGATGACAAACCACTTTCCGTCGGGCGACCACTTGTAGTCAAATCCGCCGTTACGCTCGGGATAGGTCGAGCCGTCGGTAATCTGACGCACTTTCTTGGTGTCGAGATTCATCACCATGAGCTTGCGGCGATCCTGGATGAAGGCTATCTCCTTGCCGTCGGGCGAATACTTGGGATAGGTGCGCTCTACACCGTCATTGGCTTTTACGAGCGGAGTTTCATCGATGAGTGTCGCATTGGGGAAGTTGGCATCGTCTTTGCGGTTGATTTTTGCCACATATATGTTGGGATGTCCCTCGCGCTCGCTTGTGTAGGCGATTGTGCGGTTGTCGGGAGCCCATGCCGGTTGACGCTCGGCGGCCGGAGTCGATGTAATTTGCTTGGTGGTGGGGTATTCAACCGATGTTACAAACAGTTCGCCTCGATTGGTGAAAGCCACTTGCTTGCCGTCGGGCGATACAGTGGCTCCGCTGGAAGAGCTTACGCTGTATTTCTTTACGGGATTTTCCTCGTCGAGCATTAGGTCGATATTGACTTTGCGCGGTGCGGCATCGCCCTTCTTGGTGTATATCTCGCCGTCGTAGGTGAATGCGAGTGTTCCGTCGGCTCCTTGTGAAAGGAATCGCACGGGATGGGTCTTGAAGTTGGTGAGCTGTTTTGCCGCCGACGGATTGTCGATGGGGAACGAGTAGACATTGAACGTGTTGCCGTTACGCTCGCTCAGCAGGTAGACGGTTTTGCCGTCGACCGACATGACGGGATTGCGGTCCTCGCCGGCGCGGTTGGTGAGATTGGTGTGCTTGCCGGTCTTTGTGTCGTAACGCCACACATCTCGGGTCACCGATGAGGTGTGATGCTTGCGCCATTCGTCCTCAAATCCCTTCTGGTCGTTGTAGAGGAAGAAGTCGCCGTCGGGCGAGTAGCTTATCTGCAATGCGGGAGTGCTGAGAAGCTGTGTTATGCGACCTCCCGTCACGGGTACGCTGTAGACCTCGGTGAGTCGTGACGAGGGGAACTGTGCGCTTGATGCTACATCCTGTATTGCGGCCGAGAAGAGCACGTTTTTGCCGTCGGGAGTGAATGATTCGGGAATCTCGTTGGTGGAGTTGGTCGTAAGTCGGGTGGCGTTACCTCCGTTGGCCGACATCAGGTAGACATCCATGTTGCCGTTACGGTCGCTGGCAAACGCGATGCTCTTGCCGTCGGGCGACCACACGGGATTGGATTCGTAGGACGGTTGGGTGGTGAGGCGTTGTGCCGTGCCGCCGTTAGCCGCCACTTTGTAGATGTCACCTTTATAGGTGAACGCAATAGAGCTGCCGTCGGGCGATATTTTCACATCGCGCAACCATAGCGGAGTGACAGCCCATGAGGTCGCTGCAATTGATGCAAAGGCCAATGGTAAAAGTAATTTTTTCATTCTATGTATTGATTGTTTTTTTATAATGCAATGAGTTACAAAGTTATTGAAATATTTGTGGACGGTAAAGTTATTTGTCATAAAAATGAGCAAGGTGCATCATTTGTAAACGATGCACCTTGCTTATGGGAATATGTTTTTTTGAGCGGGATTACTTGCGGGGAATCTTCAGTTTCTGTCCTGCCTGAATTGCCGAGCCGCTGATGCCGTTGGCTTTCTGTATGTCGGCTATTGTCACGCCTCGGTATTTGCGGGCGATTTTAGAGAGCGTTTCACCTCTCTTTACGGTGTGATAGGTGTAGGAGGGCTTTGCCGCGGCCTTCTCCTTGGCTGCGGTTTTTTCCTTGGCTGCGCTCTTCTTGGGTGCGGGCTTTTCTACGGTTTTCTCTTTTTCAACAGGCTTCTCGGCTTTGGGAGCTGCGCTTTCCGATGAGGCTGTTTCGGTCGAGTCGGTCACTAAGGTTTCGGCCGGCTGCACTGTGCCCGAGTTAGGCTCGTCATCCTGCGATTGCGTGCTTTCGGCGGCTGCAAGGCTGCTGTCGTCGGTGGTTTCCGTTTCGGGTTCGGGTTCCGGCTCCTTTACACGCGCAACACGCTCGTAGGTGTTTATCTTCAGCGTCGAACCGGCGCGAAGCGAGTTCTTGCGCAGTCCGTTCCACTTCTTTATGTCGGACGACTTGACTCCGTAGCGTTTTGCTATCTTCGATAATGTTTCACCCTTTTTCACTACATGCCTTTTGACAACAAGCTTCTTCACATAGTCGCTGTCGGGGTCGTCGTCGATTGTTGTCACGGGCTCGACCACCTTGCGTCGGGCGTAACGGTTGTAGTCGTGCGACAGGATGCTGTCCTCGCTCATGATGTAGCTGTAGACCTGCATCGACGGCAGCACGAGGGAGTAGGGGCGCACATCGCCGGGAATCACATCGCGGCGATATTGCGGATTCAGCACACGTATCTCTTCGATGGGGAGGTTGAGTATGTCGGCGATCTGTTGCAGATGCACGCGCTTGTTCACGTGTACCGAGTCGGTTATTATCGGACGCTTGGCGAGTGCCGGGCTTATGTTGTGCTGGTTATAGTAGTTCATCACATAGTTGGCCGCGATGAAGGCGGGCACATAGCCTCGAGTTTCGGCCGGCAGCAGGTAGTAGATGCTCCAGAAGTCCTTGTTTTCTCCTCCGGCACGACGCAATGCCTTGTTGACGTTGCCGGGGCCGCAGTTGTAGGCGGCGATGGCGAGCGACCAGTCGTTGTACATGTCGTAGAGCTGCTTAAGGTAGGTGGCGGCGGCTTCCGACGACGCGTAGGGGTCGCGACGCTCGTCGACGAGCGTGTTGATTTCCAGTCCAAGTCCTCTTGCGGTGGGGAGCATGAATTGCCATAGTCCCGTGGCTCCGGCACGGGACACCGCATCGGGGTTTAACGCCGATTCAATCACCGGAAGGTAACGCAGTTCGAGGGGAAGGCCTTTCCGCTCGAGCGCCTGCTCGAATATCGGCATATAGTAGAGGCTCATTCCGAGCATGCTCTCCACGAGGTCGCGACGACGCTGCACATACATGTTGATGTAGGAGCGCACAACCTGGTTGTAGGGCATCTCGATTTCGGTGGGCATCGATGAAAGACGCTTGATGTACTCCTCGTCGGTTGCATTCACCACAGGTGTTTTGGCATAACTGTCGTTAAGAACCGCATAGTTCTTAAGGTACCAGTTCTGCATCATCTTGTGGGTGTCGGTTTCAAAACTTTCGGGATATATGATTGAATTGTCGGTAATCGAATTTTTTAAAGTCAGAATCGACGAGGCGGCGCTTACTGCCAGTGACGATGCTATAAGCAATAACGATGTGACAAATTTATTCATTGCGGTGGTCAGGTGGTAGAGATTAAAAATTAAGAGCCCATTGAAGCCCGATGCCTACTCTTGAGTTGCGGGTGTCGGGAATCAGGGTGGGATACACATCCATTGTCAAGTCGGGAGAGATGTCGAAGTGCGACAGTGACGCATCGACATAGGCGTCGACCATAGCGATGAGATAGACACCTACCATGCATATTATGCAAAGGTCGCGGTTGCGGCGATAGAAGTCCTTGCGGGCTTTGAAGGTGCGCTCCATCCATGAGCGGTTGAGGTCCTCTTCCTTTGCATTGGGCGGGAAGAAGTCCATATAGCTTTTGGTCGACGGGTCGTTGTCCATCAGGTCACGATAGGCCTGGGTGTAATCGTTGAGCATGCGGTTGTTCCACGATGTGGCGTAGCCGAGGCCCATGAATCCGCCTATTACGATGGGGAGTTTCCAGTAACGGCGGTTGTAGAGCTGTCCCAGACCGGGAAACAGCGCCGACATCCACACGGCCCTCGTGGGGTCGGGGTTGAAGTCCCTCACCACATAGTCGGGGTCAAACTCGTCGTCGGGATTTGTGGCGGCTGCCGTGGTGTCGGTTTCGACAGGCACTACGGCTATCTGCGTCACTTTAAGGCTGTCGCCGGTAAACTCGACCGAGTCGCCGACGACCTCCACGCGCTGGTGACGCGGAACGGTGAGCCACATCGAGTCGGGAAATTCGCTCAAGTCAGGTTCTGCCTGAACGGGATCCTTGGGAGTAGTATTGTCGGGCTCCTCGATTTTTATCGGTTTCCGTGGAAGTTGAGGCCGTTGTGGTGAATCAGTTGCTGAAAAAATGTTAAAAGGGAATACCAACGTGAATATTAATCCTAAAATCACTATTCTCGTCGATAGGTCCAATTTATCGTATTTATTGCGGTCTTGACCTTTGCTCATTGTTTATGTTGTTGATGAACAGTCGATTGAGTGGCTATAGCATAATGAGCGAAATCAATCGATTTCCGGCATGTCAGTTGTCGGAATGTTTTATTGTGTCAAAGATAGCAATTAATTGCGCAAGTTCATCCTCATTCTTGAACGGAAATGTGATTTTTCCGCGTCCCTGGGGGTTGCAGGTGAATTGAACGGGGGTGCGGAACGATGCGCTTAAATGTTTTTTAAGAATGTCGAAGTCCTTGTTGCTCATTGTCGGCTTGGATTGACGGGATGGCATCTCTCCGTTCTCTTCGGCGGCCTGATAGGCTTTGGCCAGCTCTTCGACTTTTCGCACTGAAAGTCCCTGTTTTATGATTTCGTTATATAGCTTCAGCTGCAGCGATGGCTTGTCGATGGTGAGCAGCGCGCGTGCGTGACCCATGTCGACGCGCTTGTCGCGAAGTCCGAGCTGCACTTCGGCGGGCAGCTTGAGCAGGCGCAGGAAGTTGGCCACGGTGGCGCGTTTCTTGCCGATGCGTTCGCTGAGGCGTTCCTGCGTGAGGTTGTACTGGTCGATGAGTTTGCGGAATGTAAGGGCTATCTCAATGGCGTTCAGGTCCTCGCGCTGTATGTTCTCGATCAGGGCCATCTCGGTGAGCTCGCTGTCGTTGGCCGTGCGTATATAGGCCGGCACCGATGTCAGTCCGGCTTTTATGGCGGCGCGGTAGCGTCGTTCGCCGGCGATTATCTGATAGGAGTTGGGCCCGGTTTTACGTAACGAGAGGGGCTGTATTATTCCCAACTCTCGAATCGATGTGGCGAGTTCGTCAAGAGCCTCTTCGTCAAATGTGGTTCGTGGTTGGTCGGGATTGGGTGATATTAGTTCGACATCGATGTCGTTTATTGCCGATGATCCGCGTGCGGGAACATCGTCCATCGATATTAGCGAGTCAAGTCCTCGCCCGAGTGCGTTACGTTTAGGTGATGCCATGTCTTGTCGTTGTGTAGAGAGGATTAAGAGAGTGAAACAAAATGTAAATTATGCAGGTTGCTCGACGGCGGCCTTTCGCGACTTTGCGATGAGCTCTTTGGCCAGCATGGTGTGGCTTGTGGCTCCTCGGCTTTCCGGGTCGTAGATGAGGGCGGGGAGTCCGTGTGACGGAGCTTCGCTGAGCCTGATGTTGCGGGGAATGACGGTGTTGAACACCATGTCGCCGAAGTGGCCTTTCAGCTCTTCGTATATCTGGTTGGCGAGGCGCAGGCGTGCGTCATACATCGTGAGCAGGAATCCTTCGATTTCGAGCGATGGGTTGAGCTTCGACTTGATTATGCGTATGGTGTTGAGCAGCTTGCTGATGCCTTCCAGGGCGAAGTATTCGGCTTGTACAGGTATTATCACGGAATTGGCTGCTGTGAGGGCGTTGACGGTTATCAGTCCGAGCGACGGCGAGCAGTCGATGAGTATGTAGTCGTATTTGTCGCTTATCGAGGCGAGTACGTTGCGCAGGATTTTTTCGCGATTGGGCTTGCTCACGAGCTCAAGCTCGGCTCCCGCAAGGTCGATGCGCGAGCCAACGAGGTCAAGCCCCTCGACACAGGTGGCAACCTGCGAGCCGTCGATGGGGTAGTCGTCGACAAGGCACTCATATATCGACGATGACATGCTTTTAGGATCTATGCCATAGCCTGATGTGGCGTTGGCCTGCGGGTCGGCATCGATTATGAGCACTTTCTTGCCTTGGTTGGCAAGTGAGGCGGCAAGATTGATTGTAGTTGTGGTTTTTCCCACGCCGCCCTTTTGATTGGCGATTGCAATGATTTTACCCATAGTGTGTAGTTACAATTAGCATTGCAAAGATAAAAAAAATATAATCAACGAGGCCTCTACTATTGTGCTCAAAATGAGTTAAATGTTGATAAATGCCACTTTTTGTTGATAACTATGCCTCCGATGCCCGATTGCGGATATAGGAAATTATCCGTATTTTTGTAAATCACTAATTTTTCAGCGCTATAAATCTATGTCAACCAACCGCCCTCTCATATTGATTACCAACGACGACAGCGTTTTTGCACCCGGTCTTCATCTGCTCATTGATTATGTAAAGTCGATGGGCGATGTTATAGCCATTGCTCCCGATGCTCCGCATTCGGGGCAGTCGTCGGCTATTTCGGTCAACAAGGTGCTTCAGATAAATCGCCACGAAGATTACAACGGTGCTGCGATATACTCGGTCAACGGCACCCCGGTCGACTGTGTGAAGCTCGGAATGCACGCCGTGCTTGACCGCCGTCCCGATTTCATCCTGTCGGGAATCAACCACGGTTCCAATTCGGGTAACTCGATCATATATTCGGGAACGATGGGCGCGGTGCTTGAGGGATGTATGCTCGGCATTCCGTCGATAGGCTATTCGTTCCACAGCCACAACCAGGCTTATAGCCTTGAGGCTTGCCGCGAGGTGGTGGAGAAGATAACGAGTCGCGTAATGGAGCAGGGATTGCCCTCCGATATATGCCTTAACGTAAACATTCCGAAGTGCAGCAAGGTCGAGGGCATAAAGGTGACGCGTGCCGCACGCGGATTCTGGACTGAGGAGTATGCCGAATATGTCGACCCACACGGAAAGCCTTTCTACTGGCTCACAGGAAAGTTCCACAATGTGGAGCCCGACAATCCCGAAACCGACCTCTACTGGACCGACCGCGGATATGCCTCGGTTGTGCCGTGCCGTCCCGACCAGTCGGCCGTCAACGAAATCGGGCTAATCAGTGATTTGCTCGGGTAGTCGGTATTGTCCTTTCTTATCCGTCAGCCTGCCGTAGGCCACGGCGTGTTTCGGGCATGCGTGGTAGCATGCAAGGCACATGGCGCAATTGTCGCCCCATTGCGGGCGATGATTTTCATCGAGCGTCACGTTGTCCATAGGGCATGCCTTGACGCATAGTCCACAGCCTATGCATTGATTGTCGAGGTAGTGAAACGGCCGGGGTGACATCATGCGTCTTATGAATAGCGGATAAATCATCCGTGACTTAATCCACTTCATGCCGCCGGTGACTACATCGTCGCCGGGCGTTCCTGATTTTATGCACGACACGATGTGGTCGACGCGCTTGTCGCATCGCGACAGCTTGTCGGCCTCCACCTCTTCGGTGTCGATGTCAAATCCGGGAAACGTAACGTAGGTGTTGGGCATCTGCACCGAGTAGGCCGTTACCGCGTTCCACCCCCGGCTACGCATTATGTCACGCCACTGCTTGTGGGCGAGGCCAATGTCGTCGCCGCAGGTGCACACCATGTAGTGCTTGTTACGGGCGAGATCGCCGTTGATTGTCGACATATATTTCACAACCACCGGAGGCACTCCCCATGAGTATATGGGGAACACCCATATCAGCGGTTCGTCGCTGTCGGGCGACAGGTGGGTCGTCGATGCCGTGTCGATTGACTTGGCGTCGATTTTCACCATTTCGCCCTTCATCCTTTGTTGCAGCAGCGATGCCACGTGACGGGAGTTGCCTGTCCCGCTGAAATATATTATCATCTTATCGTGACTTGCGTTGCTCCGAATCCGTACTCGCGGAATGATGCGTCCTGAGTGTCGCAGTGGGGATATTTGTGTTTCAGCTCCTTAAGCAGTTCGTTACGCAGCACTCCTTCGCCTTTGCCGTGGATGAACACGATTTTCTGTCCCTTGTTTTTGATGTTCTCGGTCATGACGCGGTTAAACTCCTTCAGCTGTACCTGGAGCATGTCGGTGTTGCTCAGTCCGGCCGTGGTGTCGAGCAGCTGGTTGATGTGCAGGTCGACTTCGATAATTTCGGGACGGCGGTTTTTCTTCTCAACCGGGCGGCGTTGCGACTTGTCGGCGATTCGTTTTGCCTTCATCGACTCTTCAAGCCGGCTGCTGTCGATGACCATCGAGCGTTGCGGGATGTCGTTCTTTACGATGTCCAGCGCTATGACGGGTGTGTCGAAATATACATTGTCGCGGAAGCAGTGTAGCTTGAAGAACTTTGTAGTGTCGAGTGCGTATTCAACGGCTACAGGAGCTTTGAGCTTGAACTCCTTGTCACGCTTGAATGCTACGTATTGTATGGCCACGCGGTCCATGTCGGGCAGTTGCTCGCGCGTCACGTGCTCGAGATGTACCTGTATGTTTGGCTCTACGATGCCAGCATAGCGTGTGGCCCAGTCGTGACCGTCGGCGCGTGTCAGGTAGGTGAAATAGAGGAAGTAGTTGGAGTCGTTGACAAGATATGCGTCATACTCCGTTGTGTTGAGGTGCTTTATCTCCTCGGGCTCATAGGCGAGCACGATGTTGAGCTTGTCGCCTGTTTCGGTTTCTTCGATCTCCTCGGGCTTCGGTTTGGCGGGCTGTTCGGGAACTATCGTGGGTGCCACATACTTGCTCTCCTTGGCCTTGGGAGTGGCAGGTGTCACCACCACACACTCTCGCAGCATGACGGGAGTTTCAAATCCGTCTTCGTCCACATAGGCAATATTGCCTTCGATTTTTACTATGCGGCCTCCCCCTACCGAGTTGAGGTAACGCACTATATCTCCTATTTGTGCCATGTCGTGAATAAAATTTTTGTAAAGTTAATTATGGTGGGTACATAAATCGCACATGTTAACCAAATTTAATAAATTGCATGGTCAGGAAATATTTTGGCATGAAATGTGTTATATATAATGTAACCTAATTATAAATTCATTTTAATGATGAGAAAAATCTTTATTGCATGTGTGGCCGCATCGATGGCCGCATTGTTTGCATGTCAGTCGTCTAAGACTGTAAAGGCAACATTGGCCGACCTCAAGGGAGAGTGGAATATTGTAAGTGTTGATGGCGAAGATGTTACCGTGCCTGAAGATCAGGATGCTCCGTTTATAGGATTTGATACCACTGAGGGTCAGCTATATGGTAATGCAAGCTGTAACTATCTTATGGGCTCGTTTGACATTAACGCAGCTCCCGGTGTGATCGATTTCTCGGGAATGGCAAGCACTCGCCGCATGTGTCCCGACATGGCTCTTGAGCAGAAGATACTTGAGGCTTTCGGCCAGGTTAAATCATATTCATTGACCGCCGACGGTGACATTCAGCTGTCAAATGCCGACGGAAAGGCTGTAATGCTTCTTGAGAAGCGTGACCCGCAGGTGTCGGCTCGCGAGCTCAACGGAGTGTGGAACGTAAAGACTTTGGCCGATACCCCGGTTGAATCGCCCGAAGGTAAGCCCTATCAGTTTACTTTCAACTTGAACGACATGACATTCTTCGTGACTACCGACTGCAACAACCTGAGCGGTCAGTTCAAGTCGGAGGCCAATGAGCTGGAATTCTTCTCGGTAACAGCCACTATGATGGCTTGCGAAAACATGGCATTCGAGGATAACATTAAAACTGTTATCAACGATGTGTCGACCTTCAAGATCACTTCCGACACACTGCTTACCTTGTTCAATAAGGAGAACATTCCTGTTGTGACAATGGTTAAGGAGTCGTCGCTCTAAAGTGATAAATTGTGGCTGATAGTTGATAATGCGCCGTAAGGTGAGTAACTTTGCACCGAATTAAAGTTATTTGATATGTCACAACTGTCAGTCCAAGACATAAAGATAGAGGATTACAACTATCCTTTGCCCGATGAGCGCATTGCCCGTCACCCTCTTGCCGAGCGTGACAAGTGCAAGTTGCTCGTCCGCGATTCACACGGCAATATCAGCGAGCATCTGTTCGCCGATATTGCCGCTTTGCTTCCCTCCGACTCCATCCTCGTGTACAACAACACGCGTGTGATAAACGCACGTATGCGTTTCCGCAAGGGCGATGGGGGAGCGTTGATTGAGATTTTCTGCCTTGAACCGGTGTCGCCGGTTGACTATGCGGTCAACTTCGCATCGACCCGCGAGTGCTCATGGCTATGTTTCGTGGGCAACTCAAAGCGTTGGAAGCAGGGCGTGCTGACGCAGAAGGTCACCGTGGGCGAAATCGAGATAACGCTGACCGCCGAGCGCACGGGCCGTGAAGGCAATGCATCGGTGGTGCGCTTCAGTTGGGATGACGACAATGTCACATTCTCCGATGTCATAGGGGCGGTCGGGGAGATTCCCATTCCGCCTTATCTCAACCGTTCGACCGAGGAGAGCGACTCGACCGACTACCAGACGGTCTACAGTCATATTGACGGTTCGGTGGCCGCGCCTACGGCAGGACTTCACTTCACGCCCGAAGTGCTCGACCGGGTGTCGCAACGAGGCATCCCGAGGCGTGAGCTCACACTTCATGTGGGAGCCGGAACGTTCCAGCCTGTCAAAAGCGACTCGATAGGCGAGCATGAGATGCACAGCGAGTTCATTGCCGTCGACCGCGACTTGATTGCCGAGCTTGCCGATACCGATAGAAAAGTGGTGGCGGTGGGAACCACATCGGTGCGCACTCTGGAGAGCCTTTACCACATAGGTTGCCTCATGAGTCAGGGTCGATGGAACGGGGAGGTGCCTCAATGGTATCCCTATAGCGACGAGCATCCGCATCTGTCGACTAAGGAGGCTCTGCGCTGTATTGTTGAGGAGCTTGACCGCGACGGACTGCACTCGCTTGTGGGTGCCACGCGCATAATCATCGCTCCCGGCTACCGCTTCAGAATCGTGGAGGGCATAATCACCAATTTCCATCAGCCGCAATCGACGCTGTTGCTGCTCGTGTCGGCATTCGTCGGCGGCAACTGGCGTGAAATGTATGATTTCGCGCTTGAGCGTGATTTCCGCTTTTTGAGCTACGGCGACGCATCGCTGTTGCTCCCGTGACCTGGGTTTATCAAGATATGTTGAAGGCCGTGTCGTTAAGGCATGGCCTTTTTTGCACGGCTTTCAGCAGACGGTCGTAGTCACGCGACGACAGATAAGCCTCTATTGCGTCGCAATGCTCGTGACGGTGAACGTCGGTGCCGAAAAACTCGACCATTCCCGCATCAATCAGTCGCTCGGCCGTGCGCTTTGGCGCCGAACCGTAGCGGCCTGCCAGCGAGAGGAGATTGACCTGGAATCTAAGCCCACGGTCATGCAGCTCACGGTAACGCCTGAGATTGTCGGAATGGTAGTAAACAAATCGTTCGGGATGGGCTAATATTGGGGTGTATCCACGGTTTATTAGCAGTATGACGGTGTTGTCGATGTCACGCGCTTCCTGCATGAATGAGTTTTCGATGAGGACATGCTTGCCGGGATGACTTATTAGGGTGTCGGCGATGATGTTGCGGCTGAACAGGTCGTCAAGACGATGCTCGGCAGCCGATTGGACGGTAGTCGGGATGCCCTTTGCGTGCATGCTTTCTTGCAGTCGGGTCAGGGCTGCCGAGATTGAGTTGGGCGTGTTCTCATAGACTTCGCCTACGACATGGGGTGTCGCGATGATGCGTGACAATCCCCAGGCCGACATTCTCATGACAAGTTCCGCGCCGTAATCGGCGTCGGGAGCTCCGTCGTCGATGCCCGGCAATATGTGGCAATGAATGTCGGTGGCGAAAAAGAGCGGTTGCCGTTGCCGCTTGAAAAGGCTATTGAATATGCTTGTCATTATGACTTCCGGTTTTATGTGGTTACTGTCGTAATCCGTCACAAATATAGAAGTGGTTTCATAAGGAAGAACCTATTTACGCTGTACTTGACAAAGTTACAATAAAACCTGAAATATTACCCTATCTTTCACCGGCAAAACACGGATATGATTAATACATCACCGAGTGGAAATGACTTCTATCAGAAAACGGTTATAAAAAAGTGTTTGGAAAACAGCCAAGTTCACCGAAAGACCGGGATGCGGTAATTCTTCACTATAAGCTAATTAAATTGCAAATTATGTAAAAAAAACTCAACAAATATTGATGTATTTAGCAAATTAAATACTATCTTTGTGAAAATGCATTTTCATTATCATGAAAAAGTTAAATTTGCTAATTCTTGCAATCCTACCACCTTGCAATCAGCACCTCTGCCGGAGGCGACTGCGAGTGCCGGCTGACTTGGACTAAGAAAATCCAATAACCAAATTTGATTAACCTTAATCATAATAATTATGAAGAAATTATTTCTCCTCTTAGTTGCATTCTCTTGCCTTTATGCCGTGGGGCAAGTCAATGAGCGTGCTACAGCCGGATTTGAATTTCCATTCAAAATCGGCGACGCACAGTGGAAATCCTACTCGTCAGCGAAAGAAAGAGTGGCGGCACTACAGATTCCGGAGGACAAACTGAAAAGCCTTACGACTGCGGATTTGCTTACTGTATGTCTTGACTTTCCCTACGCTATGGACATGTTGGCGTATGATTATCCGGAGGTCGGTTTTAATGCCGTATGCAAGGAGTTCAACGGCTACCGTGAACTGTTGACACGAAAAGACCTGGCTGATGCCCTATTGAAAAAATGCGAAGCGATTCCCGCCGGGATAGCGTCCATCCTGAACAAAGACGAAGTTACCCAAGGCGATTACTCCTTCAAGTGCTATATCCTGTTCTATATGATGGGGATTGAAGAGGTTACAAGCTCCCTTGATGCGGAACAGTCAGCAAAGTTCACCGCCTCAATAAGGGAAGCCACCACAAAGATGAAGGCATATCCCGATATTTTTGGGATTTCATATCGTACCGGAGTTAAGAAAAGTGGCATATCTTTACTCTCAGATCCAGCATATAACGACGCAACGAGAACAATCCCCAATGGATATTTAGTAAATATTAGAGAATTAGTATCCAGTGATTTATCTTCCTCCGAGAAAAAAAGCTATAAAAATTTGGCAATTAATGGTTATAAAGCGGAATTTGTCGAAGATGCGACATATACTTATAATTGCCATTTTTATGGATGGTATATGGAAAGTATGTATACCAGTGAACGGCTTTGGATGAACAATCCCAGTATTTATTGGGAAAGCGGACTGTACTATGAAGTTCCTGAAAAAGAAGGGGAAGTGGTGCTTTATTATGATTCGTCAGATTTTTGGAATCATTATTACTGGCATTCTGCTCGGCGTATAAACGATAACCAGTATGTATCCAAATGGGGAGCCGGATGTTTGGTTAAACATACACCTACAAATGTCCCCGAGATATATGGTAAATCACGAAAATATTACAAGCGTTATAGACCGACTATTGACGGACCGTTATTAACATCATCAAGTAGCACATATTCCATTGACCTGTTACCTCCGGGGTATAGCGTAACGTGGAGCCTTTCCGACAGCTATTATGCACAAAACTGCATGACTGTGGATGCCAACGGGAGCTGCACCATAACACGTGCCACCAACCGTGATATGGACAATGCCACACTTACCGCCACCTTACATTATAATGGACATGTGGCAACAACAGTGACAAAAACCATACATGCCTATTCAGGATTTAAAGCCACCTATGACTGGACGGATCCAAACAATAAGCAATCACTTGACTATCCTTATATCATATATCGTCAATCCACTCATAAAGGGCAGGGATTAAATATATATTCTCTTAATCTAATAAATGCCACGGTTGCTTATGATGGCGATATGGTTCCTACTCGTTGGGTATATGACGATTACAACGGCTACATAAATGTCCGTTTTGATTCAGATACACGAGCCCAAGCATTCGTCATCACAGTGAATTGTGAAGCCGGAGAATATAGAATAATTGTACTAAATCAAGCTCGTTCTTACAGCCTTTCCGCAGGAATGGACGGAGATAACTTAAATGTAAGTATTGGTAATGAAAATTCTGACGCTCTTGCTCAGAAGTTTTCCACTGTTGGCATTCAAGCATCGGCAGAAGAATTGGAGTGGACTCTTGAGGTGTACGATACGGTTAATAGTAGGATGGTGTATTCTGGTAAAGTAATGAGCACCGAAACTTCAATAAATACCTCAGGCTGGACTCCGGGCATCTATGTAGTCCGTGCCACATTGGGTGACAATACTTTAAGCAAGAAGATATTAATTAAATAAATTTTACTAACCATAAATTTAAAGTATTATGAAAAAGAACTTATTATGGATGTTGGCGGCATGTATGCTGGCGATGGTTACAGTAAGCTGCTCCAATGATGACAATTATGTGGAGGAACCCACGGGACCGAGACTTGAGAATGGGAAAGTGGTTATGGGTAGCGGTGCCTCGAGAGCGGAGATTGCCTATGTCCCGGCTAATATGGATGAGCTGCCTGAATGGCTGCAAGAAGATATTTTGACGGAAACTGCGCAAGGGGTTGGATATCTTCTATGCGAGGGAACATGGGATGGTCAGCATGCTTATTTTTTTTGGCATGGATTCTCTTCAACGTTAGGGGTCTTCATTTCTGACGAAAACGTCTGCTTGGCTTTATATGGAGGAAATCCCAATGACCCGGAATTCATTGAGAAAGGAGGAGGCTGGGACAATTGGACTTGTCTTGCTTTACATTATCCTATAGGCAAGGAAGCCGAGGAAAGCGAGGAAGCCGAGGAATAATCCCTCAGTAAGTTCCATGCTTAGCCGTGTAATGGAGAGAAACGTAATTGCACGGCTAAGCATGTAGTCCGTGCCACACTGGGTGACAATGCTTTAAGCAAGAAGATATTAATTAAATAATTTTACAAACCATAAATTTAAAGTATTATGAAAAAGAACTTATTATGGATGTTGGCGGCATGTATGCTGGCGATGGTGACAGTAAGCTGCTCCAATGATGAAAATTATGTAGAGGAATCCATAAAGGTTATAGGGGGAGCGGAGGTTGCCTATGTCCCGGCTAATATGGATGAGCTACCTGAATGGCTGCAAGAATGGATTTTGGAGGATGATATGCAAGGGCTTGGATATATTGTATGCGAGGGAACATGGGATGGCCAGCGTGCTTATTATCTTTGGTATCCATTCACTTCTACGTTAGGGTGGTTCTGTACTTACGAAGGAGTCTATTTGGCTTCATATGGAGGAATTCCCGATGACCCTGAATTCATTGAGAAAGGAGGAGGCTGGGACAAATGGACTTGTATTGCTTACCATCATCCTATGTAAGATGAAGACGATGAATAATCCCTAAGCATGTAGTCCGCGGCACGCTGAGTGACAATACTTTAAGCAATAAGATATTAATAGAAGTTATTTAACCTTATTTTGAGTGTACTTGCTTGTTGACTCTACGCGATGAAATAATTACGGGTAAATTTCCGTAATTGAATGTAAATGCCTAATTTTGCTGTTCTAAAACATAACCCCAATTAAACCCCTTTTGGATATGGAAAAAAGGAAATTGAAAATCAGAGATTTGACTATGCGCGACGGACAGCAGTCGCTTTTCGCCACCCGTATGACTCAGGCGAGCATCGACCGCTTGTTGCCGTTGTATGAGGGAGCCGACTTCTACATCATGGAAGTGTGGGGCGGTGCGGTGCCTGATTCAGTTATGCGCTATCTCGATGAGTCGCCTTGGGAACGCCTGAGAAAGGCGAGCAAGGCCATGAAGGGACATTCGCTTCTTTCAGCATTGTCGCGTGGACGTAATCTGTTTGGATATGTGCCCTATCCCGACAGTGTGCTTGAGGGATTCTACAAGGAGGCAATAAAGAACGGCTTGAACGTGATGCGTATATTTGACGCTCTCAACGACCTTGACAATGTCAAGGAGTCGATACGCATGATAAATGAACTTGGCGGCATACCCGACGGAGCGGTGTGCTATACCGTCGACCCCAAGGACGAGGATGACAACAAGGGCTTTTTCAGCCGCTTCTTCAGCAAAAAGCCTGAAAAGATATTCACCGACGAGTATTTCGTGGAGAAGGCTCGTGCAATGGAGGCTTACGGCGCCAAGATTATCACGCTCAAGGACATGGCCGGACTGGTCAATCCTTCACGCATAGCTTCAATCATGCCCAAGCTTAAGGCCGCTCTTACGGTTCCTGTGGATTTCCACACCCACTGTACGCCCGGTTACGGATTGGCTTCTTCGTTGATGGCAATGATTCACGGAGTCGACATCCTGGACACGAATATATGGTGGTTTGGCGGAGGCTCGGCCGCTCCCGCGCTTGAGCTCATCTACGTGTTTGCCGGAAAGCTCGGTATCGAGGTTGAGGTGAACATGGAGGCTGTGGGACGCATACGCAAGGAGTTGCGCACAGTGCGTGAGGAGCTGCATGCATTCGACCTCGTGAAGAACTTCCCGAAGGAGTTTGACCCGTTGACCGATACTCTTCCCGCTGAAATCGATGCCTTGTTCGACAAGGCAATCGAAGCGGCCAAGGCCGACAACGAGGCTGAGTTGCTTGACGCATGTCATGCCATAGAGGACTACTTCGGATTCCCCAAGCCCAATCTTCTTGTAAAGGAGGCTGAGGTGCCCGGCGGTATGTACTCCAATATGGTCGCTCAGTTGAAGGCTTTGCAGGCCGAGGATCTTCTCGACGATGCAATGCGCTTGATTCCCAAGGTTCGCCGCGATGCAGGTCTTGTGCCTCTCGTAACGCCTACAAGCCAGATTGTGGGAAGCCAGGCCGTGAGTGTGGCTCTCGACCGCAAGAAGGGAAATCCCGATTACTCCAATCCTTCCAATCAGTTTATCTCGCTTGTGAAGGGTGAGTACGGACACACTCCCGTGGCTGTAGATCCCGAGTTCCGCGCCAAGATTACAGGCAGTCCCGAGGAGAAGGCTTACGATGTATCGAAGTACAAGAAGCCTGAAAATCCCGTGCTCCCTGAATACGGAGGCGTAAAGCTTGCCGCAAACGATGAGGAGTATCTGCTGCTTGAATTGCTCCCGAGCGTAGCCAACGGATTCCTGAAGCGTCGTCGCGCCGAGGAGTGGGAAGCCGCCAATGCCGCCAAGAAGGCTGAGGAAGCTGCCGCCAATGCCGCTGCCGAGGCTGAAAAGGCCGATGACGAGCCTATAACCGGCGAGGTTGTCACCGCACAGATTCTTCCCGGTACTGTAATCGAGGTAAACGTTAAGCCCGGCGACAAGGTAAAGAAGGGCGATGTATTGCTCGTTTATGAGGCAATGAAGATGGAAAATAACGTGGAGGCAGGTCACGATGCTACTATTAAGCGTGTATTCGTAAAGCCCGGCGACATCTTCGCTCCCGAAGCAGTATTGGTTGAGTTTGAATAACTTGTTTATAAAAAATTCACAGAAAGTTTTGTCGAGTGGCAAGAAATGCGTAAATTTGCACGCCATTACGAATTATCGCCTTACCAGCGTGATTTAGACCACTTTGAATAAAACAATCAAATAATAAAGCAATAAGATGAAACAAGACATCCATCCTTCCAACTACCGCGAAGTAGTGTTTAAAGATATGTCAAACGACGAAATCTTCATTACTCGTTCAACAGTAGCCGCTAAGGAAACTATCGAGGTAGATGGCGTAACCTATCCTCTCGTGAAGCTTGAAATCACAAGTTCTTCTCACCCTTTCTTCACCGGCAAGCAGAAGCTCGTCGATACTGCCGGTCGTGTGGACAAGTTCATGAGCCGTTACGGCAACCGCAAGAAGAAATAAGTCTTGCCTCGCTAAAGCGTGCCGCCGATGCACGCTGCTCCAAAACGATTATAAAGTCCTTGACCTTCGGGTCAGGGACTTTTTTTAATGTGTTAACGGCTCCAATTGTTTTGACATATTGCTAAAATCAAGTACCTTTGTCGGTCTTATAAACGTTACGAAACGATATGAAATATTCTATATCACGGATATCGGCCGAACTTGGCATCGATAAAGTGTCATGTCCCGATTATGAAGTGTCTTTGTTGCTGACTGATTCGCGTTCGCTCATATATCCTTCGGAATCGTTGTTCTTCGCGCTGCGCACGAGCAATAACGACGGACATCGTTACATCGAGGAGCTTTACGGCAAGGGCGTGCGCAACTTTGTGGTCGAGAGGGTGCCCGATTCGCTTAAGGATGCTGCCGATGTCAACTTCCTTGTGGTGGACGATGTCAAGAGTGCGTTACAGACGATTGCCTGCCGTCACCGTGACAGGTTTGATGTGCCCGTTATCGGCATCACGGGAAGCCGTGGAAAGACTACCATAAAGGAGTGGCTCTATCAGCTGCTGCAGAGCGATTTCCGCATAGTGCGCAGCCCTCGCAGCTTTAACAGCCAGATAGGTGTTCCGCTCTCGGTGTGGGAGATGAACGATGATATAGACCTTGGCATATTCGAGGCCGGTATATCGATGCCGGGCGAAATGCAGTCGTTGCAACGCATGATAAAGCCTACCATAGGAATTCTGACTAATGTAGGCAGCGAGCATGCCGAGGGGTTTGAGTCGATGCTGGAGAAGTGCCGGGAGAAGGCCGGCCTCTTTGTCGATTGCGACCGATTGATATACTGTGATGACGACCCGCTTGTGAAAAAGGTGATGGACGAGGAGTTTGGCGACAAGGAGCGTTGTGCCTGGTCGTTCAAGGACAGCGGTTGCCGGCTCTATGTCAAGCACGTTGAAAAGGGTGACGGATCGACGGTGATAGACTATGTATATGACAACCGATTGAATTCGGTTACGATTCCGTTTACGGCCGACAGCGATATCGAGAATGCGATACATTGCATAGCCGTGATGAGCTTGCTGGGAGTGTCGGATGAGGTCATTGCCGAGCGGATGTCACGACTCACACCTGTTGGCACACGCCTCAATGTCATGGAGGGTGTCAACAACTGCATGCTTATATGCGATGCCTATACGAGCGACTATCACTCACTGAATCCGGCATTGGACTTTATGGGACGACGCATGACCGCCGACCGCACATCGACGGTGATATTGAGCGATGTCATGCATGAGGATATGGACTCCGACGCTCTCTACCGCAGCATAGCCGAACTGCTTCAGAACCGTCACATCGACCGTGTGATCGGCATCGGTCCTGAAATATCGCGTCACGCATCCTGCTTCGGAGGTGACGCCAAGTTTTATCGTTCGACCGACGAGTTCCTGAGCGAAACTACCACGAGCGACTTCGATCATGAGCTGGTGCTGATAAAGGGAGCGGGTGACTTCAGGTTTGACAGAATTGTCGACATTCTTGAGGCGCGACAGCATGAAACGGTGCTTGAGGTCAACCTTGACGCGGTGGTGCATAACTTCAACAATTTCCGTGCGCAGGTGCGTCCTACGACCGGAATCGTCGCCATGGTGAAGGCTTCGGGTTATGGTGCCGGTTCCTACGAGCTTGCAAAGACGCTTCAGAGCCAGGGTGCGGCTTATCTTGCCGTGGCGGTGCTCGATGAAGGAGTAGATTTGAGGAAGGCGGGAATAACGATGCCTATAATGGTGCTCAATCCGCGAGTTGTCAACTATAAGTCGCTGTTCAACTACAGGCTTGAACCGGAGATATATTCATTTGACATTCTGAACGAGATAATACGTGAGGGACGGCGTTACGGCATAACCGATTATCCGGTGCACATAAAGCTTGACACCGGAATGCACCGATTGGGATTTCTTGAGAGTGACATGACCGAGCTTGTAAGAGTGCTTAAGAGCCAGAATGTAATAAAGCCTCGCTCGGTATTCAGTCACCTTGCCGCCGCCGATTGTCCTGAACTTGACGATTATACACGCAGACAGTTTGAGTACTTCGCCCGATGCTGTGAGCAGCTGCAGGGGGCATTTGACTACCACATATTGCGTCACATCCTTAACTCCACCGGCATAACACGTTTCCCCGAATATCAATATGACATGGTGCGTCTTGGTATATGCCTTTACGGAATTCCCACACTGACCGACGGTTCGCAGGGCGACTTGAAGCCGGTAAGCTCGATGCACACAGCCATCATATCGATAAAGGAGTGGGAGGCCGGAACCACCATCGGCTACAGCTGCAAGGGTGTGCTGCATCGCAAGTCACGCATCGCCACCATACCGATAGGATATGCCGACGGACTTGACCGTCATCTCGGAAACGGGCGTATGTCGGTGTGGATTAACGGTCATCGCTGCCCCACGGTGGGTAACATCTGCATGGATATATGTATGATTGATGTTACCGACGCGTCATGTGCCGTAGGCGATCAGGTCGAGATATTCGGAAACAATATATCGGTCATGGAGATTGCCGATGTCCTCGGAACGATTCCCTACGAGGTGCTCACTTCGGTGTCGTCGCGTGTCAAGAGGGTTTATTATCGTGAGTAACCTTTGACTTCGGGAGTATCTGCGGGCCTATTACCGCCGTGATAATTCCGCCTATCAGCATTACGGCAATCGACACGAACAACACAAGCGTCGAACCGCCCCATCGCAGCAAAACCGGAATGAAAAAGGCTCCGGCCACGGCTCCCATCTTGCCTATTGCCGCCGATGCGCCCACTCCGGTGCCTCGGTCGGCTACAGGATATATTCGTGCCGGAAGTATGAATGTGATAAGGTGGGGACCTGCATTAAGAAACAGCTCGAAAATCATGAATCCTGTTATGGCTGTCCATGAAGCCCAGTGAAGCTTATAGGCTACGAGCAGAAGCGCCAGTCCTGCGGCCGATAGGAAGAATCCCCATGACTGCATGCTTACGTGATAGAGCTTGTTGAGCAGCAGTAGTCCGGCCATGAATCCCACCATCATTATTATGCTCAGCCAGATGGTGAGTTCCACCGAATTGACGATATGATCGATTTGGGTAGCATGAGGAGGAAGATTGTCGATTCCTAATGCCATTATAAGAATAGGAAGGAATATGCCTATGCCGTATACTCCAAGTCCTTCACATGCCCAGGGCACTCCGCTGAACACCAGCTTCTTGGCGTTACGTTTCAGGAAATCACCCATTGATTCGTCGGAGTCGGGTGACGCTTTGTCGGTCGAAGCCGGAACGGTCATCACCGCATCGGACCCGAGAAAATACTTTACCGATTGCTCGGCTTTGGCGGTCATGCCCTTTGACATCAGCCATCCGGGGCTTTGCGCGAAACGTATTCGCAGCAGGAGCATGAGTCCGGCTATTGCCGTGATGATGAACAGCAGGTTGGGCCATGGTGACGCTTTATCCCATGATTTAATCAGGAAGAAGCACGCAGTGGCCACAATCGCTCCGCCGAGCGATGCCGAGGCTTTGGCTGTACCCACCATGAAGAGTTTCCATCGGTTGGGCATAAGTTCCGATATATAGTCGGAGTCGAGGCTGTATTCACCGCCTACGGCAAATCCCATTACAAACAGGCAAATGAGCAACACCGGGATTGGGTGATAGAAGTAGGCCACAAGCGACGCTGCTATCATCAGCAACGGGCATAGCCTGAAGAATAGCAGATAACCGTAACGGTCGCTTAGCTTTCCGAACACGATTGCTCCTATCATAAGTCCGATGAGCGATGTGCAACCAAGAATGCCCTGCATGCCCGCCGACAATTCGGGATGCATCATGAGCTGCATCATGGGGATGATGATGCCCACGAGAGTTGCAAGTCCTTGTCCGATGGCCTGGCCGAGCGATGCTACAATCAGCACTCTGAAATGACCCCATCGCAGGGGCATGTCGGCCACATTGACGCTGTTTTTATCCATGACAGTTGAAACGTAATTGTTTATTATTACTGTCCGCTAAACCATAAAGCAGTGAGTCCAACTTTCTGATAAGTAG
>Connie_p1__coassemble_856_pt1 | contig 218569 bp, 197 predicted proteins | sample Connie_p1__metabat2_low_PE_017 | metagenome-assembled genome bin Connie_p1 | reverse complement strand
AATAATCTAAAAATCAAAATACTATCGTTACAAACCTCTTCCGACCACTAGAACCACAAGGGGTAGCATCCTGTTATGCATCCCTTTCCACGGGTAGGGCTTTCGCCCAACCCGCGGTTAAATACATGGAATGCCTCCGGCATTCCATCCCACGCGTCCGCATATGCTCACGCATTCGCCCCGCGCAGCGCAGGGCGCATCCCCCACACCCAACAATCCCCGCAACCCAGTATATGCCGTCAGGCATTACATGTCTTTAACCGCGGGTTGGCCATAGGCCTACCCGTGGACCAGCGTCGCCCCCCAACCTCGCAACCCCTGCGGTTGCACAACATCCCATGCAACCGGCAAAGGATACAACACCACAGATACGCTCAACCCACCAAATTAAAGCTCAAAAAAATTGAAGCAGTATCAAAAAATGCGACATGTTACCAATACCTTTGCAAGCAGTAAAACATTAAGCCATTATTAATCAATTGCAGATTGACAACACACAATATACCTAAACCTGAGTCCTAATCGGCACAACGACAGCTTTACCTTAGTTTACCACCGGGTAAAGCTGTCACGCTTTTTTCGGAGCCGACACCTCATCGGCCATTAATAATCAACTATTTTTATTAAATTCGCATCATGGCTGTAGAATTCATTTCCGACATCGATCATTACAACAAAGTAATTGCAAAGGCGGCTTCAGTGAAGAGGTCACTATGGATCGGCACCGCCGACATCAAGGACCTTCATGTAAAGTCGGGCAACTCCACCGAACCATTCCTCGGACTATTGGCCAAACTTCTGCAACAAGGCGTTGAGATTAGACTCATACACGCCAAGGAACCCGGTCAAGCCTTCAGGGAGGACTTCGACCGATATCCCATCCTAAGCAAGGGACTTGAGCGGATGCTGTGCCCGCGCGTGCATTTCAAGATTCTGATTTTTGACTTCACCACCGCCTACATCGGGTCGGCCAATCTCACAGGAGCCGGAATAGGGATGAAGAGCAGCAACCGACGCAACTTCGAGGCCGGAATCCTCACCGACGCCCCTGCCCTGATCAATGCCGCCATGGAGCAGTTTGACAGCGTTTGGCGAGGCAGTCACTGCACCCGCTGCGGCCGCCGCCAATACTGCATCGACCCGATAAAATAACACCCAACCAACTCAAATATAACCATAATAGAAAATATGACCCATGGACGCAACAATAACCCTTCATAAATATCTCAATAAACAGAAGATATTTATCATACCCGATTATCAACGTGGGTACATCTGGGGAAAGAAAAAGGCAAATGCCAAAGATACAGATTCGGTAACATATATATTAAACACTATATTATCAAAGTACCAATCTAACACTCCTATATTCTTGCAAGGAGTAACCGTAACTGAAACCAAAGACACGATTGTACTTATCGACGGACAACAGCGGACTACGTTCATATATATACTTCTAAAATTTTTAGACTATAAAGGTTATTTTGAAATCAAATATGATGTAAGAGATGAATCGGGATCTTATCTCAAGGAATTAAATACCCATTCCGACATAGTCGACAATCCCAATGAAAAGTATCAGGACATATACTATTTCAATAAAACATGGCTCACAATAAAAACCATGTTGGGAAATGCCGGTATAACCTCTGACAAATATTCCGAACTTATAAATTATCTACTCCATGAAATAAAATTTCTTTACATAAACATCCCAGAACCACAAGCCCGAAAAGTGTTTAGCATGATGAATGGCAATAGAGCAAAAATGCTTGAACAAGAGATAATAAAAGCTGAGCTTCTACGCCTTGCATCACTACCTTTTGACAAAGATTCCCGTTCTGCGACAAACCATTCTATCGAATGAGAACTAAACATGTTGAGAAGCCGCTATGCACGAGAATGGGACAAATGGATTCACTGGTGGAATCGTAAAGATGTTCAAGAAGTATTCAACACTGATGAACAATTGGGATGGCTTTTGATAAGCATTATGCCCAAGAAATATAATTCCGGAGTGACATTTGAAAGTTTCTGTAAGGAGATACTTAAATCCAATCACAGCATGCAGAAAGCAAAAATGGCTTTCGACTGCATTCGACGGGTTCAAAAACGATTTGAGGATGCGTTCAACAATCCAATAATTCACAATAAGATAGGAGCTATCCTACGCATAATCAACGACCCTGTAGCATTTATGAAATATTATTTTGTCAATGGCAATATCGATAATGCGACTTTGCACAATTATTATCTATGTGCGTTTCTCGATATGACTCACGACATGATTACAAGCATTCGCAATAATTTTAATAAATATTTCATTGAAAAATATAATCAGAAATTAAATGAGTTGAAATTGCCAAAACTATATGAGGACAATCCTGAATGTGCTTTCCGACTATTGTTGAGATTAAACATTGACGAGGATAATCTTCAAAACAATGGTCTGGGACGAAAATTCGATTTCAATATATGGAAGAAAAATGTAAGATCTCTCGAGCACATTTTCCCAAAGTCAAAAGTATACAATCAAGATGATGGTATATGGAAACGAGGAGATGGAAAAGAAGAGGAACCCTGTGATAATGATCCAAGCATAATGAAAAGGGCCGACATAAAATCAGTATCCAATCCCGTTTCAATTATAGGAGAATCAATTCTTAAAGAAAATGATACTCCCTTAAGAGTTACGGAACATAGCATTGGGAACCTCGTATTGCTGTATAAAGATGATAATTCAAGCTTCAACAATCGCGATTTTCAACAGAAAAAGGAGATGTTTCTAGTGGGAGAAAACAAAAACGACAAGAAGATTCTATTCAAGAGTCGACATCTTTTACATACTATATATCATTTTTCGGAACGAGATTGGGGCGCTGATGAAATAACAAAACATTTCATCAACACACTTTCAAATTTTGAATCAGCATACACTGAAATAATACAATCGGTTAACAATCATGGCTAACAAAATAAATTTAATCACAGGCGAAACCTACACTTTAAGTGAACTATTCTCAGGTGAAAGGAAAATAATAATTCCTGATCTCCAACGAGATTATTGTTGGGGGAATACCGGATATACTACCGATGGGAAAAATCTCATCGAGGGCTTTTTGGATACACTATTGCGTCAATTTCAAGAGCACCCTCACGGCAAATTAAACATGGGTCTGCTTTACGGATACGAAGAACCCGAAAACTTCGTCCAACTATGTGACGGACAACAAAGAATAACTACACTTTTCCTGCTGTTAGGGATGCTGAACAAGTGGAGCAAAGAAAATCTGTTCCGCCGATATCTGATGTCTGATTATGAGTATTACGAAGACGATCATGAGCCATATCTTAAATATGCAATCAGAGAAACATCATTATATTTTCTAAGCGATTTAGTGTACCGATTTTTCGCTCCCGACAAAAATTGTGACGAAACTCTAACCTCGGTTTGTGATATCTACAATGCCGATTCCGAAAAATCATGTTCATGGTTCTATGGCGAATACCAAACCGACCCCAGCATCATGAGCATGCTCTCAGCATTGAAGACAATAGAGAGTTTTAAATCTAAAATCATCTTGGATAATCCTGACCATATCATAGATTTTGGTGAATTTCTCACCGACAGGCTATCATTCATTTACTATGACATGGGGAATCGTTACAATGGGGAAGAAACCTTTGTTGTCATAAACACCACCGGCGAACCATTGTCGGCCACCGAAAATCTTAAACCTTTGGTAATTAACGCAGAAATAAATAAGCCTTTAATCGATAATAAATTTAAAATCGGCGAAAAATCCGATTTAACCCTACCAAAGGCATGGGAGGAGATTGAAAATTGGTTTTGGCTTAACAGGGACATCGAAAAATTTGATACCGCTGACAGTGGTTTTAACGAATTCCTTCGATGGGTAAACCTTTTGTCTAAATTCTCTCAAGACAATAGCAAAGGTGAAAACGGGAATCCTACGACTAATATATTTAAAGAGATTTTGAAAGGAGAAAAACAATACGCATTCCCCTATGAAGATATTTCCATTAATGAAATTATCGAGACGTTCTCTGCATTCACATTCCTCTATGAAAACTATCCAGCATATATAGGGAACGCCGGAAAAGGAAATTCCAAGCCAGGACAAGGCGAAACCCTAAGTCAAGCACAATGTTTTATTGTGCTTCCACTGATTGAATACATTAGAAAGAACAATAGCTCTGACCCGCTTAACATTAAACGACTTTATGAATTCTTGCACAACCTCTCAAGAATAGAAAATGTAACAAAGGACATCAACAATGTAGTCGGTGATGCAATTAAAATCGCATCGGAATGCGTCGACATATTGGATATACTGAAAATGTCCAATTTATCCAAAACAATAATAACTAAAGAAGAAAATTGCAAACTTAAACTCTTGAAATCGGCCAATGAAACGAATGAGAATACCCGAAGGTATATGGAAATTTCCTTTTGGGAAGCTCAATCGTTACTCGTCGATGAAAATAAGAGCTTGTTTGGAGGCGAAATATGGCCATTAATAAGTTGGTCAATCACAAGTAATGATGGCAATTTGGACAATTTCAGCATAGATGAGTTCAATCGTTATTCATCGCTCATAAAAAAGCATTTGACAGTTGGAGATAACGACAAGACACGCAGAGCGTTGCTTGCTTTCAAATTGCCACGCTTCCCCCGTGAAGCATCCTACGGATGGGGTGAAAACTGGAAAAATATAATAGCGGAATCGTCTATTGAATTTAAAAATTTTCTTGACACATCGGAAAGAAAAGGCATTGACAACATTCTGAAATCATACATCAGATATGCCAACCATCGGCCGAATACAGCTATTTCCGATGACGATTACAGAAACTATTTCACCGACATATACATAATGGAACCTTCACTATTATCTTATTCCGATCGAAAAAACATCCGACACTACAATGAGTGGGGCCCTACCCTATGTAAACGCGAATGGGCGAAACCGATACCGACAATCTTGGCCATAATATTGACAAAGCTTAAGCTCAGTTTAAAAAGGGGCAGTCAATCATATGGTAATAGGTGGAATGTCGAATGGGACGGATCAAACAAGCTGCTGTTAGAATCCTGTTCCAACAGCAACAACAGAATAGAGTCAATTTCCATATCATCGACCAACAATGGAAAAAGTCTATCCTTTGACATTTTATACAAATCACATTGTCGTGACTCATTTGAGCATAAATTTTCAACTATATCGGTGAACAGTTTTTATTTCTTATGGAATATTTTAAATGACAATGTCGCTACAGCAAAAATTAAATCAATCAATTTAAAACATAAAGGGAGAAAGCTCGCCCGCCACAATTTCAATAAACGCCTAAAGCGTCGTGTGATTTAAGCCTATCTCAATTATTGTCGGGATGCTGGTGGTTGTGGGGCGTGTCGCAGCAGCCGCAGCTGTCGGTGGTGGGTTCGGAGGCTGTTTCGAGCTCGATTGTGGCGTGCGATATGCCCAGGTGGTCAAGCCGATGCTTTATCTCGCTCTTAACCGACTCCATGTCGCTGTAGTCGCGCACCCTCACATGCACGGTAAGGGCGTTTTGAGTCGTACTCAGCGCCCACACGTGCAGATGATGAAACTCAATCACGTCGGGTGTATCGGCTATGGCTTTCTCAATCTTCGACATGTCGATGTCACGCGGCACCCCGTCAAGAGCCAGCCGCAGACTGTCGCGAAGCAGGTCAAATGTAGAATAGACTATGACTGCGGCAATCACGAGTCCTACAATCGGGTCGATCAGGTAAAATCCCGTATAATGTATCACGATACCCGAAATCACTACGCCTATCGACACAAGAGCGTCAGCCGCCATGTGCAGATACGCGCCCTTCACATTCAGGTCACGATTCTTCACATCGATAAACAGCCATGCCGTGAAACCGTTTATCAGCACACCCACGCCGGCCACCCAGGCCACAGCGTCGCCGTCGACAGCCACAGGATGCAATATCTTGGAAACACTCTCACCTATTATGACTCCCACCGCCACGAGCAGAATCAACGCGTTGAGCAGCGAAACGAGCACCGTCGACTTGCGATAGCCGTAGGTGTAGCGCTCGGTCGCGGGACGGGTCGACAACTTGAACGCAAGCATGGCAAGCACGAGCGACGTGCAGTCGCCAAGATTATGCCCGGCATCCGACAGCAGACCCAACGAGTTATATATGAAACCGAACACGGCCTCGCATACTACATAGAGGGCATTGATGACGATGCCTATGATGAACGCCCTGTTAAGCGAAGTCACTTCATGATGGTGGTGATGATGGTGATGTTCCATAATAATTTTTATTAATATAACACTGCAAATATAACACAAATATAACAATCGATGACATTTTATACTTATATTTGTATCTAAACTTTTTTCAATATTTCAAAGATGGATGCAACAAAGCAAATCGAAAACCTGCGCAAGGAACTTAATCGACACAACTATAATTACTACGTGTTGAACGCCCCCGAAATATCGGACCGCGACTTCGACATGATGATGAAGGAGCTTGAGAAGCTCGAACATGAGCATCCCGAACTCGACGACCCCTACTCCCCCACCCACCGTGTGGGCAGCGACATCAACAAGGCTTTTGAGCAACATGTTCATCAGCGCCCCATGCTGTCGCTCGGCAACACCTACTCCATCGCGGAGGTCGACGATTTCCTGCATCGTACACGCGAATCGCTCATGGGCGAAGAGTTCAGCATCGTAGGAGAGATGAAATTTGACGGCACATCGATTTCGCTCACCTACCGTGATGGACGACTCGTGCGCGCCGTGACACGCGGCGACGGAGAGCGAGGCGACATCGTGACCGACAATGTCATGACCATCAAGAGCGTGCCGCTGCAGCTTAACGGAAGCGGCTGGCCGCAGGAGTTTGAGATTCGCGGCGAGATAGTACTGCCGTGGAAGGCATTTGACCGCCTCAACGCCGAACGCGAGTTCAATGAGGAGCCGCTCTTTGCCAATCCGCGCAACGCCGCCGCCGGAACACTTAAGATGCAAAATTCGGCCGAAGTGGCCCGTCGCGGCCTCGATGCGGTGTTCTACTACCTGCTCGGCGACAATCTACCCTGCGACAACCACTACGACAACATGATGGAGGCACGTAAATGGGGATTCAAGGTATCATCCGAGATGAAGCTGCTCCACTCAATCGAGGAGGTCGACCGATTCATCGAATATTGGGACACGGCACGAAAGGAGTTGCCCGTAGCTACCGACGGCCTTGTGTTCAAGGTCAACAATCTGCGCCAGCAGCTCAATCTCGGCTACACCGCCAAGTCGCCGCGCTGGGCCATCGCCTACAAGTTCCAGGCCGAACGCGCCTTGACCCAACTTCGCTTCGTGTCATTTGAGGTAGGACGCACGGGAGTGGTCACCCCCGTGGCCAATCTTGAACCGGTGCTGCTCTCGGGTACCATCGTGAAGCGTGCGTCGCTCCACAACGCCGACATTGTGCGCACCCTCGACATTCACGAGCACGACATGCTCTATGTCGAAAAAGGAGGCGAGATAATACCCAAAATAACCGGTGTCGACACCGACAGCCGACAGCCCGACGCAAAGCCTGTGACATTCGTGACCGACTGCCCGATATGCGGCACACTGCTTGTGAGGGTCGAAGGCGAGGCGGCGTGGATGTGTCCCAACAAATGGGGTTGCCCGCCCCAGATATGCGGCCGAATCGAGCACTTCGTAGGCCGGCGCATGATGAACATCGAAGGCATCGGCGAAGAGATTGTGGTAGTCCTCTATCAGAACGGCTGGGTTAACAACATCGCCGACCTCTACGACCTGCACACACATCGCATGGAGATAGAAGCCCTGCCGGGATTCGGCCCCCGCACCGCCGACCGAATGATCGACGGCATCGAAGCCTCCAAGCAGGTGCCCTTTGAGAGAGTCATGTATGCGCTCTCAATCCCATTCGTGGGCGAAACCGTAGCCAAGAAACTGGCCCGATCGCTCGGCGACATCGACAGCGTGATGAACGCCGGAGTCGAAGCGCTCACCGCAATCGACGACATAGGCCCGCGCATAGCCGAAAGCGTGCAGGAGTACTTCAACAACCCCGTAAACCGTGACATCATCGAGCGTCTTAGGAGAGCCGGCGTGCAGATGTCAATACCCAAGCGCGACGATGCCAACAGCTCCGACCGTCTTGCAGGCAAAAGCATCGTGATAAGCGGCACCTTCAGCAAGCATTCACGCGACGAGTACAAGGACATGATCGAGCGTCACGGAGGCAAGAACGTAAGTTCGATTTCCAAGAAGACCGACTACCTGTTAGCCGGCGAAAACATGGGCCCCGCCAAGTTGCAGAAAGCGACTTCGCTCAACATTCCCATTATCGACGAGGACACATTCCTCAAAATGATAGAAAATGACTAACTTTGCAACATTATGACACCCGAAGAACGATTAAATATAGAGGAGCGCATCATAACGATGCTCAAAACCGTATATGACCCCGAGATACCCGTCGACATATACAATCTCGGACTTATCTACAACATCGACCTCAGCGATGAAGGAAACCTCACCGTCGACATGACGCTCACCGCGCCCAACTGCCCCGCCGCCGACTTCATTGTCGAGGACACCCGCATCAAGCTCGAAAGCATCGAAGGAGTAAACCGCGTCGACATACGCATCGTGTTTGAGCCCGAATGGAACAAGGACATGATGAGCGAGGAGGCTAAGCTTGACCTCGGATTCCTGTAACAGCCCAAGAACGCCAATTCAACCGATGGAGCGAAAAAACATATATTTCATATCGGACCTTCACCTCGGAGCCACCTACCTGAAAAATCCAAGGAGCTACGAACAGCGTGTGGTGCGATGGCTTGAATCGATACGCGACGATGCCGCCGAGCTATACATGCTCGGTGACATTCTCGACTATTGGTATGAGTACAAGACTGTCGTGCCTCGCGGTTACATAAGATTTTTCGGAGCATTGGCCTCGCTTGCCGACTCGGGAGTGAAGATATACTGGTTTATAGGCAATCACGACATCTGGTTGTTTGACTATCTGAAAAATGAAATAGGCCTCACCGTAATCGACGGATGGATAACCAAGGAGATCGCCGGAAAGAAGTTTTTCATGTCCCACGGCGACGGACTCGGAAAACTGAAGCCTACATTTAGGTTGATGCGAGGAATGTTTCGCAACAAATTGTGCCAGAAACTCTACAGCGCCATTCATCCGCGATGGACAATCCCGTTTGCCCTCAACTGGTCGTCAAGCAGCCGGAATTTCAGCGAGGAGATTCCTCAATTTGCAGGCACCGAAAACGAGTCGCTCATCACCTTTGCAAGCGAATATTCACTGCAACACCCCGACATCGATTACTTCGTCTTCGGACATCGTCACATACTCATCGACTACCCCATCAACGGCGACAAGCACGTGATAATTCTGGGCGACTGGATACATCACTTCTCTTTCGGCAAATTTGACGGAAAATCGTTTGAGCTGCACCTTTACACCGACGATGTAGATAAAAAATCTGCATTTTAAATAAATTTTACCATTTTATATAAATTTTACATATAGTGTAAATATATTGATTTACAATAAATTACACTCAAAACAACGATTTTTAATGATAAAAAAGATTAAAAACAATGTTGCTAAACATGCTTTTCTCTTTGGTCAGCTCACAAAAAAGGGTGACCTTTGTGACACAAACCTAAAACAATCTTTTTTACCTTAGAAATTGTACCTATTGGAAACTCATAAAAAGGAGCTTAGCGATTAAGCTCCTTTTTATTTACCCCGTTTGCAGAGTCAATGATATTGTGTAATTTTGCAACAATGAATCCCGTTAAAGCCTACCACATAATAGTCGCCGCCGGAAAAGGAAGCCGCTTCGGTGCCGACCTTCCCAAGCAGTTCTGCCTGCTTGACAATAAGCCCGTGCTCATGCACACCATCGAGCGCATGCGCAAGTCACTTCCCGAATCGGAAATCGTGCTCGTGCTCAATGCCGACCACCTGTCGCTTTGGAAGGAACTGTGTCGTCGTTATGACTTCATGTCGCCCCGAGTAGTCACCGGCGGAAGCACCCGTTGGGAATCGGTCAAGAACGCCGTCGACACAATCGTCCTCGACCCGATGCTAAAGAGCGTGATCACCGTCCACGACGGAGCACGCCCGCTCATAAACCGACCCATGATCGAGCGCATCATGACAGCTGCCTGCAACGCATCGGGAGCCATACCCACCGTAGCCGTGAGCGACTCGCTGCGAATGCTCGATGACGACGGAGTAAATTCACATCCGGTCGACCGTCAACGGCTGAGAGCCGTGCAGACACCGCAGGCATTCGACGGCATGAAGCTGAAACAAGCCTACACGCTCCCCTACGAACCCGGATTCACCGACGACGCATCGGTCATGGCGGCTGCCGGCTACACCGACATAACGCTCGTCGAAGGCAACCCCCACAACATAAAGATAACGCTCCCCGACGACCTTGCCATAGCTTCGTTATATCTCCGAAATGAACCGACTAAGGAATCTTGACATAAAGTACCTGAAAGGGATAGGCCCCAAACGTGCCGAATTGCTTGGTAAACAGCTCGGCATAAAGTCCTATCGCGACCTGCTCTATCACTTCCCCACCCGCTATCTCGACCGTTCATCGATATACCGGGTCAGGGATCTGTCGGGCGAAATGCCCATGATTCAGCTCAAAGGGCGCTTCATTGCCATGACCGTGCAGGGCGAAGGGGCAAAGACCAGGCTCGTGGGAGTGTTCACCGACGGAACCGGCACAATGGAGGTGGTGTGGTTCAGGCGCATAAAGCAGATTCGCGAAAGCTACCACACCGGCAATGAATACATCATATTCGGCAAGCCGGAGCTGTTCAACAACCGCTGGAGCATGGTTCACCCCGAAGTCGACACCCCGGCATCGACCACAGCGGCACAGGGGCTGAGAGGAGTATATCCGCTCACCGAAACACTGCGCAACCAAGGCATAGGCGCACGACAGATATTCACATGGGTGCAGACGGCTCTCGCGGCCTCTCCCGTAATCACTGAAACACTGCCGCGCTCGATCATCGAGCGGTTGAAGCTCATGTCGTTGCGCGAATCGCTGATCAACATCCACAATCCACAGTCCAACGAAAAGCTTCAGGCGGCAAGGTTAAGACTGAAATTTGAGGAGCTGTTCTACATTCAGCTCAACATTCAGCGTTACTCGCGCCGACGCAACGCGCAGCTCACCGGATTCCGATTTCCGAGGATAGGCCAATATTTCAACACCTTCTACTCGCAGCAGATGCCATTTGAGCTTACAGGAGCACAGAAGCGCGTCATAAAGGAGATTCGCGCCGACATGGGCACCGGAAAGCAGATGAACCGGTTGCTGCAAGGCGATGTGGGCAGCGGCAAAACCCTTGTCGCACTGCTGTGCATGCTCATCGCCCTCGACAACGGCACACAGGCATGCCTGATGGCCCCCACCGAGATACTCGCCACCCAGCACTACGAAACCATCTCATCGATGGTCGCTCCGATAGGCATAAACGTAAAGCTGCTCACCGGCTCAACACGCAAAAAGGAGCGTGACATCATACACAGCCAGCTCACCGACGGCTCTCTGCACATTCTCATAGGCACTCACGCCGTGATCGAGGACAATGTTCAGTTCAAGAATCTCGGATTTGTAGTCATCGACGAGCAACACCGATTTGGCGTGGCACAACGTGCTCGCCTGTGGCAAAAAAACATGGTGGTGCCCCACGTGCTCGTCATGACCGCCACCCCTATACCGCGCACACTTGCAATGACCATCTACGGCGACCTCAGCGTGTCGGTGATCGACGAGCTGCCGCCGGGCCGAAAACCCGTCACTACACTGCTGCGATATGACAACAACCGCATGGCCGTATATCAGGCCCTCGGCAAGCAGCTGAAGCAGGGGCGACAGGCCTACATCGTGTATCCCCTCATTCAGGAAAACGAGAAGCTCGACCTGAAATGCCTCGAAGAGGGATATGAGATGATACGCGAAACATTCCGCGACTACAAGGTGTGCTACGTACACGGAAAAATGAAGCCGGCCGAGAAGGAGCACCAGATGATGCTATTCGCCACCAACCAGGCGCAGATTCTTGTAGCTACGACCGTAATCGAAGTTGGCGTAAACGTTCCCAATGCATCTACCATGATCATTGAGAATGCCGAGCGATTCGGATTGTCGCAACTTCACCAGCTGCGCGGTCGAGTGGGACGAGGCGCCGACCAAAGCTATTGCATACTGATGACTCATCAAAAGATACAAAAAGAAACCCGGCAACGCCTTGAGATAATGACCTCGACCACCGACGGATTTGTAATCGCCGAAGCCGACCTCAAGATGCGAGGCCCCGGCGACATGGAGGGCACCATGCAGAGCGGAATAGCATTTGACCTGCACATCGCCAACCTTGCGACCGACGGACAGATAGTGCAGCTTGCAAGGGACGCCGCCGACGACACGCTCGACAAAGACCCCGAGCTTGCCTTGCCCGAAAATTCGATACTCCGCTCCGAGCTGTTGCAACAAGCGTCAAAGGCCGTTGATTGGTCAAGAATAAGCTGATTTTTCATGCCCGGAAGATGTTAATTAAACGGCATTGTCAATTACATATTTTAACATAATTTTAAGCCTATGCAACACTGCAAATGTCGGTTTGTTCAAAATATGTTTTTAAACATATCCTTTATTACATACTGACATTCAATGTATTACGCCAAATTTTACACTTCCAAAATCAAAATTTGCACTTTTTATCTTGACAACACGCTTTCCCTTTGAATGATTTTCGTATATTTGGACTACAGAACTACGAAAAGTTAACAAACATAAAAATCTAAAATGGAGCAAACATTAGTAATCATCAAGCCTTCAGCCATTCATCGTGGCCTTATCGGCGACATTATAACTCGTTTTCAAAGAAAGGGATTGATCATCACCGGCATGAAAATGATGCAGCTTGATGAAACTATTCTCCGTGAACACTACGCCCATCTTGTTGACCGTCCATTCTTCCCCTCTTTATTGGAATCGATGATGGCTACACCCGTCATCGTTATGTGTATTGAAGGAAATGACGCCGTTGAAGTGGTGCGCCTGATGACAGGTGCTACCAATGGCCGCAAGGCTCTTCCGGGAACAATACGTGGCGACTTCTCCATGAGCGGTCAGGAAAATATCATTCATGCTTCTGACAGCGTTGAAAACGGACAAATCGAACTTGCCCGCTTCTTCAAGCCTGAAGAGATATTCAACTACCGTCCTTCCAACATCAGGTTCTTCTATGCACCTGACGAAATGAATTAAGAATCCCATCAAGAACATCAATTTTTGTAATGCAATTTTCCTTAACAAAAATAACAGCAGCAACTACATTAGCCTTAGCATCTTTATTTACCGCAAATGCCCAGATCGAGGACTACAAGCTTCCCGACTTTCACAAGTCGGAGCACAAGGACCTCATCGCTTCACAAGAGAACATCGCTGAACAGATAAAGCTTAAAGAAACTCTCGACTACATGGATGTTTTGTTCCGTGAGGAAGAGGAGCCCGAAGAGGATATCTATGTCGAGGGATGGGACAGCCAGGCGGTAAACTGCTACACCAATGCAGTAATTCCCGATACCAAGGTCATCGATGTACGCAACTTCTGCATGCCCACCATGGGCTACGTGACATCGCCCTACGGTTATCGCAGGCGTTTCCGCCGAATGCACAAAGGCATCGACTTGAAAGTACAGATAGGCGACACGATTCGCGCAGCATTTGACGGCAAGGTTCGACTCACTCGCAACCAGGGCCGCAGAAAAGGATACGGACTCTATGTCATCGTTCGCCACCCCAACGGCCTTGAAACAGTTTACGGCCACCTCTCAAAATTCCTCGTTAAGCCCGACCAATACGTAAAGGCCGGCGACCCAATCGCACTTGGCGGTAACACCGGACGATCTACAGGGCCTCACTTGCACTTTGAAACCCGCTACATGGGAATCGCCATAAACCCGGCTGCGATTTTCGACTTCGAGAATCACACCACCCACACCGACGAGTTCACATTCAACAAAAACAACTATCAGGAGGCTCGCGACTACTCGCCCCGAAGCGCAAAGGCTAAAGCAAGCTCATCGAAATCGAGCAAAGTCACGGCATCGGCCACCTACCGTGTACGCAAAGGCGACACCCTGTCAAAAATCGCCTCGCGCAACGGCACAACCGTCGACAGGCTTTGCAAGTTCAACGGCATAACACGAAACACGAAACTATCAATAGGGAAAACTCTCAAAGTGAAGTAAATCCCTTACGCGCAATAGTCACAAACTACGCAGCAACGGCCACTCTCTCGAGTGGCCGTTGCTGCATTATGACCGACACAATGAACGAAATCGGCCGCAAATTGTATAAATAACGTTTTGAAATGTGAATCGAAGTAATTACCTTTGTATTGTGAATGTACTAATCCGACATATTGAGTACTTGATACTGAGGCACGACTGCGTGACAGTGCCCGGTTGGGGAGCTTTTATAGCCAATTATCAGCCGGCACGCGTCGACAGCGAGTTTGGCTGCATATTCCCGCCATGTCGCACAGTAGGCTTCAACGCGTCGCTCACCCATAGCGACGGACTGCTCACATCGTCGATAGCCCGTGGCAACGGCATCACCTACGACAACGCGTCGGCCCTCATTGCCGATGAGGTCAATGCAATGCGTCACGCTCTTGAATCGGGCGAGTCGATAACATTCGGTCGACTCGGTTCATTCAGCCGCAACGATGAAGGCTCGATAGTGTTTGAGCCGGCTACAGCCACCAACACCGCCCCCGACTACACCGGACTCATTGCCGTAAAGGCGGTCGACCTGGCCGAAACGCTGAAGAAGCGCAACGAGTCGGCATCGGTCTACTATGTCCCCGTGAGCCGCAACATACTCAAAATCGTAGCTTCGATAGCACTCCTCATCGGACTCGGATTCATGCTTTCGACCCCGATAATACAGGACGAGGCCAACTATGCCGGGATTGCGACTACGATGAATGTCACCAAGCCCGCCCCGGTCTACACAGTGCCGTCACCCGACATCGAACTGTCGATAGCCCTGCCCGACCCCACAACATCACGCGGCACATTCACCCCCGCCGTCACCACGACACAGCAGCCCGCCGTCACTACGGCCGCAGCCAAGCCCATGCGCTACTTCCTTGTAGTCGCATCGCTGCCTACACGCAAGGCCGCCGACGAATACATCGCCCACAGCGCCGACCGCGATTCACTGTCGGTTCTTGAATCGGGAGGCCGCTACCGTGTCTACATCGCAACAGGCGCTACCTACTCCGACGCTTTCAACAAGCTTGGCGCCAACGGGTACGGCGACCGATACCCCGATGCCTGGGTGTGCAAGCGATAGAATCCCAAACAAAAACCTATACATCCCCGATCCGCTATGAAGGATTTTCATGACTTAATCGTTAATCGACGCAGTATACGCCGATACACCCCCGAAGAGATTTCACCCGAAGATGTAAAAACCATACTTGAGGCCGCGCTCATGGCGCCCACCTCCAAGAGCAGCCGCGCATGGCACTTTGTCGTAGTCGAGGACTCTAAGCAGCTTGAACTGCTAAGCAAGTGCAAGGTAAGCGGAGCCGGCCCCGTAGCCGGATGCGCACTCGCAATCGTGGTGGCCGTCGATGCAAAAATCACCGAGCCGTGGATTGAGGACGCCTCAATAGCCGCAACCTACATTCAGCTGCAGGCCGAGGACCTTGGTCTGGGTTCCTGCTGGATTCAGGTAAAAGGACGCTTTACCGAAACCGATCTTGAATCGGAGGTATATGTGCAGAATCTGCTCGAAATGCCCGACTCCATCATTCCCGTGTGCATAATAACATTAGGCCATAAAGCCGAAGAACGCAAGCCCCAGGCAGTCGACAAGCTGCAGTGGGAAAAGGTTCACATTGGCACATGGACCGAACGCTAAGCCACTCCCCCCGCATAGCCGTCATCGGTTCGGGCAATGTGGCGACACACCTCGCCAAGGCCGTCACGAGAGCCGGCTACAAGCTGTCGATCTACAATCACCACTACGAAAGCGCGTCACGACTCGCTTCAGCCGTGGGGGCAACCGCGGTTGCCGATCTCGACGCCCTTGACGCCGACATATACATCATCGCCATCAAGGACGATGCCATAGCGTCGCTGGCCGCATCGGTCGCCGGCCGAAAGGGATTGTGGCTCCACACATCGGGCTCGGTCGACATGAAAGTCTTTGACGGCATTGTCGACAGTTACGGAGTGCTCTACCCCATGCAGACATTCTCCAAGGATGCCGATGTCGACATGACCGAAGTGCCGTTTTTCATCGAGGGATGCAACGGCGATGTCACCCGCGCCATACGCGAGCTCGCCTCGTCGCTATCGCACAAGGTGCTCGAAGTGTCGAGTGCCAACCGCGTAAAGCTGCACATCGCGGCAGTGTTTGCCTGCAACTTCACCAACTACATGTGGGCGCAGTCGTCCGACATACTCGAATCCATCGGTGCCGACTTCAGCGTCATGCATCCGCTCATAAAAGCCACCCTCGACAAGACACTGACAATGTCGCCCCACGACGGACAGACAGGCCCGGCACGCCGAGGCGATGTCGACATAATTAAAAAGCATCTGAGCATGCTGTCGGGAGTGAAGCACAAGCTCTACGAAACACTGTCAACCGACATCATGAACAAATATCACCACAACACCACCGACCACCAATCATGAGCAAGATAAACTACGACTTGGAACGCATAAAGGGCATCGTTTTCGATGTCGACGGAGTTCTGTCGCCCTCGACAATACCCATGGACAGCGAAGGAATGCCCTCGCGCATGGTCAACATCAAGGACGGATATGCCCTGCAGCTTGCCGTAAAGCTCGGCTACAAGATAGCCATAATAACCGGAGGCTACTCCCCGGCGATAAAAGCCCGCTTCAACGGACTCGGCATAACCGACATATACATGAAGGCCGGCAAGAAGATAGATGTGCTGAAGCAATGGATGGATGCCAACGGCCTGCTCAGCGAAGAGGTGGCCTATGTGGGTGACGACATTCCCGACTACGAGGTGATGCAGCACGCCGGCCTCGCAGTGGCTCCGCTTGACGCGGCTGTCGACATCAAATCGATAGCCGACTACATATCGCCGGTTAACGGAGGCTACGGAGTGGCCCGCGACCTGCTTGAGGAGATCATGAGGGCTCAAGGCAAATGGATGACATCGGCCAAGGCTTTCGGATGGTAACGACTCTAAACTATCGCTCATGCAATCACCGCTACACAACCTGTCACGCTACGACATAAGGCTTGCGAGCAAGTCACCGCGACGACGCGAGCTGTTGGGAATGCTCGGCCTACAGTTTTCAATTGCCGAAACAATCGATGTGGATGAAAGCTATCCCCACGACCTTCCAACCAACGAGGTGGCGCCTTACATCGCCAAGAAGAAAGGCGACGCCTACAGGAAGACACTTCGTGAAGGAATGTTGGTAATAACAGCCGATACGGTTGTGATAACCGACGGCGAGATTCTTGGCAAGCCGCACTCGGCCGATGAAGCTGTGGAGATGCTCCGCAAGCTGTCGGGCCACAGTCACACCGTAATGACAGGTGTCACACTCGCCACAACTGAACGCACCCGCACTTTCGCCGTGGAAACCACGGTGGAGTTTGCCCGCCTTTCCGACGAGGAGATACGCTACTATGTCGACCGCTATTCGCCGCTTGACAAAGCCGGAGCCTACGGAATCCAGGAGTGGATAGGAGCCATAGGCGTAAAATCAATCTCGGGAAGCTACTATAACGTAATGGGACTGCCGCTTCACCGGCTATACAATGAGCTGAGAGAGTTCTGACCCTCTATATGCTTCAATCCTGAACGAAAAGATTGTATTGTCGCCTATCGGATTCAGCGACAATGCACCCTCGACAAGTCTGCGATCGCTGACAACCGCATTTCCGGCTGGATTGCATGCTCCCACGGGGCCAACCGTATAACGCGCCACACTGCCGGGCGCAAGAAACCGCCGGCCCCACAACCATGCCACCACGCCCATGGTCATTCGCAGATTCACCTCGACACATGGCGCAATCATGCCCGAGCGCGTCACCATCATATCGACGCCTAAATATCCCTCATAGTCATCACCGATAATTGCCGTCATCACCCTGCCAAGCGCTGAAGACAAGGCGTGCAGATGCGCCTTGTCGGCACCCGAATCGACAAGCACCTGTTCAATCGCATCATCGTCGGCAATCACATTTCCCGAATAGGCCGCGCCTTCATGATTGAAAAACAGTGAATAGCCTGTCCACTTCACGACACCGTCGGCGGCATGGAAAAGCATTGCAAAGTCACGTGTCTTGTCGAGAGCCTGCTCGCACGTCACACTGCCCTGTCGGCGCAACATGGCTCCTACCCGCTGCTCGACACTGCGGCTCCAGGCATCGACATGAATCACCCCTCGCCCGCTGCTCGACCAAGGCGACTTCACGAAAATCGAGCCGTAACGCGACAAGCACTCCTTGACCGCGTCGACATCGACGGCTTCTACCGGAACGGGAGGAAGCTCAAAATCGACCTCACGCCCCAGTCGGGTCATTACATCGGCCGAAATGCGCCTGTGGCTCAATTCCCTTATCCGCTCAATACGGTCAATGCCGGGCACCTCGGCACCATATCCCGAAAGCACCTTACGCGAATGATGCGACCATCCCCACGGAGCGCCCTTGTATCCTGACATATCGTCACGACCCGTCACGGCCTTGACGCCAAACATACGCTCCATTTCGTCAAGCCATGCTGAAGGCACATCCGACGCCACTATGCAATCGTCGCGGTCGCAGTACCACAACGGCAACACGGCACCGTCGCGACACAGCGCCTGCACCGTCGGCGACAGCGAGAACGTATTCTTCCCGTATCCGAGGGCTATGTCATTTTCAGGATTGAACAAATACACCTTCTTCATCGCCGGCAAAGTTATGGATAATTATCCAATCATCGCCCCATTCACGCCGTCGAAAAGATGCCAAATGTGCATTTCAACATGAATTTAGCCCCTGCCGCAAAATAAAACCGTCAAAATATTTGGTAATCTCACAATAAAGCCATAACTTTGCACCCGTAAATAACGACATCCATTTGGAGAGATGGCAGAGTGGTCGATTGCGGCGGTCTTGAAAACCGTTGAGGGTCACACCTCCGGGGGTTCGAATCCCTCTCTCTCCGCAATAAAGCCTGATTATCAGGCTTTTATTGTATCTACACCCAAATTTGCACCCAAAACTGCAAATTTGGGTGTTTTTATATATTCTTAACTGTCCACTGCACCCAATCAACCACATTCCGATGCTCAAAAGCTCTGAACGATAGTTTTGGTAGGCCGAAGAGACAAGTATCCAATCGGCTATGTTTTTCTGTTCTGCATCCAGCGTTACACGCAATCCGTTTTTCTTTTGCCCTGCCGATATACATATATTGGTTTAGGTTTATCCGGGCATATATAAAGCCCGAACCAAACCAAAATAAAGCACCATTTTATTACAACAATGGTATGTTGACAGATTTATTCTGCAATAGTCAAAGATATTGGCTTGAAATCTCCGACCTCTTCAAAGTCTTTGTCTTCACTGATGACATCAGGAAGTAGATAATCTTCTGCGCTTGGAAGGCTTTCAAGTATAATTTCATCAGAAACGGATAGTGCGGCTCTAATTTTCTTGAAAAACTTCACTTCCGAGTAAAGTATTTGGTTATCTGCCTCAATCATTTTAATAGCCATTTCTATTAGTTGAACTTGTTCATCGTCGGTTAGCTCGGCATCAGAAAGCTGGACCAGGAAATCTTTCAGGAATCCTTTGCCTTGTGTATTTATTTCTGAAATATACGAGTTAAGCGTATCTTCAACATTGAGCGAATTGAAGAGCCTAACAGAGTCGGTAAGATTTTTTACAAGTTCGACTTCCTCTTTTGCAATGATTCCGTCGCAGGCACTGCAACAGAAAAGTGTCTTTAATAGCAGTTCGTCTTTTCCCATTGTATATGTTTTTTAGAAGCCAACACGGGGTCGAGAGGGAGTATCAGCCTCTCCATCCATTTTAGCTTTGATTCGTTTATATTTTTCCAGTTCGTTTTTTGTTAAAGATGGTTTTGTCTTGGCGATTACATCTTCAAGGATTCGCATGGTTATCTTACTTTTGGCGCGAAGAGCGACTCGTGAAGCATCGTTGACTATCATTTCAATATCAGCTGACACGTAGTAAGCTGTAAGAGTTGATAGTTTATCGTAATCTAAGCCAAAATCATAAGGTCTTGCTTTGAGATATAACTCAAACATGAGTTTCCTCGCATCAAAGTCCGGTGTCCCTATATAATATTTCTTATCAAGACGCCCTGCACGCAAAATGGCAGGGTCTATCATGTCAGGATAATTTGTTGCGCCAATTATAAAGATACCGCGCTCGCCGGTTCTATCCATTTGAGCAAGCATTTCATTGACTGCACTGCGAGCCATTTCATGAACATCGCTATCTCTATTAGGAACAAGCTCGTTCATCTCATCGATGAATATGATTGTTGGAGCGTTTTCTTCCGCGTCCTTAAACATTTGAGCTATATTCTCTTGTGTAGCATTTACAAAACGGCTCTTCAAGGAACTTGGTTTGATAAGCATAAAGTTAAATCCCACTTCTTCAGCGAATCTTTTGGCGAAGAAGGTCTTGCCACAACCCGGAGGACCATAAAGTAACATACCATTAGGAATCGTCAATCCATACTTGGCATATTCTTCCGGCGAATGAAGAGCGTCAATCAATTCTTCTTTCATCTTGCTTTTCAGTTCATCCATGCCGGCTATCGCCGAAAAACCCTTTCCTTTGGGAACACTGAGCGAAGTCCTTTTCTTTGTTTTTTCTCCGCTCGTTGTTTTTTTCTTATTGTCAACACGTTCGACTTTTATTTCTCCGTTCAGTGCTTTAATGAAATCATCTACATTTTCAAAACGCTCTTCAATGTCGGTGGCAAGAGCTTTGCTCATAACGTTGATAAGAGCTTCATCAAGTTCAAACTTGTTAGACTTGGGAAAGTGTAGAGGCAACCCGCGCTGATGATCAATCATTTCGCGCTCGCGGATTTCGTCATGTTTGCAATCTGCAAGTTCTACGAAATATGGCGGTAAACCATAAATGAGATTGTAAAGGATTGCTCCGACAGAAAAAATGTCAGACTTAACCGAGAATACACCATTGAGAGCCTCCGGTGCTAAGTAGAATGGAGACAGACCATTCTTATTGAAAGCGGAGCTGCCTTGCGACAAATAGCGAGCATAACCAAAGTCAATAATACGAGCGATTGTAGCGCCGGTGGTTACATCAAGCATAATGTTTTGAATGGTCAATTCATTATGAATGACAGGCTCTGACAAAGAATGGAGGAATCTCAAACCATTCAATACGCCAAGCACTATGTTCTTAGCCTCATAAACTGTGCATTCTCCCTCCCTTGCGAGGAACTGCGAAGCTGTTTCCCCACTAATAAAATCGAAAACAATATAAGCAAACTTGCGACCATTAAGAATGATTTCACCATTGTCTCGATATTTAACAATGTTGGGATTGTCAAGCTGTTTAGTGATTTCAACTTCAAGAATATTTCCGTCTTTATCAAAATGTGTGCGGTGAAGTTTAGCGCAGTTTATAAGTTTTAGGAAACGATTCTTCCCTGCTGAGTCCTTGACACGGTAGGTTTCGGCATAGTTACCCTCCTTGACTTGGAAGGTAACAGTATAGTTGCCTATGAGTTGTTTTCTTTCAAGAGTGAACATTGTTATCCTCTATATAGTCGGTCAAAGAAAATTAAGAAAGCACTCCGGTTCCCAAGTGCTGACAATGGGATACTGCTGATATTCCCGTTTTCAATAAATCCGAAGAACTTTTTAGAATGATTTATATGTTCTATAACTAATTCACCGTTAGAAGTATATATTTTTTTAGTATTTGAAGCATTATATAGTGTACCATTAACATCTATTTCCTTGGGGGAGATAGATATTGCATCTGAATACAACTTCTCATTGTCAATTATGCCAAATTTAACTGTATCAGCGGAGGCATGATTAAGAACAAAGTATGAAGTCCAAACCTGCTCAACTTTTTTAAGCATACAATATTCTTCATTAGCGCCATCCGGATTCATTGGATCTTTTGGCCGCTTATCATTATATGTACCCTCTGCGAAATACAAGCGATGATATTCGTTGGTTTCAGAATCTAATTTACCGAAAATGGAAAAATAGTATTTTGTATTACTGTATGTGTAGTTCATTTTTACAATAGTCTCTCCGGTAAATAGGTATTCAAAATCCTTAAAGAGATACACCTTGCAGGAGGTTATCTTATCCCTTGAATTGAAAAATGAGACTGTTGCGAATCCATTATCACCAACGAAATAATCAGTACCAGAAAACGTGGTGTCACAGATACCGATAGTAAAGAATATTGCTACTAATGTGATTATTCCGCCCCAAATGTAGTGGTCATATAAAAACGCCCAGTATAGGAGAAGGATAATAGAACAAATCGCGATTGCTAAGATTTTTTTATGCTTAGCCTCTTTAGCGCTCAATGCCTTCTCATTAGGCTGATTAGTATCGCAGTATAGCACATTCCCGATTTCTTCGGGAATGTGCTTAAATAGTGCGGATTGAGAAGCTATCTTTTCAAGCTGCTCATTTTTCCAAGTTTTATCCATATCTATTAGAAGCTAACACCGGGGCCTTCTGTGGGAGGCTCAATCATAAGGTATATGACTGAACGAACGATTGGATGGAGAGTGCTTTCCGATGGGTTGGAATTCGCCATCTCCTTACCTTGCTGAAGCAATTGACGTGCGCGGTTCGCATCCTTCCACTGAATGAAATTGAAATTGCGCAAGTGGTAGTCTATGAAGCCCATGAGCTGATAAATCAACGTAACGGCAACAAACAGGCTGTTGATATCGTCGAGAACAGCACGGCCTTGGCGAACATCCTTTGAGCGGATTGCCATGTCAACCTGACTGCGGACAGCAGCTACTTGACTATCGTACTTATTTCCAAGTTCGTTATTGGCTTTTTCAAGACGGTCAAACTCTTCGCGAATTTCAGCCTCTAACGAATCCCATTCGTGGTTGTTTTCGACTTCTTCCATTTTGAGGAAAGCGCGGCGGATGTCTGCTTGGAGGTGCATGCGTCCGTCTTCTGCACTCTTTTCACCCTCAAAGCGTCCGTTGATGTCGTTCATTAGCTTTTCTGCTTCTGCGGTTTCTGCAGAAGATATAGATTTTGTGGATTTTAGAGCGCGAAGTTTATTATTGGCTGAATCTTTCAGCTTCTCAACCTCATAGGTAGAGATAACAGAACGCTTGCCTATCTCAACTTCTTTCTCCACAGTTTCGCCTGTAAGCGGGAAGAATGCTTCAAGAGTGAGCATCTGTGAACGGTCTACCTTGATAGTGATATCCACATCACTACCTACGGGAATCAGGCCACCAACTTCATCACCGGTTATGACAACGTCGAAAACGTGATCGTTATGAATCGCTGATGTTCCGTCGGCATTATGTTCACTCTGATAGATGGGAATAACCAGAGTGTCTGCTTCCATGCCGGGGCGCAGTTGGTTACGTGTTTTTAGACCATTCAACGTGCCGACAGTGGGAAGTTGTTGATTCTTCTCAAGACCTTTCACAGATTTGACAACGTTTTTGTCAAGTCCTGAATCATGAGCCTCAATGGAAATGTTGTATGGAAGAACCGCATTACCTACAACTATACCCTGCATGATGTTGATTTCTTTGGGAAAGCAAGGAATCACAGATCCTTTTTCATCGTAAGCTATTACGTTGAAGGCGTTGTTCTTGCCCTCCAAGAGTTGACATTCAATCACATCACCAATTTCGTTAATCTCGACTTTACCGCTCGACCAACCATTGTCGCTGCGGACGAGCTCAACGAAGATTTGTGCAGGAAGTGTTCCGGTACACTCTTCTTTTGCAAGTTGAACGGTAACGAACTCCATAGGTTGCACTGAGTTTGCCTCGTATGACAAAGAAAGAGCAACCGTACCAACGGCAATATCTTCTTTAACCTCGCTGTCAATGCCGGAGGCAAAGAGTGCAGCACCTTTGGCTACGGCTGTCATGGGGTCGATATCAGTATCAACGTTTCGTGTAATTTGGTCACGAAGCATCTGACGAAGAACAGGTGAATATGTCGGACCACCTACAAGGACTAACTTGTCGAGGTCAAAACCAGTAAGACCATTTCGTTTCAGCAAGTCTATAGTGATGTCAATCGCCTTTTGGAACACAGGGGCAAGGACTTGTTTCAGTTGCTCCTGAGTGATGATGAGATCGAGTTCGATTTCTTCACCGTTATCATCTTCACCAAACTCGTCAAGTTGTGAGGTGATATCTGCTTGAGATTTGAATGAAAGCTGATTCTTGGCCTGTTCTGCATAGAACTTCATGGCATATCGAAGGATGTTACGAGTGTCCTCATTAGCCATGATTTCGTCGATAGTATAATTTTCTTTAATGTATGGGATAATGATGTCATCAACTATGGCATAGTCAAGGTTCTTACCCCCGAGATAGTTATCACCCTCGGTGTCCTTGACTTGCATGATTCCATCCTCAACTTTGATAAGAGCAGCGTCGAATGTACCACCACCAAAGTCGAATACAAGCCATTGACCGTTCTTGTTTGCCGCACTTAACCCATACGCCATTGAAGCAGCGATAGGCTCTTGAAGAAGTTCGCAATGTTCGATTCCGGCCAATTTTGCAGCGCGTTTGGTTGCCGCAATCTGATCAGCTTTGAATTTTGCAGGGATAGTTATTACAGCCGCAGAAACGTTGTCATCTCCGATGAAAGATTTGAGAGTTTTGAGGACTTCGGCAGATAGTTCTTCGGGTGAAAATGAAACGCCCATATATGAGCTTTCGCTTAACTTGTTAGTCCCCATGTCACGCTTAAACTCAATGAACACATTTTCATGGTCATTAGCCCACTTCTTGGTTGCACGAGATTTATCAGAACGGAGGTCGTTGTAGGCACTGTCACCGACCTTTGCAATTTTCTTTTTGGTGAATGAAACGCATGAGGGTAGAGTATCTTTGAGCGTATCGGTCTTTTTAATGACCGGCTCGCCACTCTCCATTTTGCAGATTGCGGAATTGGTCGTGCCAAGATCAATTCCGTATCTCATTTTTGATTGAGCCATATATATGCGGGATTAAATATTTTGACTTACCGTGATTTGAGCAGATTGTATCATCTTGCCCTTATAATTGATTTGAGGCTTGATAATGCCGGTGATGACTTGCTTGCCTTGTGGCAGATTCTCGTCTTCAACGAAGTTCGCAGTAACTTTCATTCCTTCGTGGTAATCTTTGCCGAGCATATCTACTAGCTCGTAGCCGTTGGCGAGCAGATTATCTTTCATCTGCTTGATAGATTTGGAAAGTTGCTTGTGGCCTCGGACCGAACTATCCATTTTATAGAGAGTCATCTCCATAAATGTGATCCGGTCTGCGAGAGTAGCTATAAGTTTTTGCTCGCTTTCAGGCGAAGAACCTGATGCATTAGAAAAGGAGCTGATTTGTTTTGAGATGGTTTGCATTTCGCTCATCTCGGACGCCATGCGATTAACGATTTCTTCGTTCAGTTTATCGGCTTTGGCTGAAAGGGATGCGACCTCGTTCCCTCTCTTGGCAATAAGTTTGCCGAGGATGAAAGCAACGATAACAAGAGCCAAAGCTAAAGCAATGAAAATCCAAAAACCGGTTTGAGATTTCTTTGCAATGGAATTGCTAAGGGTTTCGGAACTTGTTTGGATTTCACTACGGGTGTTAGTGATATTGACATTAAGACTGTCAGCCAACGCATTGATGCTTTGTGCGGTGCTGGCAAATTCTCTCTTGAGTGAGTCAATTTCAACGTTTTGCGACTCAATGGTTTTATTGAGTAAAGCAACGTCTCCTTTCAGTGATTCGTTTTCTTGCTGTAGAGTTTTTACGGTAGATTGAGTGGACTCAATCTGATTATAGCAATGACGGAGAGAGTCATTGAGGTTTGCTCCAAATGATTGCATGGAGCAAAGAATTGCAATAGCAAATAATGTTATATATTTCATGATTTAGTCATCTATTATTTTAGAAATTAGACCGCCAAACATTAATCCTCCGACAACAAATCCCCCGATGAATCCTCCGAATTCTCCACTACTACACAGTCCGATTACGCCACCGATAATGCCACAAACAAGCATTGCTATGCAACCAGGATCCATGCTACTTGAAGAACTTGATGTGCTCGATGACGAACTTGTTGATGTAGGACGCGATGTCGTTGTAGTTCGTGGGGTGGATACGTAAGTAGATATATGGAGGCTGTCGCACATCTCTTTGAGCGAGCGCCGATTTTGATTATAGCGATTTGTTTTGAAATCAGCTTCCATATCAAACATGTCCATTATTGTCGTGGCTTTCCAAGCTTGGCGAAGAACAGGCTTTAACTTGTTGTCAATTATCTTAGCCGGTGAATGTTCGTCACCAAGATAATTTAGCATAGCCGGGTCTAAACCCGCTTTCTTTGCAGCCTCGACAATCGCGCCGAGATAGTTTTGCGCTTGATTTACCTCCTCGATTAGGTTGTGCAAGGCATTACCGACAATCTGGGTAGAGAGAGAAAGATAGAAAGCATTGGTTGCACCAAGCTTTGACTTGATAGTTTGAAGCAAAGGCTTGGTGGCATTGAGAAGGTTGATGGAATATTCAATCTTATCGGGGAGGGAGCAGAATTTTCGAAGTTCGTCTTTAACCTTCCTCGCTTCAATTGCGACCTCTGCAGGAGGCATATTGTCAACGGCCTTTTTCAGAATGTCATGGTTTTCCTTGCAACGCTGTTTGGTGAGTTGGCCAACTGCAATTTGTAAAGAGTAGGCTTGTAGCACCATAGCCTTACGCGGACTTTCTACGTCACTGTCGGGGGCATTATTATAATAGTTGATGCCACATTGAAGCACGGCCTTTGCAACATTGTCAGCTGCCATTTGGTACTGAGGACTTGTTGCTCCGGCAATATCATTGACTTGCTTTAGGGCGGATTTAGTTGAGTTCATCAACTTGGTCCCGGCTTGGAGATTGGCATCAGCATCTTTTGAGTTTACCGATTTTGCGGCAGCGACCGCAGCGTTAATTACCGAAATCGGTTCATCAAGAGCAGTAGTGCTGATTAGCGCTTTATCGTTAGGATTTGATGCGGCTGAAAGCAATGTTGTGGCGGGTATTTCTTTAAGCATATCTTCGATAAACATAGCTGCTATCTCTTCCTCAGTCATTGTTAAATTTTCAATTCCGAGAGCTTTGAGTAAGGCAGAACGGTGTTCATTATTATGAATCACCATAAAAATGTTTGAGAAGCCTAATGTATAATTTCCTGAAATAAGATTTAGAACACCGACGTTGATTAGTGACGAAAAAGTTTCTTTCTTTTCAAACAATTCACGTGCCTTGTCCATATTCCCCGCCTGAATATGTTTAAGGGCAATGTCATCGATGGGTGAACCATTGATAAACCAAATAAGTGCATGTTTGAGCTGGTTCTTGTCGAGATTCAGCGCGACATTAGCTGAGGAAATACTTTCTGACGTTCTTATTGGCTTCTCTGGAATTATGGATGCAAAGTCATTCGGAAACGACACATCCCTTCCAACTTTTGCAAAAGCCGCAAGTCTATTTTGGTTGCCAACTCTATCTTTTAGAGGAGAGTTGGACAAAACTCCGAGAACGCGATATGGGTTATTCGTTATAGCCTTTAACATCGAGTAAAATCGCCCACGAATCCCAATCGGACGGGTATGATTGGTTTAACAAAAAAGCGCAGGATCCGTACCGTTACTCGTCCCGCTGCTAATGGCATGTGGCATCGCCGTTTCATCGTAGAACGAGTAACGCAGAGCCTACGCCGTATGATGTAGATACACCAAAGGGGACATACCATAATGGCATAATCCTCTAAGGGTACAATTATCATACCCGAGACATCTACCGTTACTCAATTCTTGACGATGGTTGGAAATTGCCACATTTCTTAGCAGACAAGAATCAAGCGCAGTAAACGCTTTCATTATGTAATGACCTCCCACGTTCCGGCTTCTTGCGAAGTCCCACGGCGTAAGGTCACTGCAAAATTACGTAAAATTTTTGAGGAAACAATCGAATGTGCTGAGAAACATAAAAGTGCGCCCCGGCAATGGGGCGGATTTGTCGGGGCGCACGGAATTTATTATTCTTCGGTTGTGTGGAAGTGAAAGTGTGTTTTTTCGATTATTATGGTAGTGTTATTCTCATCAAAGACCATTTATCACCAGAATGATTTGGATTCGGGAGTCCAGTTGTCTGAGGGGCGGAAATAGGTATGGGTGCGTTCAGCGTGCCTGTTACGTTCAGCATTTACAACCATTCGCTTGATACTGTCTTGCTCTTGTTGTGTACCTACCATCATAGCTTCTTCGCGGAGCATCATATTCTGGATACCCTCTTTATCGTAGCTGATACGCTCATAGCGATAGAGCCATTCCATTTTCTTGTACTTCTCATTATCGGCGTGGACATTGAAGAATCCGATTGAAAAACCGATTGCTGCAAGAATGAAGAATCCGACAACAAAGTACACCCATCTTGGGACAACGAGCCACCAATGGCCGTCGGATGCGTGGCGCGATACCCATTCCAGACGGTCGGCGGCGTTGTTGAGTTTCCGGGTGCTATCCGCGTAGATGTTGACAACACCCTTTTGAATCATCTTCTCAACATTTTCGCCGAGTTCCTTCTTGATGTCTTCGGCAAAATTCTTGTAGAGAAGATTGGCTACACTCTCGCCGGAGGTTTCGATGATGTATCTTGGCGGCTCTTTAAGAGCTGTCTTGATTTCTTCAAATTTAGGAAGAATACCCTCCTGCATAAAGCCATCGACTTTTTCACTGACACCGTCAATGAGATTTTTGCTCATTGTGGTTAAGTCGTCGGCAGTGGCACAGTTAAGTTGTATTTCCTTGATTTCCTCACAAGTGCCGGAGAGCGTTGCAAGTTCTTCGGCAACCTTCTCGATATGGTTATCAGAAGGATTTTGAATAGAATTTGTACTCACTGTAAAAAATATTAATGTTAAAATTTAGGCCCTTTTCTCTTGGGCTTTTTGTTCAAGCGTCGCATCTTTCGTGCGAAGTCCTCCTCTTCGGGATTGACTGATGGTCCGAGTTGGAACAGGTCGCCGACAGCACCTCCGATGGATTCGCCAATGTTGAGTGCGGCATCCATGACTTTCTCAACCACGCTTGGCTCCTGTTTTGCCACCGTTGGAGGCATCTTCGGACTTGTGACCGATACTGACGGTGGCGACTGCGATTGTCCGTTTTTGTTCTTGTTGAGTATCCGGTCAATGTTGGCAAAAGAGAATTTTCTTCCTTTGGCAACCTCCGAAGCCTTGAACTTATGTTTGCCTTTCACGAAAGAAAGACCCTCGACAATGGTAGTGCCCCGGCGGTATTTCTTTCGGAGTGACACTCCGCTTTTTGCGAGTTCACGTTGAAATGTAGTCCAGTCTTTGGCTACTTTCAGTGCATCGCGGACGGCGATATACACTTCTTGCTTGGCTCGGTCACGACCTTTGAGGCGATTGGTTTTCACCTTGTCGCGTCCCTCGCCAAAGGTCAGACCATACTTCAATTTCAGATCTTTGCAGATGCCATTGTTGCGGAAATATTCCCAGCTGTCACTGACGCATTTGCCATCATTGTCCACTCGGTTGAACACGATGTGGCAATGAGGATGCTCCTTGTCAAGGTGTCGGGCGATGATAAACTGGGTGTTCTTGATGCCCATCCGTTCCATATATTCGAGGGCGAATTTCACCATTTTCTCATCGGTGAGAATGGCTGAATCCTCAGGAGAATAGGACAATGAGATGTGGCCTACCCAATGTTGAACGCGCTGGTTGAGGTGTCGCTGACACTCAAAACCGTTGATAATATCCTGTGGCGTATCGGCTAAAACACCCTCGGCATAAAGCAGCCGAGCCTCTTTGCCGGGTTCATCCACGGCGAGCGCATAGCGGACACATCCGCCGAAATCGCTCCCTTTAGTTATGCTTCCAATCATTTGACAAGTTGTTGTAAAGGGTTTTCAATTCCTTGCTACGGGCCTGTAATTCCCAACTTACGAGCTTGAACTCTTTGGTCCTGTTGGCTACCGTGGCAAGCTGATTCAGGTTGTTGCTCATGCTCCCTATCTGACGAAGTATCGCCATATCTTCGGGAGTGGCGAGTGCCGTTATCTTGGCGTTGAGCAGTGCCCGTCGCCAAAAGTCGGAGAGTTTTCTACCGGATTTTCGACAGTTTTCAACTACCTGCTGATACTCTTCTTCTGTGAGTCGGACGCTCACAACCCGGAGTTTCTTGGGCTTATTTTGCGCATCCGTGGATGCGACTTTTCTCTTGGTGAATGTCATAGACGAATTCAGTTTAGTGGGTGAAAATAATATTGACTGTGACCATCGGGAGTGTAGTCAGTCACCCGGTAACGGAGGGTGCAAGGTCGGCAAAAGTTTACGTTGCCACTACCTTGCTACCCTCCAAAACCTATCGGTCTTTCCGGGTTACGCTTCGCGGATGGCTACGCCATTTTGACAATAGTCGCTATGGCAATTAGAGTGACTTGCCGAGCTGTGAATACCAGCCGTCGTAGATGTCGGCGTATGCCTCCAAGTGGTCGATGATGATGTGCTCGACAAGGCTCCCGACTGTATAGCCGCGACCTCCGAAGTGTCGGGCAATACGCTCGATGCGGTCAAACGTGTCATTGCTGATTGACACCTGATGCTTTGTTTTCGGAGTAAGTTTAATCGGAGTGCAGAAGTCCTTGCGGTAATCTTCGATGTTCGACCTGCGGGGCTTGGCTTTGGTGCGTGACGACTTCGATTGTGCGGTCACAATCTGTTCAGCGGTTGGCTGAACTTCGGGAAACATTGAGTTCTCCATAGTGTCAAAGGAATTTGAGTTGTTTGTAACTTGGGGTAATTGTGGTGCATCAGTCATCTTGGATGACTCGATAGCGGAAGATTTAGCGTTTGTTGCCATAATCAGAAGTTTATATTTATTGTGAAATTGGGTTGATTGCGTTCTTCGATTGAGTAAGAAACTCATTCAAGTCATTGAACTGAAAGTAGAGGTAAGAGCGGTCAATCACGTTGTCGAATTGAGCAGATATTGCAGCAAATGCGGATTTACCTGCATTATCGTTATCAAGGTAGCAATAGATTGTGTTGTAATCACGGAGATATTGAATAGCCTTGCCAACATTGCTTACCGAGTTGAGTATGATTGCATCCGCTTCTTGGATTATGCCGAGTGTCAAGGCTGACAAATAGTCGATGAATCCCTCGAACACGGCAACATCTATTGTCGGACCATCTCGGATGCGTCGCAGACTGATATCTTTGGGTGCGATGCAACCTTTGAAATATCTATTACGCGTCTCGTACCCGCCACTCTCATTTGCGAAGCCAACAGCATAATACCTTTTACCTCGGCAACTGTAATGTATCTGCTTGCAGTGCGCAACTGCAATCTGTGCCGGGATACCTCGCTCTTGGAGGTAAGCGACAAGTGCGTGGTGTCGCAATGGCACGACCTCTATGTCTGTGAAACTCGGTGCAGATTGTCGCTGACCAAAAGAGGAAGCGACTGTCTGCGGCGATGGCACTGAAACACATCTTGCTATGCAATCCATAAGAAAGTGTAGGTCGTTTGACTGATAGAGTTCGGCTGCGAGGCCGATGATGTTGCCGCCTCTGCCAAGGCCGAAATCGTACCAGCAGTTTATGTCAGTCTGCACCTTGAATGATGCCGTATGTTCCTGTCGCAATGGCGACTTATACCATAGCCGATTGTCTTTTGTCTTCACTGGGAAGTGTCCGAGTTGGGACAAGAAGGTGGCTAAAGGGATAGATTTTATCTCTTTCAACATGGGTCTAAAATGTTTTGTGGATTATTGGTTTCTGGTTTAAGCCCTATTATATATGCCCTTTGTTAAACCAGACCAAAAATTGTGTTTCTCAATAGTAGAAATCCGGATGGTAGTGGTACTGGCGATTGGCATACTCAATCATGTTCTTGTTGTCAAGGAAAGTCTTGAGAGCCTTTACCTTATTGTTAGCGTAGCTGTGACCACAGGCGGCATATCCTCTTTTCAACGCAGCTTCAAACTCGCGGCATCCTTTGACGGGTCCGTCAGCGAATACAATCGCCAATGCTTCGCGATGCTGCTCTTCCGTCAGCTCCTTGTATGGGAATGGGTCGGATTTCTTCTTGCCCGGTTCGGTAAACACATATCCGCTGGCAATCTCCGGCAAACCGTATTCATTGATTCGGAATGCGAATGGGTCAAACTCTGCGGCTCGTATCATAGCTGCCGATACCTCCGACACGGTTTCATCCGTCTTGCTGCGGCTTATCTGCAAAATGGTTTCAGCCTTGTTGTTCAACTCAGTACCGACATGACCACGGGCATTGTCGTCGCTTTTGTTGAGATGCAGGACGGTGTGGATATGAATCTGGAATTTGTCAGTCCACTCCATCAGCTTGCCGATAAGGTCGGTTGACTCCTTGGCGCAGTTGATGTCATACATCAGGTCGCGGACACCGTCAATCACCACCAATCCCACATTGGGCGTGTTGATTATCGCCTGTTCAATCACTTCAAGGCGCATCATGGGAGTAAGCTGACGCAGAGCAGCGAATTTCAGATTGTCGGGATGAACATCTGTCGGGAGTTTTGCAAGGCGCAGGGCACGTTCCATCACCTTCTGGCAATGGTAGGGGCTTTGCTCGGTGTCGAAGTAGAGGATGGTGCGCTTGTCATCCGGAAACTCCGCTGTATAGCCCAGAACCTTGCCATTCACCAACGATGCCGCCAAAATCGCCGCCACGTTGAAAGTCTTTTTGCTTTTCGCCTTACCTGTGGAAGCCGAGAAATTACCGAGCGTACCGATAACGCTTCCGTTGGCATACAGCACCTCCGGAGCGACCTGAATATTATCGGTTATACGGAGTTGTTTTTCCTCCCACAGTTTGAGGATGTCGTTTTTCACTTCCTGCATCGGCGTCCTCCCTTCTTCTTCTCGTTATCCTCCTTGACAAGTGCAAGAGCCTTCTGACGGTCAATCACGATTGTACGACCGGATTGAATAATCGCTTCGTCAATCACTCCCGACCGCTTTATACGCTGCGCGGTGGGCTTGCTGCATCCGAAAATATCGCAGATGCCGGAAATGCCATAAGCATACTTCTTGCTATCCGACACATCGGTGACAGTGGCAGTAGCAAGCTGCGTTTCCTGTCGGGTGGCATACGCTGCCGACATGAGGGTTAGAAACTGTGCCCCTGTCATAAGGCCCAGAGGCAGACCTAAAATACTTGAAAGTTCCATAGGCAATATGGGTTAAATTTAACAAATCTCGTGTTGGGATTGCCTCCCTCGACAAGAGCCGGGAATCGTTCCTCGACAATGCAAAATTACTACCCGTTTTGAGTGGAGTCCAAGTGGTAAAAATCAGGAAAATGAAGAAATTTTGATAAAACTTTAATGCTGAATATTAGATTATTAGGTGGTAAAATCGTGGGTGGTAGCGAATGATATACGGTGGTAAATCAGTGGTAGCAGAATACCACCCATTTCTGATTTTGCATGATTCTTTATGATTTCCGCCTATATGAAACGAAAAAAGCCCTGCCGAAGCAGAGCCTTTATAGATTTTTATCAGTGTAACGTCGAAATAGAGTTACAGCTACCTAATTTTAGATAGGATATCATCAGGATTCTGGTGCATTTGGCTGAAGGCGACTATTTTCTTGCCAAGGTCTTTGATTGAACCGCCTATGAAATAGATGGTATCGTCTATAATAAGAAAACGGTCGTGTACATTTGAGCAATGATGAACGGTTATCGCCGGATATTGTGCATTATGCCTACGCAAATCATTCTCTATATGGGAATGCCTTGGGTCGGTATAAATTATTGCTGTTACGCCATCCGCTCTCTTGTCAAGAACTTTTAGAATCCTATCATCTACATAATTGTCAATAAGAATGACTCTTGTCTTAGCCTTACGCACCAAATCAGAGATTAGAGTATATGCATCGAAAATCTGACCGTCAAAGAAGAATCCCTCAATTGGTTCAGTTTCTTTATTATCAAGACGAGTCAGCACCTCGTCAATCCTCTTGTCCGTTTCGGAGATATGACGGTGCAAAAGAAGATGATTGTGCTCCAATGTTTCCAACCGTTGAAACACATGCGCATTTGTCTGCAAGAAGCTTCGCATGGCAATAAATGCCCTCATAATGCGAATATTGATCTCGATAGCTTGCTCAGACCTTAATACGCTGCTAAGCATGGCAACTCCTTGTTCGGTAAAAGCATACGGTTTGTAACGGGTGCCACCGTGTCCGTTGCCAGAACTTGAGGTGCAATTTTTGCACCTCAAGTTATCGAGTTCCTCAAGGGAAAGCTCCATCATAAAATCTGCCGGAAACCGAGATATATTGGATTTCACGGCTCTTTTGAGGTATTTGGTCTCAACTCCATACAGGCGAGCTAAGTCGCTGTCAAGCATTACCTGTTGTCCTCTGATGACGTATATCAAATTTTCAATTGGCATTAAAGCCGAACTTATATTTGCATTTCCGTCTGAGGCCTTTATTATATCATTGTCTGTTTGGTCTTCCATCTGTCAGTGTTAATGTGATTGCAAAATTACTAAAAATAATCGGTATCTCAGCCGATTACGTTGAAATACCGATTGTCATGTCATTATGAGGCTTCCCTCAAATCTTCAAACTGTTCTTTCAAGTAGTCAAGTTTTTCCAAGAACTTTTCATCTTTCTTGGATGGACGGCTCCGCAATTCCGTGTATTTGGAATTATATGTGCTGTAAGACATACACAGATGGTGGCACATGCTTTTTCTCCACATCGCTCGGTGTGATGTATCAATCATCTCTCCAAAGAAAAATATGAAGAAGTACACTCGGTTCTTCTCGCCGGAACGGACTTTCAACCTACGGGGACAGTCCTGTAGGTTGATAATTGAATACATGTCACCGGGTGAAATGTGCTCAAATTGTTCGTTGTTGCACACCTTATGAATTAGGTCAACCTGCAACAGATTGAAGAACGTGGGCAGGTTCCGTTTATCCGTTTCGGTCTCATCTTTCGAGCCTGCCTTATCCTCTGAATCAAAATCATGTTCCCAAATCCGATTTATTATATCATCTGTTGATTTGGCTCCCTTTATCAAAGAAAGAAGTGAGTTTTCTTCGTCACTATCTCCAAACATCACATCAAGGGGATTCTCCACCTTTACCAAATCGTTCACATACTCAATGGCAATTTCCAATGACGAAAGAAAATCGTGAATACTGTAATAAGTGAAATGCTCTGTATATCCACGCAGAGTTCTGAACTTCAAGAATTCTTGGTAACGGGTTATCATCTCCTCCATAGAATCGAATACACTGCCCCATTTTGTTTCATAGTCCAACTCCATCTGTGACCGACCATTCCATACACATGGTCCGTCAGTGCGATTGTCTATCGCGTCAATCGTCTTTCGGAAATCTTCAATCTGCTTTTTGTTGGCATCGTCGGATTTGAAAATGCTATCACGACACAATGCCTCATATTCCTTGCAGATGTTGCGGTCAAGGACCAACATCAGGTCGAAATCATCAGGATCCCAGTCATAGTTTTCAATGAGCGCATAATATTTGTCTATCTCTTTTGACAAACGCTTGATAACTCCTCGTTCAGGTGAGTTTTTGAAGCCACGTATAACGTCTGTATGGGCATCATCATCAATTGATATATAACCGAATTTAGCCAATGCTATCGCATCGTCCAGCCCTATCTCACCGCCGTCAAGATAAGTCTTGGTTATAGCGGTGAAACGGGCGATTTGATTTGTGAGTTCCTCAATGTGTTTCTTTGGGGTGAGCATGTGAAATTTTATGTCATGTTGAAACGTGCCATAGCCTCGGCCTTTGTCTTGTCGGCAATGGCGATATATGGCATCATAGATTTATAACTTCTGTGTCCTGTCCACTTCATAATAACATCGGGAGGGATGTTGAGCGACAGGGCTGTGCAAATGAAAGTTCTGCGTCCGGCATGAGTTCCGATAAGCTGATGCTTCGGATATACCTCATCGAAACGCTCATTACCTTTGTAATAGGTCACGCGGACAGGAGTATCAATCCCGACCATTTCGCAAAGGTCTTTTATATAGTCGTTCATCTTCTGATTGGATAGAACCGGGAGTGCCTTGTTATCCGGATATGGCACATGTTCATATTTCTTCAGAATGGCGCGGGTCATATCATTCAATTCGATGCGAAGTGAGTGAGCAGTCTTGACTGTCGTTATCTTGATATGGTCTTCATGAACATCGCTCCGGCGTAGATTGAACAAGTCCGAATGACGCAGACCGGAGTAACAACAAAAGAGAAATGCGTCACGGACACGGTCGAGATGCTCCTTTTTCTTTGGAATATCGTATGTCATGAGTTGCTTCAACTCATCAGCAGTAAGAAAGATTACCTCTTTTTCGGTTGATTTCAGCTTAGCACGGAATGTCATGAAGGTGGTATCCTCAAAGTGCTTCTTTTGAAAAGCCCATTTGAGAAACCATTTCAGATAACCGAGCTGCTTGCCAATGGTTGAGTTGCGCATGTTCTTCGTATTGCGGAAGAAGTCCACAATATCATTAAGTCCATTCTCTGTCATGTCATCAAACGAAATATCTGCTTTATGCTCGGTCAGGTGATTTTTCAGGGCATTGAACTTCTGATAAGTCGCGGGAGTCCAGTCATTCATCCTGCCTCGCTCCTTGACAAACTCATCGTATGATGTCCAGAATGGCACACCCTGCGGCTTTTCCTCCTCAGTTTCTTTTTGCTCCGGCTTTCCGGCAAGATACCATTCAAACCGCTCTTTCAACTGCTCGGTCGTGGGCATCACATCCTGCACCTCGAAATCCTTGAATACTTCTTGAATCACGAGCTCGTAGTTGCTGAGGGTTGCATTAATGTCAGACGCTGTCACCTTCTGCTTGTTGGTATATTTGGGTTTGACACGTTGCTTGGAAGAATCCCACTTGTCGGCATCAATACGATAGCCAGTGGAAAATTCGATGCGGTTGCCACCGAAGGTGAGCCGCATACGGATTGGCACATTCTCGGTGACGGTAACGCCTTTCTTTTTTCGTTGTTCTAATTTGAAATTTACTGTCCTTTTTATGTTCATAATCAGTGGCGTGTAAAATTGTTTGCACCCAAAAGTACACCCAATTTTGGTGACGTCAAAAAACGCTTTACGATTGTTAACATTTCAGCTAATCCGCGTAAAACGCCTTATATCAAACACATGACCGATTATGATTGTTCACGACCGTGAGTCATTCTTTCCCTCTCTCTCCGCCAATAGTAAATATAAACCCGCTGTAAATCAAATATTTGCAGCGGATTTAATTTTTAATACATACAAATACCCATACAATTTGTAGGCGAAACCTCATTACATACAAGGCAGTCGGTATCATAGAAAATCATTTCCACTGGCTAAGGTTTCTTGGGATGTCAGGAGGGAAAATAAAGTTTCCCTTTTCTTCAATCAACAGCACCGGGACGAATTTCTTCCGCAGACTTCGCCCCTCACCGGATATTTCGGCTTAAGCCCGTATATCTTGTTTTGGTTGTTTTCTCATTCGCCCATACCATCACAGTACTTTCTCTCGTTCCATATCCAGGCATCTGATTTTGTCGGGAATGTTTTCACATTGCCATTTTTGCCGCATAAGAGCATAATCCTGTCATCCTAAATTTGCTAAGTGCTTGAAATTTCGGAATATTCTATTTGTAGGGCCTTAAGGTCAAAAATAAAATCATAAGATTTTTTGAAGAAAAGTGTTCTGAATTTCGTGATGACTTATGAAGTCATATTAACTTTGCGGAGTCTCACAGAGACAAACCGAGTATGGCCATACTCCATGTTGCCTTTATCGAACACAGTTGTCTTTAATGCCCTACGTTGCCTTTAGCGAACTTTTCCCAACAATTTAACATCACACCAATATGGAAATACAGCCATTATTATCTAAACCGGTGTGGCAGATGACAGGGGAAGAGCTATTGTTTCTCTCCCGGCAGACAGCCCATATCGACAGCCATACCGCTTCCACACAGGAAACACCGACCGAAAAGAGATATGTTTACGGCATTGCCGGGCTATGCGAGATATTCGGTTGCAGCAAACCTACCGCTATCCGCATCAAGAAAAGCGGTAGAATTGACAAAGCGATAACACAAGTAGGTCGTAAAATTGTGATTGACGCGGAGCTTGCGTTACAGCTTGCGTCATCTAAACCCAAACCGAACAAACGACGTTAACCGAAAGACAGTATCGGGAATGGCAATTCATTTCCGACTGCCGGAGTTGCGCCAACGCTTAAACGCTTCGGCGTGGCTCCCGGCCACTGTCAATCTTAATCCTGAAACACAATGTTCAATACATACAGTTATAACAAACGACTTCATGGGCCGTTAGCCGCAGGATGCGGACTGGTTGAGGAAGATAACAATTCCGACACGAACAATTCTGCCCAACCGATAGCGGCACCTTCTTTCCCTCTTGATGTATTTCCTGGGAAAATCCTCGACATCATAGTGTCGCTCAACGAGTACGAGAATTACAACATCGACTTCATGGCTGCCTCATTCTTCACTGTTTTTGCAGCTGCGATGGGGAACACTTGGTCTGTCCGGTTCATGACCGGATGGGTGAGTCGTCCTATTATATATGGTGTTGGTCGGATCGCCGAGTTGCGGCAAGACTCCGCCGTTGCAACAGGCAGTCACGCCATTGCTCAAACTCGATGGAGAATATGACCGGATATATTGCAAGGAGATGGAGGCATACCGCAAATGGGAACGAATGTCGGCGAAGCAACGTGAGAAAAACGCTCTCCCCGATGAAATGAAGATGCCTCAAAGAAAATGCCATGTCGTGGTTGACTCTACCATCGAGGCAATGATTGGGGCAATGCGCGACAACCCTCGTGGAGTGCTCATATATAAGGACGAGATAGACACCCTTCTATCCAACTTCAACCGCTACAACGGGTCTGACGAGAGTTATTTTCTCAGCCTGTTCAGTGGCATACCGTTCAAATACAGCCGGAAGTCAAACAGCGAGCATATCTTCCTTTCCAATCCGTATTGTTCCATAATCGGCTCCACCCAGCCGGGAAGACTCTGCGAGCAGTTCGGAGGAAAACGCATGATGAACGGTTTTTCGTCACGCTTCCTTAAGGTCTATCCCGAAATCAACGAAATGCCGTCATGGAGCGACACCTCTATGCCAGAAGGGATTCTTGAGGAATGGGAGCGCATTATACGAAAGGTTGTAGGCATCGATCCGCCAACAGACCAGGAGGGAAAAGCAGACTCAATCGAGCTTCCGTTTTCCCACGGTGCGAAGCTCAGGGTCATAAGCTGGAAAGATGAGGTCAACAATATGGCTTACTCGGGTACTGATTCGGATTCGGTACGGGCACTATGCGGAAAACTGGAAACATACCTTATTCGTTTCTGCCTTGTGATACAGGTAATGCGCGGCATCTGCGGAGAATCGGGCATGAATGAGATTGACGAGAAAACCGCTGAACTCGCTATAATGCTGACAGAATATTTCCGCAACATGGAAAGTCGGATTGCACCGGAGATAGATGCCGGAATACTTAACAACCGCTTTACTATGCTTCTCGGGAATCTTCGTGATTCGTTCACGACATTTCAGGCTGTCGCGGAGGCATTGAAACTCGGTATCTCTGAATCATCGGTCAAGCGATTCTTGAGAAATGGCGGCAGGGACTTTATCATGAAAGAGTCACATGGCCGTTATCGTAAAATTTGAATTATGCGGTGACACTCTGAACTTTTGACACTTTGACATTATCGGAGTAGTCGGGTAAGACAGTTGAAAATATGGTCTTTCAAACTCTGATTTGGAGACAAACCTTGCTATGCAAGATATGCCGCTTGTGTCCACAACGGCAATCCCGCCTCCCCAAAGGTGAGGGTCAATACCGCTCGAAACTCGCAGTCTTTTGATTCGATGAATCATGATCCGAAGGCCAATGATGCCACAAGCAATCATTCATTGTGCAATATATCATTGTGCAATGCAACATGAACCGAAGTGTATGGAGTGATTGGACGTGTGACATTGTTCATCGAGCGGCCAATAGAGTGTCACATCAAGATATAATCGCATTAATACATCATTACATCAAATCATCATTGCATAAAGACAATATCACTATGTCTGATAATAAAACCATTACCATAAAAGTCCGTGTTGACTCACAGACCCTTGCAGCCATGCAGTCAAGGCCGACATATACACCAAAGGCAATCTCAGCGCATTTATACGTTGTGCATCCCTCAGTTATAACGAGGCGCAGGCCGCCCTTAGAGACAATCCTCAACTGTCGGCGTTGCTTAACACCGCAATCAAGCAGATTGGCAGGTTAGGAACCAATACCAATCAGATTGTGAAACACATCAATGAGCAACAGAAACTCTTTCCCTATTCGCTGAGATCATCAGACCTTCTTCCTTTCAGTCAGTATAGCGAGGACATTGAAAAGATAAAGCAGATGCTTGCCTATCTGTATAATATGATAAACTCCGAGAAATGATAGTCAAGAAACTCAGCGACGTTTCCGGTGGAGGCTTTCCCGGCGCACGCTATAATGAGATGAAGGTAGCCGCCGGAGTAGCGCGGCTCATGGCGATGGAGAATGTCAGCGAGATGCTGCGCCACAATGTCGAGACTCTTCATTGCTTTGGACTCGATGCCTCGGCAGAAGTCGAGCGGTATCTGAAAGACCGTTCGCAGACTTATGGCAACACGAAGACTACCCGATTCCAGTTCCATGTTTCGGCATCGGTCAAAGGGCGTGTCATGTCGCCGGAAGAGCTTACCGACTTCGCCCGTGAGCTTATGGCCGGTATGGGCTATGCCCGGCAACCGTATTTCGTGTATGCCCACCATGACACGGACAATAACCATGTGCATATTCTCTCGACAAGGATAGAACCCAACGGTTTTCCAATTTCCGACCATCAGGACAGGCGCAGACTTAACGAGTGCGCCAACCGCATACTCGCCACTGACATCAAAAAAAATCTCGACCGTATTTTCAGTTATGACTATGAGACCGAGGGGCAGTTCGCCAACATCGTAAAGACGCACGGATACAAGATAGAGAAATCGCTCGACGGATATCGCCTTTTCAAATGCGGAGGCGATGCCGGGAATATAGGGATTGGCGATATTATCAATCATATCACCAAGGACAGCAGCAAGCGTAAAGACCGGACAACCCGGCTTCGCGCCATAGTCCGGAAATATAAGACCGAAATTGCGGAGGGAAAATGTCAAAGTGTCGATAATGTCAAAGTGTCAAAAGGCCGGAAGAAAAAGTCTGTCAAGACAAAAGCCAATGCCAACATCCGCAGGATACTCGACAATAACGGAAAACCGCTGAGCGAGGAAAACTGTCAGCGCATACAAACTCTAATTGATGTTCTCAAGACCAAGTTTGGCATCGACATCAGTTTTCAAAAAGATAAAACCGGCAGGGTCAGGGGCTACAGCCTCATCGACCATGCCGAAAAGATTGCCTTCGACGGTAGTACGATAATGAAGCTATCGGAGCTAATTGACTTTGCTGCCAATCCTGCATACAAGCCCTCGCCGCTTGACATCTATCGCGGGTTATTCACCGCGGAAGTTGGTACCGATGGACGGAGTGACTATATGTGTATCCACACAAAAGATGGAGATACTTATAGCAAGTCAATATCGCCAAGACAATATGCCTGGTATATGGGGGCGAAAGACGATGAACGAGAAGATGTTGGTCTGACAATCGCAGCCACCATATTCTCCGAAGAGATACTGACCGAATACTTGAAGCGATCCCCTTTGCATGACCCACTCGACAGGATAAAGGGTGTGACAGCAGTCAAGCTCCGCAACGGCAACTACGGCTTCTGCATAACGCTGGCTGACGACTATACACCTCTTATAGAAATGAGCCGGGAAGAGACCAATCGTTTTCTCTCGCTTCAATCCGATGCCGGAGCCGGACATGATTTCCTGCTCGCCCTTGCCGTCCATTATCTGACACATACCGACGCAGTGGCTGTCAAGGAAAGAATTAGGCAGCACACCCAGTCTCAGGTAAAAGTCCGCATCCTCCCTCTCCGTCCTCAGGACTATACACCTGAAATATCAAAGGCCTTCGCAGCTATCCTCGCCAACGCCCTGTCTTCCCTCAATGTCAGTTCCGGAATATCTGGCCACAACCTGGAACATGAAGTCGGCCACCGAACGAGGTATGATGATATGGATGAGCGTCAATCCGGAACCAAGCTATCCATGTAAAAAGACAGATAACCCCAGCAATCACTGCCGGGGTTGCCTGTCTTTGTCTATATATTTAAGCTGTTTTTATCGTCCTCCTGTGGTAGATTGATTGACACTGGCATCGGCATTTATAAGTTTGCTTGCCCCTCGTTTCTGCCGTCCCCATTGCAAATTGTAACTGATGGATATATACGGCATCCGCATATTGAGCCGCATATGCTGCTCATTCGTGTTCCATTTGCTTAATGATCTGGAGCCTTGATCATATTTTCCAAAAGGCATGATTACTCCTGCTCCAAATTCCCATTCTTTCCAATTATAGGATAAATCTATTATAGAGATGTCTTCGCCCCATGAGATTTTTTCACCCCACAAATCTCTCTGCGCCCGGCGGTACTGCACTCCAAGAGTGAAGCCCCAATGAGAAAGCAACGCACTTACATCACCGCTCCAACAATGATTATAGAGTTTGTATCTATTGCCTTTCATGCGTTCCGCAGTATACTGCAATGTCCCTGATAAAGTCATCCATGTCGGAATAACCTCAATCTGCGGAGCTATCCAAAAACTTATGTTGTCCAATCCTTTACTATTTTCGTAAGAAGTTATTAGCCTGTTATTTTCCCAGTAAAGGTAAGGCGTGATTGCATTTGGACTTGAAAAGGCTCTGACACCCAATGAACCTGAAACACGAGGTAGATTGTAACTGTATCTCAATGAGAGCATGTATGAGGATGAGGTTTTCAAATCGGGATTTCCGATTCTCCATTGAAAGCCGTCAAGTTGCTGGGGCGCAATATTGGTTTCGGCAAGAGATGGAGCTGATTGCCACGATGTGAAACTAAGGCGGAACTGATGGTTTTGGTTGGGTGAATAGGTTATTGTAGCCTGTGGCCGGAGGTTCCATGAATGATTGCCTTGATTGGTTTCCTTAAAAAGGAACGAGGTATATTGCGCACCAAGTCCTCCTGTTAAAGAAACTTTGTTGATACGGTGGAAATATTCGGCAAAGAAATATGCCTTGTCCTGACGTTGATGAAATACTTCCCCGTCAAGATTCTTGTATGTTGAGCGATTGCGGTTAGCTGTGTAAGACACTCCTGCGGTAAGACGAGAGTTTCTCCATTGTTTTATATAGTCAGCCTCGATGCCGTAAGCTTGATTCCAGTCTTTTATATAGGTGTGAATATCATTTATAAGCTGAGAGGTAGCCGGCATATGCTCAATATAATCTGAATATGAGTGCCCGGAATAAAGTGACGCACTGAAGTCCACAACCAACGTCTGTTTATGGCTAAAGTGCTGCTCAAGATACGCTGAGAAAGACGGAGTTGTGCCGATATTGCCGTGAGAATCGGTGAGGTTGATGTCTTTTTCGCCATTACTTAGACTCAATACCCCATTATATAGCCATTTATCCGCAAAATTGCGGTTGGCTTGCAGGGCTACATAAAACACAGTGGTATCCGGTTTTATGTAGTTATATGTCAGCCACATTGCGCCCTGGCTGTTGTCAAGTTCTCCGCCTATGGGTGTTTCAGTCCTTGTCAATGATGTGCCGTCAGGATATGTAAATGTTTCTTCATATTCGCGGTGAGACTTCACATTATCTGTGAGTTTGAAATATGCACCTACTCCCCATTGGGAACGGCCGATATTGAATTTTGTATCAGCCCGGTAATATCCCCATTTCTCATTGACAGCCTGTTTTCCCTCCAGCATTAAAGAACCTCCGAGCGTGGGATTTGTTACGATAAAATTGAGCACATAGTTGGCTCCGTTATAGCGTAGTCCCGGATTATCAATCCATTCAACGCGCTTTATTGTTTCCGGAAGAAGAGCTTTGACCTGCTCAATGGTCGCAACCCTGCCGTTGATTCGTATCTGTACCGATTGTCCTGCCGCGCTTATCGAACCCAAGGCATCATTTACCGTAAGAGTCGGTATCATCAGATTGCGGAGCAACTGCATACCGTTCTTGGAATTGTCAACCGCGCTTTTCGAGGGATGATAAACATCCATATCAGACTTGCGGATTACTTTGGGTGCCTTAACAACGATTTCTGTCAGCTCTTGCGAGATGATCGTATCGGTCGTTTTCGTTTGCGCGGATGCCCCCAAGGTACCAAGCAGTGCGGTGATAAATGCTATTATTGTCTTCATATCTGTTATGTTTTTTGATCTCTATTGCAAAATTACCACTGTGTATTTTTCCTTGCCATACCCAAAAGTGTACAAATGCGGGTAGGTCTGAAAACTTACTCTTTTGGGTATGACACAGCTCTGGTGTTAGTCCTAATTCTAATCTTAAAGATGTAATCGGAAAGAATATCCAAAACGAGGATTCAGTTCATGGAAGTTTTGATAAAGGGAAAGATAGGGCCTTACTTAAAAGGATTAACCGACCCATAAATGTTGCCTTTTTTCACTTCTTTGCGATAGGTTAAATAAAACTTCGTGAATATCACGATCGATATTACTATTGGACAAAGTAGGCTCCAATTTGTGCTTTTATAAATTGTACTATAAATACAATATAACAAACCGGCAAATGAGGATACTGCCAATATCATAGATATATTACGATTTGTAATGTTGCTAATCATAAGAAAGATTTTATTAGTTTATTGTAAAATCACATTCGTGAAAAATTCTTTTGTTGTTATCGTACCAAGAAATCATAAAACGGAGTATAGTAGAAGTTGTTAGGTTGTAGATAAAGTTTGTCAGCATTAAAATCGATGAGCATATTGAATCGTTTAAGGAAATTATTTCCAATCATGCCATCTATATTCTCCTTGCTTTGCATCCCGAATATAAGAGTAGAGAATGCTCCTGCTACTTTAGGCATTATATAAGGGCCAACAATTACTTCATCAAAAAATACATTCTTCAATTCTCCGCTACCTCCGTCTGAACTTGCGATGCGGGAAATAGCAAACGGTTTCTGCGTTTCAAGTAGGTTATTTTTATTGACAAACGGAGTATTCAAATCAATTATGCGGTCGGAACCCGTATCAACTTCAAGAAGAAGATTATGCAGTGTGCCGTTCAGCTTTATATGTAGATGAACAAAGGGCACATCGTATTTATAGGTGAAAGGTAATGATACATAGCTATCTTCAACCGTTAATGTCTCTTTTGGATAGCAGTATATCTTGAAATCGTCATAGTTGATTTCAATATTAAATGCTGCTAAACCATTTAGTCCAAAAACTCCATCCCAATATTCGGGAGGATATGGAATATGAGCGCAACCGGCCTTATCATATTGAATAGTGCCAACCTTAACGGAATTGTCGTTGCTATATTCAACGCTGTTTTCGCCGGAAGTGCCTAAATTATCGGCTAACTCACCATTATGGATTAGCCCTTTGAGTTTCGGAGAATTTGTATTGAGCACTATTGATGATGCTCCTGTATCTACAAGAAAACGGAGTGAATCTGAGCCGTTAACAAATGCGGTAACGTATATACGGCTATCCCCGGCTATGGCAAATGGTATTTCTCCGACAGGAGCTTTTTTTATCATTCTCGCATCTGCGTTGAATGCAAGAACGGCAGACATGAATATTATGGTTATAAATTTTGCTCGTGATCTCATAAAAATTACTCAACAATTATTCGATTGGTATAAAACTCTATTTCTTCAATTTTTGTAAAGCTGCCTCTATCAGATTATCTTTGCCAAAAATTACATCATCAGTTTCCTCAACGATAATATCTGGTTGTATGCCGACACTGATAAATTCCGTGCCGTCGGCTAATTTCTCATGGCGGGTACATATACGCCCCCAATAACCCCAACCTAAATCAAACCTTATCGGGTTGCCTGTACTTCCGGCTGTAGGAGTTCCCATTACCAAGCCGCGCTTTGCATTCTTGAACAAAACTGTAAAATCTTCGGCGGCAGAAAATGTATTGCCAGAAACAAGTAGAATAATTGGTTTATTGTATTTTGGAATATCCGGAATTTGGAAATGGAAAGGAACAATGGAGTCGGATGCTATTTCCTCGCTATTCCACGGTTTGCCCCATGATGCGTAGGCAGCTTCATATTTAGGAGTATGCCATGCCGCTTGTGGGATTGTGTCTGTTGCAAGCAGTTTCATAACGACTTCACCATAACCACTGTTGCCCCCAGTATTATTGCGAATATCAATTATCAAGCCATCGGATGCCAATATTGTATCAGCAAGTTCAAGGAAGAAATTCGGATCAAAATCACCTTTTTGAAAGCTCGGAATTGTCAAAAGTCCGATATTATCCGATAGAGTTTCAAACTTTATAGACATATCCAGTTGTGCCACATCCCACGACGACTGTCTGTTGTCGGTAATATCAAACGATTTACTTTTGCCATTGCGGAAAGTCAGTTTAATTGGTTCTCCGCGATAGCCTTTTGTAAGATTAATGCTGTTAAATGGATATGTGGATGACCATTGCGGTGTAGAAGAAGCAATATAGGGCACAACATATTTGTTGGCATATTCAATTACGGGAATATCATTTATGGCAATGATTTCTGTTCCGCGTTTTACTCCTTTCGCAGTATATTCATCAGAGAAAATATCAGTAACAAATACTTTGTCGCCTATTCTTCTTTGCAGAATAGGAGCATAGGAAACATCGGCATTAAAACTGATGCTCGTATGTCCGTCGCCAAGTCGGTTAGCAAAAAGTTGAATCATACGACCAAATTCTTCATCTGATGCTGTTCCTACAAGAGCCGGCAGTTCTGCTTGGCAGATACTGTCGTAATTCTGAGAGAATTTACCATATCCGGCGAAGTTATATTTGACTTCCGACGCGAAACGAGTAGCAATGGCCGCTTTCTGCCAAGGCGTAAGATTATTCGTTGGGGCGGCAGATGCGCATAAAACGCATAACAGCGCGATGGTGAATGTGATTATTGGTTTCATATCTTAGATGATTTTATTATTACAGCTATTACTATCAGTATCAATGAAATGCTCAACAATGCCAATATGTAATTACGCTTATTTGAATAATTGCGAAATAAATATTGAGATCCTTTTATTCCTATCGTTATTAGTAATAAAATTGGGATGCTAAAATTACTCATTTAATATTGTTTTATTGATTTCCGATGCAAAATTACGGTCATGGGAAATTCCTTGCCATACCTAAAAGTGTACAAATGCAGACCGAGGCGAAAATATACACTTTTGGGTATGGCGCACCGATATGGCAATTTCTAATTTTGCATCAAGTAATCGTCGCAAGACGATTTCGTAGAAAGAAAATATCAGACATGACAAACGAGGAAAGAAATCTTATCAAGGAATGCTGGATAATGGTTATAGGTACAGGCACATTTGTATCCTATCTAAAATCCGAGTTGAAAAATATTGGTTTCTCAAATATAGTTGTTGGGAATGGCACCGACAGTCAAAAGAATGTCACCACCATAAATATAATCTCGGAATATGGCGGCAACATAAGTTCGCGCCTCGTGTACGAAATGTTTTCAGCACCTATAATATATCCTTTTGATTTTGTGAGCGGTGCAGGGGCAATGGTTATAATGCCCGGCGATGACAGGGAATTGCTTGCACAGACGGATTTGCGCCGGTGGGCAGCGGAATACATATCGGGATATTGCGCTTTCTGGAATATGGAGGGATGCGATTGGCTCAGTGAAGCGTTGCCGAAGATAAGAGCCGGAGCAATCAACGAATCCGCTCAACGGCTTGCAGCCCATATCTGCGCACGGATAGCCGCCAATATTGCTGTTGGTCGTGAGGTGAAGCACTTTCCGCGATTCTATCTCTGCCGTAATTTAGAGTAACTTGTTGTTGGTGGCGGCAACTATCGCCTCGGAGATATTGCGCACATCAAGTTTCTCGAAGATACGTTGACGGTATTTCTTGATTGTGTCGGGTGACAGGCAGATCTTGTCGGCAATCTCCGACATAGTGCAGCCCTGTATGGATAGAGTAAGCACCGATTTTTCGCCGTCGGTCAGCACTGGCATCTGCCGTTTGTCCCAGCGACGTGTGGTCAGATTGTACTCAAAGAAATCAGACGAGCCTACGCGGTGCATCTCAATATGTCCGGACTCGGTGTGTGTCGAAGCCGACACCACGCAAAGGGCGAGCCATATCCGCCCGTCCGAGGTGAGGGCAAGCGGAGTTAGCTTGTGGTTGACAAGGATCCTTCGCCCGTCGTTGAGGATATGGAAATCGTAGGAGATGTACCAGTCCTTACGCTCATTGATCGGAATATTGTTGTAGAACGAGAAACCTGCCCTGTTCAGTTCAATGAGCATCGGCTGTTCATCCTCTGGCACATAACGTGAATAAAAACGGTAGCCGAGTGCCGTCATCCGCTCCGGCGGCAGTCCGCAGAGAAACATCGGATTGGGCGACACATACAAGAAATTCTGCCTGAAATAGTCTATGATATAGACGCTCTGATAAGTCGAGCGGGAGAACGCCTCAGCCGACCTCACATATTCCGACACACGGCTGTAGTCAAGCTCCTTCGGGAGCCTGACCTCATTATCAGGTATGAAGAAATCGTCAGTTGTTTTCAACATAAGTTTATCTTATCCTACAGTGATGACTGGTTGACCGAAAAAGGCGGAGAGCATCGCGAGGGTGGAAAGGGTGAAATTATGCTGTCCGCTCAGCCACTTGGTAATTTCACATGGACGCTTACCAAGCGAACGGGCAAACTCGGCCTTTGACAGTCCTTTTTCTTGCATAAGCTCGTAAATCCTATTGGAGACAGCTATCTCCATAGCTACTTCCTTATGAATAGAAGCCGGTATCGAGTCCACTATTTTGTTATATTCTTCAAATGCAGTTTTCATATGTCAAAGGTTTTGTCGGTTTCAATTTCATTTTCGGAAATGGTGATGGTTCCGTCCTTTACACCATCTTTGATAAGCTTTTCAAAGTTTTGCAGGGTGACTACAAATCCGCGCAGCTCATCGTCCTCGTCGTATGTACGTGTTTTCTTAACTCCTCCATTACCGAGAATAAGGATGCTGTCTGATAGACGCAGACAATATAAGCGCAACTTCGATTTTACGACCGGGAGTGCACAAACCCTATCGCTCATCTTTCCCTCTGGTCTGAAGAATCGTTCAAGAGCACCAAGGTCAGCGATACTTTCAACGAATTTGGCTATACGGGCCAAATCCTCATTATAGGTCGCATCATTCTTAAAACGGTTATAGAAACGGAGATACTCACCCTTATCCTCAGTGATAAACTGAATGGTGTAGAGGGTGCAATTACGGTCTTTGTTCAGCTGTATAAGTTCTGCTTCACTCATAATCGATATGTGCTTTGTCTTTGTAAACGCAAAGGTACGAAAAATGTTTTACTTATAAGTAAACAAATAGGGTGTTTTTTTATAGTTTCATTATGATTTCAAGGACTTCGTTAAGTTTGTCTGTCGGGAGGCGTTTGATGTAGTTGGCGCGGGCATCGAGATTGCCACGGATATGGGCGAGGAGGGCGAGGTGAGCATTTACTGAGGCCGTGTCTCCTTCAAACATTTCAAGATAGGTTTCGCGTGCCGGTATGCCGAGACAGATTCGTTCTTCATCGGTAATGGTATGGTCAAAGACTGTCTCAACACCGTGAAATTGCTGGTTGTTGAGAAGGCTCATCTTTTCCCTTTTGCTTTCATCATCAAACCGCACATACTTCATCATCATATTTGCTGTAGTATGTCCTGTGACGGCGCGGATGTCCTCAGGAGACATTCCTTTGCGGAGGCAAAGAGTGGTGAACGTTCTACGGGCGCAATGGGAAGCCAACGCCTCATATTTCTTTACAGTGGTTCGTGTCCGAGAGCGTCCGTTTTGTGTTTCTATAATCCAATCGCCTGTCATTCCGGCAAGTTTCCCGACTTCTTTTAGATGTGAATTGAATTTTTGATTTGATATTTTGGGAAATATTCTCGGATCGTCCTCATCAGGTGCGGCTGGGTATTTTGATAAAATACGCATGGCGTCTTCTGCAAGGGGAATTCTTTTTCGTTGTCTGGTCTTCTGCGCTGTCGTATCAAGTATATCCCCATCCATATTTGACCTTTTTAAGGCCATAACTTCCGAGAACCTTAGCCCAGTGAAACAGCAGAACACAAACACATCCCTTGCCTGATCAATAGCTTGCCTATGGGTAGGAAAAGTCATAATGGACTGTAATTCCTCCGGAGTAAGAGCGAAATGATTTACTGCTGTATCGGAAGTTGTCTCATCATGGAAACGTTGCTGATAGCTTTGGTATTTGATATTGCGGTTATAGCCCTTTTTAGTGGCCCAGTTAAGGAAAGTCTTGATATCCTTCATGGACTTGAACACATAGCTGTTGGAGAGCCTCTTGCCGATTAGGTACAGCTCAAACTTTGCAAGCAGTTCATCGTTGATGTCTTCAAAATATAATGTGGCTCGAAAACCCGACAGATGCTTCCGCATGGTCTTATGCTTTGTCAGCGTACCTTTTGACCATTGAGCGGTGGCAGGAGTCTCTTTTATTTCTTTTTCCCTTTCATCAATAAGAATATCATAAGTCTGGCATACTGTCAGTCGGGTGCACCTATCTTCATCGAGTATCTTTTTTACTTCCTCTCTGACTGTGGCCGGAGTAGCCTCTTCCTCTCTCAGCTCTAATTGAGCAAAAGCATCGTCAACGGCAGACGCAATCTTAATCAGCCGTTGATTAATGTCTGAGGCAGACACATCATCACTGTTGAAGTTGTTGCGCTTCACTTTTTGAGCCTTTTCATCCCATTTTGCCGGGGCAATCCGATACCCGGAGTAATACCATATACGCTTGCCGCCAAAAGTAATGTCGGCATTTATCGGCATTTCCTCCGGGAAGTTTCCATTTTTATCTTTACGCTTCTCCAATCGGAAGCTGACGCGATGCTTGTATTTATCCATGAACGATTCTTTTGTATGTATTTGAGGTTGTCTCAATTTTACCCATACAAAATTACATACAAATTTTCATTCAATCAAGGAAACTACAATTTAAAATTCTTTATCATGTATTATTGTAATTAGTTGATAAATAAGGATTGTATCAGCATTATTGATTATCTATAAAACCTCATTATACTATAGTTTCATATCCCTCTCTCTCCGCCACCACAACCCCAAGTCCTTGCAAGCAACCCTTGCAAGGACTTCTTTTTTGCGGGTCGCCGCCCCACCCGGTAGGGACGCGATACATCGCGTCAGCATCAACAACACGTAACTTTTGCGCCCGAATAAACCGCGAATAACATTTTATGGATGCGTTGACTCTGAGGCAAATTACTTGCGGATATATCGACAATGGGGGCAAATTATTTGCGGATATGTCGATAATGGTAATTTATTATTTGCGGACGCGATGTATCGCGTCCCTACGTTTGCGGTGTCGGAGCAGCTTGTCGAGGGGGCTTCGGCCGGGTTTTGACGGGGGATTGGGTGCCGAAGTCGGAAGTTGGGCGCATGCGGAATGAACCGGCTGCCATTCTTTTTGACTCGTGCAGACAGGCACCATTTACACTTTTTTTATTCATAAAAGGGAATTTTAAACCCTGCAAAGTCATTGCCATTCAAATAACTGCAAGCATTTCAGCATACTTTTTTGCAATTAGTCCTAACTTTTGCGGGTCAGCGCATCCTCACTGAATTACGACTGGAAATCATCCCCAACGCCTAACCACAAAATAATCACGGGAATTTTCGGTTAGCGAGGCCGGATGAGGGCTATTTTGTTGGCATAGTGGGGGAAGGTAATTATGCCGTTTACAACCGTCGCAATTTGTCCGGTATATAGCTCCACCAGCTCCACTCCATCATCAAAAATTCCTTTCACGATTATCGGCTCCCCATCAACAGGAAGTACCCTAATCAGTATCGTATCGTTATCGTTATAGCGGATACAAGTGTGTACATCGAGTGTCTTCTGCCGTCCTGAACCTATAACCGGGTTAGAGTTACGTATCGTTCCAAGCCTTTGAAAATGTTTAAGTTGGGCACAGTCAATCTTATTCCAGTCCATATCAGAACGAAATGCCTGATCACTGTCGACATTAAACCTGGCATCGCTCAACTCACGGCCCGTTTCATCGCCATAAAACACTTGCGCTACTCCCGGCGACAAAAGTAGCGTAGTAGCACAGTCAATCATATTTGACATATCGGCATCACGATGATATGAGTTATTCAGATAACTGAACGGATGCCAGTCAGCGTGAGCCGCAACGCTGTCGGCATAGGCCTGCCATGTGTACACTATATTATCAAGGTCGCCATATTTCGGAAAAAAGAAGTTGACCATGCTGGAAAAACCGGCTGCGGCATACTCGGGCTTATAATCAATCGAAGCATTGTCGAAATCCCCGGTCATATAGAATTTGTCGGTCCACTTCGATGCAGATGATTCGGGATGAGCACTACGCCATTTTGCAAGAGCCTCATTACAAGCCAGGTTAAGTTCTTTCCATCGGTAAGTATGCACATTTTCAACTATATCACAACGAAAGCCGTCGATTCCAAACTCCTCTACCCACGACGAAATCCATGCGATTAAATATTGCATAGGCGACCACTTGCGATCTTTTCGATACTTGCGCGCCGACGGATTAACCCAGGCATCATTTGTTGAGCCTTCCCTATCCCATTTGCGATGAAAGAAATCAGGGATGGCCACCGGAGAGTCACTCTCATCCTTGAAGTCGGGCAGTCCGAACAGTGTAGCCTCCAACGGATTGCTCTCATCCCAATCCTCATCAGGCATGCGAATCCAACCGCGGTCATACCAACCGTTCCAATCAAGTCGGCCGGCGTAAAAATCATCATAGCTCCAGTCACGACTATGCCGAGCAGCCTCAGCCTCGGTCAAACCCGTATCGGCAAATCCGTTCTGGACGGCATCCAGCAATGTAGGATAACCCGGGTCATTCAGGTTGGCTCCAAGCATAACGCGTATTCCCTGTGAATGAAGTGTGTCAACAAGTTCACGGAATTCCTCAACCGTTCCATAATTTTTGTCTATCTGAGTGTAGTCAAGCGGATAATACCCATGATAGCCGTAGTGCGGAAAATCATTCACGGAACCCGACCCCGACATCCATCCATGTATCTGTTCGTAGACATCGGTCATCCACACTACATCAATACCCAAGTCAGTGAAATAGTCCTCCTTCGCCTTTTGGAGCATACCTTTAAAGTCGCCGCCATGGAAAGTAGCGGCATTCAACTGCTCGCTTCCATAGTCCACAATGCGGCCATAATTCACATCGTTGGCCGAATCCCCGTTACAAAACCTGTCGGTTATCACGAAGTAAACCGTGGCATTACCCCAGTCAAACTCCGATGCCCGTGAATATACCGCGTGAAAATGCGCCAAAAGAGGCAGAATAAAAAGCATGTATAACTTTCTCATTTCAAGATAATTTTTTTCACAAAATCACCTTGTCAAATCCATGCCCGCAATACTGATTTATAACCACATCGGCTACAAAATTCCCATAGAAGTTGCCGCCATTATTGCCTCAACGGAATTACCCACGCTCAATCGCTCAAGAATATTTTGCCTGTGTCGGTTTACCGTATGTATGCTGATTCCCAATGCATCAGCTATCAGCTTGCTCGGCTTCCCATCCTTTATTAACATAAGTATCTCCTTTTCGCGCTCGGTCAATATACTACCCTTTCTATCGGCGAAAGAGAACCTTATTATTTCGCCTGAATGGTTATTCTTTATACGAGCGTTGATGCCGTTATCATCCATTTGATAAGGCGACAGATCGTAACAACACAGAATCAGCCATATTTTCCCTAACGGCGAAGGCTTCAATATTTGAGTACTATTGTCCAATATCCGATAATTACCCTCATTGTCCTTCACCCTTATGCGGCATGTGGCCTTGTAACGCAATTTCTCTTCAGACGACAAAGTATCCACAAATTTGAAGTACTCATATTCCAACATTCTCTTTTCCACAAGATCCTCGGGATGAAGCCTGGTGTATATGACATCCTCATCGCTTGAGCAAATCTCTTTGTAAACGCATGGTTCATCAGCAATACCGAGCAACGACACCAGTTCCCCGCCGAAAAGATAACAATAATCGTGTGCGGCATCAGTTATAACGCAACAGGCATTAGTAACCGAAACCATACTATCAGCCATCTTCTTGCATCGGTCAATCTCATCAATATCGAGAATTTCGTTCTCAAGATGCTGGGATGAATAAATATGATTAAGCTCTTTTCGCAATACATCCATGATTATGTTGCTATTTTTACAAGTTGGAAGCCATTACTGATTTTGTAAAGTTAATCAAAATATCCAATATATATATCATTGCCCACAAAACCTAAAAATCTTCGGGACATTACCATGCGCCTGTGAAGACAATGGGGCAAAATTATTTGCGGACGCGATGTATCGCGTCCCTACGTTTGCGGTGTCGGAGCAGCTTGTCAAGGGGGCTTCGGCCGGGTTTTGACGGGGGATTGGGTACCGGAGTCGGAAGTTGGGTGCATGCGGAATGAACCGGCTGCGATGCTGATTGCGCAGCTGCAGGGGCGACAGATTCCGACTTAGCGGATTCCCGGCGAGGCGATTGAGCGGCCTTTGCTGCGGCTTTACGGGCGCGGGCGAGGCGGCGCAATTCACGTGCGCGGTAACGACGGCGAATCGTTGGCATAATTAGCATGAATATGGCGCGTGGCACGCCGGGCGTCACCTCAACCACCGTCAAGTCGCGCTGATAAGCTTCGATTGCGGCGCATATTTCGTCACGATAGTGTTTCGGCAGTCGATCGACGGCATCTTTCCACTCCTGATCAAATTTTAATCCCTTACCTTTTCGGCTCTGTGCATTCATTGTTGCATTTTCCATAATTTTGTTTTTTCTGCAAATATAGTGCGCCGAAATCCCGAATTTCACCCCATAATGTCGCGAAGCGCATTTTAAATCGGTAAATTTTACTTTTGCTCTCGACTTATTCGATTGTTGGCTGTGCCCAAATAGGACATTTATCACAATTGTGCTGCTTATTTTCCATATTACTTCTTACGAAAAAATGTTTTCAATTTTGCTATGCCTTCAACTCCGAGTATTGTAAGTCCACCGTACTGAAATGTTTTTGCCAGACCGAAAAACACTACCCATAGTATGCCTTTTATTCCAGCACTGATAGGAAGAGCCATCTGGGCAAACGATATTATATAACACGGTATACACAATGAGAGGATGATGACACCTGTACGGAAAGACATCCTTGCAAGTAACTTTCTGATATTCATATCATCATTCTGATATTTAGGCACATATAATTATACTGTCTTCAAACATATCCACTTAAATTAAACAGACATTTTATGTCGGGGTTAAGAGCATGCAAATGTACACAAAATACTCCAAATTTCGTGTTTGATACTTATTTATAAACATCTGTGTAAATGTCAGCCAAGATTTGGCATTGCGCTCGACTTATTCGTATCGTTGGCTTCGCCCAAGATACTCTCGCTCGGCAATGCTCAAATAAATTTGGCATTGCGCTCGACTTATTCGATCGTTGGCTTCGCCCAAGATACTCTCGCTCGGCAATGCTCAAATAAATTTGGCATTGCGCTCGACTTATTCGTATCTTTGTATAAACCCAAATTTAGGATTATGAACTACAGGATTTTAGGAAAGACCGGCTATAAGGTGAGCGAAATCTCACTCGGCACATGGCAACTCGGCAGCAAATGGGGCGATCCATTTGACGAAAAAGTTGCACGTAATACACTTGAAGCTGCTTATGAACAAGGCATCAACCTCTTTGACACAGCCGACATATATCAGGACGGCATGAGCGAAAAGGCTGTAGGCGAATTTGTAAGAAGCAAATCTGAAAAAATATACGTTGTCACAAAATGCGGACGAAAACTCAATCCGCACGTTGCCGAAGGCTACAACAAGGACAACATAACCCGCTTTGCACTAGATTCGCTCAAGAATCTCGGCGTGGAAAGCCTTGACATGCTGCTGCTTCATTGTCCGCCCACCGCTGTTTATCATAGCGACGAGGCATTCACAACCCTCGACAACCTGAAGTCGCAGGGAATAGTCCGCAACTACGGCGTAAGCGTGGAGCGCATCGACGAAGCCATCGCGGCAATGCAATACGGCATATCGGCCATTGAAGTGATATTCAATATGTTCCGCCTCCGACCGGCCGACGAGCTTTTTGCTGCGGCTCATGAAAACAATGTCGGCATCATTGTCCGCGTTCCACTGGCAAGCGGTCTGCTCACAGGCAAATTTAACGAAAACTCCGTATTCGGCGAAAACGATCACCGCAACTACAATCGCGACGGAAAATTCTTTGACAAAGGCGAAACTTTCTCGGGAATCGACTATATGACCGGCCTAAAAGCAGCCAAGGAACTTAAAGAGGCCCTCGGCACCGATAATTTGGCCGAAGCTGCATTGCGCTACATCCTCATGTATCCCGAAGTGAGCACCGTTATCCCCGGCGCAAGCTCTCCACAACAGATTGTCGACAATGCCCGCGCTACACAGTTACCGCCGTTTACCATCGAACAGATGGCAATCGTGCGTGACATCTACAATCGCTACATACGTGAGCAAGTGCATGACAAATGGTGATTACAATTTGTCACCATTTATGGCATATTTGATTTCAAGCAAATGAACAAGTAAGCAAATCTTGCATAAAAATAGAAATTTGCTACATTTTCACCCCCTTGTAGAATACACAAAAGCAAAATATTGTTAAAACAACAACAATTTGTTCAAATATATTTTGCAGATACCATAAAAAGCCATACCTTTGTAACGTGTTTTTCATGGTATTAGATTTAAGGTTAACTAAGATTGGTTGTCGTGACGACAATCAATTTTTTTATGCCCTTACATGACCTGCCTCGCCGAAGAAAAAATCCGGCCAATAGAATAAATTCAAATACAATCAATATGGATTATGATTATCATAGTATCAGAAGGTTATTTGTAATATAAAAAAGGGGGAAAACGGGAGGACGGGTCAAAGTCACGGTAATAAGGTGTTAGTGATAAGAAGTGCAAGTGTGCATTGTGCTGTGAATTACAATTAACAACGGGCCTTCACCTCAGCCCCCACATAAATGAAGCACAAAATCTTCTATTTTGACAATCGCCCCCGACTGTCCCGATTCCCCCTAAGGTCAAGTCGTTCAGTCCATTTCCAATGTCCAGTTCAACGACTGTATTCTTATTTCAAGTTCACGCAACTCCTTGGATAGTGCGTCGCACTTCTTGCGCAGCTCGGCCACGTTGACAGTGCTTATAACCCTTATTTCGGTAAGAGTGTGTCGCGGAGTAAGATCGCTCGCCGCGTCAAGAAATCCGCGCATTATGTCGATGTGACGCTTCAGTGTGTCACGCCGTGCAATAAGTGCGGTCATCGTAGTACCGTCGTCGGCCACCACTCGGCTGTTGGCGATGTTGATTTTCACTACGAGTTGCTCAAGTTGCTCAAGCAGTCGATTGAGTTCATCGAGCAGCTCCTGCGGATTCTCGCTTGGCGAGGAGCCCTCCTGAACCTTGGCGTTATTGTTGAGTCGCATCGGCATCTGTGCGATACGCTTCTGCAGGTCGGCTCTTATCTGTAAAGCTTCAGCTAATTTCATATAATGTAATCATTAAATTAGTATATTAATAACAAAAATAGAATGCAGTCGTTTACCGTCAACCGTAAATATTCGCACCTTTACGAAACATGTCCCTCATGCGGGTCACCGCCGACTTGGGCGACAACACCTTCACTCCACCGCCGAAACTCATCATAACGGCATAGAATTCAGGGTTCAACACCACATCGACCTCAAATGTCATCGAACCGTCGTCATTGCACCTATCAACACAACGCTGCGAGTCATGAACGGGCTTGGTGAGAATGTAGGAAGCCTGCGAACTGTCGGCCCAAAACCTCACAGTAGCCTTTGGCAACCGGGAATGCTTGGTGACACCTATAACATCGTCAAAGAAATGATCGTCAAAGTCGGGGTCGTCACGATATGGGATGTCGGGACAAGGATTCACCTCAAGGATGCGGTCAAGCGCAAAATTAAACAGCTTCATGTCACCGGCACGCGAGCCGAAAACAAACCATCGGTTGCGATACTCCTTCAGCAGATAGGGAAATATGAAATACTCACTCGGATGACGCGCGTTGAACGAATGGTACACCACCCTGATTGTAGTGCGCGACGAAATGAAATCATATATCACGTTGAGCCATTCAAGCCCCTTAAGCCGGCGGTTACGCTCAAAGTCAACGATAGGCCGCCGTTCGGTCAACGCCACCCTATCCTGCAATCGGCTGACAACATCGGCCATGTCGTGATAACGATCAAACTCGTCAAACCGGCGCAAGATGTCGATTGCACCGTTGAGCAGCTCAATGTCGTGGCTCGACAACGGCAACCGGCTTATCGAGTAATCAGGGTCGGAGTAACGATAATATTTTCGCTCATACACCTCTATGGGAGCTTCATAGCCGAGGCGGTCGGAACGCATCATCTGCAGGTCAAGCTGCACGGTGCGCACACTCACCTGATCGTCCTTCCCCTCGTACTCATACAGCGCGTCGGAACATGCATCCACGAGATCCTGCAAAGTCCATCGCCTGGCTGTGTTGCGCAGACAACGGTCGATGGTGTGGTAGCGTAAAAGAGCGTTCTTGTTTTGCGACATAGCGGAAAAAATTTTTACAAAAATATCATATTTTATTCATCTACGCAAAAACATTGCGCAGATGCCCCTGAACTTTGTCGCAGAAACTTAAAAACATATCAATCATGGAAGTAACAACAATCAACAACATCGTGGTAAAGAACTGGGCGACAGGCCTCGACCAACATGCCGTTCAGGAGGTGGAAAATCTGTGCAAACTGCCGTTTGTATTCAAGCACATAGCTCTGATGCCCGACGCCCACGGAGGAAAAGGGATGCCGATAGGCGGAGTGCTGGCAACAAAGGGCGTAGTCGTTCCCAACGCTGTGGGCGTCGACATAGGCTGCGGAATGTGTGCGGTAAAGACCAACATTAAAGTAGCCGACATAACTCAGGAAGTGCTCCGCAAAAAGATACTGCGCGGCATACGCAAGCAGATTCCGCTCGGACGCGCCCACCACAAAATCGCTCAGCCTGAAGAGTTCATGCCCCAAGGCCACAACCTCGAAGCCACAGTAGTAGTGGCCCGACAGCAGATGTCGGCCATGAAGCAAATAGGTACTCTCGGCGGAGGCAATCACTTCATCGAGCTGCAGCGCGACGAGGAGGACAACCTGTGGATAATGATACACTCGGGCTCGCGCAATCTCGGCAAACAGGTGGGCGACTACTACAACGAGAAGGCCGAGGCACTGAACCGTCGATGGTTCTCATCGGTTCCATCCGAAATACAATTGCCGTTTCTGCCCATGCGCACCGACGAGTTCCGCCAATACTGGGCCGAGATGAGCTACTGCATCGACTTCGCTCTCGCCAACCGCCGACTGATGATGCAGCGCATCCAGGAAGTGATAGGCGAAGTGATGCCGGGAGCCGAATTTGAGCCGATGATAAACATAGCCCACAACTATGCCGCATTTGAGAAGCACTTCGGCGAGGATGTCATCGTTCACCGCAAGGGAGCCACTCTCGCACGAGAAGGATCCGTAGGCATCATTCCCGGTTCGCAGGGCACATGCTCTTACATAACCGAAGGGCTTGGCAACCCGGAATCATTCATGTCATGCTCACACGGCGCAGGACGACGGCTGTCGCGCTCCGAGGCTGTAAACACCCTGTCGATGGAGAGCGAGATAGCGATGCTTGAACGACAAGGAATCGTTCACTCGATACGCACAAAAACCGACCTCGAGGAAGCGGCCGGCGCCTACAAAAACATCGACGAAGTAATGGAAGCGCAATCGGATCTCGTGAAGATACGCACCAAATTGATGCCAATAGCCGTAATAAAAGGATAAAAACAACGGGTAGAGGCCGACAATTAGCGATTTCAATTGTTTACATATTGAACAATAATAAATTATAGGAATGAAAAAACTGATTATGGCCATATTACTTATTATGGCAACTGCAAGTGCAGCCCATGCCGCTTTCGATAAATACACAATCGATCGCAGCAATCTGCCGCAAGCTGCACAGGACATTCTTCAGGAGTACTTCCCGAAAGCCAAGGTGAGCATGATAAAAATAGACAAGCATCTGCTTAAAAAGACCGACTACGAGGTGAAGCTGGTAAACGGAACCAAAATAGAGTTCAACAACGCCGGCAAATGGACATCAGTCGACTGCAAGACTCGAGAAGTGCCTCAGGGACTTATCATGAAACCGATTCGCAACTATCTGAAGAAGAATTTCAATGACGAGAAGGTTGTGAAAATCGAGAAGAAGTCATGGGGATATGAACTCGAACTGTCGGACGGAGTGGAACTGAAGTTCAATCTCCTCGGACAATTCAAAAGCATGAGCATGGATGATTGACAGTTTCCGGGGGCGACACAGGGTCGTCCCCGGTTTTTTATATATCAGTAATTTTCACATACTTTCATAACGTTACAACGCCGGGAGATGCCGCTTATATGGATAGTTTTGATTAAATTTGCAGTCAATTTCAACAAATCAGCATCTCCATTGCTATGTCACATAACAATACAGCCCACATAAACGGACTTGTTGCAATATCGCCCATCGCCGTATTTCTGCTCTTCTATCTCGCCGTGTCGCTAATCGTAGGCGACTTCTACAAAATGCCCATAGCCGTGGCATTGATGGTGGCATCGGCATGGGCAGTCATCATAATGCGCGGAACGCCGCTGTCGAAGCGTGTCGAAATCTTTTCACGTGACGCGGGGTCGTCCAATGTCATGTATATGATATGGATATTCCTGCTTGCCGGCGCATTTGCCTCACTCGCCAAGGAGATAGGTGCGGTTGAAGCCACCGTAAATCTCGCGTTGAAGTATCTGCCGGCCGAGATGATAATCCCGGGGCTGTTCTTTGCCGCATGTTTCATATCGCTGTCGATAGGCACATCGGTGGGTACGGTAGTGGCACTCGCGCCACTCACCGTCGAGCTGGCCCAGTCGGAAAGCGGTTCCATACCCTTCTTTGTGGCCACGGTGCTTAGCGGAGCCTTTTTCGGCGACAACCTTTCATTTATCTCCGACACCACCATAGCCGCCACACGCACCCAGGGATGCAAAATGAACGACAAGTTCAAGGCCAACCTGTGGATAGCGCTTCCGGCAGCAATAGCAACCCTCGTCCTGTATATATTCATAGGAGCACGAGTGTCACACGCCGAACTAATCAACGACACCAATCCCTGGCTTATAATACCCTACATCGTGATCATAGCGACGGCATTGATGGGAATCAATGTTACGGTAGTGCTGTCGCTCGGAATAGTGACGGCAATAACAATGGGACTGCTAAGCGGATTCAAGATTCTGGATCTGTTCGGATTCATGGGAGCCGGAATCGACTCGGTGGGCAATCTGGTGGTAATCACGCTGCTTGCCGCCGGAATGCTCGGCCTCATAAAGGCGGCGGGAGGCATCAACTACATCCTGTCGCTGCTCACCGCCCGCATCAACGGACAGCGAGGCGCACAGGCTTCGATAGCCATGCTCGTGAGCCTCGTGAACATGTGTACGGCCAACAACACCGTAGCCATCATAACAGTGGGCTCGCTGTCGAAGTCGATATCGCAGCGATTCGGCATCGACCCGCGCAAAAGCGCATCGCTGCTCGACACATGCTCATGCATCGTTCAGAGCCTTATCCCCTACGGGGCACAGACCCTGCTCGCCACGGCACTTGCGGGAATATCACCCGTGGCACCGTGGCCCTACATGTACTACTCGTGGATGCTTATAGGAATGGTGGTGCTATCGATTCTGTTCAAATTTCCGCGTCACCTCAACAAGAGGCCGTAGCGTGTCAATCCTTGCGCGCAGGCAGGTCCTGAGGAAGCTTGGGTGACTCCGACGGTGACTTTATGCCGTCACGTTCAAGAAGAGCGTCGATTGTGGGTTCCTGACCGCGGAATCGCTTGTACAGCGTCATGGGATGCTCGGTGCCGCCTTTCATAAGCACGTTGCGGCGGAACGAGTCGGCAGTGGCCTTGTCAAACAATCCGTTCTTCAAGAAGAGTGAGAAGGCATCGGCATCCAGCACTTCGGCCCACTTGTAGCTATAGTATCCGGCTGCGTATCCACCCGAAAATATGTGACTGAACTGAGGCGAGAAGATGCATCCGTCAACATCGTCAAACATCGACACGCTTTCCAATGCCTTACGCTCAAAGCCGACAACATCCTCTACAGGGCTCTCGATGGTGTGCCATGCCATGTCGGTGAATCCGAATCCAAGCTGACGCAAGCACGCATAGGCGGCTCCATACTGCGACGACTGCACGATTTTATCGACAAGATTCTGCGGAATCGGCTCGCCTGTAACATAGTGGCGGGCAAATCCGTCAAGGAATTCCTTCTGTGTAAGATAGTTTTCATTGAACTGCGACGGGAGCTCCACGAAGTCACGGTAGACGCTCGTGCCCGACAGCGACGCATATTTAGTGTCGGCCAGCAAGCCGTGAAGAGCGTGTCCGAACTCATGCAGGAATGTTTCCACTTCGTAGGGAGTAAGCAATGCCGGCTTTGTGCCTGTGGGCTTTGTGAAGTTCATGACAATCGTCACGTGAGGACGCACCTGAGTGCCGTCGGCGGTGACGCACTCGTCCTTGAAACCGGTCATCCATGCTCCGGGACGCTTGCTTTCGCGCGGGAAGAAGTCGGTATATATCACTCCGAGATAACTGCCGTCGGCATCCTTTACATCGTAGGCCTTTACATCGGGATGATAGACCTCGATGTCGGCATTAGGCTCAAATGTCAATCCGTAGAGTTTTGTAGCCAATCCGAAAACACCGTCTATCACATTGTTAAGTTCAAAATAGGGACGAAGTTCCTCCTCGTTATAGCTGTACTTGGCCTGCTGTAGCTTATTGGAGTAGTAGCTGTAATCCCATGCCTTAATCTTGACGGGACGGCCTTCAAGCTGAGAGGCATAACTTTCAATCTCGGCAAACTCCTTCAACTGAGCCGGGCGATAGGCCTCGGCGAGTTCATTAAGAAGCTTGTAGACATTTTCGGGAGTTTCAGCCATGCTCTTTTCAAGGCTGTACTCGGCATAGTTTTTCTTGCCAAACAGCGCGGCAATCTCGCGACGCGTTTCGGCTATATCGGCAAGAATCTCCATATTGGAATATTCGCCCTTGGTGTTTCGACCGTTATATAGACGGTAGAAGCGCTCACGAAGGTCGGGGCGGTCGCTATATTTCATGAAAGCGGTGTAGACAGGCTGCGCGAGCGTAAACAGATACTCGCCTTCACGCCCCTTCTCCTTGGCTGCGAGAGCGGCAGCCTCAACCGAGCTTTCAGGCAAACCGCTCAGATCGTCGGCGGTAAGCCATATCTCGTAAGTGTTCAGCTCCTTAAGGACATTCTGACCGAACTTGGTAGTGAGATCGGAGAGATGAGCCGACAAGCGGCGGTATTCGTCACGCTTCTCCCCCTTCAGCTCAGCGCCCGAGCGGGCAAACGAGTCATAAGTCGTGGTGAGCAACATGCTGTCCTCGGCATCAAGATTCAGCTTGTCGCGCATGTCGTAGACTGTCTTTATCCTCTTCCACAGCCCCTCATTAAGGGAAATGTCGGTGGAGTGCTTGGAGAGCTTGCCTGAAACGCGCAGCGAAATGTCCATCAATTCGTCATCGCTCAACGCCGACAACATGGGATAGAACACGTTAAGTACACGATTAAGATCGCTTCCCGAACGCTCAAGAGCCACAATGGTATTATCGAATGTGGGAGCGGCCGACTGATTTACGATATCGGCTATCTCTTTATTTTGAATCTCAATTCCACGGTCTATCGCCTCTTCATAGTGCTTATTTTCTATCGATGAAAAGGGTACTGAATTGTGCACGGTTGCAAATTCGTCAAAAAACGGATTGGCAGTTGGTTGTTGTTGAGCCTGTAACATAATTGAAAACATTACCGAAAAGGCTAAAATCGCTTTTCTCATATATTAAAAGTTATGTGATGTCATTTCCATAAACAAAGATAATAGGAAAACATCACATAACTATCCATAATACAAATTTTAACTGCTAATCGCGCGAATAGAGGATTGCATCCACGACAAGCGGAAGCAGCGAACCCTCCACCCCGGCCTTAAGCAAGTGGTTGCGGTCGGCATTATAATTATTTATGAACGACTCCACATCGCCGTTATTGGCGTCAATCGCAAGATTGTAGAAGTTTATCGCCTCGCGTATATCGCCCTTGGCAAGATTCAGGTGTCCCATATTGAGGTAATCGCCCGACGAGGGATTGTCGGTGAGCACCTTGTTGTAATACTCCTCGCTCTGAGCCATGTCGCCGGAAATAAAAGCGCACCAGGCAAGCGGGCGCCATGCACGTGTCGACTTTTCGTCGATGAAATCGGCCTTGAAATAGTAATTCAAAGCCTCCTCCGGGCGGTCAAGTTCAAGCAGGCAGTGACCGATGTTCAAGGCTACTCCGGGGTCGTCGGACTTCTTCGCCTCGATACGCTTAAAGTATTCAAGCGCTTTGGCCGGATTGCCCATAAGCTTGTAGCAGGCGGCAAGACGGCGCATAGTCCACAAGCTGTCGGCATTCAGCAGTTCGGCCTGCTCGTAATATTTCAAAGCCTTGGCGGGATTCTTGGCTTTCTGGCAGCAATAGCCCATCTTCTGATAGAGCTGTGAATCGGGAGGAAGAATTTCGCCCAATATCTCAAACACATGATAGGCGTCATCATAGTATCCGCGCTTGAAGTAGAACTCGCCCACAACCGACAGTGTGTCGACATCGGTAAGATCGGGAGCAAGCACGGCAAGCTGCAGCAGATTTATAGGACGGCTGAAGGGATCGTTGAAGTCGCCCTTGCGGCGATAAAGCTTGAAGAAACGGTACAAGTCCTGCACATACTTATTAGCTACATTGTCACGCTCGCCCGAAGGCAGTCCGAGGCTCGCGTTGCGCAATTCAAGCTCATTGAGATTCTGCGCGTCAAACTGCGAGAGCATCATGCGCCGCTGCATAGCCGGAACCGACGACAGCGCGAGGATAAATGAATACTTGTCGCCGTTGCACAGGAAAGGCGACGACAACACCAGATTGCCTATAGCCGACAATTCGGAGCCGAGTGCATTCTTGACCGTGAGATTGTCGAGATGGAAAGGCATGAACCAGTTGACAACATCGGAGAAGAAGGGGAATGACTTGAGATTGGCAAACGTACTCATGAACACATCGCCGCCATCCTCCTGCATCTTGCTGAGTTCCTTGATTTTATCGGCTATGCCCGACTTGTCGAGCAGCTCCTGCCACTCGGGGTTCTCCTCAAGATTGGCAATGTCGCCAAGCCCGTTGCCGCCGCTTATCTTTCGCGCAATGTCAGGGCGCAGCTTCAACATCTCGGGAAACACCTCTTCCTGCATCTTGCGGTTGATGCGTTCGGTGTCACGCGAGCGTATGAACTGCAGGAACACAAGCTTAACATCACTGCTCCACGAAGTGAGTTCTCGCAACGCATCAATGCGCTGACGCAATTTGCGGTCCCACAACCTCGAGCGGTTCATATACATACCAAGAAGCGCGGCACACAACGCACGCATCGACAAGTTAACCGACTGCGACTTCTCGTAAATGTCGAGGAGCATCATGACACGACGCTCGTCGTAATAGTGAGTAAGGCCGAGAAGCACGGCTGAAATGAGCATATCCTTAAAATAATCGGGAAGCACAGGCGATTCAAATGCCTCACGTAGAGCAGCATCGTCATCCGACGATATGGGATAGAGCGTCCAGACCTTGTTGAAGATTCGCTTCTCCAAATCCTCCTTGGCCATCATGCGCTCACTTGCCTGAGCCGACGAAGCATTTATCATGTTATAGGGCGAGGCTTCGTTGGAGGCCGTCGTGTATTTTTTCATCAAAGAGCCTACCGTGTCACCAGCCTGCATCTCCTCATAGCGCACGGTGCTGAAATACATCTTCGACGACTTAGGCTTGGAAAGCTGACGCGAAATGCGGTCAAGCATAGCATATATCTTGCGAACGATTGACGAATACATCTCATCGCGCTCAGGATCTACGGCACCCTGCGTAGCGTAACGTAACATCATCGAGTAGGACTCCTCCATCCTGTCGATTTCATCGGTTATTCTCCAGTCGCCGATATGCGAGCTATAATGACGCAGCAACTTGAACGCATCGCGCAATCGATGTCGTGATACGTAGTGCTCGACTTTGGATGGTATGTCGTTTATATGTATTGATGCCATGGTTACCTTGATTATACATTAATAATATTACAACAATCGCTACAGCAAAACTTATGCCAAAGTTATATAAAAATACTTAGCCGAACCCATTATCAGTCATAGGGCGTGACATGGATCCGGCAAAAACAATGGAGGCCACACCAACCGGTGCGGCCTCCTTAGGGTTTATAAACTTAATGGTTTATTAGTCTTGTGAGAAGATTACGATACGGTTCCAGTTGTTAGTGTCGTAAATCTGAGAAGCGCTACCCTCAGCCTTGATAGAAAGGCGGTCAGCAGGAATACCGTATTCCTTAGTGAGGACATTGTAAACGTTCTGTGCACGACGCTCTGAAAGCTTGAGGTTGTAAGCGGCTGTACCGGTATCCTTGTCAGCGTAACCCTTGATAACTACGTTAGCATCGGGATTAGCCTTCATCCACTGAGCGATGTTGTATACGTTAACCATTTCCATCGAAGAAATCTTAGCAGAGTTGATGGTGAAGCGTACAGTTGACATCAAAGGAGCAGAAGCATCGGGGCATTCAACAGCTACGATTTCGGGGCAAGGAAGCTGAGCCTCGGCAGCAGCAAGGCGTGAGCTGCAGTTAGAAAGTTCGCCGCGAAGGTCGTTGATCTGACCGTTAAGCTGGTTGATGTAGCCAATGTAAGCGCAGGGGTTGAAGCTCTTGAAGCTCTTTCCGCCAAGCTTGAAAGTAAGACCGCCCATTGCAGTGAGGTTCATGTCGATAGACTCGCTACCGTAAGCGATACCGTCGAAAGTATCACCGTAAGCCTGGAAGCGACCTTCAGCGAAGAAGTCAACATACTTGCTAAGACGGAAGCGAAGCTGCAAACCTACAGATACGGGGATCTGCCATACGCGATCCTTGCGATAACCGTTGTTGATGGGCACATAAGCGTGGTTGAAGTCCCAAGAATAAGTTGCACCAACACCTACGAAAGGAACGATGCTGAAGAAACGATCAGCGTCAACACTTCCGAGAGAGTTGAACATATCCCACATAAGGTCAAAGTTTGCATTCACGAATTTTGCTTTCTGATAAGCATTGTTAGCGTCCCAGTGATAAGCAGCGCCCTGAACGCCAAAACGCCATGCGAAGTAGGGGTTGAACCACTTACCGAAACCTACACCGTAAGCAGCTGTGATACCGCGCTTGCCGTCATTCTGTCCCTTAGGACCGGCCTTGTAGCAGTCAACCATGGGGAGTTCCATACCGGCACCCAACTGGATGAACCAGTTTGATCCCTTCTCTGAATAGTACTGGTCAGTGCAGTCAGCGACTTCAGTAAATGTAGCTTCCTCAATTACTACAGCCTCTTGAGCTTTAGCAACGTTTGCTGAAAGGAGCATCGCGCCACATGCAGCAAAACCAAAAAGGATGTTCTTTTTCATTCTTCTTTAATTTTAATTTATACAAATTATTTAAACCCGTTATCGTCAATTAGTCCGACAAACGTTAGTGAATGTTATTCTTCAGGTTTGTCAGTTTTGCTATATTAACACAAAGTATCTTGTCTTTGTTCAACAAAATTTTCTACAAATTTATGTTTTTAATGAATACCCTGCAACTTTTTTGGACATAATTTAACATCATAATGTTAACAATCATTGGGTTTAGCATAACTAAAATCAAGCTAATCACTAATATTTATATTGTTGCATAATTTTTATTTAACAGCAAATAAGCAGCCCGCATTCATTAAGCGGCATAATCAAATGAAAGCACCGTCACCTGAACAGGATTGGCAACCTGCTCCCCGACTGTCCAAGGCGCCTGCCATTATGTTTCCTCAAATATTCTACTTATATTTGCAGAAATAAAAATAACCGCGAATGAAAGAGAAGTCCGACACGACGGCAAAGAATACCGTTAAACGAGCACATTCGTTCAAGACCAATCCACGTTTCAGGCTGTCGTTCATCAATGAAAATACATTCAACGAGGTATGGACAGTTAAAATGTCGCAGCGCAAAGTGGTGCTGGCATTGATTCTGTTACTTTCCGCGATAGGCTGCATGGTGGCGACACTCATAATATTCACTCCTATACGCACGCTGCTCCCCGGCTACCTGAAAGAGTCGCAACGGCAGGAGAACATATTCAACTCAATGCGCATCGACTCGCTTTCAACCGAAGTGAGCATACACAACGCCTACATCAGCAATCTTGAGCGAATACTCAACGACCGCATCGAAGAGGTGTCGCCGACCCACTATAACGATACAATATCCCCTGCCCCTACCGACTCGCTCATCGGAGCCACATCGGCCGAGAAGCAGTTTGTAAGACAATTTGAGGAGCGAGAGAAGTTCAACCTCAATGTGCTGTCGCCCATAGCGGCCGAAGGCGTGACATTCTTCACGCCGGTAAACGGAGCCACGATAATGTCACCCGACAACGACCGTCCGGCCGAAATAACGCTGATTGTGCCACGTAACGCGCCTGTGTCGTCGATTTACAACGGCTCGGTTGTCGACTGCTATTACACCGTAGGCCAAGGATACACATATATAATACAGCATCCCAACGGATTCATGTCGAAATATTCGGGCCTCGGCTCGGCTTTTGCCGACAAAGGACAGCACGTTGACACCGGCTCGGCGATAGGGCTTACCGGGAACAGCGCCAACTCGACGCAGAATCTCGTGACATTTGAACTTTGGAACAAGGGCACCCGGCTCAATCCCCGGGAATACATACCGTTTTGACAAATTTAAAATCCTACATTTTCATAATCGTAGAATTTCAGCTAAATTTGCATACTCATTATTATATATAGTAATCACAACGTGACACCCAAGAAACAAATAGCCGTATTAGGCAGCACAGGCTCGATAGGCGTGCAGACTCTCGACATAATATCGGAGTATCCCGACCGATTCAGAGCTTGCCTTCTCGTAGCCGGCAACAATGTCGACTTGCTTATAAAACAGGCCATAAAATATAGACCCGATCTTGCGATAATAGCAAACGAAAACCTCTATTCCCGATTACATGACGCGCTCAAGGACTACGGAATAGCCACCGCAAGCGGAGCCAAAGCCATAGCCGAAGCCATGTCACTGCCTCAAATCGACACCGTAGTGACTGCAACAGTGGGATACAGCGGACTCGAACCCACACTCCACGCAATTGAGGCAGGAAAGCAGATAGCCCTCGCCAACAAGGAAACACTCGTTGTGGCGGGAGAGCTTGTAACCGAGAAGCTGAAATCGTCATCATCAAAAGTCATACCCGTCGACTCGGAACACTCGGCGATATATCAGTGCCTCGTAGGCGAGAACAGAGAATCGATACGCCGATTGCTCATAACAGCGTCGGGCGGTCCGTTCCGCACCAAGACAATCGAAGAGCTTCAGAACGTTACTGTGTCCGATGCATTGTCACATCCTAATTGGTCAATGGGCGCAAAAATCACCGTAGATTCGGCGACTATGCTCAACAAGGCATTTGAGATAATCGAGGCTCACTGGCTCTTTGGCATATCGCCCGACAAGATCGAGGCCGTTGTTCATCCGCAATCGATAGTACACTCGATGGTCGAATTTGTCGACGGTTCGGTAAAGGCCCAGCTCGGATTACCCGACATGCACCTTCCAATACGTTATGCACTTGGTGAGGCCCACCGCCTGCCCACATCACAACGAGGATTACAGCTGAGCGACTACTCCCGACTGGAATTCTTCGCTCCCGACACTGAAAAATTCCCGATGATAAACCTTGCATATTACGCACTTGAACGCGGAGGCAACGTAGCGTGCATAATCAATGCCGCCAACGAAATAGCCGTAGCGGCATTCCTGAAACAACGCATAAGATTCGTCGACATTCCGTCGATAATCGAATCGTCACTTTCATCAATGCCCTACATAGCATCACCGAGCTATGAAGATTATGTCAACACAAATAGCGCGACAAGGCTCTACGCCGAATCACTGATACACTAATCCTACCCATCTACAATTTATAAACGACAATGGAAACATTTCTCATAAAAGCCGCCCAACTCATAGCCGCATTCGCCTTATTGGTAATCATCCATGAGTTTGGCCACTACATATTCGCCCGAATGTTCGGCATCAAGGTCGAAAAATTCTATCTGTTTTTCGACCCTTGGTTCTCGCTGTTCAAATACAAGCCCAAGAAAAAAACAACAAAAACCGACCCTAACGGCGAAGAGCGTGCCACATGGCGCGACACCGAGTACGGCATAGGATGGCTTCCCCTCGGCGGTTACGTGAAAATCGCAGGCATGATCGACGAGTCGATGGACAAGGAGCAACTCGCTCAGGAACCCAAATCGTGGGAATTCCGCTCAAAACCGGCCTATCAACGACTGCTCGTTATGGTGGCCGGCGTGCTGATGAACTTCATTCTTGCAATCATCATCTATGCAGGCATCGCATGGTATTGGGGCGAGAAATACATTCCCCTCGACAAGGCCTACGAAGGTATGGACTACGCCGAAGCGGCTCAGGAAATCGGATTCCGCAACGGCGACATACCCCTCTTCGCCGACGGAGAGAAGCTTGAAGTCGCCAAGGGCAACTATCTGCTTGAAATGGCCGAAGCCAAAACCGTGACCGTACTGCGCAACCACAAGGACACCGTCGACATAGCCATTCCCGAGAATTTCATTCTTCGCCTTAATGATGAAGAGCGCTTTCTCACCTACCGACTGCCGGTGTACATAGGCGACATAGTCAACGGTGAGCCGGCTAAGGAAGCCGGATTACAAAAAGGCGACCGAATAGTAAGTGTAGCCGGTGCTCCCACGTTGGCCTACACCGAGTTCACAGCCGAATTGCAGAAAAACGCCGGTAAGGACATAACGATGGGCATAATTCGCGACGGCAAGCCGATGGATGTAGCCATAACCCCCACTTCAGGCGGCAAAATAGGTATTCAGCTGAAACCGATAACCGACATATATCCGGTTGTCACACGCCATTACACATTCCTTCAGTCCATACCCAAGGGATGGGAAATCGGCACCAACCGCCTGTCGTCCTACGTAAGCTCGATGAAATATGTAGCCACAGCCGAGGGAGCCAAGAGCCTCGGAGGATTCGGCGCAATAGGCAGCCTCTTCCCCGACAAGTGGAACTGGCTGTCGTTCTGGGAGATAACGGCATTTCTGTCGGTAGCTCTCGCCTTCATGAACATTCTCCCCATTCCGGCTCTCGACGGCGGTCACATCATGTTTCTCATCTACGAAATCGTGTCGCGCCGCAAGCCGAGCGAAAAGTTCATGGAGTATGCCCAGATATGCGGCATGGCGTTCCTGCTGGTGCTCCTGCTCTATGCCAACGGCAACGACCTCTACCGATTCATTTTCAAATAAGCCCTATACATTACAATAACCATACAACATCATGTCATATCCTGTAATAACACTTCGACGAGGCAAGGAGCAATCGCTTGAACGACTGCATCCCTGGGTATTTTCAGGTGCCATAGCCAAGCAACCCGACGACATCGAAGAGGGCGACATCGTTAGTGTCGTCACAGGCGACGGCCGACAGATAGGCGTAGGCCACTATCAAATAGGAAGCATAGCAGTGAGAATCCTGGCATGGGGCGATGCCGAAATCGATGACAGGTTCTATGCCGAGCGCCTCAACGAAGCGTTCAAGATGCGCAAGACCCTCAACCTGATTCGACATGACAACAACGCCTACCGTCTTGTGCACGGCGAAGGCGACTTCCTGCCGGGACTCGTCGTGGATGTGTACGGCGACACTGCCGTGTTGCAAGCCCATTCACCGGGAATGCACTTTGCGCGTGACATAATAGCCCGCAATCTTGTGGAGCTTCCCGATGCCGGAATAAAGAATGTCTACTATAAGTCGGAGACCACCCTGCCCTACAAGGCACATCTTGACCCTCAGAACGATTACATAATCGGCAACTACTCGACCAATATTGCCGTTGAGAACGGACTTAAATTCCATGTCGACTGGCTTAAGGGACAAAAGACGGGCTTCTTCGTTGACCAGCGCGACAACCGCAAGCTGCTTGAAATGTATTCCCGAGGCCGCAATGTACTCAACATGTTCTGCTACACCGGCGGCTTCTCGGTCTATGCCCTGCGCGGCGAGGCCAATCTCGTACACTCGGTCGACAGTTCGGCCAAGGCCGTTGCGCTGACTGAAGCCAATGTGAAAATCAACTTCCCCACCGAAACGCGTCACAAAGCTTTTGCCGAAGATGCCTTCAAGTTCCTCGGCAACATGACCGACGACTATGACCTGATCATACTCGACCCGCCGGCATTTGCCAAGCACCGCAGTGCATTGAAAAACGCGCTCATAGGCTACCGCAAGTTAAATGCCAAGGCTTTTGAGAAGATCAAGCCCGGAGGCATCCTGTTCACATTCTCCTGCTCACAGGCCGTGAGCCGCGAGCAATTCCGACTGGCGGTGTTCTCGGCGGCAGCCCAGAGTCGACGCAAGGTGCGCATTCTGCATCAGCTGACTCAGCCGGCCGACCATCCGGTCAACATCTACCATCCCGAAGGCGAGTATCTGAAGGGACTGATACTTTATGTCGAATAACAAATCAATATCCAATATGTCAAAATTAACCAACATCACCACGGCTGCGGCCTTGGCACTGACAATAACATCATCAGCTATGGCAAAGGATTCATCGGACTTCGACTACGTAATCGACCGTTTTGCCGACATCGAAGTCCTGCGTTACAAAGTTCCCGATTTTGAAAATCTGTCGTTACAGCAGAAGTTGCTCATATATCACCTCACCGAGGCGGCTATTGCAGGTCGTGACATCCTGTGGGATCAGAACGGCAAGTACAATCTTGAGATTCGCAAGCTTATCGAGTCGGCCTACACTAATTACAAAGGCGACCGCAACAACCCGCAGTTCAAGGCCCTTGAAAAGTATCTTAAGCAAATATCGTTTGCCAACGGACTCCATCACCACTATTCGATGGACAAGTTCTCGCCCGAGTTCTCGCGCGAGTTCCTGTTGAGCAACATCACCAATAAGCCCGCCAACATCGACACGCTTCTCTCGGTGATATTCGACCCGACGGTTATGCCTAAGAAGGTGAATCAGGCCGAAGGTCAGGACCTCATAGTAACTTCGTCGACCAACATCTACGAAGGCGTGACACAACCCGAAGTCGAGGCCTACTATGCAGCGTTGAAGGACACTACCGACCTCACACCCATATCCTACGGATTGAATACGCGCAAGACCAAGGTCAACGGCAAGGTTGTCGAGCAGCCCTACAAGGTGGGCGGCCTCTACTCACCCGCCATCGAACGCATTGTCAGCGAGCTTAACAAAGCATCCGAATATGCCGAAAATCCTGCACAGAAAGCCTACATCAAGAAGCTTGTAGAGTTCTACACAACAGGCGACTTGAAGGCATTTGACGACTATTCGATCATGTGGGCCGAGGAAACCGATTCACAAGTCGACTTCATCAACGGATTCATCGAAACCTACGACGATCCCCTCGGCATGACCGGCTCTTGGGAGTCAATCGTCAACTTCAAGAACAACGAGGCCTCGGCCCGCACCGAAACCCTGAGCAAAAATGCACAATGGTTTGAAAGTCACAGCCCCATCGACCCCCGATTCCGCAAAGAGGAGGTTAAGGGCGTATCGGCCAAGGTGATTACCGCCGCAATTCTTGCCGGTGACTCCTATCCCGCAACTCCTATCGGCATCAACCTCCCCAATGCCAACTGGATTCGTGCAGCTCACGGCTCTAAGTCGGTTACACTTGAAAACATAACCCAAGCCTACGATGAAGCGTCACATGGCGACGGATTCAACGAAGAGTTCGTGATTGACGAGCCTACACGCAAGCTTCTCGATGACTATCTGTTCATAACCGATAACCTTCACACCGACCTTCACGAGTGCCTCGGGCACGGTTCGGGACGAATACTCCCCGGTGTAGACCCCGATGCATTGAAGGCCCACGGCTCAACCCTCGAGGAAGCGCGCGCCGACCTTTTTGCGCTATATTATCTTGCCGATCCCAAATTGATTGAGCTTGGTCTTCTTGACAATCCCGACGCTTACAAGGCTGAGTACTACAAGTATATGCTTAACGGACTCATGACACAGCTTATGCGAATCGAGCCGGGTAAGGATGTAGAAGAGGCCCACATGCGCAACCGCAAACTGATTGCCGAATGGGTACTTGAGCACGGCAAGGCTGACAACGTAGTAGAGTATGTGACTATCGACGGAAAGACCTACATCCGCATCAACGACTACAAGCGCATGCGTGAGCTGATAGGTCAGCTTCTCGGTGAAATTCAGCGCATAAAGAGCGAAGGCGACTACGAAGCAGGACGCAATCTCGTTGAGAAATATGCAGTCAAAGTCGATCCGAAGATTCATGACGAAGTTCTCAAGCGTTACGCTCACCTCAGCATTGCACCCTACAAGGGCTTTGTCAACCCCGTCTACAACCTCGTCAAAGATGCCAACGGCAATGTCACCGATGTCACCATCACATACGGCGAAGGTTATCTGCCCCAGATGCTGCGTTACTCAAAGGATTATTCAACCCTTTCCAAGTAAATAACATCAACCCCATAAAAAATAGCGAGCCTGTGATGCATCACAGGCTCGCTATTTTTGCATAACCTCAACCGATTTCCACCCCGGTTGACAAGCCAATTTGATTATTTCACTGGACATTCACCGGTTATAACATGATATTTTCCTTATAACAGCACGCCATTTACAGGTAACAACCTGATACGCTTAGACTTAATCGTTAAATCGGTATTAAAATATTCAAATAAACCATCACCATTTTTTATTCTATTTACAAATAGGGAAGATTTTGCGCCTCCCTATTTACAATTAGGGAAATTTTTGGGCATTTCTATTTACAATTAGGGAAGATTTTTAGGTGATTGGAGTTGAATTTCAGTCAGAATTATGCTTGAGGATAATGTTGGCAACAGTACCCCACACCGATTTCATATAGCCTGTCGAAACTTATAGGCTATATATTTTATCGGTGTGAGCTAATTGCAGGAGTTAGAGTTTTTCTTTCAGGAAGTGGCCGGTGTAGCTTGCGTCACATGCCATAATCTCCTCGGGAGTGCCGGCTGCAACGATGTTGCCTCCAAGCTCGCCGCCCTCGGGACCTATGTCGATTACATGGTCGGCACACTTCACTACATCGAGGTTATGCTCGATTATAATAACGGTGTGACCTTGTGCAATGAGTCGGTTAAACGAGTCCATCAACGTGTTTATGTCGTGGAAATGCAATCCGGTTGTAGGCTCGTCGAAAATAAACATGGTAGGTTCGGGTTTCTCCTGAGCGAGGAAATAAGCGAGCTTAACACGCTGGTTCTCTCCACCCGACAATGTCGACGACGATTGTCCGAGCTTAATATATCCAAGACCGACATCCTGCAGAGGCTTCAACCGTCGCACAATCTTGCGACATATCGAGTCACTCGACTCACCGAAGAACTCCACAGCCTGATTTACGGTCATGTTCAGCACATCGTTGATGTTTTTGCCGTTGTAGGTTATTTCAAGCACGTCGCTCTTAAAGCGTTGGCCGTGACATGCCTCACAGGGAATAACGATGTCGGCCATAAACTGCATCTCAATCGTAATCGTGCCTTCGCCCTTACACTCCTCGCAACGGCCGCCCTCGGCGTTAAACGAGAAATATCCGGGAGTGAATCCCATCTGCTTGGCTCCCTGCTGCTCCGAGAATAGTCGGCGCACTTCGTCGAAAGCCTTAAGATAGGTTGCAGGATTACTGCGTGACGATTTTCCTATAGGATTCTGGTCGACAAACTCCACGGCCGAAATGCGGTTAAGGTCGCCACCAAGTGCGCGATGCAATCCTGGAGCGTCACACGGGTTGCCCAGATGACGCACCATTGCACGGTAGAGAATGTCACGCACAAGCGTCGACTTTCCCGATCCGCTCACGCCGGTAACAACCGTCATCACACCCAGCGGAAATTTCACATCGATATTCTTGAGGTTGTGCTCCCTGGCACCCGTCACCTCAATGTAGTCGCGCCACTTGCGGCGACGAGCAGGCACGGGTATCGACAGCTCGCCGTTAAGATAACGCACCGTATAGGAGTCGGTGGCGGTCATGAGCTTGTCGACATCACCCTGATATATTATCTCGCCACCGTGTCGCCCCGCCTCGGGACCCACATCGATAAGATAGTCGGCGGCACGCATTATCTCCTCATCGTGCTCCACGACCACCACTGTGTTGCCGAGCTGCTGCAACTTACGCAGCACGCCAATCAGCTTCATCGTGTCACGCGAGTGAAGTCCTATGCTCGGCTCGTCGAGAATGTAGAGCGAACCCACAAGACTGCTTCCGAGCGATGTAGCAAGATTTATGCGCTGGCTCTCACCGCCCGACAATGTCGACGAAAGACGGTCGAGAGTCAGGTAACCCAACCCCACATCACACAGGAACCCGATGCGATTGTTTATCTCCACAAGCAATCGCGACGAAACGAGCTTGTCGTTATCATCAAGCTTAAGAGCAGCAAACCACTCCTTCAAGTCGGTGACAGGCATCTTCACCAACTCCGAAATCGTGGCACCGCCCACCTTTACATATTCACTCTCCTTGCGAAGCCTCGATCCGTTACACTCGGGACAACGGGTCTTGCCGCGGTAACGTGCCAACATGACACGATACTGTATCTTGTACTGGTTCTCCTCGACCATCTTGAAGAATCCGTCGATGCCCTTGAACCGTCCGTTGCCGTGCCAAAGCACATCCAGTTCGGACTGCGTAAGGTCGCAATAGGGGCGATGAATCGGGAAACCGATGTGGGGAGCCAGATGTATCAGCTCACGCTTCCACTCGCTCATCTTGTCGCCTCGCCAGCACATAACGGCATCGTCGTAAACCGACAATGACGGGTCGGGCACAACCAGATTGGGGTCAATGCCTATCACCCTTCCGAATCCCTCACACCGGGGACAAGCTCCATAAGGGTTGTTGAAGTTGAACATCAGCTCCGAAGGCTCGCGGAACACAATACCGTCGGCCTCAAATCGCTTGGAGAAGTCATGTCGGTGCAATCCGTCGGTTCCCCACACGAGAAGACTCATCTCGTCGTGTCCTTCAAAAAACGCCGTTTCCACCGAGTCGGCAAGTCGGCTCAGCTCATCACCCTCGTAGGCCACCGACAGACGGTCGACAAGAAGATCATAGCCCGAAGCCGTTTCAGGCAGATTGTCATCGGCGAGAAGATGCTCAATGTCAATGAACTCCCCGTCCTTGACAAGGCGCGAATATCCGCCTTTAAGCAGTACCTCAAGCTGAGTTCTGAATCGGCGCTTTTCAGGAAGCGTGACAGGAGTTATCACCGCCATGCGCGTGCCTTCGGGATAGCTGCGCGCCACGGCTATTACATCCTCCACGGTGTGCTTCTTCACAAGCTCGCCGGTGACAGGAGAGTAGGTCTTGCCTACGCGGCCAAACAACAATCGGATGTAATCGTATATTTCAGTCGAAGTTCCCACGGTCGATCGGGGATTTCGCGTATTTACCTTCTGCTCAATGGCTATGGCCGGAGGAAGCCCCTTTATAAAATCGGTTTCGGGCTTGGCCATCTTTCCGAGGAACTGTCGTGCATAAGCCGACAGGCTCTCGACATAACGGCGCTGCCCCTCGGCATAGAGCGTGTCAAAAGCCAACGACGACTTTCCCGAACCCGAAAGTCCGGTGATGACTACCAGCTTGTTGCGCGGTATCTCGATGTCGATGTTCTTAAGATTGTTGACGCGTGCGCCCTTTACAAGAATATTACGTTCAGCCATTCTAAGAATGTGTTGTTTAAATTCAGTTAATCAGGATTGAACTTGCAAAGTTACACATAATATGACAAATTGAAGCATAAGGCCGCCACCGCATCACTACAAAAAATTTTAAGAGGGCTTAAATTTCGTTTTTTAACAGCCAAGCATTATCTTTGTATCTCTATTAGGTAAAAAAGATGACTGACGACATAATAAAGGCGTGCGAATTACTGGAGCGTGGCAAAATCATACTATATCCCACTGACACGGTGTGGGGTATCGGTTGTGACGCCACCGACAGCTATGCGGTAAAACGCATCTACGAAATAAAGCACCGTTCCGACAGCAAGGCACTCATCGTGCTGAGCGACTCCATCGACAACATAGCCGACTATCTGGCCCCGCTAAGCAAGGAAACGGAACTGCTGCTTAACGACAGCTCACGCCCCACAACCGTGGTGACAAAAGCCTACATCGGTCTTGCTCCCGAGCTGCTCGCCGAGGACGGTACCGTGGGCGTAAGAATCACCCACGAGGAGTTCTCGTCGCAGCTGTGTCGACACTTCGGCCGTCCCATAGTGTCAACCTCGGCCAATGTAAGCGGCTACCCCACTCCCGCCACATTTGACGAGATAAGCGATGTGATAAAGGATACGGTCGACTATATATGCACATCGCGACGCGATGAAACCGAGGCCCGTCAGCCGTCAAGAGTCATCAAAGTAGAGGACAACGGAAATATCACAATACTACGACCTTGAAAGCGTCAGGTAACAATGTGGTCAGCGACAACGCTACCCTGTCGAGCAATCGGCGCACTCCGAATTTTCCCTATCGGAGCAATGTAGCCTACCGTCGGCTGAAGCGCGTTGTCGATATAGCAGTTGCATTGCCGGCCGCAGTGATAACACTTCCGCTCACAGTCGTGCTATGCGTCATCATAAGCCTGAACAGCAACGGCTCGCCGCTATTCAGGCAGCAACGCATAGGACTCGGCGCCAAGCCATTTGTGCTCTATAAGTTACGCACAATGGAGAAGGATGCCGAAATCGACGGGCCGTCACTGTCGGTGAAAAACGACCCGCGTGTAACCTCGGTGGGACGATTCCTGCGCAAGTATCATCTCGACGAGATACCGCAGTTCTGGAACATACTGAAGGGCGACATGTCGCTCGTGGGGCCGCGTCCCGAACGCGAATACTATCTGCGCCAACTGCACATAGCCGAGCCCGACAGCAATCGCCTGCACGTGATGAAACCGGGAATCACATCGGCCGGAATGGTAAACTACGGATATGCATCCGACATCGAAAGCATGGTAGAGCGACTGCATCATGACCTGCAATATCTCGAAAACGCTTCGATGGGTCTTGACTTCAAGATAATGATGAAATCAATAAAAACAATTTTCAACGGAAAAGGCATCTGATGAAACAGTACATAAATAATTTGTCACACTCGTTCAGCTCGATGTTTCTCTCGCTTGTCATGTGGCGCGAGAAGCACGTAAAGGAGAGGACTTTTGTGATGATTCTTGCTTTTTTCACAGGAATACTGTGCGGATTCGCAGCCTTGATTTTCAAGTGGCTGATCCATTACATATCAAGTACCCTGCTGTTGAACATCGACACAACGGGTGCCAACTACATGTACCTTATATATCCGCTCGTGGGCATAGTCATCGTGAGCCTCTACGTGCGTTATGTGGTGCGTGACCACATTTCCCACGGAGTAACGCGTGTGCTCTACGCCATCTCCCAAAACAAGAGCCGACTGAAGGCCCACAACTGCTACACCTCGGTAGTGGCCAGCTCCATAACCATAGGCTTTGGCGGTTCGGTGGGAGCCGAGGGCCCCATCGTCTACACCGGCGCGGCCATTGGCTCCAATCTGGGTCAGGCGTTCCGTCTGTCACCGCGACTGCTCATGCTGCTGGTGGGATGCGGCGCAGCGGCCGGTCTGTCGGGCATTTTCAAGGCTCCGCTTGCAGGTGCGCTGTTCACCCTCGAGGTGCTCATGATCGACCTCACCACGGTGTCGGTGATGCCGCTCCTCATCTCATCCATCACCGCCGCAACGGTAGCCTACGTGTTTACGGGATATGATGTAGAGTTCTTCTTCACACAGAGCGAGTACTTCCTGCCGGCACGCATACCCTACGCCGTTGCGCTCGGAGTGCTGTGCGGATTTGTGTCGCTCTACTTCATCAGGGTCATCAACATGATGGAGGGCTTCTACAGCTCCATAAAGAACACTTGGATACGTGCCGTGACAGGCGGTGCCATACTCGCCATACTCATTTTCATATTCCCGCCTCTCTACGGCGAGGGTTACGATGTAATCACATTGATGATCAACGGCGATGCAGGTTCGGCGCTCAACGGCTCCTTCTTCTACAACGACCGCAACACGGCATGGGTAATTTCGCTATATGTGCTCGGCCTAACGCTCGCCAAGGCATTTGCCACCTCGTCGACCAACGGGGCCGGAGGTGTGGGTGGAACATTCGCTCCCGCACTGCACGTAGGTTCAATGGCCGGATTCTGTTTTGCGTTCACATTGAACCAATTGGGATTTGACATAGACCTGTCGGTAAAGAATTTCGCCCTCATGGGCATGGCCGGCGTTATGTCGGGCGTTATGCATGCACCGCTCATGTCGATATTCCTTACCGCCGAGCTCACCGGAGGCTATGAACTCTTCCTGCCGCTGCTCATTGTGTCGACAATATCCTACGGAACCATAAAGATATTCGAGCCCTACAGCATCTACGCCATTCGACTGGCCAAGCGCGGCGAACTGCTCACCCACCACAAGGACAAGTCGGTGCTGCGACTGCTCAAGATAAACTCAGTAATAGAGAACGACTTCATGCCGGTGACGCCCGACATGAATCTGAAATCGATGGTAGAGGTAATCAGCAAGTCCAACCGAAACCTGTTTCCGGTACTCGACGACCAGCAAAAGCTCGTGGGAGTCGTGCTGCTTGACGAAATACGCAACATCATGTTCCGTCCCGACCTCTACAAGCGCATGTTCGTGTCCAAATTCATGTCAATGCCTCCGGCCACAATACGCATCGGCGACGCAATGGAAGAGGTAATGAAGACCTTTGACCGCACGGGAGCATGGAATCTGCCGGTAGTCGACGAGGAGGACCGCTACGTGGGCTTTGTGTCAAAATCCAAGATCTTCAACTCTTATCGCCGGGTGCTTCGTCACTACTCGGAGGATTGACAGTATCGTCAAGCGCAAACTGCGACACGCTGTAGCGTGACGTGAAGAAGCTTTGAGGCGATACCATGCGGGATATTCCGTAGGACACACCCGACACGATGGCAACCGGCAATATCAACGAATAGTTGCCCGTCAACTCCAAGGTAAGGAATATTGCAGTCATAGGAGCATGAATCGCTCCGGCCATGATTCCGGCCATGCCGAAGAATGCAAAGTCGCCGGTGTCGAGCCTGAGGTCAAGCGCGGTATTCATCACAAGGGCGAAAAACAGTCCGGCCATACACCCGGCAAAAAGCGTGGGGGCAAACTCACCGCCCACACCACCACCGCTGTTGGTGGCCGATGTGGCAAAACATTTGGCCAGAAGCACCGCTCCCACAAACGCCACCACTCCCCAAGGCGAAGAATCGACCTTATAAAAGAAAAGGCTGCCGTCGACCACTGAATGAAGATTGCCGTTAAGAACGCTTGAAATGGTGGTATAGCCTTCGCCGAAAAGAGGCGGCAGCAAGAATACGAGCACCGACACCGACACTCCCGCAATCAGGTTTTTGAGCCAAGGATTGTTCATGTTCTTGAAAAAGCGGTCGAACTTCTTCATGACTTCGGAATAATAGAGCGAATACAATCCGCAAAAGAGTCCAAGCAACAGCACATAAGGCATCATCGACATGTTGAACGGAAGAGGATGTGCATAATTGATGTCGAGCATACCGCCGTCGAGAATCAATGAAGTAATAGCAGCTGTGAGGCATGAAAGCAGAAGCGCCATCACCGATACGGTAGTCATGCCGAGCCCAAGCACCTCAAGCGTAAACAACATTCCACCCACAGGAGCCTTGAAAATGCCGGCTATACCGGCTCCCGCTCCGCATCCCACCATAATGAGCAGGTATTGGGGCGACACCCTGAACGCCTGACCGATATTGCTGCCTATGGCAGCCCCCGTATAGGCGATTGGGCCCTCCGAACCGGCCGAACCGCCAAGTCCGAGGGTAATTGAGCTTCCCACAATAGAATCATACATGAGCCTCGGCTTCATCCTCGCCTGTCGTGCCTTTATAGCATCCCTGATACGTGCCGTGCCATGCTCAAGATCATCATGGGAGATGTAACGCATATAAAGTGCGGCAAGAAATATACCGGTGAGCGGGAGAATGAGAAACGTGTAGTTGCTCTCGGTGACTTTGAATCCAGATAAGGCATAGCGCGAAATTAAGTCGATAATGCTCTTCATCAGATATGCGGCAAATCCCGAAACGAGTCCTATGACAAAAGCGACAATGAACAAAAATGTCACTTCAGGAATATAACGCTCACGCCAACTCTTAAGCGAATAGGTCATATCATGCAATTTCCGGTCGATATTTTCTCTGATTCCGCTCATCACATACTGCTATCTTCATTGAATATAAAACAACGATTGCCTGTGCAATGTTTTCATCGCCACGTAGATGCTGTGGCCGGTGTGTCATGGTACAAAAGGGGCTGCACCGTAGATTACGACGCAGCCCCTCGTTATAAGGTTGTCGAAGACGACGATTAATGATTCCTGATGTAGTCCACGATCCATGCACCCACTTCACGTGTACCGTAACGGCGGCCCGACTCGTTGATGTCGGGGGTGGTTACGCCCTTCTCAAGCGACGCGCCCACAGCTTCACGTATAATAGCGCCCTCGTTTTTGAGATCGAAGTACTCAAACAGCATTGCCACCGACAATATCTGGGCAAGCGGATTGGCGATATCCATTCCCTTAGCCTGAGGCCATGAACCATGGATAGGCTCAAACACCGGAGTACTCTCACCTGTCGAAGCCGAGGGAAGGAGTCCCATCGAGCCGGTGATAACCGAACCCTCATCGGTGAGAATGTCGCCGAACGTATTCTCGGTAACCATGACATCGAAGAATCGCGGATCCTGGATAATGCGCATTGCGGCGTTGTCGACATACATGAAGTCGGTAGTCACCTCGGGATATTGCGGAGCCATCTCCTGCGCGATTTTGCGCCAAAGACGCGACGACGCAAGCACATTGGCCTTGTCGACCACCGTAAGATGACGACGACGCTTCATCGCGTAGTCAAATGCCACACGGAGTATGCGCTCAATCTCATGACGGCTGTAGGCGTTGGTGTCGTAAGCCTTGTCGTCGTCCTGATACTTTTCGCCGAAGTACATTCCGCCGGTAAGCTCGCGGATGCACACGAAGTCGGCGCCCTCCACTATCTCGGGACGCAAAGGCGACTTGTGAAGGAGCGAACTGAACGTTTCCACGGGACGGATATTGGCATAGAGGCCGAGCTTCTTCCTCATGGCAAGGAGTCCCTGCTCGGGGCGCACCTTAGCTGTAGGGTCGTTGTCGTACTTCAAGTCGCCTACAGCCGAGAAGAGCACAGCATCGGCACTCTTGCACAATTTATAGGTTTCCTCAGGAAACGGGTCGCCTACACTCTCTATTGCGGCCGCACCCACAACTCCGTACTGGAAATCAACACTGTGGCCAAACTTTTGGCACACTGCGGCCATAACATCAACACCCTGAATTGAAATCTCGGGGCCTATGCCGTCGCCCGGCAATACTGCTATATTGAAATTCATCTTTATTTATGTCGTGTGATTAATAGTTGTCGCGTTTGCTCTCCCATGCCACGATGTCGTCCTTACGTGTCAACAGATAGTCGATGTCGTCAAGGCCGTGCATGAGGCAATGCTTCTTATATCCGTTTATCTCGAATGATTCGGAATTTCCGGTCGACAGATTGGTTATGGTCTGCGCCGGGAGATCGACTTTCACCTCGGCCTTGGGGTCGGCATTTACGGTATTGAACAACTCATTCAGGAAAGCCTCGCTCACCACTACGGGTAACACGAAGTTGTTCAACTCATTGTTCTTGTGAATGTCGGCGAAAAAGCTCGACACCACTACGCGGAATCCGTAGTCGTGGATGGCCCATGCCGCATGTTCACGGCTCGAACCGCAACCGAAGTTCTTTCCTGCAAGAAGAATACGGCCCGAATAGATGGGGTTGTTCAGGGGAAATCCGGCAATGGGATTGCCCTCAGAGTCAAATCGCCAGTCGCGGAACAGATTATCGCCGAAGCCCTCGCGCGATGTAGCCTTAAGGAAACGTGCCGGAATTATCTGGTCGGTATCTATATTTTCCATCGGCAGTGGAACGCAGGAGGAAGTGATGACATCAAATTTCTCTTTCATAGCTCTTCCTCATTATTAAAGTTTGCGGGGATCGGTGATAACTCCTGTGATTGCCGCAGCGGCTGCCACAAGCGGTCCGGCGAGCACTGTTCGCGCTCCGGGCCCCTGACGGCCTTCAAAGTTTCGGTTGGAGGTCGACACGGCAAGTTTTCCGGCAGGAACCTTGTCGTCGTTCATTGCAAGGCAAGCCGAGCATCCGGGCTCGCGCAACTCAAATCCGGCATCGGCAAGCACGCGGTCGAGTCCTTCAGCCTTTATCTGCTTGAGCACAGACCATGAACCGGGCACGAGCCACGCCGTAACGTTGTCGGCCTTGCGGCGACCCTTTACTATTGAAGCGAAAGCGCGGAAATCCTCAACGCGGCCGTTGGTACAGCTGCCGAGGAACACGTAATCGACCGGCACACCCTCCATCTTCTGTCCCACCTTGAACTCCATGTAGTCAAGCGACTTATTGTAGGAGAGCAGTCCGGCTTCGTCGTCACCGTCGTAGGCCGGAATCGTTTCCGAGATTCCCATGCCCATTCCGGGATTGGTACCGAAGGTTATGCGAGGCTCTATATCGGCGGCATCAAACACCACTTCATTGTCAAATGCGGCATCGTCGTCGCTGCGCAGCGTGCGCCAATAGGCCACGGCCTTATCCCAGGCCTCGCCCTTCGGAGCATATTCGCGCCCCTTTATATATTCAAATGTAGTGTCGTCGGGGGCTATCATGCCGCCACGGGCACCCATCTCGATCGAGAGGTTGCACAATGTCATGCGACCCTCCATCGACAGGTTGCGCACTGCCTCGCCGGCATATTCCACAAAATAACCTGTGGCACCGCCGGTAGTCATCTTCGAGATGATGTAGAGAGCCATGTCCTTTGCAGTCACCCCGTCACGAAGCTTTCCGTTGACGGTTATTCGCATTGTCTTGGGCTTGGGCTGAAGGATGCACTGCGAGGCAAGCACCATCTCCACCTCGCTTGTTCCGATGCCGAATGCCACGGCTCCAAATGCGCCGTGGGTCGATGTGTGGCTGTCGCCGCACACTATAGTGTAGCCGGGAAGCGTAAGTCCGTTCTCCGGGCCTATCACATGTATGATTCCATTCTTGGGATGACAGAGTCCGAACAATGTTAGCCCGAATTCATCGGCATTACGCAAAAGAGTTTCAACCTGCTTGCGCGAAACGGGGTCGGCAATGGGCTGATCCTGGTGCATAGTGGGCACATTGTGGTCGGGCGAGCATATCGTACGCTCGGGTCGGAACACCTTCAATCCACGACGGCGAAGTCCGTCAAATGCCTGCGGTGTCGTCACTTCATGACAGTAGTGCCTGTCGATATAAAGCTGTGTCGAGCCACCTTCAATGACATTCACCGCATGGGCGTCCCAAACCTTGTCAAATAAAGTACGGGCCATATATCAGTCGTTATTGTGATTCGTTTTTATCAGTGTACAATTTTGTTTATCGCGTCGATGAAGGCCTCGGCACTTGCTGCTATGATGTCGGTGTTGGCCGAGAATCCGTAGTAGCTTACGCCCTCGTGCTCCACCGTCATGTGCACCTTGCCTATATCGTTGCTGCCCTTGTTGATTGCCTGAATGAGGAACTCCTTGACGAGCATGCGGCGATGTATTATCTGCTTTATGGCGGTTATGGCGGCGTCAACGGGGCCGTTGCCCGAGGCACAAGCCTCAAACTTTTCACCGGCGATGTCCAATCCCACCGAAGCAACCGACTTGACACCAACGCCCGATGTAACCTGAAGGAAGTCGAGCTTCAGTCGGTGAGAAGCCTTGTGGTGTTCGCCGGCAAGCATCATCACATCGTCGTCGTTGATCTCCTTCTTGCGGTCGGCCAGGCGAAGGAATCCTTCGTAAGCCTTGTCGAGCGCCTCCTTGCTAAGCTCGATGCCGAGCACGTGCAGGCGGTGCTTCAAAGCGGCACGACCCGAACGCGCTGTAAGCACGATTGAGTTCTCGTCGACTCCCACTTCCTTGGGATCGATGATTTCATAGCTCTCGCGATTCTTGAGCACGCCGTCCTGATGGATGCCCGAGCTGTGGGCAAATGCGTTGCGTCCCACGATAGCCTTGTTGGGCTGAACAGGCATGTTCATCAAGCTTGACACCATGCGGCTTATGCCACACAGCTTGGTGGTGTTGATGTTGGTCGTTATGTCGAGCTCCTTGTGGGAACGGAATATCATTGCCACCTCCTCAAGCGAAGTGTTGCCGGCGCGTTCGCCGATACCGTTAATGGTAACCTCGGCCTGACGGGCGCCGTTGGTTATACCCGATATGGTGTTGGCGGTAGCCATGCCCAGGTCGTTGTGACAGTGGGTGGCTATGGTGACGCGGTGAATGCCGTCGACATGCTCCATGAGATACTTGATCTTCTCGCCAAACTCCCACGGCAGGCAGTAACCCGTAGTGTCGGGAATGTTGACCACGGTCGCTCCGGCCTTTATGACGGCCTCGACAACACGTGCAAGATACTCGTTATCGGTGCGTCCGGCATCCTCGGCATAGAACTGGACATCCTCGACAAAGCGCTTGGCATACTTGACACAACCTATGGCACGTTCAAGTATCTCTTCGCGATTGGAGTTGAACTTATATTTAATGTGGTAGTCCGATGTTCCTATTCCGGTGTGAATGCGCTTGCGCTTGGCATACTGCAACGCATCGGCTGCGACCTTTATGTCGTTTTCAACCGCACGTGTCAGCGCACATATAGTGGGCCATGTCACCGATTTTGAAATTTCAACCACCGAATTGAAGTCACCCGGACTCGATACAGGGAAACCGGCTTCAATTACATCCACGCCAAGCTCCTCAAGGGCCTTGGCGACCTCGATTTTCTCGACAGTGTTCAATTGACATCCCGGCACTTGCTCTCCGTCACGCAAAGTAGTGTCGAAGATAAACAGTCTATCGCTCATATATTAATTCTTGTTTTATCTGAAAAAGTTTTGCAAAATTAGCACCATTATGCGACATAATCAAGCAAATACCGAATATTCGCACCATTTTCGCTATAAATTGCAATATTTAATGTCATTTTCCTTACGATTTGTTCACGGCAGCGTTATTTTAGCCAACGCAGCATGTCCTTGAACGAAACCTTGCGGCCATACATCAATATGCCTATGCGGTAGATGCGTGACGCGAGGTAGACAAGGAGCAGCGCGGTGCCGTAGAGCAATCCGAGGCTCAGCGCAATCTGCCATACGGGAACTTCGTAGGGCAGCCTTATCATCATCACAATCGGCGATGTAAAAGGAATGAGCGAGCACACGACTCCAAGCTGACCGTCGGGATTTTCCATGCACGACTGACCCACAACCATTGCGATTATTATTATCATCATCACCGGCATCGTGTACTGATTGGCATCGCTCTGCTGGTCGACAGCCGAACCGAATGCGGCAAACAGCGATGCGTAGAGCAGGTATCCGCCAATGAAGTATAGGACGAAGATGCCTATCAGTCTTACCCAGTTCACACCCATTATGGCCTGGATTATCTCGGATGCTTCGCCCTGAGGCACATCAGGTATGGCGCCGGCCGTCATGTCGGTAGCCGAGAACGCGCTTCCTATGCCAAGCACAAGCGATACGATGCTCACAAGCACCACCCACACGGCTATCTGGGTCAATCCCACCAATGCCACACCGAGTATCTTGCCGAGCATCAGCTCTATGGGACGGCATGAGCTTACGATTACCTCAACGATGCGGTTGGTCTTCTCCTCGACAACCGAACCCATGATCATGGCTCCGTACATGAGCACAAACATATAGGTCATGAAGGCCAGTATCAATCCTGTAATCAACGCTATCTCGCTCGATGACACCGACTCCTCGCCGTCCTCGTTCCATGTGTGGCTCTTGACGTTGACATTGACCTTGCAGGTCGATATTATATTGTTAAGCTCGGGTATGTTATACGATGCTATGCGGTTATCGGTCATGCTTGCGTTAAGACACTCCTCGATGCGCTCGGAGAGCGACATCTTTATAGGCTTCTCGGAGTAGACATTGACCGTAGTCATTGAATCGACATTGGCCGGAATCACAAGGAAAGCGTATATGTCGCCGTCGGCCTTGTCAAACTCTCCCTTCATCGACCCGATTTCCATGTCGGGCATCACCTTGAAAGTGTAGTCCTCGTTGTCTTCAAACACGTTGCCATACTGTCCGCTGCGGTCAACCACCGCCACAAGCCGGGCATCCGACCTGTTGAACTCGGAAAGTATTATGGGGACGGCCATGAAAGCTATCATTATTATGGGAACGAGTATTGTTGTCACGATAAACGACTTCTTTGCAACAATCGACAAATACTCGTGTTGCATCACTAAAAACAATCTATTTCTGTCCATCGCCTTGTGTTACTGTTTCGATAAAAATTTCATTCATTGTGGGTAATAGCTCGTCGAAGCCGAGAAGCGTGTATTCACGGTTGAGCTGATCGACCACCTCACGCATAGTCACTCCGGGCTTTAGGCGTATCACGGCCACACTGCCCGACATGGGGTGCTTCTCTATCGACTCCAGGCTGTAGAGGCTCTCATTGGGAGCAAGTACAGTCTCGGCGATATGCAACGTAAACAGATTTTTCTTAAACTGCTGGCGTATTTCATGGACATTGCCCTGCAGCACCACCTTGGCGTTGTTGATAAGCGTTATGTCGTCACACACCTCCTCGACCGACGCCATGTTATGGGTCGAGAAGAGTATAGTGGCTCCCTCGCGGTGCAGATTAAGAATCTCACGCTTCAGCTGCTCGGTATTGACCGGGTCAAATCCCGAAAACGGCTCGTCGAGAATCAGCAACCGGGGCGAGTGTACGACCGTGGAGATGAACTGCACCTTCTGGGCCATACCCTTGGACAATGTTTCAATCTTTCGGTTGCTCCATTCGGTAAGCTCAAATCGTTCAAGCCAGCGGAGGGCCGATGTGCGGGCATCGTTCTTCGACATGCCCTTCAGTCGTCCGAGATACACGATCTGGTCGAGCACCTTCATCTTCTTGTAAAGGCCTCGCTCCTCGGGCAGATAACCGATGTGACGCACTTCCGAAGCGGTCAACGGCTTTCCGGCAAGATATACTTCCCCGCTGTCGGGACGGGTTATGTGGTTTAAAATTCGTATCAACGATGTCTTTCCGGCGCCGTTGGGGCCAAGCAGTCCGTAGACTTGACCTTCGCCAACATCAAGCGTGACATGATCAAGAGCGCGATGACCGTCATACTGCTTGACCACATCCTTTACTTCAATAAAATTCATATTATCTATAACAAAATTACTTTTTTAATTCAAGACAGCTCCAACGCTCAAGCACCGTGTGCCCCACATATTCCAGGCCATGCTTGCGGGCCTCGTCAAGAACGATCGCAATGTCGTCCTCATAGAATCCGCTCAGCAGCATCGTGCCGCCTTCCTTCAGGCGGGAGGCGTAGACTTGGAGGTCGCCCACGATTATGTTGCGGTTGATATTTGCAAGAAACAGGTCGACAGGCTCCACACCGGCGAGTGCAGAAGCATCGCCGAGCACTACATTGATTTCAGGGTGACGGTTCAACGACACGTTTTCGACGGCATTGACATGAGCAAACTCATCAATCTCTATAGCCGTCACGGGGCCGGCTCCGCGCATGGCGGCAAGAATGGCAAGGATGCCTGTGCCGGTGCCCATGTCGATTACCGAACGCCCCTCAAGAGGCAGCTCGAGAAGACGGCGTATTATCAACGTGGTGGTCTGATGATGTCCCGTGCCGAAAGCCATTTTGGGGTCGATCACAATGTCGTAGGGCATTGACGGAATATCGGTGTGAAACGAACTGTGAATCACGCACTTTCCATCTACAGTTATAGGCTTGAAGTAGTTCTTTTCCCACTCCTGGTTCCAGTCACGCCCCTCAACGGTTTCACATTTCACCGTGACCGATGTGTCAAACGGCAGCTCGGCCGTCACTTCGTCAAGCACTTTCTTGTCAAAATCCTCAAGCTTTATGTAGGCGGTCATTCCGCTCTCGTCGGGTACAAAGCTCTCATAGCCATGTTCACACAACAACGCCGCCATGACATCGGTCATGGTTTCGTTACAAGGCGACATGTCGATGCGTACCTCGGTGTAATCATTCATTGCAAGTCAAAAATTTTTCCTGATTGATAATATTGGTGTCTATTTCTTGTGAAAGAATCGATATATCTTATGTATCTGCTTCCCGGCCTGAAATGCAAGCAGCGCATAGTCGAGCACTGAAAAGCCGGTCGACAGTTTCTTGAACAGATTTCCGGTCGATGACGTCATTGCCGCACTGCGGTTGTACATCTGCGAGGTCTTCGACATTATGCGCTCCTTCTCGACCTCGATTCTCACGTGATTGAGCGCACGCTGATAGCGCAACTCTTCGAGCGAGAAGCCCTGCCAGCCTTCGGTTTCGTTGTTAATATTCAAATTGGACTTCATGGCTTTTCAATCTCTTTGTTTTTAAAATCGGTGGGTGGAGTGAGAAACAGTCGCGAGAGGAACCGTGCGATGGGATTGACAAACAGCGTGGTGCGCAGTAAAACAGCCACAACCCCGAGCAGCAAATAGAATCCGCCGACAATCAAGAAGCACCAGGCGATGGGCAGCACCGACGCAAGCAGATAAACCACGGCTATCGAACAGAAAAACAGCGCACAAGCCGCAAGGATGAGAAGCACCACCGCCAGCACTCCGCTCGACAGCAGCACCGTGGTCTTTTCGGTCGATATAAGCTTCAGGTTTTCGGCATATAATCGGGCCAGCCTCATGGCGTTGGCCAGCGTCGTCTTCAATTCTTCATTTTTATCGCCCATAATCAATAGTTGAAATTACATAGAGCGACATCGGCACACCTTGTCAGACGAGCCGATGCCGCTTATAAATTATTGAAATCTCGGCACTTCTATGACGGTTAGTCGTCAAGGTCGCGCGTAAGCTGTTCTACAAGTTCGTCTACATCGCTTTCGCTGCATATTATACCCTTGCTGCGAAGCAGTTCAACGATGCGCTTGCGCAGGTCGGCACCCTTTTCGGGAGCAAAAAGCAATGCGGCTCCGGCGCCTACAATGGCTCCGCCGAGAAATGCATATAGTATTCCAAGATTGTTGTTCATTGTTCTATTCAGTAAAGTATGTTATTAATTACTTGCCAATTTCTTCAACGATTTCGTCAGCGAGTTCTTCCATTTTGCTCTTGTGGAGCTTGATGCCCTTGCTCTTCAGGAACTCCATGATGTTGTCGCGTGTTGTGTCACCTTTTTCGGGGGCGAGAAGTAATCCTACTGTTGCACCGGCGATTGCACCGCCTATTACTGCTAAAACGATGTGTAATGGTTTCATTTTATTGATTATTTATTTGTTGATAATAGTATAACTATAGTAGTAACACTTAAAACCGAAAAAAGTAGCATCGACAGGTGAAAAATTTTACCTGAGTGTCACAGCAGTCCGTCAAAGTAGTCGTTGAAAAATTCCAGCTGATAGTCGGTAAGCTCGTTCCAGTACTTGCTGTCGTGTACTCCCGGACTGTCGATGAAGTGGTGCTTCACTCCGGCCTTTTTCAATGCTTTATGAAACTCCTCGTTGACTTCAAAGAAGAAGTCGTCGCTTCCGCATGATATGATGATTGCCAGATTGGCTTTGGCAAAGTCGTCGATGTGGTTGGGCAATGCGTATTGCTCCCACCGCTCGGGATACTTCGACTTCGGCCCTATGGCATCCTTCATGTTCCAGTTGTTGGGAAACGGTCTTATGTCGACTCCCCCGCTAAGGCTGCCCACGGCTCCGAATGTGTCGGGGTGACGCATAGCCAGCCACAATGCACCCTGGCCGCCCATGCTGTAGCCGGTTATCGCGCGCTTGTCGCGTGACGGCAGCGTGGGAAAGTTATCGTCGATATACTTCACAAGCTCCTTGGCGGTGAACGTTTCATATTGCAGATCCGGATTCACGGGGCTGTCCCAATACCAGCTGTTCTCTCCGCTCGGAATCACGATTATCATGTCACGTTCATCGGCTATGCGCTTGATTTCGGGCTTTACGCCGAGCCAGTTGTCACAGCCTCCGCCCCACCCGTGCAGCAGATACACCACAGGATGACGGCCTTCGGAGTCGGGTGTGATGACATTTACATCCACGTTTTTACCCATGACACGGCTCGGCACGCTCACCTTGCGCAATGTCGACGCACACATCATACCGGGGATTATGGTCAGTAATAACAGAAGGGTCAGATATTTCCTCATTGTTTAAGATTGGTTTATTGCAAATTTAAATATAATATTCCACACTATACCAATAATTATACGTAAGTTTGTACAAAATTTTAATGGTATATGGCCACAAGCTTCCTCCAGATTGACAATCTCACTAAAAGTTACGGCGACAGGATGCTGTTTGACGGTGTCACGTTTGGCGTATATGAAGGCGACAAGATAGGCGTTATCGCAAAAAACGGCACGGGAAAATCGACACTGCTCAACATCATAGCCGGCATTGAAAGCGCCGATTCGGGCGATGTCACATTCCGCAACGGACTTAAGGTGGGTATTCTGGAGCAAACGCCGCGCTTCGCTCCCGGATCATCGATCATGGACGCATGCCTGCTCGGCGACAACGCGATGTGTCACGCAATCGCCGAATATGAAACCGCCCTGCTCTCGGGCGACAACGACAGGCTCAATGAGGCCATACACGGCATGGATGCAGCATCGGCATGGGACTACGAGGATAAAATGAAGCAGCTGCTCGGCCAACTGAATCTGCACGACATAACGGCATCGACCGACAATCTTTCGGGCGGACAGGCCAAGAGAGTGGCACTCGCCCGCGTGATTCTCGGCGAACCCGATCTTATAATCCTCGACGAGCCCACCAACCACCTCGATATCGAGATAATCGAATGGCTCGAAAACTATCTGACACGCTCACGCGTGACATTGCTGATGGTGACCCACGACCGCTATTTTCTCGACCGTGTGTGCAACAAGATAATCGAAATCGACCGTCAGCAGATATTCACCTACGAAGGCAATTACGACTACTACCTGCGTCGCCGACAGGAACGCATCGATGCCATGACATCGGAGCTGGCAAAGGTGAAAAACACCCTGCGCAAGGAGCAGGAGTGGATGCGCCGACAGCCTCAGGCACGCGCCGGCAAGGCCAAGTATCGAATCGACGCATTCTACGACCTGAAGAAGCGCTCGCATGTCGACCTGTCGGACGACAACGTTGAGCTTAACGTGAAGTCATCCTACATCGGCTCAAAGATATTCGAGGCAAAGGGCATAAACAAGCGGTTTGGCGACAAGGTGATTCTCGACGACTTCAACTACACATTCGCACGTTACGAAAAGCTTGGAATAATAGGCCACAACGGAGCCGGCAAATCGACATTCATCAAGATGCTGCAAGGCATAGTGCCGGCCGACAGCGGAGAGTGGAACGTTGGCGAAACGGTGCGATTCGGCTACTACAGCCAGGAGGGAATCGAGTTTGACGACAACAAGCGCGTCATCGACGCAATCACCGAGATAGCCGAGGACATCGTGGTAAACGGCGATGTGCGTTACACCCCGATGCAGTTTCTCACCCACTTCCTCTTCTCGCCTACCGACCAGCAGAAGTACATCCACACCCTCAGTGGCGGCGAACGCGCCCGCCTTCACCTTGCGGCTGTGTTGATGAGGTCGCCCAACTTCCTGATACTCGACGAGCCTACCAACGACCTCGACATCATGACCCTCGGCATCCTCGAGGATTACCTCGCCAAGTTCAAGGGATGCCTGATCGTAGTGAGTCACGACCGATTCTTTCTCGACAGCATAGTCGACCATCTATTTGTGTTTGAGGGCGACGGTGCAATCAAGGATTTCCCCGGAGGCTACACCGACTACCGCACATGGCTCAATGCACAGCCCAAGCCTCAGGCCGAGGCCGAAAAGCAGGCAGCCAAAACGGTGCGCGAACGCCCCCGACGCAGTTCCGACAACCGCATGAGCTACAAGGAGATGCGCGAATTTGAGGCTTTGACCAATGAAATAGAGAAACTTAATGCCGAGAAGGCTGCACTCGACGCAGTGTTCAACAGCGGCGAGGTGGTCGACGACATTATTGAAAAGTCGGCACGATATGAAGAGATAAAGGCTTTGCTCGACGAGAAGGAGATGCGCTGGCTCGAGCTCTCGGAGAAGGATCAGTAACGTGACGCATCAATGACGGCCGCGCCGTTCACGCAGTATCACATAAAGGATTACGGGAGCTCCCACAAGCGGCGTTACGGCGTTGATGGGAAGTATCGTGCTTTCAGGCAGCACGCACACAAGATTGCATCCGAGCGCCACGATTGCGCCTGAGATCAGGGTGGCCGGCATCAGCACCCGGTGATTGTCGGTGCGGAATAGCAATCGGGCTATGTGAGGCACGGCAAGGCCGATGAATGATATAGGCCCGCAATAGGCCGTGATAACGGCTGTAAGCAATCCGGTGGCAAGTAAAAGGAGGTTGCGCACACGACGCATGCTTATGCCGAGATTGCGCGCATAGTTGGAGCCAAGAAGTATTATGTTCAACGGTTTTATGAGCAGGAGAGCCATCACTATGCCGGCCAGCGTAATCAGGGCAAACAGCGGCAACCGGCTCAACGACACACCGTTGAAATTGCCCATTCCCCACATTACATAGCTCTGTACGCCGTCGGCCGACGACATGTAGTTGAGCAGCGATATTACCGACGAGGTCATGTAGCCCACCATTATACCGGTTATGAGCAGCATCAGGTCGTTCTTAAGCCATGACGAGAATAGAAGCAGGAGCCCCATGATGAGCATACTGCCCGCAAATGCCGCCGCCATGACGGCAACGTAACCGCCCACCGAATAACCGCCGGCGCTTATCGTTCCGCCAAGAAACAGCATCACGATTGCAACTCCGAGGCTTGCGCCCGAATTGATACCGAGAATCGACGGACCTGCAAGCGGATTGCGGAATGCGGTCTGCAGCATAAGTCCCGACACGGCCAGTCCGGCACCGGCAAGAAGCGCTGTGACAGCCTGAGGCAACCGGCTGCCCGTGACAATGAACCGTGCGGCACCATAATCACCGTCATGTCCCAGAAGTATATCCGTGACATCGGCTGCCGATATTGCCACCGAACCGAAGTAAAGGTTCATCACAAACAGCAACAGAAGAGTGACAGTGAGTATTATAAACCGCATGACACCGCCTATTTTATGATTGAGAAATAGTGAGGCCAATCAGGATTGGTCAGCGACAGTTCGGGATGAATCACGCGCATCAGGTCGTTAAGCAGCCAGTGAGGATGAAACGGAACCTCCTCATAGTAGTGGCTGTAGTTGGTGTTACATCCATAGACCACTCCGCGTTTCCACGGCTCAAACTGCGAGTATATCGCATCGTCGGCGCTCAGCGAAGCGAGCGTCATGTCATCGGCCTGATTGTAACGAAGTATCCAGATGTCGGCATCCTGAGCGCCGGCAAGCACCTGCTCGGGCGACAGCGCGATGCTGCCCGACCGATTCTCATTGACCGAAAACGGATTGGCACCACCGGCATCGTTGAGGTAATGCGTCACGATGGAATTTACGCCCGGCACATACCACGCCTGGCCATACTTCTTGTCCATCATGACCTTGGGTCGGCGGGCAATCGAGTCAACCGCGCTCTTCAATGAGTTGTAGCCGTGTTCGGTTTCGTTGAACAGCTTTTCGGCTTCGTCGTAACGGCCGTAAAGCATTCCATAGAACTTCATCCACTCGGCGCGACCGAGCGGAGTCGTTTCCATATAGTCGGCACACTCGATCAAGGGTATTCCGAGCTGCTCAATCTTCCCGTAACCTCCCGAATTTTCGTAAGGCGACAACAATATCGCCTGAGGATGCAGCTCGATAATGCGCTCGATGTTGGGTGACATTCCGCTGCCGCAATCGGCGATAATGCCCGAGTCGATGCGCTCGGCAAGCCGCTGCGTATGGATGTACTGAGCGTCACACACGCCCGTTATGGCGTCGCCGGCTCCAAGTTCGCTTATGAGGCTGCTGTGAACCGATGAATACACAAGCGAACTCTCAAGAGGTGTGCGCACGACAGTCCCCTCGGGAAGGTCGGAAGGCATCTCCGTGTCCGAAGGCACCAGTATATATGTGTGCAACACCTTGGTGGTGTCCCACGGGTTACGCACCACTGCCACCGTGTAATCGCCGGCATCCTTCAGCGTTATGTTTTCGGCATAACGTAACGGCACATCGGGCAACGCCTCAACAATGACATTCTTGCCTCCGCCACTGCAAGCGGCAAGAAGCAAGAATGAAAAACAATATAAAAACTTTAATAATCCGGTCATCAATTATCAGTTGAAGAATACGGCAGCCTTAGGATTCTGGCCTCCGCAATCAAATTTCTCTACAAAAGTACCATCTTTTTTGAAACGGTACACATTTCCGTTGCTTTTGTTGTAGAAAGTGGTAGCGATGTAGATGTCACCGTTTCCGGGATTAATCGAAATCATCGAGATACTTGTCGACATAAGTTCGGCGGGGGCATTCTTCAAAAACGATGTGCTATCCATAGTTCCGGTCTTCACGTTATAGGACGAGAAGGTGTTGACAGTCGACACATCGGGCCAGTTTGAATAGTCGGTGCGTGAGTCAAGCAGGTAGACAACGCCGTCGTTGGGAGCCATCTCAGTTGCATAACCGATGCGCGACACCTTGTTGCCGTTTTTCGGATCAATCATCTGAAGCACATAGCTTTCAGCCGAGTAGTCCCATGAAATGAGGAACACCTTGTCGTCTTCCTCAACCAGCTGGTTGGGATTGGGCGTCACCTCGATGCTCTCCTTCACTTTGAAGGTGTTAAGATCGATGACAACGACATTGTTCAGGTGAATGAAGTTGCCGTCGACAATCTCGTAGGCATTCGACACATAGAGCATGTCGTCACACACAGCCATGTTCTCAAGATTCTTGCCTACGTTGGTGAGCTTTGACTCAATCTTCATGGTCGATGCATTTATCTTGGCAACGATACCTCCATAGAACGAAGCGTATACATAACCGTCCTCGGCGACTATTGCGCGCACACCGCCCTTCAGCTCCGGATCGGCCGAGAACATTGTGCGGCCATCCTCGACGCAAGCGGCATTAACTCTCGAAAGATAGTTGGAGCCGTGTACGGCTATGAACACCTTGCCGTCGTACTCTATCATAGCCTGTCCTGTGTCGCCAAGACGGGCACCGTTCTGCTTGTAAAATATGTCATCGATTATTTCACCGTCGTGATTGGGAGCATAGAACTCAATTCCCGAGTTGTTCTCCGACTGAGTGCCCTGATTCATGATATAGGCGCGTGACTTCGGAAGCACGAGCTTCGAGCCGTCATCGTTCCAATCGTCATCATCGTCACTGCTGCAAGAAGTAAATGCGGTTGCCATTGCAAGCACACCGAGCATACTCAAAAATAATTTTTTTGCTTTCATAAGGTTATTACGTTAAGTTGATTGTTATACTCTATCAAAATTTGAACGTACCTGTCACGCGCCATGACCGTCCGGGCATGGGATAGTACTTTATGACATCATATTGCTTGTCGGTGAGGTTTATTATTTCGCCCTGCAGGTCAAGGCTGTACCCGCGGAAGAGGAATTCATGCGACACGGTGAGGGTGTGCTCGGCATATCCGTCAATCTTATTCACGGGAATGTTCTGCGACAGGCAGTAACGCTTGCCCACCCCCACTATCGAATAGCCCACATCGACCCAGGGCATGTCGATGACAGCCGACATATTGCCGCTGTGCCTGGGAGTATAAGGCAGCTGATGCTTGTAGCTCTTTGAGTCGGGATCGGTGAGGTCGACAGCCTTCTGGAACGTGTAGGCTCCCGAAAGCGTCAGCTGCACCTTGCGGCTTAACGAGAATGCCGAGGCGAGCGTGATGTCGACTCCCGTAACATGCACCTTGCCGTAGTTGGCCATTGTCCATGCATAGGTTGTGGGGAAGGCGACAATCTTGTCGGTCACGTTATTGAAATATCCGTCGACGGTAAACGAGAGATAATCCATGAACGATGCCGGCAGAATGCTCCATGTCACACCTATATTATATTCATCGGCCTTCTCGGGACGCAGCTTGCGATTGCCGAGGCGATAGTAGTAGAGGTCGTTGAACGTGGGGGTGCGGAACGTGCTCTTGTACATTGCCCTGAAATAGAGCTGCTCGTCACGCCAAGGCTGCACACTCACCGACACTCCGGGCGAGAGCCGGCTCAGGTCGTCGGGCTTTTTACCCGATTTAACCCTTTCGTTGATGTAGGTTCCGAGCAACACTCCGTTGACGGTGAGCCCATTGCGGCGGTAACGCACATTGAGCGCGGTCAGTGAGGTGTAACGCGTAGGAAACGGACATTCGGGCATAGTGCTGTGGAGAATGTTTATGGCGGCATCCTGTGCCAATGCAATCTGAAGGGGCTGCACGGGACGATACACGGCCGAAGCCGTCACGTAGTACTCGTTCTGGCGATGTGTCGCCGAATATACTCCGTCGGAATACTGCGGTCCGAGGTCACGGTCGCGGTTCCATCCGTAATTATACTTGGCCTGAGCCTGAAAGTTCCACTTGTCGGAAAACTCCTTTCGGTATTTCACCTGAACGAATGCGTTCTTGTCCCACAACGTTTCATCGGAAACGGGATTATACAATGTCACGGGCCCGGGCAATCCTCGCTTGGAGTAATAGTAGTAACCCTTTACCTGCAAGTTGCTGCTGTCGGCAAATGTGTGATACAGATTGCCTTCGCCGTGCCATGATGTTATCGCCGAATTGTTGCGTCGCTCCTCGGTGACATACTTTCCGTTGACAAGCCTGAAGGGATAGTTGCCGTCGGCTCTCATGTAATCGCCTTCGAGCGAAGTGACGGTGTTTTCGCCCAACTTCTGCCACCAACGCACTGCGGGAGTAATGTAGCCGAACGAGCCGCCCTTTATCTTCACCTGAAATGCCGACTTGTCGTCGCCGTCAAATACGGGCCGCTGGGTAACGATGCTCAGCACTCCGGCCGAAGCATAGAGCTTCGCGGGCTGTAGCAGATCCTCGTTCTGCCCGATGGCGAGCGACAACATCGACACATTGTCGAGCGAAAAACGCCCTATGTCAATCTGTCCCGCCTGACAATTGCTTACAGGCGCTCCGTCGTAACTCACTCCGGTGTGGGCCGCACCCATGTTACGCACCGACACCGTCTTCAATCCTCCCACTCCGCCATAGTCACGCACATTGGCACCGGCAAAGCGTCGCACGGCGTCGGCCATGTTCTGGACACCCAGCCGGGTAAGCTCCGTTCCTGAAAGCGTCTGCACGGGGGCCGCCGTAGAAACCTTTATGGGAGAGCGTCGCGCCTCTATGACAACATCGTCAATGCGCTGCATCGTTATGGAGTCATCGGACACCGGTGCAACAGTAGCCTCCGCATTCAACGAATGCAGAACCATGCACACAAACAACGGCATGAAACACCGTGACTTCTTTAAGGTCAATTGCATTAAAAAGATAAATATGTGTTCTCTCGTCCTCGAAAGAGAATCATTACACAATGTGCAATTGGCAGGTCTTCGGACTTATTCCTGTCATCGGACGCCTTCCCAAAGCCGAAATAAGAGCTTCAGTGGCTCAAGATACCGATGCATTGCCGGAAATTACCGCAGCGGGACTGTCCGGGATTCTCACCCGTGTTCCCTTTTTATCGCAGCGCGCAGACAACGCGACAGCGAACCAATGCGAGCGCAAATTTATAACTTTTCCGCTAACTGTGCAAAAAAATCAAGGGCATCGAATTAATTCAACACCCTTAATTTCAAATAATTTATGGATTTACAGCCTCTTATGCAAGCGAAGCTATAACCGATTTTATGTCCTGAGCCAAAGCATCGGCCTTCTCCATGGTCGACGCCTCGGAATAGATGCGTATTATAGGTTCGGTATTGGACTTGCGCAGATGAACCCAGCTGTCGGGGAAGTCAATCTTCACACCGTCGATGTCGGTTATCGTTTCGGAAGCGTAACGCTTCTTTACAGCCTCGAGTATTGCGTCGACATCAATGTCGGGGGTAAGCTGTATCTTATTCTTTGCTATGGCATATTCGGGATAGGTAGCCTTGAGCTCCGATACCTTCTTGCCGCTCTTGGCCAACAGAGTGAGGAACAGAGCCACACCCACCAGTGCGTCACGGCCATAATGGGATGCGGGATATATGACTCCGCCGTTACCTTCACCGCCTATCACGGCTCCGGTTTCCTTCATCTTTGTCACTACATTGACCTCGCCCACAGCAGCGGCCGAGTATTCACAGCCGTGTCGACGGGTGACATCACGCAATGCGCGTGACGAGCTGAGGTTGGAAACAGTCGAGCCGGGAGTGTGGCTAAGCACATAGTCGGCCACGGCAACGAGAGTATACTCCTCGACAAACATCTCACCGTTTTCCATCACGATTGCAAGACGGTCGACATCAGGATCGACAACAAAGCCTACATCGGCCTTACCGTCACGCATGAGGTCGGCAATCTGAGTGAGGTTTTCAGGGATGGGCTCGGGAGTGTGAGCAAACTTTCCTGTAGCCTCGCAATTCAGCTCAATGATGTTCTTCACACCGAGGGCACGAAGCAACTGCGGAATAACGATGCCGCCCACCGAGTTGACAGCGTCGACAGCCACCGTGAAGTCGGCCTTGGCAATAGCATCGACATCAACGAGGTCAAGCGCAAGCACCGAGTCAATGTGACGACGATTGTAGGTTTCATTGCTATATACATGACCGAGAGCATCCACTTCGGCAAACGAATAGTCGTCGGCCTCGGCAATTGCAAGCACCTCCTTGCCCTGAGCGTCATTCAGGAACTCACCGTTCTCATTCAACAGCTTGAGGGCGTTCCACTGCTTAGGATTGTGCGAAGCGGTTATGATGATACCTCCGCAGGCCTTCTCCATGACTACGGCAAGCTCGGTGGTAGGGGTTGATGCAAGTCCGATGTTGACTACATCGAAGCCCATGCCGGTAAGAGTTGCTGTCACGAGGTCGCTGACCATCGGGCCTGAAAGGCGTGCGTCACGGCCAACAACTATCGTGCGTGACTTGCGAGTAGTGCTACCGCTTATGAAACGTGCGTAAGCAGCCGTAAACTTCACAATGTCGAGCGGACTCAAACCTTCGCCGGGACGGCCGCCGATTGTTCCGCGTATACCTGAAATTGATTTGATTAGCGACATGATTATATGTTTAGATTCAAAAAAGCGTTTACTATGCGTTAAATCTTGCTCTTGTAGTAGCGCACATTATAGAGATAAGGAATCACCGAAGCAATCTCATCGGTCAAGCCGTAGGCCGAACGCACAACGATGTTCACCTCGCAGCCGTAGCCGAGATAGTTCAAAGGCATCTGAAGTGCCTGACCCCATGCCGACGAGCTTGAAGTGTGGAAATTGAGGTAGCGGAACGATGCGTTGTTGTTGACATTCTCGGAGTTGTTCAACTCCTTTTCCAACTCGCCCGTAGCGGCATAAGTGTGAAGATTGTAACGCATAAAGCGGAAATATACCAGGTCGTCGGCCTTTGCACGGTTTTTCATGTCACCGCGATTGATAACCTGCATATACACCGAGCCGTCCTCGTCCATACGATAATAAGGAGCGTCCTTACCCACCTCAAACACTGAATCGGCAGGAACCGATCCAACTACGCGCTGATCGGCAAGAAATGCATTTATTGACTTGGTTTCTTTGTTAAGTCCGTCGGAATAGCTTTCATGATCGCTACATCCTATTGCCGAGAGGGCTATGAGCACTCCTGAGAACAATGAGATGAAAAAATTGCGAGTTATTTTCATATTTATTTCAAATTATATATAGTTTCAATTAAATCAATCGTGCAAATATCGGTCGTTTTCGGCAAGTGACGACATGAACACCTCAACCGCCTCATCGAGAGTGCCTTCAAACTCCCCTCCCGCGGCATTGACATGGCCTCCGCCGTTGAAATACTTCTCACACAGCTTGTTGACAGGGAAATCGCCCTTGCTGCGTGACGACACCTTTATATAACGCTTGTCGTCGCGCAAGAACACCGAGTAGGTCACCTCGGGTATAGCCAAAGGCACGTTTACAAGTCCCTCGGTGTCACCCTTCTGGTAGTCATAGTCCTCAAGTTCCTTCTGGGTCAATGTAATCAGCGCGGCCTTGTGCTCGGGGAAAATCTGCAACTTCGTTCCCACGGCATATCCGTTAAGACGCAATGTCGACACTGTCTTGGTGTCCATTACACGCTTGTATATATCGTCCTTGTTGATTCCCTTGCGGATAAGCTCGGCAATCACCACATAGAGGTCGGGGTCGTTGGAGTTGTAGGAGAAGTTGCCTGTGTCGGTCATCATGCCCGTATAGATGCACATTGCAGCCTTGCGGTCAATGAGGTTGAACAGCTCAAGACGGCACAAAAGCCTGAACATCAGGATAGCAGTCGACGACTGGTCGGGATGTGATATTATGACATCGGCGAAATCCTCGGGATCCTGATGATGGTCCACAAGCACTTTAGGAGCCGATGATGACGCAAGATCGTCGCGCATGTGGTCGACACGATACAACGAGTTGAAGTCGAGGCAGAATATAAGGTCGGCATCGCACAGCAACTGGCGTGCGAAGTCGGTATATTTTGAATAGGGCACAATATCCTTTGCTCCGGGAAGGAAGCGCAGAATCTGCGGCGGAATATCGGGCGTGACAACACGTGCCTCCTTGCCGATGGCCGCGAGAACGTGCATAAGTCCGAGCGACGAACCGATAGCGTCGCCGTCGGGCGACATGTGACATGTAATCACTATGCGTTCACTGCGGCCAAGCAGCTCACGCACAGCCTTAACCTTGGATTCTTGAATTATTTGTCGTAACATGCAAGAATGGCTTTCATAATTTTAAGGTGCAAATATACTCAAAACACTCGACATACACCACCAAAATTATACAAATACCGACTATTGTCAAGTGAATGTAAGTTAAACAATCGACATCAGCGCCGCTCCGAATAACTCTTTAGGCATTTTTAGTTAATGAAAAGGTTGATAATCTGATATTTTTTTGCGAAATTTGCAGTCAAAATGTATTTTCATACTTGAAACATATATATTATTAATTTATAACAACTTACTAATGAAGAAGAGTGCACTTCAAAAAGCTCGTGCGGCCTATCAGCCCAAGTTGCCGATAGTGCTCACCGGTGCGGTTAAGGCCGTAGAAGGCAAAGCCACAAATTCAGTTGCTGATCAGGAGGATATCCAAAAACTGTTTCCCAACACTTACGGTCTACCCGAAATACATTTCGAGAAAGGTCCTGCTGTAAAGTCAGCGCCCATCAACGTAGGTGTAATTCTGTCAGGAGGTCAGGCTCCCGGCGGACACAATGTAATCAGCGGTCTTTTTGACGGAATAAAGAAGGTGAATCGCGACAGCCGTCTTTACGGATTCCTTATGGGTCCCGGCGGATTTGTTGATCACAAATACATGGGACTGACTGCATCATACATTGATGAATACCGCAACACCGGAGGATTTGACATCATCGGTTCAGGTCGTACAAAGCTTGAAACAAAGGCACAGTTTGACAAGGGTCTTGAAATTCTCAAGGAGCTCAACATCAAGGCACTCGTAATCATAGGCGGTGACGACTCCAACACCAACGCCGCCATCCTTGCCGAATACTACAAGTCGATCAACGCAGGCGTTCAGGTAATCGGTTGCCCCAAGACTATCGACGGTGACCTGAAGAACGAGATGATCGAAACCTCATTCGGTTTCGACACCGCAACCAAGGTTTACAGCGAAGTAATCGGTAACATCCAGCGCGACTGCAACTCATCGAAGAAATACTGGCACTTCATCAAACTGATGGGCCGCTCGGCAAGTCACATCGCCCTTGAGTGCGCACTCCAGTGCCAGCCCAATGTGTGCATCATCTCGGAAGAGGTTGAAGCCAAGAAGGAAACCCTCAACGACATCGTAAACTCAATAGCCGACGTGGTAGCAGCACGTGCCGCCAACGGCAACAACTTCGGTAGTGTCCTCATACCCGAAGGTCTTATCGAGTTCATCCCCGCAATGAAGGCTCTTATCGCCGAACTCAACGACCTCCTCGCCGACAACGCCGAAGAGTTTGCCAAGATCGACCGTCAGAATCAGCTCAGCTGGATTGTTGACCGTCTGTCAAGCGAAAACGCATCTATATTCAACTCACTTCCCGAAGGCGTTGCCCGTCAGCTCTGCCTCGACCGCGACCCCCACGGCAACGTACAGGTATCGCTCATCGAAACCGAGAAGCTGCTCGGCGAAATGGTAGGCCGTCGCCTGAACGAGATGAAGGCCGAAGGACGTTACGTAGGCAAATTCGCTTCGATGTTCCACTTCTTCGGATATGAAGGCCGTTGCGCCGATCCTTCAAACTTCGACGCCGACTACTGCTACGCACTCGGATTCAACGCCGCTTGCCTCATCAACGCAGGAGTCACCGGTTACATGTCGAGCGTGCGCGGACTCACCAAGCCCTCGGTACAGTGGACAACAGGCGGTATACCCATCACCATGATGATGAACATGGAGCGCCGTCACGGTGCCATGAAGCCCGTTATACAGAAGGCTCTCGTAAGACTTGACGGAGCACCCTTCCTCAAGTATGCCGCTCAGCGTGACACTTGGGCAATCAACACCGACTTCATCTACCCCGGCCCCATCCAGTACTTCGGTCCGGCTGAAGTGTGCGACCAGCCCTCACTCACCCTTCGTTACGAGCACGAAAACCGCTAAACCCGTTGTGAGGTGACGCACACAAGTCACCCGCAGCGACAACGCATAAAACCCGACTCACAGCTTGCAGAGATCGCCCTCGGGGGAGCAATTCCGCTCTCGGGCGATCTCTTTTTATGTGCACATGACAATCTAATAGATGTTAAAACCGGTCGGACAGGGCCAAACATTTTCACAGCCCGGGGGTTTATATGGTAAATAATTAAACAACAACTATACCCGACTATGAATTTTATCTGGTTTATACTTATCGGCATCGTTGCCGGAGCTCTTGCCGGCAAGCTGATGCGAGGCGGCGGTTTCGGATGGATTCTGAATCTGCTGCTCGGTATTGCAGGCGGTGTACTTGGCGGATGGCTGTTCGGACTGTTCGGCATACATACCGACAGCATTATAGGAAGCCTCATCACCTCGACCGTAGGCGCCATTGTGGTGCTATGGATTGCGTCGCTCGTCAACCGAAGCATAAACAAGTGACGCCAATCCATGTTTTAACATTAAAATATAATTTATTATGAAGAATTGTCATCTATTTTTCACAGGCCTCATTCTCGGCGCCTTGACCGGTATTTACGCTGAACGGTATTCACGCACAACCTCACGCGGACGCAAGATACGCCGAGAGGTTAATCGCACCTTGCGCGACCTATACGGTGACGCACGCGAGCGCATCGGCCGCGTAAAGGAATCGGTCGAAGACAAAGTCGACGAAATAGCCGACGCAGCAAAATAGCAGCTTTTTTATTTATGCAAATAGAGCGCGAAAGGCCTCCTCGACTTTAGCAACCTCGACTATCTTAATTTTAAGTCGGGAAGTGTCGAAGCCTTTCATATTGTTCTTAGGCACAAGAATTGTGCTGAAACCCAACTTTTCCGCCTCAAGCACTCGCTGTTCTATGCGAGTGATGGGGCGGATTTCTCCTGAAAGGCCCACCTCACCCGACATGCACACATCGCGCGGCACGGCCATGTCGACATTGGACGACAGAATCGCGCATATAACGCTCAAGTCGAGAGCCGGATCATTGACCTTGAGTCCTCCCGCGATATTGAGAAACACATCCTTTTGGGCAAGCTTGAACCCCACCCTCTTTTCCAACACCGCAAGCAGCATGTTCATGCGCTTTGAATCAAATCCCGTAACCGAGCGCTGAGGAGTTCCGTAGGCGGCTGTCGACACCAGCGCCTGAGCCTCGATGAGAAACGGCCTGACACCCTCAAGCGTAACGCCGATGGCCATGCCCGAAAGTTCACCGTCGTCAGCCGACTGCGACAGAAGCAGTTCCGAAGGATTGGATACCTCGCGCAATCCGCGCTGCACCATCTCATATATGCCAAGCTCTGAAGTCGAGCCGAAACGATTTTTTATCGATCGCAATATACGGTACATGTAGTGGCGGTCGCCCTCAAACTGAAGCACGGCATCGACAATGTGCTCCAGCACCTTGGGGCCCGCAATTGAACCCTCCTTATTTATATGACCGATCAGAATAACCGGTGTGCCCGAGGCCTTGGCGTAACGCAGCAGCTGGGCGGCGCACTCCCTGACCTGACTCACACTGCCAGCCGACGACTCGATGGCATCGGAGGCAATCGTCTGTATCGAATCGACCACCACCAATTCAGGCTCCACCTGCTTGATGTGACCGAGAATGTTTTCAAGCGATGTGTCACACACAATGTAGCAGTTGTCGCTGAGCCGCCCTATGCGGTCGGCCCTCATCTTAAGCTGACTCGCGCTCTCCTCGCCCGACACGTAAAGGATGCGCTTGCCGCGTATCGACAGAATGTTCTGTAACACAAGCGTCGACTTGCCTATGCCGGGTTCACCGCCTATAAGCACTATCGAACCCGCCACAAGACCGCCGCCGAGCACCCTGTTGAGCTCCTCGCTTGGCATGTGGAGCCGCGTTTCCTGTCGTGTTTCTATCTGCGATATGGGCAGAGGGACAGCCTTGCTGTCACGCTCAAATGTGGCGCTCTTGTTTCCCTTGACATTCACCCGCTCCTCTATCATGGTGTTCCACTCGCCGCAACCGGGGCATCGGCCTATCCACTTGGGCGACTCGTTGCCGCAGTTACTGCAATACCACATCGACTTTACCTTATTAGCCATAATCCTTAACAATAAAAAATCAATAAATACGACGACGGAACTCGGCTACGGTCACAGCCGCAGCCATCCCCACGTTAAGCGACTCACTTGTCACCGCTCCGGGAGGAAACGACGGGATGGTGAGCCTCGACGATACGAGTCGCTCGACATCGGGCGATATGCCCTGACCTTCGTTGCCAAACACTATCATGCCGCAACCCGACAGCTCGGAGCTGTAGATGTCGTCACCGTCAAGGAAGGTGCCAAACACGGGCACATCGTCGAGCCGTCCAAGCATATCGACAAGCGACTCATAGCACACCTTCACCCTTGAAATGGCACCCATGGTAGCCTGTACAACCTTGGGATTGTAGACATCGACAGTGTCGTGACTGCATACAATCTGGCGGATGCCAAACCAATCGGCTATGCGCATTATGGTTCCGAGATTGCCCGGATCCTGAACACGGTCAAGCACTATCGTAAGATTGTGCCTGAACTCCGACTCGTCCAGCTCATTGCTCGGTATGTCGTAGACGGCCATCACTTCGGGCGGAGTGGAGAGGTGGCTCATGCGCTCCATGTCGGCACGCTTCACCGTCACCGGCTCCACGGCGCCGATTTCGGCATGATGACGCTCAATCCATGCCGATGTGGCAAATAGATAACGGCATGAAAAATTGTGCAGCGTGTCGAGCACGCATTTAGTGCCTTCAGCCACAAACAGGCCGTTGTCGCGACGCGCCCGGGCGTTGTCAAGCGATGCAACGAGTTTGCGAAGATTATTGGTGAGTTCGACCATGATAATTAAAATTTCACACACGAAATTAGGCAAAAGTGCATATTCCGGCAAATTCTTGTTTAAAAAACATTTATAAATGTGTTTTTTAAATATAAAAGGCTCCGACAACACCCAAATTTATGTTATCTTTGTAAAGTTATTCTAAAGATACTTGTAAATTCCACGTTCAACTGATGCGTCATCGCTCACCCGCGACCAAACGCATGAGGCGATTTCGTTATTTCTACGAGTCTTTTTAGATTGTGTCTCTAATTATTATTTCTACTTTTTATCACCATTTTTATTACTCATGGAAGCAAAAACGAAACCAGACCTCGGATTTTGGAAATTATGGAATTTAAGCTTCGGGTTTTTCGGCGTACAGATAGCCTACGCGTTGCAAAGCGCAAACATATCGCGAATATTCGCCACTCTTGGCGCCGACCCTCATGAACTAAGTTACTTTTGGATTCTGCCGCCTTTGGCAGGCTTGATAATTCAGCCCATCGTGGGCACACTCAGCGACCGCACATGGAATCGCTTCGGTCGCCGTCTTCCCTACCTCCTGTTTGGCGCAATACTCGCCGTAATCGTCATGGCACTGCTTCCCAATGCCGGAAGCTTCCACTTCGCCGTGGCCGGCGCACTCATCTTCGGAGCATTCGCATTGATGTTCCTCGACCTGTCGATCAACATATCCATGCAGCCGTTCAAGATGCTCGTAGGCGACATGGTCAACGAGAAGCAGAAGGGCCTCGCCTACTCCATACAGAGCTTCCTGTGTAACGCAGGCTCGGTTGTGGGCTTCGTGTTCCCCTTCGTTCTGGCATGGATAGGCATAAGCAACACCGCCGAAGGCAATCAGGTACCCGACTCGGTGACCTACTCATTCTATCTCGGCGCGGCCATCCTCATAGCCTGCGTCATCTACACCTTCTGCAAGGTGAAGGAGATGCCTCCAAAGGAGTATGCCGCCTACCACGGCATCACCAAGGAGCAGGACAACGAAAAGAGCAACTTCGTGCAGCTGCTTGTCAAAGCGCCCAAGGTGTTCTGGACAGTGGGCCTTGTGCAGTTCTTCTGCTGGGCCGCATTCATGTATATGTGGACTTACAACACCGGCGGTGTAGCCGAGCAGGCTTTCGGCTGGGACGCTTCGCAGGGCACCAAGGTAGCCAACTACCAGGAGGCTGCCAACTGGAACGGAATCCTGTTTGCAGTCCAGGCAATCGGTTCGGTAGTGTGGGCCGCCGTACTTCCCAACTTCAAGAATCGCCGTTTTGCCTACTGCCTCAGCCTCCTAATAGGTGGCATAGGATTCATATCGACGCTCTGCTTCCACGACAAATGGATGCTCTTCATCAGCTACTTCCTTGTGGGAACAGCCTGGGCCGCAATGCTCGCAATGCCTTTCACCATCCTCACCAACTCTATCTCGGGCAAGCACATGGGTGCATATCTCGGCTTGTTCAACGGCACGATAACCATACCCCAGATTGTAGCCGCAGCCCTTGGAGGTGCCGTGTTCGGACTGCTTGGCGGTCAGCATCAGCTCAACATGATAGTGCTTGCCGGTGTACTGCTTATAATAGGAGCCGTGTGTGTATTCTTCATCAAGGAAACCTACGCCGAGAAGCATGAACTGGAAGTTGATCCTTACATCGACGAGAACGCCGAAATATAAAAATATGCAATCCCGTTGATTGCACAGTGTAAATTTATCAGTAGCCGCGGATTGGTCATAAGCCAATCCGCGGTTTCGTTTATATCTAAAAGGAAAGAGGCGGCCATGCAAGCGACGGCTACATGAACATACTCAAAAGTCTATAAAAGAAAACGGTGCAGCTTCGTTGACCGAAGCCGCACCGATATTCGTCTTTGCTGATTAGCCGACAGGATTTATGCCTTTTCGTCGGGAGTTACGTTGATGAACTGGCGTCCATTCTTACCCTCGGTGAAGAGAACAACACCGTCAACAAGCGCATAGATTGTGTGGTCCTTACCCATACCCACATTAAGACCGGGGTGATGAACAGTACCGCGCTGACGCTTGATGATGTTACCTGCCTTAGCGTGCTGACCGCCAAAAATCTTAACGCCGAGTCGTTTGCTTTCCGACTCACGTCCGTTCTTAGAACTACCTACACCTTTTTTATGTGCCATTTCTTTAAGATTTTAATGGGTTAAGCTACTAATTCTTTAATCACAATCTTGGTGAAGTACTGGCGATGTCCGTTAAGACGGCGATAGCCTTTGCGTCTTTTCTTCTTGAAGACAAGTACCTTGTCACCCTTTACGAGAGGCTCAGCCACTTCGCAAACAACCTTTGCTCCTTCAACGGTAGGAGCACCAACTTTAACGTTACCGTCGGCTTCGCAGAGGAGAACGCGGTCAAACTCTACTGAGTCGCCCTGCTTCTTGTCCTCGCCGAGATAGTGAACATACAAGAACTTACCGGCTTCGGCCTTAAACTGCTGTCCTTGAATTTCTACAATAGCGTACATCTGTTTATAAAAAATATTACAGGTTAACTCCGTCAGGCGAGCAATCATGCATGATTGGCTTCTTCATTCCGGGCCTGCGCGGAAAAATAGCGCACAAAGTTACTACTTATTTTTCAATAATGCAACACCTTCAATGCACTCTATCAGGATTTTTCGCAATAAATTCCTTCCACGAGCGAGGGCCGCGTGCAATCTCGGGCTTTCCCGACTCATAGAAGTGGCACAATGCGGCTCCGAGCGCATCGGTGGCATCGAGCTCGGGAAGCAGGTTCTCGGCAGGGATGTTGAGGATGCGCCTCAGCATATCCTGCACCTGCTCCTTGGCGGCGGCACCGTTGCCGGTTATGGCCATCTTGATTTTTCGCGGCTCATACTCGGTTATGGATATGTCGCGGCTTATCGCGGCGGCCATGGCCACACCCTGGGCGCGGCCAAGCTTGAGCATCGACTGAACGTTTTTGCCGAAGAAAGGGGCCTCGATTGCCATCTCGTCGGGGAGATACTGCTCGATTATGCCCGTGACACGGTTGAATATGTGGCCAAGCCTCAGATAGTGACTGTCAAACTTGTTAAGCTTTATGACACCCATCGCTATCATGGCCGGCTTGGAGCCCTTGACGCCGAGGATTCCGTAGCCCATAACATTGGTGCCAGGGTCTATACCTATTATAATACGGTCCCACTCGGCAAGTGATTCGTTACGCTGCATCGTCACACAAGTTCCTCCATGAATGTGGTGAAATGAACCATGCGCTCGCCCCATCGCTTGGCGGCAGCGGCAAGAAGCTCGGGAGCGACAGCGTTGTCCCAATGCCGTGCCGCATCATCGTCGGCAAACCGAAGCTGAACGGCATAACCCGCACCGGCCTCTATCTCCACAAGCAGTCGCATAACCATCGACGACACATAGCCCGTCGACTTGACGGCAGCAGCCACATAACAATCGCGAGCCCACCCTTCAAATTCCGATTTGAGAGCGGGCTCCACGTAAAAGGTGGTGTTTACTATCATTGCAGATTGTTTATAAATCCGGTTGCAAACATGACAATCGTGTAGATGATGTTTACAGCCAAGCCCACTCCGACACCTATCAAAGTCCACTTCTTGGCATCGGCCGAAGCCTTGTAGGCCTCATCGTAACGTCCGGCATTCCAAAGGCTGTTGACATTGGAGGCCTTCACGATACCCACGATACCGAAGGGCAGACAGCAGCAGAGCGTACACAGAATCGACTCCACGAGCCAGTTCTTGGGAGGAACGCCCATAGACATGGGATTGTCGCCGGCTGCATACTGAGGCTGCTGGTAGGGCTGCTGATATTGGGGTTCGCACGGAGGCACGGGAGGCATCGAGCCCTCAGCCTGGCATGCCGAGCTATAATCAACAGGAGGTACCGGAGGCATGGCTCCGCCGAGAGCGCAACGAATCTCCTCGATGCTGTCGGCGCGCTTCCAGTCGGCCATTCCGTCACACCACACAAGGTCATCTCCCTTCAACCCGCGAGCAACAAGCTGGTCAACCTCATAGGGTCCGACGGGCTTTTCATTTTCTACAACGTAATATCTCATAATTAAATTATTAATGTAATTTCAACTAATCGGCACATGTCAGCGCCTTGCCGCGAGCCTCTACTTTACGCTGCTTCAGGAATCGGGGCAGGAAAGCGAAGTGCCTCATCAGCGTGGGGAAGAAGCCGTAGTAATAGCTCATTATCCTGAATCGCTCCATGAGCGAAGCCTTGCGATTGGCCGTGGTGACTCCCTCGCTCAGATAATCTATTATCACCTCAGGCACGTAGACATTGCGCCGCGAGCGCTGAAGGCACCTTATGCACCACTCGTAATCTGACGAGAACCTGTATTTCAGGTCATAGTCCTGAGCAAGCTTTCGCAACACTACAAATGCCTGATGACACACAACCATTCCCGTAGCAAAACTCTGCAGCGTCAACTCATCAGGCGCCGTGAGATGACGCGGAGCTATGAACCGACGCTCCGAATCGACAAGGTCAGTCTGCCCGTAGACGATTCCGGGATAGTCGTTGTCCATTATCGCCGAAGCGAGCTTCTCAAGCGTATCGGACGAGTGAAAAGCATCGCCCGCATTGAGAAATATCAGATAATCTCCCCGCGCCACTGCCATTGCCTTATTCATCGCATCATATATGCCCTTGTCGGGACTTGAGTAGATGCGAGCCTGAGGTATTCCTGCATCAATGGCCAGCTTGAGAGTCTTGTCCTTGGACACTCCGTCCATTATTATATACTCAAACAGCTTGCACGATTGTCCCGCTACACTTTCGAGAGTGGCAGGCAACGTAGAAGCGGCATTGTAAGTGACGGTTATGATTGAAAATAATGGAGCCATAATACAGCATAACGTGCTTTCGGTTCAGAAAGCAAATATAGCATAAAAATCGAATTCCATCAAAATATTTTCAGTATCTTTGCATCAAAATAAAATAAAACCAATAAACATGAAGCGTAAGATAGCGTTTTTCATCACTTTAATCTACTTTTCCATACTCAGTGCATCGGCACAAATAGTCAATCCCGTAAAGTGGACCTCGTCAATTGAAATGACCGACGGCGTTCACGGCACGATTGTGCTGTCGGCTAAAATCAACTCCGGCTGGCACATGTACTCCCACGACGTCGACCCCGACATAGGCCCCACCCCGCTGTCAATACAGTGGGACAAGCTCGACGGCGTGAAGCTCGACGGCGACTTCAAGGCCGACAAAGCGGTTCACACCGAATTTGACGAACTGTTTGGCGCCAACCTGAGCTGGTGGACCGAAAGCGTAGTCCTGCGCCAGCCCTTCACCGCCACAGCGGCCAAATTTGCAATCGAGGCAACGATACGCTACTCGGCCTGCAACAATGAAAACTGCATCCCGCCCACAAAGGAAACTGTGATATTGAGCGGAACAGCCAAGCTCCCCGCCGCACAGCCCGCGGTTGAGGAAAAAGCGGCACCCGACACCATAGAAACCGCCACTCTTGACGAGGTAATCGCCGACGACGAGGTGAAACCCGAAGTCGATGCCGACCGCCTGTGGGCGCCCGTCACCTACAGCGACTCCGACACCCACGACGACTATTCGTCGACATCGCTTTGGTACATATTCTTCGCATGCTTCATCGGCGGATTCGTGGCACTGCTCACACCATGCGTGTGGCCCATGATTCCCCTCACGGTAAGCTTCTTCCTCAAGAAGGGCAAATCAAGAGCCCGCTCGGTAACCGACGCATTTGTCTACGGACTCTCAATCATCGTCATCTACCTGCTGCTCGGCCTGCTCATAACTGCCATATTCGGCGCAAGCTCGCTCAACGCGCTCTCGACAAGCGCCACCTGCAACATCATCTTCTTCCTGCTGCTCGTAGTGTTTGCAATATCGTTCTTCGGAGCATTCGACATAAAACTCCCCGCTTCGTGGGCCAACAAGATGGACAGCTCGGCCGAGCGCACAACCGGCCTGCTGAGCATATTCTTCATGGCGTTCACCCTCACTCTGGTGTCATTCTCCTGCACAGGCCCCATCATCGGCACACTGCTCGTGGAGGCCGCAAGCACAGGCGACAAGCTCGGCCCGGCCGTAGGCATGTTCGGCTTCTCGCTCGCACTGGCAATACCCTTCTGCCTGTTTGCAATGTTCCCGTCACTGCTCCAGAGCGCACCCCGTTCGGGAGGATGGATGAACACCGTCAAGGTGGTGCTCGGCTTCATCGAACTTGCCCTTTCGCTCAAGTTCCTCTCGGTAGCCGACCTCGCCTACGGATGGCACATACTCGACCGTGAAACATTCCTCGCCCTGTGGATTGTAATCTTCGCGCTGCTCGGAATGTATCTCCTCGGCAAGTTCAACTTCTCACACTACGGCCCCGCCAACTCAAGCATAGGCACCGTGCGATTCTTCCTCGCCATGGCATCGCTGTCGTTCAGCGTCTACCTCGTGCCCGGACTTTGGGGCGCACCCCTGAAGGGCGTCAGCGCATTCGTGCCGCCGCTCTACACCCAGGACTTCAACCTCTACGGAGGCGGATTCACCGAATATGACGACTACGACGAGGGTATGGCCGCCGCCCGCAAGGAGGGCAAGCCCGTGCTTATCGACTTCTCGGGCTACGGCTGCGTGAATTGCCGCAAGATGGAAGGCAAGGTGCTCGACGACACCAATGTACACGCCATGATCGAAAACAACTTCGTGGTGATAAAGCTGATGGTCGACGAGAAAAAGAGCCTGCCCGAACCCGTCTACGTTGAAGAGAACGGAAAGAAAGTGCGCCTCGACACCTACGGCGATCGTTGGAGCTATCTGCAACGTTATAAATTCAACGCCAACGCACAGCCCTACTACGTTATCCTCAACGATGACGGAGAGTTGATTTCAGGCCCGTTCTCCTACGACGAAAACATCCCCAAATTCACCATGTTCCTTGAAAAAGGCATCAAAAACTACAAGGAATGAGGCAGTTGGAAATTATTGACAAATTTTTCATACAATAATAGCCGTAATTAGAATAAAACATTTAACTTTGCAACGTAAAGCAATAAACTAATTCGTATAATAATCTAAAATTTTAATTATCATGGCTTACGTAATCACTGATAAATGTGTAGCTTGCGGAACTTGTCTTCCTGTTTGCCCCGTTGAAGCAATCTCTGAAGGTGACATCTACCACATCGATCCCGACACTTGCATCGAATGCGGCAGCTGCGCTGAAGTTTGCCCCAGCGAAGCAATCGTTCCCGGAGAATAATAAACTGCACATATTACCGGAATACAAAAGCGGAATCGTCAACAGGCGGTTCCGCTTTTACGTTTCATAGCGTCAAGCGTGTGACATGCTCAATTATAGAAAGTTTACACGTTTTTTGTCTGAATTTTTTTGCGACATGGAGCGATTATGCTTATCTTTGCAGATGTAAAATGCCCATGAAAGGGCGCAACATAACCGAACTTTTAATTTATTCACTTAAATATCAACAAAACAATGGTAAGTTACAAAGATCTTGGCTTGGTCAACACCCGTGAGATGTTTGCTAAGGCTATCAAGGGTGGCTACGCAGTACCCGCTTTCAACTTCAACAACATGGAGCAGCTTCAGGCTATCATCAAGGCTGCTGCCGAAGATAAGTCACCTGTAATCCTTCAGGTATCAAAGGGTGCTCGCAACTACGCCAACCCCATTCTTCTTCGTTACATGGCACAAGGCGCTGTTGAATACGCCAAGACCCTCGGTTGGGAACATCCCCAAATCGTGCTTCACCTCGACCACGGTGACAGCTTCGAGCTCTGCAAGGACTGTATCGAACACGGCTTCTCGTCAGTGATGATTGACGGTTCTCACCTCCCCTACGAGGAAAATGTCGCCCTCACCAAGAAGGTAGTTGACTACGCTCACCAGTATGATGTAACTGTAGAAGGCGAGCTCGGCGTACTTGCCGGTGTTGAAGATGAGGTATCATCTGACCACCACACCTACACCGACCCCGAAGAAGTTATCGACTTCGCTACCCGCACAGGTTGCGACAGCCTCGCTATCTCAATCGGTACTTCACACGGTGCCTACAAGTTCAAGCCCGAGCAGTGCACCCGCAACGCCGACGGCAAGCTCGTTCCCCCGCCCTTGGCATTTGACGTGCTCGACGCCGTTATGGAGAAGCTCCCCGGATTCCCCATCGTTCTTCACGGATCTTCATCAGTTCCCCAGGATGAGGTTGACACCATCAACAAGTATGGCGGCAAGCTTCCCGATGCAATCGGTATCCCCGAAGAAGAGCTCCGCAAGGCTTCAAAGAGCGCTGTTTGCAAAATCAACATCGACTCCGACAGCCGTCTTGCCATGACTGCTGCAGTTCGCAAGACTCTCTTCGAGCACCCCGAAGAATTTGACCCCCGCAAGTACCTCGGCCCGGCTCGCGACAACATGGAGAAGCTCTACAAGCACAAAATCGAAGCCGTTCTCGGCAGCAAGGACAAGGCTCTCTAATAGACCGCAATCCTTATGACATAGCCGGCTCCGCAGAATCAACTGCGGAGCCGGTTTATTTTTACACCTATCGCTCAGGGTGCCTTTGCAATGATAAGAGCCGGCTCTAAATCATGACATAAAAACTACGACATAATTATTCACGATTGTTTTGCATGACTTTTGCCATGTTTTTTGTAACTTTGCAAGTTGACCGACAACAATTAACATCTTGCCACCAATCACTGATATGACTGAAGAGGAACTAACCATATTACCTGAAGAAAAGCGCGAAACCGTTGAAACAAGCTATTCCGGCGACGACATCAAGACTCTCGACTGGAAGGAGCACATACGCCTGCGACCGGGAATGTACATCGGAAAACTCGGCGACGGCTCGCAAAACGACGACGGCATCTACGTACTTCTTAAAGAAGTGCTCGACAATGCCATCGATGAATACATGATGGGATTTGGTAAGCAAATCGACATCGAAGTCAGCGAATACACGGTGGGGGTGCGTGACTACGGACGAGGCATTCCCCTCGACAAGGTGGTCGATGTGTCATCGAAAATGAACACCGGAGCAAAGTATGATTCCAAGGCGTTCAAGAAGTCGGTAGGACTTAACGGTGTCGGCATCAAGGCGGTAAACGCCCTGTCGACCGACTTTTACATCAAGAGCGTGCGCGACGGCAAGTCGATAGCCATCGAATACTCCTGCGGTGAAATAGTCAGCAACTCCGGCATAATGCCGAGCGACGAGCCCAACGGAACTTTCGTGCGCTTCACCCCCGACAACTCAATATTCCGCGACTACCGTTACCGTGAAGAGTATGTTGTCCCCCTGGTAAAGAACTACACATTCCTCAACACCGGACTTTCGATATATCTCAACGGCAAACGTTACTACTCGCGCAACGGATTGCTCGACCTGCTGAAAGAGAACCTCACCACCGAGCCGTTATATCCCATAATACACCTTAAAGGCAACGACATCGAGGCGGTGATAACCCACACCAAGCAGATAGGTGAAGAGTACTACTCATTTGTCAACGGACAGCACACGACTCAGGGCGGAACCCACCTGTCGGCTTTCCGCGAGGCTGTGTCACGCACCATCAAGGAGTACTTCGGCAAAAACTTTGAGTACTCCGACATTCGCAACGGCATCGTCGCCGCTATATCGATTAAAGTCGAGGAGCCGGTATTTGAGTCACAGACCAAAACCAAGCTCGGCTCGCGTGACATGGGGCCCGAAGGGCCTACGGTGGCAAAGTTCATCGGCGACTTCATCAAGAAAGAGCTCGACAACTACCTCCACATCAACCTCGACACCGCCGACATTCTGCTGAAGAAGATTCTCGAAAACGAGAAGGAGCGCAAGGCAATGGCCGGCGTCACCAAGGCCGTGAGGGAAAAAGCCAAGAAAATAGCGATCCACAACAAGAAGCTTCTCGACTGTCGCGTGCACCTGAGCGACCCCAAAGGCGACGAGGACAAGAAGGAAGCCTCATCAATATTCATCACCGAGGGTGACTCGGCTGCCGGTTCAATCACCAAGATACGCGATGTTGAAACCCAGGCCGTGTTCTCGCTCCGAGGCAAGCCGCTCAACACCTATGGAATGCCGCTTGTCGATGTCTACAAGAACGATGAGTTTGCGCTTCTTCGCGCAGCCTTGAACATCGAGGACAGCATCGACGACCTGCGTTACAACAAAGTAATCATAGCCACCGATGCCGATGTCGACGGAATGCACATACGCCTGTTGCTGCTCACCTACATCCTGCAATTCTTCCCCGACCTGATAAAGAAAGGCCATGTCTACGTGCTGCAGACCCCCTTGTTCCGTGTACGCAACAAGAAGACCACCCGCCGCGCAGGCACCCGCCAGTCAAAAAAGTCAGGCAAGGAATCAACCGATGACACGTATTATTGTTATACTGATGAAGAGCGTGTTACAGCCATCAACAAGCTTGGGGCAAATGCCGAGATAACACGATTCAAGGGCCTTGGTGAAATCTCGCCCGAGGAATTCCGCGGATTCATCGGTCCCGACATGCGACTCGACCGCGTGACGCTCCGCAAAGAGGATGCGGTGGCTGAGCTCCTTGAGTTTTACATGGGTAAGAACACTGTTGAACGACAAAACTTTATTATTGACAATCTCGTAGTTGAAGATGACTCCCAAATATCTTGAACGAATAGCCATATATCCGGGAACTTTCGACCCGTTTACTATAGGCCACAAATCGATAGTCGAACGTGGACTCACACTGTTTGACAAGATCATAATCGCAGTAGGAATCAACGACGCCAAGCGTTGCTATCGGCCCACCGAAGCTCGCGTGCGTCACATCGAAAAAGTAATGGCCGACGAGCCGCGCGTGGAAGTGATAAGCTACGACAGGCTCACAGCCGACGTGGCGCGTGACTGCGGAGCGCAATTCATTCTGCGAGGCGTGAGAACGGTTGCCGACTACGAGTATGAGCGCAACCTCGCCTATGCCAACCGACAGATTTCGGGAGTGGAAACAGTACTGCTCTACACCCTGCCCGAACTGCAATACGTAAGCTCCACAATGGTGCGCGACCTCGACCGCTACGGCTACGACATAAGCCAGTTTGTCCCCGACTCCGACCAACTAAGACAATAAGAAATACATTTATGAAATACCTGCTACTATTCGTTTCAGCACTCATCCTCGCCTCGTCAGGCATCAAGGCACAACAGAAATTTGAACTGACACCCGAGCGAAAGCTGCAATATGCCCAAGGGATAATCAACAACTACTATGTTGACAAAGTGGATGCCGACACGCTTGTCGACGAGGCAATCCGTGCAATGCTCAACACACTCGACCCCCACTCGGCCTACTCGACACCCGAGGAAACACGCGAGTTGAACGAGCCCCTCAACGGCAACTTCAGCGGCGTGGGAATACAGTTTAACATGGCAACCGACACCCTGTATGTGATACAGACCGTGGCCGGCGGCCCGTCGGAGCGTGTCGGCCTGTTGCCCGGCGACCGCATAATCGAGGTCAACGACACACTCATAGCAGGAGTGAAGATGAAAAACAACGATGTCATGCGACGCTTGCGCGGCCCCAAGGGCACCGTGGTCAACGTTGCTGTGAAACGTACCGGCGTTCCCGAGCTCATCTACTTCAACATAACGCGCGACGACATTCCCATCTACAGCGTCGATGCCGCCTACATGGCCGACCCCACCACCGGCTACATACGCATATCACGCTTTGCCGCCGAAACTCCCGAGGAGTTCCTCAAAGCCATGAACGACTTGCGCAAGCAGGGCATGAAGAACCTCATCATCGACCTTCAGGACAATGGAGGCGGTTATCTTAATGCAGCCCAGGAGCTGGCCGCGCAATTCCTGAAAAAGGGCGATCTTATAGTTTACACCGAGGCTCCGCGCACTCCGAGCTACACCTACGTGGCCGAGCGTAACGGCGACTTCCTCGATGGCCGCATCGTAGTGCTCGTCAACCAGTATTCGGCATCGGCAAGCGAGATTCTCGCCGGTGCGCTGCAGGATCACGACCGTGCGGTAGTCGTAGGCCGACGCACATTCGGCAAGGGCCTCGTACAGCGTCCCTTCCCATTCCCCGACGGCTCGATGATTCGCCTCACGGTGTCACGCTACTACACTCCCTCGGGTCGATGCATCCAGAAGCCCTACGTGAAGGGCGACATCGACGACTACATCGAGGACATCAAGCACCGATACGATGCCGGCGAACTGATGCACTCCGATTCGATACACTTCCCCGACTCGCTCCGTTACACCACATTGCGCAACAAGCGTGTCGTATATGGCGGTGGCGGAATCATGCCCGACCGCTTTACCCCGCTCGACACTACGTGGTACACACCCTACTATCGTGACATCCTCGCAAAGGGTGCGCTCTACCAGTATGTATTGGGCTATGTCGACACTCACCGTCAGCAGCTCAAGGCCGAGTATCCCACCGAGAAGGATTTTGCCGAACGATTTGAGGTGACACCCGAAATAATGAACGGCCTCATTGAACAGGGCAAGAAAACCGATGTTGAATATAATGAAGAGCAATACAAACAGAGCGAAAACTACATGCGCACTGTGCTGAAAGCACTCATTGCTCGTGACATTTATGAAAACGGCTCATACTACCGGATTGCCAACGACCTCAACCCCATCTATCACGAAGGGTTGAATGTCATCAATTCACCCGAAGAGTACAAGAAGCTCCTCGGTGACTGACAACGGCAAAACGCAGGTTGCCTCAAAACAAGATTAAGCATGAAAGAGAACATAATAAGCACCGAAACTTCGGAAAAGACCGTACTCGTAGGCCTAATAACCCCTCAACAGAATGAAGCTAAGGCCAAGGAGTATCTCGATGAACTCGCTTTTCTCGCCGACACGGCGGGAGCGATCACCGAAAAGACATTCCTGCAGCGACTCGATTACCCCAACCCGCGCACCTATGTGGGAAAGGGAAAGCTTGACGAGATAAAGCAATATGTCGACGAAAACGAAATAGGACTCGTGATATTCGACGACGACCTCACCACCAAGCAGGTCGCCAACCTCGAGCGCGAGCTTCAGGTGAAGATTCTCGACCGCACAAGCTTGATTCTCGACATATTTGCAAAACGCGCACAAACCGCCAACGCAAAGACCCAGGTTGAACTCGCGCAATATCAGTATCTGCTGCCCCGACTCACCCGAATGTGGACTCACCTCGAACGCCAGCGCGGAGGTATCGGTATGAGGGGCCCCGGTGAAACGCAGATAGAAACCGACCGCCGTATTATCCTCGACAAAATATCACGTCTGAAAGCCGAGCTTGAAAGCATCGACAAGCAGAAGTCGATACAGCGCAAGAATCGCGGAAAACTCACCCGCATAGCATTGGTGGGCTATACCAACGTGGGCAAGTCGACATTGATGAACCTGCTCAGCAAGAGCGATGTATTTGCCGAGAACAAGCTGTTTGCCACTCTCGACACCACCGTGCGCAAAGTCATCATCGACAACCTCCCATTCCTGCTCACCGACACGGTAGGATTCATCCGCAAGCTGCCCACCCATCTTGTCAACTCCTTCAAGTCGACCCTCGACGAGGTACGTGACGCCGACATACTTGTCCATGTAGTCGACATAAGCCATCCGCAGTTTGAGGAACAGATCGACATTGTGAACAAGACACTCGCCGAGATATGCGGCAAGGACAGCGACAAGAAGATGATTGTAGTGTTCAACAAAATCGATGCGTTCACCTACAAGCCCAAGGATGACGACGACCTCACCCCGCGCACTCGCGAAAACATCTCGCTCGACGAACTGAAAGCTACATGGATGGCCAAAATGAACGACGACTGCGTGTTCATTTCGGCCAAGGAGCAAATCAACATCGATGAACTGAAAAACAAGATTTACGAGAAAGCCAAGGAGGTGCACATAACGCGCTTCCCCTACAACGACTTCCTCTTCCAGAAATACGACGAAGGCGACGACCCGGGCTACAGCGAGCCGTCGACCGACAAGTAAACGCCCACGTTTTATGTCAAACCATTGATTATCGATAATGGAATATCGCAATCTTCTTGAATATGAAATAGCACAGCTTGAAGCTTCGGGATGCACTGCCACTAATTGGAACACCGTAAGTGTAAAGGACGGATTCAATCCGTCATGCTATATCAGGGTGAATTTCTCGGGAAATGTCAGGTTGGGCAACACCCGGGAGCTGTTTGTGCGCAACGGTGTTCCGGTAAGGAGCGGAATATACGACGCGACAATCCATAATTGTGAGATAGGCGACAATGTACACATAAGCAAAATAGGCGAGTCAATCGCCAATTACCGTATATGCGACAACTGCTACATCGCCAATGTAAACGCACTGTTTGCCACCGGCTCGTCATCGTTTGGCAACGGATGCGAAGTGAATGTGATGAGCGAAACCGGTGCACGCAGTCTATATATATATGAGAGCCTCACCTCCCAGATAGCCTACCTGACGGTCATGTACCGCCACAACGAGGCATTCACTACCCGCATCAAGGCATTTGCGAAGGAGTATTCCGATCGACAGCGATGTGCCACCGGCCTTATCGAAAGCAATGTAACAATAGCGGGATGCGGAACGATAGCCGACACTATAGTGCGCACCGGCGCCTGCATCGAAGGAGCCACACGCCTTGTCGACGGCACGGTAGGCCGTGACTGCAAGGTGGGCGACAACGTGATAGCGTCGCACTTCATAATGGCGTCACAGGCAAGAGTCGACAGCGGCTCCACCATTGAGCGCGTATTTGTGGGACAAGCCTCGTCGCTCGCCAACGGATTCATAGCCCATGATTCGCTATTCTTTGCCAACTGCGCATGTGAATGTGGCGAGGCATGCGCTGTATTCGCCGGCCCACACACCGTGTCGATGCACAAATCGACCCTGCTTATAGGCGGAATGTTCTCGTTCTTCAACGCAGGTTCGGGAACCAATGAAAGCAATCACCTTTATAAGCTCGGACCGGTGCATCACGGCATTATGGAGCGCGGATGCAAAACCGCAAGTAACGCCTACATCACCTGGCCGGCCCACATAGGCCCCTTCACCCTCGTGGCGGGCAGCCACACCTCCCATCCCGACACAACGGAGCTTCCCTACTCCTATCTCATGGAGCGCAAAGGCAAAAGCCTGTTGATTCCGGCCGCCAACCTGAAGACATCGGGCACCATACGCGACATCCTTAAATGGGGTAAGCGCGACCGCCGAAGCAGTGACATCGAGCGGCTCGACCTGATAAACTACGACGCACTCAACCCGCTCATAACATGGCGCGTATATCAGGCCATAAACACTCTCGACCGTTGTGAGGCAGACCCCGAATATCCGCTTACCCGAAATTTTACGATTGAGTATCACGCACTGCGCCGAGGTCGCGAACTATATGCCCTCGCCGCCGACTACTTCATGGGTGAATCGGTGGTAAACAAGCTGTTGTCGCTCGATTTCGACTCAGCCGTTCCCGTTGAGCAGCAGCTGAAGCCCGAATACTCGGGACTTGACCAGTGGATCGACCTTGCCGGATTGATTGTTCCGCGTAAAAAGGTGGGATTCATCATCGACGACATCGTGAACGGCACGATTAACTCGCTTGAAGGCATTGTTGAAAGGCTTAAAATGTTGTATGACAACTACGAGGCCATGAAGTGGAGCTTCGTAGTCGACAATCTGAGCAAGTGTTACAGCAAGAAGCTTGAAACCATGACATTGCATGATTTCATCGCTATAGCCAAGAGATGGAGCGAAAGCATTGCCGCCATATCCAAGTTCCGCAACCATGACGCAATGAAAGACTATTCCGAAAGCATGAAAGTGGGATTTGGTGTCGACAGCGACGGACAAAATGTAGAGGCCGACTTCATTGCCGTGAGAGGCCTGCCCGAACAGGACCCCAACGTGGACGAGATGAACCGCCACTACCACATTGCTCTCAAAAATGCCACAACGGCAATAAAGCGATTGGAAAAGGCTCTTGGTATTTAATCCAAAAACATTACCTTTGCATTAAATTACTAAACAAACAATAACTCACCGATGAACAAACTACTTTCGATTGCCCTTGTCGCAATACTCACGGTCATGGCCGCCGGTTGCGATTCAGGCTTGAAATGGAATGTAAACGGCTCAATCGAAGGAGCCGATTCAAAGACAATGATATTGCAGGCTTCCGACAACGGTCGTTGGTACACTCTCGATTCAATCACCACCGACAAAAACGGAAATTTCAAATATTCTCACGACCCGATCGGCTATCCCGACATCTTCCGCCTCGTACTCGACGGCAAGAGCATATACTTCCCCATCGACAGCGTGGAAACCGTCAACATCACCTCGACTGCCGACGCTTTTGACTCCGACTACGAGCTGTCAGGCTCCACCGCCGCCGAGATGCTTATGGCCGTCGACAACCGCATCCGCAATTCGGCGTCGGTCAACGGCAAGACATCGGTAGCCAATGACTCAGTACTTAAGCGTGAGCTTGCCGGAATGCTTCTCGGCGATCCCGCAGGAATTGTGTCCTATTACATCATTTGCAAGAAAGTCAACGGACAGTATCTCTTTGACCCCGCCAATCCTCGCGACAATCGCATCGTAGGAGCCGTGGCCAACGCTTTCGACCAGTTCCGTCCCAACGACCCGCGCACCCGCTATCTCCGTCAGGTGTTCCTCGCCAACCGCCAGCTTGTCAGCCCGGCCGGCATCGACACAATGCTTGTCAACGAGATTAAGCTCTTTGACATAACCCTGACCGACAACAAGGGAAAGCCCCACAATCTTGAGGAGGTGACAAAGAACAACAAAGTGGTAGTGCTCAACTTCACCATCTACAGCGCCGAAGGCTCACCCGCCTTCAACCTCGACCTCGCAAAGGTGTATGAAAAGCGTCACAACCAGGGTCTTGAAATATATCAGGTAGCCGTTGACAACGACGAGTTCCAGTGGAAGCAATCGGCACGTAACCTCCCTTGGATCACCGTCTACAATCCCCCGTCGACAGGCTCGCAGATATTGCTTAACTACAACGTAAGCACTCTCCCCACAACCTACATCATCGCCAACGGCGAGCTTGTAGAACGCGTCGACGACATAACCAAGCTCGACTCGGCTGTTGCGCCCTATCTGTAACAAGCTTCGATGACAAAGAACCTCGTCATTTTCACATCCTCTTTCCCCTATTGGACGCCGACCGAGAGTTCTTTCATCATGCCCGAGCTTGACGCTCTTAGAAGTAAATTTGACAACATCATAATAGTCCCGGAACGTGCGTCCGGGACTATTTGCAATTATGCGGAGGCGCTTCACGGCATCACTGTCGACGACAGCATGTCACGCCTGCCCTACTCCCGTCACCGGCTGCTCAAAGCGTCACATCTGCTTAACCCGAAGGTCATGTCACTCACGTTATCCGACCTGTCGACCTACAGTAATATCAACCAACTCGCTTCGGGAGTAAGCTTCAACATAAATGCAGTGTGTTTTGCCGGCTGCATAAAGCGGCTTATGAAGCGCCATGCCCTGCGACCCGACAACACGCTGTTCTACACCTTTTGGTTTGACCACATCACATCGGCGCTTGCGTTACTTTGCAACAAGCTTCCGCTTAACATCATCACCCGTGTACACGGTGTTGACCTCTATGACTTCCGCGTCACCTACCGGTCGGCAAAGTTGCGTGACTTCACAATGTCACGCCTGCTCAAGGTATATTGTGCAAGCGACACCGCACGCCGATACCTCATTGAACGGCATCCGTCACATTCGGCCAAGATAGCCATGTCACGCCTTGGATCGCCTGCCATACTGACCGACTCGCCCACCCCGGCAGGCAACGGCAACGACATTACCTTCTTCTCATGCAGCCGAATCGCAGCTGAAAAGCGTGTACACCTGAACTACAGGCTTATACGCGCACTCGCTCTCAGTCGTCCCGACATGAATTTCCGTTGGATGCACATCGGCACCGGCGACAAACTCGCCTCACTGCTCAACGAAGTGACGCACCAATGTCCCGCCAATCTTAACGTGACAATAGAAAGCGACCGCATCGACAATGAAAACGTGCATCAGTTCTATCACGACAACCGTGTCGACTGGTTCATGCTCATGAGCGAAACTGAAGGCGGAGTGCCAGTAAGCATCTGCGAAGCCATGTCACACGGCGTTCCCGTAATAGCCGCGTCATCAGGGGCCATTCCCGAAATAGTCGACTCCTCGACGGGGGTATTGTTGTCGCACGACCCCGACGACAACGAATTTCTCACGGCTATCAACCGATTCATCAGCGACCGCGAAGCTGCGGGAAAGTTGCGCGTCAATGCGCGTGAACGTTGGCGCAACAGTTTCAACTCGCAGCAACTGCGTGACAGTTTTGCATCCGAAATATCACAACTACTGCCATGACAATGCGTCCCGAAGTATCAGTAATAACGGTCACATACAACCAGGCCGGAACGATAGCCCGCACTCTCGACTCAATACTTGCTCAGGAGTGTGACTTCGACTATGAAATCGTTATAGGCGAAGATTGCTCGACCGACGACACTCTTGACATCTGCCGCCGATATGCCGCCGCACATCCCGACAAAATCAGGCTGCTGCACAATACCGTCAACAAGGGCGTCATCGACAACTACTTCGACTGCATCATGGAGTGTCGCGGTAAATACATAGCCGACTGTCCCGGCGACGACTACTGGATTGACCGTCACAAGCTGCAAAAACATCGTGACATACTTGCCGCCGACCCCGATGTCACACTGGTGCATACGGCGTGGAACCGCCTGGACCACGCTACCGGCAACGTAACGCCGGCCGATGCCGATAACGCCAACGCCCGTTACCATAACCCCATAGCCGACGGTCGCTCGCTGCTCATCCCGCTGTTATGTCACACTCACCCTCCCGTGATTCATCTCGCCACGGCAATGTATCGCGCCGATACTATACGTAACGCTCTCATGACCGAGCCGCATCTTTTCCGCGACAAATCCTATCCTTGCGAGGACCTGCAGATAATGACCGCACTCGCAGCCTCAGGAAAAATCGGCTACCTGCCCGATGTCACGCTCAACTACAGCGTTGGCCACAGGTCACTCTCCAATCCGCTTGGATTCAAGAAGCAGCTTGACTATCAACTCGGCATATTCAAGCTGACATTAAAGCTGGCCGACCGTTACGCAATCGACCGCTCCCTCCTTCGTCCATTCATCGACGAAAGACTTCGCTACATGGCAACATTGTCATTCAACAGCCTCGACCGACCGCTGATGGATGCAATAATCGCATTGATGAAAGAGCATGAGGTGACATCCACCGTCAAAACAAACTTAATCAAGCTGTTGAGCCGAAATGTCATCCTATGGAAGGCAAGTGTAAAACTAAACGGACTGACACATCGCCATGAACAGTGAATCAAGGATGACAATCGTTGTTCCCGTACTAAATCGTGAGGCAACGTTACAGCGCACACTCGACTCGATATCGGGCCAGACAGCGCGTCCATTAAGCGTCATCATTGTCGATAACGGCTCAACCGACAATAGCCGTGACATAGCCTCGCGCTGGATGAGCCGTCACAAAGCATCCGACTTCGACATAACGCTGCTCGACATGCCCGAAAAGGGAGTTTCAAAAGCCCGCAATCTCGGTCTTAGGGAGGCTGTCACGCCCTACATAATGTTTTTCGACTCCGACGACACAATGTCACCTCACCATGTCGAGGATATAATGACGGAGTTTGCAGCCGACCCTACACTCGATATCGTAGGGCGTGACGTGAGGCTCCACACTATTAACGATAGCACTCGCACACTTCCCTTTGCCGACTCCGACCTGCTGTTTCAGCACATATTCTACAGCATCCTATCGACACAACGTTACGCCTTGCGGACATCACTGCTGCGCAAAGCCGGAGGCTGGAACGAAGATGCAACCGTGTGGACCGACTACGAGCTCGGCCTAAGGCTCATCGTGGAGAATCCCAAAGTAAAACGAATCGACCGAGAGCCTGCAGTGGATGTGTATCAGCAACCCGACTCAATCACCACCGACAGCTATTCAAAGAGGGACAAGGAGCTGATGAAGTCGTTCCTGATATGCAATGAAAAGCTCTCGGGCAACATGCCGTTGCGCGACCTGAAGATGCTCGACCTGAAAGGCATTGTCCTCGCCGGCAACCTCACCCGCGCCAAATCGCCCGAGGGACGACGATTGCTGGTTGAGATACTCGACTTCGCCAACGGCCCGTTTGAGAAAATCGAGCGATACGCATGCTATATCTACACAGCACTTGGAGGTCGCGGCATACACCGCATAGCATATTTCCGTCACTCTCTTAAAAAATGTTTAAAATCACACCGCACTTGCCCCCTATCAAAATAATCACTATCTTTGCAAAGTAAACATTACACAAGAATTTATCTATAAGGGTCTCGCCTAACGGTTGAGATTCTTTAATTTTTTACTCAACTCTAAAATTGTTTTTACCATGGCCATCACCTACATGACTCGTGAAGGATACAAAAAGAAAATGGATGAAATCGCTTATCTTGAAACAGTTAAGCGACCCGAAATATCACGTGCTATAGCCGAGGCTCGCGACAAAGGCGACTTGTCGGAAAATGCCGAGTACGATGCAGCCAAGGAGGCTCAGGGAATGCTTGAAATGAAAATTTCACAGCTCAAGGATCTCGTTGCCAACGCTCGCATCATCGACGACAGCAAGCTGAACAATGAAGTGGTTCAAATTCTGAATAAAGTAAAAATCAAGAATATCGCCAACGGCATGGTTGTCGAATACACAATCGTAGCCGACAGCGAAGCCAATCTCAAGGAGAAGAAAATAGCGTCAAGCACTCCCATCGCACAGGGTCTTCTCGGCCACAAGATAGGCGAAGTGGTTGAAATACGCGTACCCTCGGGATTGATGAAGTTTGAAATTGTTGAAATATCATTCTAACAGATTATGGCATCGATATTCTCACGCATCGTAGCAGGCGAAATACCCTCCTACAAAGTTGCCGAGGATGACAAGCACTACGCTTTTCTCGACATTTCACCCGTAGCTCCCGGTCACACCCTGGTCATCCCCAAGAAGGAGGTTGACTACCTGTTTGACCTCGCCGACGACGAGTATGAATCGTTACAGCTCTTTGCCAAACGCGTTGCCGCTGCAATGAAATCAGCCCTCCCTTGCAAGCGCATAGGCGTGGCCGTAATGGGACTTGAGGTTCCTCACGCCCACATACACCTTGTGCCCATCAACAAGGAGAGCGACATGAACTTCTTCAAGGAGAAGCTCTCGCTCGACCCCAAGGACATGGCCGACATTGCCCAAAGCATTGCCAAAGCATTTAAATAACAATGAAATATCTTGTAATAGGTACAGGAGGAGTAGGCGGCAGCATTGCCGCTTTTCTTGCACTATCGGGGTGCGATGTCAGCTGCATAGCACGAGGTGAAGCACTTGAATCGATAAAAAAGCGCGGACTAATATTCCACTCCTCGCTGAAGGGCGAACACGCAATTCCCATAAAGGCATTCAGCGCCGAGGAGTACAACGACAAAGCCGATGTGATATTCGTAACCGTCAAGGGCTACTCCATCGACAGCATAGCGCCGGTAATAAGCCGCGCCTCATCGCCCGAAACGGTAGTGATACCGCTGCTCAATGTCTACGGCACGGGGCCGCGCATTGCCGCTCTGTCGCCCGACGCCAACGTGCTCGACGGATGCATCTACATCGTGGGCTTCAAGTCGGGCATCGGCGAAATAACCCAGATGGGCGACATATTCCACATCGTCTACGGCGTTCCCGAAGGACACTCGGTTGCGCCCGAAATTCTCGACCGAATCAACAGCGACCTGCGCCGTGCAGGAATAAAGGTGACGCTAAGTGACAACATCGACCGTGACACCTTTATCAAATGGTCGTTTATCTCGGCAATGGCGCTCACCGGAGCCTATTACGACATACCCATGGGCCCGATACAGCATCCCGGAAAGGAGCGTGACACATTCATCGGCCTGTCGCGTGAGAGCGCATTGATGGGAAGCAAGCTTGGAATCGACTTCGGATGCGACCTCGTGGAGCATCATCTCGAAGTGATCGACAGCCTCAACCCCGAAAGCACCGCCTCGCTGCAAAAAGACCTGAAAGCATGTCACGAAAGCGAAATCAAGGGACAGCTCTTTGACTTCATCGACCTTGCCCGTCGCCTCGGCATCGACACGCCGGTCTACGACACCGTCGCCAGCCACTTCCGGGAATTTGATGGTCACAGACTAAATACTCAGACAACATAGTATATCAGATTTTTACATTTGATGTTTTTGCCTGTCTATTAAGCTGATTATGTGAGAATTTTGTTATATCTTTGTACTTGAATCATAAACAAGGAGATAAAACTATGGCAATGACAATTAAAACATCCCCCGAACTTTGGGGCGAAGATGCACGAATCTTCACCGAGGAAGCGGAGCGCAATGGCAAATTGCCCACGCCAAAACTCTCAGAATCACAGCGTAAGGTACTTTATACCATGTTGAATAGCGCCAAGGACATTATATTCCCTCCCCGCAAAGGCTGACAATGGCAGAATATAGTTTCGTAGATAACACCTTCATGGTGCCTTATACCAAAGAGGTTGCAGATTACTGTGACCCTTTTTTATGTGGCGATGACGACCTTGACGATTTTTTCAGTCACGATGTTTTTCTCTACGAGGAAGAACTCCTCGGCAAAACATATTGTTGGATAAATCGAGAGAATCAGCGTGAAATTGTGGCGATTGCAACTCTCTCCTACGACGGCATAAAGACCTATACCCTCGATAATCCATCCCGGAATGCTCTACAACGCAAGATACCTCAGCCCAAACGACACCGCAGTTATCCTGCGGTATTGATTGGCCGCCTTGGTGTGAACAAAGCATTTCAGGGACAAGGATTGAATACGGGCACTCAACTTATGAATGCCCTCAAATACTGGTTTGTGGATGAGAATAACAAGGCGGCTTGTCGGTATATGATTGTGGATGCCTACAACACTGATTCAACTATCCATTATTATCTAAAGAATGGATTTAAACCACTATATAAGTCAGAACAGAGCGAGAAAGAGGCTTTCGGAATATCTGAAGACGATGTTCTGAGGAGCCGTGTCATGTTTTTCGACTTGAAGATGAAATGCAAATAAAAATTTTCACATATCTCCACATTTAATTGTAGGAGTGAAAATTAAGTTGTATCTTTGCAGCAATGTGCGCACGCTTACATCGTGTTAATCATGCGCCAGAATTAATTAACTTATTTATTAACCCATTAAATGAACGAAGAATTAAAGAATTCGCCAATCGAAGATTTCGATTGGGACGCCTACGAAAACGGCGAAAACAACGGTGGCAAGAGCCGCGAAGAACTCACCAAGACCTACGATGAGTCGCTTAACACCGTTAAAGACAAAGAGGTAATCGAAGGTACCATCATCGCCCTCAACAAGCGCGAAGCGGTGGTTAACATCGGCTACAAAAGCGACGGTATCATCCCCGTCAATGAATTCCGCTACAATCCCGACATCAAGGTTGGCGATGTAGTTGAGGTTTTCATCGAAAACCAGGAGGACAAAAAGGGTCAGCTCATCCTCTCTCACCGCAAAGCCCGCATGTCACGCTCATGGGAGCGCGTAAATCAGGCTCTCGAAAATGACGAAATTATCAAGGGTTACATCAAGTGCCGCACCAAGGGTGGTATGATTGTCGATGTATTCGGCATCGAAGCCTTCCTCCCCGGCTCACAGATTGATGTAAAGCCCATCCGCGATTACGATATCTTCGTTGGTAAGACTATGGAATTCAAGGTTGTAAAGATCAACCAGGAATTCAAGAATGTTGTCGTTTCTCACAAGGCTCTTATCGAAGCCGAGCTCGAGCAGCAGAAGAAGGACATCATCTCCAAGCTCGAAAGAGGTCAGGTGCTCAAGGGTGTCGTTAAGAACATCACCACTTACGGTGTATTCATCGACCTCGGAGGCGTTGACGGTCTTATCCACATCACTGACCTTTCTTGGGGCCGCGTAAGCCATCCCGAAGAAGTGGTTAAACTCGATCAGGAACTCGATGTAGTAATACTTGACTTCGACGACGAGCGCAAGCGCATCGCCCTCGGTCTTAAGCAGCTCCAGCCCCATCCCTGGGATGCTCTTGACGCTGACCTCAAGGTTGGTGACAAGGTTAAGGGTAAAGTTGTCGTTATGGCCGACTACGGCGCATTCGTTGAAATCGCCCCCGGTGTCGAAGGTCTTATCCACGTATCGGAAATGTCTTGGTCACAGCACCTCCGTTCAGCTCAGGACTTCATGAAGGTTGGCGACGAGGTTGAAGCAGTCATCCTCACACTCGACCGCGAAGAGCGTAAGATGTCACTCGGCATCAAGCAGCTCAAGAACGATCCCTGGGAGAACATCGAGGTTAAGTATCCTATCGGCAGCAAGCACACTGCCAAGGTGCGTAACTTCACCAACTTCGGCGTATTCGTTGAAATCGAGGAAGGCGTTGACGGTCTTATCCACATCAGCGACCTCTCTTGGACCAAGAAGATCAAGCATCCGTCGGAATTCACTCAGGTTGGCTCAGACATCGATGTTCAGGTTCTCGAAATCGACAAGGACAACCGTCGCCTCAGCCTCGGTCACAAGCAGCTCGAAGAGAATCCCTGGGATGTTCTCGAAACAGTGTTCACTGTAGGCAGCATCCACCCCGGAACCATCATCGAAATGCAGGACAAGGGCGGTGTAGTAGCACTTCCCTACGGAGTTGAAGGCTTTGCCACTCCCAAGCACCTCGTTAAGGAAGACGGAACTCAGGCACAGGTTGACGAGAAGCTCGACTTCAAGGTAATCGAGTTCAACAAGGACAACAAGCGCATATTCCTTTCTCACAGCCGCATATTTGAAGATGAGGCTAAGGCTGAGAAGAACGAAGCCCGCAAGGCTCGCCGTCAGGCCAAGAAGGAAGAGCAGCCCGCCCTTAACACTCCCATCGAGCGCACAACTCTCGGTGACCTCGAAGAACTTGCCGCTCTTAAGGAGAAGCTCTCAGGCAAGAAATAATCAAAGGATTGAAATAACATATCCTATAAAGGGAGGCATGATGCACGGCATTATGCCTCCTTATTTATATTACTCATAAAAACAACCCTACAATGGATATAACATCGACACTGCAGGACTATCACCTGCTCGGCCTCGTAATAGGAATATGCACATTCCTGGTCATAGGACTATTCCATCCCGTAGTAGTGAAATGCGAATACCGTTACGGCACATCATGCTGGTGGTGGTTTCTGCTATTGGGCTGCGCATGCACCATTCTGTCGCTGATCGTAAGCGACATCCTCGGCTCGACAATACTCGGAGTGGTGGGATTTTCTTCGTTCTGGACGATAAAGGAGATATTCGAGCAGCAGGAGCGTGTAAGGAAAGGCTGGTTTCCACGTAATCCAAAGCGCCGCTACCCATGGGATAACGACGCTTCGGTATAAGGTCAGGATTAATGTCACCAGCCGCCGCTGGCACCGCCGCCACCGGTCATACCGCCGCCAAATGAACCGCCGGAGAAGCCTCCGCCACCGCCACCGAATCCACGGCCTCCGCCGCCTACAATCACCACCGGCGGCACCACTACCTTGGGAATGCTGTAGGGTATCTCGTTACGGTTGCCGCAGCTACGGCAGATGTACTCCTTGACACCCTGCCCCTCACGCCTCTCGGTGGGGCGTATTACGATGCGCTGACTGCGCATCGAGCAGGCACGCGCACCGCATCGCGGACACACCGTATAGCTTGACGCATTGTTGATATAGGGCAATATGTCGGTTTCACCGCAGTGGTCACACAGCCACACATCGTAGTCAACCGAGTTAATCTGCTCTTCGATGTCCTGCTGATGGGTGAGGTACTTGTTGTCGTTAGCTTCGTCGATACGATGCATCTTGTTGTGACAATTGGGGCAATTGCGATGACGCAATCTCAATCCGCGCATCGTGAGCCACAATATAAGATAGGATATGGCAGGCAGTCCAAGACCGACAAACACGAGTATCAGCGCGGGCATCTTCATCTTGTTGAGTACCTGATAGCGCTCGTATCGGTCAAGACGCCTCGTCTTGAACATCTCGTAAAGGAACCACACAAACAGCACCACGGCGAGTATGGCTCCTATTGCAAGCCAACCCTTGAACAAATCGGCGCCGTCGCTACCGCCGGCACCCTCATCATTACCGTACTTCGACATCAGCTCCTCGGTGGCCCCCGGGGTCGAGGTGATTCTCGCAATCTCGGTGAGCGAGGCTATCGTTCCGTTATCGTAATCGCCGTTACGGAAATGCGGAGCCATTATGTTGCGTATTATACGGCCTGCGAGAATGTCGGGCAACACACCCTCCATGCCGTATCCCGTGCGTATCACGGCCTTACGGTCGTCCTTGGCTATCAGTACGAGCATTCCGTTGTCATTGTCCTTCTTGCCTACACCCCACTTCGTAAACAGCTCGGTAGCAAACTCATCGGGATCGCCGTCAACCGAGTTCACGGCCACCACCACAACCTCCGACGAGGTGTCGCGCCACAACCGTGAAAGCGTGGAGTCAAGAGTGGCGACAGCCGCAGGCGACAGCACGTTATCGGGATTGCTCACGTAACGCGTGCGGTTTGCTACATGCACGTTGGGTATCTCATCGACCTTGTAGGCTCCGGCAAGTCCCGACAGCACAGTCGCCACAAGGCATAACATCAATATTGCATAACGTTTCATTTCATTCTATATCTTAAATCATTAACCATAATAGGAGTGACATTGTTTACTTCACACCGCCGGCAGGCTCATGCCGTAGAGCTTACGGTAGAGGTCGAGAGCGTAGACATCGGTCATTCCCGAAATGTGGTCAAGCACGGCCTGAATCTTTCCAAACAGCGTCGGAGCCTCTATGTCATACTGCTCGGGCACCTTGCTCAACAGGAGCGACGAGTAGTTAAGCTCGGGATAACGCACGGCATGTATGAGCTTCTCCATCAGGAACGTTATGATGCGGTTACCTGCAAGTTCCACATCGACTACATCGCTCGCCCTGTATATCTTATCCCATGCAAGCGCCGAGCAACGCCTATAGCCTTCACGCTCGTGAAGCGCGATGTTGTCAAGCAACGAGCCTTCAAATTCGCCGGCAAGTATGGCGGGTTCATTGTCGACAAACGTGCGGGCACACTGCTTTACAAGAGTGCCTATGACACATGAGCGGAGGTAGCCTATCTTCTCGTTGGGATCCTCCACCTTATCCATCACATCGACCATGTGACGGCGCTTCTCTTCATCAAAAAATCCGAGAAACAGCCTGATCACTTCATCGGTGCCGACTACACGCAGCTTGTGGGCATCCTCGATGTCCATAACCTGATAGCAGATGTCGTCGGCCGCCTCCACGATGTAGACAAGCGGATGGCGTGCATAGCTCACCGCCCCGCAACCGACATCGTTACGCATCTCAAGGCCAAGCTCTTCGGCTATGCGCTTGAATGTGTCAATCTCGGTGGAGAAGAAGCCGAATTTGCTCTTGCCTCCGGCCAGACGCGACTCATAGGGGTACTTCACGACCGAAGCAAGCATCGAATAGGTCATGGCAAAGCCGCCCTTGCGCCTCCCCTTGAACTGATGGGTGAGCAACCGGAACGAGTTGGCGTTACCTTCAAAGTTGATAAGGTCGGCCCACTGCGCCTCGGTCAGTTCGTTGCGTATCTCCGCTCCGGCCCCTTCGCTGAAAAATGTCGAGATGGCCTTCTCGCCCGAATGTCCGAAAGGAGGATTTCCAAGGTCGTGGGCAAGACAGGCAGCCGACACAATCTCGCCCATTGCCTCAAGCTTGTCACACCAAGGCTCGTCGCGATACTTCATCCGAAGTTCACGGCTTATCTCGTTGGCAAGCGAGCGTCCCACCGATGCGACCTCCATGGAATGGGTCAAACGGTTGTGAACGAATATGCTTCCAGGAAGGGGAAACACCTGTGTCTTATTCTGCAGGCGCCTGAACGGCGACGAGAACACCAACCGGTCAAAATCGCGCTGAAAGTCACTGCGCGAACCACTCTTGGGGTCATGATAATCCTCAAGTCCCAAACGCTTGTCATTGATGAGCCTGTCCCAATGCATCATATCACTGTCTTGTCATAAAATTTAAATCTAAGTTACCAAAAGTAATCCATTTTACAACAAAAATCGACTGTAAAACAATCATTTTTGCCATTATGGCGCTCACTTCCTATAAATATATGTGTGTCCTGATAGCTTTGTAAATTATTTTTAGTATCTTTGTGCGATTTTTTGTATTAGAAAAACTGACTAACATTTTTATGGCACAACCAATTAAGAAAACCATCGAGCTTGGTGATGGACGCACCATCACACTTGAAACAGGCAAGCTGGCCAAGCAAGCCGATGGAGCGGTAGAATTACGCATGGGCAATACAATGCTCCTTGCTACAGTAGTGTCGGCAAAGGAAGCCGGCGAAGGGGTCGACTTCATGCCCCTACAAGTGGAGTACAAAGAGAAATTTTCATCTAACGGCCGTTTCCCCGGCGGCTTCCTGAAGCGTGAAGGTCGCGCATCCGATTACGAGATCCTTACAGCTCGTCTTGTTGACCGTGTACTCCGTCCTCTTTTCCCCGACAATTATCATGCCGATACATTTGTCAACATCATCATGTTCTCGGCCGACGGAGTTGATATGCCCGACGCACTGGCCGGACTTGCAGCATCGGCAGCCCTTGCAGTAAGCGACATACCCTTCAACGGTCCTATTTCGGAAGTCAGAGTTGCACGCATCGACGGTGAATTTGTAATCAACCCCACATTCGAGCAGCTTGAAAAGGCCGATATGGAGCTCATGGTTGGTGCTACCTACGATAACATCATGATGGTTGAAGGCGAAATGAACGAAGTTTCAGAAGCCGACCTTCTTGCAGCCCTCAAGGCAGCTCACGACGCTATAAAGGTTCAGTGCAAGGCCCAGATGGAACTTGCCGAGGCCGTAGGCTCGACCGTTAAGCGCGAATATTGCCACGAAACCAACGATGAAGACCTGCGCAAGGATGTTCATGAAAAATGCTACGACAAGGCTTATGCCGTTGCCAAGGCAGGCAGCGCCGACAAGCACTGGCGTAACGATTCATTCGATGCAATATGCGATGAATACATCGAATCAATACCCGAGGAAGAGCGCGAAGAGAAGGCTCCTCTCGTGAAGCGTTACTATCACGATGTTGAGCGCGAGGCTGTGCGCCGTTGCATCCTCGACGAAGGCATCCGTCTTGACGGACGCAAGACAACCGAAATCCGTCCCATCTGGATTGAAACCGACTACGTTCCCGGCCCTCACGGATCGGCAGTGTTCACCCGTGGTGAAACACAGGCTCTCGCCACCGTGACACTCGGCACCAAGCTCGACGAGAAGATTCTCGACGACGTGCTCAACCAGGGCAAGGAGCGCTTCCTCCTCCACTACAACTTCCCCCCCTTCTCTACAGGTGAGGCTAAGCCCGTGCGTGGCGTAGGCCGTCGTGAAGTAGGTCACGGCAATCTCGCCCACCGTGCATTGAAGAGAATGTTCCCCGACAACTTCCCCTATGTATGCCGCATCGTGAGCGACATCCTTGAGTCAAACGGCTCGTCGTCAATGGCCACCGTTTGTGCCGGTACACTTGCCCTGCTCGATGCCGGTGTCAAGATGAAGAAGCCCGTCAGCGGTATTGCAATGGGTCTTATAACCGACACCGACGGTGCTAAGTATGCCGTACTTTCCGATATTCTCGGTGACGAGGACCACCTTGGCGACATGGACTTCAAGGTAACAGGTACTCGTGACGGTATCACCGCAACCCAGATGGACATCAAGGTCGACGGACTATCCTACGAAGTTCTTGAGAAGGCTCTTCTTCAGGCTCGCGAAGGCCGCATGCACATCCTCGACAAGATCCAGGAAGCAATTGCCGAACCTCGCGCCGATTACAAGCCCCAGGTACCGCGCATAGTCACCATGACAATACCCAAGGACCTCATCGGTGCCGTAATAGGCCCGGGCGGAAAGATTATCCAGGGTATCCAGGAAGCAAGTGGTGCCACTGTTTCAATCGATGAAATCGACAATGCAGGTTACATCGAAGTTGCCGCCAATAACAAGGAGGCCATGGACAAGGCTCTTGAAATGATCAACGCAATCGTTGAGCTTCCCGAGGAGGGTAAAGTTTACACCGGTAAGGTGCGTTCGATACTCGACTTCGGTGCATTTGTTGAATTCATGCCCAACCGTGACGGACTGCTCCACATCTCGGAGATAAGCTGGGATCGTCTTGAAAACATGGAAGCTTCAGGCCTGCATGAAGGCGACACCGTAGAGGTGAAGCTTATCGAAATCGACAAGAAGACCGGAAAGTACCGTCTGTCGATGCGTGCCCTCCAACCCAAGCCCGAAGGCTACGTAGAGCCCCAGCGCGCACCCCGCGGACCCCGCAACAACAACGAGCGCGGCCCTCGTCGTGACGGCGATCGCCAGCAGCGTAACGACCGTGGTCCCCGTCGTAACAACAACCACCGCGAAGATTAATTTGCCATAACATAAAGTTAACTATAGCAGAAAGCGCTGTATCGGAATCGATGCAGCGCTTTTTCTATGCCGTCATCCGCCGTAACGCAACGATGGAAACAACGCATCCGGTCAAGGCTGCGGCAAGGCCGAGCAGCAACGACACATCGGTAAGATACATCGTCAGCATCACGACAAGCAGCGACACCGTCACCACCGACATTGCAGCGTAACGCAATCTCAGTCCGTATCTGACACGACACACCGTCATCACCGTCACGCAATAAACGGCATACCACAGGAAATAGGCTTTTCCGAGTGATTCAACTTCCCACATTTCGTAAAAGAGCGTATTCAACACCAAGTAGACTACAGCACTCACCGACTCACACACCACGTAGGCCTTTCCGTCACCTCGGGCAAGCATCACATAACCCATGCACCAGCTCACGCAGCGCAGCACGGTTCCAGCCATGGCCCATGTGACATACGGCAATATGGACTCAAACTCGGCAGAGTAAAGCATCTCCACAATCAATCCGCGAAACACGATGAACAGCGACACACACGGCATCGCAATCCATGACAACGTGACTATCTCGTGGTTGGCATATACGCCCAATGACCGTAACGACCCGGCACGTGACGCAAGCCGAGGATAGTACTCCATGGCAACGCCCACAAGCAACAGTCCTATATATTTGTTGACAAGAGTGAATCCCGCCTGATAGAATCCGACATCATCCACACCGCCACGGTTATTGACATAGACGATGAAGATGTACTGCGACAACAATGTCACAAATGCGGCTACCGTCATCCATGCCCCGAGGCGAAGGAAGCCGCATCCCTTTGCAACGGTTTCGCGCAATGTCACACCGCCGCTCGCAGTACCCGCTCCTTTATAACGCAACAGAAGTGCTGCGACAAGTGTCGACAGCGCATACACCCCGATCGACGGCACGATTGAATCAATTCCGAGAAAATAGAACAGAGGTACTGAAAGCAGCAACCCGCCCACCGCTCCGGCAAGTGACGCTGCGGCCAACCGCCCCAACAGACGCGAGCCTTGCAATATGGCCAACTCACCGCCTGTGACCGAACTGAAGAGCATGACCGCCGACAGCCACACAAAACCGCAGGCATGAGCATCGTCACCGAATGTAACACGGCTCAACAATGGCGACAATGCAAGCGTGAGCAATGAGCCGAAAAGACCGAGAACTCCAGCCCATCGCCTCACGACACCAATGATGCGGTGACGCATCGAAATGTCGTCGACCCCGGCAATGTCACGCACCGATGAGTCGCGCACATTCAATTGCGTGAGAACCGACATAAGTTCAATGAATGAATTGTAGATACCGAACAGCCCCACACCTGCGGCTCCTATCCAAAGGGCCACAAGCTTGACGCGCACTACCGAACAGAGCAAAATCAAGACACGCGTTCCGCTTAGAAGCGTCATCGCACGCATCACCGATGCCGTCAACGGCCTCCGTGACCTTACTTCGGTTACTGCGTCACGCGCAATCATCTAACCCAAGCCGTGGGATTAAGTTTCTGCTTCTCCTGACGCAGCTCGAAGTGCAGAATTGAGCGATTTCCGTCGTCGGGGTCGGAATAGATCGTACCTATGGTCTGTCCCTGCTTCAGTGCGTCACCCTTCTTGACATTGATGTTGCTCAGGTTGGCATATATGGTAAGATATTTGCCGTGACGCACCATCACGATAGTGTTATAGCCGGGAAGACGGAACACTTCCGAAACGGTGCCGTCAAACACCGCACGCGCAGTTCCTCCTGCCGGCACCTCGATGTCGATGCCGCCGTTGTCGGTAGTGACATGGGGCAAATCGGGATGCTTGTGCCGGCCAAACGGACGCACGATCTTATACTTTCCGTTGACGGGGAACAGAAGCCTGCCCTTATTGCTTTCAAAGCTTCCGGTGAGTTTGCGGCTTGTTTCGGCCATGGCGTAATTTGTAGCAGGCTTCGCTGCGGTTGATGCCGGCTTGGGTTGGGCTACAGCCTTGCGTTCAGGCTGCTCGGCCGCGGCCGGAGCCGACTTAGCCTTATCGGACTTGGAGGCCGACTTACCGTTCTTGGCAGCCGCCTTGGCCTCCTGTTCTTTCTGTTGCTGCTTCTTGCGGGCATTCTCCTCGGCGAGCAGACGCTCCTGCTCCTTACGCTTCTCCTCGGCCTGACGGCGTTTCTCCTCCTCGGCCTGACGACGCTGCTCCTCGGCTATCAGTCGGTCAAGCTCGTTATCAAGGGCACGCGCCTGCGCCTCCTTCTGTCGCAGCACTTTCTTCAGCGATGCGCCCTCCTTCTTCAATTTGGCAACAAGAGCCGATGTTTCATTCTGCTTTTTCTCAAGGTCGTTTCGGGCGACATTCATCCGGGTAAGCATTCCCGATTTCACGCCCTGAAGGCGAGTGAGCTCGTCACGTTGCTTCTCAAGCCGGGCCTGCACCTCCTTTATCTCATCGTTACGGCGCTTGCGCCACTTTGAAAATTCGCCCAAATAACGGAATCGCCTATAAGCCTGAGTGAATGATTCGGCCGAAAAGATAAAAGCCAGCTTATCCATCGATCCTTGCTGTGAGTTTTTTATACGCGTCACCGAACGCGCATAACTGTCGCGAAGAGCCGCAAGCTTTCCGTCAAGAGTGACAATTGAGTCATTTATGTGCTTCATCGCGCTGTCGATAGAATCAATCTGGTGATTTATCGACGCTATCGAGTCGTTCTGCTGACGAATCTCGGCCCCAAGAGTGTTCAGCGCATTCAACGTGCGTGATGTAGCCTTTGCATTTTCATCGAGTTGTTGCGAAGTCTTCTTTATGGCCTGAGCGTTGGCTTTCTGCTCCTGCTTGACACTTGACACACTGCGTGTGCGCTTCCGGGCCGCCGACATGTCGACCGCCGACAGAAGCATGACTATCATTAAGAAAACACTCCCGATTCTACAGCACTGCTTCATGACTAATCCTGAGCTACATTCTTTATTACATCGGCCGCCTTTATGCGCTTATATCCGCGAGGCACCGTCCACTCCGACTCAATGCCCTCATTCCATCGGGCATTATCCCACTTCCATGTAATAGAAGCCTCTATCTTCTGCTTGGGATTGACAACATTGATGTCGACATCGGGCGACACAACGCCCACACCGTCAACATTGACAGGAGCCGAGTACCCGCATGAAGCGGTCAGATAGCCATTGTTGTATCCCGCTACGAGATATTCCAGGAAGTTGTCGGCGCACACACGGTAACCGTAGCTTGCCGACGATATAGACGGAGCAAGCATTATGCTCCACGCATCACCTTCGATGAACCGCAATGCCAGGTTGCGGGTATCGGGCGACAATGTGGAACCGCCGAGAACAAACGGACGCCCCATTATCAAATCCTGCACATTGCCCACGCTGAACTTAAACACGCGCGACACTTCAGCAAGGCTTTCCGACATATACACTTTCTTGGGCTTCACCATCACATGAACCGAGTCGACAGTGAAGTAAATGCGTCCCACCTCAAAGCCGAGCATGCGCAGCGATATGTCGATCGACTCGTCGTGAATCATCTTAGCCCGTCCCGATATGGAGAAACGCTGAGGCGACGACAACACGAAGCTTACAGGCACCGTGACATCGCTCCAATTGCCATAACCGTCGACAAGTGCGTCATAACGCTGAGTCAACGTGGCATTTTCAGGCAACGGCTCACCGGGCCTCAGACTTCGCTTTGAAGAGTGACATCCCGAGAATACAAGCAATGATATTATTGATAATGTGATGAAATGTGACGGCTTCATAATCGATGATTATTCATAAAAATAGGTCTTGTGCTTGACTTTGCGCTGCAGCAACTCGTTATCGGGGTCGAGGGCAAGAGCCTTCTCCCAGAACTCAAGAGCTTTCTGTGGCTCCCCGTTCATGAAGTATATGTCGCCGGCATGGTGATACAACTCCTCCGACGGCTCCTCACTGTTGGCAATCGCCTTGTCGATATAGGCCATCGCCTCGGTGTAATTCTTCTTGCGGAACATCACCCAAGCATAGGTGTCAAGCGAAGTAGCGTCGTCGGGACGCTCCTTTATAGTTCTCGCGCTCATCTCCTCGGCCTTGTCAAGGTCGCGGCCTTCAACGGCAAGATAGTAGGCGCAGTTATTAAGTGCGAGCAGATTGTCGGGGTCGATGGATATAGCCTTGTCATAGTAGACAAATGCAGAATCACGGTCGCCCTTGGCGTAATACACATCGCCCATCGACGACATAATCTGCGAAACGGCGTCATAATCGACCGAATCGGTAAGTTCCATGGCCTTGTTAAGATTGCCGAGAGCTTTGTCATACTCCTTCATGAGGTTGTAATCGGTTCCGAGCATCAAGTGTATCATCGCACTTGACGGATGGTAGCGCAATGCCGTTTCACCTTTCTCGGCCGACTTTGCATAGTCGTCGGCCTGCATGTAGAGGCTCAAAAGAGTGCGCCAACGTTCCTCGGAACTCGGATCGATGTCAAGTGCATAGCCAAGTTGCTCGGCCGCACCGGCATAATCCTCGATTGCTATAAGATAGGAGCAGTAGAGGTCGTGAATGTCGACCTCATGGGGATGCTGGTCGAGCAGCGTTGCAAAGAGCTCCTGAATGCGTCCCTGCTGGCTGGGATCGTCATATAGCTCACGGATATAGCCTGTGAGCAGTTCAAGCTTGGCATCAAGTTCGAGGCTTTCACGGCTCAGGGCACGGAACACCTCCTTGTCGTAATTTACGCTGTCGCCTATTGATTTATAGAAGTTGGCTCGTGAGTAGTAGGCAAGTCCCGATGTGGAGTCCAGGTCACACGCCTTGTCAAAATAGGACAAGGCCGAATCGTTGTCGGAGAACATAGCAAACACATTTCCGGCAAACACGTTGTTCTCAACGCTGTGAGGCGCCGACTTCAGCAACGAATATACCTCTTTATAGATGGATGCAGTGTCCTGCGATGAAAGGAAAGCCCTGATTTTGCTTGTGGTCAACGGAATGTTCTTACCCTGTGTCTTCTCTATGCGGTCATACACGCCTATTGCCTTGGCTATTTTGGACGAATCGCCCGAAGAGGCAAGAGCCTCGGCCAACTTATAGGAAATCTCCATCTTGTGGGGATATATCGAGTCGAGCGTAGTCCACACCTTCAGCGCCTCGTCACGCGAACCAAGACGGTCGTTTATGCTTCCGTACACAAAGTTGCTGTAGAAATCGGCCGGAGCTTCGTTGAAGTGTCGCTTCATCAGGTCGTAACCATTCTTAAACATTGTTGAATCATCGCCTGAGGTCATAACGGTGTAATAGCCGAGGAAAAATCCAACATCACTGTTTGACGGGTCCAGCTGATAGGCCCGTGACAACAGGTCATAGTAAGCATCCTCCTTGTCGATGGCATGTTGGCGCAAAGCCTCCATGAATATGTAGTCGGCTTTCAATTCATCGGAATTAGGCGCAACCTCGGTCTTTTTCGCCGCAGTCACGAATAGCGGCACGACAACGGCCGTCAAAGCAACCGACAATGTTATTTTACGAAACGACAGCTTCATATTCCCAATCACTCTAATCAGTTAATCCCCGTGTGTCCGAAAGCGCCATCACCGCGTGTAGTCTGGTCGAGTCGTTCAACCGGCTCCCACTCCACTCGTGTATATTCCTTTATCACCATCTGGCATATACGCTCACCGTCGTTTATCACAAACGGCTCGTCGGAAAGATTGATGACAATCGCACCTATCTCGCCACGGTAGTCCGAATCTACGGTTCCGGGAGTATTTACAAGAGAAATGCCTTTTTTAAGAGCCAGTCCCGAACGAGGTCGCATCTGACACTCATAACCGTGAGGTAACTGGATATACAATCCGGTAGGAATCAACGCCCTCTGCATAGGCTGTAGTGTCACCGGCTCTTTCAAGCATGCTCTAACATCCATTCCGGCCGACGATGGCGTTTCGTAAGCGGGCAGCTCATGGCCCGACCTGTTGATTATCTTCACCTTGATTCTCTCCATGATTCTCAATAAATAAATTGTTATGCGAAAATAGTTAAAAAGCTCCACTTTTCGGGCACTTTCAATCCATTTTTTAATAGAACGCCCGAGCAGTCACATTGGTTTAAAATAAGCAAAGCGCGAGATCGCCATCGAAAGGCGATCCCGCGTATGCTCTTCAAATAGTCAACAGCACCTATCGTGCTTACTTTTCGCTTACCTTGTTGTAGCGTGCGTTCAAGCCCTTTATAACCTCATCGGTTATGTCAAGAGCCGGATTGAAGTATACGCCGGCATTCTTGAACAGAATAGCGTCGTAACCCTTCTTGGCATTGTAATCCTTGATGAAGGCCTCAATCGAGTCATTGAGCTGAACCTGCTGCTGAATCATCTCCTGCTCGGCTTCGCGCTGAAGGCTTGCGAGGTAGTTTTCGGCCTCGGCCTGCTTCTTGTTGAACGACTCTACATCGGCCTTATAGCTTGCCTCGCTGAGATAGCCGTTGTTGTTGACCTTCTGCTGGATTGACGAACCGAGCTTCTGGAGTTCAGCACCGCGAGTGCGCTGAGCGTTGTCGATTTTGCTGAACGAACGCAACTGAGCTTCCTTGAAATCCTTAGCCAGATTGTAGTGAGCCGCAATCGAATCGCCGTCAATGTAACGGATATTGAGAGTTACGGCAGGAGCGCTTTCTACTTTCGTTTCAGTTTTTGTAGCATCGGCAGAGCCATTATCGGAACACGACACGGCAAGAACCGCCAAAATAAGCATTAGTGACTTGGCACAAAGTGCAAAATTCTTCATTTTAAATATTGTAAGGATGTTTTTTGTTGTTGAGTAATCATTTTTTCTTCTCATCACGCAACGCACATGTCACATTTTTGTCGCGCAACGCCGGGACGTCGTGCACATGACCGGAAGGGAACCGGCCACCTTTGACAAAAAACACCTTGACGCCGAGGAGCAAAACAGCCAAAGTGACAAAAATCACAGATATTACTACGATTCTCACTGTGTAATTACGTTTTTACAGTGCAAATATAAGAAAGGAATCAGAATTTTGGTAATATCTAAATTTTATTTTGTAACTTAGAGTGCGAAATGTAAAGAATTTAACATTTTTATACATTGCAACGAGGTTTGAATACCCAATAATTAACTACATCAGTATAAATTTTTCGATTATGACAATCAAGGATCTCCAACCGGCTCTCATCTGGTCCATATTCGATGAGATAACCAAAGTTCCCCGTCCCTCTAAGAAGGAAGGAAAGATACGCGAATATCTGCTTGAGTTCGCTAAAAAGCACAATATACAGGCCAAGACCGACAAGGTGGGCAATGTCGTTATGAGCAAGCCCGCAACTCCGGGACACGAAAACGCCCCCACAGTAATACTCCAGGGCCACATGGACATGGTGTGCGAGTCAAACGACAAGAACTTCGACTTTGAGAACAACCCCATCACCACTATTATAGACGAAGAATGGATGCATGCCGACGGCACCACTCTCGGAGCCGACAACGGTATAGGCATGGCCGCCTCTCTTGCCGTCATGGCCGACAACTCGCTTGAACACGGCCCCATCGAGGCACTGTTTACAGTCGACGAGGAAACCGGAATGACCGGAGCCAACAATCTCGGCGAAAACATGATGAACGGCTCGATACTCCTCAACCTCGACTCGGAGGATGACGGTGAGATATTCATCGGTTGCGCAGGAGGCATCGACACTACCATTACATTTGAGTACAAGCGTGAGATGGCCCCCGCCGACTGCCATTGGTTCCACATCGACATAGCCAACCTCAGCGGCGGTCACTCGGGAGGTGACATCCATGAAGGACGCGCCAACTCCAACAAGCTTCTTGCTCGTTTCCTCTTCAACATCTCGAAGGAGAAGCCCATCGTGCTTAGCGAAATCAGCGGCGGCAACCTGCGTAACGCCATTCCGCGTGCAGCCCATGCAATCGTGGGTGTGCATTCGTCACGCAAAGAGGACATCATTGTGGCATTCAACCGCTATGTGGCCGATGTAGAGAACGAATACAAGACTACCGACCCCAACATGTCGCTCACCATCAAGTCGGTCGACAAGCCCGAATATGCCATCGATTCCGACACAACGACCCGCCTTATACGCGCGCTCTATGCATGTCCCCATGGTGTTATATCAATGAGCCATGACCTCGAAGGCCTTGTTGAAACTTCGACCAACCTTGCATCGGTAAAGATGCAGCCCGACTCCACCATACTCGTTACAACAAGCCAGCGCAGCTCGGTCGAGTCACGCAAACTGGACATCGCCAACCAGCTTGAGGCTCTCTTCCTGCTTGCCGGAGCAAAGGTGACTCACGGTGACGGATATCCCGGATGGGCCCCCAACATGGACTCAACCATAATGAAGATAGCAAGTGACGCATACGAGGAACTCTACGGTGTAAAGCCTGCCATCAAGGCTATCCACGCAGGTCTTGAATGCGGACTTTTCCTCACCAAGTACCCGCACCTCGACATGGTGTCGTTCGGTCCCACCCTGCGCGGTGTTCACTCTCCGTCGGAGAAGATGCACATCCCGGCAGTTGAACGCTTCTGGAATCAGCTTACGCTAATATTGAAGAAGGTAGCCGAACTGAACGGCTAACGCATACAACACGCCAACAACGCCACGCGTGAACATCAACACCCGTGGCGTTGTTTTATCACCTAAAAAATCATTTCCGTGAAACGTATGCTTGAAAAATATTTTTTGTCATTGACAAGAGCCTTACTGATACTGACACTGTTAACCTCGTGCTCACGCTCCCATGCACGAAGCTCCATACAAGCACAAAGCAGCGATTCAGCTACAGTCAAGGAAGAGGTGGAGATCATCGATCCAACCGTAATACATCGCCTCACCGACGACGACTACAAGCAAGCCGCCGACGAACTCGGAATAGATATAGCATCGATAAAAGCGGTAATCGAAATCGAGGCCGGACAGACACATCAGGGATTTTACAAGCCTAATCAGCCGATAATCAACTTCGACCTTCCAATGTTTAAGAAGTGGGCGGCGCGTCACGGAATAAAACTCGGCAAATACTCACGAAGTAACGCCGTTGTCTTCGCCCGTCCCAACGCTAAAAAATACGGCTCCTACCAGGCCGCGCAATACGAGCGCCTGAAGTCGGCGCTTTCAATCGATTCCATCGCGGCAATAGAGGGAACATTCTGGGGCATGTTCCAGATAGGTGGATTCAATTGGAAAAAATGCGGCGCCGAATCACCCGTGGACTTCGCCCGCCGAATGTCGACATCGGAGAAAGAGCAGCTTGAACTGTTTGTCAACTTCCTGAAGTCAAACAATCTCGTCAAATACCTTAAAGCCAAAAACTGGGCCGGATTTGCGTTACGTTACAACGGCCCCTCCTACGCCAAGCGCGGCTATCACACCCGCCTTGCAAAAGCCTACAGCAAGTATAAAAAACAATCAAAAAAGTAATATCCGGTGTGCGACAATATCGTCGCCAATTCGATATTTTGTGTATATTTGCGATGTTGTTAAACCTCTAATTTCATTATTGCAATGAACAAAGCCAAACTATACCTTTCGATGGCATTCTGCATTATTGTGGGAATCGCGGTAATAGCGGGTGCATTCATAGCCATACCATATTATAATGTATGGCAACAAGAGATGTCGGGTCGTGCCGAGTTTGCAAAAGCCGAGTAGAACCGCAAAATCAAGATAGAAGAGGCCAAGGCCAACCTTGAAGCCGAGAAGCTCAACGCACAAGCCGAAATAGAGCGTGCCAAGGGAGCCGCCGAAGCCATAAGAATAGAAAACGGCAGCCTCACCCCTACCTATATCCAATATCTCTGGGTAAGGCAGCAGAACGACCTCAACGACAAGACTGTAATATACGTTCCCACCGAATCCAATCTGCCCATTCTCGAGTCGGAGCGTCTTGCACGCTGACGACCGCGTTACATTCTAAGGCAAGAAACGTTTAAGTTCATCGAGTGACATCGCCCTACGCTCGGCATAGAGGCGACGCTGCTCATTGTCGACATCGCCCACGACGAAGTAACGGCTGTCGGGATGCGATATAATCAATCCGGTTGTAGAGGCGGCAGGCGACATGGCGCCGCTCTCGGTCAATGTTATGCCCATATCGGAATATCGGAGCACGCGGTCGGTGAGGAAAATCAACGATTGATCGGGCAGTGACGGATAGCCGATTGCCGGGCGTATGCCTTTGTAGTACTGTTGAAGCACGTGACGCTCGCCGAGCGACTCATCGGGAGCGTATCCCCACAGCTCCACCCTCACCTTTCGGTGCATGACCTCGGTAGCCGCTTCGACAAGTCGGTCGGCAACGGTTTGATACAGTATGGCGCGGTAGTCGTCGCCTTCGTTCTTGTAACCTTCGATTATGCGTTCAATGTCACGCCCCACCGTAACGGCAAACATTCCCATGCTGTCGCGCAACTTGCCATCGCTCTCTACAGGCGCGATGTAATCGGACAACGCGATGCAGTGTCCGTCACGCTCCGAGGGTCGTTGCTGACGCAATGTAGCTATGCGCAACGTTTCACCTTCATGGCTGAACAGGATGTCGTCATCACCATCGGATGCAGCCTCGACAAACGCCACCTTCGCCTTGATGCCGCCCACGATGTCACGCTGAAGCCTGTCGAGCACGCGACCAGCCTCCTTAAGCAACTGCATGGCTTCAGCCGCCTTGTTGACCTTATCGGTAGGAACCGACGCCAGCCACTGTGCGCGACAATGGTCGCAACCTTTTATATCCATGACCGATGCCAATGAAGCATCGATCTTCCAAGCCGAGAGGAAAGCTCTCCAATTTATAAACTCACGCGCCTCGGCAATGTCGATGTTCAGCTCATGAACACCGGGGTGAGCTACGGAATAGCAAGGATAGGACAACCGGGGACGCCTTGAGCGGGCCACGCTTAAAGGCAACAGCCCTGCACCACCCGAATGTGCTCGACGCAACTCAGCCTGAGAGTCACGCAACCGGGCCACTTCCGCTTCATCACCGAGTCGACGGACGGCAGCCGGCATCATTGCAGCGTCACGTGTGTATAGCACAGGGCCGCTGTAGCACGGAGCAATCTTCACGGCAGTGTGCAGCTCCGATGTTGTGGCACCGCCGATAAGCAACGGTATCTTCATTCCCTTGCTCTCCATGAGGCACGCAACATTGCACATCTCCTCAAGTGACGGAGTGATCAATCCGCTGAGGCCGATGAAGTCGGCATTTTCCGCTATCGCTTTGTCAACAATATCCTCGGCGGGCACCATAACGCCCATGTCGATGATATCGTAGCCGTTGCAGTTCATGATGACGCCAACGATGTTCTTGCCTATGTCATGAACATCGCCTTTCACTGTCGCAATCACCATCTTGCCGGCCTTGGAGCTCTCCTTGCCGCGACGCTCACGCTCGATGAAAGGGGTGAGCCATGCCACGGCCTGCTTCATTGTACGGGCGCTCTTGACCACTTGCGGCAGGAACATCTTTCCTGCGCCAAACATCTCACCAACGCTGTTCATTCCCGCCATAAGAGGGCCTTCAATCACCTTCACGGCCGAGCCGAGCATCGTCATTGCATCGGACAGGTTACGCTCCATTCCGTCGACAACGCCTTTTACGAGCATGCGCTCCACACGCTTGTCGGGCGTGAGCGACTGCTCCTCGCTTGAAGAATCGGCAGCAACCGTCACGTTGCCCGACTTTATCTTTTCGGCAATAGTCACGAGGCGTTCGGTCGCATCGTGTCTGCGATTCAACAGCACATCGTCGATAGCCTCACGAAGCTCATCGGGAATGTCGTCGACAGGCATGATGGCTGCCGCGTTCACGATGGCCATGTCCATACCCTTGGCTATGGCGTGGTACAGGAAAAGTGCGTGCATGGCCTCACGCACGCTGTTGTTGCCACGGAAGGAGAATGACAAGTTGCTCACGCCTCCGCTCACTTTGGCTCCCGGCAGATTGGTCTTTATCCACTCCACGGCCCTTATGAAATCGAGAGCGTAATCGGCATGCTCCTCGATGCCGGTAGCAACGGCGAGGACATTGGGGTCAAAGACGATGTCACATCCCTTGAAGCCCACCTTCCCGGTGAGCAGTCGGTAGGCACGGTCGCACACTTCGATGCGTCGCTCAAAGGTATCGGCCTGACCTTTCTCGTCAAAGGCCATGACGACCACAGCCGCGCCCATCTCCTTTATGTCACGCGCCTTCTTAATAAAGCTATCCTCACCCTCCTTAAGGCTGATGGAGTTTACAATGGGCCGACCCTGCACACACTTCAGTCCGCCGATGACTACGTTCCAGTCGGAAGAGTCAATCATCACCGGCACACGTGCCACATCGGGCTCAACCCCTATGCGTGAAAGGAACAATGTCATACATGCCCGGGCATCGAGCATGGCATCGTCCATGTTTATATCGATTATCTGGGCTCCCGCATCGACCTGGTTACGGGCAATGTCGATTGCCTCGTCAATGTTGCCCTCCTTTATCAATCGCAGGAACTTGCGGCTGCCGGCAACGTTACAACGCTCGCCCACGTTAACGAAGTTAAGCCGAGGGGTGACACATAACGGCTCAAGACCTGCAAGTGTCATCTCGGGTTCAACCTCGGGGACGATGCGCGGAGCATATTGCTTGCACAGCTCGGCGAGCGCCTTAATGTGCTGCGGCGTGGTGCCGCAACATCCGCCAACGATATTCACCCAACGGCGTTGGAGCATGACACGCATTTTGTCGACCATCATTGATGGAGTTTCGTCATACTCTCCCATCTCATTAGGCAGTCCGGCATTGGGATAGACGCTTACAGCGTAAGGATAGGGCTGCAAAGCCTCGACATACTTCATCATGGTATCGGCACCAAAACCGCAATTAAGTCCAATCGACATCGGCTCGCCAAATGACATGGAAGCAACGATTGCCTCCAGAGTCTGTCCCGACAGGGTTCGGCCCGACTCGGTAAGTGTCACCGACAGCATCAAAGGCACTCTCACTCCTACAATCTCCATGGCCCTTCGAGCCGCCCATATCGCAGCCTTGGCATTAAGGCCGTCATATATAGTTTCGATGAGCAGAGCGTCGACACCTCCTTCAATCAGCGCCTTCATCTGCTCAATATATGTTTCGGTCAACAGATCCCAGTCGACAACGCCGGCCGAGGGGTCGTCGATACCCTGCCCCATCGTAAGCGACTTGCTCGTTGGGCCTACGCTTCCGGCCACCCAACGCATCGCACCGGGATGCTGCGTCATGTATTCATCGGCAGCCTCACGCGCAATTTTCGCCGCGGCATGATTAAGCGCCGTCACATCATGCTGAAGACCGTAATCGCCAAGCGACACGGCATTGGCATTGAACGAGTCGGTTTCTATAATCATAGCCCCCGCCTCAAGGTATTTGCAGTGAATATCCTTAATCACATCGGGGCGCGTCAGCACAAGCGCGTCATTGCAGCCCTTCAACAGGGCATCGGAAGCGGCGTAACGTTCACCACTGAAATCATTTTCCGACAAGCCGTAACGCTGAATCATCGTACCCATGGCACCATCCAGCACCAACACTTCACGGCCCGCGGCCTCCATCAACTTAACGGAGCTCTCCTTATAAGACAAAGACTCTATTCCTAACATTGTAACAAGACTTTATAGGCGTAAAATTACGCATAAAAACATTCACGGCAAAAATTCATTTGCGTTTACGCGAGAAAAACGAGCGCATAATCTCGGCACACTCCTCCTCCATGACTCCCGAAACGACCACCGACTTAGGGTGAAACGGAGTGCGTGACGTGAATGTGGTGAACCCTCGCTTTGTGTCGGGGGCACCGTAGACAATACGCTTCAGCTGACTCCAGCCTATCGCTCCGGCACACATGATGCAAGGTTCGACCGTGACATAGAGCGTGCAGTCGTCAAGATATTTCCCGCCCAGATAATTGGCGGCAGCCGTGATGGCCTGCATCTCGGCATGGGCCGTGACATCGTTCAACTTTTCGGTGAGATTGTGACCTCGTCCTATTATGCGACCCTTGCTCACCACAACGGCGCCAATGGGCACCTCATCCTCCTCGTAAGCCCTGCGAGCCTCGTCAATAGCCACTTTCATGAAATGGCGATCCTCATCATTTACAATCATAATAAATCGAAGGACATGCCCTCATAAGCAATTATAGTGTTTGGAAATATCTCTTTGGCCTCTTCAAGATGCTTCGCCTCGTCAATGTAACGCTTGGAAAAGTGTCCGAGCACAAGGCGGTTGGCGCCTGCAAGCCGAGCTATTCGCGCAGCCTCGGTAGCAGTAGAGTGACCTCTTGTGCGAGCCTTGTCGGCATATTCGTCGGTATATGTCGCCTCGTGGTAGATAGTGTCGACACCTTCCACCGCAGCCGCTACGCGTTCATCGTAGACAGTGTCGGAACAGTAGGCGTAACTTACCGCAGCATCGGCCGGCAATGTGAGCCACTCATTGGGTATCACACGGCCGTCATCAGTAACGAAGTCGGCACCGCCCTTTATAGCCTGATATTGGCGTATCGGCACATTATAGAACCGCACCATGTCGCCTCGCAGATGACGCGGCTTTGGCTTCTCGGCAAACACAAATCCCGAGCATGGCACGCGGTGATATAGCGGGAATGACCTCACGACAAGCGAGTCATTCTCAAAAATCACCTCATTGCCTCGCGGATTGATGACATTATAGTGAATCGTGAATGGAGTTTCACGACAGAAAAAGTCAAGCATGGTCTTGAAAATCTCGACACCCTCCTTGAATGTATGTATCGTTATGTCGCCTCCCTCACGCCCGGTAAGCGCCAGTGTCGACACAAGGCCGGGTAATCCGAGGCAATGGTCGCCGTGCAGATGCGAGATGAAGATGTGGGACAGCCGCGAGAATTTAAGGCGTTGACGACGCATCGACAACTGAGCTCCCTCGCCACAATCGATCATAAACAGATTGTCGCGAAAGTCCAGCACCTGGCAACTCGGCAGATGTCGCAAGGTGGGTGTCGCGGAACCGCATCCTAAATAATTTATTTGAAATTTTGCCATATCCGCAAAGTTAATGCTTTTATTGAAAAATAGAGCCTGAGCCTTGACATTTCATTACAGCCCTTAATAATGAATTTTTATATACAAATGTAAAAAAGTAACAGCTTAGATGGCTCATTTTGCCGTATTCTGGCCCATATTAACATTATTAAGGTTAATTTACGATAAAAAGTTAACCTTTGGTTTGGATATAAATGAATTATAAATTATTTTTGAATCAGTTTTTTCATAGGATTAGATTTTTAAGGTTTACAAGCGGTGCGGTCGTCGTGAGATGATCGCATCGATCTTTTTATAGGGTAGCTCCGACATCAGAACGGCTTGCGATACTTGTCGGGGTTGGTATCGTCGAGAATGCTCAGATAGGACGCATAACGCGACTGCGAAATGTAGTGATCATCAAGCGCTTTCAGCACCGCACATCCCGGCTCGTGGGTGTGAGTACAGTTGCCGTACTTGCAATCGGCCGAAATCTTGAATATCTCGGGGAAAAAGTGGGCAATCTCATGCTTGTCAAAGTCAATGGTACCGAATCCCTTTATGCCCGGAGTATCGATAATCCATCCCCCTTCAGGGAGCGGAAACATCTCGGAAAACGTGGTGGTGTGCATACCCGTATCGTGCATGTCGGAAATAGAACCTGTCCTCAAGTCAAGGTCGGGCAACAACGCATTTATTATCGTAGATTTCCCCACTCCCGAATTTCCCGAAAACAGCGATATCTTATCCTTCAAACGCTCTCTCAATTCAGTCATGCCTTCACCGGTAAGAGCCGAAATTTCCAATACATCATATCCTATCGTGCGATATAACGATGCCACGGCCTCGCAATACTCCTTATCTTCGTCATCGGTGAGCAAGTCCACCTTATTTATAAGCAACACGGCAGGCACCCTATAGGCCTCGGCCGTAGCAAGGAAACGGTCGATAAATGTTGTAGAAGTAACCGGATGAGCCAATGTAACGACAAGGAAGGCACAATCAAGATTGGCCGCTATTATGTGCGACTCCTTGGAGAGGTTGCTTGCACGCCTTATTATATAGTTTTTACGCGGTTGTATGGCAGTTATGAAAGCGTTACCGTCGGGATTGACCGATATTGTCACACGGTCGCCCACAGCTACAGGATTGGTAGTGCGAATTCCCTTCAGACGGAAATTCCCCTTTATCTTACAATTGACATCCTCGCCGTTATCGGCGTGAACCACATACCAACTTCCGGTATTCTTTATAACCAAGCCGTCCATATAAAAATATTAAAGTCTATTCACCTATTACCGTAGCGACAATTTTGCGGGAACCTCCGTAATCGCGAAACTCACACAGGTATATGCCCTGCCATGTACCGAGATTCAACCGCCCGTCGGTAATGGGAATCGTAAGTGACGCTCCCACCATCACCGACTTGGCATGAGCCGGCATGTCGTCATCGCCTTCAAGAGTGTGAAGATAATAAGGAGCATTCTCGGGCACGAGCCTGTTGAAAATCTCGTTCAAGTCGTGACGCACATCGGGGTCGGCGTTCTCATTCAGGGCAAGCGCCGCCGAAGTGTGCTTTACGAGCAGATTCAACAATCCTTTCCTCGGCAGGACCGGGAGCTGACGCAATATATCGCCCGTCACGAGATGGATTCCGCGACGCCGCGGAGCAAGAGCAAATTCTGTTTGTTCAATCATAATGTCGCAAAGGTAACAAAATTTCCAACTGCTACCAAAAACGCGTCATAGCGATTGATAGTTCGACTCATGTATATTCAAATTTGCAATATTTACACTATCGAAAACTTTTATGAGTGAAATTTGTTAATAAGTTGAGTTATAAATTGCAAAATATATGTAATTTTGTAGCTATTATTGAGAAATATCATTATGTCTAACATTAAAATAACCCAACAATGAACATTGACACTATTGGCACAAATGCCGGTTCCGTATGGAATGCACTTAATGAAGCTGATGCTCTTGGCTTGAAGCAGATTAAGAAGATAACCAAGCTGAAAGACAAAGAGCTTTATGCAGCCTTAGGATGGCTCGCACGTGAAGGTAAAATCCTCATCGCCGAGGGCGAAGACGAGAAAGACCTTATTGTTTCACTTGCTCAATAATGAATTTATATCCATTATAAACCCTTATCAGGAAGGCGATTGACCGTAAGGGCCAATCGCCTTCTTTTACACCACCTCTCCCAGATCGATTATATTGTAATTTGCAATGTCATCACTTATGTTAAATCACTTTAAATTTGGCACATAGTCCAATTTTGCAAGCGATTTTGATTAACTTTGTCCGGTTTTTTTCACATCTCAAATTTTATTACAATAATAACAACATTATGAACATTGCTAAATCGATTTTAAACTTTGCCTTGCTCGCATGTTGTGTGCTTTTTACAGGATGCAACAGCGATGACGATTCTCCTCTCACATTTTACGGAGATGAGTACTCGGTAAGAGTGGGGGTAAACGAGGGTATTCCGTTTACGGGCGGAACCAACGATCTGTCGGTAAAGGTAGCCAATCCCTACCTTCTTGAAGCATCCATAAGCCAGCTTAAAGGTCTTGTGGTAACCGGCAAGGCTGTAGGACGCACCTCCATCGCCGTAAGCGACAACGGAGTCACTCCACCCGTCAACAAGACACTAAAAGTGAATGTAGTGCCGATGAATCTTGCATTCGTCGTAACGGACAACCAGAGCGGTATTTCAATCTTCAACGCAGGAAACGGCATATTCCTTGCCAAGGAAGGCTCAAACTATAATTTCTATGTAGTAGAGCGCAACTCTTCACTTGACAAGATACACGCCAAAGGCACCTACAGCTTCTCGGTAGAAAGCGGCCGTCCCTACATCACAATGAACTTCCTGGACAAGGGCCAGTCAATGAGCGTAAAATTCTCGCTTGACTCAACTCCGCTCGGACTGTTGAGCATTCTGCAGCGTTATCTCGATCCTGAAACACTGAAGGACTTCAAGAATGACAACGCATCAAGCGACGGCCAGTACCTTATGATGTCGGATGTTACAGCATCTTCAAAATACATCAGGGCAGCATTCTCACCCGTTTACGTGTTGCCTCCGAGTGTATTCGGCATATAAACCACAACCTAAACTGATTCTACAGGCAAGGCGGTTCACAGTCTTTGCCTGTAGAACCTGACAACTACGAGGGATTTTATTTTTTGGTCTATTTATCTTGTCTTTTATGGTGCTATTTACCAAGCCTATAACATCCGGGCGCAATTTAATCATGCTGCTCGTTTTGTTTTCACTTACATTTGAGAGTTGCAAAAAAACAGAAACGACACTTCCTGTCGTGGCTGTCGAGCCATCGCAGGAAGACGATGTTGAAATATACGGAGAATATGTGGGTCGTGTGCGTGCACAACAATTCGTAGAAGTAAGAGCGCGTGTCGAAGGTTATCTTGAACGAATGCTCTTTGAGGAAGGCACATACGTAAACAAGAACCAGGTGCTGTTCATTATCAACCAGGACCAGTACAAGGCCAAGGTTGACAAAGCACGGGCACAGTTGAAAAAGGATGAGTCGCAAGAGCAGAAAGCCAAGCGCGACCTCGACCGAATAAGACCGCTCTATGAGCAGAATGCAGCAAGCCAGCTCGACCTCGACAATGCAATAGCCGCCTACGAAACGGCCAAGGCATCGGTGTCGATGAGCAAGGCCGACCTCGCCCAGGCCGAACTTGAACTTGGCTACACGACAGTGCGCTCGCCGCTGTCGGGACACATCAGCGAACGTAACGCCGACTTAGGCACCCTTGTAGGCCCCGGCGGAAAATCTCTTCTCGCAACCATAGTAAAGAGCGACACCGTGCTTATCGACTTCAGCATGACCGCACTCGACTACCTTAAGAGCAAGGAGCGCAACGTTGACCTTGGCCAACAGGATGCGTCACGCTCATGGCAGCCCTACGTAACAATAACGCTTGCCGACAACACCGTGTATCTGCACAAAGGTCTTGTGGATTTCGCAGAACCGCAGGTCGATCCCAACACCGGAACATTCTCGGTGAGAGCTGAGATGCCCAATCCCGAACGCGCAATCCTGCCGGGACAGTTCACCAAAGTAAAGCTGCTGCTCGATGTACGCGAGCATGCCACCGTTGTGCCCCGCAAAGCGGTGACGATTGAAAAGGGCGGAGCCTACGTGTATGTGATGCGTCGCGACTCGACAGTGGAGAAACGCTTCATCGAGGTAGGCCCCGAATTTGAAAACAATGTAGTGGTAGAACGCGGTGTAGTTCCCAACGAAAACATCGTGACAGAGGGCCATCACAAGCTATCGCCGGGCATGAAGGTGCGTGTAGGCACCGTTCCCGCCGAACATCAGGCCGCAACAAAAAACGACGATTCACTTCCCACAGCCACCGAATAACAAAAGCCTATGAAAGTAAGCTTCTTTATTGACCGACCTGTCTTTTCGATGGTTCTGTCAATCCTGATTGTAATAATAGGAGTGATAGGATTGACAATGCTTCCCATCGACCAATATCCGCAAATCACGCCTCCCGTGGTTAAGATAAGCGCGTCATATCCCGGGGCAAGCGCACTGACGGTGTCACAGGCCGTGGCCACACCTATCGAACAGGAACTCAACGGTACGCCGGGAATGCTCTACATGGAGTCGTCAAGCTCCAACTCGGGAGGCTTCTCGGCAACAGTGACATTTGACATCTCAGCCAATCCCGACCTTGCCGCCGTAGAGATACAGAACCGCATAAAGCTCGCCGAATCACGACTCCCGACCGAAGTCGTGCAAAACGGCATATCGGTCGAGAAACAGGCCGCAAGTCAGCTGCTTACGCTGTGCCTCACCTCGACCGACCCTAAATTTGATGAGATATACCTGAGTAACTTCGCGACACTCAACGTAGTCGACCTGCTGCGACGCATTCCCGGTGTGGGACGAGTTTCCAACATCGGCAGCCGATACTATGCAATGCAGATATGGGTACAGCCCGACAAGCTCGCCAACCTCGGCATCACAGTTGCCGACCTGCAAAAGGCGCTTAAGGACCAGAACCGCGAGTCGGCCGCCGGAGTGCTTGGACAGCAGCCCGTTACAGGACTTGATGTGACAATCCCCATCACCACGCAGGGACGACTTTCATCGGTGAGCCAGTTTGAAGAGATAGTGGTGAGAGCCAATCCCGACGGTTCGATCATACGCCTCCGCGATGTGGCCCGCATATCGCTTGAAGCGCAGTCCTACAATACCGAGAGCGGAATAAACGGCGAAAACGCCGCTGTGCTTGCCGTGTACATGCTTCCCGGAGCCAATGCCATGGAGGTTGCTGACAAGGTAAAAGCCGCCATGGTCGACATAAGCAAGAACTTCCCTGACGGATTGAGCTACAGAATACCCTTCGACATGACCACCTACATTTCCGAGTCAATCCATGAAGTGTACAAGACGCTCTTCGAGGCTCTCGCACTGGTTATATTTGTCGTGTTCCTGTCGCTGCAAAGCTGGCGAGCCACGCTTATTCCCCTTATAGCCGTGCCCATATCGCTGATCGGAACATTCGGCTTCATGCTCATATTCGGCTTCTCGCTCAACATCCTTACCCTGCTCGGTCTTGTACTCGCCATAGGTATAGTGGTGGACGACGCCATAGTGGTGGTCGAGAATGTCGAACGCATAATGGACGAGGAGCATCTGCCGCCCTACGAAGCCACACAGAAGGCGATGAAGAGCCTCACAAGCCCCATCATCGCTACCTCTCTGGTTCTGGCTGCCGTATTTGTCCCGGTAAGCTTCCTCGGCGGAATCACGGGACAGCTCTATCGTCAGTTCACCGTAACCATCGTGGTGTCGGTGCTCCTTTCAGCCGTGGTGGCATTGACGCTAAGCCCCGTTATGTGCTCGCTAATACTTAAGCCCAGTACGCCCAACGAGAAGAAGAACATCGTATTCCGTAAAATCAACCAATGGATAAGCACCGGAAACAACCGTTACATCCAGATAATATGCCAGACACTGCGCAACAAGAAGCGCGTTATGGCGGCATTCGGTGTAATGATTGCGTTGATTTTTCTCATAAACCGGCTCATGCCTACGAGCTTCCTCCCCATTGAGGACCAGGGTTACTTCAAGGTAGAGCTTGAACTTCCCGAAGGTGCGACACTCGAAAGGACACGCCAGGTAACCGAGCGTGCAGTGAGCTACCTGATGGCCAATCCGGCAGTAGAGTACGTGCAAAGTGTGGCCGGAAGCAGCTCACAAGTGGGCACAAGCCAGGCACGCAGCGAACTGACCGTGATACTGAAGCCTTGGGAAGAACGTGACGATGAAACAATCGACGACATAATGGAGGTGGTGAAACATGACCTCGCCGAATATCCCGAATGTAAAGCCTATCTGTCGCGTCCGCCGGTAATTCCCGGACTCGGAACCTCGGGCGGATTTGAGATGCAGCTTGAAGCGAGAAGCGACGCCACCTTTGACGACCTTGTCAACGCCACCGACACCCTACTCTACTATGCGTCACAGCATAAGGAGATTACGGGTCTGTCATCGTCGCTTCAAGCCGACATTCCGCAACTCTACTTCGATGTCGACCGTGACAAGGTGAAGTTTGCAGGCGTTCCGCTCGCCGATGTATTCGCAACGATGAAAGCCTATACAGGCTCGGTCTATGTCAACGACTTCAATATGTTTAACCGCATATACCGCGTCTACATCCAGGCTGAAGCCCCCTACCGCGAGCATCGCGAAAACATAAACATGTTCTATGTAAGAGGCAGCGGCGACTCCATGGTTCCGCTCACCTCGCTCGGCAACACATCCTACACCACAGGCCCCGGCAGCATAAAGCGATTCAACATGTTTAACAGCGCCGTAATCAGGGGTGAAGCGTCGAAAGGCCACAGCTCGGGACAGGCCATGGAGATTCTCGAAGAGATTGCCCGCGAGCACCTTCCCGAGAACATAGGCGTTGAATGGAGCGGACTCTCCTATCAGGAGAAGCAGGCCGGAGGCAAGACCGGACTTGTGCTGTCGCTTGTATTTCTTTTCGTATTCCTTTTCCTTGCAGCCCTTTACGAGAGCTGGACGGTGCCGGTAGCCGTGTTGCTGTCACTGCCCGTCGCTGCATTGGGAGCCTATCTCGGAGAGTGGATGTGCGGCCTTGAAAACGACATATATTTCCAGATAGGTCTTGTAATGCTAATGGGTATGGCCGCCAAGAACGCAATCCTTATCGTAGAGTTTGCCAAAGAGCAGACCGACAAGGGCGACGATGCCTACGAAGCGGCACTATTCGCCTCAAAGCTGCGATTCCGCCCCATCCTCATGACTTCGCTGGCGTTCATTCTCGGAATGTTGCCGATGGTCATCGCCTCGGGTCCCGGATCGGCCAGCCGACAGGCCATAGGCACGGGCGTGTTCTTCGGAATGATATTTGCCGTCGTATTCGGCATCCTGCTTGTGCCTTTCTTCTTCGTAATCGTATATCGCTCAGTCGCCAAGTTCAAGGTGATACGCCGAGGCATAAAATTACCTTCGTTCAAAAAATGATTCACTGTATATGAAATCCAAATTGCTACTTTCGATAGTCGTCGTGACACTTATGAGCTCATGCAAGCTCGGACATAAGTTCTCACAACCCGACCTCTACCTGCCGCAGAGCATCGACACGATGCAGGTCGAGGAGGCGTCGATCGCCGACATGCAGTGGTGGCAGATATACACCGACACCACCCTGCAAGCCTTGATAAACAAGACTCTTGAAAACAACAAGGACCTCAAGATAGCCGCCGCACGCATCGCCCAGATGGCGGCCATGAAGCGCATCGACAACGCCAACATGCTACCACAGCTCAACGGCAACATCTACGCACAAAAAGAGGCGCTGAATTATGGCGGCGACCACTACAAGAACGATCCCGAAGCGGGCATAAAGGCCACAATAACATGGGAGGCCGACCTGTGGGGCAATCTGCGATGGGCGCGCGACAAAGGCATAGCGCAATACCTTGAAAGCGTGGAAAATCGCCGGGCCCTGACGGTGAGCATCATAGCACAGGTGGCGCAATCCTACTTCGAGCTCGTGGCTCTTGACAACGAGCTTGCAATCGTGCGCCGCACACTCAATGCACGTAAGGAGGGCGTGAGGCTTGCAAAACTGCGCTTTGAGGGCGGATTGACTTCGGAAACGCCCTATCAACAGGCGCAGGTGGAGTATGCCAAAACCGCCACCCATATTCCCGTGCTTGAGCGCGACATCACCCTTAAAGAGAATGAGATAGCCTTTCTTGCCGGAGAGTATCCCCGTCACATCGACCGAGTGCGTGAACCGAGCACGATACTTCTCCCCGAATCGCTTCCGATAGGCCTGCCGTCGACGCTGCTTGAACGCCGTCCCGACATACGCACCGCCGAGCAGAAGCTTATAGCCGCCAACGCCGCAGTGGGAGTGGCATACACCAATATGTTTCCCCGGCTTTCGCTAACGGCCACCGGCGGAGTCGAGAGCGATGATTTCAGCAATCTGTTCAAATCGCCCATGTACTACCTCAGCTCCAATCTGCTTGGTCCGATACTTGACATGGGACGCCGACGCAGCGCCTACAAAGCTCAGATTGCCGCATACGAGCAAGAGTGCTACAGCTACGAGAAGTCGGTGCTCACCGCATTTAAGGAGGCTCGTAACGCAATCGTCGACTTCAACAAGGTCAAGGAGATTCATGAGTCGATGGTGCAGCTTGAACGCTCGGCCAAAACCACAATGGACATAGCTCAGCTGCAATACATCAACGGAGTGATCGGCTACATCGATGTGCTCGATGCCCAACGTAGCTACTTTGACGCCCAAATAGGTCTTAGCAATGCCGTGTGCAGCAAGCAACTTGCGCTCGTACAGCTATATAAGGCTCTCGGCGGAGGATGGTAACAACACATAGAAACAACGAGTGGGATTGTTCCATTAAGGATTCAATCCCACTCGTCATTTTTTTATTAACTTCGTTAAGGAAGTGAATTACCAACCGTTGTAGTGGATGTTTTCGGGTTTCCACTTGTCCTTGGGATGGTGTTCACCGGCGGGGTATCCCATCGGCACTACCGCAAGAGGCATTATAGAAGCCGGCATTCCAAGAACTTTACGCACCGCATCGATGCGGCTTTCATCGGGATAAACAGCGGTCCAAACGGCACCTACACCAAGGGCATTGGCTGCGATGAGCATGTTTTCGGTAGCAGCCGAAACATCCTGAATCCAGAATGCCTGTCCGTCACCTTCGAGTGCCTTGTCCAGGTCGCCGCAAGGAATGATGGCAAGCGGTGCGTGCTTGAGCATCTTGGCGTAAGGAAGACCTTCGGCAAGGCTGTCGAGAATTTCACGCTTATCAATAACTACAAACGCCCACGGCTGACGATTGACAGCGGTGGGAGCCGACATTGCCGCACGCAGAATCATGTCGACAGTGTCCTTTGCAATCGCACGCGAAGCATCGTACTGGCGCACACTCGTGCGGGTATATATGGCGTCAAGAGCCTGATTGGATTCAACAACGGGAGCTTTCTCGCTTGATGTCGAATTGTTACAACTTGTAGTGGTCAACATTGTTGCAATTGTTAAGATGGCAATAGCCAATTTAGTTAATTTCATAATTTATCTTGTTATTTATAATGATGATGATTGCTAATTTGTTCACAGGCCATAAATTTAACGAATTTATCTTTAATACCCAATTTAATACCGAGAATCATGATTTATGAGTAAATTTGCATCAATATTCTCAGACAAAGAAATGGCAACACGCAGAAAAAGCAACAACAATACACGACGAAAGAAAAAATCGGGAAAAAACGGTCTTAGCAGAACGACAAAGTCATATCTCGCTTCACTGTGCACCCTTGTACTGGTGCTCATCGCATTGGTGTCGAAAAGTTTCTCGGGATGCAAGACACTAAACGGAGGATTCCTGTCGCACGGGCACATCCCCGACCTTGAACGGGTAGTGACGGCCAAGGGTACACCCGAACAGATTGTTAGCTACGAGGGCATGACGATTTCCTATAATCCGGCAAAGCATGTACCCAACTGGGTGGCATGGGAGCTGACCGCCGATGAAACCCGGGGCAAGGAACCTCGTGCTCAGAACTTTCAGGCTGACGAATCGGTAGCGGGATGCGCCGATCCTTGGGACTACTCCTATTCGGGATATGACCGCGGACACATGGCCCCGGCAAGCGACATGAAGTGGAGTCGAAATGCCATGAAGGAGTCATTTTACATGACCAACATCTGTCCGCAGGTGAAATCGTTTAATTCGGGCACATGGAAGCGACTTGAGGAGAAGTGCCGCACATGGGCGCAATGCGACAGCGCAATTGTAATCATAGCCGGCCCCGTATTGACCGACAGCATTACCGAATCGATAGGCGACAACCGGGTGGCTGTGCCAAAGCGTTTTTTCAAGATAATAGCGTCGCCCTATGCCAACCCTCCGCGAGGCATAGCGTTTATCCTCAACAACGGCAAGAACAAGGGCGGACTGCAGGAAGCCGCCGTGAGCATCGACAGCGTGGAATCGCTCACCGGTCATGACTTCTTCAGCACCCTGCCCGACGACATCGAGCGGCTTGTGGAGTCGCAATGCCGTTTCCACTATTGGAGTACACTAAAACCCACCGAAAAATGACAATTCACGACAATAACGACACGATATGCGCCATATCAACTCCTCACGGGGTTGGTGGCATAGCCGTAATACGCATAAGCGGCCGCGATGCCATAGCCGTAGTTGACCGACTGTGGAAAGGCCGCCGGCTGTCGGAATCGGCAAGTCACACCGCCCACCTTGGCACAATAGTCGACGACAATAGCGAGATTCTCGATCAAGCCGTGGCCACGGTGTTTCGCGGCCCCAACTCATTTACGGGTGAGGATGTTGTCGAGCTGTCGGTCCACGGTTCAAAATGGATACAGCGCGAAACGATAAATCTGCTTGTACGCACGGGATGCCGCATAGCCGATGCCGGCGAATTCACACGCCGTGCATTCGCTTCAGGCCGGCTCGACCTTGCCGAGGCTGAAGCCGTGGCTGATGTCATTGCATCGTCGTCGCGTGCGGCCCATCGGGTGGCGATGCGACAGATGCGCGGCGACTTCTCGGGCCGATTGAATTCACTGCGTGAGCAATTGCTGGAACTGGCTTCACTTCTTGAACTTGAGCTTGACTTCTCGGAGGAGGATGTAGAGTTTGCATCGCGTCGGAAGCTGCTCGACCTCGCCGACGAAATTCACAGTGTGGTAACGCGCCTTGCCGCAACATTTGCTACCGGCTCGGCACTGAAGGAGGGTATTCCGGTGTCGATTGTGGGTGCCACAAATGTTGGCAAATCAACGCTGCTCAACCGATTGCTGCACGACGATCGGGCAATCGTGAGCGACATACACGGAACGACCCGTGATGTAATCGAAGACACGATGGAGATAGGCGGCGTGCTGTTTCGCCTAATCGATACGGCAGGTCTTCGTTCGACCACTGACACAATAGAGGCATTGGGCATCGAACGCACCATCAACAAGCTGAAGAATGCATCGATAATATTGTGGATGGTCGATGCGACCGCCGGACAAGAGAACGCAGCGAAATCATGGGCTGAAATAGAATCACATCTATCGCCCGAACAACACCTCATAGCGGTGGTAAACAAGATTGACGCCGGCAACATAGACATAACTTCGCTTCTGCCCGAAGGGACCACGGTAATAAAGCTGTCGGCACGAAACGGCGAAGGCATATCGGCTCTCGAACAAGCCCTGGTGAATGCATCGGGCACAGGCGACCTGTCGCACAACGACATCATGGTGACAAATGCCCGCCACTATGAGGCTCTGACTCACGCCGCCAATGCCATAGCCCGCGCAATCGACGGACTAAAAGCCGGCCTGTCAGGCGACTTCATCGCCCAAGACATACGCGAAACCCTCCACTACCTCGGCGAAATCACCGGCACCATCACCACCCCCGACATCCTCGCCACCATCTTCTCCCGCTTCTGCATCGGCAAATAATTCACTAATACACAATGATTTACAATGATAGTAATTGACTGTCATTGAGCGGAAAAACTTGAAGACATCGAATAGCGCCTAATGCTGATAACGGTCAGTATTAGGCGTTTTTACGCACTTATTTGTACGGATATTGTACGTCGTTGACCAACTCCACCCCAAGCGTCGGCAAGGTGGTGGAGGATGTTGACAACAGTTGTCAATGGTTTACGAACATTTACAAATTCGGAGAGAAATCTCCACGTACAATATGAGTAGCAACATAAGAATTGAGAAAACCTGTGAGTGGTGCGGCAACAAATTCATTGCCCAGACCACCGTGACGCGCTTCTGTTCCAAACGTTGTGCAGAGCATTCGTATCAGGCGCGTTTGAGAAATGAGAAAGTTCAACGGGCGCAGTCCATTGAACCGAAATATTTGACGGAAGTCAAGGAGAAAGACTACTTGACCGTTGCGGAAACTGCGACATTATTGGGGATGACACGCCAAGGAGTCTATAAGCTAATCCATCGAGGTGAATTAACAGCATCAAAGTTGAGTTCTCGCTTAACCTTAATCAAACGTACAAGCATTGAGGAAATGCTTGACAAGACGCCATACGTTAAAAGAGAATCCTCTGAAAAGAAAGACAAGACTATCACGGAATTTTATACTCGCGCTGAGATTCGTGAGAAATTCGGAGTGAAGGATTCATGGATATATAAGGTCGTAGCCGAAAATAATGTACCGAAGACCATCCTCCGGGGAAAGGCTTATTTCAGCAAGGCGCATATTGACCGGCTTTTCTCGGCAAGGAAGGAGAATCCGGAAATCACGGAGTGGTATTCTGTGGAGGATATTCAACAGAAATATGGCATGACACTGTCGGCAATCTATTCGCTGGTATCTAAGGTCGGTATTCCAAAACGTAAGGATGGGCCGAAGGTGTATTACTCCAAATATCATTTCGATGTTGCCAAGGGCGCAAAGTCGGCTGAGGATGTCGAGTTCATTTCAGTAGCTGATGCTATGGAGAAATACTCCTTGACCCGTGACCAGTTGTATCACTACGTCAAGACTTACAAGATAACCAAACTACGTTGCAGTAAGTATGTCAAACTGAACGCCAAGGAGTTAGCAGAGTTATTCAACCCTAAGATTCAGTTATAATCCGGTGATTTTGGTCACCGTACAACCACCATCTACATTTGTGAATTATAATCAGAAAAACGAATATGAAAGCATCAAGTATCTCCAAAGTCACTCTCCGTCAGGAGAAACTCAAAAGCGGTAAATTGTCGCTCTACCTCGACTTCTACCCACCTATCTGGAATCCGAACATCAAGAAGATGTCGCGCCGTGAATTTCTCGGTCTGTATCTCATTGCCGAGCCACAGGATAAATTCGAGATGGACTACAACGAAGCCATCTTGATAAAGGCGCGTGGCATTCGTGCGCAGCGTGAGATGGCAATTATCAATGAGGAGTTCGGCTTCATTGACAAAACCAAGAAACATGCCGACTTCCTCGCCTACTTCGAGGACAAGGCGAAATCGAAATATCAGAAGTGGGAGATTGTATATAAGCACTTCTGCGAGTTCACAAATGGCCGTTGTCTCGTGAAAGATGTGACTATTGGTCTATGTAATGACTTCCGGAGCCACATCCTCAGTCTGCGTGTCAAGAAAAAGAAGTATGCCAAAATCGCCACCAATTCCGCAGCCGGATATTGGTCAACTTTCCGTGCCCTGCTCAAAATGGCATATAAGGAGGGACTACTCAATGAGAACATTAACGACCACCTTGAATCTATAGACTGGGAGGAGCCGAAAATCAACTTCCTTGAAATTGAAGAAATCAGAAAACTCGCAGCCACACCCTGTAAGGTGGATGTTCTGAAACGAGCATCGCTGTTTGCTTGCCTCACCGGATTACGCATCAGCGACATTCTTCAGTTAAAATGGGACAATATCGAAGTATCACCCGATGGTGGTCACTGTATGCGCATCTGCACACAGAAGACCAAAACACAAGCCACTCTTCCTCTAAGCGAGGAGGCATTATCATATTGCAGAGAACCGAACCGTGGACTCGTATTCAAAGGATTGAGCCGCGCCCACACCCGTGAACCATTCAAAAGCTGGCTGAAAGCCGCAGGTATCACAAAGAAAATCACCTTCCACGGGCTACGCCACACCTACGCAACCCTGCTGATAACCAACGGCACCGACATATACACAGTCTCAAAGATGCTCACCCACAAAAACGTCGCCACGACCCAGATTTACGCCGAAGTCGTAAATCAAAAGAAACGTGATGCCGCCAACAGCATTACGTTGAAATAAATCCATCAGAATTTGGATGGAGTAAACTTTTTAGTTAACTTTGCAGTTGTATAATTGAGTATGGCTAATAGAACGATAAAAATATACAAAGACTACTTCAACGAGTTTTATGTGGCTCAGACAGATGCAGTAAGAAGAAAGATAAACTACTGCCTAAATGTAGTCCGCAGTGTTGACCGTGTCCCGAAAACAATACTCCGGAGCATGGAAAATACGGATGGTCTATATGAGATTCGAGTCGAGGTAGGAAGCAACATATTTCGCATATTCTGCTGTTTCGATGAGGGTTCATTGGTGATTCTGTTCAATGGATTCCAAAAGAAAACACAAAAGACGCCACCGTTACAGTTGGAGCGAGCAAAAAAGATTATGAAAGAATATTTTAAAGATAAAGAAAATGGATAAAGTCAAGAAAGAAGCAATAATGAAGGCTCGGACTTTCGACGAACTTCTCGATGCCGAATACGGAAATCCCGGAACACCTGAGCGCGACCAGTTTGATGCTGATGCTGCGGCTTTCTGTCTTGCAGAGACACTTAAAGAGGAACGGCTTCGCGCCGGACTTACCCAAGAACAGCTTGCAGAACGAATTGGCACCAAAAAGACATATATCTCTCGCTTAGAGAATGGAAAGTCTGACATACAACTAAGCACCCTTTTTCGAATCTTCGAGGGATTAGGACGACGAGTATCGCTGACAATCCTCTAACAGGATACTTTACAACTATGCTATTGAATGGAGGTCACTGATGTGGTCTCCATTCTTCATTTGGCATCGCTTTAACATTTTGGATGCGAACAATCGTAGGGGTTAAATTGTCTTTATAGATGTTTAATCATTTAACACCCCACCCAATATGAAAAATGCCCCAAGTCGGGACACGATTATTCTCTGGAGTGCTGTAATTGCCGGAATCGGACTTCTCGCTCTGCTCGTTCGTCACGCTGCCATCTACAAGTTTGGCACCGACACTTTTACCGGAAATGTTCTTTTCGGTGTCATCTTCATTCTTCTCGTTGGTTTGTACCTCGGATTTCAATCCGTTATTGAAGATTTTTCCCGCGCCGTTTCTAACTTCTTCCGTCGCAAGGAAGCCGTTGTAATCGCCGAGACAACCTCCGGCGAGCAAATTGCCGTACCTACTTCAATGGAATCCGAAATAATGGAATTTTCAATGCAAGAGTATTCCGATATTGATGATTCTGTAATAATTGCCGAAAGTCCGGAACCTCTTATCATAACAGAAGAAGTCGATATTGACGATGTAGTGTTCGCCAATCTTGAAGATAATATCCGGGAATATGGCAGTCTTGAAGAACGACGAGAGGCAAGAGGAAAATATCCTTACTTTGATTACTATCTTGGTGATTTTTACCATGATGAAGCATCATTGGAAGATTTGTACAATGAATGGTATGAACTCCAGCCCAAGCATATCAAGAAAGAACTTGATTTGGGAATCCGCCGTGTACCTCGCATTGTACCGGAGGTTGATGGTGAAGGATGTTTCGTAAGAATTGCAAGAGAGAACCGCATCAAGAAAGATGATGGGAAGATTCTGATTGAGGAATGGGAAGAGAATGTATATATCACAGCCGATGGAGACCCATTGTCTGGACCACAGATAGAAGAATTGATAAAGACGCCGAAAATTCAGGCCGAATATTCTGAATTGCAGGATAAACTTCTTTCGCAGCATCATCAATGCAATGCGGCTCATGAAGAACTGAAAGAGGAAGATATGAAATATAGCCTCGCTCAAATCGGTTTTCTCTGTGCCTATATCACAACAATGATGCAGCCATATCTTGAAGCGGAGGAACTTCAGAAACTACATCACAACGCAAAGATATGGACAGTGCATGAGATGCCACCGTTCACACCAGTGAATCTTCGCAGTAACCACCTCACCAAGGAAGACCTCAAGCACCTGGGCTACAATGTTGGTAAGTTCTTACGCTTGCAAGGTGGCATAATCGCCCGATTCGTAAAGAAAGTCTTTGAGAAACCTTTTGAGAGCACTGCTGTGAAAACCATAGAGCAAAAACTCCGAGAGAGCAAATCAACAAAAGAGAGGATTCCAATCCACACTGCTGACCAGATGGATAAGCTCTTTGCTCACTTCCAGCGTTACGGTAACATCAATCTCTCTATACTCAACAAAAAATAGTCAGGTACACCTGTCCATCATAGCGGATAATATCGGTAACAGCCGGTGTTATCCGTTTTTCTTCGTAATATACTTTACTTGGTAAATTGTGATTCAATGTACAGAAACAATTCCGGATTATTACACATAGGATGCTGGAGACTGCGACCGCCTTTGAACCCATGTCTGATAAGAATATCTTCATTTAGGTTATCGCCTGCATATTCTTCAACGGCTTCCAAACGCCATGTCATGTGCATTGGAGGATTCTCAACCCAAAATTCGCCGTCAGCTCTCATTTCTTCACAGACGACCTGTGTTTTGAAAATAATTTTCCGCTCCTTTGAACTGAACAGGTAAACTATATCACCGATTTCAAAATTGTTTCGTTCCTTTTTCCAACTAACAAATCCGGCTTTTTTCAGCGACTCATAATGGTTGCACCTATTTGCATTGGCAAAAACGAGCCAATGCTTATTCGCTATATTGCTTGATTTCTTTTCCATACTGCAAAATTAATCATTTCCGGGCACTCAAACTACTCTTGTACATTCTCCAATCAGGTGTCACCGCAAAATCACTCCAAAATATTTCTCTTCACCATACAAATTTATTTAGAGATAAATCGCTTATTCATAAGTGGTTACATCTTGAATATCGGTTATTATAGCGTTAATTGAATGTGAATTAGGTCACCGCCAACTCACCCTCTTACTTTGCGATTATAATTTCAAAACGAAATAAAAATCGTAAAGCAATATGGACACATCCACAATCACCTTCGACCAGCTACCACATGTGGTAAGCGGTCTCTCAGAGAAACTTGACCGGGTACTTGAGTTACTTGAAAAGGTAGGCGCAGCCAACCCTTTCAAACAACACAAGCCCTCCCGGAGAATCGTTCACGCGAAAGAGGCTTGCACGATTATCGGCAAGTCACTTTCGACTCTCTACCGCGCCATCAAGGCTCCGAATGACCCCATTCCGAGCTACAAGCGCGGCAAGCTCCTCTACTTTTATGAAGATGAGTTATACGCATGGATCGAAAACGGACGCAAACACGCCGTTGCTCCTTCCTTTGAAGAACAGGTGGCGGCTGTCACCGCAGGCATGAAACGCCGTCCGCGTGGAGGCTACAATTTCTGATGGCTATGGAAAAGAATATTACTCCCGATATAGTCATCAGTGCATTGGCAAGTCATACCTCTGCCACAGCATCTGACTTTCCCATTGATGTGTTTCCGGCAAAACTGCAACGCATAGTTCTGGAACTGCATACAAGTTGCAGCTTCCCTATCGACTACACCGCTTCGGCAATGCTTGCAGCTATCTCTGTAGCAATCGGAAATACCTATCGCGTGGAAGTGAAACGCAACTGGCGTGAATCAGCCATAATCTACATGGCAATCGTAGGCCGTCCCGGAGCAAACAAATCCCATCCGCTCACTTTCGCAATGCGCCCACTGGTCAATGTCGACTGGAAGAATAATCAAGAGTACCAAAAACAGTTTCGTGCATATCAGGAAGCCATCGCTATGAGCCGCAAGGAGAGAATCAATGCCGGTTATGACCAATTCCCGAAGGAGCCGAAACGTCTGCGTTACCTCGTATCGGACGTGACACAGGAGGGATTGAGCGTTATTCATTCCCACAATCCGAGAGGTCTCTGCCTTTGGGTTGATGAATTGGCCTCTTGGTTCAAAAACTTCACGCGCTACAACAATGGGTCTGAGGAACAATTCTGGTTGTCGGCATTCAATGGTAGCACCACGATGTCAGACCGCAAGAACTCTCAGAATTCCATCTTCATCAAATGTCCTTTCATTTCGGTGGTTGGCACAATTCAGAAACGTCTGCTGACTGAACTTGCCAACGGTGAACGTGCAGCCAACGGTTTTATCGACCGCATACTGTTCGCTATGACCAAGACAACCGCCAAACCGAGATGGAATGAGGAAGAGGTGCGCGAAGACCTTGACCGAGACTGGGAACGTATCCTCAACCGACTTCTATCTGTGCCCTGTAATCTCAACGAGAATCAGGAGCCACAGCCGATAATCATTCGGTTTGACAACGAAGCAAAGAAATCGCTATATGCGTGGCAACATCGCAATGCCGAGTTGTGCGACAGTGAGATGAGCGATAATGTTATCAGCTTCTTTTGCAAACTTGAAATCTACGTGCTTCGGTTCTGTCTGATACTCCGCATGGCACGATGGGCAGTTTCCGATGAAACTCAAAGTCCTGAGATAATAGAGGCTGATGATGTTGATGGCGCTATCCGTTTGGCTGAGTATTTCCGTCAAAACGCCCTCGCAGTAATCACCTGCGTCAGCGAGGAGAAACTAAATGACCTGCACCGCACGGTATATGACCATCTCACCGATGAGTTTTCAACCGCCGATGGCATCAAGACTGCCGAACGCTTCGGGATGAAAGACCACACGTTCAAGATGTTTCTCACTCGCAATCTGAACACACTGTTCAAGAGAATCCGCCAAGGTTGGTATCGTAAGATGTCGTGTTACTCCACTAACAATGTTACTGCCGATGGAGAAGTTTGACCACTCATTAGTCGCCTCAACTATGCGCAGTGGTCATCCTCGGATAAGAGATGTCACAGGGCAATCGAATAGCTAAAGAGTACATGGTATTCACATAACTAAGATTATCAACCGGACGAAAGTCCACAAAAAACTGAATAATATGGCAACATCGAAAAATCCCAATGTTCAGTCATCTGAAATGACTGACGCACCTAAAAATCCCCAAATGTCTAACCCTTCTAAAATTGAGAACCCTATGGAAAACTCTATCTTTCCCGAAACTCAGCAATCCGCTAAGACCGGTGCAGCCACTCAACCCAAACCGACGCGCCCCAACGCCAAGCAGCGCAAGCTCGACCTCGAAGATTACCGCACTGCTTTCTTCGCCCCGATTAAACTCGGAAAGGACAATAAGCATCAGGTGGCCATCAGCAATGACACGTTTGAGCGCGTGGACAAGATTGCCCGCATCTTCGGCGGTTCGGGCTACAGCGTCAGCAGCTTCGTTGAGCACATCATCAACGAGCATCTTGACGGCAACGCCGACAACTACGGAAGCTGGTTCGCAATAATCAGCAAGTCGTTCTAATCGCCATAGCGACTATAATGAAAATGGCATAGCCATCGGAGTGCCACGCGAAGCGTTACCCGGAGAGAAACGTAGGGTAGCAAGGTAGTGGCAACGTAAACTTTTGCCGACCTTGCACCCTCTGTTACCGGGTGGTAGACTACGCTCCCGATGGTCACAGTCAACTGATGTATTCATCTCAAAACTCTTTCACAACATGACTTTTACAAAGAGGAAATCCGCATCAAAGAATGCGGATGATAAGCCCAAGAAACTCCGGGTTGTGAGCGTCCGACTCACAGAAGAAGAGTATCAGCAGGTAGTTGAAAACTGTCGAAAATCCGGTAGAAAACTCTCCGACTTTTGGCGACGGGCACTGCTCAACGCCAAGATAACGGCACTCGCCACTCCCGAAGATATGGCGATACTTCGTCAGATAGGGAGCATGAGCAACAACCTGAATCAGCTTGCCACGGTAGCCAACAGGACCAAAGAGTTCAAGCTCGTAAGTTGGGAATTACAGGCCCGTAGCAAGGAATTGAAAACCCTTTACAACAACTTGTCAAATGATTGGAAGCATAACTAAAGGGAGCGATTTTAGCGGATGCGTCCGCTATGCGCTCGCCGTGGATGAACCCGGCAAAGAGGCTCGGCTACTATATGCCGAGGGTGTTTTAAGCGATACACCTCAGGATATTATCAACGGTTTTGAGTGTCAGCGACACCTCAACCAACGTGTTCAACATTGGGTAGCCCACATCTCGCTGTCCTATTCTCCTGAAGATTCGGCAATACTCACTGACGATAAAATGGTGAAATTCGCCCTCGAATATATGGAGCGGATGGGCATCAAGAACACACAATTCATCATCGCCCGACACCTCGACAAAGAGCATCCGCACTGCCACATCGTATTCAACCGAGTGGATAATGACGGCAAATGCGTCAGTGACAGTTGGGAATATTTCCGCAGCAACGACATATGCAAAGAGCTGAAATTGAAGTACGGTCTGACATTCGGTGAGGGCCGCGACAAGGTGAAAACTCACCGTCTCAAAGGTCGTGAACGAGCCAAGCAGGAGGTGTATATCGCCGTGCGCGATGCTCTGAAAGCCGCCAAAGACTGGACTACTTTTCAGCGAGAACTCGCCAAAAGCGGTGTTTCGCTCCGAAAGAAATATCGTCGCGGCACTACCATTGTCGAGGGTCTTTCTTTCGTGAAAGGTAAGCATAAGTTCAAGGCTTCGGAGGTTGCCAAAGGGAGAAAATTCTCTTTTGCTAACATCGACCGAATATTCAACGAAAACAAAAACGGTCGCTCTCAAACGGCATCCGCTGCGCCTCTGTCACCACGCGTCACAACTCCAAAACAGGAGCCGAGCATCGCATCAAAGGTGATTGAAGCCGGACTCGAAATCGGCGAGAATCTCGCCGAAGGACTCGGTGGCTTGTTCAAACTCGGGCCCGGATACGACCCCGAACAGGAGGCCATGAACAACGAGATGGAACGCCGCCGCAAAAAGGCCAAACGCAAAGGCCGCAGTATTTAACCCCACAAAAAAAGAAAAATGAGCAAAGAAAATGAAAATCCCACCGAGGGTTTCCTCGGTAACATCGCCGAAGAATTAGGTACACTCTCCGGCACCTGCAATGAAATCAAGGAAGCGCAGCTCAACTGCGCCACCACCGATGATCTTAACTCTCTTAAGGGAGACCTTGAGACAACTATGACGGAATATACCTCCGTCATGAAGAACACGGCTGAACAATGTTCTTTTTCCGTTACGGAGAACGCGGAACAGATCCGCTACACCGTCAACGAATTCAAGGAAGAGTTCAATCAGAAGATGGGAGACTTCAAGGCCAATCCTCCGGTTCAGAAAGTTGAGACAACCCATCGCATAGCCAGAGAAAGCTGGCAGTGGTATCTCACCCTTGGCTTCACCGTATTCTCAACGCTCTTGTTTTTCGCAATGACTTTCTGGCAGGAAGGACGCATAGAGCAATGCAGAATATCCGACATCAAGTACCATTACATACTGATGAATGGAGGTGTCGGAACTATAGGTCTCGACAGCATAGAAAGCTGGTTTAACGACCCGAAGAAAGTGAAACAAATAGAGGCAGAAGTCCGAGCCTATGAGGAGAGAGTACAAGAAACAGCACGCGCCCTTGACCAGAAGCACCGCCTCGAAGAGAAAATCAACGAACTCAACACACAATCTCAAAACTAAAAAAAAATGACAACATCCAACACCCAAACCCTCTCTACAATCGCAGCTCACCGCATCGAAGACCTATTCGACGACTTCTGTATCTACGTCGCCAAGCGCTACGGTGCCAGTTACGATGATGCAATCTGCGACTGGAACTGCGTAGGCGCAACCTTCCGCTACTTCGGACGCAACATCCACATCCAACTCAAAGTATGGGAACACTCCAACGGTCACAACAACCTCCCCGATGACATCATCATCGTAACCGACTTCGTGACCGGTAGCGGCAACGCCCAAGACGAAACCAAGTTCCGGGCCCTATGCCACTTCATCTTCGAGCGTGGCACCCGCCACGGGTTCAAACACCTCGCCGTCGAGACCGCGCCACTTACCTTCACCCAAGAAGTAGCCGTCCCTGACACCCTCATCCCCTGCATGAAGTTCGCCTAAACCCCTAATTCTCCACTCCGCCCCTCGGTAAACCAACCCTACCGAGGGGGCTTATTTGGCTTTTGGGTTTTAGACCGAAGAATAGAAACATAAATTCTGCCAAATTGTCCATTTAATCAAATATTTTTCGTATCTTTGCAGACTATAGTAACGCTAATCTGAAAATGAACCAACTATAACAACAGCAAAGAATACGGCGCATGCCGAAACCCCTTTGGACACTCCTAACGTAGTCGTTACAGGCTTTGGTCGGCCTTCAGATGCTACTTTAGGAGTTTTCAGTTTTATAACGATGGCGCAGACAAAGAACGCACTAATACGTCAACGAGTTCTGGACAGATGTCTCAGAAGTCCCCGTCAGTACTCCCTTATGGATATGATGGAGAAGTGCAATGATGCGCTTGAACAGGCTGGATATAACCCAGTTTCTTCTAAGAATACCATCTTGGAAGATCTTCGAGGTATAGAGTCCAATTTTCCCGAAGCCGAAATTGTAAAGCGAAAATCGGGCAGGTTCATATATTATGAATATGCCGATAAGACATTCTCTATTTACAATATTCCTTTGGACGATGACGGAATGGCAAAACTCGCTCAGACAATCGCCATACTTTCAAAGTTTGAGGGACTGCCCAATTTTGATTGGGTTGATGATATGATTGAGCACTTCAAGTCCACGCTCAACATTCCGACGACAAAAGAGTCAGTTGTCTCCTTTGACGAAAACATATATCTTCGTAACCGCGATTATTTTTCTCGACTTTTCAGTGCGATTGTTTCAGAGCAAGCACTCGTTATTACATACAAACCTTTTGGCAAAGATGCTATTACTTACATCTTTCACCCTTACTTCCTGAAACAATACAATAACCGCTGGTTCTTATTTGGTTGCGTGGAAGGAAGGACAAATCTTTCCAATTTTCCACTTGACCGTATAGAGAGCATTGAAAATGCCGATACATCCTATCGGCCCAATACCGAATTTGACTTCAACGAAATATTTGAAGATGTTGTTGGCGTATCTCATCTGACAGACGGGCCCGAAACCATCCAAATTTTAGTAGATGCTTTAACATACGATTATATTCAATCAAAACCCATTTTACCGACGCAAAAACCAATAGCAAGAACTGAAGACACTACTACCATTGAAATTAAGACCGTAATCAACCGAGAGTTGATACAGTTATTATTATCCTTCGGCTCAGGCGTAACCGTCCTTAAACCGCAGAGACTTGTCGATGCAATAGAACGTGAGCTATCGCTTTCATTGCAAAAATATCAATCCGTTCAGTTAAACTGCACAGATGGTATGTAACTTTGCAGCGTAAAAAGTTTTTCACCCTTAAATTTTGGACTTTATGATGACTTCTGCTCAGACTTCCAAACTCAACCGTGCATTCGATATATTCTTTGGCCATAATCCCAAATATCCTCTTTGGATTCTTCTCGCTCTGTACCTACGAAAAGAGAATAAACTTCAGATCGTTGAAAACTGTATTCCTGACAATCAGATTGACAACCTTATTTGGGGATGGGATAACGGTGCCGATATGAGCTTTGCAAATCTTTCCTTTCCGGACTCCACTTTGGAGAGATGGGGGAAAAATGGTGTTCGTAATGTGTCCATTATTGGCTATATAGAAGGTGATGAACAACTTTCCTCTATTGTCGAAATATTCAAACAGGAAGCTGCCGCTGAAAAAGGACAATCACTCCTTTTCAAACCGCAGTGGGAGCCAACCTTTCTTTTGGAAGTCGCCAGTATTCTAATCAGTGTTGATGACAAAGCTTTTGAACATGCACAATTTGATTCTATTTTTGATGATTTAATTCTGCGAGTATTCGCTACGAGCAAATTTCGTGGAGAATACATGCAGAGAAAAAGCCTTTCGGATGCAGTCTCTCACATTGTTCACAACGTAAGTTCATCCTATCCTATTTATAACCCATGCTGTGGTGTCGGAACGTTAATTACTGCTGATGCTCCGTTCATTGAGTACATCGGAGAAGAGATAAATCCTGTCATATGCTCTATAGCCCAATTGCGCATGAAATGGCATAAATATACCTTTGCGAATATAATCTGTGGAGACTCTTTGCATTCAGATGTATCCGAATTTGGGTTATTAGTCAGTACACCACCATTTGAATCATTTAGTAGTAGCCAAGCAAATAATAGTATACTTTTGAGCCTGATTGATAAATGTCTTGGCCTATCAAAACCTGGAATCTTTGTTGTCCCAGCAGGCTTCTGTTTTAATCATCTTTATCAAGGGATACGTAATAGATTAGTTTTAAATGACGCATTGCAGGCTATAGTCATGTTGCCAGCAGGTTTGTTTGCACCTTTTTCTGGAATCCAAACTACCATAGTAGTCGTGAATCCAGACAAACCGAATAAAGGGGAAGTGACATTCATAGATGCTACGTCGTTGATTGACGAGAAGACTGGTGAACTGAATAATTCGGATTTCAACGAAGTATGGGATAGCATATCTGAATTGAAAGTGACAGTGAACAATTCTCATATTATTGATAAGGAATATTCATTCGTCCCCAACCAATATCTGGATATGAACGTTGAAGTTCCTGACGGGGCAAAACTGATGTCTCTTAGCGAATTAGGCACGTTCATTAAATCATATTCCAAAGAGAAGAAATGTTCTGTTCGATGGGCCACCTCTACAAGTTTTTCCAATCCAAATGCGGTCAAAACATATTCGACATACGAGATAGCTCCGGGACAATCAATGCCCCATTGTTTAGTCATTGACAGAGATTGCGTTCTTATTCTTGCTACGGGAGGAAGAGGCGTCTCGATTCATATTGATGAAAACGGTGAAATATATACCCACCGTAACAATATAGCTTTTATTCCGAATAGAGAGCTAATCCTTCCAGAATATCTCATTCTTGAACTTTCAAAACCTTATGTGGCCAATCGAAACTTCGGGGCATATACCGCTTCATTGGCAAAGAATATAGACCATATTAAAATCATTGTTCCCTCGATTGAACGTCAAAAAGAAGCAATAAACGACTACCAATCTCAACTTCTGAGTCAAATGGGTGTAGAAATTTCCATGCTAAAGACTCGTCGAGATCAGGAAGCGCGTAAGGAACTTGAAATGCGCAAACATCGAATTGGTCAAGTACTAAATGATGCAATTCCCGCTTTTGATAGTTTATACTCTTTTATAGCTAATACTGATCAGCCTATGACTCGTGATACGGAAGTTGATGCACTATTCCATTCTACTCTATTTGAGGAAATGACATCAATTCAGCGAGGACTTAAAAAGGCGTCACTTCTACTCAAATCTTTGACTGAGGAAGTTAAATATTCAGAGGCCATTGATATTGATTTTTGTGATTTTGTGGCTACATGTACAACAGAATTAAAACCAACCAAAACAAATGTGTTTTGGTTTGGAGAACTAAAAGAGAATGAACGACCAATTGTGCATATTTCGGAACAAGACCTCAAAACGATTTTTGAGAACATCTTCTCCAATGCGAAAAAATATGGATTTACGGAATCTTTCCGTGAAGATTATTTTATCTCGGTCAATTTTCGTTGCGTTGACTTAGTCAACCGTCCATTTCTGCGAATCCATATATCCAATAATGGTTCGCCACTGCCTAAGGGTATGAATCCGGAACGGGTTTTTGAGTGGGGCAAAGGAAATGGTCACGGCATTGGAGGATGGCAAATCAGAAACATCGTAGAGCATTTTGGAGGAACGGTCTCTTTGGAGGAATTATCTAATAATCCTGAGGGATTCACCCTCCGATATGTAATTCTTTTACCATTAGTATCAAATAGTTATGAGTGAAATAGGGAATCATATAATCAAGGTTCTGTGGATTGACGATGAGCCACAAGATGGCTTTAGGAAATTTGCGTATAACAGCAAGCAAATTTTCATAGATGTTGCGTGTTCGGTCGTTGAAGGATTGACTAAACTTCAACATCGGGATAATTCCTATGAAGCAATTATCCTCGATGCGAACTGTATAATTAATCCTGGGGAAGTTGCCGCACTTGATGCTTTGACTTATGCGATTGTTAATATCTATCGCCTTAGAGTGGATATTCCGTGGTTTGTCTATACTGCTGGTGGTGAACGTTGGAAAGACATTTTGAATTGTCTTATTCCAAAGGATACATCTTGGCTAAAGAGACTTTACTATGATAAGCCTGCCGATCAAGAAAGTCTCTGTGATGATATACGTGAGGCAGTACAAAACTTTCGTGTGACACAAATCAAACAAAAATACTCAGAGATATTTCATTTGTATGATGGTAAAGATTTAATAGAATTGTTAATAGCAGCCGAGGACAACGACGATTTTAGCAAGGACAATTCCGTCCCGGGAAAAATTAGGCTTATCATGGATTGGATTTGCAATTTTTTGTCTAAAATCAAGATTGTACCATTTGAGTTCGTTCCGGCAAAAATCACTGAGCATAGTAAGTTCGTCGGACGAAATACAATGCAAGAAATTGTTCCGATCTACATCCAGCGTTTGTTTTTCTTCTTGGTTGATTATAGTAATCAGGGGAATCATAGGTTCTTAGAAACCTGTGAAAGAATTAGAGATGGACGAGCTCCAATGTTAAACAAATCAGCGACAGATGCTCTCATAACTATTCTCTATTGGATTGTAACGCTTCCGTTTGGAAATGTTGAGAAGATGCAGGAGATGCAAGACAAAGCAGAAATTATATACACTTTAAACGAGAAATAGCCATGAGCGAAAATAATATATACCACCGTGATATAATGCACTATGAGTCGGAAATTTGGTCGTGTGCCGATCTGTTGATAGCCTCCGGCATCAAGCAGAGCAAATTTCCCGACTACATGATGCCCTTCTTCGCACTCGTCATGCTTGAAGGACGTATGCGCAATGAGATGCGTGACATCACCGAGAGTGAGGGAATTGACCCCAAGGAGGACATCGACACTTTTGTTGAAGCCTTCCATGACCGCGACTGCGGCTATAACGACTACATCGTGCGTCAGGGTAAAACCCTCTCCAACATATGCGATAACGACAAGACCTTTGAACAGGATTTTGCCGATTATCTCGCCGGGTTCGATGCGCAGCTCAAAGAACTCCTCGGTATAGAGCGTGGTAATGCCGACAGCAAATACCTTAACCTCGACGGCATGATTGCCGAACTTCGCAAGAAAGGTATTCTTATGCAGTATATCACCAAATGGGCGCAGATTGACCTCTCGCCATATAACAACAGCGAGATAACCACTCTCGAGGAACACATTAAGCGTAAGTGGGCAGATATATCTGCGGAAACCGCTGGAGAACAGTACACACCCGAAGATATTATCTCGCTCATTGCCGAAATCGTTGCCGCTAAAGTCGATGTGGCCAAAAATGATTTTGTCCACCTTTACGACCCAACTTGTGGAGGTGCCAACCTGCTGTTCGGTGTAGCCGACCGCTTGAAACTCGATAGCGGCTACCAATATGTTGCAACCTACGGACAAGACTTCAACGATGCCCTTTATGCTCTCGCAAAAATTGAATCATTGTTCCGCGAAAACTCCGAAATCCGTTATGGTAATACACTGACACAAGGCCAATTCCGAGACAAGGAGTTTGACGTGGTAGTAGCTAATCCTCCCTACGGCATACCTTGGAAAGGATATGAGAAAGAGGTCCGCGACGACCAGACCGACCAATTAAAATTCTATCCATCAGTGAGCGATGGGCAATTGCTTTTCTTGCAGCATAATGCCCACCACCTCCATAAAGATAGCGGTATTGTTGTCGAGGTAAACAACGGCAGCTCACTATTCAGTGGCGATGCCGGTAGCGGCGAAAGCAACATCCGCAAATATCTCTTTGATCAGGATTGGGTCGAAGCTATCGTGCAAATGCCTTCCGATGAATTCTTCAACACTGGCATCGTCACCTATCTGTGGATTCTTAACAAGAACAAGTCGGCAGAGCGGAAGGATAAAGTAATCCTCATCAACGCCTCCGACCTTTGGCAACCGTTGAAGAAGAACAAAGGCTCCAAGCGTAAGGAGATGAATGAAACTCACCGTGCCGCCATCGTCCGCGCTCTCGTTGAGTTCAAAGACTGCGATATTGCCAAAGTTTACGACAAATGGCACTTCTATTTCAATAAGCAGCAGATTGAACTTACAGAAATAGATGCACAAGGTAGAAGCGCGAGTGAAACACTTGGCTACTACGGAGAGCCGGTGAAGATAAAAGACGAAATAACTTACCTTTACGGTAATAGCGACTGGCGATGGCCAAAAGATATTGAGTCCGGGGAGGGTGAAAGAAAGCTCATCCTACTTGAAAGTTACGGTGTTACCGATACTTTCTGCGTCCTCATGTGCAAGGATTGCATCTATTGGATTGATCGCGCTAAAAAGAGCGTAGTCAAATCTAACTATAAAGGCAATCACGAATATTTCGGAGCAGGAAAAATCGTGGCCAACATTAGCTTCAACAAGAAGCGAATGACCGACACGATTTCAGCAAAAATATGTAACGATACCTATAAGGACACAGAGATAATACTATACAATCCCGACCCGGAGCAGAACGGCGCAGCAATCCTCGCGTTTATGCAAAGATACATCACAAAACCCTATCAGCTTCTCGAAAATACCGTAGGCGTTGAAGTCAACTTCAACAAAGAGTTCTACGTGCCTGAAACGGTCGAACCAGTAGAGACCATCCTCACCGAGATTGTCGAAATAGACCGCGAACTCGCCAACCTCCAAAACGACCTTGGATTATGAAAGAACTGTTTCATCTCGAATATGAATGGCTTCCGAAATTTCCGACTCATTGGAAAATGAGCCGATTGAAAGACCATACCTTTACAACTACTGGCATCACATTTACTAAGGCCGATTTAGTTGAAACTGGCAATTCAGTGTTAAGTTATGGCCAGGTCCATGCCAAGAATAACCCTCGCACCGAGATTAACCATGAACTTATAAGATATATCCCTGATTCTCTCACTGCTGATAAATCGTCAGCGAAGGTAAAAAAAGGCGATTACATCTTCGCCGATACTTCTGAAGACTTGGAAGGATGTGGAAATTGCATATTTGTAAATGAGGACATTGACTTATATGCCGGTTATCACACTACTTTACTTCGGAATGAGAGCCTTTCTTGCGGAAAATATTTCGCATACCTATTTATGAGCGACCAATGGCGATCTCAAATACGTAAAAAAGTAAAGAGTGTCAAGTTATTCTCAATTTCTCAGGGAATCCTCAATCAGACATTTATAGTCATTCCTCCGCTTGCGGAGCAAGAGGCGATTGCGGCATACTTAGATAAGGAATGCGAGAAGATTAGGCGAGAGATTGAGTTGTTGGAGCGAAAGGCTGACTGCTACCGCCGCCTTCGCCGCTCCCTCATCAACCGTGCCGTAACTCGCGGCCTTAATCCCAATGCCTTCCTAAAAACATCCGAAATACCTTACATCTCACAAATTCCTTCACATTGGGCCATACTGCGTATAAAAGACCTATTTTCTGAGCGAGTGGAACTCTCTGAAACAGGAGATGAGGATTTACTTTCTGTTTCAGAATATTACGGTGTTGCAAAACGAGCAGACAAAGTTGATTGTGAAAATATTTCTCGTTCCGATTCCCTTGTCGGGTATAAAAAATGTTATATCAATGATATTGTTTCCAATATAATGTTAGCATGGAAAGGCAGTCTTGGTAAAACAGAGTATGATGGGATTGTAAGCCCTGCTTATGGTGTTTATCAACCGATAGCAGAGCTTGATGCTTCATATTTTCATTACTTATTCAGAACCGAACTTTTCAAGGCGATATTCAGAACAAATTCTAGAGGAATTATAGAGAGTCGTTTACGACTTTATACTCCAAACTTCCTCGCTTTGAAAACCTATGTTCCGCCTATTAACGAGCAACACGAAATCGTTGCTTACCTTGATGAGAAGTGTGGCAAGATTGACGCAATCATTGCCAAGGTAGAAACTAAAATCGAGCGTCTGAGACAGCTCAAACGCTCCCTAATAAATGAAGTAGTAACCGGCCAACGTGCTATTTAACACCTCCGAATTATGAACGAACTTGAATTACAAGGCGAATATGTAATGGATTTTTTCTGCCGCCGTGCCGATGGTCTCGGCTATCGTGAGGTGAAGAACAATGCCGTTACTCCCGACCTGTTTATCCCTGCCGACTTGCTGGAGTTTCTGAAAGAGAACTCACGCCGCCAGTGGCAGAGCCTGCTTCGCAAAAGCGAGTATGACGGCGACGAGCAGAAACTGCTCCGTGCCATCATGGACGATATTAAAAAGAGGATTGAGGCAAGTGCAAACGTGGCAATCTTCCTCAACAAGAACCGCTCCATCACTTTCGGAGGCGAAACCCTCCAGTTGCTTTATGTAAGCGGCACAGAACTGAAAGGCGACGAGGATTTCAAAAAAAATATCTTCACGGCAGTAGAGGAAGTAACCTATTCTTACCACCATGAGGGTAAGCGAGTGTTCACTTTCCGACCTGATATTTCCTTCTTCATTAACGGCATCTTCCTCGGCTACGCAGAACTAAAGAGCAATTTCACCAACCAAACGGCACGGTCGAACGGTCGCGGCAAAGTTTCCGGCGATTACCTTGAGGCCGTTTGGGAATACACCAAGATTGCCAATGGAAATGATTTGTCGCAAACGCTACGTCGCCAAATACTACGTCCGTTTGAGAAGTCGGTTCACCTTGTGACTACTGACATCAACGACACTTACGTGCTGCGAAATCCCGGCCAATTTTTCGACGAAGCTAAGAAAGGTTTTCAAGATGGAACAATTTCAATATCGTCCTACCGTCCGATAGTGGAAGAAGTATTCAAGCCGCTGCCCACCATAGCAGATTCAGAAACAGATCCGCGCGTTCGCTTTGAGGAAGCAATGCGCTCGTTGTATTCCAAGAAGATGATAGAGAAAGAGATTCTCTACTACAACTTCATGGCATATACGTACAAGACCGGCATCGTCAAGGAGAACGGCAAAAAGGTAGAAAAGAAGGAATATAAAGACAAGACCGGTCGATTGATGTGTCCCCGCCCCAAACAGAAGTTCGGTTGCGACCGCATTATCGAGCGTGTTCAAGAATTTCTTGAACACGAAAGCGATCCGAACTATTTTATAGAAAAACTTCAAGCTGAACTGACCGCACTTGGCGCACCCCTGGATAAGATTGAGGAAATCGTTGCTGTGCGCAACAGCTACTGCAACAACAAGTACGTTTATTCGCTATTGCTCCAATACGCAGCCGGTTTCGGCAAAAGTAACATAATAGGTTGGACTGCGTTGCAGCTCAAAGATTTGCGTCACAACAATGAGTGGGTATATGACAAAATTCTTCTCGTTGTCGACCGTTTGCAGCTACGCGACCAACTTGACTCGATGATGCTTAACATGAACATTGACAAGGCCATGTTCATTGAGGCTACAGACCAAGATACATTTGTCAAGGCTCTTGGCGACAAAAGACGCATCATCGTAGTGAACATTCAAAAATTTTGGGAACTAAAAAACGCCATATCCAAAGCCGGTAAGGACTTTACCGACAAACGTGTCGCATTTCTCATTGATGAGGTGCACCGCTCTAATACCGACGACGTTCATCAGGAGATGTTATCTGCGTTTGACGAGCTGCAAGATATCTTCGATGATAATGGTGGGTTCCTAACTCGTGGTTCCAAAAAGAAAAATCTCATTGTTGGCTTCACAGCCACACCAAGCGACCGAGTACTCGCTCGCTTTGGTGAATATCATCGTGGGGCGAACTTCAATCCTATCTGGAAACCATTTGACACCTACACGATGAAAGAGGCCATTGCCGACGGCTATATCCTTGACCCTACAAAGCATATCATACCCGTACCTGCCAAGATGTATTTCGAGCTTCCAGACGGTGTGCTCCAGCTCGTCACAGAGGCCATCAACTCTGGCAAGGATGAAAAAGTGGCTTTTGCCAAAAAGGAAATATACGAAAACCACGACCGCATGGAGGCTATATCTCGATTTATCGTAAACCGTCTGCTGTCGCAGGTCTATGGCAAAATCCGTGGTCAGGGTAAGGCTATGCTTGCCGTTACCTCTATTCCCATTGCAATCGAATATTGCAAGATAATCCGCTGTATGATGGCAGAGAAAACTGCATCCGGCATTTTCTCCAAGTATGCGGACTCACCTGTTGCTATCGTATATTCAGATTCGCAGAAATACGAGAAATGTTCGTCGATGAACGATGGAGTAGCCGAAGACAAGGTGATTGACAATTTCAAGAATGCCAAAAATGGCTTAATCATTGTGGTTGACAAATTGCAGACTGGCTTTGACGAGCCTAAGCTGCACACCCTTTTCCTCGACAAGGAAATCCGCGACATCAATGCCATACAGACTATATCGCGTGTAAACCGCACCACGAAATACAAAGAAGAATGCCATATCATAGACTTTTCGTTTGGCAATGTCAATGAAAAGAACATCCGCGATGCTTTCCAAAAATTCTGTGGTATGGTAATCACTGACTTCGACCCCATACGCGAGAAAGCCGTTGTGGATGAAATCTACCGCAATCTACTATCGCAGCCCATTTTCTCTAAATGGTACGAGCGTTATCGCTCAACCAAAGGCAACAAAGAGGCCAATGCCGCTCTTTGTCTTGAAATGGACGCTGACATCCGAATATGGATTAAGAATATGATTGCCGCATACGACAGCTACCTGCAAGAAGTAGCCGCACGTGGTGAAGACCCCGACCCCAATATTCCGGATGATGCAGCCAAGATGCTGAAAAAAGTGATCAGTCGTTACAACTCCAGAATGGTGCTTCTCCAAGGTGTGATTGAACTCGAGCCCAAATTCTCTGACGCTGACTTCATTGACTTTTGGCAGCGTTACTGCTACATATATAACTCGATGTTGGACAAGAAGGACCCAATCGGAGCAATAAAGACCACTTTTGATGGAGGACTTGGATTGCTCGTAGGCGAGGAAATTGAGGTTGAGGAACCCGGTGAACCCGGCGGAGAACCCGGAGAGCCGACCCCGCCGAAACCCGGTAAGCCCGGCAAAAAGCCCGGACTCGCGGGTATATTCGATGCCCTCGCCAAGATGAACGCTACCGAGCAAGAGCGTGAGCAGGAGATGAATTTCTGGAACGCTCAGACCGAAGCGCTCTATACGTTCCTTGCCTCAGACGGTAAATTCATGGCTATGCTCCGCAGCGACAACTTTACACGAGACCAAATCGAAAAGGAGTACAACAAGTTGCTCCGGCGCTATATTCGCCAAACCGAAGATGCCAAAGTCAAGAAGCTTCTCGACGAGAACAAGGAAATGTTCCTTGAAGACTTCAAAGAAAATATTAACCGTCAAAGTCAAACGTCTTCTATCCCTTATGTAATGGAATCCTCAGATTTTGACATAGCCGCTGAACCGTAAATTATGTACCTTATATCAGACATCGATACAAAAATTCCATTCAGCAAAAGACACCCGAATGAAACCATCCGGGAAATTCTTCGCTATGATTCAGGCTATCTAAAGGACCTGTTTTATAAAGACGAAGATATTGTGTTCACAAGAGAATGTTTGGCTGATATTTGCCGCTTGACAGCTAAGCATGAAGATAATTGGGAGACACCGCCTGCCAAATCTGGATTGTCCGCATTCTCCAGATTGAAGACTTATGGGACTCCATATCTTTATAATTTCAATGATGAAGACATTGCAATGTTAAATTCGTTGCGTCTTGAAGAACTGGGTTAACCTTATGGAAGAAATTAGAGAATTATTAACGTTTACGAAATTGTCACAGCTTATCAAATACTGTGACAATTGCTTAGATTTTCTTGTAGAACTCAATAACGGCTCAGAAGAAGACGAGGAGTCTATACAAAAGATGGAGGTTACAAAAAACTTCCTTACAATCGTCGCAGATAAATTTGTTAACGGATTTCAGCAGTCCGTATTATCCGGCTGTATTGAAGAACCGGCAGTACAAGACCTAAAGAGTGACCTTGCAAGCGATGCCTACTATGTTATTCAAGCCATACTTACTTGTACCGTTGACTTATTTGTTAACACTTTCGATGAAATTGAAGATAATAACGGCTTTGAAGGATATGAGACAAAGCGCGATGAAGCAGCGGAACGTGAGATAATTGCAATAATTCATCATTTTAGTGAAAATACAGAAGGCTTCGGGATTACACATCAGACCGAAGAAATCATTCCTAACATGGATTATAAGATCTCTCAACTTAGAGAACAATATATAAACAGTGGATGGTATAATGAAATGGGGCTACGTGACTATGTTGATTCACTTGCTGAAGATGATCAAACATTCTGGGGTTGGCTTTTTGACAATCCTGCTCTAAATGGATTATTGTCATGGCAATTAACTCATGAACAACGCGAATGTTATAATAATTTTCTAACCTTTTTGAATAATCTGCTATATTATGAACCGTTTATCCATACATCAGATTTGGTGAGTATTCAACGTCGCTGGCATTAAAAACGTTGAAAACTGCTCATGAGGATTGGACAACTTATCATTTCACTATGGACTTACTGAATATTGACGACTTCACAGTTGACACGCTTCAATATCTTATTGACAATGAGGTAGAGGAGAACGTGCATCTTGACTATAAGGCTGGCACTGCGCTCCAAAAGAATGACAGAGGCAAGAATGAGATAACAAAGGACATCTCTGCATTTGCCAATGCAGACGGAGGCATAATCATTTATGGACTGGCGGAGAGAGACCATAAACCGGCTGAGTTGGCACCTTTCGACGGGAATGATTTTTCCAAAGAGAGACTCGACCAAATAATTGCCAACATTCAGCCAAGTATAAAAGGTGTTACCATATTCCCCATACGTCTTGACGGTGATGTGTCACAATCGGTCTATGTGGTAAAAATCCCTCGAAGTTCAAATGCCCCCCACATGGCTACCGACCACAGATATTACAAGCGCAATAATTTCCAATCGGTCGCTATGGAAGATTATGAAGTGCGAGACCTCTTCACTCGTGCAGATTGTCCGGAATTGGAGATTAATATGTGCTTTTGCACTTGTATTAACGAAGACGAAGTCCGCGATGAAAACGATAGCTATGTGTTTAGCTTTACTATTGGTGTAACCAATATTGGACGCAAACTATGCTCAAATTTCAAAATCGCAATAATTTGTAAGCCCCAAGAATTTGACTTTCATTACAAATTTAATGCGGGAGCAACAAATGTCAACTCTCTATCCCAAACGTTTTTGGATAGTGATAGAATAAAGTTGTCATTTGGAAGTAGAGAAACTATTTTCCCAACTGAAAGTATTGATTTTTCTCCTAAATTTGAAATACCATATCCTTATGTTGACAAATTTTTAGGAGCAAGCCAATTTGAGATTCTGCTATGGTACGAGGGTGGCTATAAACACTATAAATACGATATGCAAGAAGAGTCTTTTGAAGAAATAATCGAATGATAAAATCCGTATGATACAGTATAACCGAATAATGCTCGGAGAGCATGGTAAATATCTCCCTGACTGTTTAGAGAATAACTATATCGGGACGAATTTTCTTCCCGATATGGACTTGTCGGCATTTCCTCATGACCATGAGTCTGTATGGCGTAAGAAGATGGTTGAAGTTTTTCTTCAAAAGAATCCTGATAAGTCAATCGGTACAGCCCGAAACTCCATTGGCTTTCTTTGGACTGTTTGTTATGGTCTGAAGGAGGGCGACATAGTCCTTGCCTCTAATGGTGAAGGGAAATACCGGATTGGTAAAATTACGGGTAACTATTTCTATGTTCCGGGTGGAATACTTCCTCATCGCAGAAATGTTGATTGGCTTCCGGCTGGTATCAACCGTAAAGATATGTCCAAAGAGCTTCAGAATTCAACTGGCTCTATTGGCACATGCTGTAATATTACGAAATATGCGGCGGAAATTGAAGGATTGATTGGCAATTCTTCTTCAACGGCAAAGGCGGTAAGCTCGAATGAGAATACAATCACTGAGAGTTATAGCGAACGCTCATTGCATAGGCTGTTGGCGAATGCCATGCTGTCGGACGGGATTCTCTCAAAGACAATCTTCCACGAGAAGTCTATAAAGTCAGACCCAGCCAAGTGGGTACACCCGGACATGGTCGGAGTGAGGTTCAATGAATTTCAAGATAAGGTGACGAGGGCTTTACTGAAAGCCGCCGACACCAAGGAATATCTTGAAATATATTCCTTTGAATTGAAGAAAACCATCAACAACGACCATGAACTCAAACAGGCATTTTTCCAAGCCTTGTCAAATAGCAACTGGGCAAACTACGGCTATCTCGTTGCATTTGAGATAAACAATGAGCTACGGGAAGAAATGGAACGATTGAATCGGTCGTTTGGCATAGGTATCATTCGATTGTCACCCTTTGACAACGCAACACAGATATTGTTTCAAGCTCGAAAAAACGATGTTGATTACTACACTGTGGACAAACTCTGTAAAATCAATCCTGATTTCAGAAGTTTCATGGAGCGCACCGCAAAGGTTCTCAACGCCGGTGCCGATGTGGTAGAAGACGTAAAGCGCGGTCTGGAAACAATCTGCGACAAGGGATTCCCCAACGAGGATGAACTGGTAAAGTATTGTCAAGAAAAGCATATCCCATTAAGCCAGTAAGAATCATTCTTGAAAGAGTTGTAATGTTGATTGACTGTAATTCAATGTAATATAATGGCTGGTAAAGAAAAATTTGAGAATAAATTGAAGAATCTTCGGGAAACTCTCGAATCAATAGGTCACGTTCCTTCAGTTGCGGAGGATCGTGCTGTTAACGCTAATGTCAAGTATTACTATAAGAATTATTCCGACAACCCATTGGTTGCTGAACTTATGAATGACTTTCCCCTTGAAATAGGGAAACGTGGGAAATATAATAAGCGTGGCAGTATCGGTGAACGCGGTTTGATACTTGAACAAGCACTCTCCAAATATGGTAGAGTGCCAACCAGTGAGGAAGATAAGGCACTCCTTGCCGAAGTTAACTATTGTTATCGAACATTTCAAGCAGATCCTCTCATTAAGCGTCTTCGGAAATTATATCCAACAAACAACTTGTATTCCAAATGGGGGCCCAAGGTTGATAAAGAGTCACATCCGGATGCCTTTTGTATGGGTGGCACCGGTAGTTATAAAGAATTAAAAGTTGGCCCCCTATCTTATTTTGAGAATCCGTTCCAGCGTGCTAAAAGATACATCCTCGAATGTATTGAGGAGTATCATGAGCTACCCGGGTCTAACACTTGGCCAATGCACTTTGCTTTTGAGAGATTGGACGGTAACTATAGAAATGGTATACCATACGAAGTGATTGAGTTTGCAGAACACCTTATAAAAGAGGGATTGGCTTCAGAAGAGTTTGTAACACGATATTACTCTTCAATGCTTGACCATGAACCATTATTTTCTCGGATATCCCAAATCATGGGTGATATGAAAATATGCTCATTGGGATATTTGGCTAAGAATATCATGCCGGGACGACTGATTGATATAGATAGTCTGTATCAATTTTTCTATTACCAAGAACAAAACAATGGATACCCTTCTAATGGCATACAAAAGTCACATAGACATTTATATCGCTTAATTGACTATCAAACGGAGACCGCGGGAAAACTTGTTTCTTTAGGGTGGAAAGAGCTTGGTGAATTAGACTATAATGAGATTGCTGACACAAATCCAATTACAGTCGTACCAAAATATTCCTTGGATTTTTCTGATGAAGATGAAAGACATTATGCGCAAACGTTTTTGTTTCATCAGGATGTTAATCATGATTATATCAATGGGATCACCACAAGAACTGTAAATTATGATGCTACATTCATGGATGATATTTGCGAGGGTATCTGTCCGTTTCGATTTATTGACAAATTTCCTTATCCGGATGCACCAGAAATTACACTTGATTGGTGTGAACTCCTTGTGGATCTTGAATCACCTCTTTTGAGTGAATACATTGAAAAGGGATTGTTTTTCCATTTCTTTACTTCAATTGCAAAGTCTATCACATCTCCTATAGCAATAAGTCAACTGTATGATTTATCAATATACTTGAAGAAGAAATATGACTTTAATCTAAAAATTTAACATAACACATTATAACTAAGGATAAATAAAGATATGGGCCAGTTAATTTCAGAAAAACAGTTCTTTCATGAATATCCACAACAGGTTTTGTCTAATAGCTTTTGTGAGAAAAACTGGGTGACATTATTCCGGAAGAATTTGTGTCACCCAGCCGGCAATAGCGATGTGGACATAGATTTATGGATGTGGACATATCTTGTAGAAGACAAGCATATTGCAGAAGCTTTGCGTAGCTATAATGAAGACCTTCGTTACGATGAGAAGGGTGCGATATATATGGATAATAGATATTCAACTTCTCTGAAAGAAGGATTTGAGTCAACCATCGTTGAAATGAATTTCTATGACACTCGCCCAATACGTCATCAAATCAGAGTAAATGAAGAGTTTATACACATGTTCCATCTTTATGAAGAAATTGATAATGATGGAAATAAGCGATATACTCAATTTGATTCAGGAGAAACTAAAGTTATCCTAATCGTAAGCAAAAACGAAGTAAGAATACAACATAGATACTTAATGGATTTTCTCTCTTCGAGAAAACTGAATCTGGTGTGTTTTGTACGGTCTGAAGTAAATATGACTCCTGAAATAGCATCGTCTTTGGACTTTGAAAAACCATATACAGGACATGAGGGTATAACCAATTGTGAGGTCGAGAATACAATTACTAATTTTTCGGTTGCCGTAACGGGTGGACAATACCAAAGTTGGTTTAAGGGAAAGAAAATTATACCTTATAAGAAATTTGGCGAGTTCAAATCTTCTTTTGATTCTGAATATGCGGAATTTATCATTGACTACGATACCGATTCATGTTGTGAAAAGAAGTTATCATGCTCAGACGAGAGTGGTAAATATATAAGGACTTTTTTCAAGAGAAGTGTATTGGAAAAATATCGAGATGATCCAAATGCGTCTGTTGAACCATTCACCATATCATCAGAATATTTTCTATTAAAATGTAATACAGAGCATCCAAATGTTGTATGGGCGTACATTAAAGATTTAAGAAGTTTGCCATATACTGAACAGCTTCACTGGGTTGCTCATAATATTTATTATCATGAAGAGTTGCCTGAGGAATATCAATTAAACTGCTATGCTGATTGGAGTGGCAAAGTCGTCTCTATTGATTATAAATTTCGGAATCTGTTTAACAGGATTAACACAGATTGGGAAAAATACTTTGGATGGAAATTATTCAAACCAACCAAAGATTTGCAAAGTACGGCTCTTAAAAGAATATTCATAGTTAGTGAAAACAATTCAGGTCCATTTAGGAAACTTCTGGAATTAATGAACTTAGTTCTCACGGAAAGCATAAATGTGAGTGAACTAAAAAAAGTATTTGTCCAAAGTGAAAAAGGAACTGGTGGAATTACATTATTGAATTCATTTCTGGAATCAAAAGGCATTCGCCAATCGCCTTTCATACATTTTCTTAGACAACTGCAAACTTTAAGATCTCAGTTCTCGGACGTGCATCGAAATGGAGAAAAGCAAGACAAACATTTGGGTCAAGCACTTCAATATATAAATTTAAGTCTTGACAATCCTGATTTTCAAAAAGCGTCCATAAGTCTTTTTGAAAAGGGGCATGAGGCTTTGATGGCATTTTATCAGAGTTATCCAAAATTGCAAGCTGATCCAAATTGCTAAGTTCGTAAAAATATACGTATATGATTGGCTCAGTGATAGCAGACTTGGCAGCGTGGACGTGGGAGCATGATAAGGAATGCTTCTACGAGAGGTTGGTGTCGCGGGATGCCAAGTTGACCGGATATGGCCTTCTGGCAATGTCAATGTGGCGTACCATCAATGAAGGTGGTCTCATTCAAAACAATCGTTTTTATGTTGAGATTGGCAAAGCGTTGTCACATGCTGATTCAAGTTGTGTGGATTTACCAACTGATTGGCTACGGTGGGGGCAATCTGAATATGACAATCCTATTCCATTTGATTTGAAGATAGCCCTCATAATATCTGCTTTTATTGATAGCTGTTTTCTCACCGAAGAAAGACAAAAGCAAATGGATTGGGTGCATTTCTTTCATGGAGGAAAACAAGAATATTATGCACAATCCATTATGGAGATTATTCGTCGGCTGCATGAAGGACAGACCAAGAATGAGGCAGTTAAAGACATCCCGAAGCCAGTTATAGATTATTACAAATCTGGGGCTGAGCATAATTTTTGTGATCTGCTTGAGTATGTTACCTTTGCTTGGAGGTGCTTCTATTATAGTTGGGATTATACCTCAGCATTGCACAATGCCGCCAAATGCGCTGGTAACCACCATCTTGCTATGGTATTGGCAGGAGCCTTTGCTGATGCAATGTATGGCAATCACTATTCTATGATAAAGAGCAAGTATGGTGGCAATATCGAGTATATTTCCTTCCCCCGAACCTTGAATGAGTCCTACCTTGAATGTTTGGATTATATTCGCAGGCAGGAAGATAGAGACAGAATTTTCTTTCAGAAAAATAACGCTCTATCAAATGTCGAACGACATCATTGGAGTTCAGTCGAGAACCCATACGTTGAAATTGCCATTACTCCTGAATTGGAACGTAAGATTAAATATGCTTTTCATACCGGATGGACTGAACGATATGGCGTTTATCTCGACAACGGTTGGTTTTATGTTTATCGCAGCCATTTCATTCTCTTGCGTTTCCAGATAAAAGATGACGAGAGAGGGATTAGTAGAATATCTAATCTTCAAATAAGTGATGACTCTCATGCACGGATTGAAGATTTAGGTTGTGTTTTAGAAGTATTAGAAAGAACGCGATGAAGATAACGCGATGAAGATAATTAGTTGGAATGTGGCCGTCATTAAAGCACGGGCGAATGAGATTGAGAGGTTGATGCAGGAGTATCATCCGGATATTGTATGCTTGCAAAAGACGAGGACTGACAAAGCTCCGGATTTTGATGTCTATCGGATCTATGTGGATTGTGTCGACCGATGGAGTGGCGTTGCTACTTATGTGCGTTCAGGCCTTGAGGGGAATTTTATAGAGTCTGATTCGCATCATCTTATTTTGGACTTTGATGAGTTTGTGCTTGTCAATGCTTATGTGCCTTACTCAAATCCTAAGGTGTCGGGGTACATTGAGCGGCGTAAAGAATGGGATAAATGGATTGTCGAGTTTGTCAAGAGGCAAACCAAGCCTGTGATTATCTGCGGTGATTTGAATATCGTTCATACGGATATGGATTCTTTCTATTCTTCGTGTGTTCGCAATACAGGCTGCTATTATCAGTGGGAGCGAGATGATTTCAACCGACTGCTTTCTGAATGTAAATTGGTTGACACATTCCGTAGATTGCATCCTGAAGACAGAGCATACACCTATTTCGACACCATGCACGGCGTGGATTATCGTGCCACTAATCAAGGTTCACGGCTGGATTATTTTCTTGTCTGCGAGTCATTTATGCCATGTGTGATGAAATCTGAGATATTATCTCCACTGTCGGCACCGAGTAACCCAATATTACTTGATTTGCAACTTAATATAATTTTAGAAAAACGATGAAAGCATTGACATATATAGGAGAAGGTCGGTTTGAAGTGACGGAGAAGGCGAAGCCGGTAATTTCCGCCCCTACGGATGCTGTGGTGAGGGTGACTCTGAGCAGTATCTGTACCAGCGATTTGCATATCAAGCATGGGAGCGTTCCAAGGGTTGTGCCGGGCGTTACTGTCGGGCATGAGATGGTCGGCGTGGTGGAGAGTGTCGGTGAGGCTGTCTCCAAGGTGAAGCCAGGCGACCGCGTGGCGGTGAATGTGGAGACGTTTTGTGGTAAGTGTTTCTTTTGTCGGAACGGGTGGGTCAACAATTGCACTGATCCGACTGGCGGATGGGCTCTTGGTTGCCGGATTGACGGCGGACAGGCCGAGTTTGTGCGTGTGCCGTTTGCCGATAATGGACTGACTAAGATTCCGGATAATGTGAGCGATGAGCAGGCGCTGTTTGTCGGCGATATTCTTGCCACGGGCTACTGGGCTGCGAAGATTTCGGAGATTGGCGAGGAGGATACGGTGTTGATAATCGGTGCCGGTCCGACCGGGCTTTGCACTTTGCAGTGCGTCAGGCTATATAATCCAGCGCGAATTATTGTCTGCGAGAAGGATGCGGTGCGTCAAGAATTTGTCAAGAGTCATTATCCTGATGTGATTGTTGTTTCGCCAGAGGAGTGTCTGGAGAATACATTGCAGCTTTCAATGCATGGAGGTACTGACCGAGTGATTGAGGTTGCCGGAGCGGATGACACTTTCCAATTATCCTGGCAAGCGGCTCGACCGAATGCGATTGTCACGGTTGTAGCTCTTTATGATAAGCCGCAGGTGTTGCCATTGCCCGATATGTATGGCAAGAATCTGACGTTCAAGACTGGAGGCGTTGATGGTTGCGACTGCGACGAGATACTTCGGCTTATTTCTGAAGGTAAGATTGACACAACTCCCCTTATCACCCATACCTTCCCATTATCTCAGATTGTGGAAGCCTACGACCTATTTGAAAACCGCCGCGACAACGTTATTAAAGTGGCAATAAAAAACGATAATATAGATAACTATGGCAAAGAAGTTAGAGATACGGAATAGTACCGCTGAGTTTCTGATTTTCCAGATTGAAGGAAAGGAGGACGGAGTGCAGGTTGTGTACCGCGATGAGACTATCTGGTGCACGCAGAAGGCTATGGCGCAGTTGTTTGATTGCTCCACAGACAATATCGGACAACATCTGAAAAATATTTTTGAGAGTGGAGAGCTAACCGCAGAGGCAACTACCGAGAATTTCTCGGTAGTTCAAAATGAGGGTGAGCGTCAAGTAAATCGCAGTCTCAAATTCTATAATCTCGATGCCATTATCTCGGTCGGTTATCGCGTGAACAGTACTCGGGCCACGCAATTTCGGCAATGGTGTACGTTTGTATTGCGACAGTTTGCGATACGCGGCTACGTGATTGACAGGAAGCGCATGGAGAACGGTACGTTTATCGGTGAGGATTATTTTGAGCACTTGTTGGCTGAGATTCGGGAAATCCGGCTCAGTGAACGGCGCTTTTACCAGAAACTAACTGATATTTATGCCACAAGCATTGATTATAACCGCGATGCGCCAACCACTCGGTTGTTCTTCAAGAAGGTACAGAACAAGATGCACTACGCGGTACATGGGCACACTGCCGCCGAATTGATCGTTGACCGGGCCGACGCCCAGAAAGAGCACATGGGCTTGACAACGTGGGAGAACGCTCCCGATGGTAAAATCCTGAAACCGGATGTAAGCATCGCCAAGAACTATCTCAAAGAGACCGAATTAGAGGATATGGGCCGTATAGTCAATTCATTCTTGGATTTGGCTGAGGATATGGCGAAACGACATATCCCCATGACTATGGAAGATTGGGCTAAACGCATCGACAAATTCCTTGACCTCACCGACCGCCCTATTCTTTCGGATGCCGGACATGTCACCGCCGAGCAAGCCAAGGAACACGCTGAAACCGAATTCGAGAAGTACCGCGTCATCCAGGACCGACTCTTCCAATCAGATTTCGACCGTTTCAACGACGATAACCTCCTGCCGTTGGATTTCGACAAAGTGTAACATCGTCGGTGTAGTAACGTGCAGGAGTGTCAGTCAGATTTCGATGACGGCGGAGTCGTTAAAGGTTGTGTGTTCGCCAGTAAAGACGTAGCCGAGAGGATTGCTGACGAGGTGGGTGCTGCCTATCATCAGGTCGGTTTGATGATGAGCGTGACCGTAGATCCATGCATTGATTCTGCTGCCGGCGATGTAGTTGCCAAGTTCTGTGGCAAATGCCACGTTCAGCGGGTCGCCGGAATACCGCTTGTCAATGGCTGCGAACGTCGGGAGATGATGTGTCACGACCACAATCTTTTTCGTATCGCTCATTTCAACGGCATTCTGTATAAACGCAAAATTCTTTTCAAACTCTTCGGTTATATCCCTGGCGGTGAGTCGATGATTGTTGTATAGAATTTGGCGGTAATCGTTCATCCCGGACTGAACCACCATTTCATCAACGGGCGAAATCCTTGACCAAAGAGTTGAAAGAATGAAGTCGGTATCTTCTATCCGCACGACTTTGTTGTGATAGTAGCCGACATGAGGAAGAAACATCTTCTGCCAACTTTCACCCATCTCCCCAATGTCGCCATTGTTGTAAAACTCATGGTTGCCGGCCACCATCAGCACTTGACGATAGCTCTCTGACATCCATTTCCACAAGCGTAAGTGCTCCACGTTCTTATCCACAAGATATCCGACATCCCCGGCAATAACGAGAAGGTCTCCGGCAACCTCAATCGCCGGGTCTTTAGCATTCATCATCCGGAGATTCTCATGAAACTCCAGATGCAGGTCAGAGCAATATTGAATTTTCATAGTTACAATTTTCATAAAGTTACGATACATTCCTGAATTTGCCAAATGTTCATTAATAAATCACCTCTTTATATTTGGGCATTAGCCAGCATATTCCCTATTTACGTAGAATTCTACAATTTTTTTAATACTCACGTAAAAGCCGAGAATCCTTAATAGCACGACTAAAAATTGAAGGAAACTGCAATTTTGGGTAATGAAGATTGAATATGAGCTCTATTGTATTACTAAAAGTTGCGGTTTACCACATTTTTTGGTAAAACAACGGAACGCAGAATTTTTCACATTGTCAGACCCAGCCTGCTGATATGACAAGAAAGAATAGAACCAAATCACACTTTAAGGTGTTATTTATTTGGAATATTAAATTATATAGTGTATCTTTGCACTATAAATCCAAGATATTATGATTACAGCCAAGAACGAACAGGAAGTGGAGGCGTTTCTCCGAGAATTCAAACCCAAATTCAGCATTTGGGGAATAATCTTTCTTCATCGGGATAAGAATGAGGAGGCTCTTCGTGCGTTAGGTATAACTCCTGTAGCGCGTGAAGAGATTATCAAGAAAATCGAGAAAGAAGATTATTCTCACTCAATTGTTGATGAGGCCTCGTTCGGTGATATGTGGGTCTTCGGTAAGGACTACGACGGCACGGAGCTGTATATAAAAATATCTATGGGCGCACCGGGGAGTAAAACTATCTGTATCTCGTTTCATGAGGCAGAGCATCCCCTCAACTATCCTTTCAAAAAGAAATAGGCTATGGAGAAGTATGTAGATATGAAAAGTCCATTGACTGGTGGGAAGGTCAAGGAGGTAAGTACAACGGAAGTGAAGGAGTTCCGCAAGGAAAAATACCGTGTTCACGTCCGGTACTATATTTGTGAGGATACCGGTGAGCAATTCACAACGACAGAGCAGGATACATTGCAATTCAACGACCTTTACTCTCAGTATCGTATCCGCCACGGCATTCCATTCCCTGATGAAATTAAGGAAATCAGAACCCGATATGGATTAAACTATTCCCAAATTTCAAGAATTCTTGGATTTGGCACAAATCAATATGCCAAATACGAGAATGGAGAGGTCCCTTCGGAATCCAACGGCAAAATGATTGCAGCTATACGCGATAAGAATGTGTTGTTGGGACTGCTTAAAGGTTGCAAGGACACTTTTCAGCCGGCAGAATATGAACGCATTCTTACTTCAATCAACATGAGCGAGATGAAGGATGATGAATACACCGCGCTTCACCGAGTTATCTTCAATGATGATAGCCGAAGCATATTCAATGGATACGGGGGTAAATGCGTCCCGAAACTGTTTGATATGGTTCGCTACATTGTGATGAAACATGGCGAGGTATTCCCGACGAAATTGAACAAGCTGATGTTTTATTCCGATTTCAATCACTACCGCAAGACAGGTCAATCAATCAGCGGTCTTCAATATCGCGCATTGAATTTCGGCCCGGTTCCTGACCATTACGCCACAATCTATGACAATACCCCCGAACTTGACAAGCGACTAATTGAAGCTCATGATATGGTGAGCACACTGCTTACATGCAATTCCAATCAAGATTGCGAGACCCTTTCTGAATCTGAAAAGGAATCCATAGACTATGTTATTGGGAAATTGAAACCTCTTTCTGTCTCAGCGATAATAGAAGCGAGCCATCAGGAAAACGGTTGGCAACAAAGCTCCATTGCGCATAGCCACATTCCTTACGACGAAGCTTTTGAACTGAAATTAGTATGAACAGAAAAGGACGGATAGCATTTACGAAGTTGGCTGTCTGCCGGAAATTGATTAACTTCGCATTAGGTCAACGACCGCATGTCCGGCATAGTAGCCGCGCATGTCTTTGAGTCCGCAGACCGACCGCAGAAACGCCCCGACTGAGCCACTTGTACGGCTCTTGTACGGTTTAGATTGACACTGTGTTGTAAATCAATATTTTAACCGTTTCTGCATCGGAAAATAGATGATTGTCACCATTTGGTGATAAATGGCATAAACTATTGAAAAGTCGCTCTTTATAGGGCGACTTTTTTCGTGCTTACTGCTCAATAAAACCACTTTTCATCCCTTTTCACCTGCTTTTTTGTACCCGATTTGTATCAAGTCGGCCAGTCTTACTTTTAACCTCAGAAAGGTCTTGGACTTTTGAGACACGATGAGACACGGTGAGACGCGATGAGACACTTTCGGCGAAAGAACTGGCGAAATAACCACGAATAATGTGAAATATGAGCAGTAATATTGAAATCATCAAAAGATGCGGATGGTGTGACAAAGAGTTTGTCGCACGAAAAACATCGACGGAGTATTGCAGCCACCGATGCTCCGGACTCGCATATAAGGAGCGTAAACGACAACAGAAACTTGAAGCTTTCAAGATTGAGTATGTAAAATCCTCCGATGAAGTAACGGAGATTGAGAAACTGGAATTTCTTTCTCCTACCCAACTATGTCGGCTGTTAGGGATAAGCCGAGCAACCATCTATCGTTATTTCGCAGATAATGCAATAACGACAGTACAATTCAAAGGCAAAACTCTCATCCGCAGAAAGGATGTTGACAGCCTTTTTGAGAATGGACATAAATATCTGAAGCGTCCAAAGAAATCATCAGAGCCTATTACGGAATTCTACACATCAAAGGAGGTGCAGGAAAAGTATGGCATATCCAATTCAGGGTTGTATGAGATTGCCAAGAGAGAAAAGTGGCCGAAGACTCAGCAAAGAGGCAAGACCCTTTGGAGCCGGAAGCATGTTGACGCTTATTTCGCAAAACAACAACCCAGTGATGAAATATCTGAGTGGTACACCGCAGCTGAGATTCAGGCGCGATATGGAATGTCATTATCGGCAATATACTGTTTGGTGTCAAAGGAGGCCATCCCCAAGAAGAAAGTCGGTGCAGCTACATTCTATTCCAAATATCATTTCGATTTAGCCAAAGGCATAGCCGAGCCTAAAGAACCGGAGTATTATACATACCCTGAGGCGATGGAGAAATATGGGCTAACACGTGACCAGCTGCACCACTATCTGAAGTATCACAACATTACCCGTGTGAAGAAGGGTAAGTACACTCATATTCTCCGGCGTGAATTGGATAATCTCTTGAAATCCCCGGCGATATAGCCAATGGAGACGATTTGGAGATACATCGGAGAGCATCCGGACTCTATTGTTCTCCCTCGATTCTCATGCTTACTTTGTGTCAAATTTTAATCCCCCCACACAGATGAATACATGTACCAAAGTATTCCTCCGCAAGCGTCCATACGCCGGAGGAAAGCTATCGCTGTATCTTGACTATTACCCGGCGATACGCAATCCGCACACCAACAAGATGACACGTCGTGAGACTCTCGGTATTGTCATCTTTGCGAACCCCACCAACGAAATGCAACGCCGTTTCAATCAGGAAATGGAAGAAAAGGCCGAGGCCATACGTTGCATCCGTTATCAGAGTCTGATAAATGAACAGTTTGGTTTTCTCGACAAGACAAAGCAGAAGCAGGATTTCCTCGCCTACTTCGAGAAGAAGGCCAAAAGCAAGTATGACAAATGGATGAGTGTATATCTACATTTCAAGAACTTCACCAGAGGTCAATGCACTTTCGGTGATGTTACCGTGAGCCTGTGCGAGGACTTCCGTGACTATCTTCTCATAGCCTACTCACTGCGCCACCCGGAGAAGAAGATACCCTTATCGGCAAACTCTGCCGCCGGATACTGGTCAACATTCCGTTGCTTATTGAAAATGGCATACAAGGAGAAACTTCTGCTTGAAAATGTCAATGATTTTCTTGATGGACTCAAATGGCAGGAGGTCAAGAAGGAGTATATCACATTGGAGGAGATGAAGATTCTCGCAAACTCTCAATGCGACATTCCAGTGTTGAAGCGAGCCTCTATGTTCGGTCTATTCACCGGCTTACGTCTCAGCGACCTTCTTCAGCTCAAATGGGAGAATATCGAGCGTGGTCCCGATGGAGGTCACTGCATCAGACTCTGCACTGAGAAAACAGAAACCGAGGCCACACTCCCTATCAGTGAAGAAGCACTGCAATATTGTGGTGAACGTGGTGACGGTCTTGTTTTCAAGGGGTTCAAACGCTCAATGGCTCAACATGCTTTCAAAAATTGGGTGAAGTCAGCAGGGATAACAAAGAAGTTGTCATTCCACTGCTTACGTCACTCATTCGCTACAATCCTTATCTCGTTGGGTATAGATGTGTATGTGGTGTCGAAGATGCTTACTCACCGTAGCGTCCGAACGACTCAGATCTATGCCGAAGTAGTCGGCGAGAAGAAACGCGAAGCCTCCAACGCCATCACGCTCAAATAGTCACTATCCATTCAGTTCTATCGAAAAATGCCATCTTGCAGAAATGCAGGGTGGCATTTTAACATATCGGGGCACGAACAATCGTCGACAACTTCGTGTTTTATTCTTGTTTACAAAATTCAGCACAATTTAAGAGTTATAAAAATCGAATGAAAGACCTGATTAAAGGCCACAATCCGCTGATGCTATTCTTCGTAGCTCTAATGAGTCTCTTCTTTGCGTATGCGGTGAGAAACAAGATTGTCAGTGAAGGTCACACTGACTTAAACGCCAATTTCTTCTTTTTCATGGTATTGGCAAGTTGTATCGGAGTTTATTTCCTTATCCATGAAGGGATAAAGGAACTCACGGACTTCTTTGTCAAGAAGAGTTGGAAGAAACGCGGAATAACTCCGCAGACCGCTACAAGTCTGGACACGTCAACGAATGAGAACAAAAACTCCGAAATTGAACAGCCAACGACCGAGAGTCAACCTCTTACGAGAGAGGATGCAAGAATGCTGTTGACCGAGGTTTTGGCAGTCAAAGCTGAAAAAGCTTCTGACGAGAAAGAGGAGTTAGTCAAGACTATCAACGAAAATATGCTTGACCTGTCGAATGTTGCCGCCAATGCTGCTAACGAGATTGAAGCAGGATTGCAACGTACATTCCAAGAGGCGTGTCTATACACAATCGAAGTACTTGGCCCCTATATGACCAAAGAAAATCTGGAGATACTCATAAGCCGGTTATCGAAGTTTCAGAGAGCTGGTAATAAGACATGGTCGGTATTATCTGCAAGTGAGACTGTCCACAAAAAAGTGGAAACTCATTCGCCTATTACCAAAACAGACCTGTATCACTATGGCTGGAATATGCAACAACTCTTCAGCAAGAGTGGACCTCAGGCAGCATACTTCCTTCAAAGCACATTCCATGAGCATTTTGAGGATCTCCAATTGAAGACAATCAAAGGAAAACTGACCCTTGACGCAGACAAAGGTATTATCAAAATAAATAAAGAATTCAGTCCTAACTATCGCAATCGGTTGGAACGAGAGAAGCAGAGGAATCAGCGAGAACTGACTAAGCAGCTTGAGGAAGAGCAAAAACAAAAGAAATTCGAAGCACAGGCTGAACGTCGAGAAAAGGCAGAGGAAAGATACAGGCAGCAGCAATCAAGTCAAACTCCACAGCCGCCAAATGCAAGCCCCTCCAAAGACTCGAAATCGGGAAGGATGACAGATGATGACAAGGCTTATGCGTCTGCCGCCAAATTCCGTGAAGAGGATTATGATGACAACTTAGACGATGATTTGGACGGGATTATAGAGTTCCCGGATTTGTCTGGTTCATGTTATTGAGTAGCCATCTCCAAACCATCTCCGCTCAATTTCTCCGGAGAAAAGTACTGATTTATAGCGTCAGAGACGTTTTGGAGACGCTTTAGAGTTGGTTCAGACCCTATTGTTCTCCCTTATTTCTCCCTGTAATTTTGCAACCGAATCCTTGACACGGATATGCCATGTCGGCGTGCCGTTTTCCCAAGGGTTCGGTTGTAAATTTATGGAAACATCCATCAGCTTTGATAAGTTGCCCGAAGCAGTGACTTATCTGACCGCGTTGGTAACAAGCCTGCTCGGTGAACTGAGGGAGTTGCGCAACGCGCTCTCCCCACCCCAAAAAGTCGCGCCTGATTTTTTATCCACTAAAGAGGCGTGCGCATTGCTTGGAGAGTGTAAGAACACTCTTTATAAAAAGGCGCGAAACGGCGTTGTCCCGGCTTACAAGAATCCCGGCGGCAAAGGCTGGCGCTTTATCCGAAGCGAGCTGCTCGATTATATGGCATCGGGCAAGCCGAAATCACAAGCGCAAGCCTATGACGAGATGGTAGCCGAGATGAACAAGGGTCTTAGTCCCGGAGGTAGAAACAAATCCTGTCGCCTATGAGTAAGGAATCTACACCTCAGCTCATCCTTGACAAAGCCATCAACCTAAGCGTCAATCCGACCGGTAGCGGTTTCCCCATCAGCATCTTTCCTTCAAAAATTCAGAAAATCATCAGGGAGGTAAACGATTGCTATGGGTTTCCTATCGACTATGTCGGAGCAGCGATGATGGTTGCGGTTTCAGTCGCGGTGGGCAACACTCATCTGGCAAGGATGAAAGAAGGTTGGGACGAAAGTGCCATTCTGTATATGGCACTAATCGGCAGACCCGGAGCCAACAAGAGCCATCCGTTGAGTTTCGCTATGCGACCGTTTGTGGAACATGACTACGAGCAAAATAGAATTTTTGAGAAACAGTATCTGGAATATCAGGACCAATTGGAGATGAGCCGGAAGGAACGTGCAGAAAAAGGTATTGATGTCTGCCTCCGTGAACCTGTCCGCCGCCGCTTCTTGGTTTCCGATATAACGCCGGAGGGACTGAGCCTCATTCATTCTCAAAACCGCCGTGGTCTGTGTCTTCTTTCAGACGAGCTTTCAGCATGGGTCAGAAACTTCAACCGCTATAACAACGGCTCTGAGGAACAGTTCTGGCTTTCGGTGTTCAGTGCAAAGCCAACGATGTCCGACCGCAAAAGTTCCCGCAGTTCCATCTTCATCAAGCGTCCGTTCATATCAGTTATCGGTACTATGCAGAAACGCATCCTTTCGGAACTCGCCAAAGGTGAACGCTCGGCAAACGGGTTTATTGACCGCATACTTTTCGTGATACTCAAACAGGAGCTGTCAACCCGATGGTCGATGAAGCAGCCGACATTCGATGTCGCCGATGAATGGCAAAGTATTCTTTCCAGACTGATGTGTATTGAATGTGCCTACGATGAAAACAACGACATTTTGCCTGTCATCGTCCCCTTTGCTGAAGAAGCCCTTGAAAGACTTTTTGAATGGCAGCATAACTTGTCAGACAAATGCGACACAGAACCTAACGAGATCCTTGTCGGCATCTATTGCAAATTGCAGATTTACGCCATCCGCTTCTGCCTGATAATCCAGATGGCACGATGGGCTTGCAATGATTCAGGCAAAGATGTCATCGACCTTATTTCAGTTGAGAGAGCTATTACCCTTGCTGAATACTTTATGGAGTCAGCCAAGAAAGTTCAGACGATTCTAAAAGAGCTTTCGCTCACCGCACAGCAGTTGGCCATTGTCACCGCCTTGCCTCCGGAATTTACTACTGGGAGTGCTATCGCCGTGGCAGCGGAAAACGGCATGTCGGAGCGTGCTCTCATGGAGTTTCTGAAGAACTTCAACGGCAAACTTTTTCAAAAGTCGAAACATGGGAATTACATCAAACTCTGACCTCATGCAGTGTCAGCAGATTCAGCAGTTTGAGCGACGAAACTGCCGAAACTGCGCAAACTGCACCGTCCTCCGATTTGATACTCCGATGGCTTGCGAAGCCGCGCCAACCGAGTCTCAAAGGGTTATGAATTCAGGGCAGAGACTGCTTCTCAGACTCTGCTTCTCTCAGCGGTACTTCGTAATGCCGAAGGCTCTCAGTGGATTTTACAGTGACAGGAGCAAGTTAGTGTTTTGGGACAACCAAAACCCGCCGAAGACCACCTCCGGCGGCTTGGCTAAACTTGCATCCCGTCGGTCTAAAACTATTTATCAACCAGTCGCCACCAGTGGCGAATTACCTTCTAATTTTCTCACAAATGACAAATGAGAAATCTCCAAAGAGGAAAGGTGGCCGACCTCCAAAATCAGCCACAGAAAAGAGGCGTTACCGCTTCACTTTGAAAGTCTGCACCGCAGAGAAGTTCGACCTTCTGACCAAGGCCGGACAAGCCGGGCTGACCCCGACAGAGTATATCCGGCAGAGTGTGGCACACTCAGTAGTAAAGGAACGGATGACTCCCGAACTTGCCGAATTTCGACGCGATGTATGTGGTATGATGAACAATCTCAACCAGACGGCACACGTCGCCAATCGGGATGGGTACGCATTTGCAGCTCAGATGAACCGCGAGCTTTGCGCCCGTCTTGACAATGCCCTCAAACATTTTGGCCTATGATGTCAAAGTTGAAGAAAGGGCAGGAATTCCGAGGTGCGGTTAAATACGTTCTCAATGACAATAAAGGTGCGGAAATCATCGCCGCCGATGGGCTCATGCTCGACTCGATTGACAGCATTACTCACAGCTTCGAGGCTCAAGCCGAGATGAATCCGAGACTGACTAAGAATGTCGGGCACACTGTGCTGAGCTTTTCTCCCAATGATGCTCCACGCATGAGCAATAACTATATGCGGCAAATTGCGCTGGAGTATCTAGAGAGGATGGGTATCTGTGACACTCAGTTTCTGATTGTGCGTCACCACGACCGGGAGCATCCGCATTGCCATATCGTTTTCAATCGCGTCAGCAATTCCGGTAAGACTATATCCGATAGCAACGAGCGTTTCCGCAGCCAGCGGGTTTGTCGGGATATTACCGAGCGAGAAGGGCTGTATATGGCACCTGGCAAAGAGGAAGTCAAACGAAACCGTTTACGTGAGCCTGACAAAACCCGGTATCGGATATTAGACATCATCAAGGCTGAGTTGCCACGACACACTGATTTCAACAACTTCATCGCGGCTGTTGAGAGCCACGGCATAGAATGTACCCTCATCAACAACGGAAGCACCAACAAGGTGCAGGGCATCCGGTTCAAGATGGGCAAATATGCGTTCAACGGCTCAAAGATTGATAAGTCGTGCAGCTACTCCAAGTTGATTCGGGCATTGGAGGCCAACAAGCAAAGAGTGCAACATCAGCCGGAACGTCAGAAGCCGATGCCACAGCAATCTCACGCTCCACAACAGGAGTACAGAGACGAGTCGCAGGATTTCAGCCTCGGTCTAAACTTATTTCAACTTCATTCAAGCGGCGATAATGTACCGGTTACAGAAACAACATGGTTCAAGAGTCGCCGACGTAAACCTAAAAAAGGAAGATCTGTATAATGAACACCTTCACAACATCTCAGGGAGAAGCCGGTAAGAATCCGGCGCTCCCGACCACTTCCTCAAACGCGACTGCAAGCCCCAAGAATATCGACCTCAACACTGTCTACATGTTCTTCGAGGAATTGAAACTTTCGTTTGAGAAAGGTCAAACCAAACAGTCTGATGGCTCACAGGTTCAGACTGAAGTGTATAGCCCCGAAGTATTTGAGAACATTCTCCTCAAAGCAATGTCTGGCATTGATTTCAGATTCAACAATCCGATGCCGGACTTATCCAAGTTGCCCAAGCCGAAAGACTATTCTCAAAACTTCACTGACCTCGGAACCAAAATAGAAAAGAAAGATTCCGAAACGGCAAAGGCTCTTAGTACGTTGGGCACCACCATGACAAAATTGGAGGCGGCTGTCAAGTCGAACACTGCCGCCGTCAATGCCGGACCCAAGGTACAGAAAGTTGAGAAAACTATCAAGTTTGACATCAACTCATGGAAATGTTTCGCTTGCGTTGTTGCCAGCTTCATCATCAGCCTTTTTCTCGGTGTATGGATTATTATCCAAAGCCATGACATGGATAAGTACACCGACACCGATCTGAAATATCGCTTTATCCAGATGAATGGCAGCGTATCAAGTGTCGGACTCGACAGCATTGAAGTCTGGTTTCAAGACCCAGACAGAGTGAGTAACATCCGCAAGATGGTCACCGAGCATGAGCAACGTATGGAGCAACTCCGCCGCTCGACTCTTGAACGCGACCGCCTTAACAATGAGATTAACGAACTTAATTCTCAGAACACCCCCAACAAAAAATGAAAGAAATGAAAAACCTCCCCATCTCGGCAGATGCTCAAAAGAGCATCAAGGCCTTCTTCCATGACTTCTGCATGTACATGGAAGAGAACTATTGTGCAACCCACGACCAGCTGATGCTCGATTGGAACAGTGTCGGAGCAACCGCCCGATTCATCGGAAACGGACACAACATCCAGTATCGTCTTTGGGAACGCTCCAACGGCTATCTCGGCATACCAGACATGACTCTCATCGTCCATGTATTCTCTGTAGCCGACAGCATGGAGAATGTACTCGCCCTGTGCAAATGGACAGGAGAGGCAGCCAAAGCCAACGGCTTCCGTCACATCGCCGACCCCGACCGTCAGCCCGAAGAGGCCGACAACCAAGTAACTGAATGTCAAATCGCATGTTTAACCATTTAACCCCCACCATCTATATGACAAGCATCTCAACCCTTACCGAGCGTAGAATCGACGATTTCTACCTCGACCTCCGTGACTATGTAGCCCTCGTATTCGACGGTGACCCCGAAGAAGTATCTCTCAACTGGAACTGCGTAGGCGCAACCCTCAGCTACCGCGACGACATCCACAACATCTTCATCCGCTTGTGGGAACGCTCCGAAGGCCACCTCAACCTCCCCGACATGACAATGATTGTCGAGACCGTTGCCTTCGACCGCAAACTCGGCACACGACACAATCCTGAGAATGCAGACCGTATCCGCAAAGAGATGAACGCCTTCTCCAAATGGCTCATCCTGACCGCTTGCATCTGTGGCTTCAAGTATGTCGCCGACCCAAACATGCCGCCCATCCCCGATGAAAACGTCCCCGGCTGTCCCATCGCCTGCCTCCCCCTGAAATAGTTCCCACCAATCCCACCCACGCCACCCCGACGAGCCTCCTCGTCGGGGTGGCGTTTCATCTTCTACAATCCTCAAAAGATGGCATTTACAGTGTATGTTTAATAGCATAAATTCATTGCCATGTCAGAAAAATTTTGTAACTTTGCATTCTAACGGCAACCAACGCTGAAAATGACCAATAAATAGAAAGACATACGGCGAGAGCCGAAAACTTCGAGAACTCCCATGCAGTCCGTTACAGGCTTTGGTCGGCCTTCAGATGCTGCGTGGGAGTTTTCTTTTTAGCTTATAGCTTGAATGATACAAACTATGGTTAAAACCAAGGGTAAACCCTTCCTAAAATGGGCTGGAGGCAAGACACAATTACTCCCGACCATTGACTCTTTCCTTCCGGAAAATTTCCGAAGGGAGAGAGAGATCACCTACATAGAACCCTTTGTAGGTGGTGGGGCTATGCTCTTTTTTATGCTTCAGAAATACCCTAATATAAAGAAGGCTATCGTCAATGACATAAATCCTCATCTTGTAACCACATATAGAATTATTCGAGACGAACCATATACTTTGATTGATTCCCTAACGGAATTACAAACAAGGTACAGAGAACTAAAGGAACACGAGGAACAAAAATCATTTTATCTTGACATACGTCAGAGGTTCAATAACGCAGCCATGACGCAGGTTGAGGAGGCATCATATATGATTTTCATGAACCGAACCTGCTTCAATGGTTTGTATAGGGAGAACTCAAAGGGAGGATTCAATGTGCCATTTGGAAGATACCCCAATCCTACAATTTGTGATGAACCTCTTATTATATCGGACAGCGAACTGCTTCAAAAAGTAGAGATTCTTAATGGCGATTTTTCGCAGACACAAGAATATGTCGATGGTTACACCTTCTTCTATTTTGACCCACCATATCGACCTTTAGACGCTACTTCAAGTTTCAATTCATACGTAAAAGAGGCTTTTGATGACAATGAGCAACGCCGGTTAAAAGAATATTTTACCGCGCTTTCTAATGAAGGATGCTTTGAAATGTTAAGTAATTCTGATGGTAAGGGGCGTAATGAGGCCGATACGTTCTTTGATGAATTATATCAAGATTTCACTATCGAGAGAGTATTAGCAAAACGATGTATTAATGCTAATCCAACGAAGCGAGGAGCATTGACCGAATTGTTAATCAGAAACTATGCTAACTGTCAGGGTGTAAATGGCACTCTATTCAACATATAAGAATCATGGCAAGAGAATTTGACGAATTCATGAAACCGCTAAAGGAAACCCACTTTTCTCTCGGTGATTACGTGGACTTTCCCAAGGTTGCCGCTAACGTTGAGGCAATTTCTATCAAACTCAATCAATTGAATTATTTGATTGGACAAGAAGACATGTCCGCAGCAGTTAGACGTTTGTGGGATGAAAATCCAAAAGTTTTTTCTGTTCTGGATGTCCTTATTGCCGTTCGAACCAAAGACAAGAAGAAAGCCATCGACGAATATGGAAATATTCGGTTGGTGTCAGATTACTTCACATCTCCAGAACAGGTAACTGTATTCCTCAATGAGACTGGTCTAACAGAGGTTTTTCAAGCAAAACAAATAAAGAATCTTGTTGACTATGTTTTCGGAGTAGAAGTTGGTCTTGATTCAAACGCCCGGAAAAATCGTGGTGGCCACATCATGGAAGGGTTAGTAGCCAACATTCTCACGAAAAATGGAATTGCATTTGAACAGGAAGTTTACTATACCGAGTTTCCTGAAATCGTCAAAGCCTTGGGTGCTGACAATAAACGATTCGACTTCGTCATACGAACACCTCATAAAACCTATCTCATTGAGGCCAACTTCTACACTGGAGGTGGTTCAAAACTCAATGAGGTCGCAAGGGCATACTCCGAACTCGCACCCAAAATCAATGCTGTTCCCGGCTTCGAGTTCGTGTGGATAACCGATGGCATCGGATGGGTATCAGCTCGCAACAAACTCGAAGAAGCATTTGCGCATGTTCCGAGTATCTACAATCTTGACAATATTAACAAATTCATTGAAAGAATAAAATGATTACAGGTGGCACAGGTGGTGCAAACACCCTCACAGGACTTATATTTGAGGGTAAAGTTGACTTGAAAACTTTTCTCAATGAACAACCCGGCTATAGAGTTGAGGGTTGTACGGTTTATTATCTTGAAGAGGAGGTCGGACAAATCTTCAAAAAGCATGAGTTATACTCTAACTTCTTGGCTCCCCGTGGAATCGATTGGAAGAAATGTATATCTGCCAAACTTCTACCTGACAACGGGATATATGTAATTATTAACAATACTGTCTACATAATAGAGGTAAAGACTCAGAATGTGGGAGGTAGCGTTGATGAAAAATTACAAACCTGCGACTTTAAGAAAAAGCAATATCAAAAACTGTTTTTTCCTTTGAATATTGAGGTTCAGTATATTTACATTCTTGACGAATGGTTTAGGCAAGATCGGTATAAAGATGTTCTTGACTACATCATTTCAGTTGGGTGTCAATATTACTTCCAGTATATACCCCTTCAGAAACTTGGCCTTCCAGTACCGCCAACTGAATAAAATTCATGATAGTCCCATACTATAAATCAACCGATAGAGCCTTCACTCTACTTCATGGTGACTGCTTCGAATTGCTTCCGCAATTCGAGTTTAAGTTCGACATGATATTTGCAGACCCTCCATATTTTCTTTCCAATGGGGGTATAAGCTATCAGGCCGGAAAGGTTGTGTGTGTTGATAAGGGCGAATGGGACAAAGGAGGAACTCCAGAAACTATCATGGACTTCAATCGGAAGTGGTTGTCATTATGCAGAGACAAGTTGAAAGACAATGGAACAATCTGGATTTCAGGAACCCATCATAACATTTTCTCCATAGCCACACTTCTCACAGAACTAGGCTATAAAATACTTAATGTTATTACTTGGGCTAAAACGAATCCTCCACCAAACATCTCATGTAGGTTCTTCACCTATTCGACTGAATTCATAGTATGGGCACGCAAATGTCCCAAAGTTCCTCACAAATACAATTATGAGTTAATGAAAGCAATAAATGATGGCAAGCAGATGACTGACGTTTGGCGTCTTCCAGCCATAGCACGCTGGGAGAAGTCATGCGGCAAACATCCTACGCAGAAACCATTGGCATTGCTCACCCGTATCATCTTGGCAAGTACCGATGAACACGATTGGATTCTAGACCCATTTGCTGGATCTTCCACTACTGGCATCGCGGCTAATCTTTGTGGCCGGCGTTATCTCGGTATTGAGCAAGAAAAAGAATTCGTTTCTGTATCTAAGTCAAGACGTCTTGAAATTAATGACAACCAAACTTTTATGAGTTATAAGGGAAAACTTCCGGATCTATCATTTATTGAAGATTCAGGCATAGTCCATGAGTCCGAAGTGGGCTATAATTGTGATTTGCCTTTTTAAATCAATCTTATCTTAGTAATTTTTCATTAACCGACTACAATCGAATATACGCAATGGAAGTCTCATATATACAACTGATGAAAATTGATCACGATAATAACTGTGTTACCGTTGAATCATTCGAGGGGCAAGACAATATCAAAAACTATGTTTTGGACTTGGTAACTGTTATATCAGAAAATGCAGGAGAGAGAGAATATATCTTCAAAGAAGGCGAAGAAACAATGAAATTATATCTTCACACACTACTAACCAATGAGAATAAAGATGAGATTGTGAGAAGTATAGCGACTCGCCTATTGACAAAAGAAAGCGTAGCCCAAACGAGATACTCACAAATTACACAAATCCAAAAAGGAATAATGTTAGTTGCCCTTTGTCAAATGACTGAACGGGAGTATAAAATAATTATTTCAAAAGCTGATTATTCAGAGTTTCTTGAAGAGTCTTCAGGTGATAAGAAAAACGGACTTCCAACGAAAAAGAAAATATTCAAGTCATTCATCGCAAATGTAATTGGAGTCGATGGTGTATTTAGTATTTCCAAAATGCTTACTTATGATGTCAATTCATCTCAAGCGAAATACTGGTATAGCGATTTTTTGGATTTAGAGGCCAAATTGGATAACGAGACTAATACATCCAAAGCCTTCAATGAATTAAAGGTACGCGTTATTGAACCTATAAAAAAAGACTCAAAAGAAGATTATTGGTGCCTGTATAATCGCACCTTGGCATATATGAGAAGCAATGGCGAATTTGACATTGAATATTATGCCAATACTATCATAGGTTCTTACAACCCAATAAATCCTAAGGTCAATATTACTGCATTAAAAGAAAAGGCCTTAGGATTGCCAGAAAAAAGGAAGTTTGACAAACGATTTGAAAAAGTACCGAGCGCAATCCGAGGTAAATTTAAAACAATCGTGAAACTGAATGAAGACATTGATCTCGCTGTTAAGGATACCAGTCCCAACCTTAACCAAGTGATTAAACCTCATACCATAGGAACCGATTTGTATATCATGATTAAAAGCAAAGAGGGATATTTGTATGCGGAGAGCTTAAAGTAACCCGAATATGGAAAAGCAAATAAGCAAGTTATTCTCCTTGTTTACTCAAGAAGAAATTTCGAAATATGAATATTATGAAACGTTGTCCTTTGTCGAAATCCGATATAGGACATCTTTGAATTTCATCCCATCATCAGATGATTTTTTAAAGGCTATTCCACATATTTCATCCAGAGATAAATGGGAATTTAAAGTACTGTCTGAGTATGAGGAGACCGTATACTCTACCCATTCTGATGTTGGGCAAATGGATGAATTAACCGAAATTGAGGTGTATATCGATACCCCAGTTTCCCTAAAATTTTATATTACTAAAAACAATGAAAACGCTTACCTATCTATTTATAAGATAGATAAGTTCAATGAGTATCTGCAAGGACTCCCCTTAATGATATTTTTAAATGAGTTTAATTCTATACTCAGCTCAAAACTAATCTTTGAATGTATAAACGACACGATTCAATCAATTAGCACTTCCTCCATTGCGTTCATATCAGAAAACGAACAGTTAGAATTGCCGGGAGTACAAGACCGACTAAATCGATTAAAGAAATGTGCAGGAAGTATACATTGGGGAACATTCCATGTCAATATATTACCTGAGGATTTATATTTATCCGAAGACTCCAGTCCAATAGCGCATACTTTATGTAGTGCATGCGGAGCTCTGTTGTGCATGTATCTGTTTGATTACATCTCATTAACCTCATCACAACTCCATTTAAAAATTGATGGGTTCAAGTCACTAAATTATACATTCGATGTCACGAAATTGTCTAATTTTATTATGGATCATAAAACCCTTAATCGATATTATGAGACATATGAATGGATTCTTAGTGGAGGATATGTTTCAGATAAATACAGTATTGCGCGAAATATCATTTCAATTAATCTTCATCCTTCTAGTATTGCTCTCTCTTCAAATATCATAGATTCTATTAGATCTAATTTCCGTATTTATGAGAAAGACAATGTTCAACAATACATTCAACTGAGGAATGAAATATCAAATCTGTTAATTGATTTGCAATCAAAAATAAACGAAATTGTGGAAGGTTATGCTAATGATTTTAAAAATAATCTGTTAGTTTTAATTTCATTCTTTGCCTCTGTAATTGTGTTCGGAGTGATATCTAAGGATTCGCCTTTTGTATATTTTTCAAATCAAGTAATAATTTTATCATGGGCATTCCTCTTAATCTCCTACTTGTATTTGAGATATTCCAAAAGAGAATTCAGTAAAAAAAAAGGATTTCTTCTACAAACAATATAATCAGTTAAAAATTAGATATAAACCTCTTTTAGATGAGGTTGAATTAAATAACGTTTTTGAAGATTGTAATCCAGATAAATCGGAGACTCATAGTTCATATCTCCACTGGCAGCGCAAATACTTCTCTATATTATGGTGTACATCTTTAGTTATATTAGCTATCTCACTTTTGATTCTGTTCATATTCAATAATATTGACAGAATCAACATTATCATGAATCAATTCTAACTAAGAAATTTACAAATGTTATATAAAGAATACATAACCATTAGTGACATGGTACTTCACAAGATTGGAAGCAATTGCTGTCAAGAAGGGGTAACTTATTCAAACGAAATAATTAAACTTGATAAAGATCTACAAGAACTTCTTAAAACATATTTCTTAAGATCCTTTAAATCCGAAGAATATTACAATTTTACTCATTCCTCAGATATTAATCTAAATGAAATTTTCCATTTTGCCAGCATAATATTCAAGGATAAAAAAACATTCCTATATGTGTCCAAGAAAATTGCGTCCTATTTATATGAATGTAGTGCCCATCCCAATATTAAACGTGGAGAACTATACATTGTATACTTTGAAAATTGTATACTCAATGGGGAAACCATAGATGCCCTTGGAATTTTCAAATCAGAGAATAAAGACAAATTTATCAAAATATACGATACTTCTAATGGATTTGGCATCGAAGAGAATGAGGGCATCAGTATCAATAGGTTAGATAAGGGCTGCCTAATTTTCAACAGTCAAAAGGAGGATGGGTTTATCTTATCTGTGGTGGATAATACCAATAAAACTCAAGGAGCTGAAGCCAAGTATTGGACAGAGGCATTTTTGCATATCAAGCCACGACGTGATAGTTTTCATCAAACCAATCATATTATATCTATATGTAGAGATTATTCAGAGTCACCTCTACTTAACCAGGGTAAATTAGAAAGAATATCTTTCATGTCGCGAGTTCTGAACAGTCTTTCAAATGATTGCAACAATGTTGAGGAACTTACTAATACACTGTTTGACAATGATGAAGAGCGCCACAAATTCTCCGAATATATCAAACAGTATAGTAAATCAGAGAATCTTGACCTAACTGGAAATATATCTTTGAACACAGAAGTTCTTAAGAAGGAAACAAGAAAGAAAAGTATCATAAAACTTGACAAATCTTTTGAAATACGATTGTTGACTCCATCCGAAAAAAACATAATTAAAGGCTTTGATTCCGAAAGGAATCAGTTCTTTTATACATTTTTTTTCAATCATGAAAGTTAAGAGTTACGTTATCTGCATTCTACAGCTACTCAACATAATAATATGGTTTGATTTATTCCAAAGAAATCGTTAATTTTGTACCCACAAAGAAGCAGACCCGGAATGGATCTGATAAGTGGATTTTTGAAAGTAGATAAGCCGAGGATTGCACCCGAAATGCGGTTTTGTAACGGAAGCGCCGCAATCCTTTGAGCGACAAATAGTTCTATGCACTGCGTCGGCAAATAGACAACATCTGGTTATCAACAACTTACCCATTACAAGTAACAAAAATAACATCATTTTTGATGCATTTTTGTTGCGCTGGTTGTTGCTGATTTTGGAAGAGTTTTTCTGGGCAAGAAAAAAATCTAATATTTAATGCTAAACATAGTTTTCATCCAAATTTAAGTATCTCACGCTTGTAAAAGTACAATTTACAGTGCTTTTACTTGTGATTATCGACATTTTCGGCATAAGCATAGGCATAAGCATAGGCATAAACATAAACATAAATATTACTGTCCGCTAAACCATAAAGCAGTGAGTCCAACTTTCTGATAAGTAG